>Ga0256405_10000007_pt1 | contig 690382 bp, 601 predicted proteins | sample RumenRJG_02DNA_FD_189096 | JGI IMG/M metagenome (GOLD analysis project Ga0256405, IMG submission 189096) | Bovine rumen microbial communities from Lethbridge, Alberta, Canada - RJG_02 | ecosystem: Host-associated > Mammals > Digestive system > Stomach > Rumen | place: Canada: Alberta... | reverse complement strand
TCCGAAAAAGTGTAGGTTTTCGGACAAAACCAAGTAGTGACTAGGATTATCTATATATGAAGAAAATAATTATTTTGCCAAGTTTACTCTTTGCTTTTGGCATTTTGTTTGCTCAAGAAGCATTAAAATCCACAGAAGAAGAATACTATGATTTTCTCTCGCTCACAGGTCAATCAGAACGTCCGACACTTGGTTATCGCACATTGAGCGACAGTGAATGGACTGTTACAGACGAAAATCACATTTGGTCTGAAAACAATTTAGGCACAAAATACACGCTTTTTGAAAACGAAAATCCTGCTGAAAATTGGTTTGCGAACGGCATTGACCAAAGCGTAAAAGTAAAAATCTACGGACCTGAATGGTTCAATTCATACAACACCGCTTCCCCTTATGGGCAGAATGACGGTGCATTCTGGCAGGGCAAAGGCTACAACACTAGTTTCACCGCAGGTGCAAGGCTTGAGGCATATGGTTTTGAGCTGACGTTTAAGCCTCAGCTGTCATACTCACAAAACAAAGAGTTTGATTTGATGGACAACAGCGCATATTACACGAACGAATATGCGTATATCTGGGGCTATGGCAATAATGTTGGTGTGGACGCTCCTCAGCGTTTTGGCGATTCATCATTTTGGACTTATGATTGGGGTGATACAGAAGCTCGTTGGTCATGGCACACATTTACTCTAGGCTTTGGCACGCAGTCCATCTGGCTTGGTCCTGCTTGGCTAAATCCTCTTTTACATTCAAACAATGCAGCATCTTATCCGAAGTTTGATTTTGGTCTTAGAAAAACAGCTGTTTATCTGCCGTTCTGCGATTGGTATATTGGCAACATTGAAGCAAGAATGTGGATTGGTCGCACAACAGAAAGCGATTATTTTGATAACGACAGCTCAAATGACCACAACCAAATTACAGGAATGACACTTTCTTATGCTCCGTCTTTCTTGCCAGGTCTTACGCTTGGTGTAAACAAAATCTGCATGAGCAAATGGGATGATGATGAGTTCTATAAGTATCTGAATCCTAGATATGGAATGAAAGGTGCTTCAGACGGAAACGAAGTTGAAGATCAAAAGATTTCTTTTATTGTTGACTGGCTTGCACCTAAAGGCGGAATAGACGTCTATGCAGAATTTGGTATAGATGACCATATAAATGCAAATGATACTATTGACTCTTATATAACGCATTACTGGCACACATTCACATACACATTCGGCTTAAAAAAAGAAGTTCCTGTAAGTGAAAAAAGAAATATTCGAGGCGAAGTTATCTTTGAATGGAACAACACAGAAATGTCTCAAGATTTTCAATGTGAATGGTTTTATAATTTTGGTTTTCATCATCGTATAACTCAAGGGTATACAAACAGAGGGCAATGGCTTGGTTCTGGAATTGGATACGGTGGACAAAGTCAGTATCTTGCATTTAAGCTTTACTATGAAAAAGGAACTTCTCTTTTTTATATACATCGCTTTAATCCTGATAACAATTATATTTTCAAAGAATACGTCTACACAGCCTCTGATGGATCTAATACAAGCGAAGTTCATCAACGAACGAACAATGCCTATCGAGGGGATTTTGCAATAGGTATAAATACAAATTACTTTATTACGCAAAATACTATTTTGGGTGGAGGTCTTACCTATATTAGAATTGTAAACCCTCTATATGACCAAGATGAAAAATATTCAGTTCGTAACAATATACAGATGCAATTTACTGCTAAGTATAATTTATAGGAGAAATGCACAATGATTTACATCGACCCGTTAATCAAGAATCTTGAAAGAGTTCCTCAGCCAGAAGGAAGAGGAAAATATGTTCGTCTTGACCAAAATGAGAATCCTGACGGAATTCCACAGTGGCTTTTTGACGAGGTTTACTCTAAAATCACGCCAGAGTTCTTGTCAATCTACCCAGAGGAAACAAAGCTCACTCAGAAATATGCAGACTTTTTCGGCTTGAAGCTGGAAAATGTAACGCTTACTTGTGGTTCTGTTGTCGGTATGGGCTATCTTATCAAAGTTTTTGGCGAGCCGGGAAAGAATCTTCTTTGTGTTTCTCCGTCGTTCGGAATGTACGGCGTTTATGCTGAATCTGTTGGAATGAAGCCGATTTCTCTTTCTTACGAGAATGACCATACGTTCAAAATCGAGAAAATTCTTGATGCAATCAATGAAAACACAGGTATTGTTGCTCTTGTAAATCCGAATATGCCAATGGGCAATGTTTACACAGAATCAGAAATCGTTTCTGTTGTTGAGAAAGCTGCAAAGTTCAATGCACTCGTTATTATCGATGAGGCTTATTACTACTTCTACGATAAGTCTTCTCTTGAGCTTGTAAAGAAGTATGACAATGTAGTGATTTTGAGAACATTCTCAAAAATGCTTTCTATTCCAGCTCTTCGTCTTGGTGTTATTATCGGCTCAAAAGAAATCGTACACGCTGTCAACAACTACAAGCCTCATTACACTGTCAACTCTCTAGCTCTTCTCTTTGGAGAAGCTATCATCGACAACCACGACAAACTGGTAAAAGAGCTTACTGAAAAGTTCAATGAAGGAAAAGAATGGTTCTTGTCTGCTCTAAAAGAAAACGGCTACGACATTATTCCTAGTGAAGGTTGCTTTATCTGTATTTCTCCAAAGCATAAAAGCACAGAATACATCTACGAGAATCTCAAGGAAAACGGAATTCTTATTCTTTTGGGAAAAGGTGCATTGCAAGGCTTCTTGCGCGTAACAATTTGGGGTAAAAAATACATGCAGATTTTTATGGACTCACTCCTCAAAATTGATGTTGCAGACTAGCACAAAAGAGCTGAATGGTATGAAAGAAATCCTTATTGATGAACTAAAATCATTGGAACTTGAGATTTTGCAGTCTGTCCATGATTTTTGTGAACAGAACAACATACACTATTCTATTTGTGGTGGAACTCTAATTGGTGCATTGCGTCATAAAGGTTTTATTCCTTGGGACGACGATATTGACATCATTATGCCGAGGGCAGACTACGAAAAATTCAAGGCGATTTTTAACAAACAAAAAGATTCGCACCTCAAATTCATTGATAGTTTCAATAATAAGCAGTTCTTTCAGCCGTTCGGCAAAGTTGTAAACACAAAAACAAAACTTATCGAAACATATGCACGACCTATTGATGATATGGGAGTATATATCGATGTGTTTCCTATTGACGGTATTCCTGCTGGAGAGAAAAATAGAGAATGTTTTTGGCGTAAAATCACAAAGCTCAAGAATTTAAACACTGTCATTTATGAGAAAAATATTGCAGGGGAAAGTTTAATAAAGCATTTTATTCGTCTTGTACTTTTTTATATGCTTCGTCCGCTTCCTGCAAATATTATTGCAAAAAGAATCAGTCGATTTGCACAAAAGGTTGATTTCAATGCATCTGAAACAGTTGCCTCTTCAATTTTTGGCTATGGAAGAAAAGAGGAAACCGTAAAATCAGCTTATGACAGCTACATTGATGTAGATTTTGAAAGCAGAAAGTTCAAGGCTATGGTGGGCTATGATGTTTTCTTGCGGAATATTTACGGCGATTATATGCAGTTGCCACCAGAAGAAAAGCGTGTTTTGAAGCACGACTTCAAAGCATACTGGAGATAATATGGTAAAACTCAATATCAATTTGCCAGAAGGCTTTTTAAACGAAGAAACTCGCTGTGATTACACAATAAGCTCAAAGATGAAAGAAGTCTGGGCAGTTGAGCTTGATTTATTGTGTAAATTACAGGATATATGCAAAAAGCACAATATCGAGTATTTCGCTGACGGTGGCACTCTTTTAGGCTGTGCAAGACACAAAGGCTTTATTCCGTGGGACGATGATATTGATATTGCAATGACACGAGAGAATTATACAAAGTTTTGCAAAGTGGCAAAAGAAGAATGTCAGCACCCTTATTTTTTTCAGACAGAAGAAACAGACCCTGGCACGGTAGACGGCTATGCAAAACTCTGTAATTCAGATACTGCAATGATTCTCAAATGCTTTGAAGGCAGAAACTTCAAATACAATCAGGGAATCTGTATTGACATTTTTCCTCAGGACAAAGTTCCTGATAATGAGGAAGAACAGAAAGCCTTTTTAGAGCGATTGCAAAAACTTCGGTCAAAAGGAAAACAGTTCCGTAACCGTCTTCACAACGATAAAGGCGAGCATAATGCTATAAAGTCAATTCTTGCTTTCATTGTAAAGACTTTGCATATAAAGAATTGGGCATATTTCAAGTTTGAGAGAGAGTGCCAAAAATACAATTCACAAGACACAAAATACATGGCAAGTATTTCGTTCAGACCTGTACGCGAAATCGGTTTTGCAGAGGTTGCAGCATATAAAGACTTAATTGAGCTTCCTTTTGAATTTATTACTCTACCTGCTCCAAAAAACTATGACCAATATTTGACTGATTTTTACGGAGACTGGAGAGTATTCAAAAAAGGTGCTTCGTTTCACGGCGATGTAATATTTGACACAGATAACTCTTACAAAAAGTATTTGAAGTAAGACGGATATAGGGAAAATATATGGTACAAACAGAATTGCAGATACCTGCCGAGTTCTTAAAAGAAGAAGTTCGCTCTGAATATACAGTTTCAGCTCTTATGAAAGAAGTTTGGGCAGTTCAACTTGATTTGGTTTATCAAGTTCAGAAAATCTGCAAAAAACACAATATTGAGTATTTTGCAGATGGAGGCACTCTTCTTGGTCTTGCTCGTCATCAGGGCTTTATTCCGTGGGACGATGACATTGACCTTGCAATGACACGCGAAAATTATACACGTTTTCTTGAAGTGGCAAAAAAAGAGCTAAAAGAGCCTTATTTTCTTCAAATAGAAGACACAATTCCGTGGACTGTTGCGGGCGGATATGCCCAAATATGTAATTCAAATACAACAATGATACATAAAGCTACATTGAATCGTAACTTTAAATACAATCAGGGAATAAGAATCGATATTTTTCCGCTCGACAAAGTTCCTGATGACTTAACAGAACAGAATGATTTTTTCTTATGCTTACAGGCAATGGAAAAGCGATATCAGCGTTTTAGAAACCGTCTTCATAATGATAGAGGTGAGCATAATTATATAAAATCTGCTCTTTTCATTTTTGCGCGAATTTTGCATATAAAGAATTGGGCATATTCGGCTTTTGAAAAGGAATGTCAGAAATATAATGCTACATTGTCAAAATATATGGGAAGTATTTCATATATTCCAAAACGTTCAATTGGTTTGTGCGAAGTGGATTTATATAAAGATTTAATAGACTTGCCGTTTGAGTTCATTACTCTTCCTGCACCAAGAAAATATGAGCAGTATCTGACTGATTTCTATGGCGACTGGAAAATACCAAAACAGGGGGCTTCGTTACATGAGGGGGAAACTGTCTTTGATACTTGTGTTTCTTACAAAAAATATTTGAAAAAATTTAATAACGGAGACTAATATGGTAAATACAAAATTTTCATTTGAACAAGATTTTTTTAAAGAAGAGAATAAATGTGGCTATAAAGTTTCTGTTCTTATGAAAGAAGTTTTGGCTGTTGAGCTTGATTTGCTCAATGAATTCATGAACATCTGTGATAAGTACAATCTAAAATATTGGGCAGATGCAGGTACTTTACTTGGATGTGCGCGACACAAAGGTTTTATTCCGTGGGACGATGATATAGACCTCATAATGCCAAGAACAGATTATGATAAGTTCTTAAAAATTGCTTTGAAAGAACTTAAAACCCCATATTTTTTGCAGACTGAAAAAACTGATCAAGGAAGAAATATTTGGTTTGCAAAGATTTGCAACAGTGATACAACTGCAATGTTTCGCAGTTATATGGATAAGGATTATCCTTTTAATCAGGGCATAAATATTGATATTTTTCCTCTTGATAATGTGCCTGATGATAAAAGCGAGCGTGCAAAGTTTTTTGCAGAATTAAAAGAAAATGAAAAAAAAGCAAAAAGATTTGCAGATTGTACATACAGATATGTTTTTCATACTGATATTTCCAATAAATCTTTTAATTTTGTTAAATTATTTAAGAATTGTGCAAAAGTTCTTATAAGAACTTTATTAGTTTTATTACATATTCAGAATCCTTATAGTAAAAAAGTTTGCAGATTGGCTCAAAAGTATAACAAAATTGAGTGTAAATGCTTCTCTACAAATGTTTTTAATCCAAATGATGATGTAGAAAGAGGCTGTTTGCAAAAATCAGATTTTTTAGAAACTGTGTATTTACCATTTGAAATGGTAAAACTTCCCTGTCCCAAAAACTATGATGCAGTTTTACGAAATTATTATGGAAATTGGAATGATTTTGTAATGGGGACAGCTTATCATAGCAATGTTTTTTATGACACAAACAAATCTTATAAAGAATATGTTAACCATACAGTTAATTAAGGAGTAAATAATATGGCAACAATCGCTATCATAATCGCAGGTGGTTCAGGACACAGAATGGGACAGGATATTCCTAAGCAGTTCATCAATGTGAATGACAAGCCTATCCTTATGTACACGCTTGACGGCTTTCAGAAGCACCCGCAGATTGACTCTATCGAAGTTGTATGCATTGACGGCTGGCACGATGTCGTATGGGCTTATGCAAAGCAGTTCAATATTACAAAGCTAAAATGGGTAACTTCTGGGGGTGAAACAGGACAGGAATCTATTCGCAACGGAGTTTACAACCTCAAAGATGTTTGCAAAGAAGATGATATTGTAATCATTCACGATGGAATCCGTCCTCTCGTTGACGATACAGTTCTCACAGATGTCATAAAAACTGCAAAAGAAAAGGGAAATGCAGTTACTTCTTTACCTTACAATGAACAGATTTTCGTTGTAGCAGAAGATGACAACTCAACGACAACTAAATATATTCCTCGCGAAACATTACGCCGTGTTTCTACGCCTCAAGCCTATACCTATGGAAAACTCGACTGGGCATATCACAAAGCCTTTGAAGAAAAAATCGGTATTTACGGTTCTTCTTACACAAATACTATGATGGTAGAACTTGGAGAGCGTCTTTATTTTGCGGCAGGTTCTGACAAAAACATCAAACTCACCACAAAAGACGATCTTGAAATGTTTAAGGCATACCTCAAAGCAGAAAAGGATACTTGGCTTAAATAATGTTCAGAACAGAAAATCCTCTTTACAAAGAAGACTTAGAATACTCTCTTTCTCTTCCGCTCCCGTGGGAACAACTTAATAAAAAAACATTGTTCATTACGGGAGCTACAGGAACAATCGGAACATATTTAATAGATGTTCTTATGCTTTTAGCTGTGAAAAAGAATATAATTTGCAAAGTCATAGCAATGGCAAGAACTAAAAAGCGTTTTGAAGAGCGTTTTTCGCAATATCTTAAAAACGATAATCTTGTATTTCTTTGCCACGATGTAAACAGCTCTTTTTCTGACATAATTGGCTTAAAATGTGATTATGTTTTTCACTTTGCAAGTAATACTCATCCTGTAAGCTATGCTAAAGAACCGATAAGCACAATTCTAACGAATGTATTGGGATTAAATAATCTTTTGGAATTTGCTTCAAAATCAGGGACAAAACGCTTTATATATGCGTCATCTGTTGAAATATACGGTGAAAATCGTGGCGATGTAGAAAAGTTTACAGAAGATTACTGCGGATATATAGACTGTAACACAATGAGAGCTGGTTATCCAGAAGGAAAAAGAACTGGAGAAGCTCTCTGTCAGGCATATATTGCAGAGAAAGAATTGGATATTGTTATTCCTCGTCTTTCCAGAATCTACGGAGCGACAATGCTTGAGACTGATTCAAAAGTTGCCTCTCAGTTCATAAAAAACGCAGTGAATGGCGAAGATATTGTGCTAAAATCAGACGGAAAGCAGTTCTATTCATATACTTACATTGTAGACGCAATAAATGCAGTCTTGTATTGCCTTTTCTTTGGAAAAAAAGGTGAGGCCTATAATATTTCTGCTTCTGACATACATCTTTGTGATATGGCACAGTTGCTTTCAGAAATTGCAAATACTTCTGTAAAGCGTATGAATCCAGATAAAATAGAAAAAGCAGGATTCTCAAAAACAAGCATAGCAATAATGGATTCTTCTAAACTTAAAACAATAGGTTTTAAATTTCATTATTCACTAAAAGAGGGATTGGAAAGAACCATATCTTGTCTTAAAAACATAGGAGGAGAAAAATGATTTCAATGCACCATTTACTCTGGCTTTGGCGAACTCAAAGTATTGTAAGATACAATCTTGTTTATAGAAAAGCGGCTAAGTCTGCGATTTTTGAAAAAAAAGTTATTTTATTTTCTCCTAACTTTGATTTTATGGATTCATCGTTTGATTGCATTTATAAGGAGCTTCTTTTACAAGATTATGATGTTTTAATAATAAATAATCATAAAAACAATCAGAAAAATATCGAGTATTTTATAAAAGAAGCTGCAACTGCTCATTTTATATTCAGTACTGATAATTCTCGTATTATTGATTGCATAAAGTTTAGGAAAGAAACAAAGGTAATTTGTCTTTGGCATGCTTGTGGCGCATTAAAAAAGTGGGGAAATTCCAAAGTAAAGTATTGGAAACAATCGTCTTTTTTGCACAGAAAACTTTTTTCTTATCAAAGTTTTAATTTGTTTACAGTAAGTTCTGAAAAATGTTTGTCCTTTTATTCAGAGGCTACAGGTATTTCTTTGAAGAAAAATGTGTTAAAAGCCACAGGTGTTAGTAGAACAGATGTATTTTTTGATAAATCATTTCTTGCAGCTTGTAAAAATAAAAAAAATAAATTGACGGACAAAAAAATCATTCTCTATGCACCAACTTTCAGGGGAAACAATTTTTCAGAAGCTCATAGTCCAGAATTTCTTGATTTTGATAAATTAAGAAATGAATTTTCAAATGAATATATTTTTCTCATAAAGCATCATCCAGCAGCAATGAGCAAAACTTATTTTGTTCCAGAAAATTGCAAAGATTTTATTTTTGATGCTTCGCGTGAATACGATATTTCCGAGTTGATAGTTATGAGCGATGTTTTGATTGGTGATTATTCTTCATTGTTCTTTGAGTGGAGTTTATTCGACAAACCTATATTATTTTTGACACCTGATTTAGAACTGTATTCTAAAGGTTTTTATATTGATTTTGAATCTTTGATACAGAAAAATCGTGTAAATGATACAAATGATGTTATAAAAGCAATAAAAAATCTTGCAGATTATGATTTTTCGTTTTTGAAGCAAATCCGCAACGATTTTATGTCTGCTTGTGACGGCAGTGCGACAAAAAGAATATTACAGGAGATGCTAAAATAATGTAGCATGTCAATTTTTAGGAGTAGTATTTTATGAAATCATTCTTTAGAATATTTAAGATTCTTACACGTAAGCAAATGCGCATATGTGCATTTCTTATCGTTCTTATGCTTGTGATAGCTGTTTTTGAAGCATTCGGAATCGGTCTTTTATACCCGCTCATAACAATTATTGGTGATGCAGAGTGGCTAAGTCATCACGAAAAAATTGCGTCCGTACTTTCTATATTAAAAATTGATACACATCGAAAGCTCATTTTTTTTGCATCTATATCACTTCTTGCTTTCTACATATTAAAAAATATTCTAATTTTGGTACAAGGCAAAATACAAATTGATTTTTCAATGAATAACCAAAGGGATTATTCAAAGAGACTTTACTCTTACTATATGCACAAGCCTTATTTATATCACCTTGATACAAATATTTCTGTTATTTCCAGAAATATCTCAGAAGGCGGAAATACAGTTTTTAGCGAAATACTAATTAGTACATTGCAGATAATTACAAATATAATTACAATTTTGGTTATCTGGATTTTTATTTGTGTAATTGATCCGTTTATTGCAATTGGTGTTGCCTTTATTATGGGACCTCTTGTACTTGCTCAGCTCAATTATTTCAGAAAGAAGATAACAAAAGCTGGCGAAATACAAAAAGAATGTCGTTCCAAAAACGGCAAATGGATAAATCAAGGTTTTTATTCCATCAAGGAAACAAAAGTTATGCAAAGAGAAGATTATTTTATAGGCGAATTTGATAAATCCTATTCAACCTTTATCGAAAGTCAAAAAGATTTTTTCTTTGTACAACGTTTTCCAAGAGCTATTATAGAACTTTTTACGATTGGAGGAATTTTATTGCTTATTGCAGTAAAAATGCTTCTTGATTCTGATCCAACAGCACTTATTCCAACTCTTGGAGTTTTGGCATTAGCATCAGTACGGCTTATGCCAAGCTTGAACCAAATGATAAGTATGTTCAATTCCATAAAATTCCGCTTGCCTCTTTTTAATGAAATGTATGATGATTTGATGATTGTAAGAAGCAATAAAGATATGGAAGAAAGAAAACTGATTCGTAAAAGTGATACAGTAATGCCATTTGAAAAAGAAATTTCAGTACAAAGTCTTTCTTTTTCATATCCGTCAAAAGATGTTAATGTTATAAATAACGTATCGTTTGATATTCCTAAGGGTTCTTTTGTTGGTATTGTAGGAGCAAGTGGCGCAGGAAAGACAACTTTTGTGGATATTCTTTTAGGACTTTTGCCACCAAAAGCAGGTAATATAAAAGTAGATGACGAAGATATTTACGACAATATTTCAGGTTGGCTTAATAATATTGCTTATGTTCCGCAAAGTATTTATCTCATTGATGGCTCTATAAAAGATAATATAGCATTTGGAATTGCTCCTAAAGATGTTGATGACGAGCAGATTCAGAAAGTATTGAAAATGGCAGAATTGTACGACTTTGTGCAGACTTTGGATAAAAAAGAAAACACGAATGTTGGCGACAGAGGTGCTAAACTTTCTGGTGGTCAAAAGCAAAGAATTGGTATTGCAAGAGCTTTGTATCATAAACCAAATGTTCTTGTTCTTGATGAAGCGACAAGCGCTTTGGATAATGAAACTGAAAAACAAATTACAAGCACGATTTTGAAGTTAAAAGGTTCTATTACGATAATTTCTATTGCACATCGCTTGAGTACGCTTGAGAATTGTGATTTTAAAATAAAATTTAACAGCGGAAAGGCTGAGAGAGTATAAAATAAACATTATTTTACTGTTACTTTCCAAAAATGTTTATTTGTTACATTATTCAGAAATGTGCAGAATGACTTTTTGAAAATCGTGTATTTTGTGAGTGTAGGCTCCTTGACCTATGCACTCACAGAAATTGCCCTAAAGCACGAAACCTCAACTTTTTTGCTAGACGGCATAAAGAAAAAAATGAAAAATAAACCTTTCTTTCTGTGAAAATTCTAAAATCCCCTTGCTAACCACTTTTTAGAGATATTCCCTCTGTTACTTGTTTATGGCTTTTTTATTCCTCCAGAAAATAAAAAGTTGCTAGAAAGGGTAGTGCGGATTATACTAAAATCATGAGAACGAGAACAAAACACCAAGGCAAACTTGTTTTTTACATCGTTGCAATTACAGTAATGATTATTGCAGTTTTGAATAGCGCAAACATACTTTTAGTGCGCCAAAGAATACGCTCTTCTGTTGCCTCGTCTTATGACGAAGATTGTCGCAAAATCACACAAGCGTATGCAAACGTCGTTTCAATACGCTTGAGCGAGTATTTGAAACAAATGCGAATGTATACAGAAGCAGACGTCACAAAAACACTCGATAACGAAGAAATTCAGCGCTGGCTCGTTTCTCACGCCTCGTCAAGAACTCCCGATTTTGACAGAATCGGATTCATTGATGGAAAAGGTGATTTTTATAACGACCAGAACAAAATCACGAACGTTTCAGACCGCACTTATTTCATAAACATAATGAAAAACTCTCATGACACAGATATAGATGACCCTGTAACCTCAAAGTCGACAGGTGACACAATTATTCATGTTTCAAGCGCGGCAAAAGTTGATGGCAAAACAGTCGGTTTTTATAGCGCAGTTGTCGGCGTCAATAAACTCACTGAGTTTATAAGCCAGATTCGCGTCGGACGCACAGGTTTTGCCGTACTTTATAACAGCAAAGGCGAAGTTATTGCAACAAGCGACCCAGATAAAGAAAACGAAGCAAAGTCACAAGCTGTATTTAAGGCGCTTGAGCCAGTTTCATCAGCTCTCTCTTTGCGCCGTGCTGGAAAAATGTGGGTAAAATGCGGCAGATACGGAAAAAAGTATTGTGCATATGAGCCCATAGAAAATGCTGCTTGGGGACTTGCACTTATAATTGACGAAAGCCAAGTTTTTGAAACAGCAAAAGAAATCTCGATTGTGCTTGTGATTTCAAGTGTATTCTTAGTGGCATTCCTTTGTGTTGGAATTGGTTTCGCGGTTTTCAGCGCATTAAAGCCTCTTGAGACCGTAAAAGGCGCAATCGAAGGAATTGCGGCTGGTGAGGCGGATTTGACACAAAGAATCACAGGAGGCGCTGAGAAAAAGAATAACGAAATAGGTGGCGTTGTTCGTGGCTTCAACAGTTTTATGGAAAAACTTCACGATATTATAAAATCTGTGAAAAACACTAAGTCCACACTCTTTGAAACAGGCTCTCAACTTCGACTCTCGACAGTTGATACTTCTGCCTCTATCACACAGATTATATCGAATATTCAGAGTATGGGACGAAATATCGGAGCGCAAGCGGATAGCGTTCAGTCCACAGCTGGCGCGGTGAACCAAATTGCAAGCAATATAGAGTCCCTTAACAAAATGATAAATGCTCAAGTTATGAGCGTATCTGAAGCCTCGGGCGCTGTTGAAGAAATGATTGGAAATATTAACAGCGTCAATGGAACTGTTGAGAAAATGGCAGATTCATTTTCAAACCTTGAACAGCGCGCAGTTTCAGGAGCAAAAAAACAAGACGACGTTACACAAAAAATAAGTCAGATTCAGCGTGAGTCTGAAGGCTTGCAAGAAGCAAACTCCGTTATTTCGGCAATTGCTGAGCAGACAAATCTCCTTGCTATGAATGCCGCCATTGAAGCCGCACATGCAGGGGAGGCTGGAAAGGGATTCTCTGTTGTTGCCGATGAAATCAGAAAACTCTCTGAAACATCAAGCGAACAATCTCGCACAATTGGAGAGCAACTTCAAAAAATCAGTAATTCAATAAACGAAATAGTTGTTTCCTCTGATTCATCTCGAGAAGCATTTAATTCCGTTACAGACGGCATTCATGAAACAGACAGCCTTGTCCGCCAAATAAAAAACGCTATGGAAGAGCAGACATTAGGCTCAAAGCAGATTATAGATTCTTTGCATGAGGTGAATGACAATTCTTCTGCGGTAAAAGCGGCAAGCGAGGAAATGAGACAAGGTAACCATGCTATTCTTTTGGAAATCCAAGCGCTTCAAGACGCTTCACTTTCAATGAAAGCTGGAATGGATGAGATGTCAATCGGAGCGCAGAAAATTAATGATACAGGAGCAACACTTTCATCTCTTTCTGACAAAATGGAAATTGCAATCGATGAAATTGGAAATCAAATTGATATGTTTGATGTTTGAAAAAAAATTGTAACCATATTTTGTTATGGTGTTTTCTAAAGTGTTGCAAGAGCGGAAACAAAACTCTAATGCAAAGATTAAGCGTTCTCGCTAAATCTAATTTTCTTCATCTCCTCCTTTTTAGCGTCCCTGCCGTTGGTAGGGACGCTTTTTTATCTTGCTTCTCCAGTGCTCCAATACACTTTGAATACACCTCATTACTCTTTCACTACACCTCAGAGTCAGAGAAGAAAAACAGAAAAGGCTAGATTAACAAAAAACTTGATTATGATTATTAGTATAGATGTGAATATTTTTGTGCTGCTTAATAAAAAAATGTCAAATACGAAAAATTAGCATTGTACAAAATTAAATTATCGGCTATTATGTAAATCGAAAGAAAAAAAACAAACACCAGTTTGAGAGAACTGGCGAACTTCATATTTTGCTGTATAAATTAGATTTATGCAGAAGGAGAAATTCATATGGCTGAGCAGGAAGCTTGGAACGGTTTCAAAGGTCGCCTTTGGAAAGAAGAAATCAATGTTCGTGATTTTATCCAGAACAACTATACGCCTTATGACGGAGATGAGAAATTCCTCGCAGGTCCAACAGAGGCAACATCAAAGCTCTTTGACAAGTTGCAGGAGTTGCAGAAGGCAGAGCATAACAAGAAATCTATCGGTAAGGACGGAAAGGAGCGCATTGGTGTTCTCGATATGGACACAGATGTTGTAACTGGTCTTACAGCACACCCAGCAGGATATATCGATCCAGCTCTCAAGGATTTGGAGCAGGTTGTTGGTCTTCAGACAGACAAGCCTTTGAAGAGAGCATTCATGCCATTCGGTGGAATCAAGATGGCAGAGCAGAGCTGTGAGCAGTACGGATACACACCAAACCCAGAACTTCACAAGATTTTCACAGTCTATCACAAGACACACTCAGACGCTGTATTCGATGTTTACACACCAGAGATTCGCGCTGTTCGTAACTCACACATCTTGACAGGTTTGCCGGATACATACGGACGTGGACGCATTGTTGGTGATTATCGCCGCGTTGCTCTTTACGGTATCGACGCTCTTATCAAAGCAAAGGAAGAAGATAAGGCTAACATCGGCGACGGCACAATGACTGAGGAAGTTATCCGCCTCAAGGAAGAAGTTGCTGAGCAGATTAAGGCTCTCAAAGGCTTGAAAGAAATGGCAAAAATCTACGGATTCGACATTTCAAAGCCAGCTACAACAGCAAAAGAAGCTGTACAGTGGCTCTATTTCGGATACCTCGGTGCTATCAAGACACAGAACGGTGCTGCTATGTCAATCGGACGTGTTTCAACATTCCTTGACATCTACATCGAGCGCGACTTGAAGGCTGGAAAGATTACTGAATCACAGGCACAGGAGCTCATCGACCACCTCGTTATGAAGGCTCGTATGGTTCGCTTTGCTCGTATCGAAGCATACAACAACCTCTTCTCTGGTGACCCGATTTGGGCAACTCTTGAAGTTGGTGGTCTCGGACAGGACGGTCGCTCAATGGTTACAAAGAACGACTACCGCTTCCTCCACACTCTCGAGAACATGGGACCATCTCCAGAGCCAAACATGACAATCCTCTACTCAAAGAGATTGCCAGAGTCATTCCGCCGCTACTGTGCACACATTTCTATCGAAACATCTTCAGTTCAGTACGAGAACGACGATGTTATGCGCCCAGTTTGGGGTGATGATTACTCAATCTGCTGCTGCGTTTCTGCAACACAGACAGGTAAAGAGATGCAGTTCTTTGGAGCACGCGCTAACCTCGCAAAAGCATTGCTTTACGCCATCAACGGTGGACGCGACGAGAAGGGCGGTTTGGCAGAAGGTAAGCAGGTAGGTCCTGCATATCAGCCAATCACAGCTGATGTTCTCGACGCTTCAAACTACGAAGAAGTCAAGGCAAAGTATGTGAAGATGCTTGAGTGGCTCGCTGACATCTATGTCAACTCTCTCAACGCTATCCATTACATGCACGACAAGTACTACTATGAAGCAGAAGAGCTTGCTCTTGAGGATACAGACGTTAAGAGAACATTCGCAACTGGTATTGCTGGATTCTCACACGTTGTTGACTCTCTCTCTGCTATCAAGTATGCAAAGGTCAAGGTTATCCGTGGCGATGTTGAAGTCAAGCAGAAGGATAAGAAGACTGGAGAAATCAAGGTCGTTGAAGTTGCAAAGAACCAGGCTATCGACTACGTTGTAGAGGGAGACTTCCCACGCTACGGACAGGACGATGACCGCGCTGACGAAATCGCTGTATGGTTGCTCCGCACATTCATGGGAATGATTCGCAAGCACCCAACATACCGCAACGCAGAGCCTTCAACATCTATCTTGACAATCACTTCAAACGTTGTTTACGGAAAAGCAACTGGTGCATTGCCAGACGGAAGAAAGGCACACGAGCCATTCTCACCGGGAGCAAACCCATCTTATGGTGCAGAGACAAAGGGCTTGGTAAAGTCTTTGAACTCTGTTGCAAAACTCCCATACGAGCAGGCTTTGGACGGTATTTCAAATACACAGACAATCAACCCATCTGCTCTCGGACACGACAAGGCAGAGCGTGTTGAGAACTTGGTAAACGTTCTTGACGGATACTTCGATGTTGGACCAGAGTCTGGACACGCTGGTGCACACCACTTGAACGTAAACGTCTTCGGCGTTGAGAAGCTCAAGGATTGTCAGGCACACCCAGAGAAGCCAGAGTACGCAAACTTCACTGTTCGCGTTTCAGGTTACGCTGTTCGCTTCATCAACCTTACAAAAGAGCAGCAGGACGACGTTATCGCTCGTACTTGCCACGCAGCTCTCTAGTAGAGAATATGCTTATCGAGTAGCGTAAAGCGAAAGATGCGAAAAGCCCTTTGAGGAAAACTCCTTGAGGGGCTTTTTTATTGCCTAAAAAAACTTTTGTGTTTTGACAAATGCTATTGTAAAATTGTTTGTATGAAAGTATTGATTAATACAATAAAGGTTTTGTCAGCGCTTTGCGCTTTGTTTTTGGCTTCGTCATGCTCAAGCGGCAGAAAGATTTTGAACGATGGAAAAACTCCAGTGGAACGCTACGGCGCTCTCAGTGTCAGCGGCACGCATCTTTGCGATTCAGACGGCAAGGCGATACAGCTTTGCGGAATGAGCTCTCACGGTCTTCATTGGTACGGAAAATATGCGAACAAAGACGTCCTGAAATGGATTCGGGACGACTGGAACGCGGATTTGTGGCGTGCGGCTCTTTACGTCAGCGGAAACGGCGGCTATGTGCAGAACGCGGGAATGGCGCGAAAAGTCACCGAGTCGATAGAAGCGGCGAAAGAACTGGGAATGTATGTAATCGTGGATTGGCACGTCTTGCAAGAGCGCGACCCGCTTCTTTACGTCAAGCAAGCAGAAGATTTCTTCGAGAAAATCGCCTCGACTTACGCCGATTGCCCGAACATCATTTACGAAATCTGCAACGAGCCGAACGGCGAGGAAGTCACTTGGGAAGGCAACATCAAGCCATTTGCAGAGCGCATTATCCCTATAATCCGAAAGCATTGCGACAACGTTATCGTCGTCGGCACTCCTGTCTGGTCAAGCGACCTGAGAAGTGCCGCTAAAAGCCCGATTGACGCAAAAAACATAATGTACACGCTCCATTTTTACGCGGGAAGCCACGGCGAAGACAGCCGAAACGTTGCGATAGAAGCAATCAAGGCAGGCTTGCCGATTTTCGTGACAGAGTGGGGGACAACGCAGGCGTCAGGCGACGGCGGCGTTTTTGAAAAAGAGACGCTCGAATGGATGAGATTTTTGGCAAAGAACAAAATCTCATGGGCGAACTGGTCTGTCAACAACAAGGGCGAGGACTCAGGCGCTTTGAAATACAACGCTGACAAAAACGGCAAAGGCGGCTGGAGCGAAGACGATTTGCAGCCGTCTGGCATTCTGGTGCGGAAAATCCTCCGCGGCGAAATAAAATAGTTTTTTCAATAAGTTACAATGAGTTTTGAAAGGCTCATTGTAACTCATCTCTCTTATCAGTCGTGATTCATAAAATTTTCTTAAACGAAAAACGCCGTACACAGTGAAACCTTAAATGTAGGTAATAAAACGCGCTCCTGCACGCTGCGGGAAGCAATTTTAGAAGCAAAACGCGCTCCTGCATGTTGCGGGAAGCAATTTTAGGAGCAAAACGCGCTCCTGCACGCTGCGGGAAGCAATTTTAGAAGCAAAACGCGCTCCTGCACATTGCGGGAAGCAATTTTAGAAGCAAAACGACTAATTTCACAAAAAGTCTGCTCATAAAAAATCGAGAAACTATTGTCATGCTGAACAAGTTTTCAGCATCCGTGTATTTTTGAGTGCATAGATTGCGAAATAAATTCGGAATGACATAGAAAAACACTTTGTTCATTCTCGCCAAAAATCATAAACAAAAAAATATTTGCCGACGCACATTTTCTTTTGTAAACTAGAAATATAACACTTTGCGCTTTATTGGCGCGAAAAAATCTAAAGGAGAACCTATGTTTTTGGAAAACATTTCATCACCGACTGATGTAAAAAAACTCAAAATCGGAGATTTGAAAACTCTTGCGGACGAAACAAGAGCGGCCGTTATCAATAAAATCAGCAATGCGGGCGGACATCAAGGTCCGAATCTTGGAATTGTCGAGGTTACGGTGGCGTTCCACTATGTTTTTGACTCTCCGCGTGACAAAATCGTTTTTGACGTGAGCCACCAGTGCTATCCGCACAAGATTTTGACGGGACGAAAAGAGGCGTATCTTGATAGCGCGCATTTCAAGGACGTTACGGGATATACAAATCCGCTTGAAAGCCCGCACGACCATTTTACTGTCGGACACACTTCAACTTCTGTCTCGCTTGCGCTTGGTCTTGCCTATGGGCGCGATGCTGTCGGCGAAAAGTACAACGTCGTCGCTCTCATCGGGGACGGAAGCCTTAGCGGCGGCGAGGCTCTTGAGGGCTTGGACAGCGCAGGCGAATACAAGAAGAATATGATTATCATCGTCAACGACAACGAGCAGAGCATTGCCGAAAACCATGGAGGTCTTTACAAGTCGCTCAAGGCGTTGCGTGAGTCAAACGGGCAGGCGGAGAACAATATTTTCAAGGCGTTCGGTCTTGATTACCGCTATCTTGATTCAGGGCATGACACGAAGGCGCTCGTCGAGCTTTTCAAGAGCGTCAAGGACATTGACCACCCTGTCGTTCTGCACATTCACACGACGAAAGGAAAGGGCTTGAAGTACGCGGAGGAAAACCGCGAGCGCTATCACGCAGGCGGACCTTTCAATGTTGAGGACGGAAGCCCGAAATACAATGGCGGAAGAGAGGATACGACTATTGCCGATTGCCTCAAGAATCTTCTCGACACAAATCCTAAGGCGATTGTTCTTAATGCCGCAACTCCGGGCGGTTTGGGCTTTTTCAAGGGCGTGCGCGAGAAATACGCTGAGCGCGGTCAGTTCATCGATGTCGGTATCGCAGAGGAGAACGCGACGGCGATGGCGTCAGGAATTGCGAAAGCGGGCGGTGTTGCGGTGTTCGGAACGTTCGCTCCGTTCTTCCAGCGCACTTACGACCAGATGAGCCATGATGTCGCTCTCAACTCATCTCCTGCGACGTTCCTCGTTCTCCAGCCTGGCGCTTACGGAATGAATTCGAACACGCACACGGCATTGAACGATATTCAGTTCTTTTCAAATATCCCGAACTTTGTTTATCTTGCACCAGCAACACGCGAGGAGTTCGTGGCGATGTTCAATTATGCCACAACGCAAAGAAAGAATCCTGTCGGAATAAGAACGCCAAGAACTTTTATGGCTTCAAATGCTCAAGACACAACGGATTATCGCGTTCTCAAGAACAAAGTGCTTCGGAAGGGAAGGGAAGCGGCTGTTTTTGCAGTCGGCTCTCTTGTTCCGATTGCGCTTGCTGCCGCTGACAAAATCAAGGAGCAGTCAGGAAAGGAAATCACTGTCGTCAACCCGCTCTTCTTGAACGGCTTGGACACTGAGCTTCTCGACAATCTTTCAAAAGACCATTCTTTGATTGTGACAATCGAGGACGGAATCGTCGATAGCGGTTATGGCGTTAATATCGCCTCGTACTTTGGGGATAGCAAAATCCGTGTGAAAAACCTTGGTATTTCAAAGGCGTTCCACACGGACTTCAACGCTGATGAGCTTTTGGCACAGAACGGAATAAGCGCTGAAAAACTCGCTTCTCTCATTTTGGGCTAAGACTTTTTAGCAAAACCGTTTAAAATAAAAGATGCGGCTTGATTATAAGGCGACGAGAATCAAGCCGCTATATTTTTTTAGCAGTGTTGCTTTTACAGTTCGCCGCTTTCAACGACTAAACTGTCAGCATCACTGTCTTTTCCATAAACATCGCGCAATGTCGCTTCGTAATCCTTGTGGAAGAACTGCTCTTTTCCAATAGCGCGAATCTCGTTGTCGAGCCAAGAAAGCAAATCCGTGTTTCCTTTTTTGACAGCCGCATTTATCGTATCCAAGTTTCCAAGTGAGTCGATTCCGACCGTGTAACCAGGGTTTTCGATAGCCCATGCAAGAACTTCAGTGTTGTCAGTGCTGAATGCGTCTCCGCGTCCGTCAAGAAGTGCTTTGTATGTGTCAGCATAAAGGTCAAATTTGAGCAATTTCACCTCAGGATAGTTTTCTGTGAAATAAGTTTCTGCTGTTGTACCCTTTGCAACAATCAGCGTCTTTCCGTTGAGTTCAGCAGGGTCTTTGATGAGCGCTCCGTCAGGCGAAACAACGCCAAGCGCCACCTTCATGTATGGGAGCGAGAAATCGACTTTTTGTGCGCGCTCTGGTGTTTTCGTGAAGTTTGCAAGAACAATATCAACCTTGTTTGTCTCCAAAACTTCAACGCGAGCAGCAGGCTCAACAGGAACATACTTCACCTTGACGCCCAAGTCTTTTGCGATTCTTTCTGCAAAGTAAACATCGTAGCCCTGATACTTGCCATTCTCATCAACATAGCCAAAAGGCTTTTTGTCGCTGAATACGGCAATCTTAATCTGCTTCGATTTCTTAATCTGCTCAACTGTGCGACCAGCCTTAGGCTTGGCAACAGCCGTGAATGTTGACGCAAGAGCAAAGGCCGAAACAAGTGCTGCAACAAAAATAGATTTTTTCATAGTTTTCTCCCTCGGGGTAATCCCGTTTTCATACAAAGTTGGTATGGTTTTACAATATAAAACCTATGTTGTCAATAGGTTTTAAGTGAAAACGACTATTTTTTTCTTGTTTCAAAAGTGAAATTCTCCAAGAATTGCCGTCCGCGCTCGCTTTCTGGGGTCACAAAAAAGCGCTCCGGCTCGCTTTCCTCGATGATTTTGCCGCTGTCCATAAAAACAATCCTGTCTGCGATGGCTCTTGCAAATTCCATCTGGTGCGTCACGATGAGCATCGTCTTTCCGTCTCTGGCAATCTCCATGATGACGTCGAGAACCTCCCTGACCATTTCGGGGTCAAGAGCCGCCGTAACCTCATCGAACAAAAGCACTTCGGGATTCATCAAAAGAGAGCGAACGATTGCGACACGCTGCTTTTGTCCGCCTGAAAGCTGGCGCGGAAACGCCGTTGCTTTTTCGCTAAGACCAACACGCGAAAGATATTCGAGCGCTTCTTTTTTGACTTCGGCTTTGTCCCTCTTTTGCGCCTTTGTTGGCCCTAGCAAAAGATTGTCGAGAACATTAAGGTGGGGAAAAAGGTCGTAACTTTGAAAGACCATACCGATTTTTGCGCGAACCAAGTGCAAATCTTCTTTGCGAACGGACGAAATAGCCTTACCGTCAAGAAAGATTTCCCCGCTGTCAATGCTCTCAAGCGCGTTGATACAGCGCAAAAGCGTTGATTTTCCGCAACCGCTTGGACCTAGAATCACGACAACTTCGCCTTTTTTTACATCAAGCGAAATCCCTTTCAAAATCTCTTTTCCGTCAAACGATTTTTTCAAATCACGAATCTCAAGAATGCCCATCTTTTTCTCCTTTTAGGCTCTTTGATGTTTTTCAATTGCACGCGCCAAAAGCGAAAACGCATAGCAGACAACAAAATACATCGCAAAAATCAGCGCATAGACAGCAATAGAGCAACTCGGCACTTTCAAGCGGTTTCCCTCGATGATTTGCTGTCCGATTTTCACCACCTCAATCACTCCGACGAAAACCACGAGCGAAGTCGTTTTTATCATTCGCGTGATTAAGTTCATCGAAAGCGGAACAAGACGCTGAACGGTCTGAGGCAAAATGACGTAGCGGAAAATTTGTCCCTCGGTGAGCGAAAGCGAGCGGGCGCTGTCGTATTGATGAAGAGGAATGCTCAAAAGAGCGCCACGAACCAAATCGCCCATCTCCGCAGTTCCCCAGAGCGTGAAAACAAGAATGCTCGCAGCGTCGCCCGAAAGCGAAATCCCGAAAGTTCTTGTAAGACCATAATACGTCATGAAAAGCAAAACCATTTGCGGCATAATGCGCATAAACTCAAGATACGCCTTGAGCACAAGACGCAGAGCGCGGTTTTTCTTCGTCATCAAAATACCCATGAGCGTGCCGAAGAAAAGCGAGAGCGCCACCGAAATCGCTGCAATCCTAATCGTTACAAGAAGCCCTAAGACAAGGCGCAAAAAGTTTGTCCCCTTGAAAAACACACTGAACGCTTGGGACAGAGCGCTAATTATTTGCGAATTGAGCATAGCGAAGCCTCCTTTCTGCAAAATAACTCAAAACCGTAATTGGCAAAAGCAAAACGAAATACGAAATAGCGAGCATCAAAAGCGCTTCGTCCGTCTTGTAATAAAGACCGATTAAGTCCTTTGCGACATACATCAAGTCGGCAACAGCAACAATGCTGAACACCGACGTTTCCTTTATCAAGAACATGACATTCGCGCAAAATCCTGGAATGCTCACACTCAGCGCCTGTGGCAAAATGACGTAGCGCATCGTCTGCGCTCTCGTGAGGGCGATACACATCGCGCTTTCAATCTGCGTTTTCCCGACGCTTTCAAGCGCGCTTCGGAACGTTTCCTCCATGTATGAGCCGCCCAAAAACGTCAGCCCTATGACACAGCATTGAAGAGAGGAGAGCTTTATCCCAAGATTCGGAAGCGCGAAATAAAGAAAAAAGAGCTGAATCAGAAGCGGGGTATTGCGCGAAAGCTCAATGTAAATTTCTACAAGCCGCCTTGCGACTGGGATTTTATAATATCGCACCAGAGCCGAAAACAGCCCAACTGCAAAAGACAGCGCAATGCCCGCCAGAGCGATTTCTAGCGTTAGCACGGCTGCTTGAGCGTACATTGACGAAAATTGTTTTATGAACTCAAAATCCATTTATCTGTCCTCCAGAATATTTCCCTATGAAATTAGTAGATTTAATGAATCTTGTCAATATTCTTAGTAAGTGATAGAGTTTATATATTTTTTTTTGCTAAAAGTTTAAAAAATGCCTTTAATTCGCTGTTTTTTGAGCTTTTTGCATTTTTCTTTAACTTTAATAATATAAAATTATATAAATATTATTAAAATATATTGACACTATCAAATAAAAATATTTATTATTCTACTAGTTTTATAATGTTCTTGTGAATAGAAAGGAGAATGTAAAATGACAGGAACTCTTGCTGACAACTTAAAAACAATTACGCAGGATATTTTTTTGGATTACGATAAAGCTCGTTCCATTGACAAACTTAATATTCACGACCAGCCAGCAAAAGAGGACGTTATAGAACTGACTGAAAAACTTATTCGCATAATTTATCCAGGTTATTACAAAAACAGAATATTTAAAGTTTTTAGTCCGCAAAACTCACTTGCTGTTCTTCTTGAAGATGTTACGATAAACTTAAAAAAACTGATTATGACTGCGATGAAAAGCTATCATCCAGATGAAGAAATCCCGCAAGAAAAGCTTTGCAAAGCCGCTGAAGAAATCACGCTGGATTTTTTAAAGACTATTGTGCAAATTCGTGGCGTTATCGATACGGATGTGAAAGCCGCTGTTGAGGGCGACCCTGCTGCCGAGAACGATGCTGAGATTATCGTGGCGTATCCAGGGCTTTTTGCGATTACGGTCTACCGCCTTGCGCACGAGCTTTATACGCTCGGAGTTCCGCTTGTGCCGCGCATTATGAGCGAGTACGCGCACAGTAGGACGGGCATCGATATAAATCCTGGTGCAAAAATCGGCAAGCATTTTTTTATTGACCACGGAACTGGTATCGTTATCGGTGAAACGACCATCATTGGCGACAATGTGAAGTTGTATCAAGGCGTTACGCTTGGCGCTCTTTCCACGCGAAAGGGTCGGGATTTGCGCAACAAAAAGCGTCACCCAACGATTGAAGACGACGTTACGGTGTATTCTGGTGCGTCGATTTTGGGCGGCGACACGGTTGTGGGTAAAGGTTCTGTGATTGGCGGTAATGTGTTTATCACCAAGTCTGTTGCCCCATACACTCGAGTTAGTGTTAAAAATCAGGAACTTTGCTTTGACGAAAACAAAAAGCTTATCAAGGCTGAAGAAGAGGGAATGGACGAGTTTTGGTTTTATGAAATTTGAAATAATGATAAAAATATTTAATATCGTTTTATTTTAGTATTGACATAGGTTAAACTTATTTTATATTATACCAAATTAGTAGGAATTTATAAGGGAGAGATTAAAAAATGGATTTTGTTGATTCGGTAGGGAATACGCCCTTGGTACTGCTTGACCGCATAAACCCGCGAAAAGACAGCGTTAAGCTTTATGCAAAAGCGGAGTTGTTAAATCCGTCTGGTTCGGTAAAAGATAGGGCTGCCAAGGCGATGGTTTTGGCTGGAATAAAATCTGGCGCTCTTACGAAAGACAAAATCTTGATTGATGCAACAAGCGGAAACACTGGCATTGCTTATGCGATGTATGGTGCGATGTATGGCTTTAAGGTGCAGCTTGTTTTGCCAGAAAATGTTAGTCCGTTGCGCAAGATGATTATGAAGGCTTATGGTGCTGAGATTATTGAATCTAGTGCGTTGGAAGGCTCTGATGGTGCGTATTTTAAGGTTCAGGACATTGTGAAGGCAAATCCTGAAAAGTATTTTTATCCTGACCAGTACAACAATGCTGAAAACTGGAAGGCACACTACAACACGACGGCTGTGGAAATCTGGGAGCAAACTGAGGGAAAAATCACGCATTTTGTTACAGGCGGTGGCACGACTGGCACTTTTACTGGAACAAGCAAGCGGCTCAAGGAGTTTAATCCTGCAATTCACACTTTTTTAATGCAGCCTGATTCGGCTTTTCACGGAATTGAGGGAAACAAACATCTTGAAACAACTGAGCGCCCTGGGATTTTTGATGAAAGCTTGGTTGAGAAAATTGTTCCTGTTGCCACAGAAAAAGCCTATGATATGGCTCACGTTTTGGCTCAGAAAGAGGGCATTTTGGCTGGAATTAGCACGGGCGCAAATCTGGTGGCGGCTCTTGATGTGGTAAAAAGCGCTCCTTCAGGGGCTGTTGTTGTTACGGTGCTTTGCGATGCAGGCTATAGATATTTGGACGAGCCTGTTTGGGAGGATTTTTTATGCTGAAGATTCCATCTGCTTTGATTGGCGATATAAAAGCGCACGGCGAGCGTACGTTCCCGAATGAGTGCTGTGGGATTGTGTTTGGGACTGTTTCTGAAGACGGCGTGAAAACTGCGACTTTGTTACAGGCGATTGACAATCAGTTTGAGGGTGATGAGCAGTATCATCGTTTTTTGATTACTGATGAGCAAATGCTCAAAGCTGAACTTTTTGCGCGTAAGAACAAGCTTGAGATTGTGGGAATTTATCATTCACACCCAGATTGTGCTTCGATTGCAAGTGAGTACGACAGAAGTCACGCTGTGCCGTTTTATTCGTTTTTGATTACGAGCATTATGGCTGGCAAGGCTGTGGATATTCACAACTGGGTTCTTGAGTGGAACGAAGAAAAAAGGGATAACGTTTTTGTTGCTGAAGATTTTGAGGAAATCTGAACGATAAAAATGTTTTTGTAAAAATGTTTTGTCATTCTTGCAGTTGTTGCGGGAATTTTGCTTAGTTTTTCTAGTTTTTATTGTGCTGTAAAATTTAATATATAGGAGGAAGTATGGCTGTAACTGTTCTTATTCCAACAACGCTTAGAGCTTATACGGACAGAAAAAGTGAGATTGACTTTGAGGGCAAGACTGTTGGCGAAGTGCTAAAAAAGCTCGTTGACACTTATCCTGATTCAAAGAAATCTCTTTTTGATGAAGAGGGCAAGCCTAGAAGTTTTGTCAATGTTTTTCTTGAAGAAAAGAACATCAAGAACTTGAATGGGCTTGATACTGAAGCAAAAGACGGCGACACAATTATGCTCATTCCTGCGATTGCGGGCGGAAGTCCTGTGGAAGAAAGCATCATCAGCGATGAGCGCACGCAGGAGCTTTCGAATGAAGAGATTAAGCGCTACTCGCGTCATTTGCTTTTGCCGGAAGTTGGCGTGGACGGGCAGGAAAAGCTCAAAGCCGCCAAAGTTCTTATTGTGGGCTTGGGGGGCTTGGGCGCTCCTCTTGCCCTGTATCTTGCTGCGGCTGGAGTTGGCACTCTTGGTCTTTTGGACTTTGACAATGTTGAAGAATCAAATTTGCAGCGTCAAGTAATTCACGGCACTCGCGATATTGGTCGCCCAAAGGTTGCAAGTGCCAGAGACGCAATCAAGCGCATAAATCCTTATGTGAATGTGGAAATGCACAATTACGCTCTCACAAAGGAAAATGCGCTTGATTTGTTTTCGGGCTATGATGTTATTGCAGACGGCACAGATAATTACAACACGCGCTATCTTGTGAATGATGCTTGCGTGCTTTTGGGAAAGCCGAACGTGTCTGCTGCAATCTATCAGTTTGAGGGGCAGGCAAGCGTTTATTATGCCAAGCGCGGACCTTGCTATCGCTGCGTTTATCCTGCTCCGCCGCCGCCAGGACTTGTGCCAAGCTGTGGTGAGGGCGGTGTTATCGGCGTACTTCCTGGCATTATCGGCACAATTCAGGCTGCTGAGATAATCAAGCTCATTATTGGCGGAACTCGTACTTTGACTGGACGACTTTTGCATTTTGATGCTTTGAATATGAAGTTTAGGGAATTGAAGCTGGAGAAAAATCCAGATTGTCCAATTTGTGGAAAAAATCCTTCTATTACAAAACTTGATTCTATCGATTATGAAGAATTTTGTGGACTTAAAAAGAAAAAAGAAAAAGATGCTGAAGTTCAATCAATTGAGCCAAAAGAGCTGAAACGTCGAATTGACGCAGGCGAGAAGATAAATATTGTGGATATTCGCGAGCCACACGAAAGGGCTATCGTGAAGTTCCCGAATGCTGTTGTTATTCCTGTTGGGCAGCTTGCGCGCAGACAGGACGAGCTGGATTCTAGCGTGGACACGGTTTTCATCTGCAAAGAGGGAAAAAGAAGTATTTTGGCTGTTCACACAATCAAAGAAGCTGGCTACAAAGGTGCAGTTTTTAATCTGAAAGATGGAATTAACGGCTGGTCGCGCGATGTTGACCCAAGTGTTCCGCAATACTAAAAACTTTTATTTAATCAAAAATTACCGCTCGTAAAAGCGATAAAATAAAAATCTGGTCGTGTGCAAAAAAAGCAATGACCTTGCCATCGGAGGAAAAATATGGCAACAGAAAACACACTTAATGCACTTGGCGCAAATGCTGCGTACAATCTGGCGAACGTCACGAAAACTGCACCACAGTATGCAGCTCTCACACCAAAATGGCTCACAAAGTTCCTTGAGTTCAAGGGCTTGGAAACTGGTCTTTACAGAGTGAACAAGGTTGTAGAAGGAGAAACTCCTCTTGATGTGCTTTGCTCTTCAACAAAGAAAAGCGATATCATTCCGTCTGGTTTTATTCAGTACGAAGAAAAGCCAAGAGAATATCGCCTCAACTCAATTTCTACTATTATCAATGTAAATACAGCTGTTGAAGATGTTTATTCAGCACCTTACGACCAAGTGAAAGAGCAGCTTAATCTGGCTATTGAGTCTTTGCGCGAACGTCAGGAAAGCCAGCTCATCAACAACGATGATTATGGTCTTTTGAAGAATATTGCTCCAAGTCAGCACATTCAGCCTCGCCGCGCAGATGGTCGCCCAACTCCTGATGACCTCGACGAGCTTATCAGCAAGGTGTGGAAAGAGCCTAGCTTCTTCTTGGCACACCCTCGCGCAATCGCAGCATTTGAGCGCGAAGCAACACGCCGCGGCGTTCCTCCTGTTACTGCAAACATCGCAGGCGGCACATTCCTCACTTGGAGAGGAATCCCGATTGTTCCAACAGACAAGTTGCTCGTGGACGGCTTGAAGAACCCAAAGAGCCAGAGCGGAAAAACAAACATTTTGCTCGTTCGCACTGGCGAAGCAAAACGCGGTGTTGTTGGTCTTTTTCAAGCAAATCTCAAGAACGAAGCAAGTCGTGGCTTGGCTGTGCGTTTCCGCGGAATCGACGACAAGGGCGTGGCTTCATACTTGCTTTCTCTTTACTGCTCAGCGGCAATTTTGGCAGACGACGCAATCGCTGTTCTTGAAGACGTTGAGGTAGGTAACTATTATGACTACGGCGAGTGATTTTTCTCTTGCTGGAGCAGGATTGCCAACCGAACGCGATATTGAAACTCTTGCGGGCGAGTTGTTCCACGACTTTGACCCAGCCCTTTGCGCTAGCGGGATTGAAGCTCTGGCTACGACTGGCGACACCGCTGTGATTGAGAGGGCTGCTTCAAACGTGCAGGATTTCTCTGGCTTTGAGGGCGTGGTTCAGGCGCTAGTGCAGGATTATGCTCAAGCAGATACTCAGGTGTATAGTCCAGAGGTTGTTTCTCAATCACAAGCCAAAGAGCATAGCACAAGCAAAGAGCAAAACAACGTGATTCTGGTTCCAAGTTCTGCAAAAAGCGAAAACAGCAAAGATGAGCATTTGTCTGCAACTTCAGCTCATCACGTTATCGGCACAAAAACGCTGGAGCAAATCCGTGCGGACTTTCCGATTTTGCAGGAGCGAGTCAACGGAAATCAGCTTGTTTGGTTTGATAACGGTGCAACAACGCAAAGACCTCGTCAAGTGATTGATCGCTTGGTTTACTATTACGAGCACGAAAACTCTAATGTTCACCGCGGTGTTCACGAGCTGGCAGACCGTTCAACAGATGCAATGGAAAAGGCAAGAGCGACTGTTGCAAAGTTCATCGGTGCTCCGAGTGCAGAGAATATCGTGTTTGTTCGTGGCACAACAGAGGCGATTAACCTCGTTGCTGCTTCTTACGTTAAGCAGTATCTAAAGCCAGGCGATGAGATTATCGTAACGCTTTTGGAACATCACGCAAACATCGTTCCGTGGCAGCTTATTGCTTCTGAAACAGGAGCGGTTATCAAAGTTGCTCCAATCGATGAAAGCGGACAGATTATCTTGAGCGAATACGAAAAACTCTTCACACCACGCACAAAGTTCGCTTCTGCCACACAGGTGTCGAATGCACTTGGAACGATTACGCCTGTTGCAGAGATGGTCAAAATCGCACACGCTCACGGCGTTCGTATCTTGATTGACGGTGCTCAGAGTGTGGCTCATATCCCTGTGAACGTGAGTGCATTGGACGCAGATTTCTTTGTGTTCTCAGGACACAAAATCTACGCTCCGACTGGTGTTGGCGTTGTTTACGGCAAAAAGGAAGTCTTGGCGGCAGCTCGTCCGTATCAGGGCGGTGGCAATATGATTAAAGACGTTACTTTTGAGCGCACAATTTACAACGAAGCTCCTGCCAAGTTTGAAGCTGGCACGGCGGCAATTGCTCAGATTGTGGGCTTGGGAGCGGCTCTTGAATATGTGTCGTCCATCGGCATTGCGGACATTGGGCGCTGGGAGCATGAGCTGACTCAGTACGCGCTTGGCGAAATGCGAAAAATCCCTGGCTTGCACTTAATTGGCAACGCAACGGCAAAGGCTGGCGTGCTTTCGTTCGTGATGGACGGACACGACATCTTTGAAATTGGGGAATATCTCAACAAATTCGGCATTGCTGTTCGCTCTGGACATCATTGTGCTCAGCCTGTTTTGCGCCATTACGGACTTGAGGGAACTGTGCGCCCAACGCTTGCGGTGTACAATTCGCCTGAAGACGTTGACGAGCTGGTAAAAGCACTCTGGACGCTTTCAAGCAAATAGCTTTGGATAACGATTTTTGAAAAAAGAGTCTGCTTTTTTGGGCAGGCTCTATTATCTATTTTAAAGGAGCAAGGAGAAAAAATGGATTTGTCGATTGAAACAAAGTGTATTCATTTGGAAGAAAGCAAAGAGAAAAAGTTGCAGAATTTTGGAGCGGTCAGCTTTCCGATTTATCAATCTGCCACTTTTTCGCACGCTGCGATTGGAGAGAGCACTGGCTTTGATTATAGTCGCTCGCAAAACCCGACTCGAGAGCATTTGGAGCAAGTTGTTTGTGCTTTGGAAGGCGGAGAAGCGGCTTTTGCGCTTTCTAGCGGAATGGCGGCAGTTGGGCTTTTGATGGAGCTTTTTGAAATCGGCGACCACATCATAATTGATTCTGATTTGTACGGAGGAACGAGCAGACTTTTTGACGCAATTAGCGCAAAAAACGGCATTGAGTTCACTCGCGCAAATCTTTCTGAAGACGATGTTGAAGCTCTTTTTACGCCAAAAACAAAAGCGATTTATCTTGAAACACCAACAAATCCGATGATGAGAGTTTCTGACATTGAAGCGATTGCCAAAATTGCCAAAAAACACCGTGCGCTTTTTATTGTTGACAACACATTTTTATCCCCATATTTTCAAAATCCGCTCAAACTTGGCGCAAATATCGTTGTCCATTCTGGAACAAAGTTCCTTGCAGGGCACAATGACACTCTATCGGGCTTTATCGTGGTCAAAAGCGAAATGGTTGCAGAACGCTTGCGATACTTAATCAAGACGACAGGCGCGGGCTTGGCTCCGTTTGATAGCTGGCTTGTTCTGCGCGGAATAAAAACACTTGCGCTCAGAATGGAGAAAGCTCAAGAAAATGCGCTAAAAATTGCTCAGTGGCTCAAAACACAAAAATGCGTAAAAAAAGTGATTTATCCTGGACTTGCCGAGCACAAAGGCTATGAAATTATGAAAAAACAAGCTCGCGGTTTTGGCTCAATGATTACTTTTGACGTTGAAAGTGCAGAAAAAGCAAAAAGCATTTTGAACAACGTTCAGCTTGTTTTGTTTGCCGAAAGTCTTGGCGGTGTGGAATCGCTGATTACGTATCCTGTAACGCAAACTCACGCTGATGTTCCAGAAGAAATCAGACTGAAAAACGGCATTTCTGATTGCACTTTGCGTCTTTCTGTTGGCATTGAAAACGCCGATGATTTAATTGCAGATTTGACTCAGGCATTTTTGGCTTGAGCAAAAAAAATCATTAAGGAAGAAAAATGGCTGAAAGAAACTTGGATTTTGACACCGTAATCGACAGACGTGGAACAAATTGCATAAAGTACGATTTTGCAAAAGAACGCGGATATCCTGAAAATGTGCTTCCGCTTTGGGTTGCAGATATGGATTTTAAAACGAGCAGTTATGTTGAAGATGCCCTAAAAGAAATCGCAGAACGCGGCATTTACGGCTACTCTGACACAAAACACGATTATTTTGAAGCAGTTTCAGGCTGGCTCAAATATCGGCACGGCTGGAGCGTGGAAGAACGCTGGCTTCTCAAAACTCCAGGCGTGGTGAATGCGCTCACGATGGCGGTCAAGGCGTATTCGAGGGAAGGGGAAGCGGTGATGATACAAAGTCCCGTTTATTATCCGTTCGGCGAGGCTGTTCGCATTAACTCACGAAAACTTGTTTCAAATGATTTGATTTTGAATGAAAAAACAAATTCTTACGAAATCGATTTTGATGATTTTGAGAAAAAAATTGTTGAGAACAATGTAAAATTGTTTTTGCTTTGCAGCCCGCATAATCCTGTTTCTCGTGTTTGGACAAAAGAAGAACTTGAGCGAATGGGCGATATTTGCTTAAAGCACGGTGTTGTTGTGGTTGCGGACGAAATCCACAGCGATTTTGATTTTGCTCGAAAGCACACCGTTTTTGCTTCTATCAAAACAGAGTTTGCACAAAACAGCGTAACTTGCACAGCGCCGAGCAAAACTTTTAATCTTGCAAGCCTTTTGCTTTCAAATATTTTTATCCCGAACGACAATCTTTGGCGCAAGTTCCAAAAGCAACTTTATGCTGCTGGAATAAGCCAACTTTCGATTTTCGGAATTGCTGCAACTCAGGCGGCATACACTCACGGTCGCGAATGGTACGAGTCGATGAAGCGCTACGTTGGCTCCAATCTGGATTTTATCAGAGATTTCACAAACACGGAGCTTTCTGGCGTGAAGCTGATTAATCACGAAGGCACATATTTGGCTTGGCTGGATTTTAGGGCTTTGGGTTTTAGTGCAGACGAACTTGATAAGCGAATTGTGGAAAAAGCAGGGCTTTGGCTTGATAGCGGAAAGATTTTCGGAAAAAGTGGCGAGGGCTTCCAGCGCATAAATGCTGCGTGTCCGCGAAAAACGCTCGAAGAGGCAATGAATCGCTTAAAGCGCGTTCTCTAGGATAATGGGATAAAGTGAGGGCTTTTCATTTGCTCTCACTTTTTTTTTCTACGATTGCTGTTTTGGATTTTGAAAAACACAGAATCTATTTCTAAAATCAAAGAAATTAGCCGTTTGGCTTGCGTGTATTTAGTCAATGCGCTATACTCTGCTGTATATTTATGTAAGCGGGGTGTATGCTTATGCAATTTATTGACGGCGGAGTTACCGCTCCCCTTGGATTTACGGCAAACGGTATGTTGTGTGGAATTAAGGCTGGTCGCACGAAAAACGACACGGCTCTTATTTTTTCCGAGAAGCTCTGCACTGTTGCAGGTGTGTTTACGAAAAATCGTGTGCAGGCTGAGAGCGTGAAGCGTACTCGTGCCAATATCGAGAACGGAGTGGCTCAGGCGGTCATTGCAAACTCAGGCATCGCAAACGCTTGCACTGGCTCTCAGGGCGCACAGGCTGCTCTTCGCATGGCTCAAGCTGTGGCAAAAGAGATGAAAATCAGCGAAAATGACGTTATCGTCTGCTCAACAGGCGTTATCGGTCAGCAGCTCCCTGTGGAAAAAATCGAAGACAACATTCATACTCTTGCTTCTGGTCTTTCAAAGGAAGGACACAAAGAGGCTCGCGTTGCCATTATGACGACGGACACGCATTTTAAAGAGTGCGCTCTTGAGGCGACAATCGGCGGAAAGACTGTGCATTTTGGAACGATGGCAAAGGGCAGCGGTATGATTCACATCAACCTCGGAACAATGCTCGGCTTTATCACTACAGACTGCGCAATCACTGCCGAAATGCTCGAAAAGGCATTGCGCGAGAGCGTGGCTGGCACTTACAACTGCGTTTCTGTTGACGGCGACACAAGCACAAACGACACGCTCACCATTCTTGCAAACGGAATGGCAGAAAACACGCTCATCGACAAGGAAGGCAAAGACTTTGATGATTTCCTCTGTGCATTGAACGCACTCAACACACAGATGGCGCGCAAAATCGCAGGAGACGGCGAGGGAGCGACAAGGCTCATCACTTGCAACGTTTCTGGCGCGGTAGATGTGCCGACTGCTCGTGCTTTGGCAAAGTCTGTTATCTCATCAAATCTCACAAAGGCCGCATTCTTCGGGCGCGACGCAAACTGGGGACGCATTCTTTGCGCATTGGGCTATTCTGGCGAATACTTCACTCCAGAAAAGTGCTGCATTTATCTTGAGAGCGTACACGGCGAGCAGCGACCAGGAGCGACAGACGCTATCGGAGAAGCAAAGGGCGAAAAGAAGAGCATAAAGGTTTTTGACCACGGCACGCCGATTGTTTTCGACGAAGTTCTGGCAAAGGAAATCTTGAGCGAAGACGCTGTAACGGTGAATGTAACGCTTGAAGACGGAGAGGCAAACGGAACTGCTTGGGGTTGCGATTTGACTTATGACTATGTAAAGATTAACGGAGATTATCGCTCATGAACGACATCGACGATTTGACAAACGACGTGATTGACCCACGCCTTGACAACGAGCATTGGGCAAATGTTTTGGTTCAGGCTCTGCCATATTTCCGCCATTGGTGCGGTAAAATCATCGTTGTAAAATACGGCGGAAACGCTATGCTCAACGAAGAACTAAAAGCAGCCGTCATGGAAGACATCGTTCTTTTAAGCACAATCGGCGTTCACGTTGTCTTGGTTCACGGCGGAGGACCTGAGATTAACCACATGCTTGAGAGAGTCGGCAAAGAAAGCAAGTTCGTCAACGGGCTTCGCTACACTGACGGCGAGACGATGGAAATCGTGCAGATGGTTTTGACAGGAAAACTCAACAAAGACATCGTCGGTCTTCTTTTGCAGGAGGGCGGAAAGGCGGTTGGTCTTTCTGGCGTGGATAGCGGGCTTCTTCGTGCAAAGCGTATTCAAAAAGACGGAGCTGATTTGGGCTTTGTGGGCGAGGTTACAGAAGTTCACCCCGAAATCGTGCAGTCGCTTTTGGCTCAGGGCTTTATTCCTGTCATCTCGACTGTTGCGCTCGGCGAAGACGGCGATATGAACCGCTACAACATCAACGCAGACACAGCCGCGGCAAAAATCGCGATTGCGCTCGGTGCGGAAAAGTTCGTGCAGCTCACCAACGTTCCTGGCGTTCTTCGCGACGTGAACGACCCGACGAGCCTTATTCAGCGCATTCATCTTCCTGACGTGGACAAATACATCTCTGACGGCATTATCGCAGGCGGAATGATTCCGAAAATCGAGTGCTGCACAATGGCTAGAAAGGGCGGCGTTCCTCGCACACACATCATCGACGGACGAGTTCCGCACTCGCTTTTAATCGAGATGTTCAGCAACCGCGGTATCGGCACAATGATATACTGACAGACACAGTCTGTTTTTCAATTAGCGTCAAGCACTGACAAGAACTCGCGTCAAGCACTGACAGAAAATCGCGTCAAGTTCTGACGGGAAATTGCGTCAAGGCTTGACGCTAGATTATGGAGGAAAATAATGGCAAGCAAATATGTTGTTAACAATTACGGCTCGTTTGATGTAACGTTCGTGAAAGGCGAAGGCTCTACACTTTACGACGCAAACGGCAAGAAATACATCGACTTTTTGGCAGGTATCGCGGTCAACGCGCTCGGACACGGCTATAAGCCTCTTGTGGACGCAATCAGCGCACAGGCTGCGAAGCAAATCCACATCTGCAACTACTTTGAAAGCGACATCGGCAAAGAATACACCGAAGCTCTTTTGAAAGCGACTGGCTTTGATGGCGTGTTCTATGGCAACAGCGGCGCAGAAGCAAACGAAGCGGCGATAAAACTTGCTCGAAAGTACGGCTATATGAACGGCGGCGAAAAGCGTCGTGTGATTTACACGCTTGAAAGCTCTTTCCACGGGCGCACGCTTGCAACGCTGACAGCGACGGGACAGGTGAAGTTCCACCCAGCGATGTTCGCGCCTTACGTTACCGAGATGAAGACAATCAAGGCTGGTGATTGGGAAGCAATCAAGACGGCGTTTGACGACACGACAGCGGCTTTGCTCATCGAGTGCGTGCAGGGCGAGGGCGGAGTGAATATCCTCGACAAAGAATGGGTTCAGGCAGCGGCAGAAGCGGCTCGTAAGGCTGGTGCTATCGTTATGGCTGACGAAGTGCAGACAGGAATGGGGCGCACAGGCACAATCCTTGCAAGCGACCAGCTCGGCTTTAAGCCAGAAGTCGTAACATTGGCGAAAGGCATTGCGGGAGGAGTACCGATGGGCGCGTGCTTGTTCCGCGGAAAAGCGGCGGGCGTGTTTGCGGCGGGCGACCACCAAAGCACATTCGGCGGTAACCCGTTGGCGTGCGCTGCGGCGAAAGTTGTGCTTGAAGCATTGCAGTCAGAGGGCTTCTTGGCTGGAGTCAAGGCAAAGGGCGAAAAAATCGTCAGCACGATTAAGAGCTGGAATTGCGCTTGCGTGGGCGATGTGCGCGGAGTGGGCTTGATGATTGGAGCGGATATAAAATTGCCTGTCAAAGCCTTGGACGTGGAGAAAAAGCTGCTTGAAGCAGGACTTTGCACATCAACTGCTGGAGCAAACACTCTTCGCATTGTCCCTCCTCTCAATATCAGCGACAAGGAGATTGAAGAGGGCTTGAACATCTTGAAAAAGGTGCTTGAGAACTGCTAATATAAGCAGTATGATTCAGACATTTTTCAAACGTTTTGCGCTTGAGATTGCTGTAATCCTGGCTCTTGTGGTGATTTGCGCCGTTGAGCCGGGATTTTTGTCAATGCGCAATTTCAGAAACATTTTAATGATTGCCTGCCCTTTGATGATTATGGGCATTGGCTTTTCGATTTGCCTTATCAACGGTATTCACGATTTTTCTTGTGCGTCAATCGCTGCTCTTGCGGGAGTGATTGCGGCAAGTTTGAGCCAAAGCGAAGAAGCAAGCCGCAAGATGTTTTCAGACGTCATCACGCTTCCGCTTCCCGCAGTCTTGGGCGTGGTTCTCGTTATTGCTCTTGCTGCCGCTTTGCTCCATTCCGTTTTCACAACCTTTGGAAAAGTGCCGTCTTTCGTCAGTTCCATTGCTTTAGGCGGTGCTTTCACGGGAATAATTTCCTTTTACCTAGAGCTTCCAGAAGGCGGCTATCGTGTGCTTTCTGGCTTCAGCGAAGGCTTTTCGGCTTTGGGCTCGCTTTTCTTTGGTGGCAAAGGAGTCTACGCGCTTCCGCTACAGGCTGTCATCTTAATCGCTTTGTTAGCTGCTTTTTTTGTGGTGATGAATTATCTAAAAATAGGCACTTACTTCAACGGGCTTCAAAACTTTAACGCCCCGAACAAACTTGCACTTTTTATCAAAATATTTATCATTTTTGCTCTTGCAAACGTCTTGTACACTTTTGCAGGCTGCCTTGAAGCTTCAAGACAAAACCGAGTCGGAGTGGGCTTTTGGTCAGACGCGCTTTTCTCCGTCGTTGCAGGAACGCTGCTCGGCACGGTGTCGGTCAAGGGCGGCAAAGGCACAGTCATTCACGCCGCTGTGGGAATATTTTTAATCTCTGCCCTGCAATACGCCCTTGTTTTCATTGGAGCGCAGTCTGGAATTCAAAAAATCGTCATCTGCGCTCTTATGATTGCCGCTGTTATCGTAGACCGAACTCAAACTTCAAGACGCGCGACTCCGTTTCCGCTTGAGCAAGAGAAGAACCCTGCTGAATAGCCGATTTTGTCGGTGTAAATCTTCTGCACGGCTTCGATAAAGTCGTCAACCTTGTCTTTGTGAACCAAAGCAATCGCGCAACCGCCGAAGCCTGCTCCTGTCATTCTCGCACCAATGCAGCCCTCTTGAGCCTGCGCTGTTTCTGCGAGAGTGTCAAGTTCAATGCCTGAAACTTCGTAATCGTTTTTAAGCGATTCGTGCGACGCATTGAGCAATTTTCCAAGCTCAAGCAAATCCTTAGCTTTAAGTGCGCTGACAGCCTTGTTCACGCGGTCGTTCTCGGTTACAACGTGGCGAACTCTTTTCAAAATAATCGGGTCAGTAATACAGCCCTTGACCTCTTCAAACTTCTCAACGCTCATTTCACAAAGATTTTTCAAGTTTGCACCGTTCTTGTTCAAAATCTCCAAGCCCTTATCACATTCGCTTCGGCGTTCGTTGTATTTTGAATCAGAGAGCTTTCTCTTTTTGTTGGTATTCATCACCACAAAGCGATAATCGCCCAAAACAAGCGGAACGTGCTCGTACTCAAGAGTTGCGCAATCAAGCACTTCGGCGGTGTTTTCTTTTGCCGTCGCGATGATGAACTGGTCCATAATTCCGCAGTTCACGTTCATAAACTCGTGCTCGCTCTGCTGTCCGATTTTTGCGATGTCGATGCGGGAAAGATTAAAGCCGTAAAGCTCGCTCACAGCATAAGCAAAACCGCATTCAAGCGCGCTAGAAGACGAAATTCCGCCTCCTGCTGGCACGTTTGAGCACATCAAAACCTCAAAGCCGCAATCGAGTTTCTTTCCGCGTCTAGCCAAAATGGACAAAATGCCATTGAGGTAGTTTGCATAATCGTTTTCTTTTTTGTAAGAAAAATTATCGTTGATGTCAAACTCGAATGTCCCCGGGAAACGCAAATCATTATAGATGATTTTGCTGTCCGCTCTCTTTCGCATAGCCAAGTAGAGATACTTGTTGATAGCCGCAGGGAAAACCTTGCCGCCATTGTAATCGATATGCTCGCCGATGATGTTGATTCGAGCAGGAGAAGCAAAAAGAGAGACAGAAGAGCTCTCGCCACCGTAAAGTTTTACGAATTCTGTTGGTAAAATGGAAGGGTCAAATTCCTTTCCTGTGAGTGAATTATTAGCCATAATGTTTTTTATTTTATACTAGGTTTTTCCAGAGTGCAAGCGAGCAACTCAGTTGCGCACATCTTGCAAATTACATATTGTGTGCTACAATTTGCTTTACGGAGTTTTTATGAACGCAACATTGCAACGAAAAAGGTATTTCGGCTCATCTTCATTTTACAAAAAAGTGCTTCTTATCGCGCTTCCTGTTATGGCGCAGCAGCTCATTCAAAATATGGTGTCGCTCATCGATAACTTTATGGTTTCTGGCTTGGGCGACGTGAAGATGTCTGGCGTGAACATCACGGGGCAAATCCTATTTATCTTTATGGTTTTGATGAACACCGTGTGTATGTCGGGCGGTATTTTTATGACGCAATATTCTGGCGCAAACGATAAAGACGGTATGAAGCAAGCCTTTTGCTTCAAGCTGATTTTCGGCTTTTTGGCGACTTGCCTCTATTCTGTCGTTTGTTTCGTTTTCAATCGCAGAGTTTTAAGCCTTATGGTCATCGGAAACTCGCAAGCTAGCGAAATACTCGATGTCGCTTCAGAATATATGTTTCTCATGGGCTTTATGGGCATTCCGATGATGATTAGTGCGTCTATTTCTTCCTCACTTCGCGAAATCGGACGCGTAAAAGTGCCGCTTGTCATTTCTGTTGTCGCAACTTTGGTCAACACTTTTCTAAACTTCGTCTTGATTTACGGAAATCTCGGTGCGCCTCGTCTTGAGGTAAAAGGAGCGGCTTATGCAACGCTCATCGCGCGCTTTATCGAGCTTGGATTGTTCTTGGGCTACGTCCTTTTGAAAAATCCACCGTTTAGAGCGAATATCACAGACTTCTTCCGCATCAATTTCAAGCTCATTCTCGAAATCCTCAAAAAAGGCTCTATGATTCTCTTTTCTGAAATGCTCTGGGTCTTGTCCGAAACCGTAACAACCGCGCTTTACAACGGACGAGGCGGAGCTGACGTTGTTTCTGGAATGGCGGCAAGTTTCGCGATTGCAAATCTCTTCTTTGTGTCTTTTGGCGGCATTACGACTTCAACTGGCGTTATCATCGGGCAGACTTTAGGACAGGGAAAACTCAACGAGGCGCGAGAGCAAAAACGATATTTGCTAAGTGCGGCTGTCGTCTTCGGCATTTTCATGGGCGCAATCGGCTTTTGCACGCTTGGGCTAATTCCGATTGTTTTCCGCAACTTGAGCGCAGAGGCTCGGCACATTACAAACTTGATGGTGGCATTGATGGCGACCTTAATGCCTCTTTGGGTTTATGTAAACACGCAGTTCGCAGTTTCCCGCGCAGGAGGCGACACAGCTCTCGGTATGTGGGTTGACGGAATCGTGAACTTGTGCTTTGTATTGCCGGGAATGTTCTTTATGGCGTTCTTCACAGACTTTGGACCTGTGGCGATGTATGGCATCATTAAATCGTCAGACATCGTGAAGATAATCATCGCTCATTTTAGGCTCAAGCAAGAAAAGTGGGTGAACAACCTCGCCGAAAAAAACGCAAGTTAAAAAAATCTTAGCGGTTTATAACAGAAATTATCCAATCTTGGAGCGTTTCTTCTTTGCCGTCTATCGTTATTCCTGTTTTGTCTTTGAGTTCTGCAAAGAAATGTCGGCGTGTTGGGAATTCAACATATCGGCTGTCTTTGCAGAAACGCGCGCAAAGCTTTCCTGTAGGGCTTCCTTGCTCAAAAATGCCTGCGTCGTTTGCTGCAGTGGTGAAGTAGAACGAGATTGGCAAGACTGAAAGCAATTCTTTTTTTGAAATCTGATAAAATCCACTTCCAGAAATCACGCCCTTGAACAATCTTGGCTCAGTGCAAGCAAGTTCCACCACAAATTTGGCACCTTGCGAAAACCCGTAGCCGATTATGTTTTCTTTGTTGATACATTTGTTTCGGATAATCACGTTCTGAATAAAAAGGCTCATACTGTGAGGGTCTGTAAAGTAGTCTTGGCGCGATTGCGGCACAAGAACGGCTGCTCCGTCGGGGAAAACTTGGCTCTGAAAGCTTTGGTTTGTGAAAAACCGCCCGTAAGACAGAGCTTTGCCTTTTTCGCAAGAACCGTGGAATGTTACGATTAAAGGCAGCTTTGCGTTTTCGTTGTCTTTGTCATTTTGGTATTTTGGAGGCAAATACAAAAAATATTTGTAGCCTGCTGGGTTTTCTTCGTACTTCCAGATGCCCGAAACAGAAGATTCTGTTACCCAATAATATGCTGCATCAAAGTTTAGCTCAGGCAAAGTCTTTCGCTCATACATTTTTTTGTAGCCGAACGCACAAACTGCAATAAACACAACCATTATGCTTGGAATAAGAATAAACTTTTTCATAGTTCCTAATTATAGCACTGAAAAATGCAGATATCATGGAAAAAAGTTCAGAAAATAACCAAGAAAAGTATATTGCAAAGAACTGGAACTAATAGAAAAAAACGATAATGCTTGCAAAGTATTTCAGAAAAGTAGTAAGATAGACTCGTTATGAAGAAGACAGTTTACATCATCGGGCATAAGAACCCCGATACAGATTCAGTAGTTGCTGCAACCGCTTATGCAAGGTTGAAGCAGATTTTGGGATACAAAGAGTACGTTGCCGCTCGTGCGGGGCATCTGTCACCACAAACAGAATATATTTTCCATCGCTTCAAAGTTCCAAGCCCGCAGTATTTGCCGGAGCTTGTGCCGAAAACTGCATATTATATGAGCGGTGAGTGCGAGACAGTAAGCGAGAACTCATCTCTTTGGCACGCAGTTCACAAAATGCAAAACAGCGCCGACAAGGTTCTTCCAGTCGTTGACGAAGAGGGACACTACAAGGCGCTTTTGCACTACAACGCCTTTGCGCAAAACGTTTTGGGCATCTTGAACCCAGAAAAAGAAGCGGCTATTTCAACAAGCATTGCACTTATCCGCGACACATTGAACGCGCAGCCTTTAATCATCAAGAATGAAAACGAGATTTTCAAGTGCACCATTTTGGTAAGCGCGAGCGAAATCGAGACATTCAAAGAGATTATCAACGAGCATCTGAGCGAGAACATCGTCGTCATCGCAGGCGACCGTCGCGAGATTCAAGAATACTGCATCTCAAAGGGCGTTCGCGCAATCATTATGACAAGCGGAATGCTCTTTGACAAAGACTTGCAGGAGAAGGCCGAAAAGAAGGGCGTCAGCGTTCTCTCAAGCCCTTACGACACATCAGCGACAAGCATGCTCATCGCATATTCAACGCCTGTTTCAGTCATTGCAGACAAGAACGCGCCTGCCGTAAAGAGAGTTGACACAGTGCAGAAAATCCGCGGACTCCTTCGCGAAAGCCCAAGCCGCTGCCTTCCTGTCATCGACGAAAAGAACTGCGTCATCGGCTTAATCAACGAAAGCGACCTTGCGCACGAGCCGAACGTGGAGCTTATCCTCGTTGACCACAACGAACTCTCTCAGGCAGTCGAGGGCTGTGAGCATTATCGCATTCAGGAAATCATCGATCACCACAGACTCGGAAACCTTAGCACAAAATACCCGATTACCTTCATCAACCGTCCTGTCGGCTCAACAGCGACACTCGTCGCAACGCTCTACCGCGAAAACCGCGTGTCTATCCCGAAAGAAATCGCACAGCTTCTTTTGTGCGGCATCTTGAGCGACACGCTGATTTTGCAAAGCGCGACGACAACCGACGTCGACAGAAAGATGGCGGAGTACCTGTCAAACATCACAGGTCTTGACGTTCAGACGCTCGGACGCGACATCATAACCGCAGGAAGCCACATCGGAGGCAGAGCGGCAAGCGAAGTCATTCATCAGGATATGAAAGAGTACAACGACGAGAAAATCAAGTACACCGTAAGCCAGATTGAAGTTGACAACACAGACGAGATTATGAAAAGAAAGAAGGAGTTCCTCGACGAGCTTGAGTTCGAAAGACGAAGCCACGGCGCTCTTTTCTCGACGCTCCTCGTTACGGACATCACCAAGCTTTCGTCAATCATGTTCATGGTGAGCGACGGAAACTTCTGGCAGCAAGTCGATTTCCCGCTTCAAGAAGACAACGTGTTCTATCTTAAAGACGTCGTAAGCCGAAAGAAGCAGCTTATCCCGATGCTCTCTGAGCAACTCGAGAAAATCTCGCAATAGCGCGTTTCCTCTGCTTTTCTAGCGCAAACGGATTTGTTTTCACCTCTGTTAGTCAGGTTGAGAGCAAATCCGTTTTTTATTTGCTGATTTGCCTTTTGTCCTTATGTTTCACTTTGATAAGTGGTTATGAAGGACTTTGATAAGTGGTTATGAAGGACTTTGATAAGTGGTTATGATGCACCTTGATAAGCAGTTATGAAGGACTCTGATAAGGACTATATCAGACACTTTGATAAAAGGGAGTGGAGGGGAGAATATAAAATGTGCTTATTTTTGCCAAAAAAGGCGGAAAACGAATGGATAGCGTTTTAAAATATAGGCATATAAGGAGTTAAGAGTATGGCGTATTGCAGAAAATGTCTTTTGTGTGCCTTTGTTTTGTGTTTTTCCGCTCTCTTTTGTGCTTTCCCGAACGATTTGGACGACATTGTGAGGCGGGGAGAGCTTCGCGCTGTCTTCACATCTAGCGACCAGCCTCCTTTTTATTTTGTGGGCGAGAGCGGCAAGCTTGAGGGCTATGATGTGGATATTGCTTCCAAAATCGCGGACGCTCTTGGCGTGAAACTCGTTGTCTCTCGCGACGCGCCTTCTTTTAATGACCTTGTGACCCAAGTCTCGCAAAAAAAGGCGGATATTGCGGTGTCAAAGCTCAGTCGCACGCTTGTTCGGGCGAAGGCGGTGAAGTTTTCTGCTCCTTATATGACGTTCAGGCAAGGGCTTTTGTTCAACCGCCTTCTTCTTGCAAAGGTCACGACGGAAGAGAAGGTGAAAAGTTTTGTGCGAAACTACACAGGCTCAATCGGCGTGATTGAGAAATCTTCGTATGCCTCATTCGCGAAGGTGAACTTTCCGAATGCACAAATCAAGGAATATGCGACTTGGGAGGCGGCTGTGGAAGCTCTTTTGGGAGGGGAGGTGCTTTCGCTTTACAGGGACGAGCTTGAGATAAAGAAGGTGCTTTCATCAACGCCTCAAAGCTCTCTTATCCTAAAGCCGATTTATTTCACTGATTTGACTGACCCGATTGCGATTGCCGTGAACGCGGATAACTCGCAGTTCCTTTATTGGCTCAACATCTTTTTGGACAGCCAGAGCAAGTTGTCGGCTGATGAAGTGCTTGAAAAATACAAAAAACAATAAGGAGATGATATGTTTGGAAAAATACTGAAAAGCCCTTTTACGATTATTATCTCTGTCATATTGGGCATTCTGTTCGGGCTTTATGAAAAGGAAGTCGCGCTTTCTTGGGGTGTTGTGGGTGACGTGTACCTCAACCTTTTTCAGATGACTGTCATTCCTATTCTTGTAACGTCCATCGTCGCAAGTCTTGCCAAGCTGATGAAGGATTCAAGCGCAAGAAGGCACATCACAAAGATTTTGCTCACTTTCCTTATTGTGCTTTTCGCGATTTCGCTTTTTGGCACTGCGGCAGGCTATTTCTCTCGCCCAGGCTCTAACCTCGGAGAAGGCACGACAGCGGTTCTCGACAAGATTATCAAAAGCTCGGCTGACACGTCCAGCAACGAGATGGCGCTTTATGACGCGAGCGAGGATTTGGGCGAGAAGAAGTCGTTCCTTGTGGACTTCTTTGTGAACATTGTGCCGTCGAATATCTTTAAGGCTTTCAGCAACGGTATTGTTTTGCAACTCGTGTTTTTCAGCATTATCTTTGGTGTTGCGATAGGCTTTATCGAAGACGATTCGTCGACACGGCTGATAAACGGTGTCGTGTCGCTAAAGGACTCGTTCCAGAAACTCATCAACTGGACGATGTACGCTCTTCCTTTCGGGCTTGTCTTCCTGATGGGAAAGCAGATTGCGCAAGTTGGCGTCGAAATACTTTTGGCAATGGTGAAGTTCATTGTTGTCTTTTATCTTGCAGGTCTTGTTGTTATCGCTCTTTCCACGCTGATAATCTGGATAAAGTCGGGGATAAGAAACCCGCTTGTCGTGGTTCAAAAGCTCATTGACCCGCTCATAATCAGCTTTGCGACACGAAACAGTTTTGCTTCCTTGCCGTCGTCTGTTGCCTCTCTCAAGGGCTTGGGCTTTAACGCGAACATGGTCGACCTTGTCTTCCCGCTAGGTCTTACGGTGCTTCGCTTCGGAAACATAATGTATTTTGCGATTGCTTCCTGCTTTGTCTCACAGATATACAACACGACGCTCTCGCCTGCGTCTCTGGTGCTTGTTGTGGTCGGCTCTCTTTTGGCAGGAACTGCTACGGCGGGCGCTTCGGGGCTTTTGACGCTGCCGATGATTTCTCTTATTCTTGACCCGATTGGGCTTCCTGTCGAGTCGATTCTCATCGTCTTTATGGCGATTGACTCTCTCATTGACCCGATGAGAACGCTTCTCATTGTCTATTCGAATATCGCAACGACGGCTCTTGTGTCCTCAAAGCAGGACACGGAGGACTTAGAAAGCGCTTTTGCCTCAAAAAGTCCTGAGGTTGTGAGCGTTGAAGAAGAAAGGCTGTCATCACCGATAGCAAAAATGGTTCAATCTCCGCGCATCGAAAGCCTCCCGCCTCGAAAAGAGACGGTGCGTCCTGCTCGCAAAAACGCCTTCAAAATCCGTATTCGTGACTCGCTCGTTATGATAAACACTGTGCTTTTGATTTTGACAGCGGTTGTCATCATGCAGATAAACTCCCACAGCACTCACGATTCCGTTTATTCTGTGTCTGAAAAGCTTGTCACGGAAATCTTGAAGAGCGTCGACACAAAGCTCGAAGCCTATTACACGCCGGCTTCGCAAGAGATTCAGAAAATCGTCTTTCACTATTGGCAAGAAGACTCTTATCACTTCAAAAGCGACAGTGAGGCCGCTCTTGAGTACTTTATGCAAGTGCTCGATTTGCACTCTGAGTTTGCGATGATTTATTTCAGCGACACGAAGGGCAACTTGATAATGGCGCGCCGTATGCTCGACGGCTCAAAAACAAAGCGATATATCACTCGGACTAGCGACTCTGTCATAACGAATTACGTTCACGAGAACAGGAACTTCAATGCGTCATTTCCGAACACTGTCGAGAGCTTGGAAAAGGGCTATGACCCGCGCACTCGCGGTTGGTACAAAAAGGCTGTGCAGAAAAAGCAGATTGTGTGGACGAATGTTTACATTTTCGCAACCGACAATATGCCGGGCTTCTCTTGTGCCGCTCCGATTTACGATGACAATGGCGAGCTGTTGGGGGTGGCTTGTATCGACATTGGAATAAGGGATTTGTCGCTTTATCTTGGCAATATTTCAACGACGGAGCACTCGAAGCTTTTTATCTATGACCAAGACAATCAGATAATCGCAAAGCCAATAAGAAAAGAGGAGTCTATCAACACGCTCCTTTCTATGTATCCTCAGGCAGATGGCAGCAATGCTTTTGCGATGAAGAGGGTAGACGACAGGTCTGACCCGATTATCAGTGCTGCTTTTGAGAACAGTCAAGGCACGAAAGATATATTTTCGTTTTCAATCGATAACGAGAACTATTTTTGCAAAATCGATTCAATGCCGCTCGATGACGGGCTTTCGATAAACGTCGGAATGGTTATTCCTGACGAAGACATAATGGGCATTGTCTACAAGAACAACAGGATTGTCCTAATCATTTCGCTTAGTGTCATAATCGTCGCTATCGTGATTTCTATCGTTCTTGCCTCGTTCATCTCAAAGCCGATGAACGTTCTTGCAACCGAGATGGACAATATCAGAAAGCTTGATATAGCTGAAAACGAGTCTGTTGTGATAGATTCTGGCATTCAGGAAATTGACACAATGGTTGATTCGTTTGAGGGAATGAAGCAAGGTCTTGTCAACTTCAAGAAATACGTTCCGTCAGACCTCGTCTCACAGCTTATAAAGGACAATCAGAACGCCAAAATTGGTGGCAAAAAGCAAGTGCTGACGCTGTTGTTCTCTGACATTGAAAACTTCACGGGCATTACAGAGCAGACAAAGCCTGAAGAATTAGTGAGCCGTCTTTATGACTACTTTTCGATATTCGCGCATTCGATTAGCGAGAACAAAGGCACAATCGACAAGTATATAGGCGACTCGATTATGGCGTTCTGGGGCGCTCCGACGGAGATGGACGTGAAAACGCACGCGCATCTTGCTTGCAAGGCGGCTCTTTCGTGCCAGATACAGGGCTTCAATCTTTCGAATGTGTGGGCAAGAGAGGGAAAGCCGCGCTTTAGAACAAGATTCGGCATTCACACAGGCGAGGTCGTCGTAGGGAATATGGGCTCTGATGAGCGCATAAACTACACTGTTTTGGGCGATAACGTTAACCTTGCCAGTCGTCTTGAAGGCATAAACAAATACTACGGCACTGAAATCATCGTCAGCGCAACGACTCACGACTTGGTCAAAGATGATTTTGAGTTCCGTGTTCTCGACAAAATCACCGTGAAGGGCAAAACTCAGGCAATCCTCATTTATGAGCTTCTTGCAGAAAAGAACAAGCTCGATATGAAGCTGCTGAAATCATACAAGATGTACGAGACAGGCTTGAAATATTACTTCATTGGCGACTGGGACAACTGCTTGAAGTATATGGGTGCTGTGATAAAGAGCCTCGATGACAGTGCTGCAAAAGTGATAAAGGAGCGCGCTGAGAACTTCAAGGCTAATCCGCCTAAGAACTGGAGTGGTGTTTATGCGTTCGACAAGAAATAGCAGTAGAAACAAGATTATCGGCATTGTGGGCGGCATGGGACCTTATGCTGGAATGGACTTGGAGATGAAAATCTTTAACTGTGTGAACGCACAAAAAGACCAAGATTTTCCTGATGTGATAACGGTCAGCATTCCAAGCCTTATTCCCGACAGAACGCAGTACATCTTAGACCCCGAAAATGCCGATAACCCAAGCACAGGAATAGAACTCGCGATAAAAAAGCTCGTTGACGCGGGAGCGACTCACATTGCTATTCCCTGCAATACCGCCCATTCACCGATAATCCTCAAGCAGATAAAGAAGTTCATCGAGCTGAATGAGTTTGACATTGAGTTTTTCAATATCATCGAAGAAACGTACAAATGGACAAAAGCGAACTGCAAGGGAAAAAAGATTGTGCTCTATGCCACTTTTGGCACATATCACTCAAAGGTCTACAACACGTTTTTCGACAAAGAGAGTTCGATTGAGATTGTTGAGCCTGCCGAAGATGACAAGCAACTCATTTGGGACGCAATCTACAGCCAGTCTTTTGGCGTGAAAGCCTTCTCAAACCCCATCAGCGATAGGGCAGTGGAGAACTTCAAGATTGTTACTGAAAAAATGATTGCGAAGGGCTTTGACACTTTTATCATGGGTTGCACAGAAATACCGCTTGCAATGGGGCGTCTGCGCTTGCCAATCACAACTATTGACCCTGCAAAAATCCTTGCGCGTGCTTTGGTGAAGGCAGTCTGTCCTTCAAGGCTGAAGGCATAAAAAAAGCCCGCAGTGTAAAGTGCAGGCTGATAAAATTACATATTCTCGGTAGTTGCGCAATTCTCGTGCTGATTTTCTGCTTTTGCGCTCACAACTCCGTCAGCTCCAGATTTGAGCATCTCTTCCATTGTGTGCCAGCCCAAAACAGCGCATTTTACGCGAGCAGGCATATGCGCAATATTCTGCAACGCCGCCGCTTCGTCGAGTTTTTCCAAAGACGCTTCGTCAGCATTTCCCTTAATCATATTCATAAAAAGAGAAGATAACTCGCACGCCTCTTCAATCGTCTTTCCTATAACGTCATCAAGCATCATATCAACAGAAGCCTGACTGACAGCGCACCCAGAGCCGTTAAACACTCCGTCCGTGATTTTGCCGTCCTCGATTTTGAGCTGCAAATAAATATTGTCGCCACAACTTGGATTCACGCCACGAAGCTGCATTGACGGGTTTTCCATCACGCCTTTGTGAGTCGGGTTCAAGTTGTGCTCGTTCAATATCTGTGCATAAAGCGATTTCATGTCCATTTTGTTCCTCCAAACTCGTACATTATGCTGTACGATACTCGCGCATTATGCTGTACGACTCTTGTACATTACCTTGTACGACATCGGCACAGCATAATGCACCGCGTTAATCTTTGTAGCCCATCCAGCTTCTGACTTTCTGCAACTTTTCAACAAAGATTTGAGCTTCTTCTTCAGTGTTGTAGAAATAGCAGCTCGCCCTCGCTGTTGAGCCGACTTTGAGGAACTCCATCAAAGGCTGTGCGCAATGATGTCCCGCGCGGATTGCGATGTTCTCGCTGTCGAGAATAGAAGCGATGTCGTGCGGGTGAACGCCGTCAATCGTGAATGTAACAATGCCCGAATGTTTCGCGCTGTCGCTGTTTCCGATAACGTGAATGTAGGGATTGTCCTTAATGCCGTCCATAATGATTTTTGCGAGGTGATTGTCGTGCTCCTCGATTTTGTCAAAGCCGATTGCGCTGATGTAGCGGATAGCTTCGCCAAGAGCCACAGCGTCGCCTGCGTTCACCGTTCCAGCCTCGAACTTGTGCGGCACTTCGGCATAAGTCGCGCTTTCCCGCGTTACATACTCAATCATCTCGCCGCCAGTCAAGAACGGTCGCATAGCTTCGAGCAAAGCCTTTTTGCCATAAAGAACGCCGATACCCATCGGAGCGCAGAGTTTGTGTCCAGAGAACACAAAGAAATCCGCGTCCAACTCTCTCACGTCCACTTTGATGTGCGGTGTGCTTTGAGCGCCGTCCACAACGACAACCGCGCCCTTTCCGCCGTTTCCGACGCGGTGCGCATAATCGATAATCTCTTTTACGGGGTTCGTGATTCCCAATACATTGCTGACGTGTCCGATAGCTACGATTTTGGTTTTTGCATTGATTTTCGCTTCGTATTCAGTCTTTTCAATAATGCCTTGAGTGTTTGGCTCTAAGAAAACGAGTTTTGCTTTCTTTGCCTTTGCCACATCTTGCCACGGAAGCAAATTGCTGTGATGCTCCATAATCGAAATCACAATCTCATCGCCCTCGCTCACGTTGTCGTAGCCGTAGCTGTGCGCCACAAGGTTCAAGCTCTCGCTTGAGTTTCTTGTAAAGACGATTTCAGCGGCTTGGTCGGCATTGATGAACGTTGCAACTGTCTGACGCGCGTTTTCGTATTCGTCGGTTGCACGAACAGACAAGCCATAAAGCCCGCGCAATGGATTTGCATTGTTCGTGGCGTAAAAGTGGCTGATTGCATCGATTACGCACTGCGGTCGCTGAGCGGTTGCCGCTGAATCAAAATACAAAAGCCCTTCGTTCTCTTTTGAGGAGAAAATCGGGAAGTCTTTTCGAATATTCTTGAAAAAATCATCACTCATCGCCAAAACTCTCCTCTACATAGTCCTGAACTTGCTCAACAAGGTCTTCATCTGGAATATAGCGACAAAGGGAGGCGATTTTTGCTTTAATCATCATCTTCTGCGCTGTTTTTGCGTCAACACCGCGTGTCTGCATATAGAAAAGCAAATCCGCTCCGAGTCTGCCCACAGAAGCACCGTGCCGCCCTTCAACGTCTTCCTCATCGCAAAGAATTACAGGAAGTGACTTGTTATGAACGCTCTCGTTCAAAAGCAAAACATCTTCCTGCTCGTCGCCAGTAGAGCCTTTTGCGCCTTTCACAAAGTCGATTGTACCGCGCCACGTCTTGACGGCATTGTCCATCATCACGCCGTCAACTCTCATTTTGCTGTCGCTTTCCTGTCCCGTCTGATGGGCAACATAGTTGATGTCGAGGAACTGCTCGCCGCGGCACACATAAGCGACTTTGCCCGTGATTTGCGCTTTGTAGCCGTGAGTTGTGCCGTAGTTTCCAATCCAAGATTTTGAGCCGCCAAGCGAAAGCTCAATGATGTTTACTTTTGCGCTGTCCGCAATCGAAGAGCCGATGTCTTCAAAGTTCTCAACATTCTTTCCCAAAAGCTGCACTTTCACAATGTTGACCACAGCGTTTTCTTCGGCGATAATCTGCGTTCTCCATCCAGCAAAGCCACTTGCGCCTTTTTCGCTCGATGTATCAAAGATAAATGTGCTTTCGCTGTTTGCTCCAGCCTTGATAACAACGTCTGTCAAAACCTTGTCGCCGTCTTCCACGAAGTAGCTCAAGCGCACAGGCTCTGTTTTTGCATTTTCCTTTACCGTATAAATCGTAGCAGGGATTTTGTCTTTCACTGCGTCAAAAAGAGCATCGATGTCTTTTCCCATTCCGCAAGTGCAAAGAGTTGCAATATCGCTATCAACAGCCGTAATGACTTCGGGAAGAGCAGTTTCTGCAAGAGCAGCAGAGGTTTCAAAAGCTCCCTCGTCTGCGGAAAGCTTTGAATTGTTGATACGCATAAAGTTCCACGTCAATGTAGGAAACTGATTTACTGTAAGTTCTTTTGTTTCGATTGAATCAGACATTAGTTCACGCTCCCTTTCATCTCAAGCTGAATGAGATTGTTCATCTCAACTGCGTATTCAAGCGGCAATTCCTTGCTGACAGGATTTGCAAAGCCTGAAACAATCATTGCTCTAGCGTCGTTTTCGCTGATTCCGCGGCTCATAAGATAGAAAACCGCCTTGTCGCTAATGCGTCCAATCTTCGCCTCGTGTCCCACATCAACGTCGTCGCAGCGAATGTCCATCGCAGGAACAGTGTCGCTTCGGCTTTCTGAGTCAAGCATAAGGCTCTGGCAATTAACGCTGGCTTTTGCGTGCTTTGCGTCTTTTGTTACGGTTACGCCGCTTCTATATGTGCTGATACCGCCGTCTTTAGAAATAGATTTTGTGTCGATAACGCAAGATGTGTGAGGAGCTGCAAGAACCATCTTCGCGCCAGTGTCGAGGTTCTGTCCCTTGCCCGCGAACGTGATTCCTGTGAACTCCGCTCTTGAGTGTGCGCCTTTAAGAATAGTCATCGGGTAAAGATATGAAACGTGGCTTCCGAAAGAACCAGAAACCCATTCCATAGTGCCGCCCTCTTCCACAATAGCGCGCTTTGTGTTGAGGTTATACATATTCTTTGACCAGTTTTCAATCGTGCTGTAGCGAAGACGAGCGTTTTTCTTGACATAAAGCTCGACGCAGCCCGCGTGCAAGTTCGCCACGTTGTATTTTGGAGCAGAGCAACCCTCGATAAAGTGTAAATCTGCGCCCTCGTCAACGATGATGAGCGTATGCTCGTACTGACCAGCACCAGCAGCATTAAGTCTAAAATAGCTTTGAAGAGGAATTTTCACCTTTACGCCCTTTGGAACATAAACAAAGCTACCACCAGACCAAACAGCTCCGTGCAAAGCTGCAAATTTGTGGTCAGTCGGCGGAACAAGGTGCATAAAGTATTCTTTGACCATATCCGCGTATTCGCCAGTCAATGCGCTTTCCATATCGGTGTAAACTACGCCCTGTTCGCTCACTTCGTCTTTCACGTTGTGATAAACAAGCTCGCTGTCGTACTGTGCGCCAACACCCGCAAGACTCTTTCGCTCTGCTTCAGGAATTCCGAGTTTCTCGAAAGTTTCCTTGATGTCTTTTGGAACGTCTTCCCATTTTGCCGCCATCTCAGTCTTTGGCTTAACGTAAGAAACGATTTTCTGAATATCGAGGTCGCTGATGTCAGGACCCCATTCAGGAATATACATTTTATTGTAGATTTCCAGCGACTTTAAGCGGAACTCTCTCATCCATTCAGGGTCGTTCTTTTCTTTTGAAATGCGCTCAACAATAGCTCTGTCCAAGCCCTGCTGCAAGCGCAAGAACTCGCTTTCTTTCTCTTCGTAGCGGAAGTCGTAAAGCGTGCGATTGATGTCCGCAACCTGCGTCTTTTCCTCTGCCATCACAGACCTCCGCCGAAATCGTTAGCGTTAAGAGCCTTAACTTTCTCCATTGCGGCTTTTGCGGCGGCAAGCTGTTTTTCTTTGCGCTCAGCTTCTTTTATCTCTTCTGGAATGAACTGCTCAAAGCCATTTTCATTGATTTCTTTGACCAAAGAGCCGTCGCCAGTGTGGACAATTTTACCCTTGACCATAACGTGAGTGTAGTCGACGTGGAGGCTTTCAAGAATACGAGTTGAGTGAGTGATAACAAGAAGAGCACCGTGCATTGTGTTCTGATATTCGCGGATACCCTCGCTGACAGTGCGAACAGCGTCAACGTCAAGACCAGAGTCTGTTTCGTCAAGAATTGCCAGCTTTGGCTTTAGCATCAAGAGCTGCAAAATCTCGCTCTTTTTCTTCTCACCGCCAGAAAAGCCCACGTTCAAATCGCGACTTGCATAAGAATGGTTCATATGAAGAATATCCATCGCCTTTTCAAGCGATTTCTGAAACGCCATCAACTTTACTTTTTCGCCCGTAACCTGCTGCATAGAGGCGCGGATAAATGATTCAAGACTGATTCCAGGCACTTCAAGAGGGTCTTGGAAGCTCAAAAAAAGACCGGCTTTAGCTCTTTTGTCTGCGCTTTCCTCTGTGATGTCATTGCCGTCGAAGATAATCTTTCCCGAAGTCGTTTCGTAGTTCGGACTTCCCATGAGGGTGTATCCGAGTGTTGATTTTCCCGCACCATTTGGCCCCATGAGAACGTGAGTTTCACCGCTCTTCATCTCAAGGTTGATGTCGTGAAGAATAGATTTCGTTCCGATTTTTACGGAAAGATTTTCAAGCTCAAGCAAGCTGTTTGCCATAAAATAACTCCTTCGCTGTGTAAAGGACAGCCGGTTGTATAAAAGAAATGTGTGAGCAAATAATATCTTTTTTGATGTTTGTTTGCAACCACATCAGCGCGATTATAACAAAACGCAATCTATATTTCAGTTGCAAATCCAACGAGCGCAAAAAAATATTTTTTAATAATGATTATTTTCTTTAATCCTATTTATTTTTTTTATCGTTTTGTGATAGAATGCACAGCGAGAGACACAGAATATGAAAAATAATAACAATAGGAACACGTTTAACGGTTCAATCGGTTTCGTTCTTGCTGCGGCAGGAAGTGCAGTTGGCTTGGGAAATATTTGGAGATTCCCATATCTTGCGGCGAAAGACGGTGGCGGCTTGTTTGTCGTCGTCTACATCGCGCTTGCAATCACATTCGGCTTTGCTCTTTTGACAACAGAAGTTGCAATCGGACGCAAAACAAAAATAGGACCTTTGAGCGCTTATTCAAAAGTGAAAAGCGGCTGGAAATCGCTCGGCGTCGTAAGTTGCGTAATCCCTGCGATAATCTTGCCGTATTATTGCGTAATCGGCGGCTGGGTTTTGAAATACTTTTTCGCCTTTGCGACAGGACAGGGCGTTCAGGCAGCAGAAGACGGCTTTTTCACGTCGTTCATCACCGCTCAGGTTGAGCCAATCATAATGACGCTCTTCTTCATGTTCGCAGTTGCGTTCATCGTCTACAAGGGCGTAAACAAAGGCATCGAAAAATCTTCGAGAATCGTAATGCCTATTTTGCTCTTCCTCGTGATTGCGATTTCTGTTTTTTCGCTCACAATCAAGTTCACCGACAACACAGGAGTGACGCGCACAGGCATTGAAGGCTTGAAAGTTTACGTCGTCCCCAGCATTGAAGGCATCGGCGTCAAAGGCTTTTTCACCGTCGTCATGGATGCAATGGGACAACTTTTCTACTCATTGAGCATCGCAATGGGCATCATGATTGCTTACGGCTCTTACGTCGAGCCAAAAAACAACCTCGTCAAATCGATAAACAGAATCGAAATCTTCGACACGCTCGTAGCCTTCCTTGCAGGCGTCATGATTATCCCGGCAGTCTACACATTCATGGGAAAAGACGGCATGACAGCAGGACCTTCGCTGATGTTCATCTCATTGCCGAAAGTTTTCAAAGAAATGGGCTTCGTCGGAAACATCATCGGAGCGGCATTCTTCCTCATGGTCTTCTTTGCAGCCCTTTCTAGCGCAGTCAGCGTCATGGAAGCCGTTGTTTCAAGTTTTATCGATGAGTTCCACATCTCGCGCACAAAAGCCGTGAACCTCGAAGGCTTTTTGGCAGTCGCAGGCGCTGTCGTCGTGTGCTTGGGCTACAACGTCTGGTATTTCGAAATCCTTTTGCCGAACGGCTCTACAGGTCAGGTTCTTGACATCATGGATTACGTTTCAAACAGCTTCCTCATGCCGATTGTCGCGATTATGACATGTGTTTTGATAGGCTGGATTGTCGGTCCTGACTACGTCGTCAAAGAAATCGAGCGAAATGGCGAGCATTTTGGTCGGAAGCGCCTTTATTGCGTCATGATAAAATACGTCGCGCCTGTTTTGCTCTTTATTCTTTTCCTAAAATCTGTTGGTATTCTCACAATCATCTAAATTTATGCTGCTTTTTTTGAGGGGACTTTCTTTTGTGAGGGGAAGTCCCCTTTTTTCTCTGAAAACCGCTTTCCTCAAGACTGCAAAAGTCAATTAACTGGAATTTATCGCTTGCTTCACTCTGCATAAGTCAATTAACTGGAATTTATTGGCTTCTTCACTTTGCATAAGTCAATTAACTGGAATTTATTGGCTTCTTCACTCTTGCAAAAGTCAATTAACTGGAATTTATTGCTTACTTCACTCTGCATGAGTCAATTAACTGTAGAAAATTGCTTACTTCACTTTGCAGAAGCCAATTTTGGATTAGAAATTGATTACTTCACTTTGCAGAAGACAATTTCGGATTAGAAATTGCTTGCTTCACTACTACATGAAGTAATTTCGGACTGAAAATTGATTGCTTCACTTTGAAGAAGACAATTTCTAATCAGAAACGTCATTACCGTGAGCATTTTCAAAATGCTCGTCTGGGAATTCTTGGTGAAGAAGGGTCAAAAAACTTTGCTGAAAAACAAGCTCGTCGCCATTCATCGCCTTTCCATAGAAAATACTGATAGCTGTTGTGACAAGCGATGTGTAGTATTCTTTTGAAAGCACGATAGCAGAGTAGGCGCGATATATTTTTTTCTCTCCGCGCTGGATTTGCGTGCAGTACGTCTCAAGGCGCACGTTTTCTTCTTTGAAAAAATCTTTGAAAAGCTCGCACTGCATAAAAATCGAGGGGGTGAGCTGTGAAACTTCCATGTATTCGCCGTTGATTTTCTGCACTCCGTAAGGCGTTACAAAAAGCGCTTTGTAGAAAATCGGGTTTCCCTCGTCCCCGAATTTCGCATTCTGATAAATCCCGAACGATGAAAGAAGCAACGGTGCGTCCTTTTTGCCGAGCACCGCCTCGCAGTTCTCGTCGTCGCTCAAAAGAGGCGCGACTCTGTTTATTGACAAAAACACTTCGCGATATGCGTTTATTTTTGAGAGCGTCATCGCGTTCTCTTCGCTTTCGCTCTCTTGTATCGACACAAAGATTTTGTTCCTTCCTTTCACTTTGAGTGCGCTCTCAAGTTTCTTTGCAGAGCCTTCTTCAGCTGCTTTCACCCACTCAGGAACGGACGGGCTTTTTGAAAAAGCGCAAAGGAGTGAAAAAGATGATAAAATAACGATTAGGAAAAAAGATTTCATAAAAAACTCCGTTTTTGGACGTGTTTTTATTATCGGTTTTGACTCTGTGCAGCGTCAATTTTTTCTTTCAGACAGTAATTTTGCAATATAAATTTGATAAAACGGGTGTATAAAAATTAAATTATATGATAGAGTTGCAGCATTGTTGAAGAAAAGAATTATTTTGGAGGCATAGTATGAAGGCACTTTCTGAGCTGATGGGCTACAGAAGCGGAGTCAAGGTTGTTGACGCGACATTGCGGGATGGCGGGCTTGTGAACGACTTTTTCTTTCCTGAAGGATTTGCAAAAGCGCTTTATGAGACAAACGTCAAGGCGGGCGTTGATTATATGGAGTTCGGCTACAAGGCGTCGCGCGAGATGTTTGATTCGTCAAAGTTCGGACCTTCAAAGTTTTCTGACGATGACTACATTCGCTCTGTCGTCGGCGACAACAACACATCGCTGAAAATCGCTGTGATGGCTGATGTCGGTCGCTGCGACTACAAAAACGATATTGTCGAAAAAGCAAACAGCCCTGTCGATTTGATTCGCGTCGCGACTTATCTTCATCAGATGCCGGGCGCTCTTGATATGATTGAGGACGCAAAAAAGAAGGGCTACGAGGTCTCGTGCAACATCATGGCGATTTCAAACGCGCAGGAAGCGGATATGCGTGTCGCTCTTGATTTGCTCGGAAAAAGCAGCGTCGATGTGATTTATATCGTTGACAGCTATGGCTCTTTGTATCCTGAGCAGATTGCGCGCATTTCGGATTTGTATCTTGAGTTCGGCTCAAAATACTCAAAGAAAATCGGAATCCACGCTCACGACAATCTGAAATTGGCTTTTGCGAACACTGTTGAGGCTGTCGGCGATGGCGTCGACTATCTTGACGCCACATATATGTCGATGGGACGAGGAGCGGGCAACTGTTCAATGGAGCTTTTGCTCAGTTTCTTGCGAAACCCGAAGTTCAACACTTATCCTGTGTTCCAGTTCCTTGAATCGCATATGCTTCCGATGAAAAAGTCAGGCGTTGTCTGGGGATACGACATTCAGTATCTTCTGACTGGCATCTTGAACCAGCATCCAAGGACTGCAATCCAGTTCACAAAGGACGAGCGTACTGATTTTGCCGAGTTTTTCACTGAACTCACATCGCAGTAATTGTGAAAGACAGGTTTTCTTTTTCAAAATCAAGTGAAGAAAACCTGTTTTTCTCAAAAGATTTTGCAAAAAATAAAAAAAGTGCTATTGACTTTTTTTTTCGAAATCTATAATATACTAAACATCAAGCGCGGGGATGGTGGAATTGGTAGACACGCTAGCTTGAGGTGCTAGTGGCGCAAGCTGTGCCTGTTCAAGTCAGGTTCTCCGCACGATAAAGACTGGTTTTTGACCGGTCTTTTTTTATGCCCGACAGAAAAAATGTGGTCATAAAAAATATTTGTTTTCTTCTATATTTATCTTTGTGTTTAATTTCTAAATCTGTTGAACATTTCATCGCAATATGATAGTTTTTGAGAACGACTCTCATTTTTGAAATACAAGGGACTAAATGATATTATTGACTTGCAATAATCTCTGCGTTGGACACGAGGGCAGAGGAATCGCTTCGGGAATTTCTTTTCATGTTGATTCAGGCGATTATGTTTGTGTTGTTGGCGAAAACGGGTCTGGAAAATCGACTTTGATAAAGACAATCGCAGGCTTGCTTCCGCCTCTTTCTGGCGAAATTGTCTTGTCGGAAAGTTTGAAAAAATACGGCATCGGCTATCTTCCGCAACAATCTGCAATTCAGCGAAGTTTTCCAGCGTCGGTGTTTGAGGTTGTGCTTTCGGGCTTCCAAAATCGGCTTGGATTTTCTCCTTTTTACAAAAAGTCCTATAAAATGCGCGTTATTGATAATCTCAAGCTGCTCGGAATGGAAGATTTTGTTAATCGCTGTTATGGTGAGCTTTCTGGCGGTCAGCAGCAGCGCGTTCTTCTTGCTCGCGCTCTGTGTTCTGCAAAAGATTTGCTCGTGATGGATGAGCCTGTCACGGGTCTTGACCCTGAAAGCGCAAAGGAAATGTATTCGCTTGTGCATCGTCTCAACAAAGAACTGGGGATGTCTGTGATTATGATTTCGCACGACCTTGACAGCGTGAAAAAATATGCGACGCACATTTTGCGCTTGGGCGGAAAAACTGCTGTTTACCAAAAGAACGAAAAGGACGAACAAAATGTCTGAAGCATTTGCTAATTTCTTATCATATTTTCAGTATTCATTTGTAATTTATGCGCTTATTACAGGCGTTTTGATTTCGCTTTGTTCCTCATTGCTTGGTGTCACTCTTGTTTTAAAGCGTTTTTCCTATATTGGCGACGGACTTTCGCATGCGGCATTCGGAGCGCTCTCGATTGCGACTGTGCTGAAACTGACGAACACGATGTATTTCGTGCTTCCGATAACGATAATTGCTGCGATTGTAATCCTTTGCGCAAAAGACAGCGCCAAAGTTAAGGGGGACGCGTCTGTGGCGATGATTTCGACAGGAGCGCTCGCGTTCGGCTACATAATCGTCAATATTTTCGGTGCATCTGCGAATATCTCAGGCGATGTTTGCTCAACGCTTTTCGGCTCAACATCGATTTTGACGCTTACAATCGGAGAAGTCGTTTTGTCTGTTGTGCTTTGTGTCATTGTTGTCTCGCTTTACGTTTTTTTCTACAATCGCATTTTTGCAATGACATTTGATTCTGATTTTGCTCGTGCGTCCGGAATGAAGACAAATCTTTATAACATCGCGATGGCAAGCGTTATTGCGATTACAATCGTTCTTGCGATGAACCTTGTTGGAACACTTTTGATTTCAGCGCTCATCATATTCCCTGCTGTTTCAGCGATGGCGATTTTCAAGAACTTCAAAAGCGTTACGATTGCCTCTTGTGCAATTTCGGTGTTCTGCGCTTTCACGGGAATTGTCGCGTCTATCGCGTTCTCGACTCCAGTCGGCTCAACGATTGTCGTGGCTGATGTTTTGGTTTTCGCATTTTGCTCGCTTTCCAGAAGGATTTTTCATGCGTAAGATTTTGTTTTCAATCGTTGCTCTGACAACTTTTTTGTTTAGCTGCAATTCGCAGAAAGGCGCAGTTGCTGGCAAAATCGATTATGATTTTACAAAGATGAATTTCAACATCGCGACGGCTCAGATTTTCAATATGACAGTGGAGCCTGAAAAATACAAAGGAAAAACAGTGCGCTTTCGCGGGCTTTTTATGTCGATTCAGGAAGAAGGATTTTCGCATCGCTTTTATTCTGTGCTGCAATATGATGCGACAGCGTGCTGTCAGACGGGGTTTATGTTCTATTTGCCGCCTGACAAAAAATACCCGCAAGATTATCCTGAAGAGATGAGCGAAATCGAAGTTTGCGGCGTTTTGACAGCCACCGTTGAGGACGGAATGGATTTTGTTTATCTTGCTTGCGATTCATACAAAGTCGTTGAATAAGACGTATTGCAAAAAAATTGCGATTAGAGTATATTAAGCACCATATCCTGCGGTTGTAGTACATCGGTAGTACCCGGGCTTCCCAAGCCTGTGAGGCGGGTCCGACTCCCGTCAACCGCTATTTAAAACAGCGCAAGACAATGCGCTTTTTTTTATCTTTTTTCAAAATGGTGCAACTTTTTTTTCAAAGCCGTGTCTAATCGGTTAATATCCTTTTTTTAGAAGAAGTGAAATGAATATCTACAAAGATTTTGTTGCGGGACACCGCGATTTCGACAATTACGATGATTTGAAATCCAATTTCAAAATTGAAGTTCCTGACAATTTTAATTTTGCCTATGATGTTGTTGACCGCTATGCGAGAGAAGCGGGCGAGAAAAGAGCGCTTGTCTGGTGCGACGATTTCGGCGACGAAAAGATTTTTACATTCGCCGATATGGCAAAATGCGTGAACAAAACTGCGAATTATCTTTGTGAGCGCGGCATAAAAAAAGGGGACGCCGTAATGCTCATCTTGCGCCGCCGCTATGAGTTTTGGTGGTTCATTCTTGCGCTCCACAAAATCGGAGCAGTTGCCGTTCCTGCGACAAACCTCCTTCTTGCAAAAGACATCGCTTTCAGAACAAACGCCGCGAGCATAAAAATGATTGTCTCATTTGACGACAGCGTTCAAAATGAAATCGATACAGCAAAAAAAATCTCTCCGAGCGTTGAAAAACTCGTAACCGTCGGAAAAGCGCGCGAAGGCTGGGAAGAGTTCCACCTTTTTTATGAAAGCGAAAGCGATGTTTTTGAGCGTCCGGAAGGAGAAGCGGCGACAAAAAGCACAGACGTGATGCTTTTGTATTTCACGAGCGGAACGAGCGGAAATCCGAAGATGGTTCAGCACAATTTTGCATACCCGCTCGGTCACATCGTAACAGCGCGCTATTGGCAGAACGTTGTTGATGACGGTCTTCATCTCACCGTTGCAGAAACTGGCTGGGCAAAGGCAATGTGGGGAAAACTCTACGGGCAGTGGCTTTGCGGAAGCGCCGTTTTTGCATATGATATGGCGACATTCGTGCCAGACAAGCTCCTTCGCCACATCGCAGATTACGGCGTTACAACATTCTGCGCGCCTCCTACAGTCTATCGCTATATGATTCGACAAAACCTCGACAAATACGATTTGAGCCACCTTCAGTACGTCGTTACAGCAGGAGAAGCGCTCAACGCCGAAGTGTTCAACAAAATCAAAGAAAAACTCGGACTTGAGCTTCACGAAGCTTACGGACAGACAGAATGCACCGTTCTGATGGGAAATTTCCCAGGAATGAAAGTGAAGCCAGGCTCAATGGGAAAGCCCGCTCCTGGATACGACATCAAAGTTTTGCGCGATGACGGAAGCGAGTGCAGTGCTGGCGAGAAGGGCGAAATCGTAATCGACTTGAGCAAAAGCCGTCCGTTCGGGCTTTTTTCGGGCTACTACAAAAACAGCGAATTGACCGCCTCCGTGTTTTCAGGCGGCGTCTACCACACAGGCGACATCGCGCAGAAAGATGAGGACGGCTATTTCACGTTCATCGGACGAAAAGACGACCTGATAAAAACATCGGGATACCGCGTCAGCCCGTTTGAAGTCGAAAGCATTCTGCAGCAAATCCCCGCCGTCCTTGAGTGCGCAGTCACAGGCGTTCCTGACGAAAAACGCGGGCAGGCGGTCAAAGCGACAATCGTTCTTGCAAAAGGCTTTGAGGCGTGCAAGGAACTGGAGCTCAAAATCCGCGAGTTCGTGAAAGACCACACCGCGCCATACAAGCAGCCGCGCATCTTTGAGTTTGTCAGCGAATTGCCGAAGACGATAAGCGGCAAAATCCGCCACGCCGAAATCCGTGAGCGCGACAAAAAATAAAAATGGAAGCCGCCTTTTGACAAGGGCGGTTTTTTTGTGCCATGACGCTGTAAGCCGCGCAAAAAAAAAAGTGACATTGCCCGGATTTTCAAAAAGGAAGCGAATTATTGAATGAGCCTTGAAGGATTTTGCAAAAGGAAGTGAAGTATTGAATGAGTCTTTAAGCCTGAGCGAAAAGGAAGTGATTTATTGAATGAGTATTGAAGAAAATCTCTCGGGGAAGCAAAAAATTCAAATTTATTGCCTTCTTTTTCTATGGATAGTAATTAAATTTAAATTTTTCGCTTCCTTTTTCTATGGGGAGTTACAAAATTCAAATTTATTGCTTCCTTTTTCTATGGGAAGATACAAAACGAAAATTTTTTGCTTCCCCGACTCAAAAGGAAGCAAATTCAAAAAAAACGGCCTCAGAAAAATCCGAAGCCGTGTGCGCTTTAATCGTGGGAAGCAAGACAAGCGGAAAACTCGTCCACAGAGGCGGTACAGCCTTGCGCTGCTAGAAATTCTGCGACTTTGCCGCCGTCTGTTGCTTCTTCGAGGGCTTTTTGTAAGCCTGCATCTGCCATAATTTTTGTGTAAAGTTCTTCTGCATTCATACTAAAAATTATAACACAAGAATTCTTTAAGATACAAACGAAAAATCATTTTTTCGCCACAATCTCTCCAAAACGCCTGACGCCTGAAACTGTCAGGTATCTGTCGACTTCGTCAAAAATGTCTGTCGCGCTTGAAAGAACGCTTGACAACCCGCCTGTCGCAATGACTTTGACGCTCTTCTCGCCATATTTTTCGCTCATTTCTTCCTTCATTTTTGTGATGAGGGACTCGATTAAACCTTTGTAGCCAAGAATGACGCCTGACTGAATGCAGTGCGTCGTGTTTAAGCCGAGCGCGCTCTTCGGCACTTCGAGCGGCACTTGCGGAAGTTGCGCCGTCGATGAAAAGAGCGAGTTCATCGCTGTCGAAAGTCCTGGAGCGATTGCGACTCCTGCGATTTCGCCTGTCGAGCGGACAGCGGTGAAGGTGAGCGCCGTTCCGAAATCGACTGTGATGCAGGCGCTCCTTGTGCGCGAAAACGCTTCGAGCGCGTCGCAAACGAGGTCTGAGCCCATTTCGGCAGTCGGGATTTTTATCGGAAGAGCGTCAAAGTGCGCGCTTGAGACTGTAATGGAGTCTTTTCCCGTAAGGATTTTTGCCGCATGGACAAAAGAATCTGTGAGGGAGGGAACGACGGAGCTTATCGTAGTGCTTTCGACAATTTCTTTTGCGTCGAGCTCCTCGCTTCTGAAAAAACTTCGCATTATGCTTGCGTATTCGTCTCCTGTTCGCCTCACGTCTGTGAAAATCCTCCACATTCGAGCCAACTTCTCGCCCTCGAAAAGAGCGACGTCAATATTTGTGTTTCCAATATCAATAGCCAATGTCATAGTTTTTTGAGCATAGCACTAATTTACATTTCGCGCCATACACGCTATTATTTTGGAACTATGGAAACACTCATACAACCTAAAGTTTTGAAAGGATTCCGCGATTTTCTTCCGAAAGCGGAAATTCAAAGAGCATCGCTCATAGAAAAATTGACTTCGGTTTACCGTTCGTTCGGTTTTGTTCCGATTGACACTCCTGTTCTTGAATACACTGAGATTCTTCTTCGTAAGTCCAACGGAGAAACGGAGAAGCAGGTTTTTCGCTTTGAGGACAACGGCGGTCGCGACGTTTCGATGAGATTTGATTTGACCGTTCCTTTTGCGCGTTTCACAGCAGAACACAAAGCCGAGCTTTATTTCCCGTTCAAGCGCTATCATATCGCAAAGGTTTGGCGTGGCGAGAAACCTCAGGCTGGACGTTACCGCGAGTTTGTGCAGTGCGATTTCGACACGGTCGGAAGCGACAGCGCTTCGGCGGATTTTGAGATTCTTTCGCTGATGAAGACTGCTTTGAGCGCAATCGGCGTTGAAAAAATCCATATTCACGTTAATCACCGCGGTATTTTTAACCGCTTCCTGAAAAAAATCGGTGTTGAGGACAAGAGCGAGGATATTCTTCGCATTGTTGACAAATTGGCAAAAATCGGCAAAGAGGAAGTTGAAAAGCAGCTCACCGAGATTACAGGAAATACCGAGACTTCCGCTCTCATCTTGAAGTACATCGCAGGCGCTTCTGACTTTGACAGCACTCTCAATCTTCTTGAACAGATGGCTGGCGGCAAGGCTGAGGACAGTGAGCGAATGAGAGAAATCCGCGAAATGATGAAAGCGGCTGGAATTGCTGACACGTTCGTCTTTGACCCGTCTATCACGCGCGGTCTTGATTATTACACTGGAATTGTTTACGAGACATTCCTTGACGATTTGCCTTCTATCGGCTCTGTAAGTTCAGGCGGACGCTATGACAATCTTGCAGGTCTTTACATGAAAGACAAGTTGCCGGGCGTCGGCGCTTCAATCGGTCTTGACCGCTTGCTTGCTGGTCTTGAGCAGCTTGGTCTTGTTGCAGAGAAGGGCAGCTATCTTGACGCTGAAATCTATTGCTTGGACAAATCGCTTTCTGTGCATTATCAGGGTGTTGCCGCAGCGTTGCGCGCTCAGGGAGTGAATGTTGAAGTGTTCCCGGAGGCAAAGAAGATGGCTCAGCAGTATGCGCTCACTGAAGCGAAGGGCGTTAAGTGGGGAATCTTGATAAAGGCTCAAGACGCTGAAAAAGACGTTCTCACTCTCAAGAATCTAAAAACACGCGAGCAGTTTGAGGGCATTCGTGTAAGCGAAGCGGCTGCAAAGATAAAAGAGTAGTTCTTGTTTTCAAAACATCGTGTTTTCGCACGGTGTTTTGGCATTTTTAGAAAAATCGCGAGGAAAAAATGATTTTGAGATATATCGCCGCTCCTGCTGTCGGCGCGCTAATCGGTTATTGCACAAATTATCTTGCAGTGAAAATGCTTTTTTTGCCAAGAACAGAAAAGCGCATTTTTGGTCATCGCGTTCCGTTCACCCCTGGAGCGATTCCGAGGGGAAAGCCGCGTCTTGCTCGTGCTGTCGGAGAAATAATCTCAACGATGCTTTTGACTCAAAGCGATTTGAGCGAAAAAATTGCGAGCAGCGAAGTTTGCTCTTCTATCAGCGAGCGCATTTTTGCAGCATCGGATAAGAGCGTCAAAGAGACAATCTGCCAAATTGCGGGAAGCGCAGAAAATTATGAAGCGCTAAAAGAAAAAACAGCCAAACTTCTTGCACAAAAAATCCTTGATGCCGCTCTTGAGGCGGATTTCACGAAAATAATCGAAGAAGAGGGCGTTAGTGCTGTTCGTGAAAAACTTGCGGGCTCAATGATGGCGATGTTCGTCAACGAAGAGATGATTCGCTCGTTTATCGCGCCTTTGAGTGCAAAACTCAAAGAAAAAGCGCAGGAAAACGGCTTTGATTTCATAAAAGAAAAGCTTCTTGAAGAGTTTGACAAAAACGAAAACGAGAGCATTTTTGCTCTTCTTTCAAAGACGGGGTTGACTCAAGAGACGCTAAAAGACGGAGTTTCATCGCTTTTGAAAAAGGTTATGCCGAGTCTGTCAAAAACGCTTTCAGAAAACCTTGATATTGCAAAACTCATCGAGGACAAGATGAACGCAATGGACGTTATGGAACTTGAGCGCCTTGTCTTGAGCGTGATGAAGAAGGAACTTGACACAATCGTAAATCTTGGCGCTTTGATTGGCGCTGTTTTGGGCGCTGTCAATATTTTCTTCTGAAAAGAATCTGGCAGTATGAAAAAAGTGTAAAAATATATCGATATATTTAAGAATAACGGATTTCGGGAGAGTTTTATCTATGGAGAATTTAAAAGAGGCATTTTTTAATTTTGTCGGCGCTTTCGCTGACTCGTTTCGCGGAAATGCAAGCGGGCTGACATGGATTCATTTTCTTGTGCTTTTGGCGATTATTTTCTTTATCGCTGGTGTCGTAACTTCGGTGATGGCTTTTTTGAAAAAGCGCAAGACAATGTCGTTTTGGCGAAAAAAGTTCAGCACGTCAGCTCTTGATACTCTTAAATTCGAAGAACCCGAATGGAAGATTGAGTTTTCAGGCAAAGAGACATCGATTTTTTCAAGCAAAATCGGCGGAATCCCGTATTGGTGCGTGAAAAACTCAGCAAAGCCGTATCCTGTTGGAAAAAGTGGCAAAAAAATGATGCTTCTCGCTCAAATCAATCTTTCAAAAGAATGCCTCGGCTCTCCTTTCCCCGACAAAGGACTTTTGCAGATTTTCATTGATGTCGCTTGTGAAAAATATGGCTTTGACAGCGATGAGCGCGTTTTGTCAGGCGGGCACAAAGTTGTTTATCACAGCAAAATCGATTCAAGCGTGACGCCTTCCGACATTATCGCGCTCGGCGGTGTTCCAATCAGCACAGACCCAAATCTTTCTGGCTCTCCTTTGCGGAATGCGGAGTTTTCGCTGTCGTTTCATAGCCACAAAGCGTCATTGAAAGGCTCGACTCATCATCTTTTGGGCTTTCCTTCGTTTTCAAAAAAAGACCCGCGCGATGAGAAAGGTTTTTACAACGGAAAAAAATACGACACAGTTCTTTTTGAGCTCCACAGCGAAATGTACGAGGATATTTTGTGGGGAAACGGCGGAACTGGCACTTTTTTGATAAACCGCGATGATTTGATGAAAAAAGATTTTTCAAATGTGCTGTTCAATTATGAATGAGATTTTCACAACATAGGATTTTAGAAAATGGCAAAAATCAAAATAAAACGCGCAACACTTTCAGACGTTCCTTTAATTGCAGAACTTTCAAAAAAGACTTTTGCACAAACTTTTTCACAATACAACACTCAAGAAGACATGGAAAAGTTTTTTGCAGAAAATTACTCCGTCGAAAAGTTGAGCGATGAAATGAAAAACAAAGACTCATCTTTTTTTATAGCATATTCAGACGACAAGGCTGCCGCTTATATGAAGATAAATGTGCATGAGGCGCAGACAGAAGAGATGGGAGATGATTGCCTTGAAGTGCAAAGACTTTATGTTCTTGAAGCTTTCAAAGGACAGAAAATCGGCGGCGCGCTGATGAAAATTGCAGAAGACGAGGCAAGAGAGAAAAAACTTTCATCGCTATGGCTTGGAGTTTGGGAGCACAACGAAAAAGCCATAGGTTTTTATGCGCATTGTGGCTTTGAAAGATTCAGCGAGCATGTTTTTGTTCTGGGAAGCGACAGACAAACAGATTTTCTTTTGCGAAAATCACTCTAGAAATTGCTTCGGCTCTGACATTGAGCGAAGTCAGAATGACATCAGCATACTTTTTTCAATTGCCTAAAAGTCAATTTGTCCACAGTAACAAAACACTTCAGGAGCTGGAAAATCAATTTGTCCACGGCAACAAAACGCTCTAAGAGCGAAAAAGTCAATCTGTCCGCGACGATAAAACACTCCTAGAGTGAGAAAGTCAACTTGTCCGCGACAAGAAAACGCATCAGGAGCGGGAAAGTCAATTTGTCCACGGCAACAAAACGCATCAGGAGCGCAAAAGTCAATTTGTCCACGATGAGAAAACAAAAAATCTCTTCGTGGACAAATTACAATTGAGCGAGCGCGCTTTTATTTAGTTATGCAAAGCGATTTCAACTACTTTTTTGAAGTCATTGATACAAAAATCTGCTGATTTTAAAATCCCGTTGCGCCTTTCCTCGTCTTTTGTTATGAGGCATTCAGTAAAAACAGTTTTCATTCCGACAGATTTTGCTCCAAAAAGCTCATCACTTCCGCCATCGCCCACGAAAAGCGCATTTTCTGCGCTGACTCCGATGTGTGAAAGGCTCATTTCGTAGATTTTTCTATCAGGTTTCAAAAGCCCAACATAACAAGAAAAAATCGCATCATCAAAATATGGCGCAAGCGGAGAGACATTCCAAGAAGCAATGTCGCAAACATCAGCGTTACTCACAAGGGCGATTTTGAAGCCGTGGCTTTTGAGCGCTTTCACGGTTTCGAGCATGTCAGAAGGCACTTCTGTGAGGCACATTCTCATTCGCTCCTGTTTTGCTCTCAGCACTGCTTCTTTTTGCTCCGCGCTTGGTGTGAAGGGGAGGAGAGCGCAAAGCCTGTCTATGAGTTCTTCTTGCGTTTTTATTTTTCCGATTCCGCGCTCTTTTGCAACATTTTCTTCCCAATGAAGAGCATCCCATTCACCCGCGCTTATTCCAAGCGGCTCACTTTCATTCGAAATAAGTTCATAGTGCGGGTCGATTAGTGTGTGGAACAAATCAAAGCAAACAGCCTTTATCATTTTTTTCTCCTTTTGCAGCGTAAGAAAATAAAAAAAACGCTGTTGTAAAAAACAGCGTTTCAAAAAGAAGAGCGGCAGAAGGGAGTCGAACCCTCGTCTCCAGCTTGGAAGGCTGGGATAATAGCCGTTATATGACTGCCGCATTGATGTTTCATATACTATCGAATATATGAATTTGTGTCAATACGAAGTCAAAATTTTTTTCATCGTTATGCCAACTTTTTTTTGTTTTGGCAAGACCGTCGCATTTAGGCGACCCTGCCAACAAAATTTTTGAGTTTAATAAGAATCGCTTTTATTCAGAGAAAACCAAAACGCCGTTTGACTTTGGGAATTTGCTTTCTTTGAGTGCGCTTTCAAGATTGTCGGTTTCAGTGTCTTTGACAATCGAAATTAGGGAAGCAAGTTCTGTCCGCTCGTTGCCTTTTGCGTTCTCAAAAATCGACCAGTGGTTCCACACAACCGAAATGATTTTGCCGTTCTTTTTGATTGCGATTTCCACTTTTGGCATATAGGGCTTTTCCTTTGTCGAGTAGCTGTCGGCTATTATCGACATTTGCCACGCCAAAGAGCTTCCCTCAAAGAAAGATTCAATGTCCTTTTCAATAAAACTATCGCTCGGCACGCCCTCCGACGAAACAAACGTGTTTTTGCTGTCGTTGTAGCTGTTTCTGTCCCCGCTGAACTCAATCAGATACTTTCCGTTTCCGCTGGCTGGCGGCTTTAAGCTCATTTCGCTCTGTTCGCTCAACTCTCGTAGCTTTTCAAACAAAACAAACTCGTCTGTCGAAATCGGCTTTAGGCTGTTGATTGCGTCGAACACGGTCTGCGCGTCTTTTTGAGTCGGCTTCATCTTCATATTCACGATAAACGACGCACCAAACGGCAACTTCACGCGGTAGACTTTGCGAGCAGGGGAGTAGCCATCACATTCGTCGTATCCGTATTGCCAATCAGACAAAGCTACTTGCACCAAAGCGTCAGCAGTCGCTTTTTTCACGGCTTCGATTTTGGCTTCTTTTGCTTTGACGAAATTCATCGCATCATAAACGATTTTTGCGCCGCCTTTTGCGTTTTCAATCTGATTCTCCTTTTTCCAAGAACCTTTTGAATATCCATCGACGGCTTTGTCGTTCACCTTTTCGATTTTGCCCAAGAACTCAACTTCGGCTTCTTCAACGCTTCGAGGGAATGCGCCTTCTCCAATCGCTTTGACTTTCTCGGCGATTTGATAGAGTTTCTTTCCGTCTTTTTCGCCCACAGGAACGGCTCTGACAAGGCGTTTTGTGCCTTTTGCGTAAAGCGAGCCAGACTCAAAGACGTATTTTGTGTTTCCTTCTTCCAAGACGATTTCTGTGAGGTTGTAGAGTCCAAAGAATGCGCCGTCTTCGATTTTCTCAACATCTTTTCCGATGATGAGTTTTTTCAAGGCAGGGCAGTTCTGGATTTTAGCGTCACGGGAATCGTTGATGTAGAAAGCCTCTTTCTTGATAGTGGACGCATTGACGTAAACCTCTTCCAAGAAAGGAGCTCCTCCAAAACAGCGATTTTCTGCTTCGGCATTTGTTAGCCATCGCACTTCCTTTACAGAAGAGCCAACAAAGAACATATAGAAACTGTGTCTGCTCTCTTCAACGTTCTCTGGTATTTCAATTTCTGAAAGAGAAGTGCAATCCATGAAGGCTCTTGTGTTGAGTGATTTCAAGGTTTTTGGGAGTTTTATCTCTTTGAGTGAAGTGCAGCCGTTAAATGCTCTATCGCCAATTACAGTGATGTTTTCTCCGAGCGAAATGGAAGCAAGGTTCTCGCATTTCTCAAAGGCATAATCGCCGATTTCTTCAAGAGTTGAGGGAAGTTGAATACTCTTCAAGTTCTCGCAATTTTGAAAAACCTGATATCCAACTATCTTTACGCCCTCTGGAATTACCACTTCTTTTAGCGGATTGTAGTTAAAGCCAGCGACCTCTTCAATGCCTTGTGGGAAAGTTATGCTTTCGATTTGGTTTATGGAAAAAGCGTCATAGCCGATTTTCTTCAGCGTTGACGGCAATTTTATCTCTTTTATTGCACAACGATAAAAAGCATGGTCAGGAACGCTTTCAAGACCTTCGCACAAGATGACTTCTTTAAGAGAGCTACAGCCTTCAAAACTAAAGCTGTTTGTAAAGTTGTCTTCGATACATTTTCCCTCTTTTGTAGTGTTCTCGGCGATTGTTTTCGTGATTTCCACTCTCTCAAGGTTTTCGCAATATTCAAAAGCGTTTAAAATCTTCTTTAGGCTCTTTGGAAAGGCGACTGCTTTTATCTTCGTATGGCTAAAAGCACCTTGTCCAATCTCTTCAATTCCCTCTGGAAGCACAAGCTCTTCAAGCGGTGCGGAAGAAAAGGCGCATACTCCGATTTTCTTTATCGAATTGGGAAGCGTTATGTGTTTTAGGGCAGTAGAATCGAAAGTTCTATCATTTATCTCTGTAATCCCCTCTGGAATATTGCACTCTTCAAGGCTCTTACAGTTCTCGAACGCTCTCTCTCCGATTTCCTTAACGCTCTCTGGGATTTTGACTGCCTTCAAATGCTCACAGTAAGTAAAAGCGTTCTCACCGATTTTCACGAGAGTGGAGGGCAAAACAACGCTTTCTAGGCTCTTATTTGCGTCCTTGAATGCGTTTTCTCCAATCTCCGTAACTCCCTCTGGCACGACGATTTCTTTTATCTCAGGATTGTTCGCGACAATCTTTTCTACATCAAGTTTGGTAAACTCCATTTTTTACTCTCCCTTTCTCCAAATACTGTTATCGATTACGTGGAAAGCAAATCTTGTTTCCACTGCGCGAATATCGTCCGCACTCTTTGCGTTTTTTGCGGCGAGAACGAGATTCTTGAGGTCGTCATAATCGCTCGTGATGGCAAACGTTGAGCTATACTTTCCTCCCTCGAGTCTTTCGATGAAGAGCATAAAACGCTCGCTGCAATAGAACTTTGCGACAACGCCCTTCTTCATGTAAGGATTTGAATTGTCGAACGAACCTTCCAAAACAACCTTTACGCCCGTGTCGACCAGTTTCTTGTTCAAAAGACAAAGAGCCACGTCATTGTCGAGAATGTTTGTTCTGAACTCGCATTGAAGTGTGCTTTTCACGCTTTCCTGAGCCTTGTAGACTCCTTCAAGATAGTCGAGCTTTGAAGAATCCGTTTCGTCGTGCGAGGCTTTGAGAGAAGCAAAGAGCGTTTTGAGAGCCGACGCTTCCTCTTCTTTTTGCTTCTTTGGATAAAAGAAAAAGAGAAAATGATTATACGGCAATTTCACCTTGACCGAAGAGCCAACTCTCGGCTTTGTTACAGGTGCAATCTCCGTTTCAAGCCCGTCGAGTTCACTCATCGCAAGCCCGCCAGCACCAACCGCCGCCACTTGTGCGATTTTCTCTTTCTTTGCCTTTTCTTTTGCTGCGTCCGTGCCTTCGATGTTGAAGTTCTTGAGATACTCCAACACGTTCTTTGAACAACCAAAGTTCAAATTGTCCTTGATTTTGCGAATCGATTTCGGTAGCGTCAAATCTATAATACACTTAGGAAAGCAAATCGGTTCAACTATCTTTATGCCCTCTGGAAGAGCGACCGCTAGTTCTTTTGTGCGGACTGCAAGCAAGCGACCTGTCTTTTTCACGAAATAAACTTCAGTCTTTCCCTCGTCAATCACAGTTTTAGCGATTTTCGCATTCTCTCCGACAACGATTTCTGCGCTCTCTGGTATCGAGATAATATCTCTAGCTTCCAAACTTCCCATCTCGTCGGGAATAATCACCTTTTTCAAGTTTGGTAAATCGTGCAAACAGCTGTTTATCGTTTCCACAATCGGCAGTTCCACCGTCTCAAGAGCAGGGCAGGTGCGGAAAGTGCGCGAATCAAGCTCCTTTTGGCTGAACTTCATTCGCACCGTTTTAAGCGAATTGCAGCCGCAGAATCTTCCATAGAACGACGTGACTGTCGCGGGAATCTCAATCTCCTCAAGGCTCTCCATGTTCTCAAAAACAAACTTTTCGTCATAATAAGTGATTGTCTTCACGCTCGAAGGAATTTTGAGCGACTTTATATACTTGCAATTTGAGAACGCAGTTCCGAGGATTTCTGCAACGTCGTCGGGAATCTCAACGCTTTCGGCGAACCTTGCGCACTTTTTGAGCACCTTGCTTCCGCTGTAGCTGGTGGTGATGTGCAAAAGTGGCACTGCCCATTCCCCGTCGGCGCATTTTACGCTCTTCGCACTCGTTTCAAGCAACTCGTATATGTTGATTATCTTTTCCCACTCAGCAAGAGTGCCAGCGTATTCAATCGCCTTGAGATTTTCGTTGTTCCTGAACGCAGCCGTAACAGATTTTATGCTCTTTGGAAGATGTATCTCCTCAATCGTCGCATTGTCGCTGAAAGGGAAGAGCTTAAAGCCCGTAACGCCCTCGGGGATTTCCACACAGCGAGGATTTTCTGCAAGCAGCTTTCTCGCGTCCTCTTTTGTAAATCTTGTTCCGTCCATTTTTTTCTCCTGTTTTGGATTCACTCATCAAAAACGACAGGCTCGTTCCCGTCATCGCCCGTCAATTCGAGTATTTTGTCAACGGTGGAAACAATGCGCGCGCCTGTTGCGTCTCCCCAGCAGTTCGAAAAAATCTCCTCGCCCGTTTCTTTTGCAGGATAAGCCGCGTTCGTTCCTTTCAGCATTTGTGCTATGTAGAATTGTTTCAATGTCAGCATTTTTCTTCCTCAAACTTCAAATTTTTATCAAGATAATATAAAAAATATAGCATAAAAGTTCAGCCAAAAAGCATTTTTTATCTTTTTGCATCCGAAAGGAGCTGCGCGATATACGAGGCAAACTCCGCGTATTCTTGAGGGCGAATCAAAGACGCCGCATTCAGATACGGAACGAGCTTTGAGTTGAAGATTTCGACCAGCTCATTTTTCAGCTTGTACGCGCTCACGCTCTTTTTCCCCTCCACGCCCTTGACGCTCATGGCCATCAAATCGTCCTCAGCCTTCTTAAGTTCCGCGACAGTCTCGCCAAGCCCGTCCAAAAGCGCTACGTCGCTCTTGTGCTCCTCTTTGGAAAGCATAAGAATCACCTCTTTTATGTGCGCGGACTCGACCGCATAAGTCTCGCCTGCAATCGACGGACTGTAATTTTTGAGCGCTTGCAAAAGATTTTTTGCCGCATTCCTCTTCGCCTCGTTCGGAAGAAGAGCATAGCCCTTGAGAATCGTGAAAATCGCCCTCACAGATTTGTCGCGGATTTCGTCTTGTTTCTTGAGGCTGAACGATTCTTTTTTCTTGCTCGCCACTTTCAAAAGCTGCTCTCTCTTTTCGCCGATTTCCGCCATAACATCGCACAAAAGAGCGTCGGCTTGAAGATTTTGCCTTTCGTCAAACGCAGATTTTACCATCGAAAAAAGCGTTTGCGCTTTTGGAATCGAAATTGAAATCGCAATAGTTTTGATTTTTTTCATTCTCTCTTTCCTCCTCATAAAATTTATTTCTTTTTTCTTTGTCTTCTTTCTGACAATCGAAAATTCATTTCTTTTTTTTCTGTGAGCACTTCGGACATAAAAAAAATAATTCTTTTTTCTCTTACAAAAACGCTTTTGATTGCAAAAGAAATCTTTTTTCTCTGACAAAAACGCTTTTGATTACAAAAGAAATCTTTTTTCTTTGCTCACATAAATTATATTTACAAAATAATTCTTTTGTCAAAAAAATATTTTTTGCTGGACAAAATAAAAATATTTTTTTGTGAAACGGCGCTTGTCCTCTCAAGATTGATATGATTTTTCGATGTCTTGCCAGCGGGAAAAGAAAAAAGAGGTTTGGTCTTAGAACCGAGCCTCTTTTTTTTTGTGCGCGGAGGCTGTACAATATAGCCAGGAGGTCTTATATGATGACTGTTTCGCTTTCGGATTTTTCACGCAATGTTGATTATTATGCACAAACTGCTTCACGTTCTCAAATAACTGTGGAAAAAGACGGAGTGCCATATTTCCGCATTACGCCTCTTGCAAAACCGATGACAAAAGAAGAGAAAATCGCGGCAATAAAAAAGGTTGTCGGCATTTTGCCTTCAGATTTGGATTTTGACAAAGTTAAGTCAGAGGCGATTTTGGAAAAATGAAGTTGCTTTTTGATACAAACGTCTTGATTGATATTTTGACGCAGCGCAAAGACTTTTATGAAGCCTCTCTAAATGCCTTGCTAAAAGCTGTTGAGAACTGTGATGAAATCTTTGTTTCGACTTGTGCAATAAATGATATTATGTATATCACACGAAAATCTTTTCCCGATTCTGTTACGCAAAAAGCACAGATTTATGATTTTTTGCAAGCGTTCAATATTGTTTCTGTCTCGGAAAGTGATATAAGTTTTGCGTTCAAAGGTTTGATGACAGACTTTGAAGACGCTATACAGGCTTCGTGTGCGACTAAAGTTTTTGCGGATTATATAATCAGCAGAAACACAAAAGATTATATCGCTTCCCCTGTTTCTGCGATTTCTCCTGCTGATTTTTTGCGTTTTTAGAAATACCTTTTCTTATTGAGAAATTTTTTTGGCATTTTTCTGTAAAAATGTTGGAAAAACAAAAGACTTTTCAGATAAAAATCCTTATTTTTAGTTATAGTAATAAAGTGAAAATACGATTTTTTTTGCCGAGGGCTTGCTGAAGAAGCCTGTGGCTTTTGAGAAACAGCCTGTGGCTGAGGGAGGTTTTTATGGATATTGCTGAAATCGATGAAGAGGGCAGAGGGCTTTTGTTTTTTGGCGACACGATTGTAAAAAGGTGCGAGCAAATTGCGGGGCAGGACAATGTGTTTTTGCTTGAAACAAGCGTTCATTTGGAACGAGAAGCACAAAAAGAGCCAAAAGCTGGTCAATTTTATCTTATTCGTGCAAAGAAAACCGCTGTCAACTATAACCGCCCGATTAGCGTCTATCATAGCGAAACCACGCACAACGCCGACGGCTCAAAAGATGTTGTCGTGCAGTTTATGATGCTCAAAAAAGGAAGAGGCACGGGAGAGCTTTGCGAACTTAAAGCGGGCGACGAGATGACGGTTATAGGTCCTCTTGGAACGCCTTGGGCTGAGCCTGACGCGGAGGCTCTTGAGCAAAAGAAAATCTGTATCATCGGCGCGGGAATTGGCGTTGCTCCTGTGGCAAACCTTGCTTCAACTCTTCCAGACGGCTCTTACGACTTTTACGCGAGCTTCAAAAGCGGCTCTTACGGCTTGGAGCATGTTAAAGCCAAAAATCTTGTAATCACGACTGACGACGGCTCTGTGGGCATTCACGGAATGTTGCCTGCTGCTTTAACAAAGGAAAAGGCGAGCGAGTACAAAGAGATTTACATCTGCGGCCCGACTCCTGCTCTTGCGTATGTTAAAGGCTTGGCTGATGAGCTTAACATCAAGTGCTACATCAGTATGGAACACAGAATGCTTTGCGGACTTGGCGCGTGCTTGGGCTGTACGATTGAAACAAAAGAGGGCTTGAAACGCTGCTGCAAAGACGGTCCTGTGTTTGATTCAAAAATCTTGGATTTCCCAAAACCTCCTGCTCGTCGTCCGAGATTGGAAGATGGCGTAGAGGTGGATTTGAGCGTGGAAATTGCGGGCGTGAAGTTCAAGAACCCGATTATCGCGAGCGCGGGAACTTTTGCTTTTGGTCAGAACTTCCGCGGTGTGAGCGACGTGAAGCAGTGGGGCGGCATTTGCTCAAAGGGCGTTACGCTTGAAGCGCGCGAGGGCAATCACGGCGAGAGAAGCCTTGAGGTTGCGGGCGGAAATATGAACTCAATCGGTTTGCAGAACCCGGGCGTGCCGTATTTCATCGAGAACCTTTTGCCGAATATGCTTGGAATGGGACCTGTGGTTATCGCAAATCTTGCGGGAAGCGACATCGAAAGCTATGTTGAGGGCGCAAAGTTGCTCGACAAAACCGATGTTGATATGATTGAGCTGAATATCAGCTGTCCGAACGTGAAGGCGGCTGGTCTTGCTTGGGGAATGAGCGCGGACACGGCGTATTATTGCGTCAGTGCTGTTAGGGCTGCAACAAAAAAGCCTTTGATGGTCAAACTTTCGCCAAATGCTCCCGACAATCGTCCGATTGCGCTTGCGTGTATCAGAGCGGGTGCTGACGCAATCAGTTTAATCAATATGATTCACGGGGTCGCGATTGATATCGACAAAGGAAAGCCTTTCTTTAACAATGTTCACGCGGGTTATTCAGGTCCAGGCTTGAAGCCGCTTGCGCTCCGCATTGTCTATGATGTTGTGCAAGAAATCAACAAGTTGCCAGAAAACGAGCGCGTTCCTGTTGTGGGCATTGGTGGTATTTGCACTTGGCAAGACGCAGTTGAGTTCATCATGGCGGGCGCGGCTGCTGTGGAGATTGGACAGGCGAAGTTTACGAATCCGAACGTGGCGCAAGATATTCAAAGCGGCTTGATTGCGTTTATGAAGAGCCACGGCTACAAGAATCTTGCAGAAATGCGAGGCATTGCGCAGGTAGCTCCGACGAGTTGCGCTAGAACCGACGAAAAGGGGCATTGCGCCGACTTAAAGAATATGGCTGCAACTTGCATTAACTAAGTTTTAACCTCACCACCTGCCCCCTCTCCTAGTAGGCGAGGGGGTGCTTTTTATGTCAGACGCTTAAAATACAAGGTTCGTTGTAGGCTGGAATGAGAGAATCGTGTGTGATAAAAGTGATATTTTCTGCTTTTGCTTGCGAAATCAACATTCTGTCAAATGGGTCATTATGTCTTGGTGCATTTTCATCGCGGCGCAATGTATGAAGTGCTTTTATGTGATTTTCAAACAGCGGTAGGATTTCAAAATTACTGTTTTTGCATTTTTCCAACACTTCGAAACCAGAACTTTGCATAATTTCGGGATGTGCGATGTGTTTAATTTCGATTTCCCACATGGACACTAGACTGAAATAAACTTCATTTTCTTCATTGTCGATTATGGTTCTTGCCATTGTGGGAAGTCGCTCGTCGCCGTTCAAATACCACAAAACAATATGAGTATCGAGCAAATATTTCATTCGTCTACTCCAAACATTTGTGCTATTTCATCATTACAAAAATCGATGTCAGTGGGATAATTCAATTCACCTTTTGCACAACCAAAATATCGCGTAGGCTTTGCTTGTGCTGGAACAGAAAGTGATGTGCGAAGTTTGATTGTTTGCACCAAATATTCCAAAAGCGAAATTTGTTCTGCAAGAGAAAATGCGTTTACTTGATTTTTTATTTGTGCAAGAGCTGTCATAAAAGCCTCCGTGCTTACATTTTAGCATTATCATGGATTTTTTTTCAATCGCAAATCTGTTTGCTAGAATCCGATTTTGTCAGCGAGAATGCTTTGCATATCGGCGGTGAGTTTGGCGTAAAGCGTTTCGGTTACGTCGGACACAAAGCGGTTTCTGTCGGACGATATTATGTTTTTCGGCGTGCGCTCCTCCTCAAAAAGTTGATACGCCTTTACGCCCAGTTCCTCCGCAATCTGTTCCACGACTTGTATCGTCGGAAAACTGGAGCGACTCTCGATTTTGTTAATGTAGTTCATTCCTTTATTAAGTCGCTCAGACAGGGCTTCTTGTGAAAGCTTTGATTGTTTCCTGTAAAATTTCAAATTGTTGATAAAAATATCTTGCAAAGAGTTTGTTGGCATACAGTTATAATGTCTGTTTTGCTTTTGTTGTTGTACTACATATAAGGGGGTGAATGTTATTTTTGTATTGACTATACATTATTTTGTGGTGTAATATTAACATTATAATGTGGTGTAAGTTACAGTGTTTTTACTTTTTACATTATTTTAGGAGTAGTATTGATTATGTCAGATGATGTTTCAGTTGAGTGCTGTCCTAGCTGTGGTGAAGAATCGTTTGTGTTGAAAAGAGAGTCTTTTGTTTGCAAAAAATGCGGATAAGAAGAAGCTGCATTGTGTTGCTCTGAGTGTGGAACTACTTTGCCAAAAAGTGAGTTCTCAATACAAGATGAAGGCGTAGAGCTTTGCAATAACTGCTACGATTTCAAGAGCGAACGCTAGGAGAGAAGATAGCAATGCTAAAAAAGTTTTTTGTCTTTTTGTTTATTGCTCTCTGTGGAGTTGGAGTTTTTGCAAAATCTTCAACTCCTACAGAAGCTGAAATCAGTGATTTTATAGTTAATGCACGAGATTGTAATAAAAACTCTGTTCAATCATTTTTGAAAAAATATCCAAATTATGTTGATGTGAAAAATGAATATGAGGATTCTGGGAATACAGCACTTATAAATGCAACTTCTCAGGGACATACAGATATAGTATCGCTATTGCTAAAAGCAAAATCAGATGTCAATGTTAATATGGAGAAAGTTTATGAAGCATAGCATTTTTATTTTTATGTTGTTAACAAGTCTTTTTAGAGTCTTTTCGCTTTCGAATGATTCTGTTGCCAAAGAACAAATTAACGATAAGTACTATCATTTGAGCGGTTTTTATTATCCTAATACTCAAAAGTACTATTTGAAAGAAAAGTTTCCTGCAGGAATAGATTCGGTAGATACTATTTTTTTCGATAATGACTGCTTCAAGCAAAATAATCCATTTGGATTCAAGAAAAATGTTGCATACAGAGAGTGGTATGAAAATGGAGGCAAAGTCATTCAGTGGCTATACGAAGGCTGTTTGTTTGATTTTGGTGGCTTAGGTAGCACGCTCTCTTATTCAACTACAGTTTTCCTACATCTTTCTGGAGATGATAGAAAAAAACTGTTTGATAAGAGCTTTGTACGTTTTTTCGTTTATGAAGGTGTATGGTCATATACAACAACAAGCGGAGCTTATAATAAAGTTCCTGCTTTTACTCTTTTCTTTTATCCAAAAAATGAAGTTATAGCTGAAGAAGATTTATGATTCTTTTTCATGGAGGAAATAGTTGTTATGGGACAAATATTTGCTGTCGTATCACTTGTTATTGTTTGTTGTCTAGGTGCACATCTTGTAAAACCGTCCGTTCCTGTTGATTTACCGATAAAAGAACAAGAAGACGGTTCTGTTATAATTGTAAATTCTGATAAAGAAGTTGAAGACAAAATATTTGTCGAGAATTTTACTGATGAACAGTTTGAAATTGAGATTTATGGTGACTCAGATAAAAATTTACTTTGTGAAGTTAATGTAAATCCTCAGTTAAATATACAGGTAAATCATAAATATCATAATTCTGACCTTGATATGATTTCTTATTTTAAAGTGATAGTTAAAGATGCTGTTATCACATCTTGTACTGCACAATCAAAAAGAAGTGATTTGTATATTACAATAAAAGGGATTGACAGAGAACAGTTTAAAATAGTACTAGAGAAAAAAGCTGAAAAAGATGCTACTGAAGCTGCTATTAGAGCTGAAAAAGAAGCTACTGAAACTGCTATTAGAGTTAAAAAAGAAGCTAAAATTGCTGCTATAAAAGCTGATATTGAAGAAGGAAAATATTTCAAGTTGGAAAATAAATATTTCTTAAAGGCAAAGTTTCCTAGATTTGTTGAAGATATCACTTATATTACGTCAAATAATATAAATTTTCAGGAAAATAATCCTTTTGGGTTTTATGAAAATTTAGCTTATTATGAAGGATTTTTACATTATGGTAAAGTTATTCAATGGCTAGATAATGGCTGTCTATTTGATTTTGCTGGAAATGCAAGTTATGCACTTCCTTGGAACAGTTTAGCTTTTCTTGTAGTTTCTGATAATTATGCAGGAAGGCTTTTTGATGACAATTATATTCCATTTTTCTTATATAAAGATGTATATTCATATACTACAACTGCGGGAAGCTATAATACAGTTCCTGTGTTTTCAGTTATTTTTTATCCTAAGAGTGAAATGATAGATGAGTCTGATTTGAAGCTATAGAACTGTTTGGTATTACCTTGTAAATTCTATTGTACTGATTTATTGTATGAGAGCAATTAACTATTTTCACGATATGCTTAACGAAGTGCTGAAAATATACGACGCGATGTAAGTCTTTTCTCTATTACAAAGTCGCCTGCTGTTGTGGGCGTCTTTTTTTTGCAACTTAATTCAAATGTCAAAAACAGCCGCAGAGCAAAAAATCTCAGAAAAAACGAAAAAGTCTGAAAAACGGCTCTTGTTGCTATATACTTTATTAGTGTATTATAGTTCGCTGTAGGACTTTAGATTATCGTCCTTGATAGATACGGAGGCTAGTGTGGCACAAAAGAAAAAGGAACTTGACAGGTTTGATACAAACGCCAAAAAAGACATGACGATTTTGACAAAATTTTTGATAATCGTCGGACTGTCGGTTGCAGTGGCAACAATCGGTGTTGTAACGACTTCTCTTGAAGTGTTCGAAAAGAATATGAAAACGAGTACCGAAGAGGAACTTAATCATACAGCGCAAGGTGCGGCTCGAGTTCTTGTTGATTGGGATATTACACTGGATAGTTTTTGTTTTTGCCTGGCAAGTTCTCCCACGTTCAAAGAGTGCATGGCAGCGGACGATTTAACGACGCTCCAGCTTGCAGTAGATGAGTGCGAAGAAGAGTTCGACTTCGAAGCTATGGCTGTTGTTGATACCAAGGGAAAAGTCCTTGCAGCGAGCGGAATCAGGGTCGGAGCGGATTTGTCTTCTTGCTCTGCTGTGCAAAATGCAATTAGAGGAAGTGAGTTTTCTTGCTACGAGCCTATAGATTCGATTCCATACGGTATTATTCACTCAACACCTGTCAAATATGATGGAAAGGTTATTGGTGCGATTATATCAGTTTATGATTTGACTACAGAAGATTTTGTAACACTGATGCAAGATGGATATGGCGTTGCTTCCACAATATTCCAAGGAAATACTCGTGTTGCTTCAAACTTTGCGACAGTTGGTACAGCTATCGATAATCAGGAAGTGACAAATACTGTATTAAAAAACGGAAACGAGTGGAAAGGCGAGATTAAAATTGAGAATCACATGTATTATGCGACATATTTCCCTCTCAAAGACAATAGTGGCAATACTACGGGTATGCTCTTTATTGCAAAAGATCTTTCAATGCTCCGCAATATTACAAACCGCACGCTTATCGTTGTTTTGCCTGTAAGTTTCTTGCTCTTCCTTTTCTTGATGTACATTGGATACCGCTTTATGAAGTGGGTTGATTGGCGAATTAGCAACGTTACGAACTTCTTGAAGGAACTCGCTTCTGGAAACGCTGATTTGACAAAACGCTGTTCCCTTTATGTTCGCGACGAAATCGGAGAGCTTATTATTTACTTTGATTTGTTCATGGACAAATTGCACGAGATTGTTAGTGCTGTCAAGGAATCAAAGGTCGAGTTGTCTTCAAGCGGTGAGAACCTTTACAATAGTATTCACGAAACTTCAGGGGCAATCACAGAAATTATGGCGAATATCGAAAGCGTCCATAATCAGATTCAGACACAGAACAGAAGCGTGGAAAGCTCAAGCGACAACGTTACAAATATTTCAGGTTCAATCGAAGTCCTTGACCAGATGATTGAAAGCCAGAGCTCTGGCGTTACACAAGCGAGCGCTGCTGTTGAGCAGATGATTGGAAACATCGAGAGTGTCAACAAGAGCGTTGATAAGATGAGCAATTCCTTTAGCGAGTTGCAGCAGAACGCAGAAATCGGCTTTAGAAAGCAGCAGGAAGTTAACGAGCGCATTCAGGAAATCGAAAGTCAGAGCGCAATGCTTCAGGAAGCGAACACCGCGATTTCTTCCATCGCTGAGCAGACAAACCTCTTGGCTATGAATGCGGCTATCGAAGCGGCTCACGCAGGCGAGGCAGGAAAGGGATTTGCTGTTGTTGCTGACGAAATCCGAAAACTTTCTGAGACATCAAGCGCTCAGTCTGCGACAATCGGAGAACAGCTCACGATTATTCGCGATTCGATTACGAATGTTGTTTCATCTTCAAATGAATCCAGCGACGCACTTACTGCGATGTCTGGAAAACTCAGAGAAACCGACCAGCTTGTGTTGCAGATTAAGGCTGCAATGGAAGAGCAGAACGCAGGCTCAAAGCAAATTACTGACGCCCTTCGTAATATGAACGACAGCACTGTTGAAGTTCACAAGTCATCAAAAGACATGGCTCGTCAAAGCGAGTCAATCGTTAACGATATGACAAGTTTGCGCGATTCAACAGGAGCGATGAACGCAAGTATGGACGAGATGATGTTGGGAGCGCGACAGATTAACGAAAACAGCTCTACAATGAGCGATGTTGCTGGACACGTTAAGGGCGCGATTGAGAAAATCGGCTCACAGATTGATTTGTTCAGCGTTTAAGAGAAAAATCGCATTATAAAGAAGTCCGAGGTTCGCCTCGGATTTTTTTATGCAAAAAAAGATTACGCTTTGAAAAGCAAAAAATGTGTGTTAGACTATTTAATAAAGCCCTTTTTAGAGAAAAGAGGGGTTAAATTAAGACTTAAAGAGGCTTTTGAAATGACATTAAAAGAAAAATACGAACGTTGCTTGCAGGATTCGGAAAATTTCATAACAAATGAAAAAGTGAATGTTACCCCGTCCTATCATCAAGGAGAACTTTTAGCCCGCTTTTTTAATAAAGACCTTGATTATACAGATATGAACATTCATCAGGGCTATCCAATTGAAAAGTTCACAAAAGAGGATTGGGATTTGAAAATCCGCTTTCAGCTCAGAAAAAGCGAAATCAATCTTTATTCCCCTTTGGAAGGACCGCTCGTGTTCCAATATCTTTCAACGATGGCGGACAGCGACTGGACGAAGGGCGAGCCGACAGACTCTTCCGCAAAGGAAATTATGCGCGGAATGAAAGAGCATATGAGCCCAATACAAGAAGGATTGAACATTCATTCAATTAGCGTTGAATGGGCGGTTCATGTTCCTGATTGTACGACGTTCTTTGTAACGTTGTTCTACGCCTACGACAAAGAATTGATGGGCGAATAAAAAGGAATATTAAGACCTGCAAAAAAATGCAGGTCGTTTTTTTAGGAGAATAAGAAATGGAACAAGAAGTTATTCAAACTTCTCAAATGGATGCTGAACGAGCCGTGAACGAATTGTGCTCGCGCCTCAAAAAAAGCCCTAGCATGTACAGCGCGATTTTGTTTTTTGCTAGCGTGCAGTTCGATTTTGAGCGTGTTTCAGCACTTTTGAAAGAAGCCTTCCCGAACGCCGAAGTTGTTGGCTCTACGACAGCGGGCGAAATCACACCTGAAGGCTTTTCAAAGCACACGATTGTTTTGAATGCGCTTTCTGACAGCACTAGTCGCGTCAAGTTCAGCGGTGTTCTTGTTGATGACATCGATAAGTTTCCAGTTGTGTTCAAAAAGGACATCGAAGACGCCGCCTCAAAAATTGGCGTGTCGCTTTCAAGCCCTAATATTTCGAAAAATGCCTTTGCCATCACGTTCATCTGCGGTCTGATGAATGCCGAGGAAATCATGATGTCGCTTTTGTACTCGCTTGTGGGCGACAGTCATTTCATGGTCGCAGGCGGTTCTGCGGGAGATGATTTGCAGTTCAAGAAGACGCAAGTGAGCTACAACGGCAAAGTTTCTTCGACAGGAGCGGTCATTTTGTTTGTAAAAGCACATTCAAAGTTCGTGATTTACAAAGAAAACATCTTCAAGCCGTCAGGAAAGCAAGTCATGCTGACGCAAGTTGACCCGCAAAAGCACTATATCACGGCGATTGACGGGCAGAACCCAAAAAAACGCTATGCGCAAGTCTTGGGCGTGAGCGAATCAAGCGTTGACAGCGCTCTTCTTGACCACCCGTTCGGACGCGTCTTTGGCGATGAGGTCTTTATCGCCTCCCTCGTCCAGTTTGACAGAATGGGACACCTTACGATGTATGCGCGCGTTTTGCAAAACAGCATACAAGAAATCCTCTCGCCTGTTGACGCCGTCGAGAGCGCTGAAGAGTCGTGCAAAAACGTTGTCTCGCAAATCCCGAATCCAGGCTGCGTCATATTGTTCAACTGCATTCTGAGAACCGTCGGCTTTGAGAAGCACAATCAGCAGGGCGCTGTGAACAGCGTCTGGAAAAAATACTTCAGAACATATTCGGGCTTTTCAACTTATGGCGAGCAGTTCTCTCAAATCAACTCAAACCAGACGCTCGTCATGCTCGTGATGGAATAAAGGAGGCTCTCAATGGCAGTTTACACAAAAGACCAGCTTGCTGAGGCAGGCTTTGCAATTATCGAACATCTTATAAAACTTTGCAGCATCTCAAGCAACATCTCAGGATTTTTGAAAGAATATATCCTGCTCCTGACCTCCGAAGGCGGCATCTACGACAAGCAGCAGAAGGCTCTCGACAACTTCAGCGCCTCAAGCGAGAAGACGCAGGCGGAAGCCGACAACATGATGCAAATCACAAAAGACAACAGCGAGGCATTACAAAACATTTGCGAAGAGTTCTCCAAACTCAACGAGACGATAAAGAACGCCCAGAAAGAGCGAAGCGAGCTGGACAAGAAAGTGAAGCTCCTGAACGAGCGCATCACCGAGATTTCAAAGTTCATCCAGAACATCGAGGAAGTCGCAGCCCAGACAAACCTCCTTTCGTTCAACGCGTCAATCGAGGCTGCCCGCGCAGGACAGGCGGGAAGGGGATTCCGCATTATCGCGAACGAAGTCAAGAACCTTGCGGGACGAACGACGCTCATCTCAGGCGACATCTACAAGAAAATGCAGGACTTGCACAAGGACGTCCAGTCCCTCGTTGCCGAAAACAAGAAGCACAACGACTTCATGGATTCCTTGCAGGAGACCGCGATTGACTCAAACGAGAAGCTCTCGAAAATCAACAGCGACAACAAGAGCAACACATCTTTCATGCAAAGCGTCATCAGCGAAATGAACGAAAACCAGCAGATGGTTTTTTCTGCGGTCAACGAAGCCAAAGAAAAGAACCTCGTGCAGCTCCACAGAATCGCCGAGAAAGCCGCGCAGAACAATATCCAGACAGGCGACGAGCTTTCGTTCCTCTATCAGATGAAAAATCTTCTGTACTATTTCGAGGCTCATCAGGAGCTTTTCAACTAAAATCATATGGCATTCAAAGCGGGGCTTCGGCTCCGTTTTTTTTCAGCCGTCATGCAAAGCCCGTTACAGCATCTGCTCTGCCTGAAATTCACGCAGACGACATGTTTTTCAACGCCGTTTCATCGCTGTATCAATTGTGTTGAAAGTAACAAATGTTCGTTTTAAGACTGCGAGCCAGCGGAGCTTTGAACAAATGTTCAAAGCACAAAATTCGCTCCAGCGACACTTTGAACAAATGTTTTTTGCTTTGCTGAGTGCCAGCGGAGCAAATTTGGTACTAAATTTCGTTCGCTGAGCCTCAGCGGTCAATGTACATTTAAGACATTTGTTTGCTGTGAGAAATCAGAGCAAATATATCCGGTTTCAATGAAAAATCACGCCCATCGCCACGAAATGCCGAGCGCGCCAGCGAAAAAATTGTTTTGCGGAATCGAAAAATCAAAAAGAAAATTTATCGCGCAGACTGCCGCGAGCGAATAGGCAGCAAAATAAAACGAGTAAAGGACGACAGAAAGCCAATCTGAGAGCTTTTTTGCGGAAAACTCTTTTTGGCAAATCAAAAAAAGAGTCAGATACAAAGCGAAGAAAATTGCGCTGAAAATGAAAAAAGTCTTTACGTTTGGGATTGAAATGTCGTTGAGCATTCGCCACCCCAAGCCAAAAGTGCAAGCAATCGGCGAAAGGCACACGCACGGATAAATCGAGTTGCCTTTTTTGTCGAATCGGATAAAGCCGCGCGAAAAGTGCAGGACGGGCAGAACGGCAATCGGGAGGGCAAGAGCGAGGAAGGTGCAAAGGCGGTACGGCGCAGGAAAGAACCACGTCCAGACGCCGATAAGAGTGCCTGCGATGTTGAGGATTTTTGCGATGAAGTTTGCTTTTTTTAGAACGTCGGAGATGTTTTCAATCGTGGCAAAATCGTATTGCTGCGTGATTTCCTCCAAATCTTCGAGAGCCTGTCCGTCAGGGTGAACTGCGACGTTTTCATAAAACCAGCCGACGATTTCCTCAGCGCCTGAGATAAAGCCCATTCCGCCTGCTTGCAGTTTCAGTAGCATTTCGTCAGGGCATGGAGCAACGGCTTTTTCTTGTGCGTTTTCCTCGATTGCTTCGTTTTCGCTCTGTGCGTTTTGGGCTGCTTCGAACCAGTCCGGCACGAAAAACACGCTCAACATTCCGTCGCGATAAAAATAATATCGCAAGTTTTTTGCTTTTATGGTCACAGAGTTTTTGAGCGTGTGGTATTCGAATCGGTCTTCAAAAAAGACGAAATACGCATTGAACGAGATGACGCAAAACCAGACCAAGACGGCAGAAACTAGCAGCATAAATGTGCAGAAAGCGGCGAACAGCGCCTTGTTCCTCACCCCGCCGAGCGCGATATTAACGAGAGCGGCAAGCGCGAGGACAATCGAAAGGGCTGTTATGGAGAGCATTGTTATCTTGTATGATTTTTTGCATTGGAACTTTCTCATTTGTTTCTCCTCTTGAAAAAAGCATACAAGATTTTTTGATTATTTGAAATACGGCGTTTCGTGGGCGAAAAGGATTCGCTCGTCATTGTGAAAGTCGATGAAATCGTCGATTAGCTCATGCCCCGAAAGGAATGTGATTTCACCTTTCTCATTCACCGCTCTCTTTGTGGCGTAAGGCGTGTAGAACGATTTTTCTTTTCCGAAGTTCGCCCAAAGCAAAAAGTAGCTCGCTTTGTATTTTAGGCAAAGTTCTGCGACTCTGGAATACCAGTTTTTTTCGTTGCCGCTTTCAAGAAGCGCCTTGTTTTCTGGTCGCATTATGCCAGTTTCGGTGTTCGCGAAAAGTTTTTTGCGCTTTTGTGCGATTGAGGAAATGAGTGAAAGCTGCTCTTCAAAGCCTTCCCAATAAGAAGAAGCGTCCAGGCTGTAGTTTTGGTACATATCAAAGCCAAGAAGGTCAACGAACTCGTCTCCGGGATACCTCTCAAGAAAGTCGCTTTCGCTTTTGTTCTCGCTTCCGGGACTGTACGCCCAAATCACGTTGTGGACGCCCTTCTTTTCGCTCATGTACTGCCAAGTGTATCGCCAAAGCGCCTTGAACTCCTCAGGCGTGCAAGAGGATTCTCCCCACCAGAACCAAAAGCCCGTGTTTTCGTGGAAAGGTCGCCATATAAGCGCAATGTTTTTCTTTGCAAGGGCATTAAGATAATCCGAGACCAAGTCAAGATAGCCGTCGAACAGCGCTTTTATTGGCGTGTCTTTCAGAATGTTTTGAACGACATTTCCAGAAAGCACGTTCGGAGAATATCCTGAGTAATCCGCGCCGCCTTTTTCGAGGACGATGGAAAAATTGGGCATATGTGCGCTCAAGGTGAGGACAGAGCCGTCTTCAAAAGCCTTTTGTGAGAGCAAAACGGCGCTTTCGATTCGCTTTTCCTTCTTCCAATCTGGCTTTCCAAGCTCATCGCCTGTCAGCGACAATGCGTCAATTCCCATCACTGCTGCCGCTTCAGCGCACAAATCTTCAACATCACTTTCGCAAAAGCCCGCTTGTAGCTCTCCCGCCTTGCAATGCCTGTCGTTTTGGTGTCCGAATAAAATGTGGTTTGAAGTCGGAATGGCGCAAATATATGAGGCGAGTTTTTTTGCGCTTTCATCTGCCTTTTTGTCGCAAAGTACGAAATCTTGAGTTGCATCAATTTGTGGCACAGCCTTTTTTATTGGAAAAATAGTTGCATTCATAAATGCTCCTTTGTGAAAAATCGGCGAGAACGTAGAACTTTTTGCAGTGTATGCTTGGAAAAAGAATTGGTCAATAGCGAAACCGTTTTTTCTTTGTATTTTGCTGATGTTTGGAAAATAATTGTGAAAATTTGTGAGAAATCGCACTCTTTTTTGTTTGACAAAACTAGAAAAACGAGTTTATTATGAAACTACGGTTGAAAACGTAGAAAACGATTTCGTTTTTTTTCAAAGTTATAGGAGGACATTATGAAAAGAATTGCAAAATCAATTTTTGCATCTCTCACTTTGGCTTGTGCGTTTATAACAATTGGCTGCGGTGAGAAAAAAACTTCTGTGCAGACAGAAGTTTTTTCTATGGGCTGGAATGATGTGGTGCTTGGTGAAACAGGCAAGGATTTGAACGTTACGCTCAAATTGCTAAATCACAAAACAGATATGCTCGTAGCGGATTATCCTGGCAAAAACTGGCAGGCGTATTTGGACGAGTTTAACCAGCTCTATCCAGGAATCAAAATCGAAATTGATGGAATTACCGATTACGCAGAGCAGGCTCTTTTGCGCTTGCAAGGCGGAAATTGGGGCGATATTATGATGATTCCTGCGATTGATAACAAGGATTTGCCACAATATTTTGTGTCTTACGGAAGTCTTGATGATATGAAAAAAGAAATCCGTTTTGCAGACCGCTGGATGTATCAAAAGCAAGTTTATGGCGTTCCGTATATGGCAACTGCTCAGGGCGTGCTTTACAACAAGCGCATTTTCCGTGAGGCAGGAATACAAGAGCTTCCAAAAACGCCAGATGAGTTTATTGCTGCTCTCAAGAAAGTAAAGGCTAATACCAGCGCAATTCCTCTTTATACTAACTATGCTGCAGGCTGGACTATGGTGGCGTGGGATGCGTACATCGCTGGCTGTGCTACAGGTCGCGCTGATTATCAGAATAATATTTTCTTGCACGAAGCAAACCCTTTCAGAAACTATGGCGATGAAACTCACCCTTATGCTGTGTACAAAGTGCTTTATGACGCTGTTGCGAATGGCTTAATCGAAGAAGATTACACCACAACTGACTGGGAAGGCTCAAAAGGCATGATGAACCGCGGCGATATTGCCACGATGGTGCTTGGAAGTTGGGCGTTCACGCAGATGCAGGGCGCTGGCGAGCACCCAGAAGACATTGGCTATATGCCGTTCCCAATTACAATCGACGGCAAACAGTATGCTGCAGCAGGTCCTGATTATTGCTATGGCATCAACTCAAAAATCAGTGCAGAGCGAAAATTGGCTTCTTTGATTTTCGTGAAATGGCTTACTGAAAAATCAGGATTCTCGTACAACGAAGGCGGTATTCCAATTTCTGCAAGCGATAACAAATATCCTGATTTGTATGCGTCATTTGACGGAGTCGATTTTGTTGCTGACGAGCCAGCTGTGGAAGGCGAAGAAGATTTGCTGAACGCCCTCAACGCAGATTCAGAACTTGGCATTAACGCAGGCGGAAACCTTAAAGTTCAGAAAATCATTGAAAGCGCGGCTAACGGCGATATGGCGTTCGATGACATTATGGACGAATGGAACAGCGCTTGGACAAACGCTCAGAAAAGAAACAACGTATCTGTAAAATAATCGCGAGAAGAAAAGCGCGCTCATGAAAAAAGGGCGCGTTTTTTAAGTGCAAAAAGCAAAGGGGGAATTTTTTAATGTCCAAAAAATCAGTTTCGGGATATTTAAAAAGTACTGCGGGACAGCAAAAATTGATTATTTCGCTTTTTATCTTCGTTCCAATTTTGTTGTTGTTCGTGTTCACATATCTGCCTTTTGGTGAGATGGTCGGATTCAGCTTTTTCAATATGAAATACATCGGTCGGCGTGTATTCGTGGGCTTGCAGAATTACCGCGATGTGTTCAGCCGCTCGGATTTGTTCGGAGCGCTCAAATTGAGTTTGTATTATATGGTCGGCTCTGTCATTCAGCTTGTGCTGGCTTTGTATTTGGCGACACTCTTGAGTTTCAGGATTCGATTGGGACGGCTTTTCAAAGGAATTGTGTTTTTCCCGTATTTGATAAACGGAATTGCAATCGGCTTTATTTTCAAATTCTTTTTCACGCACGGTTTTGTTTTTGACACCGTTTTGAGCTGGTTCGGATTTAGCATAGACAAACTCCCGTTCTGGCTCAGAACTCGCGGATTAAATAATGCGTGCTTGGTGGGAACGTCGGTCTGGAGATACTTTGGACAAAACACCGTCCTTTTTATCGGCGCGATTATGAGCGTGGACTCTTCTCTTTACGAAGCCGCGGAAATCGACGGCGCAACCAAGTTCCAGCAGTTCTGGCACATTATTTTGCCGAGCATCAAGACAATCATCACGCTGAATGTGATTCTTTCCATCACAGGCTCGCTTTCAGCATTCGAAGCGCCGTTCGTCATCACAAAAGGCGCGAACGGCACAGGCACATATTTCATCATAATGGACCAAGTGGCGCACACAAGCCAGAAAGTCGGACTTGCGAGCGCGATGGCTGTTGTTCTTTTGGGCATCATCATCATCGCGACGATTTTGCAGAAAGTATTCTTCAAGTACGTTTTCCGAAACGCCACAACCGACAGCAATCAGGGAGGCAGCATTTTATGAGAAAAAGATATTCGACAAAAGAGATTTTGATGAGCGCAGGAAAATATTTTTCGCTTGCTTTTGTTTCGTTCTGGACTGTATTGCCGATTTTTTCCTGCATTATCACGGCTTTGAAAAATGACACAGAATACCAGAATACTTCTGTGATGGTCTTTCCGAAAATCTGGGCATTTTCAAATTTTATTCGCGCCTTTGCGACAGCGAACATGGGAAGTGCGTTTTTGAACTCTCTCATCGTGCTGTTTTTCGTCCTGCTCGGCTCAATCATCATAAGCGCGCAGCTGGCTTTTGTCCTGAACCGCTTCAAGTTTTTCGGGAACACACTTATCAGACGCTTGTTTTTGTTTGCGACATTGCTTCCGGGAGTCGCGATGCAAGTTGCGGTTTACAAAATCATGGGAACGCTCGGCTTCATAAACCACCTTTACGGCTACATCATCATGATGATGGGCACTGACGTCATCACGATTTACATTTTCATTCAGTTTATGGAAAACGTCCCAGTTTCGCTCGATGAGAGCGCGATTATGGACGGCGCAAACTATTTTACGATTTTCTGGAAGATTATTCTGCCGCTCTTGAAGCCTGCGATTGTCACAAGTCTGATTTTGAAAGGCGTCAGCACCTACAACGAGTATTATGGCGCAAACTTGTATTTGCAGACTCCGAATCTCAGAACTGTCGCGATTTCGCTCTACACGTTCACAGGTCCTCTCGGAAGCCGCTACAACCTGATTTGCGCGGGCGTGATTATTTCGCTTGTTCCAGCCTTCGTGGTCTTCATTCTGTGCCAGAAACAGATTTACTCAGGCATCACGGCGGGCGCTGTCAAAGGCTGATTTTCTGATTGCGCTTGTGAAAGGTCAAAGTCGCCCTGTGTTTTAATGACATTTTAAGACAAGAGCGACTTTTGCCTCGTGTCACCATGACACGCCTTCCTTTTTCCCAAAGACACAAACGTCATGATGACACGAGCCGACTTTTGCGAAAAACACATCTTGTCACCATGACACGAGGCGACTTTGATGAAAAACACCTCTTGTCAAAATGACGCGCCTTGCTTTTCGCCCAAGACAGTGAATGTCAAAATGACAAGCGCTGTTTTTTTAAAAAGTGGGGAAATGTCATTCTGACACGGCTTTCAAAACTCTCAAGTGAGTGTCATTTTTGAAAAAAGCATGTGATTGCGGGATTGTAAAAAGGTGAAAGTATATTATAATTGAAGCACTATGAAAACTGAAAGATTGTTAAAACTGCAAAATGGCAGCGATGTCCGCGGAATTGCGGCAGAAGGCGTTGAAGGCGAGAAGGTCAATTTGACTGCATTTGAAGCAAACGTGATTGCACAAAGTTTTGCTAATTGGCTTTCAAAAAAAACAGGCAAGCCTCTCTCTTGCCTCAAAATTGGAGTCGGACGAGATTCAAGAATCACAGGCGAAGCACTCTCGAATGCGGTCATTGCTGGCTTGAGCGCCTCGGGTGCGGAGTGTGTTGATTGCAAAATGGCGACAACCCCTGCAATGTTCATGTCAATCGTCTTTGATGAGACGAAGTTTGACGGCTCTGTGATGATAACCGCAAGCCACCTTCCGTTCAACCGCAACGGCTTGAAGTTCTTTGACGCTGACGGCGGGCTCGAGCATGACGATATCACTGCGATTTTGACAGATGCAGGCAACTTTGAAGAGAAAGAAGCAGAAAAAAAATGCACGACTTTTGATTTAATCAGCGTGTATGCTTCTCATCTTTCAAAGACGATAAAATCAGGCATCAAGACTGCCAAAAACAAAGAAAAGCCGCTTGAGGGCTTGAAAATCGTAGTGGACGCAGGAAACGGCGCAGGCGGATTCTTCGTTGAAAAGCTCCTCGACACGCTCGGCGCAAACACAACAGGAAGCCAGTTCCTAAATCCTGACGGAATGTTCCCGAACCATATCCCGAACCCAGAGAACAAGGCTGCGATGGAGGCAATCCAGAGCGCAGTGCTCAAGAATAACGCGGATTTGGGCTTGATTTTCGACACCGACGTTGACCGAATGTCAGCAGTCCTGAGCGACGGCACAGAGGTGAACCGCGACGCGATAATCGCTCTTGCTGCGGCAATTCTCGCACCTGAGTACCCGGGAAGCACGATTATCACCGACAGCGTAACATCTGACCGCCTCACACGCTTCCTTGAGAAAGAGCTGGGGCTAAAGCATCATTGCTTCAAGCGCGGCTACAAGAACGTCATCAACGAGTGCAAGCGACTGAACGCCGAGGGCATCGTCTCTCCGCTCGCGATGGAAACATCAGGGCACGGCGCGCTCAAAGACAACTATTATCTTGACGACGGCGCATTCCTTGCAGTGAAAATCATCATCGCGCTTGCAAACGCCAGCGCAGAGGGAAAAACACTTGCAAGCCTCATCGAAAAACTTGAGCCGCTCGTCGAAGACAAAGAAATCCGCTTTAAAATCAACTGCGAGGATTTCTCAAGCTACGGCGACAGCGTCCTTGCAGAGTTCAAGAAGCGCGCCGAAGAGAAAGGCTTTACGCTTCCAAAGTCATACGAAGGCGTTCGCATCTCGTTCAACGACGCTGACAAAAAAGGCTGGCTTCTTTTGCGAAAATCACTTCACGACCCAGTAATGCCTCTCAACATCGAAGGCGAGCGACAGGGCGACGTTGACAAAATCCTCAGCGTTGCAAAAGAACTTCTTGTGGGCTTTGACAAGCTCTCATAAATTGGCGCTTTAACAGGGTAGTTAAGTGTCTTGTTAGAGTAAAGAAAGAGTATAAAAGCATCGTGCAAATGAGCGCGGTGCTTTTTTTGTGCCTTCGTGAAAAGTGTTGTGAAAAAAAGAGCAAAAAAAAGTTGACAGATAAAAAAAGTGCCTTTAATATGATTATGTGATAGTGATACTATCACTTAGATATATAGTGTACTTAGAGCGAATAAGAATAACGTGGAGGTATTGGTATGAAAAAATTATTAGCGAGAGCGGCTGCTGTTGCATTGGTCGCGAGTGGAGCATGGTGTGAGGCGGGAGAAGCGCATGAAACACTAAAGGCGCACACACTTGAAACGTCTGTTGGAAATATTTCATTTGGTGCATGGGGACGCTCAACTTTCAACATTGGGCGCGAGATGAGTTCTACAAAAATCACTGCAACATCAACCGCAAAAGGAGAAGTCGCTGTCAGTGCTGGAACTTCTGCGATTACGGCTTATGAAGCGGGAAAACTTAATACTTCTGCATTTTCAGCGTATCAGACGGCTGCAACTGCAGCAGGATTGAGTCTTGGAAGTGTTACATTGGCAGAAGACGGAAGCAACCTCGAAGAATATGCGACTGCAGTTGGAACTTATGCGACTGTTGTAGGGGTTTCAAATGGTTCTGTTTCGCTTTCAGATGCACAAGCGTATGGAACGCAAGTCGGGCAGGCTGCAGCGGGTGCTGTGATTACGAAAATGCTGAAGGAGCAAGAAAAAGATGAGTCATCTTCTCGTGGATATGCTGAACTTGCGCCAGATTGGTCATATGGCTCTCGCGTTGGATTTTGGATTGTTGGACGCACACCTGACGAAAAGTTTGGCTTTGATTTGAACCTTGACGCTGATGCGCGCTCGCTTTTTGTCCACAAGCTTTGGGATTCAAACGAAAGCAGCGATAAAACAAACTACAACGAAGACGGAAAATATGCCGTTGCTATCGGTGACCAAGCGAAGATTTGGGGAAAGTTCGACTTGCCGCTTGACTTGCAGTCAAAAATCGCTTTCGGTCGTATGCGTGAGAACGAGCTTCGTGGTTCAATCGGCGATTTCGGTCAGCGCGAGTCCAGCTACGTCAAAAGCGAAGATGATATTTTCCAGGAGATTTGGACTGCGACAGGCTTGTTTGCGGACTTGAGGGCAGGGGAAGATTCTGTTCTCAAGGGCTTGTATGTAAACGGCGCGATTGATATTGCGGGCACTCTCGGCGGAGAAAGCGCGACTGACGCGGACAGCGATAAGTCTGTGAGTTTTTACAAGGCAATGCGAAACGCACAGGCTGGTATCGGCTACACGATTCCGTCGCTTTTGCAAGTCAAGGCGCAGTATTGGGGAGATTCTATCGATGAGTCAAACTATCGCTATGAAGTGAGCAAGTATGCGGACGCACGCACGGCGGGCTTTGGCATGAATGACTATTACGGCCGCATGGAGGTGGGAATCGATTATCTTGGCAATATGGGAGGCGCGAAGAGCTTCAATGACCCTGCCTTTGACCGACACGCAAATCCGAACGCGAACCTCATCGAGCTTGGCTTCAAAGTTCCGATTGTTACTGACAAAGATTTGCGCGATTATGACCCGGAAAAGTTCTATAACTGGTATTCTTGCCTTGGAACGATGGGTATCGTGAAAGAGGGCGGACTTTTGTACAAGGCGCACGTCTGGGGCGGTCAGGGTACTTCAAACTTGAAGCAGTATTCTTACGGTCTTGTGAACATGAGCAAGGGCGACGGCGCGAACATCATTATGGCGGGCGTTGACGCATTGGCTGAAGTCTGCGCGAACGGCTACGGCAAGCAGGACGTGTTCATCGGTCTGAGCGCGGCATACAACATCACGAACGCAAGCGCCGAGGGCAATATGAAGAGCGGTCTTTCTGTGAGCGACTTGAGCTTGCAGCAGCACAACATTGCGGCGGAAGTCTACGTGAAAAAGACATTTGCTGCCAACAACTACATGTTCACCGGTGTTGCCGGAAACTGGACAATCCAGAGCATGAAGGGCTGTGTGAACGACATTGTTGACCTTGAGTACACAGGAAAATCTTCTAAGTTCTACATGCCAATCGGTGTTGAGATGTTCTTCTAACAGATTAACGAAGTGAAGGAATGTTTCCTTGATGTTAAGGGAATGTTCCTTCATGTCAAGGAGAGCTTCCTCGATGTTAAGGAGAGTTCCCTCGATGTCAAGGAGAAGTTCCTTGAGGTCAAGGAGAGTTTCCTCGATGTCAAGGAGAAGTTCCTTGAGGTTAAGGAAGAGTTCCTTCATGTGTAGGAAAGAAATCTTCAGGTGTAGGAAGAGTTTCTTCAGGTGTAGGAGAGAAATCTTCAGGTGTAGGAGGAGTTCCTTCATCTGTAGAAAGAGAATCTTCAGATGAATATGAGTGTCATTTTGAGCGGAAAACGTCGATTAGACGTTTGAAGTCGAAAAATCTGCTAAAATATTGTCAGAATCGTTGTTTTTGTGCGGAGTAGATTCTTCGACTTCGCTCAGAATGACAACAAGAAAAAGGGAGAAAAAGAGAAAATGGACAAAACTTCCGTGATATTCGGAAATGTGATTGACAAAAAGACGCTCAAGAGGGCGGCGGCTTCGCAAAAGAAACTCTTGAGGAAGTTCGGGGACGACAGGGGAAAAGAGTATCATCTTTGCTGTGTCGACAACGATGTTCTGACGAGTGCTTTCGGGGCAAAGGTTCTGACGCTTTCGGACAAGCCTCTGGGCGCTCTTCATGAAAAAAGCATCATCATCGGCAATATCCGAATGGGCTTCGGGCATTATCGCATTTCGATGGCGATGGCAAGCGCGGCGCATGCTTTGGGCTACACTCCGCTCTGGCTCGACCTCAATTCTTTCAAAACCACCACCTGCACAAAAATCATATCTTATCAAAACGAGTTGTATTCTCTTGGCTCGCGTTTGTCGCAAAAGTCAAGGCTGTTCAACAAGTTGTATTGGGAGAAGCTGAATTACGAGGGATTCAAGAAACTGACGTATAACGCTGTCGACCAGAAAAACGCAGAGCTGATGACGAGCGTTCTTGGCGATTTGCCACGCTACACGCCTTTTATCGCGACTCACGTCTGGCCGAGTCAGGCGGCAGTTCACGCGGGCTTTTCGCGTGTTGTGAACGCGATTCCTGACAACTGGGCGATGGCGCTTCACTTGAGCGAGGGTGCGCTCCATACGGTGCAGACGCCTTCGTCTTATGTGGCATACCGCACGCTTTCAGGTTTTGATGAAAAGAGAGTCCTAAAGCCGATGGGTGAGGGCGATATTGCGTATGTCGGTCATTATGTTGACGACGAGCTTGTGAGAAACATTGAGACGGACTGCTTCAAGCGAATAAAGAGGGCAAAAGAGGGAAAGCCGCTTCGCTTCTTGCTCACGATTGGAGGCGCTGGCGCTCAGGGCGATTATTTTGCATCTTTGATAAAGACTCTTATTCCGTATGTGAAGGACGGCAAGGCGGCGATTTATGTGAATATCGGCGATTATGAGAATGTGTGGCAGATGTTCAAGAGCAAGATTCCTGAATTGGAAGAGCTTTCGACGACGCATTTTGATGTCTGGGAAGAGACGCTCTCGTTTTCGCAGATGGCTTTGGACGATGAGGACTGCGACACTAAAGGAAGTCATGGTGTTCACGTGTTCTGCCACAAGGACATTTTTGCTGCTGTTTATGCGACGAATGTTCTTATGAGGGCGTGCGATGTGCTTGTCACAAAGCCTAGCGAGTTGTCGTTCTATCCTGTTCCGAAGCTCTTTATCGCCCATGTCGGCGGGCATGAAAAATGGGGAGCGGTGCGTAGCGCTGAAATCGGGGACGGCACGATTGAGATGCCGAACGTCGCTCACGCTCAATCAATGATAAAAGAAATGGCGGAAAATCGTGATATGGTCGTAAAAATGTGCAATTCGATTATTGCGGCAAAGAAGTCAGGCATTTATAATGGAGCTTATCACGCCGTCGAGTTATCCATAGGCTTGGACGGCAAGGAGAGCCGTTATGCCTATGCAGGCTGCTGAAAAGAGAAGATTGGAGCAGGAAAATCTCCGAAAGGAGCGTATCCGCGGGATTATTGAGTGTTCGTTCGGGCTTTTTGCCGAGAACGGAATCGAAAATATATCGATGAGCGAAATCGCCGAGCAGTCCGAGATTGGAGTCGCCTCGCTTTACCGCTATTTTTCGACGAAAGAGGATTTGGCGATTGAGGTTGCAATCTATGCTTGGAACTTGGAGCTGAAGTTCTTCAGCGAATTGTTTGACTCTGAGCAATACAAGGCGCTTTCGGGCTTTGAGCAGATGAAGGCTCTTCTTGAGGTTTTCGAAGAGGCGATAATAAGCCAGCGGAGTTTCTTTAGCTATATTTATTACTTTGACTCGTTCGTGAAAAAGGAGAAGATTGTTCCTTCCCGCCTTGAAAAATACGAGCAGGTCATCTCAAGCGTTAACAACATTATGATTAACGCGCTTGATAAGGGCAAAAAGGACGGCTCAATCACGCTTGGAGGCGGGCGAAACGATGTTATAGCGTCCGCAAGCGATGAGGAGATTTACTTCACGCTTCTTCATTCGCTGTTCTGCCTTGGGCAAAAGCTCTCGATTTCGGCTGAGCTTCTGGCGATGGACAGAGCCGTCGAGCCAAACAAGCAGATTCGACTTTTGGTGAATATCATGCTTGAATCATTGCGCTAAAACTGTTTCTTCAAGAGTGAAATAGCGGTTTTGGCGCATAAAATCAAAATTACACTTTTGGAGGAATAAAAATTGAAATCGTTAACTAAAACAAAAATATGGCTTTTTGCTGTCGGTCAATTCGGTTGGGCGTTGTTGTCGGGCTTAATCGGAACTTATCTTGTGAACTTTTATCTTCCTGGCGAGGCTGACATTGCTGCCGGTCAGCCGCTCCTTATTCCGCAAGGAAGAGCGATTTTTGGCTTTTTGACTGTTATCGGGCTTGTTACGGCTCTCGGTCGCATCTTTGACGCTGTCACAGACCCTCTTGTTGCTTCTCTTTCTGACAAGTGCAAGAGCCGCGACGGTCGTCGAATCCCGTTCATAAAGGCATTCGCGCTTCCGTTCGCGCTTTCGACTGTTCTTGTGTTCTGCGCGCCTTTCGCCCAGACACAGACGGGAAGAATCCTTAATGCGATTTGGCTTTGTGTTTCGGTTTTGGCGTATTATCTTTTCATAACATGCTACTGCACGCCTTATACAGCGCTTTATAGCGAAATCACTCACACAGAGAGCGAGCGCATGACGGCGTCTTCTGCGATTTCGTTCACGTTCATTGTCGGTCAGGCAGTCGGCTACATGGGACCTATTATCTGGAGCCCGCTTGCTTCTAGCATGGGACGCGTTTGGGCTATCCGCGCAGTTTTTGTGCTTTTTGCCGTTGTCGCTCTTGTTTGTATGTATATCCCTGTTTTCGCAATCAAAGAAAAAGATTACGTTGACACAGTGCCGTCTCAAGCGGGCGTTTGGGAATCTCTTTCAAAGACGTTCAAAAACAAGTCGTTTTGCGTCTTTATTGGCTCTGACATTTTCTATTGGATTGGACTTACGATGTTCCAGACAGGAATCCCGTATTTTGTCAAAGACTTAATCGGACTTCCTGAAGCATGGCAAAGCCTTTTGCTCGTTCTCATGACGGCAGTGTCGCTGTTGTTCTATATCCCGATAAATGCGGCTGAGAAGAGGCTTGGCAAAAAGCGCATTTTGCTTTTGGCGTTCCTTTTGTTCACGATTGTTTTCGCTTTCACGGCATTTTCTGGCACGTTCGAAGGCGATGAGTCTAACGTCATAAACTTCTTTGGCGAAGTTCCTGTGTATAAACTTGTGCAAGGTCTTGTGCTTGTTATTTTCGGAGCTCTCCCGCTTGCGATTTTCGGCATTTTGCCTCAGGCGATGGTTGCCGATTGCGCTGAATACGACAGAAAACTCACAGGAGAGAGCCGTCAGGGAATGTTCTTTGCTGCACGCACCTTCTGCTTCAAACTCGGTCAAAGCCTTGCGATGATTATCTTCACATCTCTTGCAACAATCGGCACTCACGGCTTTGGCTGTCGTGTTGCGGCGTTCAGCGCATCTGTCCTCTGCTTAATCGGAGGCATAATCTTGATGTTCTACAACGAAAAGCGTGTGCTTAGCGTGATAGAATAAATCTATTTTCCAAATCTTTTCCTTTTCATTTCACAGCCTGTGCGTTGCATGGGCTGTTTTTATGTTGTGAGTGTGCAAATGTCGCAAATATAACGCGCTTTTTCTTGCGCAGTCAAAAAAAATGAGTGATAATAATCATACTTTATTTTAGAAAACAGGTGAAAAATGAATAATGCTATCTTTTTGGACATTGACGGAACTTTGTTGCCGTTTGGAACTTCTGATGTCCCTGAAAGCGCGTTGAGTGCTATTAGACTTGCCCGTAAAAAAGGAAATCTCGTTTTTATCAATACAGGAAGGTGCAGGCTTGAAGTCGTGGATTCACTCGTTGAAATCGGCTTTGACGGAATTATCTGCTCGAATGCAATGTATATCGAACAAGACGGCAAAGTCTTGAAAGAGGAAAGCCTTGAGCCGTATCTTGTAAAGAGAATAGGGGAGTTTCTTGAAGAAAAGGACGTCGGCTATTTTTTTGAAGGTCATCGCTATGTTTGTGCAAGCCCGAAGTTCTTTCCGCAACTTGAGAAAATCGCTGGAATTGAAGCGGCTCGCATTATGAAAAAAGAGTTTCCGAGCGTGATTGAAAGCACTTTGCAGTTCGACGAAATTGGCAAAATCAACTTTTTTCAAAAAGGCTCAATCGTAAAAGACGCCCGCGCTCTTTTTGGCGATTCATTGCAGATTAACGAATGGTCGCTTATCGGAGACGCTGCGAACATGGGCGAGATGACAAAGCCTGACGCAAACAAAGCGAACGGCGTTGATTTTATGCTAAAGCGACACGGTATTGATGTTTCGCATTCTTTTGCATTCGGCGACACACTCGGAGACCTTGGAATGCTCAAGGCGTGCGGCGTCGGCGTTGCAATGGGCAATGCGTCAGAGGCGCTCAAAAAAGAAGCCGATTACGTTTGCGAAAGCGTTTGTGAAAACGGCATTTTCAATGCGTTCAAGAAATACGGCTTGCTTTGAAAAAGGGGAGAAATTATGAAGATTGTAAAAGTGCTGAACAATAACGCTGTCGTTTGCGCTAGCGACAGCGGTGAAGAGTTTATTGCGATGGGTCGCGGTCTTGCGTTCGGACAAAAAGCAGGCTCTAAAGTTGATTGCTCAAAAATCGAAAAGAAATTCGTTTTGCAAACAGAAGAAAAGCGAAATCGCTTTCAAAACCTCATGAACGACATTCCTCCAGATGATATTCTCCTTGCGCAAAAAATCATCTCGCACGCGCAAGAAAAGAGCGCAAAGCCGTTCGACGACAGCATTTACATAACACTTACTGACCACTTGTCAGGCGCATTGGAGAGGGCGCGGCATGGCGTTAATGTCACAAATCCTCTCACAAGTGCGATAAAGAGCTTTTACCCGAAAGAGTTTGATTTCTCGCTTGACGCCCTCGACATAATCAAGGCGGAAACAGGGATTTCTCTGCCACAAGACGAAGCGGCTTTTTTGTCGATGCACTTTGTTACGGCGGAACTCGGAGAAAGCACGCCTGAGTTCAATACAGTGCTTACTTTTGTGCAGGACATCGGCGACATCGTTAAAGAGACGCTTTCAAACGAGGCTGATGAATCATCGACTTCATGGCAGAGATTTTTGACGCATCTTTCGTTTTTTGCACAGCGCATAATGACAGGAAAAAAGCAAAGCGACAAAGAAGCGCTCTTGTTTGATTCTGTGTGTGCAGCGTATCCAAAGGCGTTTTCGTGCATGGAAAAAATCGTCTCGTATGTGAAAGAAAAGTACTCTTACGACGTCGGAATTGACGAGCGCACTTATCTTATGATTCACGTTAACCGCTTGCAGATGGAATTTGGAGCAAAGTGAAATGTGGACGTCAAAAGATTGCCTTCTTATCGCTCTTCATTGCGGAGGCTCTTGCAATATTTCAAGCGTTGCCTCTTGTTTCACGCGCGTTCACGTCTCTCTTTTGGACGTGAAAAAGGCGTCTAGCGAAAAACTTTCGACAATATCTGGCGTTCACAACGTTCTTGTTCGTGGAAATGAAATGCAGATGGTCGTCGGAATCGACGCTCCACGCTTTGCCGCCCTTCTTTCAAAGACGCTCGGAAAGTAAAAGCGTGGTCTTACAGCTTGCAGCCGCCTTCGGCAAACTGGACTTAGGCGGTTTTATTATGCTTTATCGGAAAATATCGAAGAGCGAAAGGCTTTTTTTATTACACGAAGCACAAAACCATTTCGCGCAAGCCGTGTGTAATTACACGAAGCACAAAACCATTTCGCGCAGGGCGTGTGTAATTACACGAAGCTCAAATCTTAAAGGCGTATTGAAAGTGTAATCATTCGAAGCTCAAAACCATTTCGCGCGGGCATCGAATATGTATTTAAAGGGCGAAACCGTTTCGCGCAAGCTTCAAATAATTATTTAAAGGGCAAAACCATTTCGCTCAAGGTTCGAATATGTATTTAAAGAGCAAAAACGTTTCGCGCAAGGTTCGAATATGTATTTAAAGCACAAAAACATTTCGCGCAAGCTTCGATTGAAAATTTGAAGCTCAAAAACAAAAGTTTTTGCCAATCGAAAAAACTCACACAGCGCGGCACGAAGAGCGCTCGACAAGCGTGGGCGAAATCGTGATGTGGCGCGGGGTGGAGTCGGAGCCGTGCAGAGCGTAATTCATCAAATCGACCGCCGCAATCGCAACAGAGCGGATTTTCATATCGACGCAAGTGAGATTGTAGCTTTTGGCGAGCATCGTGTTGTCGTGGCTCATCAGCGAGATGTCTTCTCCGACTTTCAAGCCCATATCCTGCAATGCCGCGATAGTTCCGAGAGCCATAATGTCGTTCGCCGTGAAAATCGCGCTTGGGCGGTTGCCGTTTTGAAGATATTTCAAAACCGCTTGGTGTGTCGTTTCAACTCCCGCCTCAAAATCAGTGTTTTCCGCCTTAATTGCGTCTTGCTTTGGCGGAGGATTTCCTGATTTTTCGAGTTCTTCCCTCCAAATCTTTTCCTTTATCTTGAAAGAATATCCTATTTCGCCTGAAATATATGCAATTCGCTTGTGACCCAAGCGCAAAAGATACGCCATCGCGTCTTTCATTCCCTTTTCCTGATTCACTGTGATTGAATTGCACTCAAGGTCGACGGGGTAGGAGTGAACGATGACGAGCGGGAACTTTTGCCCGACGCGGTTATACAGATTCGCCAGCGCCTCACCTTCGGCAAGGTCGTGCAAAATCGCGCCCGAAAATCCCCTTGTCGTCATATCCATAATAGAGCGATATTCTTCGTCCATATTCGTGCAGCAAAGCGTATAGCACATCGTGTTGCTCTTGCAATATTGATTCGTAACCTCTTCGGCAAACTCGCTTGAGTAAAGATTACTTATTGAATGAGTGAGTATTGCAATAGATTCCTTTTGCAAAGAACTAGGAGATGCCTTTTGAAGCGGAGAGTTCGGAACATAATTCATCTCGCGAATAACGTTTTCAAGCATTTTGCGTGTTTCTTCTTTTACAGGGCCATTGTTGAGGAATCTTGAAACGGTTGCTATTGAAACGCCAGCTTTTGCGGCAATGTCTGTAATCGTCATGTCTTATATAATAATCTGAAAAGGGCATTTTGTAAACATAAATGAAAAGAATTATGAAAAGTTTTACATAAATTTTGTAAAAAATGTGAAAAAAACTTTGACAACTGAAAAAAGCCATGCTAGAATTGAAAATATGAAAAGCAACGTGATGAAAAGAAATTTGATTTCTTTTAGTTTTGTATTGCCGTGTCTTATCGGTTTTGCGTGCTTTTACCTGCTTCCAACGGTGAGAGGGTTTTGGTATAGCTTTACTGATTGGGATTTGTTTTCAAAGGCAAAGTTCGTCGGACTGAAAAATTATGTAAAACTTTTTCAGGATAAAGACTTCTGGATTGCAATGAAAGTGACTGTAATGTATGTTCTTTTGAACATTCCTTTACAAACAGTTCTTGCAATGATTATTGCTCTTATCATGAACAACACAACAAAGCGTATTCGCTCTTTGCGCGGCGTGTATCTTTTGCCGTGGATTATGTCGAATGTCGTTGTTGGTCTTTTGTGGTTCTGGATGCTCGACCCGCCTGTTGGTATTATCGACGCGCTTCTCGTGAAAATGGGCTTCAACAAAATCAACTTTTTGACAGACACGAAGACGGCTCTCGTTTCTGTTGCGATGATTAACATCTGGCGACATATGGGCTACACTGCGCTCCTTATTTTTGCAGGCTTGCAGAGCGTTCCGAAAGAAATCGAAGAGGCTGCTGTTATCGATGGCTGTAACCCGATTCGAAAATTCTTTTCTGTTGTGCTTCCTTATATTCGCCCTGTGATGATTTTCGTGATTGTAACGACGGTTATCGGTTCTTTCCAAGTCTACGACACAATCGCGGTTACAACGAAAGGCGGTCCTGTTACGGCAACTTATGCGATTTATCTGTTTATCTACAAAAACGGCTTTGAAGCCTACAAGATGGGCTATTCTTCAGCGGCGGCTATGGTCTTGTTTGTGATTTTGGCTTTGGTCAGCAAGTTGCAGATGAAGCTGATGAGAGCGGACGAATCAGATAACTAGGAGAATAGAAAAATGGCTAAAAAACGAACTACGTTGGGCATTTTGGGCTCAACAATCGTGAAATTAACAGTTGTGATTTTGCTAGTGGTTACGCTCTTTCCTTTCTTTTGGGTCGTGCGAACCTCGCTCACACCGAACAAGTTGGTTTTCACTGAAGCAACCCGAATGATTCCGAGTCAGCTCACGATGAAAAACTACGCTCGCGTTTTGGGCTTGGTTAGCGCAGAAGAGTCAATCGCGCTTGGAGGAACTGGGCAGAGCGTCAATTTTTTGATTAACCTTCGCAACACGCTTATCATTGCGACGGTAACGACATTCTTTCAAGTCTTGTTTAGCGCAATGGCGGGCTATGGCTTTTCACGCCTTACTTTCCCTGGACGGAATAAAATCTTTATGCTGATTTTGTCGGCGATGATGGTGCCTGGCGTTGTTATGATGATTCCGAACTTCGTCTTTGTGCGCCAGCTCGGATTGCTGAATACATATGCGGGCGTTGTTTTGCCTGCTGTGCTGATGACACCGTACAGCGTCTTTTTTATGCGACAGTTCTTCATGGGCATTAACAAGGAAATCGAAGAAGCGGCGTATCTTGACGGAGCAGGGCAGTATATGACTTTCTTTATGATAATCATGCCGCTTATGCAAACCGCGCTCGCAACTCTTTCGGTTACGATTTTCATCAACACATGGAACGATTATATGTGGCCTTTGATTGTGGGCAAAAAAGAGAGCCTTCGCACGCTCACTGTCGCGCTTGGAGTTTTCCGCTCACAAACACCGCAAGGTCAGCCAGACTGGAGCGGACTTATGGCGGGAACAACTTTGGCAATCGCACCCGCTTTGGCGATTTACAGCGTAATGGGAAAGAGAATTGTCAATTCTATTGGCTTTAGTGGTTTCCGTTAACCGTCAAAGACGGTTTTTCTAAAAGATAAACTGTCTTATAAATAAATATGTTTATAATTGCTACAGATAAAAAAAACTGTGGCTGAGGAGTATTTTGTTATGAAAAGATGTTTAATTGCAGGAGCATTGCTTGCAGGAGCATTGGCATTGACAAGTTGCGGCGGAGAAAAATCTGCTGCTTCTAGTGGCGCAAAGAGTGGCGGCAAAGCGGTTACAATCCGCTATCAGCTTTGGGATTCAGCACAGCTTCCAGCGTATGAAGCGGCGGCTAAAGTCTTTATGGAAAAGAACCCAAACATCAAGATTGAAATCTCTCAACTCGGTTGGGACGATTATTGGACAGGCTTGCAGACAGAAATGGTCGGCGGCACGGCGGGCGATGTTTTCACAGACCATCTTGCAAAATACATCGACTTTGCCTCAAAGAATCAGCTCGTTGACTTAAAGCCATACATTGAGCGCGACAATGTGGATATGTCGATTTATATGAACGACCTCGAAAAGCTCTGGCAGACAAAAGACGGAAAGACTTACGGTCTCCCGAAAGACTGGGACACAATCGCAATCATCTATAACAAGAGCATCACCGACAAAGCGGGCGTTTCTGCCGACGAGCTCAACAGCCTGACTTGGAACACAAAAGACGGCGGTTCTTTTGAAACAATGGTCAAAAAGCTAACTTACGATGAGAACGGCAACAACGGACTTTCTCCTGCGTTCGACAAAAAGCACGTTGCAAACTACGGCTTGGTTCTTGCCCGAAGCGATGACCGCGGACAGGCGCAGTATTCTCCGCTCGCATATTCAACGGGCTGGACATACACCGACGGACTTTATGACAGCAATTATCACTACGATGACCCGCGCTTTGTTGACACAATCAAATGGATGAAGAAAATGCAAGACGATGGATATCTTGCACCATACACCGAAATCGCGAACGGAACAGCGACAATTTTCAACTCTGGTCGTTCTGCTCTCGTTTTCGACGGTTCATGGATGATTGGAACATACAAGGGCATTCAGGAATTCGACGTTGGCTTTGCACTGCTTCCAGAAGGAGAGGTTGGCAGAAGAAGTATGATTAACGGACTTGGCGATTCAATTTGGGTTGGCTCAAAGCACAAAGAAGAAGCATGGCAGTGGGTCAAGTTCCTTGCAAGCCGCGAAAGTCAGGAAATCATCGGAAGCTATGGCGTTGTTTTCCCTGCCATTCAGTCGGGCGTAGACAAGGCTCTTGAAACCTACAAGAACAAGGGCTATGACGTGAGCGCGTTCACAACCGAGGCAACAACACCAAACTGCACATTCTTGTATCCAATCCTCGACAATTCAGTCGAAATCGGACAGATTATGCAGCGCACATTCGACCAGATTTTCTTGGGCGAACTTGGTGTTGAAGAAGCTCTTACAAATGCAAACAAGACTGTAAAAGGTTTGTTCAACAAGTAACCTCACCCCCTGCCCCCTCTCCAATGTGGCGAGGGGAGAAAAGTGGGGGAAAGAGGAAAAAAATGTCAAGGAAAGCCTCCTAAACCTTTAGGAAAAGCTCCTTGACATTTAGGAAACTCTCCTAACCTTTTAGGAAATGCTCCTAAACTTTTAGGGAACTCTCCTAACCTTTTAGGAAAGCCTCCTAAACATTTAGGAACCCCTCCTAACCTTTTAGGAAACTCTCCTAAACATTTAGGAAACATTCCTAAAACATTAAACAAAGAACTTATCAGAATAAACCGCGCTTTTCTCCCCCTCGCCTAAAAGGAGAGGGAACAGGGGGGAGGTTTGAAAAACAGTCTTTGACTGTGAGGAGAAAGAAAATGAGTATTGCTTTTGACGAAAAGAGAAAAGTCTTTTTGCTGAATACGCCACATTCGACGTATGTTATCCGCTTGTTTGAGGGCAGAGTGCTTCACGGCGGTTGGGTGAAAAAAATCAATAGCTATTCTGGCGTTTGCGCAATGCCGATGATTGACCGTGCATTTGCGGCTGTTCCTGCGGATTTGCACGCAAAAGTGGATTTCTCGCCCGATACGGTGCAGTGGGAATTCCCTGTCGCCCTTCGCGGAGATACCAGAAGCCCTGCGATTGAGGCTATCGGCAAAGACGGCACTGTGGAAGCCGAGCTTTTTTATGAAGCGCATCGCATTTACAAAGGAAAAAAGGCTATCGAGGGACTTCCTGCCACTTACGCAAAAGATGATGAAGCCGACACTCTCGAAATCGACCTTTACGACCCAGAAAGCCCGCTCAAAGTAACGCTTTTCTATACGGTTTGGGCTGACAAAGATGTAATCTGTCGCCACACTCTCGCCAAGAACACGGGCAAAGAGCCAATCGACCTCAAAAGCATTATGAGCGCAAGCGTGGATTTCCCGCACTCCGCTTTCTCGATGTTGCAGCTTTCGGGAGCGCACGCACGAGAACGCCACGTCATCACGCGCGAACTTGTTCCGGGAATGCAGAAAATCGAAAGCCGCCGCACAGCGTCAAGTCATCAGCAAAACCCATTTATCGCGCTTGTTGAGCAGGGAGCAAATGAAGAACACGGCGATGTTTACGGCTTCAACCTTGTTTACAGCGGAAACTTCACGGCGCAAACCGAAGTTGACCAATACGGAGTTTCCCGCGTTCAGCTGGGAATCAATCCTTTCAATTTCTCTTGGAAACTTGAGGAGGGCGAGACTTTTGCAACGCCTGAAGTCGTAATGGTTTACTCACAGAACGGCTTGGGCGAGATGAGCCGCACTTATCACGATTTGTATCGCACGAACCTTTGTCGCGGCGAGTGGAAAGACAAGGTGCGCCCGATTGTCATCAACAACTGGGAAGCGACATATTTTGACTTCACGAGCGAAAAGCTCTTTGCGCTTGCGGAAACTGCGGCGAAGCTCGGAATCGAACTCTTTGTTCTCGACGACGGTTGGTTTGGAAAGCGCAACAACGATTGGACTTCTCTCGGCGATTGGTTTGAAAACTCGTCAAAGCTTCCAAAAGGCGGCTTGAAGGAGATTTCAGACGGTATCCACGAGCGAGGATTGAAGTTTGGTTTGTGGTTTGAGCCAGAAATGGTTTCTCCAGATTCCGATTTGTACCGCGCGCATCCAGATTGGTGCTTGCATTGCGGAGAGAGAAGCCGCACGCTCGGTCGCCATCAGCTCGTTCTTGATATGAGCAGAAGCGATGTTGTGGATTATCTTTTTGAGAAACTTTCCGCCATTCTTTCATCTTGTCAGATTGACTATGTAAAGTGGGATTTCAACCGCAGCCCGTCAGACGTTGGCTCAGCTCTTTTGGGCAAAGACAGACAGCAGGAAGTTTCGCACCGCTTCTATCTTGGGCTTTACAACTTGCTTGAGCGATTGACACAGAAATTCCCGCATATTCTCTTTGAGTCTTGCTCTGGCGGCGGCGGACGATACGACCCTGCAATGCTCTACTATATGCCGCAGACTTGGACGAGCGACAACACCGACGCACTTTCTCGCCTCTACATTCAAGAAGGCACATCGATTGCATATCCTGCCTCTTCGATGAGTTGCCACGTTTCCGCAGTCCCGAATCATCAAGTCGGACGCGTTACATCGCTGAGCTTGCGCGGACACGTTGCAATGGCGGGCGCATTCGGCTACGAACTTGACTTGAATAAGCTCTCTGACCTTGAGCGAGCCGAAATTGCGGAGCAGGTTGCTTGGTACAAAGATATTCGCCACACAGCAGAATACGGCGATTTGTACCGCTTGAAGAGTCCAAAGACAACGCAGGCAAAAGAAGCGTCTGTCTATGCTTGGGAAAGCGTGGAAAAAGACAAGAGCCGCGCGCTTGTTACTGTGGCTTGGGCTTTCAGTGAAGCAAATGCGAGCTATGAAATCTTGAAGCTCAAAGGGCTTGATGAAAACGCGACATATCGCATTAAGAGCCTTGCGGGGCTTTCGATAAAAATGCTCGTGCGACAGTTCTTCCCGACAGCTCCAGACAAGCAGTTCTGCGTTCTTGAAGACGGCACGGAGATTTCAGGCGCGGAATTGATGAACATGGGCTTGTGTATCATCAGCCAAACAAATTACGGCGGAAGTCTGCATTTCAAGCTAGAAAGAATATAGAACAAATCCTTCGAAACGCATAGAAACCCCTTTGGCGACATTCTTGGTCTTTGCCTCCTTAAACCAAGAGTGTCGCCTTTTTTGCATTTTTCCCGCTTGCTTTTTTTGAATATTATTGACAAATGTCAGAAATGTATTTAGACTTTGCTTTAGTTATTGACAAATGTCAATAACTCTTTTATCAAAAGACTGTTCTGCGAGGTGAAAAAATGCCGCGACCTGTTAGGTGCAGGAAAATCCATTCATTGCCTGAGTTTTACGCATTCGCGCCTGAAGACAAGTATTCAGGCGATGTGAAAATGTCGCTTGATGAGCTTGAAACGGTCAGGCTTCTTGATTGCGCAATGCTCACTCAAGAGGAAGCCGCACGCGAGATGGGCGTTTCTCGTCCGACGGTGACGGCGCTTTACGAGAGTGCGCGGCGCAAGATTGCGGACTGCATTTTGAACGGACACCGTCTTTTGATTACGGGCGGTTCGTGGAAAATCGACAACTCAACTATGCCGAAAATAGCGGCGAAGGAGGGCAATATGCGTATTGCTGTTACTTACGAAAACGGTGCGGTGTTCCAGCATTTTGGACACACTGCTTTTTTCAAGGTCTATGATGTGGCGGACGGCAAGGTTTTGAAGTCTGAGGTCATCAGCACAAACGGACAGGGACACGGAGCGCTTTCAGGCTTTTTGAAAAACGCTGAGGTCGACACGCTCATTTGTGGCGGTATCGGCGGCGGCGCTCAGTCTGCGCTTAACGAGGCGGGAATAAAGTTCTTTGGCGGTGTTGTGGGCAATGCTGATGACGCTGTGAACGCGCTTTTGGCTGGAAATCTTGTTTACAACCCGAACGTGAAGTGCAATCATCACGGAGAAGGGCACGAGCACGGCGAAGGACACACTTGCGGCGGAAAGTGCCACAACTAAAAGGAGAGGCTAAAATGACAATAGAAGAACGTGCTGAAAAGGCAGCGAATCTAAAAGCGACTGGTGCTTGCAACTGCTGTCAGGCGGTCGTGAGCGTTTTTGCTGACAAGTTGCCGTTGGCTGAGGAGCAACTTCTTGCTGTCTCGGCGGGTTTTGCTGCCGGAATGGGCTCGATGGAAGCAACTTGCGGGGCTTTAATCGGCGCTTCGATGGTCGGCGGTCTTTTGACGAACGGAATGGGAAGCGTGAAGGTGAGCCGTGAGCTTTTGCAGAAATTTGGCGCAAGATGCGGAGCAACAATCTGCAAAGAACTCAAGGGCAGGGACACGGGCAAAGTTTTGTGCGAGTGCCCGATGTGCGTAAAGAACGCAGTGCTCACACTTGGCGAAGTGCTTTCGCTACAATAAATCTTTTAGCATTTCCCGCGCTGTCTGGACGAAAGCTCTCTCGATTAGCAAAGGAAATGACGTGGCGAGGTCTTCGAGGGCTTCGCTTAAGGCGGGAAAATCGCTTGCGGTGAGAATTACCTCACAGTAGCCTTTTTCCCGCTCTTGCTTTGCACCTCGGTTCTCGGTCTGGGCAATGTGAAAAACGTAGGGCTTTGCTTTTAGCGCCAAAAGATTTTCGCTTGATAAAAGCGGGAACTTTATGTTCAGCGCTTTTTTTTGCTTTGTGCCCACGATGTCGCAGAGCGCGGCGTTGTACAAAAGTTCTGCAAGGCTAAAACCCAAACTTGCGGCGTAAGTCAGGCTCATTCCCGAAAGGCGCGGGTTAATCTCGATGACGTACCATTTTCCTTTTGAGAACACCAAATCAACTTGGGCAATTCCCTCAAAATTGAACTCACGCGCGATTTTTCCCATCATTTCAAACAAATCTTCGAGCCTGTAGCGCTCAAAATCTGTGATTGGACCAATTTTTATGCTCTGCTTCGGGCTTGTGATTCCGTAAGCGTTCACCGAAAACTTGAACGGCGGAAAGACCGTGTAGCCTGTGTCTGAGCTCCCGTAAATCTCAATGCCGAACTGCTCGCCAGCGATGTATTCTTCGACGATTCTGTCGCTGTTGTTTCGCTTTGAGTTCAAAAACACTCTGGCGCTTTCAAAATCCTTGCAAACTTCCATTCCGTACGAGCTCAAGCCCGTTGTGTCCTTTATGACCACAGGATAATTCATCGCTTTGATTTCGCTCAAAACAGCGTCGCGATAAACATTTCGGCAAAGCTCCTTGCGATTTCCGCCTGACACAAAAAGCGCGTGATTCACGAACACCGATTTTGCCACGTTAACGCCGAGCGCAGAAAGGCGAAGATTTGTCGCCCTTTTGTCAAAGCAGTCGAGCGCGCTTTTCATATTGTGGCAGACGGTTTTCACGCCGTTTGAGCGCAAGATGCGACCTATCTCTGCGTCCTGAAGCGAAAGCCAATCGAACGGAGCACCCCAAGCGCTTGCGGCAATCGCGATGTCTGGTTTTTGCGCCAAAATTGCCTCTGCAACTTCTTTTGCGTTCAGTTCTTCGCTCAAAATGTGTGTTTCAATATTTGGAGCGATGATATTTTCGCCGTCAGTGTCAAGCAAAAATGCGCCAGGCTTTTGCGCCACGATTGCAAAGTTGTGCTCTTTGTGCTTTTGCGCCAACTCGTGCCAGCCTTGAGAGAGGGCGGGAAGGTGAGTCGTTGTGAGCTTTCCGTCGAATCTGTTGGCGTTCGATGAATAAAATACGATTTTCATAGCGCTGCCTAGTATACAAACTTTGCGCTTTTGTAGCAAATAACCTTTTCACACTCGTTTTGAAAAAGAAAAAATGCAGATTTTTCGCCTCCGCTTCGTTCCTCTTCAGAATGATATAGCGCTAAATTTGCTTCGCTGGGTGTCAGGGAAGGAAATATTGAACTAAATTTCGTTTGCTGAGCGACAGGAAAGCAAATATTGAACTAAATTTGCTTTGCTGAGCCTCATCGTTCAATGTACATTTAAGATATTGCTTCGCTGAGAGCCAGTGTTCAATGTACATTTTAGACATTTGTTTGCTGTGTGAAATCAAAGGAAATATATTCGATTTTAATTAAAAAAGTGCGCATTTCTTGGCAAAAATAATATGATGGTGCGTCCCGTGTGTGTCATGCTGAAAAATATATGAAGACGAAAATATTGTTTCATCGCTGTTTCAGAGCGTAAAACAACATTTTTACTAGAACTCAAAAATTGTTTGTGCTACAATCTGCACATTATGATTAATGTGAACAATGAATCTCGAAAAACGAGTCTTACAGTGAACGCGCTTTATTGGGCGACATTCATTTTGCCGGTTGTGTACGCATTCTTCTTTGCGACTTATTCTGATTGCTGCTATCCTGATTCGACAAAGTGGCTTATTTATCTTTCACCGCCTGTTCTTTTTTATTTTGCTTTTTTTGGGATTGCCATTTTTGCATTTGACCGCATCACGACAAAAAAAATAGCCTCTTACGACGGGAGCGATGAAAGTTATCGGGAGGCGAAAGCGGCTTTTTTCGCAAAGACTTGCTTCACGCTTTTTGCTCCTGTTGTTCTCGCTTTCCTTTATCCAATCTTTGCTGTCATGGCAGCGAAAAGAGCGGGCGTTGAGGCTGCCGCATGGTGCATTGTTTATGTTTCAGTAAACGCTTCTTGTCTTGTTTCGACGTTTTTCAGCGCTTTGTGGATTGCAAAGTTTTCCGACTGGGCGACATTCCTCCCGCTCAAAGAAAAGAGCGTGAAGTTCGGTGTCTTAAACCGCATTATGCTCACGATGGCGCTCACCGTGTGGGGAATCTTCGCTGGCGTTATGGCGACAGTCGTCATTGCTCACCGCTCTTTCGGAGAGTCGACGACGCATTATTTTGCGTCAAACTTTGTCATCAAGTGGATTCCGTATATGGCTTCAAGCCTTATCTTCGGCGTTGCGAATATGGGCGTTATCGTCGGAATGATTTTCAAGCGCCTTATGAAAATCAACCGCTTTGCATATGATCTCGCAAAAGGAAACTATGCGCGTGAAAAACTCGTCGTTCAGGGCAGAGATGAGCTTGGTGTTCTCGTCAACAATCTCAACCGCTTCTTTGATGAGACGAGAGCGCTGTTGGACGGGCTTCACTCAAATGTTTCGGGAACGCTCGGAATCAATGTGGACTTGAACTCGAACATCACTCAAACGAGCGCTTGCATGAACACAATCGTCGGAACGATTTTCAATGTTCAGAAGAGTATGGGCGACCAAGAGGATAAAATCGAGGGAACAATCCTTTTCATCAACGAGATTCTCAACAGAATCGAAAAACTCAACGAGAGCATTGAGACTCAAAGCGCTGGCGTTGAGGAGTCAAGCGCGGCTGTCAGACAGATGGTCGGCAATATCAACAGCGTCACAAACATTTTGGCAAAGAACCGCGATGAGTCAAAGAAACTCGATGAAGCAAGTGAACTTGGTCTGAAGCGTGTCGAAGACGCTGCTCGCCTTGCAAGTGAAATCCTTGGCGAGAGCGCAGGGCTTATTGAAGCGAGTTCCGTCATTCAAAGCATCGCAGACCAGACGAACCTCCTTGCTATGAATGCCGCAATCGAGGCTGCTCACGCAGGAGATGCGGGAAAGGGATTCGCCGTTGTCGCAGACCAGATTGGAAAACTTGCCGACGAGAGCAACCTTCAGGGACGAAAAATCGCTGAAAGTCTTAACAAGCTCGAAAGTGTCATCAAGGGCGTTTCCGAGAGCACGAAGGCTGTTCAGGACCAGTTCGCCCTCATTTTCAGTATGACGCGGAAGGTCAGCGAGCAGGAAGCCGTCGTCATGAATGCAATGACAGAGCAAAGCGAGGGCTCAAGTCAAATCCTTGAAGCGATGAAGAGCATTGACGATTCGACAATGGTTGTCAGAAATGAAGCGGCAGAAATGGTGAAAGAAAGCCGCAGGGTCGAAGACGAAATGCAGGCGCTTGTTGACATCAACAACAACGTGAACAACGCTATGGTTGAAATGACGACGAACACTGACGGCATTTTGCAGGCGTTGCAGAATATAAACGGCACAGTCGTTCGGAACACGGACACCGTAAACAACCTTGAGCAGCGAATGAACCGCTTTAAGTTGTAAGAAGAGCAAAAAAGTGTCTTGAAACTTTTGCAAAATCCTCAAGGCGCGTTATAATGTAAAGAGATATTTTTGCGTTATGAGGAGTGATTGAAGAATGAAGACAGATACCATATCGGTGAAAATGGACGACGGAGCGAACATTTGCGTTCATCGCTGGATTCCTGACGACAATGTGAGAGGCGTTGTACAGCTCTTTCACGGAATGGTCGAGCATGCGATGAGATATGACCGCTTGGGCTCAATTTTGGCTGAAAACGGATACGCCCTTGTTGCCGATGACCATCGCGGACATGGGCAGACTGCACGCGATGCGGAATGGAACAGCAATGGCTGTTTCGGGTATCTTGCCGACGGAGACGGTTTTGAGAGAGTTGTTCAGGACGAACTTGCGATAACAAGAAAAATCAAGGAAGACTTCCCTGACAAAAAGATTTTCATCTTGGGTCACTCTTTCGGTTCGATTGTAGCGCAGGCATACATCGAGGAAAACGGCGCAGAAATCGCAGGCTGCATTATTTCAGGCACAATCGGAAAGCGTAGCACAGCAGCTCTCTTGGGCTATCTTGTGGCGTCTTTGAGCCGCAAAGTTCACGGCAAATACCACATTTCGCCGACGATAAACAAAATGACATTCGGCTCCTATAACAAACGCATTCCGAACCCTGTGTCCAAAAACGACTGGCTCACACGGGATAAAATGATTGTTCAGCTGTACGACGGCGATTTGTGGTGCGGCTTTGTTCCGACAGTGAGCTTCTTCTGCGACTTGTTTCGCGGAGTGCGCCGTGTCGTTGCCAAAAAGGCTGTCAGTTCCATTATCGCAACCCTTCCAATCTTTTTCATCTATGGTGAGGAAGACCCGACGGGAATGTACGGAGCAGGTCCGAAGAAATTGTGCGAGATGTACAAGAAATGCGGCTTGAAGAACGTTACGCAAAAGATGTATCCAGGAGCCAGACACGAGCTTTTGAACGAGCTATGCCGTGAGGAAGTCGAAGCAGACGTTTTGAACTATCTGAAATCGCTATCTTGAGCCTTTGTTTTATAAAAGAGACGCCTGATTTAATTCAAGGCGTCTTTTTTTGTGCATCTCGGGCGAGCGGAATAACACATTCCGAGCGTTATGCGCTATTTCTCTCGCTCTGAATAGGGTTGTCCTCTAATGTTGCAGGAGAGCCTCCTTTGATGTTACAGGAAGGTCTCCTCTAACGTTAGAGGAAGTGTCTGATACGGGAATGATAAAAGCCGCCATACGCTCAGAGTGAAGAGTGCATGACGGCTTAGTGTTTATGCTAGATTAGTGCAGATGTGAACTATTTCGCGTTTACGATTTTTGCGTGCTCGATTGAAGCGTCGATATTGGCGCAGAAGTGCTCCTGTCCGAGTTCGGCGACGAATCCCGCCTTTTCCATCATGTGGAACGGCTGCTCCTGGACGTGCGACAAAATGAGCGTGATTCCTTTCGCCTCGTATGCGTTTTTCATGTTGCGAAGTGCGCGCAATGCGGTGATGTCCATCGCAGGAACGGAGCGCATTCTAACGATTACGCTCTTGATGCCGTCTGTGGCGTTGAGTCCCATGAGTTTGTCGCTTGCGGCAAAGAACATTGGTCCTGTGATTTCGTAGACGAGTGTTTCTTTCGGAACGTCCTTGAGGTGAATTGCGTCAGGGTCGTTGTGCTCGTCGATGTTGTTCCAGCTTTTGACTTCGGTGACGTTCGCCATTCGCATGAGGAAGAGGAGGGCTGCAAGCACGATTCCGACTTCGATTGCGACGACGAGGTCAAACAGGACAGTGAGGAAAAGCGTGATTGAGAAAACTGCGATGTCGCTCTTTGGTGAGGCTTTGACGAGCGAGAAGCACGCTTTCCAGCCGCTCATGTTGTAGGCGACCATGAAGAGAATCGCTGCGATTGTCGGCATCGGAATGAGCGAGGCGTAAGGCATGAGTACGACGAGAATGAGAACGAGAACGATTGAGTGAACCATGCCCGCAACTGGCGTTCGTCCGCCGTTCTTGATGTTTGCGGCAGTTCGCGCGATTGCGCCTGTCGCAGGGATTCCGCCGAAGAGAGCCGACACGACGTTGCCCGCGCCTTGTGCGATGAGTTCGGCGTTCGGCTTGTGGCGGCTTCCTGCCATACCGTCGGCGACGACGCAAGAAAGAAGCGATTCGATTGCGGCAAGTACTGCGATTGTGAACGCGTTCGGAAGCAGGTCAATCACGAGCGATGGCGAAAAGGCTGGAAGGGCAGGCTTTGGAAGTCCGCCTGAGATTGTGTACAAATCTCCGATTGTCTTTACGTCCATTTTTGCCGCTTTCACGACGACGATTCCAACGATAACCGCGATTAAGGACGGCGGCACTTTCTTCAGGAGTTTTCCTCCGATTATCAGGATTGCAAGCGAGAGCAAGCCGACAAGAAGAGCCTGTGCGTTAAACGTCGAGGCGCAGTTTATGCACTCCTTGAGTTTTTCCATTGTCTCGACAGGGGAGTGTGTGAAGGTGAGCCCGAAGAAGTCTTTTAGCTGTCCGATTACGATTGTGAGCGCAATTCCGAGCGTGAAGCCTGTCGTGATTGTGTACGGAATGAAGCGAATCAGGTTTCCGAAGCGCAAAAAGCCCATTATGACGAGGATGATGCCTGCCATGATGGTCGCGAGGGAAAGCCCTGCCATTCCCTTTTGTGCAACGATGCCTGCGACGATTGTCGCAAATGCGGCTGTAGGTCCTGCAATCTGCACTGTGCTTCCGCCGAGGAACGAGATGACGAAGCCTGCGAAAATCGCTGTGTAGATACCTTCTTCAGGACCTACTCCTGAGGCAAGGGCGAGCGCTATTGAAAGCGGCAGTGCGATAATCGCGACGATAACGCCAGAAACTGCGTCTTTTGCGAACTGTGACGCGGAGTAATTTTTCATCGCGTCAAAAAACTTTGGTGAATATTCCCTAAAACTGGTCATAAAATAATCCTTGTGTTTGCAGATTATAGTAACAAATGTTGCACTTTGCAATAGTAAGCAGAAAATACGTATGGTAATGCTTCTGAATATTTTGATTAGGATTGACAAAGAATCGTGTTTTGTGATAGTTTAGGCACTATCCCTTGAAATTGCGTATGCGATTTCCGAATTGTCCGAAAGGAGACAACATGAGAAAGTATGAACTTATGACCATCTTCTCAACTGAAGATGAGAAGTGCAAAGCTGGTCAGGACGCTCTTCGTGCGATTCTGACAAAGTACGGCGTTGTGATTGAGAAAGAAGAGCCTTATGGCGATCGCGACCTCACTTATGAAGTGAAGAAGCTTAATCGTGGACGCTTCGTTTTGTTTACAGTCAAGGCAAATCCTGCAAAAATCGTAGAGATTGACCGCGACTTCAAACTTGAGAGTAACATCCTTAAATATCTTTTCGTTAAGATTGACGAAGAGTAGTTACTGATTGCGACGTTGAGGTTTTAGATGGCAGATGTTAATACAGTTGTACTTGTAGGTAATCTTACTCGTGATATTGAAGTTAGATATTCTAATAATGGTGTTGCGATTGGGAAGTCTTCTATAGCTATTAACCGTCGTCGCAAAAACGGTGACCAGTGGATTGATGAAGCTAGTTTTTTCGATTTTACCATTCTTGGCAAATCGGCAGAAGGGCTTCGTCCGTATTTAGTGCGAGGTAAACAGGTTGCAATACAAGGCAGTCTTGTTCAGGATCGCTGGGAAAAAGACGGACAGAAATTTAGCAGAGTGTATGTTTTAGCAGAAAATATACAGCTTTGTGGCGGAAATAGAGGTAGCGGTTCTTCTGGTTACAACCAGAGCGCTCCTCAGGGTAATTCTTATGGCGGTGGTTATCAGAATGCGCCACAGCAGAATTATCCTCAGAATCAGGGAAATGCTTCTTCATTTCAGAATAATGATGTTGGTGGTTTCCCTGAGGATATTCCGTATACGGATGACGGAATGGATATTCCGTTCTAATTCGCTTTTGACTTTCTAAGCGGATTTGTATTATTAGATTTTTATTGAGGACTATATATGTCAGACGAAACAATCGTTGAAAACAACACTGAAGACCAGTCAATGGAGCAGACAACGCAGGATTCAGGTCGTGATGAGGGTGCTTCTCGTGGAAAGGGAAAGACTTTCTTCCGCAAGAAGGTTTGCCGTTTCTGCGCAAACAAAGTGAAGATTGATTATAAGGATTCTGATGGACTCCGCCGCTTCACAACAGAGCGTGGTAAGATTCTTCCACGTCGCATCACAGGCACTTGTGCAAAGCACCAGCGCGAACTCGCTCTTGCAATCAAGAGAGCACGTGCAATCTGCTTGTTGCCAATCGTTGCTGACTAATTTTTGTCGTAAGACTTTTTGAGAACTGCTCAATAGCAGTAAGACAGACAGCGATCCAACTCCTGGTAACGTTGTCTGTATATTTTAAGAGGAGCTTGTAAATGAAGGTTATTCTTAATGAAGATGTAAAGCACCTTGGTGAAATGGGTGATGTAAAAGTTGTTGCTAACGGATACTACCGCAACTATCTTCTTCCACGCGGACTTGTTGTTCCGTTCAATGCTGATACAGTAGCATATTTTGAGAGCAAAAAGGCTGAAATCGAGGCTCGCAAAGAGCAGAAGCGCAAGGACAGCGCAAGCCTCAAAGAGAAGCTTGAGGCATTGACAGTTGAGCTCACAATGCCAGCTGGTACAAACGGCAAACTTTATGGTGCTGTTACAAACCTCACTCTCGCAGAGTTCTTTGCAAAGAACGGTTTCGATGTGGAGAGAAAGAGAATCGATATCCCAGGCTTGACAATCAAGAGCACAGGAAACTATCACGTTACTGTTCACTTGTACGAGTCTCAGACAGCAACTGTTGCTGTTTCTGTTAAGGGACAGCTTTCTAAAGAAGATCAGGAGAAACTCGAGGCTGAAAAAGCAGCAGAGAAGGCTTCTGAGGTAGCTAAGGAAGAAAGTGCTGAAGAAGCAAAATAATTCTTTTTGATTTATTTGCTAGATAAAACCTGGGCGCGAATGCACTCAGGTTTTTTTGTCATATTTACACGGGAGTTTTTATGCCGCTTGAATTAAAAGATAATGTTCCTCCGAATTCCGAAGAAGCGGAGCGTGCTGTTCTTGGTGCAGTTCTGCTTGATTGGTCGTCTATGCCGACGGTTATTGCACTTTTGCGACCCGAGCGGTTTTATTATCGCCAGAACCAGATAGTCTTCGATGCGCTTGTTTCGCTTTATATGAAAGGCATCACTGGAGATATAATCTCTGTTGTGAATGAATTGACAAGCACCGGAAAAATTGACGAGGCTGGCGGAAGCGGCTATATCTCGTCTCTTACGGATTTCGTTCCGACAAGTGCGAATGTTGAGTATTACGCAAGCATTGTAAAAGAAGCCTCTATCCGCCGTGAGTTAATCAACGTGTCGGCGGAAATAAAGTTGAGCGCCTACAACGACCAGAAAAACAGCAAGCAAATCCTTGATGACGCTGAGCAAAAGATTTTCAAGATAAACGATGAGAACCAGTCCACGACGATTTATCAGATGAAGGACTTGATTCCGTCTCTCATCAGCCTCATTGACAGCCGCTACAAAACACATAACGCCTATACTGGAGTCACTTCTGGCTTTGTTGATTTGGATATGATGACAAGCGGCTTTCAGAACAGCGAGTTAATCATCATCGGCGCTCGTCCGTCTATGGGAAAAACAGCAATGGCGCTCACGATGATGCAGCATATCGCCGTTGACCAGCAAATCCCTACAGGCTTTTTCTCGCTGGAAATGTCCGCAAACCAGATTATGCAGCGCCTTCTTTGTCAGGAAGCGCGCCTTCCCGGTGGCAAACTGCGAAACGGCATGATGAAAGTCGATGATTTCAAGCGCCTTCAAGAAGCGGCTGGACGCTGTTACGGCGCTCCTCTTTTCATCGTCGACACTCCGAACATGAAGCTCCTTGACCTTCGCGCTATGGCGAGACGAATGAGGGCGAACTATGACGTCAAGATTATATTCATCGACTATATCGGACTTATCACGAGCGAGCACACTGACGCTCCGATGTATGAGCAGATTTCCGAAATATCAAAATCCCTGAAAGCGCTTGCCCGAGAGCTTGCGATTCCGCTTGTCGTTCTTTGTCAGGTTGCGCGCTCTGCGGAAGGGCAGGAGCCGAACCTTTCCGAGCTTCGCGGCTCAGGCTCAATCGAGCAGGACGCCGACGTTGTTATGTTTATCCATCGCGAGCGCACTAAGACGTCCGGCGATGAAAAGGAAAGCCCTGTGCTCGACTCAAAGCTGATTGTCGCAAAGCAGCGAAACGGTCCAATCGGCGACGTGGAGCTTTTGTTCATTCCGTCTTACACCAAGTTCGAGAACAAGGAGCGAAAGTCGTTCAATCAGAGTCAGGAAAATTACGACAACTCTTATGAAGGCGGTTATGCCAATTCTCCTGAGGTCTGAAAAAGTTGAGAATGCTCGGATTTTGAAAAAGGAAGCGATTTATTGAATGAGTCTTTAAGGATTTCTGAAAAGGAAGTGATTTATTGAATGAGCCTTGAAGAAAATCTGAAAAGGAAGCGAAGTATTGAATGAGTATTGAAGAATTTTAAAAAAGGAAGCATTCTCAACTTGTACATTGCTCTCTTTTCAAAAAAGGAAGCATTTTCAAGTTGAGAATGCAGAAGGTGGAAGGGCAATGGGCTATTTTTCAATATCATTCAAAAGCCGAATCAGACTGTGACCCATTGCTTTTGCAAGATTTACAGGAACTGCGTTTCCGATTTGCTTATATTGGCTTGATTCGCTTCCTGCAAATTCCCACGAATCAGGAAATGTTTGAATTCTCGCGTATTCTCTTACGGTCAATGGTCTGGTTTCAAGCGGGTGACAGCGCTCTGTTTGTTTTTGAGCAGGTGCGCATGTCAAAGTCAGTGAAGGCTCGTCTAGCGAAAGACGCCGAGCCATTCCTGTTTTTCCTCCTCCAAGATAAAAACTGCCTTTCATATATTCTTTCTGCAAATCTTCGGGCAAATCCCTCCAGTCGCCGCCTTGCGGAACTAAAGAAAGAATTTCGGTTTTTCTTTTCGGGTATTTTTGACCAATGCTTTCTGGAACATCACAGTCATAAAGTTCCCCTTTGTAGAAAGCGTCGCGCAAAGTCATTACGCGATGATAAGGGCTGGGCCAATGAAAAGTAACTTTATCTGCAAAATCTTTTCTGATTCCTACAAGGAAAATTCTTTCTCGCTTTTGAGGCACTTTGTACATTACGGCTTTTAAAACTCTTGGCGGAACAAGATAATATCCAAGCTCATCAATTACCTGAGATATGACTTTGAAAGTTTTTCCTCCATCGTGGGAAACGAGTCCTTTTACATTCTCGCCAAGAAAAACTTTTGGCTGGGTTTCTTTGATTGCACGAGCCAGCTCAAAAAAGAGCGTACCACGGGCATCTTCAAAGCCTTTTTGATTTCCTGCATAAGAAAATGCCTGACATGGAAAGCCTCCTGAAAGAAAATCGATTTTTCCTTTGTATGGCGTAAAATCTACATCATGAACGTCGCCTTCAATTACATTTGAGTCCTTGAAGTTTTTTCGAAGTGTTTCACAAGCATCATGGTCAAATTCGTTGAACAAAATTTGATTGAAGCCTGCCTTGTGCAGTCCCAGAGCCAGTCCGCCTCCTCCTGCAAAAAGTTCGATTGAATTGAACTGTCGGACAGGTTTTGTTTTTTCTTCTTTTTCCCACTCAGATTCGCACATCAATTTTAATTCAGGGAACGGCAAAATGGCAGAATCAAAATACAAATACGAATTATCCTTTTTGACAGGACGGATTTTTCCATTCGCGACCCATGTATTTACTGTTGATTTTGAGACTCCAAGAATACTTGCAAGATTTGTTGAATTTATTAAGCCTTGCATTGTAAATCCTTAAAGCCTTCGTAGGTCTTGAAAGAAAGAAGATACAGACTTTTTAGAATATCATCAGAAATTTTATTTAATTCTTCAAAAACTGTATTTGTGCTTGGCTCAATTTTGCCCTCCGCAATTACATCATCCAGAATTTTAGGAAGAGCAAGGCATAATTTATAGAAAGCGTCTTTTTGTCCGAATACTATCTCATAAAATTTATCCATTGAGATTCTTCTGATTCTGTCATGTTTGAAATTTTTGCCATCAACTTTTGTAGCCCAAGGAATATTCTGTGATTTTGCAGCAATTGCTTCTACTAAGTAACATACGGCTTTGTCATCTTCAAGAATTTTACTCTGCATTTTTATGTAAGTTTTCTGCGACGAGGCAGAATTCATTGTATTGTGCTTGTTTTTGATTTCACAGAAAATATGCTTCGTATGATTAGTAACATCAAAGCCTCCGTCCGCTCCATTTTTAGGAACTGCCCAGCCGTTGCCGGCAAGTTTGAACATGTTTTGATGAAAATAGCCGATATGGTTTGTATTTGTTTTGTCAATTTGGCGGATACATTCTGCTTCAATTGTCTGTTGAATTGACTGGTTATAAACTTTTGAGTCGAAAGTAAGTTTTATGGGGTCAATGAGATTTTTGTTGAATTCGTTAAGGTTAATGTGATAACGATATTTTTCAACTGTTTCTTTTACATGTGAAAAAATTTGTTCATTTGTTACAAAACCTAAATTGTAATCGTGCATGCGCAAAGTATATTATAAAAAAGTAAAAAAATCGATAGTATATTTTGAGGCTGTTTAATTTTTGGAGATTAATATCATGAAACAAATCACAGTGAGCGCTGCTGTCATATTTCGCACAAATCCCGCCACGCAAAAAAAGGAAGTATTCGCAACTCAACGCGGTTATGGCGATTGGAAAGGGTGGTGGGAGTTTCCCGGTGGCAAAATTGAAGAAGGCGAAAGTGCAGAAGAATGTATCGTCCGCGAAATCAAAGAAGAGCTTTTGGCACAAGTGAGCGCCGAGAAAATAATCGGCGTCGTGGATTATGATTATCCCTCTTTTCATCTAACGATGCACTGCATTTTGTGCTCGATTGTTTCAGGCGATTTGCGTCTTCTTGAGCATGAGGCGGCAAGATGGCTTTCAAAAGACACCTTGCGCACTGTCCAATGGCTTCCTGCTGATGAGTTGATTTTGAGCAAGATAGAACAGATTTTGCAAAATTAAGCGACAGAAAAATCACAAAATCTTGCTTCGGCTTTTCTTTATTTCGCTTCGAATCTTCTTTAATTTCAGTTTGCGCTCTTTGCTTGCACGAGTCGGCTTTGTTTTTATGCGCTTTTTTGGAATGAAAAGCGCTCATCGTCCACATCAATAAAAAGACAGCCGTCCTTGTTTGTAATCGCAGAAAGTTTTTCACAGAGCCTTGAGCGCTCAATGTCTGTAATGCCGCTGATTGAGGCGACAGGCAAAACAAGATGAACCTTTGTGTTGACCTTGTTCACGTTTTGACCGCCGTTTCCGCCACTTCTGGCAAAAGTGATTTGCGCATTCTTCGTTATCGATTCGTGAAGTTTTGCTCTGTCCATCTTTTAGTCCCTGTATAATTGGTATTTTTTGCTTATGGAATGAGCGATTTCGTCATCGAGAGGTTTGAACCAAATCCCGACGGTGCATCTTCCCTCTCCGTTTTCGTCTGTCCATTCTGGTGTGAGTTCCGTAAGACAAGCGTCGTTAATCATTCCAAAATCTTCGTTTTCAGCAAGACCAAGCGCTATCGCCATATCGCGCGCTTGAAGCAGTTTGTTGAGATTTTTTGCCTCGCAAATTGTTTTTGTTATTCTGCCGTTCAAATAATCATCATAGATTTCTTTATCCACGTCAAAAGAAGCGTGAACAGCGCCTGAAACCTCCGTGATGTTCTTTTTGATAAGCGAAATCCAATATCCTTCCGCGCAGTGAGCGACCATCGCGCCAAGTTTTCCTGCCGAAAGATGCAAATCTTTTCTAATGATGAATAATCTTCTCATGCCCATAAAACAAATTCCCAAAAAAAACCGCCTCAAAGCGAGACGGCTTTTCTTTTATAGATTTTTTATACCAAAATTACAGAGTTTCCATCAAGAACGCTTTGAACTCATCGTAATTTGCGTTCATCGGAATTGCGTGCTCTGGTAAAAGCATAACCTTTTCCAAGCGGTCTGGAATAACAGGATTTGAGCCGATTGCCTTCGATACAGTTGCACCGAACTTTGCTGGGTGTGCTGTTTCAAGTACGATACCGACAGCCTTCTGCTCGATAATGCTGTTTGCCCAAGACGGAATGTTCGGCGTAAGTCCTGGCTTTGTGTAATCGCCCTTGTTTCCGTCAACAAGACTCTTCATTGCGCCGCTTCTGATGTCGTTCCACGCTTTCCATGCAACAGCACCGTGCGGGTCAATCGTGTAGCCAGTGGCTGTGTGGCAGTCGTCGATAGCCTTGAGCGTGCCTTCGTTGTCTGTCCAGTATGAAGCGAAAAGTGAGCGAACCTCGTCGAGTGTGTACATAGATTTGATGCGCTCATAGTTGCTCGGTGCTCCAACGTCCATTGCGTTTGAATAAGTCTGCACTGACGGACGAGCTTTGTATTCGCCTGTTGCAATCCAGTCTGGAATAGTGTGGTTGTCGTTTGTCGCTGCCACAAAACCTGCGATTGGTGCGCCCATCTCGCGAGCGATAAGACCTGAAGTGAGGTTCCCGAAATTGCCAGACGGAACAACAGCGATAACAGCAGGATTTTCGATGTGATTGTCGTTGCGGCTGCGGTTTCGAGCCACAAGTGAAGAATACATATAATAGAAGCTCTGCGGAAGCAAGCGTGAAATGTTGATTGAGTTTGCAGATGAAAGGCGGAACTTTGAACGAAGCTCTGCGTCTGTGAAAGCCGTCTTTACAAGTTTCTGGCAATCGTCGAACGTGCCTTTGACTTTGAGAGCGCGAACGTTACCAGTAAAGGTTGAAAGCTGCTTTTCCTGCAAAGGACTGATTTTTCCCTCAGGATATAAAATCGTAACATCAAGTCCCGGAACATTGTGGAAAGCACTACCGACCGCGCTTCCAGTGTCGCCAGATGTCGCTACAAGAATGTGCAGCTTTCCGTCTTCGCCGCGGTTGAAATATGACATTACACGAGCCATAAAGCGCGCTCCGAAGTCCTTGAAGGCGCAAGTCGGACCGTGAAAAAGCTCAAGCACATAAGTTACTTGGTCAAGCGGCACGACTTTTGCAGGGAAAGGATAAGCGTCCTGAATGATTCCCATCAAATCTCCGTCAGAGATTTCGCCTTTGACATAAGGCTTTGCCATCTCGAACGCAAGCTCGCGGAAAGACGGGTCTGTCGAATTGCTCAAATATGAAGATGAAATCTTTGGATAAGATGTCGGAATATACAAACCGCCTGTCGCGCTGTTCATACCGCTCATTACGGCCGTTCTAAAATCTGTCTGTACGCTTTTGTCGCGTGTATCTGTGTAAATCATATCTGGTTCTCTCAAAAGAATAGGGTTAGTGATACTATACATATACACGCATATTTTTTCAACACTCAAAGGCTCTTTTTTTTCGATGTGCTTTTGCTTTTTGACCTTGAAAAACAGTGAAAAACGGTCTGCCCAAAACAGGAAAAGCTCACTTTTTAAAATTTGGCTTTGCCCAAAACGGAAAAAGGTCACTTTTTAAAAATTTGGCTCTGCCCAAAACAGAAAAAGGCTGTTTTTTAAAATCTGACTTTTCCCAAATTGGGAAAGCTGTTTTTTTAATCCAGCCTTCCCCAAAATTTTTAGAGGTTGTAATAGATTTGAGATGCGATTTCAGCAGAAACTTTCTTTCGAGCGTCCAAAAGCGCCTCTCGCTCATTTCTGCCGCTTCCCTCTGCGATGAACTCAAGAGAGCAGACGGTTTTTCCTGTCTTCATGTCGACGCAATTGACTTTTGCGTGCAAAGACGACTTTGCCCTATCTCCTTCTTTTTGCGTCTTGTCGCTGAGTTTTCCGTAAACAAGAAATCCCGTGTAGTTTCTTCCCAAAAAGCGGCGTGCTGCGTCGAGAACCGCTGTGTCGCTTCCTGTGAGGATTTCCACTGAGAAGTCAGGGCCGTTTCCGATTCCCGTAAAGCCGAGCTGACGAAGGTTTTTCTGCAATTCAGAACTTGTCGGAAGGTTCTCGTCGAACGATTTTTCGCCTTTCATGTCAAGAAGAAGAATGATTCCGCCTTTTGAAAGCGATGATGTGTGGACGCGATATTCTGCGCGGACGCTTTTGTCGAGACACGCAATCATCAAGTCCAAATCTCTTTTTATAGTGCCTTCGCTTTCGATTGGAGAAGGGAAAAACTCGACGCTGTTCAGCGTGCTGTGAACAGGAACTGCCGGCAAGAACTCGGCGTTGCCGTTCTCGTCTGTTGTCAGAGAATACTCTGTTGCAAGAAGATAAGCCGAGACTCCGAGATTTGCCACAGCGCTTCCGTCCTTTTCGGCATGAACGACGTAAGGCGATGAGAACGCTCTTCCTGCTGCTGTTTCTTTCGGCGAAGAGACAACAGAGAGCGTTATGCCCTCAGTTCGCTTCTGATAGGATTGTGCGGGAGTAAGTTCCTCTTCTTCTTGAGTGCTACCTTCTTCTTGGGCGACAGGAAGTTCTTCTTCAGCCTGGTTTGTTGCGACTTCTTTTGTGCTCTGGCAAGAAAAAAGAAAAAGTGAAGTGACTAGGCTTGCTGTTAGAATTGATACTTTCATAAAATGCTCCTTTTTGAAAAGTTCGTAAAAAATGTAAGAACTGATTATATAGGATAGCAAAATAATTTCAAGTGATTTTTTTGAAGGTGAAAATGTTGCTAATTTTTGTTTATTTTCCTACAATGTGAATTATGAGAGCAACTAAAGCAATTATATATTTGAATAATTTTAAGAATAATCTTTTGGAAATCCGCTGTCTTGTTGGCGCGGATAAAAAAATATGTGTGTCAGTGAAAGCCGACGCTTATGGGCATGGCGCACTTGAATGCGCAAAGGTCGCCGCCGAAGCGGGCGCAAATTATCTTGCTGTGGCGACTGTTGACGAGGGCTCGGAACTTCGCAAGAGCGGAATAAAGCTTCCGATTTTGCTTTTGAGTCTTTGCGTTCCAGAAGAAATGGATTCGCTTATTGAAAACAACTTGACTCCGCTTTGTTTTGGCGAATGCTATATCAGTGAGCTTGAAAAAGCCGCAGAGCGCAATAATACTCGTCTTTGCGTTCATCTTGCTGTCGACACTGGAATGGGGCGCATTGGTTGTTTGCCAGAAAAGGCGGAGAGAGAAGCAAAGCGCATTGCTTCATCAAAATATCTTTCTTTAGGTGGCATTTGCACACATTTTGCTGTTGCAGACAGCGTGAGCGCGGAAGATAGGGAATACACAAAAAAGCAGATTGCTTCTTTTAAGGCTGCTGTTGATTCTGTGAAAAATGCGGGTATTGATACGGGCATTGTTCATTCGTCAAGTTCTGGCGCTCTTTTGGACTTGGAAGAGGCGAGATTTGATATGGTGCGCCCTGGAATTATCGCTTATGGCTATTATCCTGGGGATATTACAGAAAAGTATCTTTCTGATAAAGGCACTCCTATTCACCTTGAGCCTGTTATGAGTCTTGAAACGCAGATTGTGGCGATTCGTGATTTTGTTGCTGGAAAGAGCATTTCTTACGGGCATACATGGACAGCGGACAAGGCTACAAAAATCGCAGTGCTTCCTATTGGATACGCCGACGGACTTTTGAGACGATTTGCAAAAGACGGCGATTTTGCTGTGGCTGTAAACGGCAAAAGTTATTTTGTGCGTGGCAGAATCTGTATGGACCAATGTATGATTGATTTGGGAGAGGACAGTGGCGTAAAACTTTACGACAAGGTTGTTCTTTTTGGCTCAAAGACAAGTGGCGCATTACAGAGCGCTCAGGATATAGCAGACAAAACCGGCACAATTCCTTATGAAATCACTTGCGGTGTCACAAAGCGCGTTCCGCGTGTTTTTGACACAAAATAAAAATGGCAAGAAGAGGAGTGGTTAGAGCCCTTCTTGCCAAAGTTTCTTACATAGGGGAAAGAAACCTTTTAGTGTTATGAAGAATGTGTTTTGAAATTAGAACCAGAATGCAATGTGTAGAGGTACTCCCCAGTTGAATGGGCAAACAAGCTCGCCATTTGAGTTTTTGTATGTTGTGTCATACATTGCGTGAACGTCATGGCGTGTTGAAAGAGAGCCATCTTCGTTCTTATTCTCGATTCTTGTTGTTGTTGAACCTGCGAAACCAACAGACACACAGCAGTTAGGGAATTCTTTTGCAACAGTAAGGGCAACATCGAAGCAGTCCATGTGCTTTGCAGATGAGTTCCACAAGTAGATACCGTTTGCATAAGATGTGTTCAAGTTGAGTTTTACAGTGTCCATAATTGGATAATCAACACCGGCTCCGACATAGAAACCAAACTGTCCGTCTTTTTCTTTCCAGACTTTTTCGCCGCTTGTTCTGTCTACATCAGGGCTGTTGAGCAATGTACCGACTTTTGCGTGAATGTTGAAGCCGTCAGAAATTGTGTAGCGAGCATAAGCGTTGATTCTGTTGAATGCATTGCGGTTGTGTCCGTACCATTCATCTGGATTGAATGAGCCTGTTGTTTTTCCTTCATTGTCGCAGCTGTACTGCACTGTTGGGATAAATGCACCTACCGCAAAGAAGAAATTGTCTACAGCTTTTACTTCTACAGAAGCGCTGATGATGTTCTGTGATTTGTAATTGCCGTCTTTGTCTTTTGCACTAGGAACGCACTCGTCAAGACCGACTTTTACAGCACCAATTCCTTCGATTTCGTATGCAGCGCAGTATTTTGCCTGACGGCCGAAGATGTTTTGAGGCTCTGAACGGAATGATTTATCTCCATTATCCCAGTCGTAGCGATAATCCCTCTCTCTTCCCATTGGGACTTCCCAAGAGCCGTACAAACTCAAGCCCTGGACTGGGAACACGCCGACAGAAACGCCGCGCACACCCTGACCCATAAATGTCCAGCCGTCTTTGTATTCGCCTGCGTTGAGCGGAGTGCAAAATCCGTTTGCGCCGTATCCTGCATTGCCTCGAATGTCATCGTGTGTGCCCTGTCCGACCCAGAGCTTGAACTGCTCGACAGGTGTCCACCAAATCTTTGCGCCGTCAATCCATGCAAGGTCTCCGCCCTCATGCTTTACACCTTTTACATTATCACCATCTTTATCAGCGACAAAGTTTGTGTCTCCTCCAATAGAACTGTCGCGACAGAAGATAAACTCTCCGCCGACGTATTCGTTGCTTGCGTTCGTGATGAGTTTTGTGCGGATACCGTTTGAATCTCTCCAGTCGCGTCCGACTGTTGCCTGAACACTTGTACCGTCATTGTCTTTGTTGCGAGCATTACCGATGTTCAAGTTCGCATCGCCCTCAAGACCAACGTGCACATCTGCCACTGCAACAGAACCGAGAAGAGCAGCAACTGCTGCACTTGCAACTAACTTTTTCATAAAAACACTCCTACTTTGTGAATTATATTTGTGCATTTGCACTTTCACAAATATGAATTTATGCTAAATCTGAATTTTTCATATGTCAAGAAAAATTTTTACATTTTGCAAATAATTTATTGACGAATGAATTTACATATTTTACAATATGATTACAAATGCACAATATAAATCAGTTCGGAGGCTAATATTTATGAAAAAATGTTTGCTTATTGCAAAAGTTGTTGCACTGTCAACAGCATTGTTTTGTGCGCTTTCATGTGCAACAACTAGCAAAAAGTTTGTTTCTGTGGTTGATTTTTCTGAGTTCAACAAAAAGAATACAATTTCTTTTGATAAAAAAGAAAATTGTATAAAGCTTGATTACTCAGAAGGTGACAATTTTGTTTTATATGATAAAATTGACCACAGATTGCGTTCATTCGTTTTGGAAGCAGACGTGGATTTCCCTGAAAGTGTGGATATAAAATCGGCAGCACTCATTTTTGGTTTTCCATTCAAGGAAAGCGCGAATGTAGGGTGGTGCGGGGCAAACGTTGATTCAACAAGAATTGGGCGTAAAGACGCTTTTCGTGTGTTTGGGCCTGGATTTGAAACGCAAGATGGAGGAGAAATCGGTGATGTTGATTTGTCCAAAACGTTGCACTTGGCAATAGATGTAAAAGCAAATGGTGATTTTGTTTATCAATTCGGAAACAAAGGTTCTTTGTTGAGGTCAATAAAAGGTCGTGTTCCTTCTTGGCAAAAAGGAGGCTATGTTGGAATTTTGACGTGGAATTCTTCAGCGATTTTTTCAAATATATCATTACAAGAGAGATCTGGAATGAATGAAATGATTGATACTTCGAGCAAATGGGAAGTTCGTGGCGATGAGTATCATTGCGACGCGACTGATAACGGTGATTCGTTTTTCTATTTTGACAAATCTGGTCGCAACTTTGTGTATAGCAGTGATGTTACATTTGTAAACAATCGCGGTGCGGCAGCGCTGCTTTTTCGCGTTGCAAACAAAGAGAATCATGAGTGTTATGCAGCGAATGTGAATACTCAAGGAAAATGCAAACTGTGGCGATGGCAAGATGGCGAGGCAAATCAGCTTTTGGGCGAGATTGAGCTGAAAAACAACAAGGAGAGCAAAACGCATAATCTGAAAGTGGTGGCTTTTGACTCTTGGCTTTCGTTTTTTGTTGACGGAGAGGCGGTTGGCAGCACGGGCGACTTTGTCAAGAGTGGCAGTGCGGATTTTGGGCAAAACACAGCAATCAGCGAGGGCAATTTCGGTCTTTTGTGCTTTGATGGCGAGATGATTTTCAAGAATGTTTGCTTTGAGCCGCTGACGAGCGATTTTACGCCTGTTTTGTCTGATGTTATTGTGTCGTCTGAGGCAGGAGAGAGCGCAATCGAGAGAAAAAATGTGTTTGTTCCGACAGAGCCTGTTTATTTTCAGTACGTCAAAAATGAAGCAAAGACTGTTTCGCTTAAGGCGCTCCCAGAAGGAAAGAACGTCACTTTGCGCTATTTTGGCTCGGACGGAACAGAGTATCCTGAAGGCAAAAATATCCCTGTTGCAGTTGGTGCGAATTATCTTTGTGTCGAGTCTTGCGCAAAAAGCGCAAGCGGAAGCGAGGCGACGGTCGTCTATCGCGTGAATGTGCACCGTCGAAAGAATGAGAGCGAATATTATAACGAGCAGTTCCGAAATCAGTTCCACTATTCAGTAAAAGATGGCTGGGGAAATGACCCGAACGGAATGGTTCATTACAATGGCGTCTATCATCTCTTCCATCAGTTCTATGACGGAAAGAAATGGGGACCGATGCACTGGCTTCACCTGACAAGCACGGACTTGCTGCACTGGAAAGAAGAAGAATTGGCGTTCACCCCTGACGCGAACGGCTCAATGTTCTCTGGTTGTGCAGTTATCGACAAAAAGAGGCTCGTCGCATTTATCACTGAAAACGGAAACGGACAGCGCATAAAACTTGCGTTCAGCGATGACGGCGGAAAGACATGGAAAAAAGACAACCGGATTGTTCTTGATTGGACGAATGACCCTTTGAACAACCGTGATTTCAGAGACCCAAAAGTATTCCGCTGGGAAGGTCAGTGGTTTATGGCTATTGCAGGAGGCCCTTTCCGCATTTATTCTTCAAAAAATCTTGTTGACTGGAAATGCGAGTCAACTTATGCCGAAATGCACACGGAATGTCCTGACTTTTATCCGATAAAGGCTGACGACGGGAAGATAAAGTGGGTTTTATCCCGTGGCGGAAGGCTTTACAAAGTCGGAGACTTCAAAAAAGTTGACGGCGCATGGAAGTTCGTTCCTGACGAAGCATATCGCGACGAGAAGGCAAATGGCGTCATGAACTTCGGGCGCGATTCTTATGCCGCAATGACATATTATGAATGTGATTTTGGCTCAAAAGCAAAGCCGAACATTCCGACTCTTATCGAGCTGAACTGGATGAACACTTGGGACGATTATTGCAATTCTGTCGCAGAAAAAGTAGGACAGGACTTCAACGGCACATATAATTTGCACCTTGCGCTCGGACTGAAAAAGTGCGCAGACCGCTATGTTCTGACACAAAAGCCGATTGAGGCGTACAAAGCGCTTCGAGGAAAGACTTTGTATGAGCGCAAAAACGAAACATTCTCTTCGGAAAGAAGCCTTCTTGGTGATTTTGGGGACTGCTATGAAATCGTCGCGACGCTTCGCAATGAAGGCGAAAACGGCGTTTCGGGCTTTGATTTGAGAGCGGGCGAAAATGAAAAAACAACTGTCCGCTATGACTGGAAGAGCAAGAAACTGACGGTTGACCGAAGCGAGTCGGGAATTATCCTGAGCGACAAGTTTGCGGAAAAAGCAGAGTATGTCGTAGAGCCAAATGAGAGCGGAAGTCTCGATTTGCACATTTTTGTCGACAGGGCAAGCGTCGAGCTTTTTGCGAACGATTACACGGCGGCGGCGGCGTTGCAGATTTTCCCGAAGAAAGAAAGCACGGCGCTTTATTTCGTGTCACAGGGCGCAGAATCGAGGGCGGACATTGAGATTTTCAAGATGAACAGCATTTGGAAATAGCCTCTTTTGGACTGCATTGCAATAAATTCCAGTTTAAAGAGTGCTTCACTTTGAAGAAGTCAATAAATTCTAGTTTAAAGGCTTCTTCACTCTTGCAGAAGTCAATAAATTCCAGTTTAAAGGCTGCTTCACTTTGAGGAAGTCAATAAATTCCAGTTTAAAGCCTTCTTCACTTTGAACAAGCCAATAAATTCTGGTTAAAAGGCTTTTGCAGTGTTAAAGAAAAGAAAAAATTCCAGTTAACGTGCAATTTCACTTTTGCACTTTGACGGGAAGATTTTTATATTTATAAACTCCTTCAAGTTTTGGACAGAGCCAGAAGACTTCTGACTCTGTTCTTTTTGTTTTTTTGAGCATAAAAAAAACATGCTTGTAAATCTTTCACGATTATTGCATTATAATATAGTTATGAATCGGAATATCGAAAAATATGTGTTTTCGCTTCTTTTTTTGCTTCTTTGCTCTCTTTCTTTTTCATCTTCCCGCGCGATTGCTTCAAATGTGAATGCAAGGGCAAACAATGACGAAATCCTTGTGACGTGGGACTTTTCAAGCAGCAGCAAAGTGTCGTCGTTTTTGATATTTCGCACTTCTTCTCCGCTTGCCTCTTCGGAGGAGCTGAACTCTCTTGAGGCGGTTTGTGAAGTTGAGGCAAATCAAAGGGCTTGGACTGACAAGGTTGAAAAAAGAGGCGAAGATTATTACTATGCGGTGATTGCGACTGTGTCAGGAAAAATGGTCGGCATTGTCGTTCCGTCTGTGAATGCTACGGTGATTTCTTGTCGTCTTGATGAGAAAGCGCAGACTCAAACTTTGATTGAGAGAAAAGAGGAGGGGGAAAAGCTTTATTTTTCGCCTTCGCTTCGAGAGCAGCCTCTCCCGTACATGAAAAAATCAGTTCCCGAAAAAAGTGAGGCAAAAATCGCATCGGATTCGGTTAAGAATATGTTTCCGCTTTTGCCTCGCACTGTGCAAAAAAAACTTCCGCCTTATATTTTCAGTGAGGACCGCGAGGAGAATGCAGTCGGAGACGATTATCTTTTGCAGATGATTTTGAAGCGCTCGTTTTTCGTGGGTGATTACAAAAAAGCGTCAGAGGAGCTCGTCAGGTTCTTGAGTGTGAACCGCGAAAAAGGCGCGAGCGACAGGGCGTATTTTTATATTGGCGAGTGCTATTATTTTTCTGGGGATTATAAGACGGCTCTTGAATTTTTTCTCCACACGCAAAACATTTACAAAGAACTCACAAGAAAATGGACTCGCTACACGCTGAACGCTTTTGAAATACCAACAAAATAATTTTAGGAATTACAAATGAAATTATCACGACTTTTTGCGCTTTTCTTTCTTTCTTTCTTTTTTTTCTCTTGTGCAACTCTAAAAGCTGCGAAAGAGATTTCTCCTGTTGAGGAAATTGAAAAAGAAATCTCTTTTGAAGAAGATGGCTCAAAAACACCGAAAACACCTACTATCGATGAAAAAACTTCTTTGCCTGCCCTAAACGAGTCTCCAGCAAACACGCCGAAAGACTTGGAGTTGTCCGTCGTGTTTGCTGGGGACATAATGGCGCACGAAGAGAACTTTTCGATGAAAAAGCCTTTTGGCACAATTTGGACAGACATAGAAAAATATGTCAAAGACACAGATTTGGCTTTTGCGAACATCGAAGCGCCTGTTGTGGACGAAAAAGACTGGCAGAGCTATCCCACGTTCAATATGAAAAGCGAATATGTGGAAGAAGTGATAAAAACGGGCTTCAACGTCTTTTCGCTCGCAAACAACCACACGAACGACCAAGGCGTTGAGGGAATGAAGGCGACTTATGCGTATTTCAAGGCAAAAGAAGCGCAGACGAAAAATAGTAAACGCCCGATTTATAGCGCGGGAGTAAAGCCGAGCGCAAATTCTCCGCTGACTTATCAAGTCATCGAAAAAGACGGCTGGAAAGTGCTTTTTGTTGCACTTACAGAAGTCCTGAACAGCTTTAAGGGCGTGTCATATATCGATTATGCAAGCCCGACGAGCGAGGCAAGAGCGGGATTTGTCAAGAAACTTGCAAGATTGAGAGAAGAAAATCCTGTTGATTTGTTTGTTGTGTCCATTCATTGCGCCGAGCCTGAATATGTTCGCACGGTTATGCAGAGCCAAAGGGATTTTTATTACAAGCTTATTCAAGAAGCGGGCGTTGACGTTGTTTGGGCAAATCATCCGCACGTTGCAAAGCCTTGGGACATCGTGGGCAACTTGAAAAGCGAGAAACTCGACAAGATGGTAATGTATGCTCTTGGAAACACGATTAGCGGACAGAGGCGCGACCCGCAATTCACTGCGCCAGAGACCGCCCGCGATTACACAGGGGACGGCTATTTGATTCGCGTGAAGTTCACCAAAAAGTACAACGCTGAAACAGACAGCTTTGAGAAATGCGAAATTGCTTCGGTTAATCCCGTTTTGATAACGACATACATCGATTCTGACGGCGATTATATCTTGAAAGAATTAAATCCGTCGCTGATAAAAACGCTAAAAAGTGCAGGCGACGAAAAATGGGCTTCTTATCTTGAGAAGCGTATGAAACTTATGGAAAACACTAAAGGAACAATTATATGGCAGTAGATTACAAATCATTACCAGTTTATGAGCAAAAAGAGCGTATTCTTGAAACGCTCAAAACAAATCAAGTTATCGTCGTGCAATCCCCAACAGGAAGCGGAAAGACAACGCAGCTCCCTGTGATTTTGCACGAAGCAGGCTACAGCGCAAACGGAATGATTGCCGTAACGCAACCGCGAAGAATTGCGGCGTTGAGCGTGAGTGAGTTTATCGCAAAGCAGCTCGGCACGACATTCCCCGGCGTTGTTGGCTATAAAATGCGCTTTGAGGACAAAACCGACAGCACGACCAAAATCAAGATTATGACAGACGGTATTCTTTTGCAAGAGATGAAGCTAGACCCGTGGCTGTCAAAGTATTCTGTCGTTATGGTTGACGAAGCGCACGAGCGAAGTTTGAACATTGACTTTGTGCTTGGGCTTTTGAAGCGCGTTCTCGCCGAGCGAAAGGATTTCAAGGTCATTGTTTCAAGCGCAACGATGAACGCGGAGGCTTTCTCAAATTACTTTGACGCTTGCCCGATTGTAACGATTGATACAATTACTTATCCGATTACCGTGATTTACGACCCGCCGTCTATTCCTGCCGACACCACAACGGAAACAGCGGCAGAGGCTCTTTTGGGCAAAATCGAGCAGATTATCGACCGCATTCTTGATAACAAAGAGCAAGGCGATATTCTCGTCTTTTTGCCAGGCGAAAAGATAATCAAAGACTGTATGAAGCGGCTCACAAATGCCGATTTCTCGCGCAAAATCCACATCGTGCCATTGTATGGACGGCTTTCAAAGGAGGAGCAGGAAAAAGTATTCGACAAAGCACCTTTCGGCAAAAAGAAAGTCGTCATCTCAACGAACATCGCCGAAACTTCCGTTACAATCGCGGGTATCACGAACGTTATCGATTCGGGTCTGGCAAAGCTCAATCACTACAACCCGCACACATTCACTTCAAGCCTCAACGAACTCGCCGTAAGCAAAGCTAGTTGCAATCAGCGACGAGGAAGAGCGGGACGAACTTGCCCGGGAACGTGTTACAGGCTTTACACACGAAGCGACTTTGAAAAGCGCGAAATGTATACAACCGAAGAGATTTACCGCACGGACTTGAGCGAAGTTGTGCTTCGTATGAGTGAACTCGGCATTACCGACTTTGAAAAGTTCGACTTCATCAGCCCGCCGGGACACGAGGGAATGAAGAGCGCAGTTGAAACGCTCAAAATGCTAAAAGCGATTGAAGACGACAACACGCTTTCCCCGATTGGAAAGATGATGTGTCTTTTCCCGCTTGACCCACGCACCAGCCGCATTATCGTGGAAGCAATCCGCAATTATCCCGACGTTATCGAGGAATCGCTCATCGCTGCCGCATTCTTGTCCGCGCAGTCGCCTTTCATCTTGCCGCCGGGCGAGGAGATGGACGCACGAAAGGCGCACCACTCTTTCCGCGACATTCAGGGCGATTTCGTGAGCTACGTCAAGCTCTTCCGCACATACACGTCGATGAAAAACAAGACGACTTTCTGCGAAAACTACTATCTTGACGAGCGCGTGATGGCGGAAATCGAGAACATCAAGTTGCAGCTAGAAGAAATCGTGTCGAATATGCAAATACCGCTCACTGGTGGTGGCTCTATCGAAGATTATCTTTGCTGTATCGCTGCGGGAATGATACAGTTCGTGTGTGTTCGAGAAGGTCGCGAGAATTATCGCACGCTCACAGCCGAGCATATTTCGATTCACCCAGGCTCAAGCATGTTCAAGCAAGACCCGCTTTACATCGTTGCAGGCGAAATCGTTCGCACAAGCCGAATGTACGCCATGAGCGTTTCTCCGCTGACAAAAAACATCATCTATCGCATTGACCCCGCGCTCGACGAAAGACTCAACGCAAAGAGAGCAAAGCGCGCCAAAGACATCGCCGAAGTGCAAAAAGCCAAAAAGGCTGAGTTCGCATCTAAAAAAGCTACAAAGAAAGAACTTTCAAAGTCTGAGAAAGCCACTCCTAGCAACGATAGCGACAATATGCTCAAGCTCGGCGGCGTTATCTTCAACATCGAGAAAATCAAGGGCAAGAAAACTCTGCTTTTGCCACTTGCTGACCTTCAGAAAGCCGCGCCATACATCGCCGACGAAGACGAGGGCAAAATCAAGCAGCTTTCAAAGCTCAAGGGCAAAGTTCTTATCAAAGGCTCGTCGCTCCTCTCTGGCGAAAAGATGGAGCTTATTTTGAAACTTGCGCAAAAGCTCGACCTTAATCCTATTGCGGAAGCGAACTGGAACAGAAAGCTTAATATCCGCTTGGGCGAGGACGATGGAGCTGAAGAAGAGCTGGTGAAATCGCTTTCGAGCGTTCTTCGTGTGGCAGACGCAACGAACAAAAGAAAAGAAATGGGCTTCGTCACGCTCTACACCGACGGCGCGGGAACGTATTGGTTCAAGGTGAGCCGCGGATTTGCGACCGCATTGAACGAAAGCCTTGCCAGCCTTGAAGCCTTGGTCGACGAAACTTCTGTATCGCTCACAGAAGCGCAGAAGACCGTAGCAAACGGAGTTTATCGCCGACTGCACGAACTTTTTGATTAAAAAAGGCTTTCAAAAAATCTTTTTTTTGCTATAATCATAAGTGAACACCGCAGGGTTGTTCGCTAACATACTCCACGGCAAGCGATAAGTTTTATCGTTTGCTGTTTTTTTTTGCGCTAAACAAAACTCTTGATACCTTTGCCCATTTGCGTATTTTGCGCTATAATCGGCACTATGAGTAACGAAAATATTTCATTCCCAAAAGACTTTAAGGGAATACATATCCATTTTGTTGGCATAAAAGGAACAGGTTGTACAGCACTCGTGGAAATCCTTGTTTCACAGGGCGCAATTATCACAGGAAGCGACGTGAAAGAGCGGTTTTACACCGACGAAATCCTAGAAAAATACAACATTCACGCACTCGATTTTAGCGAAAACAACATCACTAACGACGTGCAGTTCGTCATCTATTCATCAGCATACAGCAAAGACAAAAATCCCGACTTAATCGCCGCAGTGAAAAAAGGCGTGCCGTGTTTGCTCTACAGCGAAGCATTGGGCAAGGTCAGCGAAACAGCGTACAGCGCGGGCGTGTGCGGCGTTCACGGAAAGACCACAACGACAGGACTTTGCGGCACATTGCTCAAAGGCTTAAAACTCAATGCCCAAGTTTTAGCAGGCTCTGTTATCAAAAGCTTTGGCGATTCCTGCGTTATGACCAACCTAACCGCTAAAGAAGCCGATAATACATCTTTTGAAAACACACTCCGTGTGTTTGTGGCGGAAACTTGCGAATATCAGCGGCACTTTATGGCGTTCGCACCAAAAAAGATAATTTTAACCAGCGTAGAAAGCGACCATCAAGATTATTACCCGACTTACGAAGACATCAGAAATGCTTTCGTGGATTACTGCCTAAAATTGCCAGAGGGCGAAGATTTAATCTATTGCGCTGACGACAAGGGCGCGTGCGAAGTCGCTTCTATCGTGAAAGCAAAACGCGCTGATATTCACGAAATCCCCTACGGCACGAGTGCAAGCGGAGATTATCGCATCACAATCGGCAAAGTCGAAGACGGACAGCAGTTCTTCAGTGTGGGCAATCTTGGCGAGTTCGCGCTTTGCGTTCCAGGCACTCATAACATCAGAAACGCAACGGCAGCTATCGCTCTCTCGATTGCCTTGCTCAAAGAAGACGGTCAATCTATCGAGGATAATCTGGACGCTTTGAAAGCGAGCCTGCGACTCTTTGCGGGCGGAAAGAGAAGAAGCGAAATCACAGGCAGAGCGACAACAGAGAGGGGCGACAGCGTTGTGTTCATCGACGATTACGGACACCACCCGACAGCCGTAAAGACCACGCTGGAGGGCTATCGCTCATTCTATCCGAACAGAAAAATCATCGTGGACTTTATGAGCCACACATACACAAGAACAGCCGCTCTTCTTGAAGAGTTTGCACAGAGCTTTTCAAGCGCGGACGAGGTTGTCATCAACAAGATTTACGGAAGCGCACGAGAAGACGCAAGTGCCGCGAATGTTACGGGCGAAACGCTTGCAGAGCATACTGCGAAGTATCACAAGAACGCGCATTACAAAGGCGAGTTTGACGACGCGGCGGCTTTTATCGAAAGCGAAATCAGCAAGAAATGCGAGTGCAAAGACGGCTATCTTGTGGTAACGATGGGAGCTGGCGATAACTGGAAAGTCGGAAAGAAAGTGCTAGAAATGCTAGGTGGTGAAAAATGAGTGATTTTGCACTGGCATATTTTAATACGGAGTTGGATAAATTAGACGTTCCTTCTCTAAAAGAAATCTTAGAGAAAGTGAAGAGCTTGATTGCCAAAAAAGAGGCTGAAACGGCTTTTTCTAGAAAACTCGGTGGCTTGGAAGAGGGTTTTTTTATGGCTGAAGATTTTGATGAAACGCCAGAATGCTTCAAGGAGTATATGTGAAATATCTTCTTGATACGAATGCCCTGATTTTCTCGCTGTGCAATCCGAGCGGACTTTCTGAAAAAGCGGAAAAACTGATAACAACTGAGAGGGAGCTTTTCGTGAGTGTCGTTTCACTTTGGGAAATCGCAATAAAACAAAGCCTTGGAAAACTTGCTATAAAAGCCTACATTCCCAAAATACGACGTAAAAACAGTCTGGTAAGGAGCAAAAAATGAACTCAATGACAGGATACGCCTACAAAGAGGTGATAGACGGAGATTTGCAGATTAGCGTGGAAATAAAATCGGTAAACTCGCGCTTTTTGGATTTGTCGGTGAATATGCCGAGCTTTATGAGCCCGATTGAAAGCCGAATCCGCTCTCTCGTGGGCGAGAAAATCGTGCGGGGCAAAATCGACCTCACGATACGATTGCACGACAACGCGCCTGCGACGACAATCAGCGTGAACACGGCGGCGGCTCTTTCGTATGCGAATGCGATAAAGCAGGTCAGCGACGCTATCGGCACAAGCTACAGCGATGAGTTGCTAAAGCTCGTGATTGCGCAAGAGGGCGTTTTGAACGTGGACAAGAGCTATGACGCTGAAAAATACTGGGAGCATATCGCGCCTGTCTTTAACGAGGTTTTGGCGGAGTTCTGCGAGTCGAGGGCGAAAGAGGGCGCAAAGCTCAAAGTTGACCTTGAGAAAAAGCTCTCTATTCTCGACGAGTGCGCGGCGTTCTTCAAGGAATGGCAGCCCAAGATGGAAGCAAAGTTCAAGGAGCAGATTATCGCTCGTTTTGAGGAATTACTCGGCGACAGAGTGGACGAGCAGCGTGTTTTGACCGAAACGGCGGCTTTGATGGTGCGCTACACGATTAACGAGGAGATTGTGCGCCTTCATTCTCATCTTGACTCTCTTCATCGCGAGTTTGAGAACGAAACGCCAGGCAAGCGAATCGACTTTTTCTGTCAGGAAGCCAACCGCGAAATCAACACAATCGGCTCAAAGAATCAGTTCAAGGAAGTCGGCGCAATGGTTGTGAACGCCAAAGACGCGCTAGAGAATATCCGCGAGCAGAGCAAAAACGTAGAGTAACAGGCACAGCCTGCTTTGTACTCGATGACGGTTTTGTAAACACAAGGTGATTTATACCCATAGGGTAAAAAAATATTTTGAAAAACAGCCTATGGCTGCGAAGGAGAGTATTTTATGATTCCAATTTATTTGAGAGAAAATCTCTTGACAGCTGACCCCGACGACTGCATGGCGCAGGTCGTTCCAGAAAAGTCGCAGGTGTGGACACAGGAGCGCATCGACGCGGAAATCGTCAAGCTCGGCGGCGTTAGCGAAGCGGCTTTGGCGGCGGTGCGCAAGAACGAGGCGAAAGTCTGTGCGGACATCATCGCGGACGGCGGTGTCATCAACTCGGACTTGTTCAGCACGTCTTTCAGCGTTTCGGGCGTGTTCACCAACATGAACGACACCTTCGACCCAAAACGCCACGCTGTCAATCTCAATGCAACGGCTGGCACTTTGCTCCGTGAAGCCGCCAAAAAAGCCAAAGTCTACAAGAAAGAGGGCAGCAGCACAGACCCGTACATCACGCAGGTCAGCGACAGTATTTCTGGCGACACACAGGCTGTCAAAGTCGGCTCTGTCATGGAGCTGCTCGGCTCTCGCTTGAAGTTCGACAAGAAGGACACGGAGCAGGGCGTTTTCGTGAAAGCGAGCGACGGCAAGGAATACCGCTGCGTTCCTGTCGGCGACCCCAAGCCCGCGAAAGTCATGGTCATGCTCGGCGCGGACGTTCCAGAGGGCGAGTTCACGGTGGAGGTGCGAACAAAGCTGACGAGCAACAAAGGCATTGGAAAAACGCTTAAAATAGGCTCGTTTGACAAAGTTCTTACAGTCATAAAAGCATAAAAAACATCACCATTATAATGTGCCACACCCGCACCATTATGCTGTGCCAGTGTAGCACATTATGCTGTGCCGAATCAGCACATTATAATGGTACGACACTGCACCATTATAATGTACAATGTTGCAAAAAAGGAGATTTTGATGAATATTCAGACGGCAATAATTGTTATATTGCTTTTGGTTGTGGTATGTTTAATTTCAGAGAAAAAAGGAATAACTCTTGATAGCATAAAAACAAAGTTTGCTGACTGGAAAAAGAAAAACAAAGCGTCTAGCGAAAAATGGAATCACGATTTTGCACAACGTCAGCAGGAGAAAGAGCAGAAACGCAAAGAGTATGAAGAGCGGTATGAGAAACAAAAACAGGCTTGGGAAGCTGAAAAACAAGAAGCCGCTTTAAAAAAGGGCGGAGGCAGTTGCCTAGGCTGTTTCGGAACACTTTTGGTTTTGGTGTTGCTTGGTGTTTGTGGCTACGGTGTTTATCTCAAGAAAGCTCTGTTCGATTACAACGGCGAATATGCACAAAACCGTATTGTATACGCAGGCGATGAATACGGATTTTGTGCGCTCACGACGTTCTATCCGACTAATCGCATTGAAAAAGCAAAGGGGTTTGCTGTAACAAATATGACTTTTTCTGAAGCGTTGAATTTTATCGATTCTTATGGCAAAAAGCACTATTATAGGTCTTTGAAGCAGTTTGCAGACGAAAAATATTTGCTTGATGATTACAAGGCTCAAGACATCATTCTTTTTAGCAGTCGTAAGGCTTTTGAAATCGGAAAGTATGGTCATTATTTTGTAATAGACAAAAATGAGGTGTCGGAACTGTTGGATAAAATTGAGCAGAATAAATCGGACAATGATTTATCTATAAAAGGTTTGCCTAGAGGTATGTGAAATATCTTTTTAGGGCAGCCTGTATTTTTGATAAACAGCCTTAGGCTGATAAACCGTCATTGACGGAAAGACGCTGAAAACCTTGAAAACAGGCTCTTATTCAAAGACGCTTTCGCTTTTGGCTTAGTTTTGCACAGAAGTACGCCACTATGCTTGCGTATATGTACGCCATTATGCTTGCGTGGTTGTACGCAATTATGCTTGCGTGATATGCCGTAAGCATCGTGGCGTTATATAAGGGAAGAAATACAGATGCTAAAACGAGTTCAGCATGACAAAAGGGGAGAGAAGAAGAAATGGCTGATATTTTGGATATTGAAGAAGGCGTGCTGAATAGATGTACGGACAAGTGTGCGAGGAGCGTAACAATTCCCGACGGTGTTACGGAAATCGGCGAGAAGGTGTTTCTTCGCGACTGGAAACTTACGTCGGTGCAGATTTCGGCAAGCGTCACAAAAATCGGAGGAAGTGCATTCTATGGCTGCGAGGCACTTGAGTCGGTGAAGTTCGGCGGGACGGTGGCGCAGTGGGAGGCAGTGAAAGGAAAGGCGGAGCTTCTTAAGAACATTCCCGCAACGATCGTGAAGTGTGCGGACGGCGAATGGCAGACACCCGTCTTATTGGTGGAATACGGCGTTTTAGTGAAATGCTTCGACAAAAGCATGACAAGCGTAACAATTCCCGATGGCGTTACAGAAATCGGCGAGCATGCGTTTCATGGCTGTGAGTCGCTTAAGTCGGTGGTGATTGGCGACGGCGTCACGAAAATTAGCGAGAATGCGTTTTCTTATTGCGAGTCGCTTTCGTCCGTGGTGATTTCGAACAGCGTCACAGAAATCGGAGAGTATGCGTTCTATGACTGCGATGCACTTTCATCGGTGGAGTTCGGCGGGACGGTGGCGCAGTGGGAGGCGGTGAAAGGAAAGGTGGAACTTCTCCGGTACATTCCCGCAACGGTCGTGAAGTGTGAGGACGGCGAATGGCAGACCCCCAGTGTATTGGTGGAATACGGCGTTTTCGCGAAATGCTTCGACAAAAGCGTGACGAGCATGGTGATTGGAGAAGACATCACGGAAATCGGAAATTATGCGTTCGGGGGTTGTACATCGCTTACGTCGGTGGTAATTCCGAACAGCGTCAAAAAAATCGACTATAATGCGTTCGAACATTGTACCTCGCTTTCGTCATTGGAAATTCCCTACGGCGTTACGGAAATCGGCGAGTATGCGTTCGCAGTCTGCTCGTCGCTTGAGTCTGTGAAGATTCCGAGCAGTGTGAAAAGAATCGAAAGGGAAGCGTTTTTTGACTGCAAAAGACTTTCAAAGGTGGTGCTTGGGGACGACTTTGATAATGTGACAGCCGAGTGGTTCGACAGCTTGGAAAAAGCAAATCCGAATTATGAAATCGTTTGCACAAAAGACAGCAGCACATACAAGGCGATAGAACTCAGCCAAAAGCTCAAGATGCACAATAAGGAAATCGCATTGCGGATTGCAAAAGACCAAAAGATGGCTGAAGTGCAAAAAACTGGAGCGGAGGCTTTAATAAAATCTTTGCTTGAAAGCATTGAAGAATCTTCTTTTGAGATTATCTCAAACACAAAAAGCGAAACTATCGTTCTTGTCAAAATCGCAAAAAATGCGGGTGTTTTCAAGCTGGACACGGATTCTTCAACGTGGTTGCCCAAAATTCAGAAAGCGATAGAAATCTTTTCTGATTCTTCAAAAAGTGGAGCAGAAATCTTTGAAGTGATAGAAAAGCAAAAAATTCCACTTACTGAAATCCCTGACGAAGCAAAAATAACGCTCAAAGCGGGTTCTGATGGATTTTTAAAAATTTTTGCTTCAGGCGAATTAAAACGAGTGTACTATGACAACAGTTTAAAGAATCTTGAGTTGTTCGGCGTTACAAAAATCGGCGAAGATGCGTTCTTTAATGATTGCGTTTCGCTTGAGTCCGTGAAAATTCCCGATAGCGTTACAGAAATTGGTAAGAACGCGTTCGGTTATTGCATAGCACTTCCGTCCGTGATAATTCCCAACAGTGTTACAAAAATTGGCGAGTACGCGTTCTCTAAGTGCAAATCACTCTCATCAATTAAGATTCCCGACAGCGTTACAGAAATTGGAAGAAATGCGTTCGCTGAGTGCAAATCGCTTTCGTCCGTGGAGTCTCCGAATAGCGTTACAAAAATCGACTATGATGTGTTCGCTGAGTGCAAATCGCTTTCATCAGTAATAATTCCGAACAGTGTTACAAAAATCGAAGGTTGGGCGTTCTATAAGTGCAAATCGCTTTCGTCGGTGGTAATCCCTGACAGCGTTACAGAAATCGACAAATTTGCACTTCAGAATTGCAATATCACGGAGCTTTCTCACCCGTGTCTTACAATAAAGAACGGCTTGGCAATCCAAGATAATACAGTTTTGTATTTTGCAAGTCAAAGTCGCTCATTCACAATCCCCGATGGAATTACAAAAATCGGCGTATGGGCGTTTTATGATTGCAAATCGATTAAGTCTGTGAAGATTCCGAGCAGCGTTACAGAAATAGTAAAGCAGTCATTCGTAGGTTGCACTTCGCTTGCGTCGGTGGAGTTCAACGGAACGGTGGCGCAGTGGAAGGCGGTGAAAAAAGGCGAGGATTGGCACGACCATGTTCCTGCAAAGTTCGTGAAGTGCACGGACGGCGAAGCGAAGCTGTAGGGAAAGTTCTGTCATTGGCGAACTTGTTTCGGAATATATAAATCAGATGCTGAAACGAGTTCAGCATGACAAAAGTGGAGAGAGAAAAAATGGCGGATATTTTGGATATTGAAGAAGGCGTACTGAAAGGATGTACGGACAAGTGTGCGAGGAGCGTGATAATTCCCGACAGCGTTACGAAAATTGGCTCTTATGCGTTCAGTATGTGTTCTGTTTCGTCATTGGAAATTCCAGACGGCGTTACAAACATCGGTTCTTATGCATTCTACGGTTGTGGGCTTGAGTCCGTGAAGATTCCGGACAGCGTGAAAAGAATCGGCGATGATGCGTTTTTTGGCTGCAAATGGCTTTCAAAGGTTGTGCTTGGGGACGATTTTGAAAAAGTTCCAGCTGGGTGGTTCAACAGCTTGAACGAGGCGAATCCAAATTACGAAATCGTCTGCACAAAAGACAGCAGCACATACAATGCGATAAAACTTAGCCCGAAGCTCAAGGCTCACATTAAAGAATTTGCTTTTCAAGTTGCAAAAGAAAAAAAGATTATTGAAGTGAAAAAAGTTGGAGTAGAGGCTTTAATAAAATCTTTGATTGAGAACTTTGAGGACTCTTCTTATGAGATTCTTTCAAATACAAAGAGTGAGTCCAGAGTTCTTGTCAAAATCGCCAAGAACGTCGGCATTTTCAAGCTTGGTACGGATTCTTCAAAATGGCTTCCCAAAGTCCAGAAAGTGATTGAAGTTTTTGCGGATTCTACGAAGAGCGGAGCAGAAATCTTTGACGAGATAACAAAACTGAAACTGTCGCTTGCTGAAATCCCTAAAGGAAAAGCAAAGTATATTAAAGTCAAAGCGGATTCAAATGGCTTTTTGAATCTGTTTGCTTCGGGCTCATTTAGAGAAATAAATTATGATAACGGCGTAAAGAACCTTGAGCTGTTTGGTGTTACAAAAATAGTCAAAAATGCGTTCGCTAACTGCAAATCGCTTGTGTCCGTAGCACTCCCTGACAGCGTTACAGAAATTGGAGAAAGTGCGTTTGATGAGTGCACGTCGCTTGTGTCTGTAAATATTCCGAGTGGCATTACAGAAATTGGCTCTAGTACGTTCGCTTACTGCGAGAGGCTTGTGTCCGTGGAACTCCCGAACGGTGTCACAGAAATCGGCGGATGTGCGTTCTTTTGTTGCAAGTCGCTTGAGTCTGTGAATATTCCTGACGGTGTTACAAAAATCGGCAGATGTATGTTCGAAGGCTGCAAATTGCTTAAGTCTGTAGAGATTCCCAAAAATGTTACAGAAATCGGTTATGCTGCGTTCTGGGAGTGCGAAAGGCTTAAGTCGGTGGTGATTCCGTCGAGCGTTACGGAAATTGGAGAAAGTGCGTTCTGGCGATGCGAGAGTCTTACGTCTGTGGAGTTCGGCGGAACTGTGGCTCAGTGGGAAGCGGTGGAAAAAGGCAACAACTGGAACGGCGTTGGCTGGGAAGAGAAAATTCCCGCAAAGTGCGTGAAATGCACGGACGGCGAGGCGGAGCTGTAGAGATGCTTCGGCTACGCTCAGCAACCGACTGGTCATTGAGCGTAGTCGAAATGACCTAAATGAAATCAGATGCTGAAACGAGTTCAGCATGACAAAAGGGGAGAGAGAAAGATGGAAGAGGCGGAGCAGATACTTTATATGCAGGTGCGGCATTATGCGCTGCCAGTGTCGCAGATTATGCTGTGCCGAATCAGCACATTATAATGGTACGACACTGCACCATTATAATGTACAATGTTGCGACGAAAAGGAGTCTTAGATGAGAAAGATATTTTTAGTGCTAATATTCGTTTTGTGTAATTTTGCGTATGCTGAGGATTTGAAATCTGTTTTTGGTATTGATTTTGGTGATAAAAAAGCAGATGTTGAAGCTGCTTTGAAAGAAAACGGTTGGCAACCTGTTGTTACAAAGGATAAAACTATTATTATGAATGTTGCAAATATAAATTATTTTGCAGTGCCTTTCAAGAAAATTTCATTGGATTATAAAGATGGTGTTTTATGGTCTTATATGGTTGAATATGAACCTGTTGATTTTTATTCAATGCAAATGTTTATACAGTCTGTGTATCAGATAATACCTTTTTTTGTAAAGACAGAAAGTAAATATGATACGCAAAAATGTCTTTTATCTGAAACTTTCTTTAGTTTTGGGAAATACGTAATAGTGAACACTCAATATGTTGATTACCCAAAAAATACTTTTTTTATTGGGGCAGTGGTTATAAGTCCTTCATTCGAGTAATAACAGATTAAGAGGTTATATGAAAACTATTGCATTTGTGTTTACATTTCTGTTCTTATCTCTGTGTGCATTTTCTGCGCCTTTTGGTCTGAAAATGGGAATGACTGCAGAAGAAGTAGAAAACGTTTGTGATATGAGAAAGGTGCAATTTGAAGATGATGATTGGTTTTATTTCTTTCCTGTGAAAAAACACTCTCTGTTTGAAACTTATATTGCTCGTATTGATAAAAAGTTTGGGTTATATTATGTGCGAGCAATAGGTTATGAAATAGAAACTGACGGATATGGAACTTCATTAAAGAATGCTCTTGATGAAATAAAAGATAAACTTGCAAAGTCTTATGGCGAACCAAAGTTTACAGATGAACTAGACCCGAATTATTCTGATTGGAGTTCTTATGATAGTGATTTTGAATGGTTTTCTTCTGTAATAGACGGTCATAGAGTTTATGAATATGTTTGGGATAATCAAGCAAATTTGCCAAAGGATATATTGAAAATTGATATGTTTATTCATGTAGAAAGTAGCCCGAGACGTGGTAGAATTGTACTTGATTATGAGCTTGCAAATCATAAAGATATACAGGAAGAAGAAGATACATTCTTTTGATACAATATTTTTACAAAACCGTCTGTGACGGGGGAGAATTATATGATACGAATTGCGATTAGTGGAAAATCTGGGTGCGGAAACACAACGGTCAGCACGGCTCTTGCAAAAAAGCTCGGCGTGAACCTCATCAACTTCACGTTCCGACAGCTTGCAGCAGAGAAGGGTATGACCCTTGCCGAAGTCTTGGAAGCGGCAAAGACTGACGACAGCTACGACAAAGCCGTGGACACTCGCCAGGTGGAGCTTGCGCTAAAAAGCTCTTGCGTTTTGGGAAGCCGTTTGGCTATCTGGATGCTTAAAGAAGCGGACTTGAAGGTCTATCTTCTTGCGAGCGACGAAGTGCGGGCGAAGCGCATTCTAGAGCGTGAGGGCGGGGATTTGGAGGAGATTGCCGCATTTACTGCCGCGCGCGACAAGAACGATTCTAACCGATACCGCGAGCTTTACGGCATCGACAACACGGATTATTCTTTTGCCGACCTCGTAATCGACACAGCAAAGTATAATCCCGACCAAATCGTCGAGCTGATTATGGCGGAAGTGGAAAAGCGCGGATTAAAGGCGTAAATTAGAAAATGCCTGAAATATGGGGCTGTAAAGTCTATTTTTGCAAAGAAAAGGTGCAAAAAACGAAGGGGTGCGAAAGCGCCCCTTTTTTGTGTTATTTATCGAAATAAGTCGTCTTCGACTACGCACAAGACTTATTATTCAGGCACATTGCAATACTTGGCGGAGTCGAAGAAAAAAGAAAATCAGGATACAACATTCACAACAGAGCTGAATCCCGTTGCAAGCGATTTAAGCAACTTGTCGCCGGAACCGCATCGAGTCTTTATCACAAGACGATAATTACCATCTTCAAGCTCATCAGGCACATAAAACTCAAGCGTCTTCGGCTTGTTCATGCTGATAGTCGTTGAGCTCACTAAAACCCATTTTGTTTCGTCCTTTATGGCCTCATTTTTTTCATCAACAGGTGCAAACCAAATACCAGCATCATCGCCCATAATTTTGAGCTTTGTTCCAATAATTCTCACCCCTTTTCCTTTTTTCAGAATATGCTTTTCATTCTGGTCAAACACATTGATGATTTTGTCAAAAGACGGTGCACTGTCTGCAAAAACAATCTTGTCAACCTTGATATTCTCTGCCATTGACCTCATTTTTGCACTAGGCGAAAAACAAATCTTAAAGCCGGGAATACTTGAGCCGTTCGGTTTTTCACCAGTTACAGCACCAGAAAGCGCAATATAAAGCGTTCCAAGCCCAAGAACATCAACAGCATAGCCGCTTCTGCACGCCTTGAGAATCTCATCGCTCAAAAGATTGGCTGAATGCTCGATAGTATAAGAACTTAAGCCCTCATTTTTTTCCGCAATATTGGCAATAAGATTTGAAAGAGTTATAACGTTTCTTGTTACATGTCCAATAAAAGAGTTGTCGCTCGGACTAAGATTGTTCTTAAGAAGTGTCACGCTCAAGAGACTGTCCGCGTTTTTGAATTCTTTTGTAGCCATTTACAACTTTGCTCCTTTTCGAAAAAGATTAGTTTTGTAAAAACGAAAGTTTCGTTAAGGCTAAAATTCTGCCCGACTCAGAGCCGTTTTGTTCTCTTTTGCACTGAAGGGCAATGGAAAAAGTCTTTGATAGGAACACAGATTTTTAATAGAATGGAAAAAACTGATTTTGGATTCTATTTTGAACCCATGCTTCAAGCCTCATTTGACAAGAGCCAAGTGAATGCATGAAAATTTTGCCGTTAAGATTCGCACCTCCTTTTGCTTTTTATTTTCTGCCTCATTCACATATAAATATAGACGCCTTGTTCCAATCCTGCAAATAAAAATTTGTTGTTTCTGAGAAAAAGTGCTTAACATTGTGATTCACGGCCGCTTTTTTGATACCCGCCCGTCATAAGAGCCAAAGTCGCGCACTGCACCCTAGACTGGGGGATGGGGTACACCCTGGCAAGGAAAGAGTGTCCACCCTGGACTAGGGGAGAGGGTACACCCTGGCTAGGGTAGGGGGTGCAGATGATGGATTTTAGAAATAAAGGACGCCATATCAGAAAATCACGGTCTTTTATTGTTGCTATTACCTAACTTTGAAACCGAGCGTTTTTCCGTATTTGCTGTCCAGCTCTTTATTGATGTCATAAATGTCGTAATTGCCGCTGACAATTTCCGTCAAAACCGTGTTACCGACGCCTTCTCTCAATTCGTTTAAAATAGAGGCAGAATCTGCCAAAACAAGCGTCTCTAACCACGTCAACTTCATTCCGAGCGCAAGTTGCAAAATTGATTCCGTTGTCGGCTGTTTGACATCGTTGTTTTTGATTCGACTAAAAGTCTGCTTTGTCATTCCAGTATTATTGTAAATAATGGAATCTTTGCCTTTCTTCTCAAATCGTTTTAGAAAAAAATCAAATACCTGATGAAAATTAGTCAATTCTGGTGAAATTTGAACCTTATGCTCACAGTCAAAGCAATTTTCACAGCAAGCCTTTCCTTTGCAGTCACAATACTTCTCATATTCATTGCAGCCACTAAAGCCGCAACAACTATAACTGTCATCACAAATCTCACAAGAAAGCTCACAGCAATTATCATCGCAAATCACATTGTCACAGCATCTCTCACAGAAATTCATAAACTCGTACAAATAATGCTCATACCCATAAGCACATGGTAACCAAGGATTGCTTACAGCTTTGAAAAACGAATTTAAAAAGTGCGTTGGATTTTTATGAGAAAACCTCTTTTCCCAAACGCCCTCAATTTTGTTCAAAAGTGTTTCTATGTTCTTTGCTTCTGTTGCGTCATCGGAGATAACTGGTTTTTCCTCAATTTGTTCTGTATTGTTCATAACTTGTCCTCCTGATATTTAACATTCTAGTTGAAATCAATTAAAAAACGTCACATCGCTTGGTATGTTCTGCTCGTATTTCTGCTTTTAATATAACAATGTTTTTATTATTATTCTTTGACAATATAAGAAATTAAATTGAAAAAAATCTGCTACTAAGTAGCCGCTACTGAGCTTTTTTTATTATTTTTTTGTTATTTTTTGACAGAAGTGATTTTGCAGAGTGTTGACCTTAATAATGCATTCTGGCATAAAGCAATTCTTAATTTTAACTTGTTTTTAGCATGAAAACATGCTATATATTTTGTATGGATAAAAAGGAACGTGAAAAACAGTTTGATTATTGGGTATTACACAAGCGCTTTATTTTTGCTGTTGTGCTAATCGTGTTTTTGCTTCACAGCGCAGTTATGGGCAGTTTTTCCAGAGCGAAAGAATCGTTTTTTTCGAGCATAGGGGTTTTCTCTGTAAGTTGGGCAAGTGGCTTTTTTCTTCTTTCTATAATTCGCATTTTGCTTCCAAAAATATCGACAAGACGGTTTTTCAAGGTTTTAGCGTTTATTGCAACGATAATTTTATCTTTTCGCATTGTCGTCGATATGATGGACGCAGAAAGTCTTTATGCGCATAGTGCGTTCAGTTTTGGCTTTTTGTTTGCAGTTCTTTCGATTTGCGAACTTTATTATGTCAAAAAGAAGAGCGATGAGCCGACTAAAAATGCAGAAAAACCAAAGGAGATAGAGATGCTTTACACGAATGAGCAGTCAGTTGCGATTGCAAAGAAAGTCATTGAGCAAACAAGTGTTCCTGCTGTGAAAATCAAGGCGATTCCCGAAAGCGACACTGACAGTTTTGCGTTTGAAAAGAAAGTGTGCGCATCACGTTTTGGCGGGCTTCCGTACTGGGAAGCAGGGGAGCGTTACCCGACTGATTCTGAGGGGAATCCGCTTTATCTTTTGGCGCAAATCAACTTTGCCGAAGTTCCTCATATTCCAGATTTTCCGACTCAAGGGCTATTGCAGTTTTTTATCACGAATGACGAAGATTTTGGCTGCTCGTTTGACGAATACCAAAAGAATTGGCGTGTTGTTTTCCACGAGGATGTTGACGCTGCTCGTGCGATGAGCGAAAACTCTCTTCGCTCTTATGGTGTCCGCAGTTGCACTGATGAGGACGAAGACGGGGATTTGCCAATGACTCCGCTTGATAGCGAGTTCTCGCTTTCGTTTTCTGAGATAAAAAGCCCTGTGAACCAGAGTCTTTATGAGTTTGATGATGCTTTTTCTAAAGCGTGCAAGACTCTAAAATATCACTTTTACGACATTAACAATTTCACAAGGCTTATCACCAATGAAGCGAACGATATTCTTTATGCCGACAAAACGCCACTTCACCAACTTGGTGGCTACCCGTATTTTTCAGAGGATATGGACAGACCTGACGGCTATGTTTTGCTTTTTCAGATGGACAGCGATGAGGGAATTTTGTGGGGCAAAAACTCAGGTGTTGCGCACTTTTTGATTCCGCGTGAGGACTTGTTGAACCTCGATTTTTCCCACGTTTTCTACACTTGGGATAGCATTTATTGAAAAAAAAGCCGCCCTCTTTTCGCATGTGTCAAAAGGGCGGTTCTTTTATGGTGTTACAGATAAATTAGTATTTCTTGTCAGCGTAGCCAATCCAGCCTTCGTTTTCAACAAGTGCCTTGTCAAAACCTTCGAGCTTGAAAGGATAGCTCTTTGAAAGAGAGCCTGCAATGAGCTTTACTTTTGCAGTGCCGTCGTCGTTAAGAACGATTTTGCACTCTGTGTCTTTGTCTGCAAAAGTCTTGAACATATCTGCAATGCTCTTCTTGTCCATATCGATGGCAAGCATTCCGCAATTGTACATATTCTGTCTGAAAATGCGGGCAAAGTTTTGTGCAACAACAACATAAATGCCGTTCACTTCCAACGCCCACGGTGCATGCTCACGAGAAGAGCCGCAACCGAAGTTCTCTCTGGTGATGATGACTTTCTTTCCAGAAATGTCCGTCTTCGGATTGAAGCCGTCAAGTTTCAAGTCCTCAAGCAAATAAGGTTTTAGAGCCTCTTTTGTGTTCTCTGTGAGGTACTTTGCTGGAATAATCTCGTCCGTGTTGATGTCGGAGCGATCCAAGAAAAGAACTGAACCACCAAATTGTTTCATCGTTATCCCCTATACAGTGGTGAGTTTGTTATAGTTCCTGCAATAGCCGTAGCTGCTGCAGTGGCAGGGCTCATTAAATGAACCATTCCGCCTTTACCCATTCGTCCGTTAAAGTTTCTGTTCGTTGTAGAAGCGCATACTTCGCCTTCTGCAAGAACGCCGTTGCTCATTCCCAAGCATGCGCCACAAGTCGGGTTTGTAACGCAGAAGCCCGCGTCCATAAAGATTGAAATAAGCCCCTCGTCCAAAGCCTGCTTGTACACTTTCGGCGTGGCTGGTGCTACGATTCCGCGAACGCCGTCAGCCAAATGCTTGCCTTTCAAGACACTCGCCGCTACTCTCAAGTCGCTAATGCGTCCGTTTGTGCAGCTTCCGATGTAAACTTGATTTACAGGAGTGCCTGCCATCTCGCTAATCTTCTTTACATTGTCTGGTTTGTAGTTGATTGTGCAAAGTGGCTCAAGGTCTGACAAATCGAACTCATATACCTTTTCGTATTCTGCGTCTTCATCGTCAATCCACTTGCTATAATCTTTCAATGCCTCTTCTTTTGAAGCATACTCGTCTTTGATGAATTCCCAAAGATATTCAACTGTTGTCATATCTGGGAAACAAATGCCCGAAGTTGCACCTGCTTCTACAGCCATATTGCAAACAGTCATTCTTTCTTCCATCGTAAAGTTGTCTACAACAGGTCCTGTAAACTCAGTAACGCAGTTTGTTGCGCCGTTTACACCAATCTGGCTGATGAGGAAAAGAATGACATCTTTTGCATAAACACCTTCTTTGAGCTTTCCGTTCAAAACAAACTTGATTGTCTTTGGCTCGCGGAAAGAGCAAACACCCTTCAAGATACCGCCTTCAAGGTCTGTAGTTCCAACTCCAGCAGCAAATGCGCCAAATGCTCCGTGTGTGCAAGTGTGGCTGTCTCCCATGATGACTGTAAAGCCAGGGCGCACATATCCCTTTTCTGGGAAAATAGCGTGACAAACACCGTTTGCTCCGATGTCGAAAAAGTCCTTGATGTTGTTTCGTTTTGCCCAGTCACGAAGGATTTTCTCCTGCATAGCACATTTTGAGTCTTTCGCAGGTGAAACGTGGTCAATGACAGCCTTGATTTTTACAGGGTCGAAAACTCTGTCCATATTGCGAGATACAAGGTCGTTAATAGCGATAGGTGTTGTGATTTCATGGCAGAATACTCTGTCTAGTTTCAAAACATAAGTGCCCTCAAAAGGCTCGTCCACAAGATGAGATGCAAAGATTTTTTGTGCAATGGTCTTTCCCATAAGATTCTCCTGTCAATTCACAAGTTTGAGTTTTAATCTCACTGCATTAGTTTAACTTTTACTAAACATACTTGTCAAGCAGGATAGACCATATTCTTTGGTTTACCGTTAATATATGAACGAAGATTATCAACTGCAATCGACAAACATCGCTCTCGTGTTTCTTTTTGCGCCCAAGCAATATGAGGGGTTAAAATGCAGTTTGGAGCAGTCAAAAGAGGATTATCCTTTTTCATTGGCTCTACTTCCACCACATCAGCCGCGTATCCTCCAAGAATGCCGCTTTTGAGCGCGTCTGCCACAGCTTGCTCGTCGATAAGACCGCCACGAGCTGTATTGATGAGAATTGTATTTTTGTTGCAAATTTGCTCGATGATGCCCGCATTGAAAAAGTGTGCATTTTCAGCAGTAAGAGGGCAGTGCAAAGAAATAAAATCGCATTGGCTCAACCCAAGAACGCCGACTGCTTTAACTCCGTCTGCTGTTGCTCTTTCGCTCTTGTTTGCTGTAACGACATTCATACCGAATGCTTTTGCAATCTTTGCAACTCTGCTTCCTATGTTGCCATAGCCAATAATGCCGATTGTTTTTCCGTCCAGTTCCGTCAATGGACTTAGCCAATAGCAAAAATCTCTCGCTCGTGTCCAACCACCAGCCATTACATCTGCGCTGTGTTCAGCGACTCTGTTTGTGAAGTGAAGAATGAAAGAAAAAACGTGCTGTGCGACTGCGTTTGTGCTGTATGCAGGAATATTTGTAACGACAATATCTGCTTCTTTTGCAGCTTTCACGTCAACCACATTGTAGCCTGTAGCTTGTACACCTATGTATTTAAGGTTATGGCACTGAGGAATGATTTCTTTTGTGATATTAACTTTATTGAGGAAAACAATATCAGAATCGCCGATATGCTCTATTACTTGCTCAGGGCTTGTTCTGTCGAAAACTCTAACCGAGCCAAACTCTTCTAAAACGCTATAACTTAAATCGCCAGGATTTAATGCGTGTCCGTCAAGAACGGTTATCTTGTGCTGTGCCATACTCTAAATATTATACTGCATATTTTTCAAAAGACAACAAAAAACGCCTGATATTTTCAGGCGTTTTTTTCAGGGTTTTTATACGAAACCCGAAAGAGCAACGTTAAGGCTTTTTGAGTGTCTTGACGTTGCACACTTCATGTATTTTTCAAGAAAGAACTTCGATGCCTTGTGATTTTATTGCATTGTTAATTGCATCCTCAATCCCCGCTGTTGATTCATCGTATTCAACAAGTACTTGCGCTTTTGATGCATTTGCAGTGCAACTTGTAACTCCTGCTACTCCTCTCACTGCGCCATCAACTTTTCCTGCGCTTTCATCATCGAACATTCCTGCTACGTATATTTTTCTCTGCATTAAAAACTCCTACCGATTTTCACGTTTACGAAATTATAACAGCAAATCTGTGTTTTGTATAGTTGGAAACACAAACGATTTTATCTGTTATCTTTCATATTCGCGATTGTATTTATTTTTGCTAATAGTGCAATCCTAATCCGATATATGCTTCCCAAGTGCTTGTAGAAGTTCTTCTCCAATCGGTGTCCAAATCAAGTTTGTTCTTGAAAATCTTTCGTCCAATATCAACTCCAAAACTTGTTCGAACTACAATGCTTCGGAATTTTGCAGGATAGACAAGCATTTCAAGTCCGCCTGCATAAAATCCATCTCGGAGCGAATATTGTTTCTTTGTTGCACGGTTATATGTAAGCCCTACATCTACAAAAGGAGAGAACTGTAATTCAAAATCTAAGTCCTTCAAGATTTTGAACGGTTTCATAATCAGAGGGTCATCTGATGTGTGGAACACTGGCATAAAGAACCCTGTGATGATTTTTTCCCTCAAGCCCATCCAGTTTGTTGTAAAGACTTTTATCGGAAAATCAAAGTTAAAAATCAATGCAGCAGGAGTTTTTAGAGCGTAAGGAGATGCCTTGTAGACTTCGTTTTCTTCTCCATCTGTCCAATAGTCATCATCGAATTTCTGGCTATCGCGTATTCCTCGAAGCTCATCTCCAATTTTCTTTCCTGTCATTCCGCTATTGCTGTATGTCTGCACATTTTGGAACGTCAAAAATCTCATCGCAAGTCCTGCATATTTTGATGCAAGGAAGATTTTTAATTCGCCCTCATAGTATGGCGTCAGAGCGCGGTTGTATGAATTATAAATATATGACTGCTCAACTGAAACTGACGCACCGTTTCTGAAATTGCCATTCCAGTCAATTCTTGAAGAACTTATTGTATGTCCGAACTTTGTTTCTAAGCCTCTCAATGATTCATTATCTATTGAAATACCGTCTTTGTCCCAGTATTGTGTGGCAGAAACAAAAGGCGAATATGTTACTTTTCCCCAGTTTTCAATTTCACCAACTGTTATTGGTATAGAAAACTTTTCAAATTCAGTGAAATATATTGCGTCTCCATATTCAATATAGTTTTCATTTCGTGTTACAGATTGCTTTAATTCAAGGTCAAGCGCAAAAATATCAAATGGAAGTTTTATGTCAAATCCAGTAGTAATATCGTATTCTGGTGCAGAATCTCCGATTGTGTAATCGATTGAAAAATCATTCTCCCAAGTTAGTTTGAACGGGTCTACGCTGAATGGCAAATCATAATCAAAAGAAAGCCCAAATGTTTTGTCCATAGGCTCGCCTTCATTTTCTGTTTCTAATTCAACAGAAAGCGCCATTGTAAGCGTATTCATCAAGCCAAGAAAATTGTAATCTTTTACTTTTAGATAAGCAGAGCCACCTGATGGGAATTTTCCGTCATCGCTTTTGTATTTTGGATATGGGAGAAAGATTCTATTTTTTGTATCTTTTGCAGAAATCGAAAGTGTAACAGGAATTATGCCATCTTCGCTCGCATCTTCAAAAGTTGCTTCTACAGATGTTTCTTTGAAAATGCGGTTGCTGTCAAGTCTCTTTTTCAAGTCTTCAAGAAAAACATCAAAGTCGTCTTTTGTTGCAAAGACCTTATGCTTGTTTATATCAAGATTCCTGTCTAATGCGTATTCCCTTGTTTTTCCTTCTATCGTGTAGATAATATTTGTAACTTTATAACCTTCTGCAAATACTGTTGAAGAACACGCAATAGCAATTAACATTGCTACTATTTTTAATTTCATTAATATGCACCTTTTCCTTTTAATACAACCCAAGCTGTTTTGAGAATTATCCACAAATCAAGCCAGATTGACCAGTTTTGAATGTAATACGAATCGAGATTTATGCGCTCTTCATAGCCTGTTGCAGAACGACCTGAAATCTGCCACATACCAGAGAGTCCTGGCGAAACAGAAAGAATTAATGGAACTTTATCTCCGTATTTTGCAAGTTCAGGCTCTGTTACAGGGCGCGGACCTATAAAACTCATCTCTCCTACAAACACATTCCACAACTGTGGAAGCTCGTCAATGCTAGTCTTTCGTAATATTTTGCCAATCTTTGTAACACGAGGGTCATTAGTAAACTTTCTGTCGCGCTCCCATTCCTCTCGCATCTCTGGATGTTCTGCCAGAATCTTATCAAGCATTTTATCTGCGTTTATGACCATTGAGCGGAACTTCCAGCATTTGAACTCTTTTCCGTTCTTTCCGACCCGCTTGTGTCCATAGAAAATTGGTCCTGGGGAAGTAATTTTGACTATGAGCGAAACGACGATAACCACAGGAATTACAAGTGGCGACATGATGAGCAAAATCAAAAGGTCAACGATACGCTTTGCAAGCAGACTGCTAGGCTTTGTGAGGTTGTGAGTTGATGAATAGCCCAAAATACCACCAAAATCACGAAGTGACGTAAAAGGATTTTGCTGGCGGGGAATCATAACCGTGTATCGGTACATCGACATTGTAAGTGATATGTCTTTCCCGAATTCACAGAGAATAGCGACCTTTATGTTAAGTTCTCGGATTATTTCGTGAATCCTTTGTGTTGGCGGAAAAACAGGAATACCATTGTAATCCCCACTTTTTTCTGCGCTTGAATCAATGATAATCGCAGGACGATAGCCTAAATCTGCTCTTTTTTGAAGACGTGTTATTATCGCTTCGGCTTTGTTTCCAGTTGTATAAATTACAGCAGGAACTCCCCACCATTGTTGTTTGCTCAAAATGTGTCTTGCGATTTCTCTTCCAAGCGGAAGGGCAACAGTTGCAAAAATGCCTGCCATAACAAGAGCAATGCTTATCGGGAGACGCTCATCTGTTTCAACATTAACAGAAATTGCGATGCCCATAAAACTGAAAAACGAGCAAATTGCGAATCTTTTTACTTCCTCAGCAGGTGCCATAAGAATGCCCGGATAGAGATTTGCAGCGTAAAAGACAACCAAAATCAAAGGCAAATAAATCGAATACGTTACAAATGAGCGGAAATTGATAAGCGAATGGTCGATAAAATTGACGGTGAAAAATGCCGCACCAATACAGAGCATTACTATAAGTGCGTCGAAAAAACCTAGCGTAAGCCCTGAAACGAAAGAACTTGTGCGTCTGAATTGTTTGGAAAAATAATCTTTGAAATCTTCTTCTGTCATCATTGCTATACCGAAAAGTCGATTTTATTATAGAAAACTTGTTCTTTATTGTCTAGCAGTCGTCTTTTTTGCTTTTGCTATTTCGCTGAGCTCTTTCAAAATAAGCGCAGAAGTCTTTGCAAAGTCGTATTTTTCTGGCAGAGGCGGCAAAGGCTCTTTTGCCGCATTGAAAACAGGAACAAGTTTTGCAGCAAGGTCTTCTTTGTCGCCTGCATGGAAATACGCAACAGGAAAATCGCCATAGATTTCGCGGAATACAGGGATGTCCGAAAGCAAAACGTGAGTTCCGAAACTCAAAGCTTCCAGCGGCGGAATGCCAAATCCCTCGTAAAGTGAAGGCTGAACAAGAAGACGCGCCTTTTGATAAAGTGAATACAATTCTTCGTCGCTGACACAGCCTGTGAACTGAACGTCGCCAGTCTTTTGCGCGTCAAAAAGTTCTGCCTCAAAGTCCTTGTCAGCGCTTCTGAAGTTTTTTGACTCCCCAACGATAACAAGACGAGCGTTAAGACCGCGGCGACGAGCCAAAACAAAGGCTGGAAGAAGAGTTTGAAGACCTTTGTGCTTTTTTATATTTCCCACAAAAAGGATTATCTGATTAAGCCCTGTTGACTTTTCGCTGTTTTTTTTCAAGTCCGAAAGATTTTTTGAAAGCGCATTGTGGCAAATGACAATAGGCTTTTTGCAGCGGAGAAGCACTCTGATTCTTGACGCAGAAAACTCTGAGACCGTACAGATTTTTGCCGAGCGCATGACAGCGTAATGATAAATCATATTGCGGACATGTGTTCCGAAAGCAGATGCAATCGGCATATCAAGAAAAACGAGGTCGTGAATTGTCGAGCAAATCGGGATTTTCACACCTGAGGGAATGTTGCAGTAAGGAGTGTAGAAAACATCACATTCGTTTATTTTTTTTGAGACTGAATGAGGAAAAAAGCAAAAATCCTTCACTGAAAACGGCTTTACCGAGCATTGTGCAATCTCTACGCCCTCCATGTTTTTGTAATCAGAGAGCCGCTCCTCATTTCCGAAGAGAAAAAGCTCGTTTCCTTCCCTGACAGAATCGACAATAGAGGGCAAAATGCCATCAAGATATCGTCCAATTCCGCTTTTTCCGCTCATTCTGCAATCAATAGCAATTTTCATCTTTGTATTTCCGAAATAGTTTTATCGATTTTTTCTTTAAGTTCGGCGCAGAACCTCTGTGTCGAAAACTTTTTAGCATGATTTACAATCGTTTGTGTGTCAAAAGTGCCAGCCTTTCTCAAGTCGTCGAACTTTTGCATTGCGACCAGAAGCGAATCCTCTGTCTGCTTCTCAAAGAAAACGCCAGTAACGCCGTCAACGACAGTCTCCGTCGCGCCACCTTTTTTGAACGCAATGACAGGACGCCCGCACGCTTGCGCTTCCACAGGAATAATCCCGAAATCTTCCTCAGCGCAGAAAATCAAAGCCTTGCAGCGCTGAAGATATCCCTTGACCTCATCGTCGCTGATTCGTCCCGTAAATGTAATGTCTGCGTTTTTGTAAGATGAAGCGAGCTCTTTGAGCTCCTTTTCTTGAGAGCCTGAGCCAATGACAACAAGCTTTTCGCCAGCAGAAGCGCAAGCCTTTATCGCAAGGTCAATTCTCTTGTACGGCACAAAGCGGCTGAAAACAACAAAGAAATCTTCTGCGTCCTTTCCGTTTGGCGAAAGACGGTCTGTGTCAACAGGCGGAAAAATGACATCGCTTTCTCTGTTCCAGCATTTTTTTATGCGGCGCTTGATATATGAAGAGTTTGCGATAAGAGTGTCGATTCTCTGACTTGAGACAAAATCCCAAAGCCTGATTTGCGGAATCCATCTGTCCATAAAAAAGCGGGTGAGCTTGCCTGAAGATTTCTTGTAATCATAGAACAAATCCCACGCATAGCGCATAGGTGAGTGGATATATGCAACGTGAGCCGTGTTCGGGGAAGTGATTACACCCTTGGCACAGCACGACGACGAGCAGAGAACCAAGTCATAGCCCGTCAAGTCGAACGACTCAAAAGCGCGCGGCATAAGCGATAAGAACTTTGTATATAGTTTTGTCGAAAGCGGAAATCCTTGCAGAAACGATGTGTGAACTTTTTCTTTCGGGAATATTTTTCCCATCTTTTTTTCATCGTAAACGAGCGTGAAAATGTCCGCGTCAGGATAAATCGACAGCATCGCCTCAACGACGCGCTCAGCGCCGCCGTAATTTACGAGCCAGTCGTGAACAATAGCAATTTTCATTTAGAGCCGATTATAACTAAATTTCCCGCAATACTTCAAGTAGCATTTCTGCACTGTGCTGATAAGTATATTTTTCAAGAATGCTAAGACAATCCTTCGTGCTTTGCTCAAGAAGAGCGCGCAAGTCCACGTCAGTGCTGTACGGGTCGATATAATGCACGCTGTTCCCGAAAATCTCCGGAAGACTTGCCGATTTTGCGCAAATCACCTTCGCTCCGACAGAAAGCGCCTCAAGCGGCGGAATGCCAAAGCCCTCGTAGTACGACGGAAAGACGAACGCAAGACATTTTCTCATGAGCGATTTCACTTCGCCGTCTGTAACGTAGCCAAGAAGAACGACATTCGAGAGCTTTTTCAAGTCCTCAAGCTCCTTTGGCACAAGAGAGCTTATCGCCTTTCCGCTGACAGCAAAAATATCGCCAGGGTGATTTTTGGCGTATTGCAAAATCCACGAAAGATTTTTGCGAAGCGAAAGACTTCCCAGCGTAAAGAAAAATGGCTTTTGGCAAAGAATCGGGAAGCGCTCAAAAATGCCATCGTCTTCCTTGACGTCCTTAAAATGCTCCCAGCCGTTTCCGATGACGCAAAGCCGCTCGCTTTTCACGCCGTAAGACGCGACGATTCTCTCCTTTGAAAACTGCGAGACAGTGATGATTTTTTTCGCGTTCAGCGCAATATTTTTGTAGTTGAAAAGACAATATGAGCGCACGAGCTTGTCGCGAAAAGTCTTGAAATCAGCGCCGTGGTCTTTTGCGTAAATATCGTGAATGAAAGCGACCCCCGCAGCAGAGCCGAGAGGCGCGGTGTTCGAAAAATTAAGAGCGGTCGCCTTTCGGGAAGCGCACTCGCGGGCGAACGTTATCAAGTCCCAGAACGGAAAGCCCTTTATTGATTTTTTTGATTTGATGATTTTGATATTTTTGTATTCAGGAACAATTTTTGCATTCAAAGGAACGAGGATTTCAACATCGTCGCCCTCCTTGAGCATGCTGTCCATTCGTTTTGTAACTTCGAAAGCAAAACGTTCAATACCCGTCAGATTGCGGCACAGAAAGTTTGCGTTGATAAGTATTTTTTTCATAAAAGAACCCCGATATAAACTTGCTTGTCAAAAACGGTATTCTATACTATCGGATAGAAAGAGTTTTTTGTCTCACATAAAATGTTTTTTCTGTGCTTTCTTAAAAAAGTGTTGAAACAACAAATGTTTTTTGCCATTTTCTTAAAAAAGTATTGAAACAATAAATGTTGTAGCCCTGTTTTCTTAAGAAAGTATTGAAACAACAAATGTTTTTTGCCGTTTTCTTAAGAAAGTATTGAAAAACTAAATAGTTTAGCCTTGTTTTCTTAAGAAAGTATTGAAAAACTAAATAGGTTAACCACGTTTTCTTGAAAAAGTATTGAAAAACTAAATGATGTCGTGCTTCGACTTCGCTCATCAACTGTGCAGATGCTGAAACGAGTTCAGCATGACACATGACACGCGAAAAAAATCGGGGGTCTGTCAAAAAATATAATATTTTGATACAATCGCAAAACTATGAGAATCAATATGAAAAACTTTTTGCTTAAGAGCGCAGTTTTGCTCTTTGCTAATATTTCGGTTTTTGCCGCCGCTTTCCAAGTTCCGCACTCAAGCGCGCAAAATTATGCTTCTTTTGGCGCATTCTGCTCGCAATACGACCATTATCTTGACCCGCTTTACTGGCAGGAGGCCGAAAACAGCGATTATCAGGGATTTTTCGGCTTTGACCGAAACTTTTTGGACATCGGCGGCTCTGTGAATCTTTGGGGCATTTATTGGGCGCTCAATTACAATCAGCAGATTTCAAACTACCGCGACTGGCCTGAGAACATGACGGACGAGGAAATCGGCTTTATGGTGGGCTTGCCGTGCGGCTGGGGATTTTCGGCGCATTATTATGATTTTTGCTACACTGGCGGAAAGGGCATAATCGAGTCAGGGCTTGAAATCGGAAACGCTTTCGGCGAGGGCGAGAGAAAGCTTCGCGTCTCGCTTTCGGGCGATTATCAGCTCATTTTCCGCGGCTCTCTTGATATTGCCTATTATCAGCCGAAGGGAGAGCTTTCGGTTGATTATTCAAAGAGCGCGGACAGCGGTTTTGGCGTGAAGTATCGCATGATGGGAACGTTCGACAATGGCTATGAAAGAGCCGCCCCGTACAATCATCGCGTTTCGCTTTGGCTTGGGCTTACGCACGATTTTGCCGACAACTTGACTTTCGCTTTCCACCCGAGTCTTTGCGGCACTTTCAACAGTTTTTATCCAGGATATGACGCTGTTGCGCAAAAATACGAGGCGCGCCCTGAGTGGGGAAATCTTGACGCGGAGATTATTGTGCCGTTCTCGTTCAAGTATCACTTGGGCTCTCTTGAGCAGGTCAAGTTGATTACGACGGTGATGATTGGCGCATTTTATTCAAGCTTTGACCACACTTATGCTGAGTATGGAATCCATCTTGGCTCTATGGGAATGGCGTCAAACAACGACGCGGGCTGTGTTCCGTACGCGGGTGTGGGCTTGGGAGCGGAAATCGCTGTCAACAAGAACTTGAGCATCGCGCTTTCGTCCCGCTTTGTGCGCCTTCCTGAGAAAAACGAGGCGGACAGCGGTCGCTATTACGCAAAGAATATGTCGTTTGCTTCTATTTCAAGCGAGCCTCTTTCAATTTCAATAATTTTCAAATAAGAGTTTTTTTCACGGAGAATTATATGATTACAGATGTTGTTATTTTGGCGGGCGGATTTGGCGAGAGACTGTGGCCAGCGTCTAGCCCAGAAAATCCTAAGCAGTTTATGACGCTTTCGGGCGGTCTTTCTTTTATGCAGTCTTCTATTTTCCGTGCACTCTCGCTTGAGGTGTCGGGAAAAATCATCATTGTAACTCGAGCTGACCTTGTTGCTTCTTGCGTGAAGCAGGGCAAAGAGATGGCGGAGAAACTCAAGAGCGAAAAACTTGAAAAAGACCTCTATGTTCTCTCAGAGCCATCTCCTCGCCACACGGCAGCGGCGATCATGAGCGCGAGCCTTTTCTTGGAGAAAATCGAGCCTGAGAAAAAGCACACAGTTCTTGTTTTGACGAGCGACCACGTTATTGAGCCTGTTTCTGCTTTTGTTTCTGACGCGAAAAAGGCGGCAACTTGCGCAGAAGATGGTAACCTCGTTTGCTTTGCCATTCCGCCGACGGAGGCAGCAACGGGCTACGGCTATATCAAGGAGGGAGAGAGCTTGACGGCTGACACTTTCCGCATTGATTCTTTCAAGGAAAAGCCAGACGCAGAAACGGCGAAAGAATATCTTGCGAGCGGGAAATACTTTTGGAACAGCGGAATGTTCGCCTTTACGACTGATTTCTTATTCGACGAGATGGCAAAATGCACGCCAGAGGTTACACAGGCTTTTGAAGTGGTGAAAAATGGAAGCTCTCCAGAGGTGAAGAGAGTGGATTCAATCGGCGTAATCGAGGGCTGGAAAGAGCTTGAAGAGGCATACAGCACTACGCCGAAAGTCGCGATAGATACTTCTCTTGCGGAAAAAACGAGCCACGCTTCTTGTGTGCGCACCACTTTCACTTGGACAGACGTGGGAAGCTGGGACGTGTTCAGCGAATTGAGCGACTCTGTTTGTCCTCGTGTTGCCGAAGTGGAGGCGAAAGATAACTTTGTTTACAGCGATATTCCTGTGGCTTTGTGCGGCGTGGAGGATTTAATCGTGGTTATCAAGAACGGCAGCGCGCTTGTTATGAAAAAAGGAAGTTCGGAATATTCTCGCAAAGTTGTGGAAGCGATGAAAGAATAAGGCGTTTCCTTTAAGGAATATTGAAAAAGAAGCGAAATCCTTTGAAAATGCTTGCATAACACGAAATTTATGTAGCTTGTTGCACTCGAATGTGGTTATTCTGAGTAAATAAGCTACATGATAGGAGTGATTTATGCGCATTGATGGCAAGAAAATAATTTTGTTGGCACTTTGTGGAGCTTTTCTTTTTATTCTTTCGAGAATGCCTAAGAAAAAGATGGAGTTGCCACGAGCTGAAGAAACGGTTTACACCGTGAAAACGCAAAAGCTAGAACGCACGAATTTGCAAGAATACTTGCGCGTAAACGGCACGGTAAAAGCAGAGAACTCGATTTCGGTTTATCCTGACATGGCGGGAAAGCTCACGAGAGTGCCTGTAACGCTTGGAAGTTATGTGAAAAAAGGGCAGGTTATCGCAGAAGTTGACCCGTCAAGCCCTGGTTCTTACTACACGACAAGCCCAGTTTATGCGCCGATTTCTGGCTATATCACGTCTTTGCCGCTCACCACGGGAACAACGGTAACGACTTCAAGCGAAATCGCTATAATTGGTAATATCAACAATTTACAAATCGAATGTAAAATCCCAGAAAGCAAAATCGCTGTATTGAAAAACGGACTTGTTGCCCACGTTGGACTTGAGGCGTATAAAGGCGAAGTTTTCCCCGCTCACATCTTCCGCATTTCGCCAATTGTTGACGAAACAAGCAGAACAAAACAGGTGTATTTGATTTTCGACACGAACGACAGCCGCATAAACGCAGGTATGTATGTGAAAATGCTGCTCGATACAGTGCTTCACGAAAACGTCATCACAGTGCCGACGGACTGCATTGTGAGCGAAAACACTAAGAGCTTTGTCTATGTCTACAATTCAGACGGCACGGTGTCGAAGCGCGAGATAAAAACGGGCGCGATGGTTGACGGAGTGGCGGAAGTTACACAGGGCTTAGACGAGGGCGAAAGTGTGGTAGTGAGCGGTATGCAGGTTTTGAGCGACGGCGTAAAGGTGAAAGAAGTGGGAGGTGCTAAATGAGCATTTCAAAGAAAGTAATTGAACACCCTGTTTTAACTCTTTGCGCCTTTGCTCTCATAGCGATTGTGGCGGCTTTTACGCTCGGCGGAATAAAAATAGACCTTATGCCAGATATGGATATGCCTGTGGCTATGGTTATGACGACTTACACGAACGCAGGTCCTGAAAGCGTGGAAAAGTCGGTTACGGAAATACTCGAGAACGGTTTGACCAGCGTTAGCAATCTTAACAAGATGACTTCGGAGTCTAGCGAGGGCTCTTCGCTCATCTCGCTTGAGTTTAACTATGGAACAGATATTGATGTGGCGGTTAACGACATTCGCGACAAACTCGACCAAGTGAAAGGCTCTTTGCCAGATGATTGCAACACTCCGCAGATATTCAAGTTTAGTTCTGACTCTATGCCGATAATGACGCTTGCTCTAAACGGAAACAGGAGCGCGGACGATTTGCGAAAAATCGCAGACGATACCGTGAGCGATATGCTCGAACAGACTGCGGGCATTTCTCAAGCGAGCGTGATGGGCGGACGCGAGGCTATTGTGCGCGTTGAGCTTAGCCAGAACCGACTTGACGCTTATGAGCTTACTCTTTCGGGTATTGCAACGACGCTTTCTGCGCAGAACATAGAACTCGGCGGCGGTAGCGTTTACGAAGGCACAAAAAAATACATGGTGCGAACGACGGGCGAATTCGATTCTCTCGATGAAATCAATAATACGGTTGTCGGCACTCTAAACGGCTACGATGTGAAGCTCTCTGATGTGGGTGTGGCGGAGATGGGCTACAAAGACAACACGAGCAATGTCTATATAAACGGAAAGCCCGGCGTTTACATCAAATTGCAAAAGCAAAGCGGTTCTAACACGGTTAATGTGGCGAATGCGGTCTATAAGAAAATCGCAGAGATTGAAAAGACGCTGCCAGAAGGCGTTCGGCTTGACATCATCTCTGATGATTCAACGAGTGTGCGCGACACTTTGCGCTCTCTCATCGAGTCGATTTTAGAGGGCTTTGTGCTTACCGTCTTGATTTTGTTTGTCTTCTTGCGAAGCGGAAAATCTACGGTTATCATGGCGATTTCGATTCCTTTTAGCATTTTAATCACTGTGCTTGCTATGGTTTTCACGGGCATTACGCTTAATATGATTACTATGACGGGCTTGATTTTGGGTATCGGAATGGTTGTTGATGCGTCGGTCGTTGTTCTTGAAAACATCTATGTTTATCGGCAGCGAGGCACTAGTGCGGCGACTTCTGCGGCTATCGGAACTCAAGAAGTTATCGCCTCTGTTGTATCGGGAAACTTGACGACGATTTGTGTTTTCATTCCTTTCTTTGTCTATAAAAGTCAGTTTAGCATGATGGGCGAGATGTTCACTAGCCTTATGGTTGTTATCATAATCGCGCTTTTGTCTTCTTTGCTCGTCGCTATGTTCCTTGTTCCTGTTCTTGCTGGCGTTTTCCTCAAGGTCGACAACAGAAAAGAACGCCCGATAAAGTCGCCTCTCTTGCAAAAAGCGGATAAGACAATAGAGAGCGCAATTGATGGTTTGACATCTTTGTATCGAAAGGGCTTGCGCGTGGTGCTTCATCATCGCTTTGCGACTTTGCTTGTGGCTTTTACTATACTCATTGCTTCTATTATGCTCTTTAATCAGTTGCCTATCTCTTTTATGTCGCACTATAGCGATACATCTGTGGGCTTGAATGTGGAGCTTCCGCTGGGAACGAAACTTTCTGAAACCGAGAACGTGCTAGAGCAGTTTTATGACATTGTGAAAAGCGAGATTGAGGGCTATGAAAATATCGTTGTGTCGGTCGGCTCTTCAAGCGGAATGTCTTCTAGCGACACATCTTATAAAGGCTCGCTTTCGATTTATCTGCCAGACGCTTCAAAGCAGATTGACGATGCGCAGACGATAAAAGCCAAGCTCCGCCGCCACTTTGCCGATTTCCCGACAGCGACATTCACCTTTGACGAGGGAAGAATGCAACAGATGGCGGGAAGCGATATTGATATAGTTTTCCGTGGCAGCAACTTAGAGGCGATTTTGGCAACAGCAAAAGAGATGTCAAGCCTTATGAGCGAGAAAATCGCGGAAGTTGCAGAGCCAGAAATCAGCCTTGAAGAAGGTTTGCCACAGGTAGAAATCAAGATTGACCGAGACAGAGCAAGCACTTTCGGAATCACGGTGAGCGCAATCGCAAACGAGATAAACTACAGCATTAACGGCAAGACGGCGACGACCTACCGAGGAAGCGGAGATGATTATGATGTGGTGCTTCTTTTAGACGAGAGAGACCGCACGGATATTCCAGACCTTGAGAAAATCTATGTTGACGGCACAAGCGGACGCTACGCCGTGTCGAACTTCGCCGAGGTTATCCGCGGAACAGGCCCTGTTTCAATAAGCCGAGAAAACAAACAGCGCACAGTACACTTGACAGCCAGCATTGTTGGCAGTGCGAATGCAGGCGATGTGGAGAACGAGATAAAGCAGATGGTGTCGGATTATATGATTATCCCAGAAAACATTAGCGTGAGCTTTGAAGGCTCTTGGGGAGACACTATGAGTATGATGAAAGTATTTTTGCTCATCATTATTCTTGCGGTTATCCTTGTTTTCGGTGTTATGGCGGGAACTTACGAGAGTTTCAAAGAGCCTCTGATAAACCTCTTTACGCTTCCTTTTCTCATCGTTGGCGCGGTCTTAATTCACTTGATTACAGGAAGTTCGTTTAGTATGGTGTCTATGATTGGCGTTGTTATGCTCATCGGTATCGTCGTAAATAACGGCATTATCCTTGTTGACCAGACAAATCTTCTTGTGCGACGTGGCGAAAAGCTCTTGATTGCTTGCGAAAGTGCGGGTGCTAGCCGTTTGCGCCCTGTGTTGATGACGACGCTTTCAACGCTTTTGGGTATGGTTCCGATGGCTTTCTTTGGTGACGCAAACTCAAGTATGACGCAGCCGATTGGGCTTTGTATCATTGGTGGCTTGACGAGTAGCTCTATTGTAACGCTTTTTATTATCCCTGTGATTTATTCGCTCTTTAATCAGAACGCCGACAAAAAGAGAGCTTACAAGATGGACGATGAGCTAGTTAAAAGGCTTGCGCAAGTCGAAGCATGAGGTATGAGGTGTGAAGTATGTTGGGAGGAAAAGAATGATTAGAGTGGAAATCTTTGCGAATCAGTCTATGGAAGATTTGCTTTTGAACAATCTTGAAGCAGCCATTCCAGACTTCTATTATTCCGTAGTGCCGCTTTCTCACGGGCGGGGAGGGGAAACGCGCAAGCTCGGCACTACGACTTGGCCAGAAACAAACGTCATCATAATCTCGTATTGCGACGATGGCGTTTTAGCGAAAATCGAAACCGTCGTGAATTACATCAAGGAAAAGCACAAGGCGGAGGGCATAAAGCTCTTTGTTCTGCATGACCGTTAGCGTTTTAATTTAACCCATTTGCTTTTTTGAGTGCCGAAGCAGTTTTCGCCTAAATCGGCTGTTTCGGCAATTCTCATCACGCGCACATTCATCGGCTCAAAATCGATAGAAGATATACAAGCTGTATCAATGTCCAAAGCAGACGGCGTTATCCTTTTGCCAGCGACGATTTCAAAAATATGCACTTCATCTGCGCTCTTTATCTCTACGGGGAAAATGAGCGCATTGTTTTTTATTTCACCTCTCTGTATTTGAAGGCTTTGCATTTTATCGGGATTTTCGTAAAGGGAGGCTATAAAGCCTGAAGAATCCTCGCACCAAAGCGGAAAAGACGGCATAAAGAGGGTTTTTGGGGTGTTTATTGCTTTTAGAAAAGCCCTTTGTGCAGTTGAAAGAGCAAAAAGGGTGTCTTTGTTAAAAATAATTGCAAAACTCATATCCACATTATAGCTATAAACCGATAAAAAATACAATGTTGCGCTATTATTCAAAGAATCTAACTCTGTTTTTTATCGTCTTTTGTGTTTTGCTCTTTTCTTCGTGCTCATTTAGCGAAAGTGTGCCGCTGAAGTTTTCTGAAACCTATGAAATCGAGCTGACGGAAAAGACTCTTTTCAAGAACAGAATGGAGAAAATCTCTCATACTCATCGCTATTTTTTAAGCGAGGAAGCAAAAAAAGAAATCAAGGACAGAGCAAAAGATGATAATTATATTGCTCTAGAAGCGCATATTGCATTTGATTTTGATGATATACACGATATTTCATTTGCCTTATTAAATGGGGAAGATAAAAATACAGCGTTAGTGTTCGCTGATGACCTAAAAAAGAGCAAAATTGCTACAATTCGCCTGTCTTTGTGCGCAAAATGTGCTGATATTGCAGATTTACCATCGGAATTTGTCGTAAAAGGGGGAGATGTAAAGTCATTCGGAGTAAAAATAGCGCGTATTGGTTGGGAAAATGATGCAGTCTCTCCTTTGTTTGCATTTGGTGTGAACGGAGGTATAGCTGATTTTTCTTTCAATAAAGCAGACTTTAGCAAAGCGGAGTCGATATTTCCGCTATCCGAAAAGCCTTATATCACGCTGAAGATGAGCGAGTGCGAGGATTACGGCGACATCTCGAATCAAAAGCGAGTGCGCTTTAATTACGGCAAAAACGCAATAAGCGTCCGCCGTGCGCCTAAAATTACGCAAACAAAGCTCTACACGCTTTCTTTTGAAAATCCTTACTCTGAACTTGAGCTGACAGAAAACGCTTCTATGGTGAGCTCTCTTATGCTAAAAAGCGACTCGAAGCTAAAAGACACAGAGCCACTTATTGCAGACCCTGGTATGATTATCCGCTGGAAAAAAGAAGCGTGGAGGCGGGACGAGTACGAGCTTTTTCGCTGGGAGCAGTTTCCTGAGGTGCTTTTGCTTGATGTGAAAAACTTCGAGATACAAAACAAGTTCTTTACGCGTCTTGCTTTTTTTGCCGAAAAGCGCGGCTATCGCGGAAAGCTGATGAGCGATGAGTTTGTGGCAAAAGAAAAAAGCTACAATGCGCACGATTACAGCTCTCAGACACTTGCTAGCTTTTTCGACACAGCGCAAAAAACTAACTTCAAGCTAAACGAATACGAGGAGCACTTAAAGCAAATCCTGCTCGATAACAGCATTATAATCGAAACATCAGACGGCTTTGCAGGCGGGAAGGGGAGTTTGCTCTCTATTTCGCAAGAATCCCCTGTGTATTTGCGCGACAGGCTTTTGGCTCACGAGGGCTGGCACGGGATATTTTTTTCTGATGCGGAGTTCAGAGCCTTTTGCTTCACGGTTTACAACACAATGGACAGAAAAAGCCGCCTTTTTATGCGAGAATACTGGTCGCTGTGGGCTTCGCTGAATTACGACACATCGGACGAAGTGCTTATGTATAACGAAACAATGGCGTATTTGCTGCAACAAAGCACGAGCGAGGTGTCTTCGTATTTTATTCACTTGACGACTTTCAACACCGTGCAAAAATATCTGAAAGAGCTTGCTGACTACGTTACGGAAAGCGAGGGAAAGGGCTTTTATGCCGCCGCAGACCGCTTGCGTAAGTTTGTTTATGCGCATTATGGCTTGTCTGCGGGGCGTATTTCTCTTATTTCACTTTAATTTTTTTTGGAAAATGCCGTCGGAGCATTCAGCGGAGTCTTTTCCGTTTGGAAAATGTCGTCAGGACATTCTGGGAAGCCTTTTCCGTTTGGAAAAATGCCGTCGGGACGTTCGGGGAAGCCTTTTCCATTTGGAAAAACACTGTCGGGACGTTCGGGGAGGTCTTTTCCGTTTGGAAAAATGCTGTCGGAGCGTTCTGGGAAGCCTTTTCCATTTGGAAAAACACTGTCAGGACGTTCCGACAAGCTTTGTCAATCTTCCGCAGCGTGATAAAAGCGCCCGTAAAGATATTCTGTTTTTATGGAATTTATGAATGCACAAGGGTCTATATTTTTCACAAGATTTATCACGGATTGGTATTCTGCTTTTGAGACAATCGAATACACAAGAGGGCGAGCCTCGTGTCCTTTTGAGCCTTCCCCGCGGATAATTGTCGCTCCGTGGTGGCTTGTCTTGTAAATCGCGGCGCAAACTTCATCAGGCTTGTTCGTGACGATGAGCAGTGTTTCCTGCTGATACTTTCTGTATGCAAAATGCAGAACTTGCGTTGACACATACTGAAAGATTATCGAATAGAGCGCCTTGTCCCAGCCGAACATAAGCCCTGCCGTCGCAAGAATAACAATGTTTATGCAAAGAATGATGTTCCAGCTTTCCATATTCTTTTTTGCGCTGAGGTAAATCGCGATAAAGTCTGTGCCGCCAGAAGTTGCGTTCATCAAAAGGCAAAGGCTTATCGCAAAACCGTTTATGAGCCCTCCGAAAATGCTGATAAGAAGCGTGTCGTACGTTATCGCATATGAGGGCAAGAGGTCTGTGAACAAGCCGGTGAGAAAAATCATCAGGCAAGAGCGCAAAGTGAACTTTCGCCCGATATAGCGAAAGCCGATGACAACCGGAATCGCGTTCAGAACGAGGTTTACCAAAGTGTAGGGAAGCTTTACGTTGAAAAGAAGCTCCGTTGCCCGAAGGATAAGCACCGTCAAGCCTGTCGCGCCTCCAGGATAAAGAGCGCCAGTTCGCACAAAGCTCTTTATGTTCATCGCCATCAAAAGAGAAGCGGCCGTGATGACAACAAGCCTTTTTATGTCTTTTTTCAAATTATCACTCATGCTGTTCACTATATCACAGTAAATGCTGATTTTCCAGTGAAGCATTTTGGCAGGGTGAGAATATATACAGCAAACTGCATAAATATGCAAAAAATGTAGTGAAAATGTATTCTCTAAAACGTGTTTCGTGTGCTAAGATACATTTACAATACACTTAAGCTTACTTTTTTGGGTCTTATAGCATATTTATTTTATTTGGAGGAAGAACCTATGATTAAACTTTACGACACAGGCGTTTATCTCGTGAACGGAAGAGAGCTTTGCACTGCCGAGGCGGAAGTCAAGCAGAAAACAGGCAAAGACGTGAATAAGGCACAGGCGGCTAAAAACACGATTTCTTACGGCATTTTGAAAAGCCACAACACCACCGACGATATGGACGCTCTGAAGTTGAAGTTCGATTCTATGACAAGCCACGACATCACTTACGTCGGCATTATTCAGACGGCGCGCGCTTCTGGAATGACGGAGTTCCCCCTCCCTTATGTTCTCACAAATTGCCACAACTCTCTTTGCGCTGTCGGCGGCACGATTAACGAAGATGACCACAAGTTCGCTCTTAGCGCGGCTCACAAATACGGCGGTATCTACGTTCCGACAAATATGGCGAATATCCACAGCTACAACCGCGAGGCGATGGCGGGCTGCGGCAAGATGATTTTGGGAAGCGACAGCCACACTCGATACGGCGCGCTTGGAACAATGGCTGTCGGCGAAGGCGGCGGAGAGCTTGCAAAGCAGCTTGTCGGCAGAACATATGATTTTGCACGCCCGCAGGTAATCGCGATTTATCTTACAGGCGAGGTGAAGCCAGGCGTTGGTCCTCACGACGTTGCGCTTTCAATTTGTGGCGCGGTTTACAAAAACGGCTATGTCAAAAACAAGGTCATGGAGTTCGTGGGCGACGGAATTGCAAAGTTGCCGATTGAGTACCGCAACGCTATCGACGTTATGACAACGGAAACGACTTGCTGGTCTTCTGTTTGGGTTACAGACGAGGAAACAAAGAGATATTTTGATTTGCACGGTCGCTCTAACGATTACAAAGAGCTAAAGCCTGCTGACGTGGCGTATTACGACGGCTGTGTTTATGTGGATTTGAGCAAAGTGGAGTGTACAATCGCGCTTCCGATGCACCCGAGCAACACATACACAATCAAAGAGCTTCTCGCAAACGCAGAGGACATCTTGCACGAAATCCAGGACAAAGCAAATGCGCAGATTAAGGGCGCAAAGATGGATTTGCTCTCAAAGTGGCACGACGGCGCAATTTGGGTTGACCAAGGCGAAATCGCGGGCTGCTCCGGCGGCACATTCGACAACATTTGCGCAGCAGCAGACATCTTGCGCGGAAAGTCTTGCGGAAACGGCACATTCAGCTTGAGCGTCTATCCTGGCTCAATGCCTGCATATTCAGAGCTTGTGAAAAACGGAAGAGCGGCAGACCTCATCAGCGCGGGCGCATTGATGAGAGAATGTTTCTGCGGTCCTTGCTTCGGTGCTGGCGACTGCCCTGCAAACAACGAGTTCTCAATCCGCCACACAACGCGAAACTTCCCGAACCGCGAAGGCTCAAAGCCGAACGAGGGACAGATGAGCGCGGTCGCTCTTATGGACGCACGCTCTATCGCAGCCACAGCGGCAAACGGCGGAAAGCTCACCGCGGCGACCGACCTCGACATCACATACACAAATCCTGAATATCACTATGACGCAGGCATTTACGAAAAGAGAGTTTACGACGGCTGGAAAAAGGCTGAGCCAAGCTATGAGCTCAAATTCGGACCGAACATCAAAGACTGGCCAGAAATGCCAGCTCTCACCGATGATTTGCTCGTCAAAGTCTGCTCATACATCACAGACCCTGTTACAACAACAGACGAGCTTATCCCTTCAGGCGAAACTTCTTCGTACCGCTCAAATCCAGAGCGATTGTCAGAGTTTGCGCTTTCCCGCCGCGACCCGCAGTATGTCTCACGCTCAAAGCAAATGCGCCAGATTGAGCGCGACCGCAGAGACGGAAAGGGACTTCCTGAGGAAGTAAAGGCAGTTTACGCCTCACTCGAAAAGGCAGGAGTCAAGACAAATCCTGAGAACACCGACATCGGCTCAACGATTTTCGCAAACAAGCCGGGCGACGGAAGCGCACGCGAGCAGGCTGCAAGCTGTCAGCGCGTTATGGGTGCGAGCGCGAACTTTGCCAAGGAATACGCAACGAAGCGCTATCGCTCAAACTGCATCAACTGGGGAATGACTCCTTTCCTTGTGGAAAACCCAGAAATCTTTGCGCTCGGCGATTACATTTTCGTTCCGAACATCAGAGAGGCTGTTCTTGAGAACCGCGAGAAAATCAGCGCATATGTGGTGAAATCAGACGGAAAAGTAACTCCTTTCACTGTTTCAACAGGCGCGCTCACCGAATCTGAAAGACAAATCATCGTTGACGGTTGTTTGATTAACTACTACCGCAACAACTAACAAGACGGGTTTTGTCAATAAATGAGAAAAAACGGTGCTTTCATAGGCTTTATGGAGTGCCGTTTTTTTATTTTTAATAAAAACATTTCTTTATATTGAAAAGGAAAATTTGAATAAATATAATTCTATTTGAAACATACTTGAAATGGGAGAAAGTTATGAAGCTGAAGCTAAAACTCAATCTGGTGCTTCTTTTTGTAGTCGGTATATCAATCAGTTCTATCATTTTGGTTTCCTACCGCAAATCAAAAGAGGAGTTGACCAAAAGCGTTTTGCAAGACAACCGCCATTTGGCAGAAAAGACTGCCAGCGACATATCCAAAATCGTGGAAAGTGAGTTTGTGATGCTTGAGACGATGGCGAAGTTTCCGACGATTACAGACCCAGACATCGATATGAAAACAAAATGGGAGCAGACAAACGTCGTTACCGCAAATAATCCGCGCTATTCAGGCACAGGCTTTTTCGACACGACTGGAAACGGCTTCAACTCAGGCGGAAAGTGGGTCGATATGCACACACGCGATTATCTTGTCGCTTCTATGGCGGGAAAGCGCGGCTTGATGGACCCTCATACATCTTCACTCGGTGCTTTCGTTGCAACTTACGCCGTTCCTGTCAAAGCCCCGAACGGTCAGCAGATAGCCGAGATTTCCGCTGTTATCGCTGCTGATGATATGGCTCAGTCAATGCAAAATATCGTCGTGGGAAAATCCTCCCACCCTTTCATCGCAAACACAAAGACAAACAAAATCGTAGCTCACAGCGACATCGAAGTGATGAAAGCCGAGAAAGATATATTTGAAATCGCTGGTGAAGATTTCATCAAGGCGGGCGCTGAGGCGGCAAAGGGTGCGACAGGCTCTATCGTCTATTACGACAAGGCAAAAAGAATGAAGATGGCGGCGGCTTATTGCCCGATTGCGAACACGGATTGGGAAGTCGTTTTGATTGCGCCATACAACGACTTTTTCGGCGGCATAAAGGTGCTTTTTCAAGTGATGCTTTCGATTGCAATCATTGCGCTGTTTGTGGCAGCAGTTATTGGCGTTGGTGTGGTTGAAAGCGTTGTGCGACCTCTCAGAAAGCTCTCTGGTGCGATAAACGCAATCGCCTCTGGAGAAGCAGATTTGACAAAGCGGCTTGTTTCTTTGTCAAAAGACGAAATTGGCGATGTTGTGGACGGATTCAACGCATTTAGTGAGAAGTTGCAGACGATTATTTCTGACGTAAAGAAGAGCAAAGACGACCTCGTTATTGCAGGCGAAGATATGTCGGCTTCAAGCGAGGACACTGCAAGTGCAATCACAGAGATTCTGGCGAACATCGACAGCATAAGAAGCCAGATAGAAAACCAGGGCGCAAGTGTGAATCAGACGGCGGGAGCGGTCAACGAGATTGCGGGCAACATCGAAAGCCTTGAGAAGATGATTGGCAGCCAGAGCGACAGTGTTGCCGAGGCTTCAAGCGCAGTCGAAGAGATGATTGGCAACATCGGAGCGGTGAACTCAAGTGTTGACAAGATGGCTTCTTCTTTTGAAACCTTGCTCGAAAGCTCAAAGACAGGATTTGCAAAGCAGCAGGACGTGAACAACAGAGTCAAAGACATCGATGAGCAGTCGCAAATGCTTCAGGAGGCGAACTCTGCAATCAGCGCAATCGCTTCTCAGACAAACCTTCTTGCGATGAATGCGGCAATCGAGGCGGCGCACGCAGGAGAGGCAGGGCAGGGCTTTGCTGTGGTTGCGGACGAAATCCGAAAGCTCTCCGAAACATCGAATGCTCAGTCAAAGACAATCGGCGAGCAGCTCAAGGTCATCAAGCAGTCGATAGACTCTGTTGTAAAATCTTCCAACGAAGCTAGCGCGACATTCTCCAAAGTGTCTGATATGCTCTCACATACTGACGCTCTCGTTATGCAGATAAAATCTGCAATGCGGGAACAAAACGAAGGCTCTTCGCAAATCACTGGCGCACTCCGCAAGATGAACGACAGCACTCTTGAAGTACGTTCGGCAAGCGCGGAAATGCGGGAAGGCAACAAGATGATTTTGTCTGAAATGCACTCGCTTCAGAACGCAAGTTTGGAAATTAGGCAGAGCATGGAAGAAATGGGCATTGGTGCAAGAAAAATCAACGAAACAGGTGCTGCTCTCGGCGATATTTCGGACAAGGTTGAAAAGTCTATTACGCAAATCGGCAGCCAAGTTGACAAGTTCAAAGTGTAATGCAGAGACGGGTTTTTTGCGTCCAAACGCAAAGACGGCTTTCACCGCAAGCGGTTTTGCTCATTTTTGGAAGAAGTTGACAAAAACTGCTCGCGGTTTTACCAAAATCAGTCAAAAGCCGTCAAAACATCGTGCGGTTTTGCTCGACCTTGGAAGAAGTTGACAAAAACCGCTCGCGGTTCTTTCAAAATCTGTCAAATTCCGTCAAAACCCAATGCGGTTTTGCTCGACTTTGGAAAAAGTTTGTAAAAACCGCTCGTGTTTTTTTGGAATCTAACCTGTCAAGTCAGATTCCAAAACGAGTTTGGCATGTCAGCATTTTGTCATTCCGAACTTGTTTCGGAATCTGCCCTGGCTTTTTCAAAACGAGTTTGGCATGACTGCGCTTCTCACCGAATTTTTTTCTTGCCTTGCATTTTTTTTTGCATTTTTATACTATAAGGCACAACCGCAAACGTTTTACACAATCAATTACACACATTAGGGTAGGTTTATGGACGAGTTGAAAAACGAAATTAAGGACGTGATTATTTCATCACTGCAACTTGAGGACGTGACAAGAGAAGATATTGTGGACTCAGAGCCGCTTTTCGGCGAGGGTTTGGGCTTGGACTCAATCGATGCTTTGGAGCTCGGAGTGGCGCTGAAAAAGAAGTTCGGCATCAAGTTCTCTTCTGAGAACACGGAGAACAAGAGTCATTTTGCTTCTGTTGACGCTCTTGCTGAGTATATCGAATCTGAGAGAGCAAAGGCATAAGGAGAATTTGATGACAAAAGATGAGATTTTCGACAAGCTCAAAACGATTTTGAGCGAAGATTTTGAAGTTCCTGCTGATGACATCACGATGGACGCTCTTTTGGGCGAGGAGCTTGACCTTGACTCAATCGATGCGATTGACCTTCTTGTGAAGATGAAGAATTTTATCCCGAATAAGATTGACCCGGAAATTTTCAACGGCGTCCGCACTGTGCGCGATGTCGTCGAAAAACTTTATCCATACGCTCAAAATATCTAGTTCTTTATAAGGCGGCGAAAAGCTCAAAATGAAAAAAATACTCAACGCATTATTTTATGTTTTCGCTGCTTTGTACCCTGTTTTAATTTTTTCTTTTCTTGTTGTTTTTCGCCTTCCAGTTCGGCTTCTTTCGATTTTTGTAATCGTTTTTGCTTTTGTTTTTCTTATGAATGCGACATCTCAAAGCAAGAAATCGCGTCGTACTCTTGTTACGGCCGCTCTGTTTTTCCTGTCGGGTGTTTTGTGCTTTGCCACGAACAAGACGCTTTTTCTAAAGTTGTATTCTGTTGTGGTGAGCCTGAGTTTTTTGTTTGTTTTTGCCTCATCGCTCTTTTTTCCGCCTCCTATTGTGTTCCGCTTTGCTCTTCTCAAGGACAAATCTCTCAACAGCTCTCCGACTAGAGCCCGTGTTGAGCGATATTGCAGAAAGGTAACAAAAGTCTGGTGCGTGTTTTTCATCGTCAACGCAACGATATCATCTCTTACGGCAATGAGCGGCAATGATCTCGTCTGGTCTGTTTATAACGGCGGTGTTTCTTATGTTTTAATGGGAATTTTGTTTTTGACAGAATATATCATCAGAAGGAAGGTGGATTCAAAAATGCCAAAGGTGTGCTATATTTCAAAGTTCAAGGCGGATAGCCGAAGCGACGATTATGTTTTGTGCTTTGACGGAAAATGGTCAGACTCAAATTTTAAGACGTGGCGTGATTTTCTTTTTGACACGGCGAAAATGCGGCGCTTTATAAGCAAAAACGCGGCTTTCGATGAATGGATTTTGCATTGTGAGGATTATTGGTATTTTCTTGTGACGTTTGTTTCTCTTTTGCAATGCAAAAAATCGGTTCTTTTGACTCAAAACATTTCCTCTTCATTTTTGAGTGAGATAAAAACTCCTTCGCGACAGTTTTTGACAGACCAAAATGTTGAGGGCTCTATTTCAATAAAAGACATTATCGAAGGCGAGAATGCAAGCGAAAGCGAAGCCCGCTGTGTTCCCCAAATCGACAGCGATAAAACGCGAATTGTGATGTATACGTCAGGAAGCACAGGAAAGCCAAAGGCTGTTGAGCAGCGAATGACAGAGTTTGAAAATGACAACGCATTTATTTTGTCAAAATGGGCAGAAGAGTTTTTCAGCCGAAAACTTGTTACGACTGTAAGCCAGCATCACATTTATGGCTTTTTGTTTGGTGTTTCACTTCCGTTTGCCGCAGGAACTCCGTTCCGCAGAAAGCGCATCGAGTTTCCGGAGGAATTTGAGACTCTTGATGATGAGAGCTATATGGTTATCGCTGTTCCTGCATTCTTGAAGCGAACGGTCGATATTGTTGACAAGCTCAATATGAAAAATCCTTGGATTTTCACAAGCGGCGGTGTTCTTCTTCCGGAAGTCGCAAAGAGAACAAACGATGTGTTCGGATTTTGGCCTCTTGAAGTGTATGGAAGCACGGAAACAAGCGGGATTGCATACAGACAAAGCAAAAACGGACTTGAGTGGACGCCTTTTGACAACGCGAAAATATGGAAAGGCGATGACGGTTGTTTGCGCATTATCTCCCCGTACATCAAAGACGAGAAAGGATTTGCGACTGCTGATTTAGTTGATATTCTTGAAGACGGGCGCTTTTTGCTGAAGGGCAGGGCGGATTCAATCGTGAAGATTGAAGAAAAGCGCATTTCGCTCACTGAAGTGGAAAATCGTCTTTTGCAAAGCGGGCTTGTCAGCGATGTGAAAGTTCTTGCAATGGAAGATGTCAGACAGTACCTTGTTGCCGCCATTGTTTTGAATATTGAGGGAAAAAGCAAGTTTGAGGGTGAAAAGAAATTTGCGATAAATCAGTATTTCCATAATTATTTGATGCAGTTCTTTGAGAATGTTGTTATTCCAAAAAAATGGCGTTATGTTGAAGCACTCCCGACTGACACTCAGGGCAAAAAACACAAAGAAGAGATAAAGGCTCTTTTTGCCAAAGGAGATGAAGCGAAAAATGATTAAGGGCATTTCTCTCGAAACGATTATCGAGCAAAGCGAAAACAAAATCGTTGTTGATGTTTCATTTTCAGCTGATTGCGATTATTTTGACGGGCATTTTCCTCAGTTCAAACTGCTTCCTGCTGTGGCGGAGTTCACGATTGTTTCGGGATTTGCAAAAAAATATCTTGGCGCATCTTCTTTTGTGTCAAAAATTCAGCGAATGAAATTTTCTTCTCCTCTTCTTCCCGACACAACTGCAAGATTCACGCTAAAAAGCGATATTACAGAAGACGGAAGAAAGAAAATCTCGTTTGAAATTACCGACAGTTCGGACGAAAGAAAAAAAATCTCATCTGGTTCGTTTTATGCTTAAAAAAAAACTGCTGTACATTTATCATCTTTTGGCAAAATTGCTGTTTCTTTTTCTCTTTGCGATAGGAACGCTGTTTGTTTCACTTTTTGTTTTCCCGTCGATAAGAATTTTCGTTCATAAAAGGCTTAGCTTTCAGAAGACTTGTCGTCGTGTTCTTGCTGCGATATTGCGCTTTTTTATGAAAATGCTCTGTGCCTCGCAACTCCTTGAGATAAAAGTGTCTGACCGCGAGAAACTTCGAAATCTCAAAGGTGCAATCGTTGTTTCAAATCACCCGTCGTTTTTTGATTCTGCGATTTTGATTTCGCTTCAAAATTGCACTGATTTCATCGTAAAAAGCACGCTGTCGAGCCACAATGTTATGAGTGTTTTGATACGCACTCTCTATATTCCGAACTCTATGAAGTGGAACGACATTCTGGAGAGAAGCAAAGAGAACTTGCTTTCAGGCGGAACTCTGACGCTTTTCCCTGAAGGCACACGAAGCGTAAACGGTGTTCAGAACAAATTCAAAAAAGGAGCGGCCCGCATTTCGCTTGCGACAGGTTGTCCGATAATTCCTGTGTTTATTGGCGGAAACAAAAAGCGAGGACTTGGAAAAGGCGACAAGTTTTATCAAGTCAACGAAAATGACAAGTTTCGCTATGAGTTCGTTGTAAAAGATGCAGTCAGCCCAAAAGACTTTGCTTGTTTCCCGCCTCCGATAGCAGCAAAGCGAATGACAGAGAAACTGCAAGAACTTTTGTCGGCAGAAAATAACAGAGGTGCGATTTATGAATAAAGCGATTTTAATCCCTGTGTACAAGCATGGAAAGGCGTGTGTTGGCGTTGTTGAGTCAATAAGTGGCTATTGCCGTGAAAATGACACAAAAATACTGATTGTTGACGACGGAAACAGCGAAGAAGACAAGGCGTTTTTGCGTGAAATCCAAACTCGCTTTGGCGATATTGTCACAGTTTTGGTGCTTGAGAAAAACTGCGGAAAGGGAATTGCGTTCAAAACTGGAATACTAAAAGCAAAAAAGATGGGAATAACCCATGTTTTGCAGCTTGACGCCGACGGACAGCACGATGTTTCACGCGTGCCGTTTTTTTTCGAGAGGGCAAAAGAAAACGAAAGCGCAATTATTTCAGGCTATCCTGAATACGATGAAAGCGCCCCGAACCACAGAAAAGGCGCGCACAGTTTTGCGAATCTTTGGTGCAAAATCGTCACATGGCAAAATGGCATTGTGGATTCTCTTTGTGGCTTTCGCGTCTATCCTGTTGAAAGCACAGCGTCTTTTTATGAAAAGCACAAAACAGATTCGCGCATGGGCTTTGACATCGAAATATTGATTCGCCTCATCTGGAGCGGCGTTCCGTTCGAGTTCCACGGCGTTCGAGTGACCTATCCTGTAGATGGCGTGTCGAACTTCCGTGCATTTCGTGACAATGTGCGCATTTCGTGGGTGTTCACAAAATTGTGTGTTGGAATGATTTTGCGGATTCCTGTTTTTTTGGCTCGAAGTTTTGAAAAAAGGCTTAAGAAATGAGCGAAAAGAAAAATTGGTACGAGATAAAGCAAAACAACAACATCGGTTATGCCCTAACTTTTCTATCGCTCAAAATCTTCCCGACATTTTTGATGCGACTTCTTGCTTTTCCGATTGGCTTTTTTTATTGGATATTCTCAAAAAATGCCCGCCGCGTCTCAGAAAAGTATTTTGAAAATCTTGCCGCATTCCAGAACAAGCGTATCAGAAAAGGCGATTTTGCCAAAAAGACGCTTTTTCACATCGTCTCATTTGCGCTCAATCTTGTTGAGGACGTTCAAGCGTGGGCGGGCAAAGTGAACTTTCAAAAAGTGTTCTGGAGAGACGACGACGTTAATGACTTGGTCAAAAACATTGACAGCTCAAAAGGCGTCCTCCTGATAATTTCGCACGTCGGAAACGCCCAGATGCTAAAGGCGCTAGCAAGCGCAGGCGAAAGCGGCACGAAGCGCAAAATGAGCATCACAACAATAACAGACCAGAATATTTCTGCGGGCTTCAACAAGTTGCTGAAAGAAATCAACAGCGACAGCGCTTTCAACATCGTGAGCGCGTCTGATATTGGCGTTGAAACGCTTTTCATGCTCCAGGACAGACTCGAAAAAGGCGAGGTCGTCGTTATCGCGGGCGACCGCGTGAGCGCAAAGACAAAGCGCAATATCGAAGTCGATTTCTTGGGAAAAAAAGCGCCGCTTCCTTATGGCGTTTTTCTTCTTGCTTCTCTTTTGAACGTGCCGACGTATTTCGTGAACGGTGTCAGACGAAAAGATTTCAGCCTCAAAGGCGAATACGATATGTTCGTAAAGAAAAACGAAATCAGTTTTGACTGCTCGAAAAAAGAGCGCGAAGAAAGAATAAGCGAGTGCGCCTCATCTTATGCAAAGATTCTCGAAAGCCTTTGTGAAGCGCACCCGTATCAGTGGTATAATTTTTTTTATTTCTGGAGCTGAAAAAAGGAGAAAGAAATGAAAGCATTTGTAAAAGAAGAAATAGTTTTTCCAGTTGAGTTTTATGACGTTGATTCGATGAAAGTTGTGTGGCATGGAAACTATGTCAAATATATGGAGAAAGGGCGGTGCGCCCTTCTTGACAAAATCGGCTTTGGATACTTGGAGATGGAAAAAGAAGGAGTCGCTTTCCCTGTCGTCGACGTGAAGCTCAAGTACAAAAAGTCGCTTCGCTTTGGCGATAAAGTTCGCGTCGTCTCATCGCTGACAGAATACGAGAACTGCATAAAAATCGCCTACGAGATTTACAACGCCCAAACAGGAGAGCTTTGCACAAAGGGCGAAAGCACACAGATGGCGGTTGAAATTTCGTCTATGGAAACAAAGTTTGTCTGCCCAAAAGTCTTTGTGGACAAGGTTGAGGCTCTGCTGAAATAGATTGCGTTCGGATGCAAAAAGGGCTTTGAGCGTAATGCTTGAAGTCCTTTTTTTGTGTTTAAAACTTGCTGTTGTAAAAAACACTTTGTATTTGTATAATTTAGTTATGGCAGAAAAAAGAGCGTATAATTTCAAAAGCATACAAGATTTGTGCTTTTCCGACGACTTTATGTTCGGCGAGATAATGAAAGACGAGCGGATTTGCAAAGGCGTTATAGAGAGGTTGCTGAAAATAAAAATAGACCACATCGAATACCCTGAGCTGCAAAAGGAGATTTCTCCGCTTTATACGCAAAAGGGTGTGCGACTTGACGTGTACGTAGCGGGAAGCGACAAGGTTTTCGACATTGAGGCGCAATCGTACAAGCTGGACGACATAGGCGAGCGAATGCGATATTATCAGGCGATGATTGACATCGACAACCTTATGCGCGGAATGAGCTATTCAGAGCTGAAAGAGAGCTATATTTTGTTCCTTTGCACGAACGACCCGCTTGGCTATGGTTTGCCAGTGTACACTTTTGAGCGTGTTTGCAAAGAAGATTCATCGGTCGCATTGAACGATAAGACACATCACATTATCTTTAATGCAGAAGCAGCGAATGAGGAAAGCGACAGCGAACTGAAAGATTTTATGACGTTCTTGAAGAGCAACGAAGCAAATTCTGAGTTTACAAAGGAGATAGCGAGTATGGTACAGACGAAGAAATTTGAACAGTCGTTTATCAACGAATATATGGCTTGGAATCTCCACGACGACGATGTGAAAAAGCGCGGTGTTGCTGAGGGCATCAAAATCGGTATGGCTCAAGGCATTCAGCAGGCTAACTGTGGTACGGCTCGTAATTTACTTGCAATGAATATGCCTATAGAGTCAATCGCAAAAGCAACAGGACTTTCTATTGCAGAAATACAGGCTTTGAATTGAAATAAAGTTATGCAAAACGCAGAGTTAGCAAACAAAAAAGTAAACATCTCTAGAGCAGCTATCGGCTTATCGGCTTATCGGCTTATCGGCTTATCGGCTTATCGGCTTATCGGCTTATCGGCTTATCGGCTTATCGGCTTATCGGCTTATCGGCTTATCAAGCCTTGAAATAATCTGCGACAGTATTTTTAACAATTTATTTTCTCATACAATTGCCCGTTTTTGTGCGTCGTTGACGTGCAGATGCGGGCTTTTTGTATATATTCCCGCGTTAAGCCACGAGAAGAATGACATTTTATTTTTAAGGAGCTTAACAAATGGCTAAAGAACATCAGTGGGACGTGTATTTGCGCCCGAATTATCTCACAACAGACGACTTGAACGACTGCATTGCCGACGTTTTGACACGCTTGCAGACACAGCACAACGCAGACATCGCCGCCAAAATCGCAGCAAAGACAGCGCAAGACAAAAACGCCGTTTTGGCAATCTTGAACCAGCGCGATGAAGAAGTGAAGAATTGCCTTCTTGACGGAAAGAGCTTTGCGGACTCCCTCGTTCAGATTTCGCCTCGCGTGTCTGGCGTTTGGGCATCGGCAAAATCGCCGTTTGACCCAGCAGTTCACAAGCGCACAGTCGATTTGACTCTGACACAGGAGTTCCGCTCGGCACTTGACGAAGTTGGCGTTCGCGTTCTCGGCACAAAGCAGGGTGGCGCGGAAATCTCGCTCATCACAGACGCAGCGACAGGCAAGACCGACGGCACAATCACGGCGGGCGACGACATCGTTCTTGACGGCGAGAAAATCAAGATTACTGACGAAGGCGATGAGGCGCAAGGCGTGTTCTTCGTGGACAGCGAGGGCAAAGAGCACCGCGTGAACCGCCGACTCACAGTGAACAAGCCCGCGCAACTCATCGCCCGCGTTCCCGCAGACTTGGCAGAGGGCGCGGTTACGCTCATCGTGCGCACCAAGTACACGGGGAGCGCGACGACTTTGAAGAGCGTCCGCGAACTGCGCTATGCCTACGAATTAAAGGCGGTGAAGCAGTAGGATTTCAGTAGCGGGCGCTGCGAGATGTTAGCAACGAGCGTTACGAGGTTCTAGTAACGCTCGTTACGAGAGGCTAGTAATGAGCGTTACTAGCGTTTAGTAGCGGCAAATACAGGAAACAGACCGCAGGGTGCGGTTTGATATAAAGAGAATGCAGAATGCGCAAAATGCGCAAAGGAGTTTTTTGTATGAGTAATGTTTACGGTTATCCACGAATTATGTTCTACACGGGCGACGGTTCGGCGGACGCGGACGCGGCAAAACGCGCATACGACTGGTGCAAGGCGAACTACGACTGGTTCAAGGGCGAAGAAGAAGACGGATCGAAAGCTCCGTTCCTGCTAGAAGGGAACGAGTTCGTGCCGAATGCGGCTGTCGGACTCGACGGCAATGCGCTTGATCTCAAAGATGGAAGCATTCCTTCCGATGTGGACTGGCTTGGAGAGCCATGCAAACAGACAAAGGCGGCTCGTCTTATAGCAAGCCTTTATGAAGACGGAAGCGAGTCCAGCTACGATTCTAATTCGTATGTCGAAAAAGTCTGGATTGACGGCAAGGTAAAGGACGACTATTCTCTGAGTCACTTCAATACATCTATGCACCCTTGCTACCAGCAGGACAGCAGCCTGCTGATGCATTACGACGACGAAGATTCGTACAGGGAAATTCAGGGCGTGTTCAAGAACACAAAAACAGGCGAAAAGGTTCTGGCAGGTAAGCTGGTGTCGAAACTTGACTACGACTTGAACATCGATGAAGACGGAGAGTTCTGCGGCGATGTCGATGATTTGGAGCAGAGTCTCGTTTTTTACGCAGCGTATGAATTTGTCAGCCCGAAAGACAAAGATGCGTGCGTCAAGGCATTTGTCGCGGATTTGAAAGAGGATCTCGGCGAGGATGCGCAGATTTCGGAATCCGACTGGACTTTCGTGGGGCTTGGCTCCGAGCGCAGTTTCTTTGACATCTACGGCACAAATCCGCCTTTGAAGCAGTATCGGTCTGCATGGGACTTCTACGACAACGAATAATGAGCAGAATGCTCGTAACGCCGGAGCAGGCTCTGCTCTGGCTTTCCAAAAACTACAAGAACCGCCCTCTCAATGAATCCGTCGTCGCGGAATACGAGCGAAAAATCCGCGCGGGCGAATGGCGGGAGAGGGGCGGAATCCCGATTATAATCACGCCGTCGGGCGAACTGCGGAACGGTCAGCACAGGCTCACCGCCCTCGTCCGCGCAGGTTGCCCGCTTGTGTTGCAGGTGTGCGTCCACGATGACAGACGGCGAGCTGATTTTGAGGCAAAACAACAGCCGTGCGGGCTTTTAGCGCAGGAGAATAAAACATGAAAGATGTTTTGAAAATTGCAGACGGCGTGCTGAAAGAATGCACGGATAAGGATGTGGAGAGCGTGGTGATTCCCGAGGGCGTCACGGAAATTGGCGGTTGTGCGTTCAAAGGCTGCGAGTCGCTTGCGTCGGTAGAGATTCCGTCCAGCGTCACGAAAATCGGCAAGCAGGCGTTCAGGGATTGCACGTCGCTTTCGTCGGTTGTGATTCCGTCGAGTGTCACGGTAATCGGCGATTTTGCGTTCAATGGCTGCAAGTCGCTTTCGTCTGTGTTGATTCCGTCAAGCGTCAAGAAAATAGGCGAGAGGGCGTTCTGGTATTGCACGTCGCTTTCGTCGGTGGAGATTCCATCAAGCGTCACGGAAATCGGCGCGAAAGCGTTCAAAGGCTGCAACATCAACGAGCTTTCGCATCCTCTCCTTACGATAAAGAACGGAGTCGCAATCAGGGACAACGAAGTTTTGTGTTGCGCAAGTCAGAGCACATCTGTTGTCACGATTCCCGAGGACGTCACGAAAATCAGCGATTATGCGTTCAGTCACTGCGAGTCGCTTGCGTCGGTTGTGATTCCGTCCAGCGTCACGGTAATCGGCGCGTGTGCGTTCGAGTGCTGCACGTCGCTTGAGTCGGTAGAGTTCGGCGGAACGGTGGCTCAGTGGAAATCGGTGGAAAAAATGTCCGGTTGGCACTATGGCTTTCCCGCAACGACTGTGAAATGCTCGGACGGCGAGGCGAAGCTGTAGGGGCGGCGCGGCAGGAGGCGCATACGGGCGTCTAACGAGGTCGGAATCCTGCGACCGCTGCGGGCGGCTTTTCAGGACAAAACGGAAACAGACCGCGGAAAACGGTTTGATATAAAGAGAATGCGCAGAAACCGCCTATGGCGGCGGCGCAAAGGAGTAAGCACAATGGCTAATACGATTACAAACAGCATTTTTATGGACGATGAGAACGGCAAAAGGAGTTTACAATGAAATGTACAAATTGCGGCGCGTCGCTATCTGACAGCGCAAAGTTCTGCCCTGAGTGCGGAACGAAGGTTGTGCGCGAGCTTTTCTGCGCGGAATGCGGCACAAAGCTTGCGGCGGGCACAAAGTTCTGCCCCGAGTGCGGCACGAAAGTGGGCGGCTCTGCGGCAAGCGCACCCAAAGCGGCAAAAGAAAGCTACCCCAAGGACAACGGCAGCAGCAAGTGGCTCACGATTGAGGACGGCGTTCTTGTGGAGTGCGACAGGGAAGCAGAAGGCGTGGTCATCATTCCTGAGGGAGTGACGGAAATCGGAGAAGATGTTTTTGTGGGCTGCGAGAAAATCACGGAAATCGTAATTCCCGCAAGCGTGGAAACAATAGATGACAGTTTCAATTATCACAAATCTCTCCGTGCCTTTACCGTAGCGGGCGGGAACAAGGAATTCAAGTCGGTTGACGGCGTGTTGTACTCAAAGGACGGAAAAACATTGTCAAGCTATCCATGCGGAAAAGAAGATGAATCATTTACCGTTCCCGACGGCGTGACAAAAATCGACAGTTTTGGCGCAAATGAATCGCTCGTATCGGTAAAACTCCCCGACAGCCTTGAAAAAATCGGCGATTCTGCGTTCTGTGACTGTGAAGCGCTTGAATCAATCACGCTCCCCGATAGCCTTGAGGAAATCGGCGATTCTGCGTTCTCTGGCTGTAAAGCACTTGAGTCAATCAAAATCCCCGCGAGTGTCACTGAAATCGTTTCTAATGCTTTCAGTTGGTGCGAGGCACTTTGTTCCATTGCCGTAGCGAGCGGGAACGAGGAATACAAGTCGGTTGACGGCGTGCTGTATTCAAAGGACGGAAAAACATTGCTAAGCTATCCGAGCGGAAAAGAAGATGAATCATTTACTGTTCCCGACGGCGTGACAAAAATCGACGATTCTGCATTCTATGACTGCAATGCGCTTGAATCAATCACGCTTCCTGCAAGCATCACCAAAATCGGCAAATATGCGTTCTATGAGTGCAATGCGCTTGAATCAATAAAACTTCCAGACGGCGTGAAAGAAATCGGCGATTCTGCATTCCGTGGTTGTGAAGCGCTTGAATCAATAAAACTTCCAGACGGCGTGAAAAAAATCGGCGATTCTGCATTCTATGGCTGTGAAGCGCTTGAATCAATCACGCTTCCTGCAAGCATCACCAAAATCGGCGAATATGCGCTTAGCTGCGAGAGCCTAAAGCAAGTGCGCTACGAAGGCACGACGGACGAGTGGGAAGAAGTGGAGCAAGGCGAAGGCTGGCTGTGTGAAACCCAAGTGAAAAAAGTGCGCTGCTCGGACGGATTCGGCGAGCTTTCTGAAAATGCGTTCGGCGATGACGATGAAGATGAGGACGAAGAGCCTGACACCAACGACAGCGAGGACGACGAGATAGACACCAACGATAGCGAAGATGATGAGATTGACACCAACGACAGCGAAGACTGGGACGAAGAAGAGGAAGAAGGGGACGAAGCGGACTAGCATATTGCAGTAAAAAGCGGCTGGCATGGGGGAGTTTTCCTCATGCCTGTTTTTGCAAAGAAGATTGGTTTTAAGGAGAAAATGAAAATGCCGGAAGAAATGAACGCCTACGGCAGCGTGGACGAAGAACTGAACGTGCAGAGCAAGCGGATTCTGCACGATTGGCTTACAAAGGCGATTGAGGACAACGACAGAGAGTTGTTTGCGCATTGCGTGTCGGTGCTCGGCACAAGCTGGAACGTAAAGCGCACGGTAAAAAGCACTGTTTTTGGCGATTTCGTCAATCATCTGTGGGAGAAAGTTCCCGACATCAAGGACGGAAGCTATCGCTGGCAGAATGAGGGAGAGGCGTTTTCGTATCAGTCAGGCGGAAAGACAAAACACGCCTACAGCTACGAAAGCAAGGTGTGCTTTGCCATTGCGCCCGCACAATACAAAATCATCTACGACACGAACACCTGCAAGCATTTGAAAGCGGTTCTGCACCGTCAAAGACGCATTGTGCTTGCGACGTTCGCGGATGCGGTCAATGAATGGTGTGCGGCAAACAACATAGACACGGCAAGCGAAGATGCCCTGTACCGCGCCGATTATGCGCTGTGGTCGGGCGAAGCCGTAGTTCAAGCTAACAACGGAGGAAATGAATAATGGCTAGAGCAACTTGTGAAAGGTGCGGAAAAAAGTTTGACTATGATGATTATTATAGTAATAGTGGCGAAGCTAATGGGTGTGGCTACTGGGAAGGATACGGCTACTTCTGCTGCGAGGGGCATTATCTTGAATTCAAGAAAATGAAGGATGCGGATAATAGGCGCAAAGCCGATGCCTACCTAGCTCAGAAATTGGATGAAGAATTAGAGCGCATAAAAATGGAAAAGCAGGTGATAGAGCTTGACCCAAAGAAGCTCGGTCTCCCGCTTGACAAGGCGTGGGGCAACACAGGCGACTGGAACGGCGTAGAAATCCAAGACAAAAAAAGCTGGAAAGTCAGCGACGGCAAGCTCACCATAAAAATCGGCAGAATCCAGAACGATGCAAAAGGTCCTACAGGCACACTCCGCATTACATTCGAGTGGATTCATTCCGACGGCTCACGGGAAATCTGCGCCAAGTTCTACAGAAACAAGCTTGAGGCTGGCTACGGCTACCCTGACATAGAAGCAACGGTGGACTACACCAAGCCCAAAAACAAGACGCGCGAGAGCAAAGCTGCAATCTGCGTCTACGAACTGGACGGAGATGGCAAATGGGTGCGCCTTACGAGCTACGAGTTCAAGTCCGAAGCACAGAAAGAGCGCGACGCAGAGCAGGCAAAACGCGATGAGGAGCAGGCAAAACGCGACGCGGCGGCACGCAAAAAGCGGGAGGCTGAGGAAGCGGTAAAACGCGCGGCGAGAGAGAAAGAGAGTAAGCGGTTAGATAAGGTTGAGAATGCTTTTATCATTTTCCTGTCGGTTGTCCCCTTGTGGCTTGCCGCGCTGTGCGTTCTGAGCGGCAACATACCCACCGTATACATTGCGGCGATAATTATTGCCGCGACCGTATGGGGCATATTTCATCTTGGCGGACCGCTACTCTCTGATACGGATCTTCTAAGTACCATTTATGAAACAGGAATTGGCTGCATTGCGATAGACTGGATTCCGATGGTCGTCATAAGCCTTTTGTGTACTGGAGGAAATTATATCGCCGTGGGGGCAATCGTCGTCGGCGCCATAGTGCTTGCCCTTGCAATGAGGTTTTTAAAATTACCCGCAGTCGCGATTGTGGCGGCAATCCTTTCCATTGCATTGCCAGTCGCCGCGATTGGGCTAGGCGTGGCTACTATGGTGAGGGGCGACAAAATCGAGGACAAGGTGGAAGCCGTCGCCTACTCATTGTTTGACTTGTTTGACACGAAAGCCGCCAAGCAGATGAAAAAGTGGTACACTCCCGAAGCGGATGCCGTGGTGGGGCAGAAGTTCGCCCGCTACAGAGTGGACGTGCACAGCGGCGCGATAAGCACGGAATACGAAGTTAAGTTCGGAAAGAACGGGCGGCTGCTTATAGGCGTCGGCGACTTCTACACGGTTGACACCGCCACGCGCACCATAAACACCTGGTACAAAAAGGACAAGGAAGAAGCCCCTAATGCCCGCTACTTCCACTACTTCCCCGACGGAAGCGCGTATTACGAACTGTACAAAGACGGCACTGCTTCAATCGGCTACCCCAAAGAGGGCGCGGCTTTTAACGCGGCACAGGCAACCGAGGTCATCGGAAAGACGTTCAGCGGCAAATGGAGCGACAAGTTCACGGCGACGGTAACGTTCGGCAAGGACGGCAGGGCGAGCGTGCTCTTCAGCGACGGCGACAAAGCCAGCGGCGCGTACATCGCAAGCGACGAGGACAACATGGTGCTCTACAACCACAAGGACGCGGGAGTGTGGCACACGTTCACCTACAGCGACGACGACAGCGGCGTGACGTTCTGGCGCATGTACGCGAAAAAGATTGAAAGCGGCTTCGCTTCCACGATACGTGCCGACATCCACGACGACTGGAAGAGGAAGTAGCGTGATTCCTGCATAGCGGAAACTTGCACACGGCGCACTGGCTCATGGCTAGTGCGCTTTTTTTTGTGCGTTTTAGCGACGGTGATCTTAACCCCTACGGCAGAAACAGACCAAATTGTGTGCGTGCAGTGCGGGCTTTTAACTATTGAACTTCGCAAAAACGGAGTAGCATTTTATCTCTTGAAAATACGCCGCGCCTAAAATGCGACGTATTTTTTTCGTTGCATTAGGTTTGTTTGTGTTTGCCGCGAAAAGAAGTACAATCGCTGTTTTCATGGATTCTCCTTTAGATTGAAAAAACAGACGCTCATAAAATTGCAGTCAGATTGCAAGCAAAAAGAAAAAGTTATAGAATCTGACATACTATGAAAATATATCTTTCAAAGCCAGGCGTTGTTTGTTGCGCAGGGCTTGGAGCGGAAAAACTTTGGAAAGCCGTTTCTCAAGGCGACAATTCTTTTATAAAAAAAGTGAAGACAAAGACAGGCGATGAGTTTTTTGCTGCTCGCATTGATGATGAGGCTTTGAGCGACAGCGGCTCTCGCTTCGAACAGAAAATCAGCAAAATCGAGAGTGCCGCGTTGGAGCAAATCGCGTCTGTTGTCGAAAGCGCAAAGCAAAAATACGGAAAAGAGCGTATTGCCGTTCTTGCAGGCGGGTGCGACAACGGAAGCGAGCTTTCTTTTTTGGCGCACAAGCGATATTTTGAGTGCGGCTCTTTCACAGACGGCTACAGTCTTGAAATGCAAGGCTCTTCATACACGGCAAGCCTAATTAGCGAAAAGTTCTCGCTTTCGGGGATAACGCTTTCGTTTTCGACCGCTTGCTCTTCGAGCGCGAGCGCTATCGTGAAAGCTGCCGAACTCATCGAAGCAGGGCTTTGCGATGCTGCCATTGCAGGAGGCGTCGACATTGCTTCCGACACGGCTCTTTTGGGTTTTTCGGCGCTGGGAGCGATTTCGAGCGAAAAAACAAACCCAATGAGCGAAAACCGAAGCGGAATAACGCTCGGAGATGCAGCGGCGTTCTTCGTGCTTTCAAAAGACGATTTGGATAATACAGGCGTATATCTTAAAGGCACAGGCGAAAGTGCAGATGCCTATCACATGACAAGCCCTGACCCAAGCGGAGCGGGTGCTGTTTTGGCGATGAGAAAGGCGATGAAGAGCGCTGGAGTTGACGCGAGTTGTATTGATTATGTCAATCTTCATGGAACAGGAACTCGCCTTAATGACGCAATGGAAGCAAAAGCGCTTTGCGAAGTTCTTGGAAAAGATATTCCTTGCTCAAGCACAAAAAGCATTACGGGGCACACACTCGGAGCGGCTGGCGCTCTTGAAGGTGCTGTCTGCTTTTGTGCGCTTTCGGACAAAAGTGGCGTTCTTCCGCTTCAAGTCTGGGACGGAGAGAAAGGTGCGGAGATTGAACTTGAGCGTATCATTGACAAGAGAGAAAGTTTTGGCAATAATGCGATACACTGCTGTATGTCCAATTCTTTCGCGTTTGGTGGCGCGAATGTCAGTCTTGTTTTTGGGAAAGATTAGATGGCTTTGATTGAGAAAGACGATTTGAGGAAAATCCTTCCTCAAAAATCTCGCATGGCTCTTATCGACCGTGTTATAAGCGCGGACAAAGAGGAAAAATCAGTTGTTTGCGAATCTGTTATAACAAAGGACAATCTTTTTTATGATGAAGCGGAAAAAGGTGTTCCGACTTTCGTTTCTTTCGAGATGATGGCGCAGTCTATTGCGGCGGCAAATGCTGTTTTGGACAGTGACAATGCGCAAAAATCTGGAATGATTTTGAGTGTCAATGATTTTGAATCCTTTGTGCCGTTTTTCCGCTCAGGCGATACGATTTTGATTTTTGCAAAAGAAGATTTTGCCTCGTCTCCGATTTTCCGCTATGATTGCGCGGTCAAAAAAGGCGATGAGATTCTTGCGAGTGCAAAAATCACTGTCATGCAGTCAGATTTCAATGTTGAGCGCTTGAAAAATTAGCGCGTTTTTGGGGATTTTATGGAGAATAGCGAAAAGAAAATACTCGTCACAGGCGCTTCTGGTGGCATTGGTCGAGCAATTTGCGCTGAATGTGCAAAAGCGGGATATTACGTTATCGTTCATTACAATAAGGGAGCAGATAACGCTCAGAAAACGCTTGATGAAGTGAAGGCGAACGGCGGCGACGGCGAGCTTTTGCAGATGGACGTCACGAACAGAGACGAGTGCAAAGAAAAACTCGACGCTCTCAGCGAAAAACACGGCGCTCTTTGGGCAGTCATCTCGAATGCGGGAGTTTCAAGCGATACAACATTTGCGGGAATGTCTGGCGAGAGCTGGGACAAGGTCATTCGCACAAACCTCGACGGCTTTTACAATGTTGTTCAGCCTCTGATATTGCCAATGGCGCGAAAAAAGAGAGGTCGCATTATCACGATGGCAAGTGTCAGCGGGCTTATCGGAAATCGCGGTCAGGTCAATTATAGTGCGGCAAAAGCGGGCATTATCGGAGCGACAAAGGCTCTTGCTGTTGAACTTGCAAGTCGTGGAATTACTGTGAACTGCATTGCGCCGGGAATTATCGATACAGAAATGATAAAAGACGCTCCGTTGGACTTGATTCTTGAAGCCGTCCCGATGAAAAGAGTTGGGAAGGCGAGCGAAGTTGCTTCACTGGCGCTGTTTTTGCTGTCGGAGGGCGCTTCCTACATCACGCGACAGGTTATCAGCGTGAACGGGGGAATTGCGTAATGGATTTTTTTAGAAAAGACGGCAGAAGACGCGTCGTTGTAACAGGCGCAGGTGTCGTAACTTCGCTTGGTCGCACTTGGAGCGAAATCTTTTCAAATCTCAAAGCGAAGAAAAACACAACAATTTATATGAAAGACTGGGACAGATTTGAGCGCATAAACACGCGCCTCGCGTCCCCTTGCACAATCTCTTTTCCGCAGTATCCTCGAAAAAAGATTCGCGGAATGGGGCGTGTTGCGCTGATGAGCCTTGTCAGCACAGAAGATGCGCTAAAAGATGCAGGCTTTCAGGGCGAAAACGATGAAATCGCCGAAATTATCACAAGCGGTCGAACAGGAATTGCTTACGGCTCTTGCTTTGGCTCTTTTCCGTCCACAGTTGACATGTGCAGAATGGAAATCGATGGCGATATTTCAAGAATTGACTCTCAAACATACATCAAAGCAATGCCTCAAACAAGCGCTGCGAACTTGAGCGTGTATTACAAGATTCGCGGTCGTGTCATAACGACGAACACCGCATGCACCTCAGGAAGCCAAGCGATTGGCTACGCTTACGAAGCGATTTCGCTCGGACTTCAGGACGTTATGATTGCAGGAGGAGCAGAAGAGCTTTGCTCACCATCCGCAGCTGTTTTTGACACAATGGGAGCGGCAGCGCACAAAAACGACACCCCAGAGACAGAGCCGCGTCCGTTTTCAAAAAATCGTGACGGACTTGTTTTGGGCGAAGGTGCGGGGACGTTCGTTCTTGAAAGCCTCGAAAGCGCTTTGAAGCGTGGTGCAAAGATTTACGCCGAAATTGTCGGATTTGGCACTAACGCTGACGGCACTCATATCACAAATCCGAATCGCGAAACGATGGCAGAAGCGCTGAAACTTGCCGTTCGCGACGCAGGGATTTCTTGTGATGAAATCGGCTATGTCAATGCGCACGGAACGGCGACTGCGACAGGCGACGTTGCAGAAAGCCACGCGACATTCTCAGTTTTCTCCCGTGCCGTTCCAATCAGTTCAACGAAAAGTTACATCGGGCATACGCTCGGAGCTTGTGGCGCAATAGAGGCGTTCGTAACTATGAATATGATGAGGGAAAACTGGTTTCACCCGACTCTGAACTTGAGCGAAATCGATGAAAATTGCGCTTCTCTCGATTACATCACAGGTGACGGACGAGAAATTGCTTGCGATTACGTTATGTCGAATAATTTTGCGTTTGGCGGCATAAATACGTCTTTGATTTTCAAAAAATACAGCGGAAACTAGAAGGGTATTTCACTCTTGTTTTTGCTATAAAGTGTTTTTTCAGCATTTGCGGTTAGAATAGAAGAAACGGTTTGGTACTTTTCTTTTAAGGAGTTTTTTATGAAGAAGTTACTTATTTTGGCAATTTCGCTCGCGTTCTCGGCGTTTGAGGTTTTTGCTCAGTCTGCTAGCGCTCTGGCGTCAAATGCAGAAGCTGCACTGGATAGTTCTGCGGCGAAGATTAACAGCGGGCTTGAGGATTTTTCAAAGGAGTTGAGAAACACTGTTCCGAATCTTGGAACGACGCAAAATGTTTATCCTGACGCTTTTATTGGAAAGATTTTCCCTGCAATTCCGCCGCACTTTGCAGTTGGCGCGAACTTCGGGCTTGCCGCTCTTAACACAGAAGGGCTTTCTGATGCCGCAGACGCAATCATTGACGTTATGAAGGACTTTGGCGGGCTTGATATTGATATGAGCGTGCCTTCTTCAATCGTGCTTCCGACGGTAACGCTTGATTTGCGCGCTGGTGGTTTTGTGCTTCCGTTCGATTTTGGAATTACAGCGATGCTTTCTGGTATTGACGCAATGAAGATTGACGCAAACGACAAATCGTCGTACACAAATCTTGGCGGAAACTTTAGCGTAGGCTCGTTCTCTGGCGAAGTCAATTTCTTTACGCTTGGTTTTGATGTGCGATACGCTCTCATTGAGGACGGTCTTTTGCTTCCAGGTCTTTCTGTTGGAGCTGGCTATGTTGTTTCAAAAGGCGCTGTTAGCGTTTCTGGCTCTGACAGCAAAACAAGTTCTGGCGTAAAGAACAGCGTTGACTCTGACCTTGCTGCCGCTTATGTTACGCAGACTATGTATCTTCAGGCTCAAGTTTCAAAGAAGTTCTTCATCATCACGCCGTTCCTTGGCGCAAGAATGCTTCTCACTTGGTCTGACAACGCATATTCTTGGAACGTGAATTACACGGCCAGCGTTTCAGGCCTCTCACAGTCGATTGCAAGAGGCTCAAGCGATACGATTACACGTGGCGTTTCGGACTTCTATCTTATTCCGCAGTTGTATTTTGGAACTGGCGTAAACCTTTTGTTCTTCCAGCTTTCAGCAAGTGCAGGATATGATTTGCGCGATTCTCTTCTCTTCGGAGCATTGAGTTTGAGATTCAAGCTCTAGCGCTTTTGAAAAAGACGTCTTGGTTTTCAGGGCGTCTTTTTTTATTTTGTGTGAAACAAGCGCAAATCATTTTATATTTTCTATGACAAAAAAAAGTTATTTTGCGTGCTTGTGATATAGTGAATCTTGTCATATAATACATAGTATGAACTGGCTTCTTATAGTATCTTCAGAAAAGAGTGAGGCGGCTTTGAATGCAAGCAATATGCTTATGAAGCATAATGCTCCTGTGAGAACGTTTGTTCTTCCAGAAGGAAACTCCCAGCTTGGTCTTGAGAGGCTTCTTCAAGCGCTAAAGAATATAACTCATTGTATTATCCCTGACTTTGATTCGATTGTCCCGTATAATACGACGTTGTTTCTTCTTGGATATTTGCAGGGACGGCATATAATGTCGTTTATTCAGGGAACTGCGAATTGTTATAGCAATCTTGTTTCATCTGATTCGATAAATTATTTTGAATCGTTTGAGAAGTTGCTTCGAATGGTTGACGCGGAGTTTGAGAATTTCTCAACGCTTGAGCGTCGTCGAATTGCGTATACATCGCTTTTCAAGGCAGGAATTCCGTTTACGACGGATTGTTTTGCAACTCATATTTCTCATGACGATGAAAAAGAGTGTAAGTTGTTCCTTGAAGCGGGAATGGACGTGAACAGCCGCGATTCAAACGGCACGCCGATGATTTGTATTGCTGCTCGTTCTGACAAAGTCGAGCGCATAAAGTGGCTTTTGGATAATGGCGCTGATATAAATGCTGTGTCCAAAGACCGCGGATATTCTGCGACGATGGACGCTGTTTGGAAAAATAACGAGGACGCTGTAAAAGCGCTTGTTACTCGTGGCGCAAACTTGAACTTTATTAGTCGTGATGGACAGTCTGTCCTTGTTCTTGCAGTTGGAACTGGAAATGCAAAGGTCGTTGAAATCCTTGCAAAATACGGTGCAGACCCGGACATCAAAGACCAGATGGGAATGAGTGCGCGGCAGTACGCCGTTTTGTTTAAGAAACCTGCGATGGTTGAATCGTTTGAAAAGTATTCTCCGAAGGATAAGCAAGAATAATGAATAAAATAAAAATAGCGTTTGCTGGCGGTGGTACCGGCGGTCATATTTACCCTGGTCTTGCCGTTGCAGACGAACTTAGAGCAATTGCAAAAGAGAAAAACATTGAAATAAAAATTGTTTGGATTGGCAATAAAAAAGGAATGGATAAAAATATCACAGAAAAAAGTGGTTCTGTTGATTACTTTCATGGAATTTCATGCGGAAAATTACGCCGATATTTTTCATTTCAAAATTTCCTTGATATCTTCAAAATCTTGGGTGGATGTATTTCATCGTATTTGTTCTTGAAGAAATTTCAGCCAGATGTTTTGTTTTCAAAAGGTGGTTTTGTCAGTGTTCCTCCGTGTTTTGCGGCAAAAATGCTGAAAATTCCTGTTTTTACGCACGAATGTGATTTTACTCCAGGTCTTGCAACAAGGATAAACAGCCGTTTTGCTTCAAAAATTCTTGTTTCGTATGATGAAACAAAAAAGTATTTTGCTCAGCAGTATAAAGAGCGTGTCGTTGTGACAGGAAATCCTGTCCGCCCTGTATTTTTTTCTGCGAATGCAAAAAGTGGGTTGATGTATCTTGGAATCGAAAATCCATCAAAGCCGATTCTTGTTGTTGTTGGCGGAAGCCTTGGGGCAAAGCAGATAAATGAACTTGTGCTTCAAAATATGCAGTGGCTTTGTGAGCATTTTATTGTTGTTCATCAAACAGGAGCGGCGTTTGCGGCAGAATATTCTGGTGTTTTGTCAATGACGAACGAAAACTATAAGCCATATGAGTTTATTTATGCCGAAATGCCTTCTGTCCTTGCAGCAGCAGATGTTGTGCTTTCACGAGCGGGTGCAAATTCGCTTTGGGAATGCGCTGTCCTTGGAAAGCCGATGGTTTTAATTCCTCTTTGCGGAAGCGGCACACGAGGAGACCAAGTTGATAATGCAGAATATTTTGAAAAGCAAGGTGCAGCCATTGTCCTCAAGGGCGCACAAGCGGACGCAGAACATTTGAAAGCGTCACTTGAAAAAATGCTTGATGCGAATTGCAGAAAATCCTATGCACAAGCAAGTGCTTCTTTTTCTTCTGGTGAGCGCTCGGCTCGGAAAATCGCAGAGCTTTTGATTTCTGAGACAAGCGGAGGAAATAATGGCTAGTCTTACTTTAATCGATTTGATTTTCGCATCGATTATTTTTGTTTTTGCTGTCAAATGTGCAGTAGTGGGACTTGTCGCTGAAATCCTGAAGAAATTTTCCATAGTTTTAGGCTTGTTTTGTGCTTTTGCTTTCCGCTCAAGCGTTTCTGCTTTTCTTTTTGAAAGCAATATTATCAAGAATCGCTTTGCAGCCGAAGCGCTTGCAGTGTTGCTGATTTTTATCTTTGTATTTGTCGCTATCCAGATTGTCATGCAAATAATTGGTGCTGGCATAAAATCAGTGAAGATACTTTCGAGTCTGGACAAAACTCTTGGATTTTTCTTCGGCATCATTGAAGGTCTTGTTGTTGTTATGATAATCCTTTGGCTCTTGTGCTTGATTTCGGCATTGAGCGGAGTTGATTTTTGCTCAAAAAGTTTGTTCTTCAATCTTCTTATGCCATCAATCACACCAGAGATGCAAGAATACGTTCCTGTTGTGCCTGTGGCGACTCCTGCTTGAAAAGGTTTGTCAATGTTTGAAAATCTCTTTTATCAAGATGCCGGGAATCTTTTGCGAGCGGATTTTGAGCGCAAAACACTTCCTGGCGCAATTCTTTTGTGCGGAAGCGAATATTCCGGAAAACTCACTGCTGCTCTTGAACTCTCTCGTGTTCTTTTGTGCCGAAAAAATCCAGCAGGCGAAAAAGATTGCGATTGCCCGTCCTGCGTGCGCTCAAGAGCGCTTTTGAACCCGAATGTCCTTTTGCTTGGTCCAAAAAATGACACCCTTGAAATTTCAGCAGCAAAAAATACATTTTTGCGCTCAGTTGCTGAAAATGCCGCTTACACAAAAGAGGCGCAGAAGACCTTTATAATCGCTACACGGAAATTGCTCGCCCGATTTAACGAAATGCTCTGGCAGAACGACAACAATGATTCAAAAATCAGCGCCATCGTTTCACAAATCGCCGACAACCTCGATGAAATCGATATTTCAAGAACATTGCCTGAGCAAAAGAAAATCGAAAAGATTTGCGACGCAATCGAAAAGGACGCAGAAAAACTCGAAAGCACATATCTTTATGACTCGATTCCAGTCTCTCAAATCCGAAATGTTGAGCAATGGGCAACCCTCACATCTGATTCCTGCCGTGTCGTCATCATGGAAAACGCCGACAGAATGCAAGACAGCGTGCGGAACGCCCTTTTGAAGACGCTTGAAGAGCCTCCTGAGCGCACAATTTTTATTCTCACGACGACGAACAAGGGCGCAATTCTGCCGACGATTTTGTCCCGCGTGCGCCTCTATTCGTTTTCAAAACGAACGGACAAGCAAGAAAGCGAAATCGTTGAGAAACTCTTTCACACACAAAGCGAAAATCTCTCCTCGTTCTTTCAGCAGTATTTGAGCGTTTCAAAAGAAACTTTGCGAGAGGCAGCAAAAAACTTTCTGAAAGCCGCCGTTTCTGCAAATTTTGCTCAAAGCGCCGCGATTGTAAAAGAGTGCGCTTCGTTTGAGCCTCGTGTTTTGCTGAAACTTTTCTTCAACGAAGCCGCTTTTATCCTTCGCCCGCTCATGAAAAGCGCCGTCGGAGTTTCAGCGCTTTCAGAAATAAACGAGCAAATACTCATCGCTCATCAAAACGTGACAGTGTTCAACCAAAGCCCCGAAGCCGCGCTGGACGTGCTTTTGCGACGCATTTACAGCATTAACCGCTCTCACAGCGGCGCTGTCGGTGTCGTCTTGCAGTTCTAGGCAAAAGTCAAAAAAAGGAAAGAAAAGCCATGCCAAAATATTCGCTTGTCGTTTCAGAAAACGAAAAATCAATGAGAGTCGACAAATTCATCGCAGACAACATCGAGGGAATGAACCGCTCAAAACTAAAAGCGGGCGCTGTTTCAATAAAAGTCAACGGCAAAGACGAGAAAGTGTCCTACAAAACAAAAGCGGGAGACAGCGTTGAAGTCGTTTGGGAAGACAGCGTTCCTGCCAACATTGAAGCCCAAGATATCCCCCTCGACATAATCTATGAAGACGATGATGTCACAGTCGTCAACAAGGCGCAGGGAATGGTGACTCACCCTGCCTCAGGAAACTGGAGCGGCACACTTGTGAACGCCCTCCTTTTTCATTGGAAGAGGGGAAAGTCGACGGATTTTCGCCCCGGCATTGTCCACAGACTCGACAAAGACACCTCAGGCGTCATAATCACAGCGAAAAACCGCAACGCCGAGGAAGTCCTTCAAAAGCAAATCCGCGCTCACAGCACAAAAAAAGAATATATCCTCATCGTTTCGGGAGCGCCGAAAGAAAAAAGCGGAGTCATAAAAACGCAAATTATCCGAGACCCCTCCGACAGAAAAAAATTCAAGGCCACGACCGACACCGACAAAGGAAAGAGCGCCGTGACCTATTACCGCTGCTTTGCCACATATGGCGCATATTCTCTCATTCGCGTGCGGCTTGGAACAGGGCGGACACACCAAATCCGCGTGCACATGAAATATCTTGGCTGCCCGATTCTTGGCGACAGCATTTACGGAAAAAGCGACAAGAACTTTCCTTGCGCGACGCTCATGCTCCACGCGCGACGCCTTTTCATCGCCCTTCCGAGCGGCGAGAAAAAAGAGTTCGTCGCACCTGTCCCAAGACGATTCAAGGAAGTTTTGCGCTATCTTCACACGCATTTTGCAAAGAATTTTCCATGCTGAACTTGATTCAGCCGTGGTGTTTACGGAAAGTATGCATTAGAAATTGTTGTCATGCTGAACTCGTTTCAGCATCTGAGTTGATTTAGTAGATTTTGAAACAAGCTATTCAATGACATTTTCATTGGAAATTCATTCAGACGACAGTATTTTCAGTGTCGTTTCATCGCTGTTACAATTGTCTTAAAGATAACAAATGTTCGTTTTAAGACTGCGAGCCAGCGGACGTTTTAACAAATGTTTAAAGCATGAAATTCACTCCAGCGGAGCTTTAAACAAATGTTTTTTTCTTTGCTGAGTGCCAGCGGGTCTTTAAACAAATGTTCGAAGAGCGAAAAGCGTCTCAGTGCTGTGTTTTTTGGAAGCACTCGTCGAGAAAATCTTCGAGAGCGAACAAAAAACAAGAGCGCTCATAAAAGAACTTTACTTTCTTGTCTATTTCAAAAACGTATTGAGTGCCTCTTTTCTTTTCCTCGGCGCTCGCCCTGATGTTCTCCCAGCGGAAAATCTCGTGCGTCTTGAGATTTTGGATTCCGTCGGAGAAAAAGCGCATCTTCCTCGAAGACGCATTGATGAAAGCGCCTCCGCTTCGCATTATAGCCTTTTGCCCTTCGATGTCGCTTTCAAACTTTTTCCTCAAGATTGCGCTCATCTTGGCAATAAATCGCTCGTCATAAAAATCGATTTTCAAAAAATCTTCTTTTCCGTTTTTCTCTCCCAAGTGCAAAACGAGCGTGTTGCCTGCTTTTGAAGTCGTTACATGGACGTGGAAGTCCTTTATGTCAGAGACTTGAATCGTCCGCTTTTTCAAAAACGCAAGAATATCCGCCGTGATTTTATCATCGCTCACGACCGCCGTCCTGAAATAGACGGGGAAAGTGAACGCGCCGACTATAAAAAAGGCTGGAATGACGATAGGAAGGGCATCTCGAACTGTGCTGTCGAAAATGCACCAGAGAGAAAAGGCGAAAAACATGAAAACGAAAAGTGTTTCAAAAATCCTTGTCGAAAGCGAATAGCAGTAGTATTTTTGCTTCATTTTTTATTTGACGTAGACCGTGTAGCCTATGATATGACCGTATCCCGTGCGCTTTTCGCTGTCCGTCTCGTCTTTGTTCTTTGTGTAGCGGATTGGCTCGAACTCGACAGTGGCTTCGCTTCCGTCTGAGTAGAACGCCGTGAATGTTGTGTAATCGTTGTAAAGATTAGCAGTAGAAGTTGATGGCTCTCCGCCGTTAGCTCCATTAACTGTTACACTTGAGTTTGTTTCACTATAAGTTGCTCCAAAGTACGGGTTTTTCACCGTGATTGAAAAAGCGCTTTTGTTGATTATTTTCACAGGCTTTTTTTCCAAAGTTTCCGTTTTGATGGTTTGTGTTCCTGTGTCGTAATAGCTGTATGTGTCCGCATAATTGCTGATTGTGTAGTTGTAGCAGTGGAAAGAGCGGTTTGTGCGGCTCATCGTGACACGCGGATAGTCGTCTGAGGTGATTTTGAGAAACTCATCGTCGTCGTCCGCGCTCAATGAAAGCTCTATGTCAACACTTTCGCCGCTTTTGACGAGCGTCTCGTTTACATAAACGTCAAAACTTGAATTGTTTGTTACTGTCTGTGCGTAATCGTTTTCTGCGCTGTATGAGCAGCCAAAAATAAAAAGAAAAGAAAATGAGATAAATGCGAATATCAATTTGTTCATAGGCGTATTAAACCATTCTTTAGCATAAATATCAATAAAGCGCCAAAAAAATTTTGAGGAAGCGAAAAAGTATTGTATAATAATGCAATTTAGAAAGTGCTACGTCTTGTGGATTCCGAAACAAGTTCGGAATGACATTAAAGAAATGCAATTTGATTTCATTTTTCAAGGAGAGCAAAATGGCTGATGAGAAGGAACTGAGTGTCAGTTTTAGCAATGGAAAATTCGTGGTTTCAGGTGAGTTTGATTTTGGCTATATGGGTGTTTACAAGGATTCGCAGATTGAAATCTTGAGCGAAATTGATGACGTTCGCGATTGGGATTGCGTGAAAAAATCTTTTGGCGAAAAAGAGCCGACGGACGAAGAGCTTTGTGCTTTTTTGGCAGATTGCCTGAAGCAGTATCAGAAAAAAATCAGTGAAAACAAAAAGATGGTCAACGATAATTTCTTGGCCAACGTTTTTTATGAAATGTCGCAGTGCGGCTATCCGTTTTGGGAGAACGAAAAACTTGTTACATCGACGGACTTTGATGAAGATGAGCTTTGGGAAAGCGGCTATGATGATTTGAATGAAGTGATTGACGATTTGATGAGTGAATATTCTGGAACGGCGAACGATGGAAGCGTGAAAAAGCGAGATGTTGAGGCGGCGGTGAGAAAGGCGCTCCCTCTTTTCAATCTGGACGCAGTGCTAAAGAGCGTTAAAAGCGAGTATCTTTGCTTGAGCGACGGCTATCTTGCTTTTCAGTGCTCCGACACGCTTGGCGCTGAAATCCTTTGCGGTGCGTATGACCAGCTGAGCGAAAATCTTGAGTTTACGGAGTGGCATAATCACTAGCACTCTTGCTCAGAATGACAAAATTCGTGATAATGTAAAAATAAATTGCGATTACCTCAAAATCGGGGAAGGTTTTTTATGAATAATGTGAATAAGATTGTAGATACGATTGGAAATGCGTTTTTTAAGGATTCCAAAGATACAGATTATGGCAAGAACTTGCCGCAGCTGCTTCGCTCTCGCGCAAAAGTCTGCCCAGACGTAACGCTTCAGGCGTGCAAGAACCGCGCAGGCAAGTTTGACCGATACAGCTACAAATACGTTTATGAGCGCGTGATTGAGTTTTCCTGTGCGCTCAAGAACTTTGGCATAAAGCGCGGCGACAAGGTTGCGATGATGGCAGACAACCGCCGAGAATGGCTCATTGCGGACTTTGCGCTTTTGTGCTTGGGAGCGGCGGACGTGCCTCGCGGCTGTGATTCGATGGGGGCGGAAATGCGCTTCATCATCAATTTTGTGGGCTGCAAAGTGGGCTTTTTTGAAAACGGAAAGCAGCTCGAAAAAGTGCTTGAAAAGCGCGAAGAAGTTCCGACGCTGACCGATGTCATTCTTTTTGACCCGCCGAGCCAAGAAACCGACGTTAAGGCTCATTCTTTGGGCATAAAAGTGCATTTGTTCAGCGAGTTCGAGGACAAGGGCGCAAGTGCCTCAAGAAGCGAGAAAGAGGCGATTGAGGCGGAAATCGACGCGACGGACAAAGACGAAATTGCAACCGTGATTTTCACGAGCGGCACGACAGGCACTCCGAAAGGCGTTATGCTCACTCACGACAACTATATGGCGCAGGTGGAATGTGCCAGACAAGTGCTCCCTGACGCGCGACAGGGACAGCTTTGGCTTTCGGTTCTTCCTGTGTGGCACAGCTTTGAGAGAGCGTTCGTGTATATGATTATGGGCTTGAACTCAGGATACGCGTATTCAAAGCCTGTCGCGCCCGTTATGCTTGGCGATATGGCAGAAATCCACCCAGAATGGATGTGCGCCGTTCCGCGATTGTGGGAGAGCTTTGCGCGTGCGTTCTATCGCGAAGTTAAAAAGAAGGGCGGCTTTAGTTTGATGAGCTACAACATCGCCATTTCTATCGGAAAGCAGTACAGTTGGGCAAAAAATCACGTTCGCGGGCTTGTTTGTCGCTTCAGAAACTATCCAAAGATTTTCGACGTGGCAAAAGGCATTGTTCCTTTCATCTTGCTTTGGCTTCCAAATCTTCTTGCAGACCTCGTCGTTTTCCGTCAATTGCGCAAAAAGCTCGGCGGCAAAATGATTGCGGCAATTAGCGGCGGCGGCACGCTTCCTTCTGACATCGATTCTTTCTATCACGCAATCGGCTTTAATCTTCTTGAAGGCTACGGAATGACCGAAACCGCGCCAGTCCTTTCCGTCAGAAACTCGCACCGCCCTTGCTACGGCTGTGTCGGCGAAGTCTTTCCGACGATGGAAATGCGCATTGTGGAAGAAAAAGACGGCAAAATCGTTTCGATGGACGCACTCCCGCCAGGAAAGCGCGGTATGATTATGGTGCGCGGACGGCAGACGATGAAAGGCTACTTCAACCGCCCAGACCTCACGGAGGCGACAATCGACAAAGACGGCTGGCTCAACACGGGCGACCTTGGAATGATGAGCTTTGACAACGAAATCAAAATCACAGGGCGCGCGAAAGACACAATCGTTTTGCAAGGCGGAGAGAACATCGAGCCTGTTCTTTTGGAAAGCGCGATTAAAGCGAGCAATTTTGTCGAAAGCGTTGTTGCGCTCGGTCAAGACCAGAAGTTTATCGCCGCTCTCATCGTTCCGGACAAAGCACTTTTGCTAAATTACGCCGAAGAAAACGGCATTGTTTACGACACTTACGAGTCGCTTCTTGAAACAACGGAGATTCAGACGCTGTTTAGAAGCGAAATCGACAAGTACATCACGCCAGAGGCGGGCTTCAGGACCTGCGAGCGCGTCTTCCGCTTCTGCTTGCTTCCTGAGTCTTTCCGCGAGGGCGAGGAAATCAGCGCAAAGAAAGAGCTTCTCCGCCACAAAATCGACAAGATTTACGCCAAGCAAATCAAAAAGCTCTTTAAATAAAACAGAGTGTCTTTTAAATAAACCAAGCAACTTTTTTTGATGAGAATCGTTAAAATAACGATTTGCGCCAAGCGTGAAAACAGCAATCGTTATTTTAACGATTTGTGAAAGTGAAAAAGCGGGCTTTCGTTAAAATAACGATTTGAGAAATCCGAATAGTCTTAAATCGTTATCATAAACATTTAAGGAAAGTGTTTCAGATTACAATCGTTAAAATAACGAAGCGTGTTTTGATGAATTTGCAAAATCGTTATTTTGACGATTTTTGTTTTTTGAAAAAGAGCATGTTTATTTATAAAAGACGAGATTTGACTCGTGTCTTTTATAAATCAGTTGTGGATTGTATAATAACGATTGAGGCCAGGAGGTTTTTATGAGTTATGCAGTTTTGGAACAAAATATAAAAATCATCGCTTGTAAAGGTCATTACGAATGATTGCAGATTATAATTCACTCAAGACGGAAAGAAAATGAATATAGATAATAGCGTTTCAAAAATATTAAGGGAGTGGGGGAGTTTTCAGACTTCTGTCCGCTCTTTGAGCGCGGAGAATGCGAAACTTCCTGCTTCAATCGAGGGCTTGACGGGCTCTCTTTCGGCGTTTTTTGCCTCAGAATATGTGCGTTCCCGAAAATACGAGGCTTTGCGCGCTTTGCAATATGGCGAGAAAAACGAAGAGCTTGGCGACACGATTATCGTTGTGCAAAGCGACAAAGACGCTGCCGAAATGTACAGCGACTTGCAGAGCGTTTTGGGCGACAGCGCGGAAGTCTACGTTTTTCAGTGGTGGGGAACTGTGCCGTATCGCCCTGTGGCAAAGGGTGCGAAAATCTTTGCCGAGCGTGCGGGCGTGCTTTCGCTTTTGTCGCGCGGACAAAAAACGCTCACTCTCGACACAAAACCGCGCATTTTCATCATGAGCCAGCGGGCTTTTCTTTCGCCGGTTCCGAGCGCGGAATATGTGAAAAAAAATTGCTTTTATATGCAAAAAGGACAGCCTTTTGACTCCGACTCGCTTTCAAAAAAACTTAGCAGTTTGGGCTATATGCGAGTTCCGCGCGTTACGGTCTGCGGCGAGTTTGCGCTTCGGGGCGAGGTTTTGGATTTGTACGCTCCAAACACAGAAAGCGCAGTTCGTATTCAGTTTGATTTTGACGAGATTGAGCATATAAAACTCTTCGATGTAGCAACTCAAAACACGTCGGGAAGCCTTGAGCGCGTGCTTGTGCCTGCAATGAAAGAAGTTATTTGGACTGACGAGCTTGTTGAAAAAGCCGAGAAAAAACTGCACGAAATCGACGAGAACGGCATTGGTGGCTCTGCGGAAGACTCTGGCGACGAGGCGATTTTGAGCTTTACCGAACTTGCGCGAAACTCGCTTGATTCGATGCTGACCGAATTGGCGGTGAACAAAGAAACGGCTGGCGAAGAGCTGTTTTATCCGCTTTTGTGGGACAAAAAATATTCGGTTTTGGATTACATCAGCGACGGCGCGAGCGTGATTTTTGCCGACTTCGACCGCTTGCAGAACGCCGAAGAAAGCATTTTGCGCGAGTACGAGGGAATGTACAGAAAAGCCCGCTTGACGCTGCCTGTCTTGCCGCCGAGCGAAATGATTTTTGATTTTAAGACGCTGTCAAAGGCGCACAAGCGAAGCCTTTATTTCAAGTCGCTTCACACTGTTTTGAACGACGATGGAGGCACAGCCTCTTTTTCAACAGAAAAGCATACTGATGTCAAAATAGAAGCGGAGGCGGGAAAAAACTTTTTCGGCAATATCAATTATCTAAAAGAACAGCTTTCGACTTACAAAAAAGACGGCTGGAGAGTTTTCATTTACGCCGACAACTCTCAGCAAGCCCTCCGCATTGGTGAGCTTTTGAAAGATGTTATCGACGAAGATAAAACAACTTTGGAAATAGAGCCTTTGGCTCTTACGGCGGGATTTTGCGTCAATGAAATAAAGCTCTTGGTCATTCAGGAAAACGAGATTTTCGGGCGCAGAAAAGCCGCTCCGAAGATGCTCAAAAAAGGCGTGAAAAGCTCTGTTATCGATACTTTCGTTGAACTCAATCCTGGCGATTACGTCGTTCACGTCAATTACGGAATCGGGCTGTTCAAGGGCATTGAGCGCATAAAATCTCTTGGCAACGAGCGCGATTACATCACGCTTGAATACGCCGACGAAGATTTTGTGTATGTGCCGATTGAGCAAGTCAATATGGTGCAGCGCTACATCGGAAGCGAAGGCTCAAAGCCGCAACTTGACAAAATCGGCTCGAAGTCGTGGGAAAATCGGAAGAACCGCGTGCAGAAAAAAGTCGAAGAGATTGCAGAAAAGCTCATCGATTTGTATTCGCGCAGAAAGGCGAGCGTGGGCTATCCGTTTCCGCGTGACACCGAGTGGCAGACCGCGTTTGAGGCGGCTTTCCCTTACGAAGACACGGCAGACCAAGCCACAGTGAGCGCGGAAATCAAGGCGGATATGGAAAAGCCCACGCCAATGGATCGTCTTGTGTGCGGCGATGTCGGCTACGGAAAAACCGAAATCGCAATGCGCGCGGCGTTCAAGGCGGTTATGGGCGGAAAGCAGGTTGCCTTCCTTGCTCCGACGACGATTCTTGCAGAGCAGCATTACGAAACTTGTCTTGAGCGATTCGCGAACTTCCCTGTAAAAATTGCGCAGATGAGCCGCTTTGTGAGCGCAAAAGAGCAAAAAAAGACTTTGGCTGATTTGGCGGCTGGTCAAGTTGATATTCTTGTCGGAACTCATCGCATTATTCAAAAAGACGTGGTGTTCAAAGACCTCGGCTTGATGATTATCGACGAAGAGCAGCGTTTCGGCGTCAAGGACAAAGAAAAACTCAAGGTGCTAAAGAACAACATCGATTGTCTTTCGATGAGCGCGACTCCGATTCCGCGCACGCTTCACATGAGCCTTTTGAAAATCCGCGATATGTCGCTTTTGACAACCCCGCCGCAGAACCGACAGCCGATTGAAACCGTGATTGACGCATACAGCGATGACAAGATTGCCGAAGCGATACGAAACGAAGTCAGCCGCGGCGGTCAGGTCTTTTATTTGCACAACCGAGTGGAAACGCTGGAAGACGTGAGGAGAAAGCTCTCGACTCTTCTTCCCGAAATGATGGTTGACGTGGCGCACGGACAGATGACGGCGGAGCAACTTGACGACATTTTCCGTCGCTTCAAGATGGGCGGCTTTCACGTCCTTGTGGCGACGACGATTATCGAAAACGGTATCGACATTCCAAACGTGAACACGATTATCATCGACCGCGCGGATATGTACGGCGTAAGTCAGCTCTATCAGCTTCGCGGGCGCGTCGGGCGCAGCGACAGAAAGGCGTATGCGTATCTTTTCTATCCCGAAAACCGCGCTTTGAGCGAAATTGCGATGAAGCGCTTGCAAGTCATCAGCGATTTCACCGAACTCGGCTCTGGCTTTAAGATTGCGATGAAAGACATGGAAATCCGCGGAGCTGGAAACCTGCTCGGACGCGACCAAAGCGGCGAAGTTTATTCTGTTGGCTTTGATTTGTATTTGCGGCTCTTGAACGACGCAGTGGCGCGACTTACGGCGAGCAAGGACTACAAGGCGGAAACCGAAGTCGTGCTTGAGCTTGAGTATACGGGCTTTGTTCCTGACAGCTATGTGCAAAATCCGCAGACCAAGATGGAAATCTATAAAAAAATCGCTTCAGTCAAGACAAAAGCAGAGCTTTCCGCGCTCGAAGGCGATTTGTGCGACCGCTTTGGACCTGTTCCAGACGAGGTTTTCAGCCTGCTTTCGATTTCGGAGGTGAAGATAATTTGCCGAGCGCTTAGCATTGTGAGCCTCAAGGAAAAGGGCGGCGTGGTGCGCGTGGAGTTTGGCGATATGAAAAAAGTGCAGATTGACAAGGTTTTGAGCCTGATTCAGTCGAGCGCGGGAAAAGTGAAACTCGACCCATTGCACCCAGAGCAGATTTTGCTTGAAACGGGCAGCATCGGCTTGAAGGAAAAAGCCGCATTTATCCGCGAAATGCTTGAAAGTCTAGTGTGATTTTTATTAAGGAACTGTGAAAAAATGCTTGATTTTTTATTTGAAGAAGATTCTGTAAGAATGTTTATTCTTATCATATTTGCTGTACTTATTATTGCTATTAGGACTTTAAGAAAATCTTGTCGATTATTGGAGAATGAAAATGAAGCATACAAACGAAATGTACAGAAAGTTGAATTTGAGAAAAGTCAAAATGAAAAAGAAAAAGAGGATTTAAAGAAAGTTGAAGATGCTCTTCAAAAAAGATATGACAAACTTTTGGAAGAAGAAAAAATTTATCGTAGCAAAATAGATGAGCAGGTATTGGAAAATGAAAGAACCTATAAAAATAATATAAATGAACAATTAAAAAAATTATTGCAGGATAAAAGTGTTTCAATGCCTTGGCTTGCAACAATGATGACTGATTTCTATGAGATTTTTATAAATGAATCTCGTTGTACAGTTACTAACGTGAAGGATTTAAAACACGAAATATCTCAGCTAAAGAAAGAAAATAGATTACTTACTTATAACTTGGATTATGTGAAATCTTTGTTTCCAGAAATTGAGGACGAAATAGAAACTGAAATTGATGAAGTTCCAGCTACAGAGTATTTGTCTAAAGAAGAATATGATAAATTATCTGATACAGAAAAGAATAAATTGGCTTTAGAACGGTATAAAAAATCAAAAAATCGCGGAAAGCACAATATTGGACGTGATTTTGAAATGTTTGTTGGTTACCAATACGAGAAACAAGGTTTTAAAGTTACTTATTTTGGCATTGAACAAAAAATACACGATTTAGGAATTGATATTATTGCAGAAGACAAAAATAGAGTTTTTATAATTCAATGCAAGTATTGGAACAAGCATAAAACTATTTATGAGAAATATATTTGCCAGCTTTATGGAACAACTATGAAATATAGGTTTGATACAAAAACAAGAAAAATTGTGAAACCTCTTTTTATTTGTCATAACGAATTATCTGAAACTGCAAAAGAATTTGCCAAAACTCTTGGTATTCTTGTTTCCGAAAATGTTGAGTTAGGTGAATATCCAATAATAAAGTGTAATATTGCAGAGAAAATATATCATTTGCCTTTTGACCAGCAATATGACAATCTAAAAAGAGAGCATTGTGCTCTTGTTAATACTATTGAAGAGGCTGAAAATTTAGGTTGCCGAAGAGCATATAAATGGTACGGTAAAAAATGAAAACGCATTTATCCGAGAAAATTTTGACTGCATTGACGTTTCGGACTAGAAATTGACTGCTTCACTCTTGCATGGCTCAATTTCTGATTAGAAATTGGTTACTTCACTTTGAAGAAGGCAATTTTTTGTTAGAAATTGATTGCCGCAGTCTTGCAGAAGTCAATTTCTGATTAGAAATTGGTTACTTCACTTTGAAGAAGACAATTTTTGATTAGAAATTGATTACTTCACTTTGAAGAAAGCAATTTTTGATTCAAAATTGTCAATGCAATTGAAAAACGAAATCAAAACCGCTATAGTATGGGTAAAATCGAGGTTGTATGAAAATGTTTTCAAAAAAAATCTGCTGTGTCTTTGCTTTTTTTGCCGTCTCTCTTTTCGCTTTTTCTTGTACGAGTGAAAAAAAAGCCGAGAAAGTTCGCGGAATCGAGTTCGCAGGCGAGATTGCAAGGCTTGAAAAAGAAGAAGATGGCGAGGTTGTTTTCTCGTTCACGGAAAAACAAAAATCATTTCTTACATCGTTCAATCAACAACACAAAACGCTCTCGCTTCTGATAGCGCTAAAGCAGGGCGAAAATCCGAGCGACGTTGACTTTTTCTTTATGAGCGGCGGGGAGAAAAGGGCGTGTGCGACCGTTCTTGCCTCCCTTTTTTCTGGAAAAATTGTTACCGTCTCGCTTTGCGCTTCTTTTTTGCCTGACGGTTTTGGAGTGCGCTCGGCATCTCCTGTTTCAATCTCGCGCCTTGAGGCTGGCGAAAGCAAAATCGGCTGGTATGAGGGAGAAGATACCCTTTTCCTTGGCTTTGGCGCATCTGGCGGGATTTCACAGACGAGCAAAAATTTCACGACCTTGGCTTCTGGGCGAGAATATTTTGGAAGCAATGCGGGAACGTCTTTGACTATTTTCTACAAAAAAGGCTCAGGCGAGGGCAAAATAAACGTGAAAAGTGGAAATGATGTTCTGGAAATCAGAAGAGGGAGAACGCAAAGCGCGACCGTTCTTTCTTCTCTTTGCGTCCAAGACATTTTCTCTCCGCTTTCGATTGACGACACATCTTGTGTCTCAGGCGTTCTTCTTCGCTTCGACCCCGCAATGAGCGACAGTCTTCGTGCGATAAAGACAGACCCCGGCTTAATTCCCGACTGGGACAAAAATCGATGGCGAAACAGCGGCTTTGAGGTTTTCGACTGGGAAGAGTTTCCCGGTGTTCTCATCTTCGACATGAAAGATTACACCGTGCAGGACGCGTTCTTGAAGCGCCTTTCGTTCTTTGCCGAGAAAACGGGCTTTCGCGGAAGCCTTGCAAGTGATGAGCGCATAAAAAATCTTCATGGCTTTAACGCTCACGATTATCGCGCTGAAACGCTGGCGGCTTTTTTCAACAAGGCGGAAAAAGAAAACTTCCCGCTCAACGATTCGGAGCGCCTTTTGAAAAAAATCCTCATCACGAACGGTCAGTTAATCGCAGAAAACGGCGAGGTCAAGGCAGGGCAGGGCGCTCTTGTTTCGATTTCGCGCGAATCGCCTGAGTATTTGAGATGGCAGTTTTTGAATCACGAGTGCTTCCACGGTGTTTTTTTCACTCACGAAGAGTTTAGGAATAAGATGAGCGAGATTTATTCGAATATGGACAGGACTTCGCTTCAGTTCATAAAGAACTATTACCGTGTCAGCCCTGAACTCGATTATGACACGTCGGATTTGTATCTTATGCACAACGAACTTATGGCGTACACTGTTCAGCGCCGTGTTTCTGGCGTCGCGCAATATTACACGGGCTTGGCTTCCCGCGCTCACGTTCAAAAAGCGATTCCTGATTTGGCGAATTATGTGCTTTCAACGAATGCGTCGGGCTTTGTGGAGATTGCAAAGGAAATTGACGCATTTTTGAGCGAAAACTACGCTTTGAATGCTGGGCGTGTTTATCAGATTGTGAGAAAATAATTTTTTTAGGAGAAATATTTTATGAAAATGATTCGTAAAGTTTTGTCGGCTATTTTGATGCTCTCGCTTGCGTCTGCATCTTTTTCGCTTTCGCGACACGATGCTGTCGTAGACGATGACGTTATCGCAGAAGAGGACGCGGTTGAGACTCACGTTGGCGTTTTGTCTGGACCTTCTGGCATTCCGATGGCGTATTGCCTTGAAAACGACATAGAAGATGACGGCGTTTCTTTCGAGATTTTCGCTGGTGCAAATCTTCTTTTGCCAAAACTCATAAGCGGAGAAATTGACATTGGTTTTTTGCCTCCGAATGTTGCCGCAAAGGTCTATAACGCGAACAATGGCGCTGTTGTTATTGCAGCCGTCGCTGGAAACGGCATGATGAGCCTTGTTACACGCGACCAGAGTGTGAAGAGTATTAAGGATTTGGCTGGAAAAACTATCAGCGTTGCCGGTCAGGGTGCAACTCCTGATTATATGATGCGATATCTTTTGAAGGCCAATGGAATTGAGGCGGCACTTGATTTTTCAATCCCGAATCCGCAGATTGCGCCGTCCCTTATCGCGGGAAAAATCGATTACGCCGTTGTTCCAGAGCCTTTTGCGACCGTTGCGACGATGAAAGACAAATCGATAATCCGTGCAATAAACATTCAGGACGCATTCGCGTCTGCAAGTGGCACAGACGGCGTTTTCCCGATGACAGTCATTGCCGTGAATGCTTCTTTTGCAAAAAATCATCAGAACGCTGTAAAGAAGTTCCTCTCTGCTAGTGAGTTTGCTTCAATTTGGGCTTTGAGCAACGCAGAAGAGGCTGGAAAGCTGGCAGAAAAGAACGGACTCGGAATTGCCGCACCTATCGCGACGGCTGCCATTCCAAACTGCGCATACACTTTCAAATTGGCAAAAGACGCAAAAGCAGATGTTGAGAAAATCCTCAAAATCTTTTTGGACTTCGATTCCGCTTCAATCGGCGGAAAACTTCCTGATGAAGGATTTTACTTTTAACGGGCTTGTTTCGTGAAATTGCGCATTAAAAAAGTTTTTGTTTTTGTTTTTTCTGCCGTGATTTTGCTTTTTGTATGGCAAATTTCGGCGGAAAAAATTGCTTCCCCGCTTGTTTTGCCGCTCCCAAAAAGCGTTTTGCAAAGCATTTTTCAAACATTTTCGACAAAGAAATTTGCCTCTGCGTTTGTTGCAACTTTTTCCCGCTGCGCGCTCTCGTTTTTCATTTCCGCCTTTTTTGGCTTTGTCCTTGGGCTTTGCTTTGCGTTTTTCCCCTCAGTTGAGACCTTCTTTGAGCCGCTTTTGTCGCTTGTCCGCGCCGTTCCTGTCGTTTCGATAATACTCCTTGCACTTTTCTGGCTAAAATCGTCCTCCGTTCCCGTGTTTGTCGCCGTATTGATGACACTTCCAGTTATGACACTCTCCGTCAGAGCGGGTTTTTCGGTGAATGATGCCGAGCGAAAAAAACTTTTGGAAATGGCGGATTGCTTTTCGCTCTCAAGCGCACAAAAACTCCTTTTCCTGCATATTCCGCGCTCCTTTCCCGCTGTCAGCTCAGGCGTGAAGAGCATTTCGGCAATGATTTGGAAACTCGTTTGCGCAGGCGAAGTTTTGAGCCTTCCGCGCTCGGCTGTCGGCTCACTTTTGCAAAATGCGCAAGTCGTCCTTGAAACAGCGGACGTTTTTGCAATCACACTCATTATCGTTTTTTCAAGTTTCTGCTTTTGCTCCGCCGTCAATCTTTTGCTCTTTACTTTTCGAAAAACTTCGCGCCTTTTCACTCTCCTTTATTTTTCAAAAAGCGGAAAGCTGTCGCTTTCTTGCCCTCACAAAGCTGAAAAGGACTTTTCAGTGAGCGGTATCAGCGTTTTGAGGAACGGCTTTCTTTTCAAGGATTTTTCCCTAACGCTAAAAGCGAACTGCACCACAGCGATACTTGCTCCGAGCGGACGCGGAAAGACGACACTCCTTGACGTCGTCGCAAAGCGCGCTATAGCCGAAGGTTTTCGCGTTTCATACCTTTTTCAAGAGCCGCGCCTTTTGCCTTCTTTGACCGTGCTTGAAAATGTCGCTCTCCCGCTTTGCCGTGTTTTTGGCGCAAAAAAGGCGCTTTTTGAAGCCGAGAAAATGCTTTGCGCTTTGTCGCTTGGAGAAAAATTGCACTCGTTCCCGGACGAGCTTTCAGGCGGCGAGAGACAACGCGCTTCGATGGCGAGGGCTTTTTCATTTCCTGCTGACATTTTGCTTTTGGACGAGCCTTTTCAGTCGCAGGACTTTTCGCGAAAACTAAGTATTTTTGAGACGATGAAAAATGGAATTGAAAAAAAGGCGATTTGCGCTCTTGTGACCCACGACCCTTTTGAAGCCTCAAGGCTCGCTCAGCGCGTGATTTTTCTTGACGGACGCCCAGTGAAAATCGCGCTGGACATCGATATTCGCGCTATGAGCGCTGAAAACGCCGAAAAAATTATCATCGACGCAATGCTCCAAGCGCAAAAATAAATATTTTCGACTTTGGAGGACTCCCACGACCTCCTTTTTCGTTGGGGAAGCCATTGGAGCGCTCCCACGACAAGAAAAAGAGTTAGGGAGGGTTTGGGGTTTCTCCCAATAGAATAAAATGAGTTTGGGAAGCCTTGGGAGTTCTCCCACGCTCTCCTTTTTTGTTAGGGAAGGCTTTGGAGCACTCCCAAGGCAAGAAAATGAAAATTTTGACCTTTGGAGCGCTCCCAATGAAAAACTATTTCAAAACGCTGCTGTAAATATCGTCGACTTTTGCCCAGTCGACGATATCGAAAAGTTCTTTGACGTACGACGCGCGTAGATTTTTGTATTTCAAATAATATGCGTGTTCCCAGACATCGATGCAAAAAATCGGCTTTGCGTCTTCGCCAAGGCTTATCGGATTGTCCTGATTTGCGCTTTGCGATAGGACGAGCGAGCCGTCGCTTTTTGCCGAAAGCCATGCCCAGCCTGATCCGAATTGCGAGAGGGCAAGGGCGCTGATTTTTTCTTTGAACTCGTCAAAGCTGCCGAATGTGCTTTTTATTTTTTCGCCAAGAACGCCGTCTGGCGCTTTTTTCGCTTTGTCTTTTGGCGAAAGCGTCGAAAAATAAAGGTTGTGGTTGTAGTATCCGCCGCCATTGTTTCGGAGGGCTTTTTGCAGCGCTGTGTCTTTGACGTCATCAAGGGATGCGAGGATTTCCTCTGCGCTTTTTGAGGAAAGTCCTGCTTTTTGTGCAAAATCGTTAAATGCTTTCGTGTATGCCGCGTGGTGTTTTGCCCAGTGGGTTTCGACTGTCAGCGCGTCGATGACAGGCTCAAGTGCGTCGAAAGAAAATGGCAATTTGTATTGTTCAAACATTAAGAACCTCCAATGTAGTTTGTTAGTTGTAATTATTATGGGTGTTCTCTTCGTTGTCAAACTCTTTTTTCGTTCTTTGAAGAAATGGAGGTCTTGTGAAAATGAACTTCAAAAATAAACTTGACTATTTGTTGTAAATATCATATATTTACAACGTTTTCTAGGATATTCAATGAATTATTTCCCACTACATTTTTAAGGAAGGATTTTTTATGGCAATTCGCGGTGAACTTTTTACGACACAGATTACGTTGGACAATCGCTCATATTTTTTCAATGTGAAAGAGAATAGAACGGGCGATGTTTTTTTGCAAGTTGTTGAGAGCAAGAGCAGAGACGGTGGAGATTTTGACCGCCATCAGATTGCTATTTTCGCTGATGACCTTCAGAAATTCCTTCAGGGAATGGAAAATTCTTTGAAGTTTATTGAAAAAGAATTGCGCGACCGTGAGAAAGTGCGTGCTGAGAAAAAAGCTGCAAAAGAGGCAAAATTTGGTCGCGAAAGCAATGGCGAGGAGAAAACAAAGCGCGTTTATCGTCGCAAGGGTGAAAGCCGTCTTGTTGCAGAGCGAACTGCTCGAAAGACAGGTGCAAAGCGTGTTCATGTTGTTTCAAAGCGTGCAGCAAAAGAAAATCCTGCTCCAGAGGAACAGGATAACAAATAAGTTCTAGTATTTGAATGTAAGCCGCTGAATTGGGCTTGGACCTAGTTCGCGGCATATTTTTTTGTGCGCAGGAGTAGGGTAGCCTTTGTGTTTTTTGTAGCCGTATTCTGGATATAGCGCATCGTACTCTGTCATAATTCTGTCACGCTCTTCTTTTGCGATAATACTCGCAGCCATAACTGCAGGATATTTCGCATCGGCTTTTGGCTCTGCTCTGCATTTGATTTTCACATCAGGACAAAATGTTCCGTCTGTTATTCCCTCGATAACAGCATCTTCACTTTTTATTCCGCGCTTTTCAAAAAAATCAGGTAGTTTTTTTAGTAATTCCTCGTATGCGATTTTCATTGCAAGAAGGCTTGATTTGAGGATATTGATTTCATCAATTTTTTTGTGGTCAACAATTCCAATTCCCCAAAGTGCTTTTTCTTTTATGACTTTTTCAGCTTCGGCGCGCTTTTTTGGCGATAATTTTTTGCTGTCATTTAGGATTTCGATAGGGAAATCCTCTGGCAAAATCACAGCACCTGCTGTAACAGGTCCTGCAAGAGGTCCTCGTCCTGCTTCATCAAAGCCACAAATAAAAATCTTAGAATCCATTGTTTGCAGTTCCTGTGTCTTCGTTTATTGTTGTTTTTGAGTCTGTCCAAATTGGATTTATTCCGCGTTTTTCGGAAAGTTTTCCTGTGAAACTGTTGTTGTACAAGCGTGCTGTTGTGTCTCCGAGTTCCGCAATTCGTCCGAGATGCGCTGTAACTTGGCAGAATGTTTCGGAGAGCGTAAACTTGCAACTTTGTGCAGAAAAGTTTATTGCTGTATCTGCTGTTGAAGAAATCCGGCTTCCTGTGATTAAAATCTCTGAGTCACAGGCATTTAGGTTGCTTGCATAAGTATTGCCTTTGACTGTCAAACCGCTGTTTCGTAGTGAAAACACTGAAGATGATAATTCGATTCCTGTTCCATTTTGCGAGAACACAGAAATCAACTCTGAATCTATTATTTCCGCTTTTGAATCGGTAAAAGTAAGAAAATGAACTGCACTATCATCATCTGTGTTTGCATAATCTGCGGCCACTGTTTTTTCAAGTACACAATTTTTTATGACAACGTTTGCATTTGTTATAGAAAGTTGCGTACTCGCAGGGAAAATAATATGAGCATTGCTTTCCCCTATAATTTCAAAGTTGGAAGTTATTGCAAGAGGTGCAAAATCTCCTTTTATCGTTCCATTCACATGAATTCTTATTTTTTCGGAGCTATTTATAATAGGAACTAGAGCAGATAGCGTTGTAAAAGGATGCGCTGCGCTTCCATCTTCTGTTATCCCTGTTTTTTGAGATTGTATGTAATAATTAAAGTTATCGATTTGCACTTTATAGGAATTTTCTGTGCTTTTGTTTCCATATTTGTCAACAGAATAAGCGCTTATCGTATAATCAATCGCAGATTCTTTGTAGGGTTGCAAAAGCAAATACGATTCGGACATTTTTTTGTTGTTTACAGAATAAACATCTTTATTACTGTCAGCGCGCTCTGCAATGGAGCTATTGATTGAATAAAATACATCTGTTCCGCTTTCAGCCGAAAAAGTTATCTTTACTTGTTTTCTTGAAAAATTGTTTTCAGCAGAAGATACGATTTCTGGAGGTTCTGGAGGACGACGGTCAATTTCGGCATTCGCAGATAACCGACCTTGATAAACTGTGTTGAAATATACAGCAAAATCCGCAGTTTTTGAAATCGAATCACCTGGAAAAACATCTGCTGTTATGCTTGAAAATGTTCCATTGTCGATTTGAAGTGTTTTCGCTGACGAATTGCTATAATTACCGATTGTATATCCAGCTTCCCCTTCTAGAGAAAATGTGAGAGAGCCGTCTTTTTCACGAGTTGACACAAGTCTCGGTTTTGGAGGCAAAAGAAAGGAATGAACTCGATTTTCAGGTGAATATGCAATACTTTGCCATCGAATTAGATGCGGAATACTACGGTCAAGTTCGACAGGAACAGTGCTTGCGCTCCAATCGCTATCATCAATAGCATAGATAAGTTTTTTGCCATTGAAGCGAAATGTGGTCCAATTTGAAAGTTCGAATGGAACGCTTCGTTTTGCAAAACTTCCCATTAAGCGCCCTGATGTTTGGATAACAAATCTCCATTGCTGCTCACCTTGGGCAACAATGCAAGGAATGTATTCTGCGAGACTACTTTTTTCTGAAAGTTTTAGAGTTTGTCCGTCCAAAAAAGAAGTATGCTCAATATCAGAGCCAATTTTATACTTTACAGTAGTTGGTAACTCAATATTATCACCTGCGGTGTATTGAAGTACTGGTGTTGCAGAAATCGATGAAATAAAAGCAGATACTTCTTTATCACTAGCGAGTTCTTCTTTGACACTATAGCTTATGCGAAACTCTTGTTTATTTGATTTTTCATCAATGGCAACAATTCTCAAATCTACAGGTCCTGCTTGGTCAATAAGAACAGGACCGTCATAGACAAATCCAGTGACAGCAGGGTCTGTGCCTGTTATGGAATAATAAATTTCAACATTTTTGTTCTCTGAAATCACTAGAGGCTGTTTATTTGCCCATACGCCGCTAGAAGGGCTTATTATATCTGCTTTTGAAAGAGCAAAAACATCATAAAGCAAGAAAAATAAAGCGGAAAAAACAAGAATAAACTTTTTCAGCTGCGTATGGAACATATTACCTCACTTATTTCCAAGAATTGGGTCAAGAATTTTCCGCAGTTCAGGGTCATTCTTGTAATAGTACTCCTCAAGTTCTTCAGAAGTAAGACCTACAAGCTCATGGCTCATATAATGAATCCAACGGTCTTCTTCTGGCTTGTTGATTATAAGCTCACGGCAGTAATAATCTGGCTGAATTGGCTGAGGCTCTTTGTATGTGAAATGCTTGTAATCATGAACAACCACTTTTATGTCTTTTCTTGGAATACCTTTTTCCATGAGCAATTCGACGAGATAATTAACCGTGCGACCAGTATCGAAAATATCGTCTACAACGAGAATCTTATCTCCGTGTCGCAAATGTTCTGGTGCATAAGTCCAGCCATCAACCATAACTTTGTCTTGCTGTCTGATATTAGTGTATGAGCGCGCAACAACAGCAGCGTAAAGAACAGGATGATGCTCTTTTCTCACCATCTTGAAATATTCACTGATAACATTTGCCATATATGCGCCACCACGAAGAGAAGCGTAAATTACATCTGGAACAAATCCATCTTCGTTGTAAATATGATATGCCATTTTGAGAGCGTCATTGCGCACTTTATCATAAGGCAGAAATTCTTTAATCATTTTAACCCCTGTAAAAATAGTCTCTAAAATATGTTACTCTATAAGCGTTTTTTCCGCAATTGCTTTATTTATTGAATGTTTTGCCGATTTCTTCAACAGCAGCAAAAAGTTCATCCATTGCTTCTTTTGTTGTGTGTGCGCCAAAGCTGAATCGAACTGCATTTTGCCGAATATCTGGCGAGACACCCATTGCTTCAAGAATTGGTCGCGATTGCTTTCCTGCAGAACATGCGCTTCCTGTTGAAATGAAAAAGCCCTTTGCATCAAGCGCCCGAACCATAACTTGTCCTGGAATATTATTGAACGCGGCTTGTACAACCCAAGGTGAGAACTTCAGTGATTCATCTTTTCCGCGTGATTCTGGAACAATGGTGCAGAATGAAAGAGATTGCAGTTTTTTTATAAAATCTGCTGTGTATTCTTCTTGCTCTAAAAAGCGTTTTTTTGCGTTCTCATTTTTTTCTGAAATCCAATATCGCTCCAAGCAATCTGCCATTGAAAGTGCGCCAAAAAGATTTTCTGTCCCACTTCTGATATTTCGCTCTTGCCCGCCACCGCGCAAAAAAGGTGTGATTTCATTTGCAAGATAAAGGATTCCAGTTCCTCGTGGGCCACAGATTTTGTGTGCGCTCAAAGCAGCACTGTCAATTCCTTTGTGCGAAAGATCAAGCGGAATTTTTCCAGATGCCTGAACTGCGTCAACGTGGAATCTAGGCTTCCTCTTTCCTTCTGACACCTTTTCGAGCGCGTCTGCTATTTCATAAACAGGCTGTATTGCACCCGTTTCGTTGTTGACAGCCATAACACAAACTAATGCGGTATCGCTTTTTACTTTTGAAAGAACAGAATCGCTGGAGATAAAACCATTTTTATCACTTGGAACACTGATAACTTCCCAACCGCAGTTTTTTAATGCAGCCGCTTGCTCTCGAATAGCTGGGTGTTCAATTGAACTAATGACAACAGAACCTTTTTGCGGACGAGAAAGAAGCGAAAGCAATACTATCTGGTCGCTTTCAGTGCCGCCAGAAGTGAAAATAACTGATTTTGGATTAACACCGATTGCATTTGCCGCTTTTGCTCTTGCATCTTCAAGCGCTTCTCTTGCTTTTGAACCCGCAGAATGCTGACTTGACGGGTTTGCGAATATTGCGACGGATTTTTCTAGAGCGGCTTTTAAAATATCTTCATCAGCGGGGCTTGTTGCAGCCCAGTCAAAATAATGCGAAATATTGCATTCCATTTTTTATTCCCTGACAAACCTAATTTTTAAGGACTTGAAGAACTTTATCTTCAGGAACTTCTTTTATAAGCGTTGCACAAGGACCTGTTTGCAAAACGAAGCGGATATTTTCATCGACGTTTTTCTTATCTTTTTTCATTATGCTGATTAAATCCCTCGCTATCGTTTCACTGTCTTTTTCAGAGTTTGAAAGCGCAGAATGAATTGGAGATGTTTCCCAGCCAAACAGCGACAATGTATTTATAACTTCGTCCCTGTAGCTTTTGTGGCAAAGCCCGATTGAAGATGACAACTCAAGCGCTCTTGAAATTCCCCATGCTACAGCGTCTCCGTGCGCCACTTTGCCAAGCCCTGCATAGCTTTCCAATGCGTGCGCAAACGTGTGACCAAGATTCAAGTTCCTGCGAAGATTTTTCTCCGTGAAATCCTGTTCGACAACATTCGCCTTTGCTCTCACGCAAGTCGTAATCATTTGAAAAACAATGTCGCTTTTTCGCTCAAAAACATCGTCGCGTCTTTTTTTCAAACTGTCGTAAAGAGATTCGGAGTAGAGAAGGGCTGTCTTCATCACCTCGCCCAAGCCTGAGCGATACTGAACATCATCGAGCGATTTTACGAACTCTGGGAACATATAAATCGTTGAGGCTGGGAAGAATGTGCCGATCATATTTTTGTAACTGTCGAAATCGCAACCCGTTTTTCCGCCCACAGCTGCGTCAACCATCGAAAGAAGCGTTGTCGGAACAAGCTCAACACGTGCGCCGCGCTTGAAAATAGAGGCCGCGAAAGCCGTCATGTCAGTAACAACACCGCCGCCAATGCCGACGAACGTCATATTTCTGCCGTAGTTTCGGTTAATCGCCGCTTTGACGATTTTCAGCACTGTGTCGATTGTCTTGAACTCTTCGCCTGCATCGATAATCATAATCGAATCTTTGCCGCGAAGCCCCTCGTCGTTGAACTCGCGGATAAAATGCTGCATAGAAGGAAGCGAGCCAACTGTGGTGTCCAGCACAAAGAGGCGCGGAGAAGTGTATGTTGCAGAAAAGAAGAGCGATTTCAAGTCAATCTCGCCCTGACGAATCTTAATCTGAGTTTTTTCTGCACCCGGGTGAACAATAGGATATATTAAATTGATTTCGTCGTATTCCATAGTCATATTTTAATAAGTTTTCTCGTCCATTGCAACAAATGTATCAATAACTTTTTGAACGCGCTTTAGCTCGCGGTTCAAGATTTTCTCGTAATTTAGCTCTCCTGTGGAAATTCGCTCCCGCTCGTCCTCCCAAAACTGAACATCAGTGAGATGAAGGAAATTAAAAGACGTCGCGCTTGCTTTTTCCGCCCAGACCTTTGCCTCTTTCCAGTAGATGAGAGCCGTAGAATAGCACGTCTTTGCTTTCTCAAGGTCGTCCAGATATTCGGCTTTCCATGGAGCGTCATAAAAATAGGCAACCTTCTTGTCAAAAACGCGCCCGAGCCTCATATGCTGCTCGATTAGCTTTAGGTTCAAGTGCATCTGAAACATATAGCGGTATTTTTCCCACTGCTTCTCGTTTTCGATTTTCGCATTCGCAAACATCGGGTTTGCAAAATCCGCTTTCACCGCCTGCTCAAGCCAGTAGATGTTTTCGATGCAGTCATCGGGAGCTTGCAGATAGTGAACGTGATAGAGTTTGTAGAAATCCTCTTTGAATTTGACCACATAAGCATCAGCCTTTGAGGGCGCGAAGACAAAAAAGAGGAAAAAAGCAAAAAAAGAAACAAAGAAAGAGTTTTTCATATATTCACCTTATGCTTTTTATCGGCAAAAACTCTCTTGTCTCTAAACAGCACTTTTCCTCGCGCGGCTGATTATTGCCTCAATCTCCCGCTCAATAATCGCGGCAATTACCTCAATGCGCGCAGAGGCGTCAATGCGGACGACTCTCATGCCCGTGCGCGAAGAATCGGCTTCGTATCGGTTTATGACCTTCTTGTACTCGGCTGAAATCTTCTCAAGCGCTTCTCGTTTCTCAAAAATCTCCTTTTCTTCCCCGCGCGCTTCAATGCGAGTCATCGCCTCTTCTGCGCTGATGTCGAAGAAAAACAGCAGTTCTGGCAGCGGAAAATCCTCGTTCACCTTCTCAGGAAGCGAAGGCCCGATAGAAACTCCCTGATAGGCAAGACTCGAGAAAAAATAGCGGTCGCTCACCTCGATAGCGCCCGCGTTTGTGTGCGAAAAAACACCGTGCTCGCCAAAAATATGCTCGTGGCGGTCTGCAGCAAAGAGATAAACGGCTGTCTGTGGCTTTGTTCTGATTTCGCCCTTCAAGACTCGGCGCAAGAAAACGCCAGTTTCACGGCTCGTCGGCTCTGAAGAAAAGAAAAAGTTCACGTCAGAGCGCCCTTCTGTGTATTTTTTTCTAAGGAGATTGATTTGCGTCGTCGTTCCGGCGCCGTCAATGCCCTCAAATACGATAAAATTCTTCAAAATCATGATTTGGATTTTATCGATTTCTGATTTTTTTGTCGAGATTGTCGGTTTTTTTGCTTTCGGAGATGAAAAAATATGTTTTTTTTTGCATTCTCAAGAGATAAATGCTCACGCTTTTTGTCTTTTCAGTGATAGTTTTCGTATAAATTTTCTGTTTTTTTGTCATGGCAATGATAGTTTAGCTCTTGAAGTTTGAAACTTTTGTTCAAAACTATCATTGTTTTGGTGAAAATGGTGATACTTTTCATCATTGTGATGATGTTTTTGCTCAAAACGATGATAGTTTTACTCTTGGGAACAGAGATTTTTTAGCAGAGCGTGGAGATTTTGATTGAAAGCGTGAAAGTTTTGATTAAAAGCATGATGGTTTTGCTCTTGGGAATGGAGATTTTGCTCTTGGGCGTGATGTTTTTGAATAAAATCGTGATAGTTTTGGTGCTGAGCAATGATGTTTTTGAGTGTTTTCGTGAATGATTTAGGCAAAATGGTGTGCTTTGAAAAGGTATTCTTCAGAAACTATTGTCATGCTGAACTTGTTTTCAGCATCTGAGTTGTGATTAGAAGATTCTGAACCAAACTCGCCAATGACAAAACATCAAAAAAAACAGCATACCTTTTGACCTCCACCAGCAAAAATGCGAAACGTTGACGTTATTTAAGAGAAAAAATATAATACGCTCTATGAATAGAAGATTAGTTACATCTGCTTTACCTTACGTGAACAACATTCCCCACTTGGGAAACTTGATTCAAATGCTGTCTGCCGACGTTTTCGCGCGCTTTTGCCGAAGCCGAGGCTATGAAACTATGTATGTGTGCGGTACTGACGAATACGGCACTGCTACCGAAACCCGCGCTATCGAAATGCACAAGACTCCGCGAGAGCTTTGCGATTATTACTACACAGAGCACACAAAAATCTACGATTGGTTTCACATCAATTTTGACAAATTCGGTCGCACTTCAAACGAAGAATGTAGTGAAATCACTCAGGCTCTTTTTAATGACCTCGACAAAAACGGTTTAATCAAAGAGCACACAAACAAACAGCTTTTCTGCACAAAATGCAATATGTTCCTTGCTGACCGCTTTGTGCGCGGTACTTGCCCAAAGTGTGGCGATGAAGACGCTCGCGGCGACCAGTGCGACAAATGCGGTTCTTTGCTTGAGCCGATTGAGCTGAAAAATCCGCGCTGCTCAACTTGTGGCTCAACGCCTGAAGTGCGCGAAACAAAGCATCTTTATATTGACCTTCCGTCTATTTCTGACAAGCTCGATGAGTGGATGAAAAAGGCAAGCGTCGAGGGCAAATGGAGCGACAACGCTATCAACATCACAAAGGCTTGGATTCGCGACGGCTTGAAAGAAAGAGCAATTACCCGCGATTTGAAGTGGGGTATTCCTGTTCCGAAAGCGGGCTACGAGAACAAGGTTTTCTATGTTTGGTTCAATGCTCCAATCGGCTATATGTCAATCACGAAGCAGTTGGCTGACGAGCGCGCGGCGGCGGGAAAAGAGAGCTTTGACTGGAAGAGCTGGTGGCTTCCGAGCGAAAGCGAAGAGGGCAAGAAAAAAGAACACGTCGATTTGTTCCAGTTCATCGGAAAGGACAATATTCCGTTCCACACGGTCATTTTCCCTTGTACCGAGCTTGGTAGCGGCAAGGATTGGACAAAGCTTTATCATATGTCTTCAACCGAGTATTTGAACTACGAAGACGGCAAGTTCTCTAAGAGCCGCGGTATTGGTGTGTTCGGCACAGACGCGATTGAAACGGGCATCAAGGCTGACGCTTGGAGATTCTATATTTTCTACAACAGACCAGAAAAGCAGGATTATCAGTTCACTTGGAAGGATTTCCGCGAAAAGTACAATGGCGAATTGCTCGGCAACTTGGGTAACCTTGTGAACCGCACATTGATTTTCGTCAACAAATACTACGAGGGCAAAATCCCAGACGCACCGATTGACGAAGAGATTTGGAGCAAGGTCAAGGCTCTTGAAGCGAAAATCACCGAGAACTTGGAGTGGGCGAACCTCAAAGACGCATTCCACGACATTTTCGCGATTTCAGACATCGGAAACAAGGCTTTCCAAGACGCAGAGCCGTGGAAGACTCGCACAACCGACCCAGCGCGCGCAGAATCGCTCATTCACACGCTTTGCTATATGATTAAAGATATTATGATTATGGCTCACCCCTATATGCCGCAGTTCACAGAGGCGATTTTGGGCTTCCTTGGTCAGAAAATCAACGAGCCTTGCTATGGCGAAAGCGCAGTCGAGGGCGGCTTGAACTGGAGCAACCTCGGCGAGACATCGGGACTTTCTACTGTCGGCGAAACATCTGTGTTCTTCACGCCTCTTGATGTAAAGACTGCTGACGCTTTCAAACTGAAGTTCTCTGGAAGCCAGAAAGCTCGCGAAGAGAAAGCTGAGGGCAAGAAAGACAAGAAGGCAAAGAAAGCCAAAGAAGAGATTAAACTTGCAGAAGACCAAGTTGCTCATTTCAACAAATACATTTCGCTCAAGGTGGCAAAAATCGTCAAGGTTGAGCCGAACCCAGATGGCGACAAGCTTTATATCGAAACTCTTGACGACGGAAGCGGAAAGGAGCGTATCATTCAAAGTGGCTTGCGTCAGTTCTTAAAGCCTGAGGAATTGCTCGGAAAGAACATCATTCTTGCGGCGAACCTCGCTCCTAGAAAGATGAAGGGCGTGGAAAGCTACGGTATGCTTTTGGCGGCTGATTACAAGAAAGAAGACGGCTCTGACGGCGTTGAACCGCTGGAAGCTCCGTGGGCTGCTCCTGGCGACAGGGTGTATCTTGAGGGCTTTGAGGACAACGAAGCGAACAGCGAGGACATCGGCGCAGATATCTTCTTCCAAGTTGCGATTAACATCAAAGACAAGACTGCTGTTATCGATGGAAAAACGCTTTGCGTCAAAGGACAGGCGATTAAAACTGTTCACACGGTCAACGGCGAGGTGCATTAAGCAATGACAAACAATCTCGAAATTACAGAGATTGAGAAAACGGCGGCTGACGACGGTCGCCGTTTTTTGCAATCTACATTCTGGGCAGAGTTCAAGGGCGCGCACGGTTGGCAACCGCATTTCTTTGAGGTGAAAGGGAGCGAGGGCGAAAGTTTCAAACTCTCTGTTTTGGTCAGAACATTTAAGAAAGCTCTTTTTCATTTCTCAATCGCATATATTCCTCTTGCGGACGTTGTGCGATTTGTGGGCGAAAAGGCGGACTCAAGCCTTATGGAAAGCCTTGCAAAATCTCTAAAGCCAAAATTGCCACACGATACGATGTGCGTGCGCTTTGACCCAGCGGGCGATTTTTTTTCCATAGAGGAGAAAAACAAGAGAGTAGAGGAGCTATTGCTGAGTTCGGCAATGCTAAAAAAGACATCTGTCGATATTCAGCCGCCTGACACGGTTTTGCTCGACATTACCAAAAGCGAAGACGATTTGCTTAGCTCGATGAAAAACAAGTGGCGATACAATATCCGCTTGGCTGAGCGAAAGGGCGTTGTTGTGAAAGCCGTGAGCGCAAAAGATGCGGACTTTGACAAAGAGCTCGACGCCTTCTATTCGCTTTATCAGACGACGGCTAGCCGCGACGGGATTGGAGTGCACCCAAAGGCGTATTATCGCGATTTGTTGGAGCGGGGAAGCGCGGGCGATATTCGCGTAACGCTCTACATTGCAAGCCACGAAGATGAGCCATTGGCGGCGATTGTTGTGCTGTTCTGCAAGGCGGAGGCGGTGTATCTTTATGGCTGTTCTGGAAACCACAAGCGCAATCTTATGCCTGCGTATCTTTTGCAGTGGACGGCAATTCGCGACGCAAAGGCTTTCGGCTCTCCTTGCTACGACTTTTATGGCTGTCCGCCCGACGACGACGAGAACCACCCAATGCACGGGCTGTTTTTGTTCAAGACGGGATTTGGTGGCGTGCTTATTCACAGGCTCGGCTCTTTTGACGCAGTGCTAAATGGCGCGGTCTACGGGGCGTATAGATTTGCCGAAAACGCCAGAGCCTTCTATCACAAAAAACTGATGAAAAAGATTAGGGGAAGATAAAATGAAGAAGACTCTTTTTGCAATGATGTTTGCAACTCTGGGGCTTTGTTCTTGTAGTTCCAAAAACAAAGATTTCATTTTTGTAGAAGGCGGAACTTTTTTGATGGGCAATGATGAAATCGAGGAGGAAGCTCCTGCTCACGAAGAAACTGTTTCGAGTTTTTATATTTGCAAGCACGAAGTAACCCAAGGCGAATGGGAAACTTTTATGGCGAAACTCCAAAACAAGCTGTACGAGGGCGATAATATGCCGTTGCGAGATGCGAGTTGGCGGGTTGCACTTGAATACTGCAATCGCAGGAGCGAAGCTGAAGGTTTGACCCCGTGTTATTCTGCGGATAAAGATGGTGTGGTTGTCTGCGATTTCAGTGCGAACGGCTACAGATTGCCGACAGAAGCTGAATGGGAATATGCTGCGAAAGGCGGAAAAAAGAGCAAGGGCTATCTTTACAGCGGAAGCAATGATATTGACGAGGTTGCTTGGCACGCGACGGTTAAAGGTGAGAAATCTTTTATCGATGACAATCACGAAGTAATGACCAAGAAGCCGAATGAGCTTGGCATTTATGATATGAGTGGTTCTGTGATTGAATTGTGTTGGGACGAGTATGCTTCTTATGACAAAAGCATAGAAGACGACAATTTGTATACAAGAATCTTTACTCAGCGTGTCCTGCGGGGCGGAAGTTCCACAAGAACTGAAAGTCGATGCACAAATACTTATCGGGATTATTGTGATGAGAGGTCTCCGGCCGGCTTCCGTTTGGTCAGAACATCAATGAAAAAAGGCGTAAAAAACGCAATGACTGAATCAATGGAGGAAACTGTGTTATCTTGGATTTCGTCATCTTGGATTTCAAAGGAGAAAAAGCAACAACTTCAGGATTTGCTGAATAATATTGTGAAAATGGAAGAAGGTATTATTGAAAAAGCGCCGGATGAAAAGGCAATGAATATCGAAGACATGCATTGCACATATTATAAAAAGTTCGGAAACACTCGTTTTGCAAGTACTTCTGAAAAAATGCCGTATTTTTATATGCGCATGAAAAATCCAAATCCAAAGAACAATTTCCCGAATCTGCTTCACGTTACTTATGGTAAGCCAACGGAAGAGAATATAATGCATTTCCAAGATGTGCGTGATGAGATGGAATATGGAATTGAAGACTGCTATATCAATCCCGATGATTACGTGGGGGTATATAAATCATTAGGACAGTTCAAATACACATTTAAAACCAATGTGAAAATCAACGGCGTTCCTTATGAAGTGAGGTTCGCAGATGTTGATGAGAACTAGTCGAAAAAGATATTTCTTTTGAGATTGTTTCCCAAGCATAAGTGTGCGGTGTGGTACATACATAGGTTTGCTATACCGTACATCTATAATGGTGCGGTATGGTACATCTATGCTGTGCGATAAGCGGTATTATTAACGGGAGAGAGGTGGATAAATGAATCTCATAAAGAAAGTGATAAAATGGATTGTTGGCTTTTGGGTGTCGTCTGCGGCGTTGGTGGTTCTTTATTTTGCGGACATTGCCGTGATAGGGCTTGCTCTTGGCTTTCAGGAATATATTCCTGTCATTGAAAAAGCAGCAAAGACGCACGAGTTCATAAAATACATTCTGCCAGCGTTCGCACTTTTTTTGACGAGCCTTGTTTTCGTCAAACTCAACAAGAAGTATTTTCATTTGACGCTCGTGAAAATCATATTGCGTTATCTTGCACTTATGTTTTTACTTGTGGGTTCAGTGGTGCTTCTTGTTTTCGGTTGCTCATTTCTTTGGGGACTGATTCCGCAAGACACAAAGGATTTGCTAATCAATATTTTTGGCACTCCGTTTGCATTTCTTGTGCTTTTTTCGCACGGCTCAATTTTCTTTCTTTTCTTGTGGGCTATTGCTGCGGCTATCTTGTTATGTATTATTATCCCGCTTTCTCTTATCGCAGGATTTGCCGCCGCTTCGTTCTATGAGAAATTGCCGAAATTCCTGAAAATACTTGTTAAAGTTGCGGCGGTTGTTTCGTTTGTGGTTTTGGTTGGGCATTTGATAAAAGTAGGCAATACAATCACTGACGATGATATTTTTGGACGCACTTACACTACAAAAAGCGACGCAAAATTTTTGGAGAAACTTCACAAACAAGGCTTTGATTTCAACGAAAAGAAAATGCTTCCGTATCTTGTAAAATACGGAAATGCTCCTGATTTCATTCTTGAGCAGGTGATTTCCTACGGCGTTGATGTGAAGGCTTGCAGTGAGGAATGTTTTGACAGGATTAGCCTTAAAAAAGGTAAGTTCCTGATTGAACACGGAGCAGACCCTAATGTGCGCGATACGTTTGATGGAAAGCCTTTTCTTTTTGAAGCCCTTGAGGATTACGACACGCTGAAATCTGTTCTTGAGCACGGAGCTGATCCCAACATAAAGTTTGAAACGACTTCTACTATCTATGGAGCTGTCGACTGCTACAAAGCTACGCAGAACGCGGGAATGTATTATTTTGACAGTCGCCAAAAGAATAAAGAGAGTTATCGCGACATCATAAACTTGCTTTGTGAATACGGAATGGATATGAACTACAAAGATGAAAAAGGGCTGACCGTTCTTGACTATGCAAATCATTTTGGGCGTTGGCTGTCTTACAAGGTTTCTATGAAAAGGACATCGTGGGAAGAACCTTATTATATGATAATCGAAAAAGGCGACAAGAGCTGGAGTGTTGGGATTCCTTACTTAAAAAAGCCAATGTTTCTTGATGCTGTTTATCCACGCAATTTTGCTGAAACAAAAGATGGTTTTACTGTTCACTTTTACTTTTTTGGTAGAGATATGAACTACAATTACAGTGATGATTTCTACTTCAAGGAAATCGACGGCGAGCCTTGTTTGTATCAAATCGAGGATAATTTCAATATATCAACTTGGAATGAAGATAAAAACGAGTATGATATTCTTGAAACAGAAACGAAAATCAAACCAATCTCGCCCGTGATAAAGATAAGCGATTTGACCGCAGACAGAGTCGAAACGCTGCTAGATGCATACGGCAGAGCGAAATAAGATACGAGATTAGCCGTTGACATTCAAATAAACTCAGTTTCCTAATTGAAAAAGGCTGTGTGTTTGCATTAAAATACACATATGCAATTTATAGAAACAAATAAAAAAGTGAACTTCTTTATACAGTTTATCTTCTCAAATTATTGCCTGTATTGGTCTTGGTATCAGTACGGGCTTATTTTATATTTACAGGAGCTAGAAAATGGCTAACAAAGAATATCAGTGGGACGTGTATTTAAAACCGAATTATCTCACTCAGGACGACTTGAACGACTGCGTGGCGGACGTGTTGACGCGTTTGCAGACACAGCATAACGAAGAGATTGCCGCAAAAATCGCAGCAAAGACAGCTCAGGACAAGAACGCTGTTCTGGCGATTTTGAAGCAGAGGGACGAAGAAGTGTTGAACTGCCTTCGCGACGGAAAGAGTTTTTCTGACTCTTTGGTGCAGATTTCGCCGCGCGTTACAGGCGTTTGGGCGACTTCAAAAGCTCCGTTCGACCCAGCGGTGCATAAGAGAACTGTAGATTTGACGATGACACAGGATTTTCGGGGTGCGCTCGAAGAAATAGGCGTTCGTGTTCTCGGTACAAAGGCAAGCGGTGCGGAAATTTCGCTCATCACGGACACAGCGACGGGCTTGACTGACGGCACGATTACCGCAGGCGACGACATCAAGATTGAGGGCGACAAAATCAAAATCGCAGACGAAGCCGACGAAACACAGGGCGTTTTCATCATCGACAGCGAGGGAAAAGAACACCGCGTAACCCGACGACTGAGCCACAACAAGCCGTCTATGGTCATCGCGAGAGTGCCTGCCGACGTGAGCGCGGGAGAGGCAAGAGTCGTGGTGAGAACGAAGTTCACTTCTGGAAACAGACCGCTTTCAAATGCGAGAGAAATCGAATATCCGATTGCTTGCAAGGTTGTGAAAGAGTAAAACTGAATGAAAATCAGTGCAGGGCTTGCAAAGACATCGTTTGCAGTATTGCAAAGACATTGTTTGCAAGTCTTGCACAGACTTCGTTGCAAACCTTGCACAAAGAATAATAAAGGTCGAGCGAAAAAACAAGAGGAAAACAAAATGAATGGATTTCATTTTGACGAAAGTCAAAAGAACCTATTAATTTTATATCGGTTCACGAGAAAACTTATTAATGAGTCAAAAAACGTTCTGAACAATCAAGAATGGACATTCGACGGTTCGCCGTTCAAAAACACAGACACACTTTCGTTTCGATACGGTTTGTTTGCTTTCGATTATCTTTTGGGCATAAGTATAGCCTTGGTAGATATTGCTTTTATGATGGCGATGTTTTTTCTGATGGATTATTTACCTCCGTTTGTGATACTTCTTTTGCCATTCGTGCCTTTGGTGAGCATAATCGTTGTGCCAAAAAAAGTCGACAGGCGCAGGCTTGGCAGAGAGGAATTGCTTGAGGACGCACTCGAAATGCAAGAATGCATAAAGGAGCGGCTGGAAAAGAAGACGATAAGCGGCGACAGACAGGATTTTTTGGAAAGTGCAACGGAGTTTCTTGATATTGCTATCAAAGAACTTAGCACGATTAGTACGGGGAATATTCTATAGCAATTATGATTAAAAAGAAAGGAAAGATGATTAACAAGAAGTTTGCAGGTCTTGCGGTTTTGGCACTTTTGCTTTTTAGCTGTGGTGAGAAAAAAGAAATTGCTGTCGGGGACATCGTTAAAAAGAGGGTTGGGGGAGACAAACTAAAGATGGTGGTTTTGTCCGTCAATGAACACGACGAAAATGGAAACCTTACCCACAAGAAAATTGGCAATTATAAGCCACAGGTAAATGGCGGAAAGAAAATCACTTACTTTTTCCCAGAGTGCAAGGGCTTCTATGAAGTTTGGTATGACAACGAATACGACGACAGGGGAAACTTGACACGAACCTTTATTCACAACTCAAAAGACACTGAAAGCTGGGATTACTCTTTTGAATACGATGGTGAGGGAAAGATTATTTATGCAAAGACAAAGATACACCCTGTAGATTACATCGAGGGTGCTTTTGACGAGAGAGAATGCTTTTATTCTTACGACGAAAAAGGCAGCATATCCCATTTCAAAGCGTCAGATGAAGATGCAGAGTTTCTTCCCGATGAGTTCAAATACTATGAGTGGGATTACAAGAGCGAATACGAAGACGATAGTGTTTTAACAGAAATCATTGCACTTTTTAATAAGTGTCAGATACGCCGTAAGTATGACGAAGAGGGAAAAATAGAGCGTGTGAGATTGAGCGACGATAATTCTCCTTGGTGGGAAGACCCAATCATCGATTATTACTACTCAAAGACGATGAAGAGCGAGTATTATTACAACTACACAAAACGCTTTTATGGCTACGGTGATTATCTTGGCGATAAAAATCTTCCCTTAGGCATTGACGGAAAACTTAATCTCAACACATTAAACTGGGATTACAAAAACCGAGACACAAAGACCTTGATAGAGTACTACCTCCGAGAAGACGGGACTGTCGAAAAGAGCATTGAATACACAGGAAAAGAGCAGTTTAAGCATTATGCAAGTATGGAATTTCCAAAAAGACATGGAGGCTTTTCGTCTTATGATGTACCAAGTTTGTTCCCCTTTTATGAGTACAAGTAAAATGAAAAAGATAATTGCCCTTTGTGCCTTATTGGCTCTTTTGCTTTTTAGCTGTGGTGAGAAAAAAGAAATTGCTGTCGGGGACATCGTTAAAAAGAGGGTTGGGGGAGACAAACTAAAGATGGTGGTTTTGTCCGTCAATGAACACGACGAAAAGGGAAACCTTACCCACAAGAAAATTGGCAATTATAAGCCACAGGTAAAAGGCGGAAAGAAAATCACTTACTTTTTCCCAGAGTGCAAGGGCTTCTATGAAGTGTGGTATGACAACGAATACGACGACAGGGGAAACTTGACACGAACCTTTATTCACAACTCAAAAGACACTCAAACTTGGGATTACACTTTCGAATACAATGCTGACGGAAAGATTATTTACGCCAACACAAAAATGCACGCAACAGATTATAGAGAAGGCGCTTTTGACGAATACGAATGTTTTTATGATTACGATGAAAAAGGCAGCATATCCCATTATAAAGCGTCAAAAGATGATGCCGAGTTTCTTCCTGAAGATTTTAAGTATTACGATTGGGATTATCAACACGAATACGACGATGGTGATGTTTACACAGAAATGGATTTGTTGGCAAAATATTGGATTTGTCGTTTTTATGATGAATATAACAGACTTTCTTATGTTTGCTTGCGAGAAGGCAGTTTGTCATGGTTCTTATATGATAGAGAACCTACGATAGATTATTACTACGGGAAAAAGACAAAGATTGAACGCTATTTCAACTATCAAAAACAATTTTATGGATACAGTGATTATTTTGGAAAAGAGCGTTCTCCTTTGGGAATTGACGGCAAATTGAATCTAAATACATTGAACTGGGATTACGAAAACAGAGACTCAAACACAGTGATTGAATATTATCGCAGAAAAGACGGAACTGTGGAAAAAAGCATTGAATATACAGGAAAACAATATTTCAAGTACTATGAATCACGCGCAGGTCATTCCAGATATCACGGAAAAGTAAGATATTCTGTTCCAACACTAATTCCGTTTTACGAATACGACTGAATGTATGTAAGATTGGATTGTAGAAAAATCTTATGATGAAAAATGTAATTTGAGATTGGAGATTAAGATGAAAAACATTCGAACAAATAGCAAAACTGTCTTGCTTTCAGCTTTTGCGTTGCTCGGCATTTTTGCTCTTTTCTTTCTGCGCGCTTTTCCGTCGCTTGTTTGGATAAAGAACGAAAAAGTCCCAGCGTACAGCTTGCAGATGAGCGAAAACTTGTTTTACCGCCAGAGCTACAACAACTGCGGACCGTATTCTGTGATGGCTGTCGTGAATATTCTTACGGGCGACGAGCTTGACGGCGAAACTCTTGCAGCGCAAATGAAGTGGAGGATTATCAAAAATCTGACGCTCCCAAAAGGCGTTGTATCTCTTTTGAAAAAATACAATATTCAAGCAAAAGAATATGTGCTTTGGGCAAAGTCCGATTCTCAAAAAGTCGCCTTTTTGCGCTCAAAACTCTTGCACGGAACGCCCGTGATTTTGCTGGTAAAACTGCACGGTGTTCAGCATTACGTTACAGTCTTGGGCTTTGATGAAAACGGCTTTATGCTTTACGACTCAATGCAAGAAAAATCTGCCGAAAACCCGCGCTACACAATCCGCGACAAAAATGCGAGCGTGGGCAACACGTATCTTTCTGATTCAGAGCTGCTTTCGCTGTGGAACAAGGGCGGCGTGAAGTTTGCATTCAAAAACTGGTGCGTCGTCTGCAAAGTTCGAGGAAGAGATAAAACTCGACTTCGTGGGAACAGGCTCTCTTGAGGGAAAAGACGGAACTGTGGAAAAAAGCATTGAATACACAGTATTTTCCTTAGCGCTCTTCGTTTTATACAATATTCGTTTGAATAATCGCCGACGCAAGTATGTTTTGTCAATTATTCATATGAATAATGATTGCGCGAGCGTGTTTTGGTGATTATTTGCTTGAATAATGTGTAAGCGAGTATGTTTTGAGCATTATTCGTTTAAATAATTGCTAAAGCAAGCGTGTAATGTTCAATGTTTGTACAAATAATTGTCTAGCGAGAGTGTTTTGACGATTATTCGTTTAAACATCCTCCGCCGCACATTATACCACATATAAAAATAAAAATCGGGAAGTGGCACATTCGCTCGCCATTCCCAACAGCATTCTTTACTCTCTGGAATTAATCCTATATCATCAAAATGAAAAAACGGACTTGTGGAAAAAAACGAACTTTCAGGAGCAACTAAAGGAAATTAAAATGAGCGAGCAAGTACGGCGCGGATATTTTGACAGCGACGAAACGGATTTTAACGAAAAGAACCTTGTGCGGTTGCGTAAGGCGCAGAAAGATTTCTATTATCTGATGAACCAAGATTATCCCATGCAAAGCATTGCGACCTTCGTGGGAAATCACTTTGCGTTCTCGGAACGGCAGCGGATGGCGTTGATTCGCGCAACATCTTCCGAAAAATCGCTAGTAAGCCGCTCTCAAAAGGAAATCAAAGCGCTTCGCGAAAACGAAACCGTGTATATCGACGGCTTCAACATCATAATCACGCTGGAAGTTGCGCTTTCCGATTCGACTCTGCTTCATTGTATGGACGGCACAATCCGCGATTTAGCGGGGCTTCGCGGCACTTACCGCTTGATTGACAAGACCGAAAGAGCAATCGATATGATTGGGCAAAAACTCAACGCGATGAAAATCAAAAAGTGCGTTTTCTATTTGGACAAGCCCGTTTCAAACTCTGGACAGCTCAAGGCGAAAATCTTTGAGGTGCTGGAAAAATACGATTTTGAGACCGACGTCCAAATCGTAAACGACGCAGACCAAGCGCTCGTGAACCTTGAGAACGTGATTTCAAGCGACGCAATGGTAATCGAGCGTTCTGCAAGTTGGATAAACTTTGTGAAAACCATTTTCGACGAAAGCGCGGAAAAGTTCCGTTATTTTGATTTTACGATGCGCGAGGAGCAATAAAAGATGGATTGGGCGTGTTATATTCCGTTCGAGGGCGATTTTGACGAAATCGAATCTTTTTTGGGATTGTCGTTGCCAGATGACTTGAAAGATGTGATTAAAAATTACAACAAAGGATGTCCGCTGAAAAGCCAATTTTCGTATGGCGATGAAACTGATGAAATAGAGCGGTTCATTTCTTTCAATCGTGACGGGGAATCAAATATCTATGATTATTTTGTGGACGACCTCCAAGAAAGGAAGTTACTGCCTTTTGCGACAACGGAAAACGACAACATTCTTTGCTTGAAAAACAGCAAGGTCATCGTTTACAACGCAGAACGCGATGAAGAAACGGAACTTTGCGCGAGCGTCGGCGAATTGTTGCAGATGTTGAATTGAGTTGAGGCACACGCAGAAGAAAAAAAAAGCGCCGATATAAAAAAGTATGAGTGATGCATTTTATGAAATCGTAGAGTTTGTTCTTGAGTCAGAAAAATTCTTTTTTATCTGGGGAACGACATATGAAGGCAAGGATTTTTTTGAAAACTATTATTCTCGCCTTGTTGCCTTTCGCGATGAAAAAAAAGCCTTTGATTTTCTTCGCTCAAAAGGCATAAATGCAAAAAAATGCAAGACGGTCTATGACTTTAACGCTCTTGATTATTCCAACTGCGATGATTTTTTGAGCAAATGGAACATCATCGACGATTTATCCAAGTCGATTTTGCTTGATTTTGTGGGAAATGATGATAGTTTTTCGACTCTTTACTCAAAATTTGTGTATGGCGCAAACTTTTCTGCTCTTAACAAATCAAAAAAGTTTTACACGCCGAGTTTTGACGCGGACGAACTAAAGCAGATTGAAGCTATCAAAAGCGATATGCTGCGGATTTTGAAGATTGCACTTTCAAAGGCGAACTTTGACACTTATTTTGATTTTTCGATGGTGCGAAAGAAAAAAAGCTCTGACGCTTTGACGCTCATAAATCTGTTTTTTTTGCTTGTCGCGCCTTTCGTGCTTTTGTCAGTTGATACGTTCGGCTTTGCACTTTTGTTCTTATTGAGCCTTGTGTTTTTGATTTCGTATATTGCAGGCATAATAGTTTCAAAAGGGTGGCACAAAGTTTTGAACGTGCTCTTTCTTTTGTTGGGGATTGCGCTTTGTTTCTTTTCGTTTTTATTTTTTGTGCTGAGTTTAATTTCTTAATAGTGCTTCGACAGAAAACAGAAAGAGATAATCCTCCTGTGTATTTTTATAATAAAAGCGGAGAAGATAGGTTTATAAAAATAGCCAATTCCCTTGTTGATTTTCTGATAAACAGGCTAGAAATGAACAAAGAACTTTTCAAAAAAAAGATTAAAATGACTACAATAATAGTTAAAGGAGTTAAATAAATGTTAGAAAACTATTACGAGGAAACAGATTTTGACAAAGAAATAGAAAATTATCCTAAAGAAAAACTGATTGATATAGTTGAGAATGGAGCTGACATAGAATTAATGGAAGCAGCTTTTCAGAAATTATCATTCATAGATGAGGAGTATGCGTTAACAAAAGGTATGGATTTTTTAAGAAACGATGAATTCGACCCTTATTTCCAAGCCTGTATTTTTGATGATATTTATGAAATTGACAGAGAAAAAGTGTTGGATTGTATTTTAAGCAGAACCGCGGATGTCGATTTTTATTTCTTTAAGGAAATATTACAAACAATGAAAACTTACACAACATACGAGGCGTTAATGAAAATGAAAAATTATAAATCGTATTTAAGCTATTTATTTGAACAATATAATAAATATTCTGCAGATGAAAAAAATGAGATGCAAGACTTGTTAAATGAATTTTTGCAAGAATTCCATTTAGAGGCTTTATGGAAGAAATAAAAATATTTTTTGATTTGCTGTTTATGTGTTGAGTAGACCCTGAAACGAGTTCAGGGTGACAAAGATAAGAGAACGTCACAAGATTTTTTGCGATTTTATCTGCTTTAAGTTAATAAAAACTATGAGGTTTAATAATGAGTGTATGTTTTTATATCAAAAACAAGAATGGATTTTTTGCCAAAAAAGCACCGATGACAATCAAAGAGTGTTTGGAGCTTTCAAATCAGAAAATCACGCAATTTAGTTTTGACGAAACTGCTGATGATTTTGATGAAAACAGATTTTACAATTCTTCTATTGCCGATTACGAAGTTTTGATTTTGGGTGTGTATGGGCAAAGTTCCCGCGGTTTTGAGCTTTCTTTTGAAAAGGAGGAAAACGCCTACGAAGTCCGTGTTTGCACGCCTAGCACAAAAGAAGATTGGGAGATTGCTCTTCGATATATCAAGGAGTTGGCGAGAAAACTGAAAAACACTATTTCAAATGACCGCGAAGAGCATTTTTCAAAAGACAACATCGAATCTTTTGATTACAAGAAAGACATTTTGTTTGGTCTGCAGTGTTTTTGTTATGACGATAGCCCTTCTATGATGCCAGGACTTTTTCGTGAAGTTTGTTTGAACAAAGAATATGCAAAAAAGTTTCTTGATTCACAAAATCCAATCGAAAGTTTCAGCAAATTTTTTCACGATATTCAATATTTGGACGCTTATTCTGCCAAACAGAGATTTTTCAAAGACAAAGACACTGACGAGATTTTTGGGCTTTACACGCTGACTCAAGAAACGAGAACGATTTTGCCATTCAAGCCAGCCGTGGAGTTCAAGTACACGAATTCGGTAAAAGACGATGATGTCAAAAGCTGGAAAATGTCTTTTTGCATTATCGACGGTGATGAAAATAATCCAGATTCATATCACAATGTTGGTATGACCTTGTATTCTGATTTTATTTCGCATTTGCCCAAAGACAAATATCGTTTTATTGACGCTTCTCACATTTTGGTAGAAGAGTTGTCGCAAGATGAAATCCTTGAGCTAGCAGGAAACAAAAAATGAAAGAGCAAACATTTTTTACAACAAAGGATTTTGCTCTAAAAAGCATAATTGAGAAAATCTGCGACGACGAAAATCTTGTTCACTACAAAAATTATTGCCAAAAGCGCCTTGATGGATTGAGAAAAGAGGCTTTTGCTGAGCTAAATGTGTTCCTGAAAGACTTTTCGGGCGCACCTTTTGAAGCGAGGAGGCTCTTTGTCGACATTCTTTTGAGCAATGCGGAACCTCTTTTAATTCAAAAAATCCCCGTTCTGTGATACACTGCGTCTATGAAGTAAGAAGCAGAAGGGTCGGCAATGCAATATTTGATTGAAAATGCGGGAGAATTGCTCTCAAAATTGGATTTTCCTAAAAAGACGGAATATGGAGATTGCTATCTGAATAAAGCCTTGACTTACTGGGCTTTTTTTGACGAACGGAAATGTGAAATCCAACAGCTTACGGGAGAATCTGCTGAAGCCATAATTTACACGAAATACTTTTGGTGTACTGCATTCATAAAGCGATTTGAAAAACTGTATGGTTCGGACGCAGGACTTGAGCAGCAACGGTATAAAATTCTTGAGGAATTGGCAAACCTTCCCAATATTATGGTTGACTGGGCTGTCATAGAATCAATTGACGGAAAGAAAACAAAGTCTGAGTTTACTGAAAGATTTGAAAAACTGAGCGACGACGAAAAATGTGCGTGTCTGATTGCGTTGTGTGAATCGATTTTGCCCAAACTTGCAGGTTCAGGCGGAGCAAAATTTGCTTCCGATGTGCTTGAAAAATGTCGCCAGTGGCTAGAATCCAGGAATGTTGAAGCCGATTATCTGTATTCGCTTTTGGAAAGCGAGGACGATATCTGTGTTTTTCAATTCTTGGCTAACGAAAAGGATTCGGAAAAGGAAAATGTCTTGCAATGCCTTTCAACTGCGCTTTCGTACATAATCCTGCTTGCATATCGCTTTGAAAATCAAGTTTACCTTCCCGAACCGATTGAATGTGTTGACAGCGAAACCGTCGAGTATTTGTTCTGTCATTTTCAGAGACTCTGCCCAAACAGCGATTTGCTGGAAAAATTGCTTCCGTCAGGAAACAAAAATTGAGGAGAAACAGATGTTCGTCGATATTTTGGAAACGCCGTGCACCGAAGAGGGCAAAATCAAAGAATATTTCGGGAACAAGTTTGAAGCGGCGTTCATCTGCCTGTTCCCGTTCATCGAATGCGCCAAAATCCCCGTTTCCAGATTCGGCACGGACGACGCGCCGACAAATCTTGAGATTTTCCGAAGCTGCAGACCTGTAAAATGGAGCGAAATCGTCTCAAAATTGGCTCTCAAATCCATCGGCGAACTGGATATCGGACTCCGCACTTGCATTCATGGACTCAAAAAAGAACTTTGCGACGAAGTTTTGGCGGACAAAATATGTGCGCTCGAATCCCAAAGCATAATTGAGCCGTGGGAAGGGGAAGTTTCGCCGTTCATTGCCTTTCCCTTGCTCAATTTTCTGAAAGCCAAAGGCTACGGCACGGTTCTTTGCACGAACGAGTTTTCAGCCCAAATCCAAAAACTCCCCGTCGGCGACATTTTGCAAGACAAAACCGAAATCGATTTTATCCAGAACATCGAAACGGAAGACGAAAAAATCCTGCTTTCAACGCACTGGGACAGCCATTTTTCCATCCTGCTTTCGTCGGAGGAACTTGTTCGGGAATTCATTTCGGCATACAATATCGAAGGCTTTTTTTGCGACGAAAACACCGAAATCTATTGGAGTTTACACAATGAAATCAATTAACCCACCACAAAAACGCATTTTGCCTACCGTATTTTTGCTGCTCGACAGGAGAAAAAGGGGAAAATGAATAAGAAAACATTTGCAAACAATCAAGATTTTTTGCTTGAAAACATAATTGAGAAAATCAGCGACGACGAAAATCTTGCTCACTACAAAAATTATTGCCAAAAGCGCCTTGATGGATTGAGAAAAGAGGCGTTTGTTGAGCTAAATGTATTCCTGAAAGACTTTTCGGGCGCACCTTTTGAAGCGAGGAGGCTCTTTGTCGACATTCTTTTGAGCAATGCGGACTCAGCCGGCAAATACCTTACTCCCGACACGATGCCTCACCCGCTAAACGAGCAGGTGATAAAGCCAACGCTTGATGAATGGGCAAAAAAGGAGCGTGAAAATTATCTTCCGCTTTATTGGAGCGCAAAATATTTCTATGACTATGACGCTCTTGAGCGCGCCTTAGCGCTAAATCCCGCCGAGCAAAAGCCGCTTCTGCTTTCCATTGAGCGCAATCTCAGCGCCCTTTTTTATTCGACGCATCATTTGCCCGATTACTATTGCGGAAATATTAGCGAGGATATGCTTTTGCTCAGCAAGCTGGATGAAAAAATCCTCCTTGTTGAAGACGATGAAGTCAAAAAGACAATAACAGACGATTTTTGTTTTTTGAGAGCGCTCGTCTGGAATTATTTTGAGTTTCGTAAGTCTGGTGAGAAAAACTTTGCGGTCTGGGGAGCGAAAAACGGCAAGCAAGTTTCTAGCAATGTATCTTCATATTATTACACAAAATAAAAGTGAGTGCGAAATGAAAAGATTTGAAGAGCTTTATGCCTGCTCTGTGCTGTCCGTGAGCGGTTTTGACTTGTTTGGCGAATACAATGCGTGGCTGGACGAGGAGTTTTTGAAAAACGGCGACGATTTTGCTTTGCTCGAAATGGAAGAATTGTCTTCTGACAAGTACAAAACACATTCATTTTTCCGCCAATATTTTTATGACAACCCGGATTTTGACAAAAACATATTCGGAAAAGCGCTTTTTGGCGAGCTTGAGAGGGCATATCACGACAAAAACTGCGATTTTGATTCGTTTATGAATAATTGTTACGCTGTCTATCAAAATTTACCCAAGCAAATTGAGTGGGACGAAGAGCCGTTTTTCGCTCTTGACTATGCGGGCGACTCAATTGAATGGGGAGATTACAAAAGCGCGCACGAAATAATAGAAAACGCCTTCCGATTTTATAGCGGCGAACTCCCTGTTTCATCAAACGAAATAAAAATTCGCGCATTCAGTGAAATTGCGGCACTCAAAGACGGGAAAATAACGTTTTTTGATGGCGAGAAAGTTGCGCTCTTGTCGTGCGCGGGCAAAAAGTGGAGCGGCAGATGTGTCGGAGAGCGTGATTTTGGTGCAAACCCGCCTTATTTTGTGTTCTTCAGTGGTGAAAAATGGACAAAAATCATATTCTGCAAAAAAGGATTGTTCAAAAAAAGAAAAAATCAGCGTGATTTTGCCCTCATTCACAACTTCGTTCAATCTTCTTGCTTCACAACAATGGATTTGCAGTGAGAATTATGTCGGTTTTGCCGATGATTTTAGTGCAAATGGCGCAACTTTTCGCTTTTTGGCATAAAAATGAGGATGAGACAATGAGAATCTTTTTGCAAATTATATCCCCAATCGTGTTTTTGGCAACAATCATCGCTTTTGTGAGAAGTTTGATTGATTACAACAAGCACTACAAAGCAATCGTCGACTTTTTGCGGCTCGAAAACGACAGAGAAACGCTGAAAGCAATCGGCTATGTGGAGTTTTATGGCGAAGAATACGGACTGAGAAGGTCTTTTTCTGTGCTCTCCGCCACGCTAAGACTTTATGAGCGCTTCAATGAGACTCAAAAACGCGAATATTTTGACTACGCACAATATCTTGAGAAGCTGAGAGCATGGCTGATTCCGACAATAATTTGCCTGATTTTGTCGATGATGCTCCTTGCCTTTTCCTTTGGCAGCCTTTGAGCAAAAAGAGCGTGAAAAACGGCTTTGTCAATATAAAAAGCGCAAAAAATACAAAAAAAACACAATATTGACAGCCAAAATAAAATTAGTACAATGGAAAATATGATTGACACGCTTATATTTTCGATGAACGCGGTTCTCCCGCTCATAATGCTGGTTATTTTGGGCTACATATTAAGGCAGAAAAATGTTTTCACAGACGATTTTTTGAAAACGGCGAACAAATTTTGCTTTCGCTTCTGCTTTTTTTCAACGATGTTCATAAGCATTTACAATCTTTCAGCCTTTGATAGCGTTTACAGAGATTTGGCGCTCTTTTCCTTGTGCTCCATACTCGCTCTGATTGTCGTCGGAATCGTTTATGCGCTCCTTTTTGTCAAAGACGACAGGCAAAAAGGCGTCATGGCACAAGCATTTTACCGCTCGAACTATGCAATAATCGGCGTCCCGCTCGTCGCGAACCTCTTCGGAGAGAGCGGAACGGCGAGCGCTGCCGTCGTGCTTGCATCGACAGTCCCAGTTTTCAATATTACAGCTGTAATTTTGCTCAATATATGGATAAAAGACTCTGGCAAGAAGGTCTCGCCGCTCAATATGCTGAAAAAAATCGCGATGAACCCTCTTCTTGAAGGCATTGCGGCAGGCGCTCTTTGCTGCTTGGTCCGCCCGTATCTGCACGGCTGGACGCTAAAAGACGGCGAGATAAAATTTATCTACAAGACAATAGAAAATCTTTCAAAGATAACAACCCCGCTTGCTCTCATTATCCTCGGCGGACAATTCAAGTTCTCTGCCGCTTCGTCAAGAGTGCACCAAATCATTGTCGCAGTCGTCTTTCGCCTCTTAATAGCGCCGCTCTTAGGACTTTCTGCCGCTTATCTCTTGTTCCCGTCATTCACGCCGAGGGAATATGCGGCATTGATTCCTCTTTTTGCAAGCCCCGTCGCTGTCGCAAGCGCAATTATGGCGCGGGAAATGAAAAACGACGGCGACCTTGCCACGCAAATCCTTGTCTGGTCAACTCTTTTTTCAAGTTTCACCGTCTTCCTTGTTATCGCCGTCCTTAGAACCGTCGGACTCTTGTAAAAATGACGCTCAACCTTAACACAAAAGAAAAAACGCTCCTCCTTGACACGCTCAAGAAGGTCGAAAATCCGTCAAAAGAGCTTCTCTCGCTTTCAAAAAAGATAGAAAGAAGCCTTTCTCCCATAAAAAAAGCGAGCGCAAAGGCAAAAGGGAAAGACTGGCAGAGAGAAATCTGCCAAATGATAAGCAAAATCACAAAAATTCCCTTTGACCAGTCAAGCGACAAGAGCGAAATCCGCTCCCGCGAGGCTTCCTTGAACGGCACGGACGTCGCGCTTTCGGGCAGGGCGGCCGAAAAGTTTCCGTTTTGCGTCGAGTGCAAGAACGCCGAGAGCATCAGCCTTGCCGATTGGGTCAGGCAAGCTCAGAGCAATGCCGACAGCGGCGACAACTGGCTCTTGTTCATAAAAAGCCAGCTTCTGCCGATGAAAAAAGTCGCTGTCCTTCCGCTTTCGCTCTTTGAGCGCATTATGAGCGAGCGCGATAAATACATTTTTGGTGATGAAAATAGTTAAAACTGTATAGAAAAATATACATCTTAAAACGTTTTGGAAGAAAAATGAGCCTGCCAATCCTCCTGTCAGACTCATTTTTTTTGCTATAGACAAAAAATTATCACTAATTATCTTCATTTATCTCTCAGATAGCGTATAATTTTTGTTAAGCTCACAATTTTTTGGAGGAAAAACAATGAAAATCGCTTTTTACGACACACATTCTTATGACAAGCAGTCATTTGAAGAGGCTAACAAGGCGTTTGGCTTTGATATTTGCTACAACGAGTTCAAATTGAACGAGAACACAGTTGTAACCGCGCAGGGAGCGGACGCTGTCTGCGTCTTTGTGAACGATGTCGTCAACGGCTGGGTGATTTCCGCCCTGAAAGACGCAGGAGTCAAGCTGATTGCGCTTCGTTGTGCTGGTTTTAACAACGTGGACATAAGCGCCGCCAAAAGCGCAGGCATAAAAGTAGTGCGAGTTCCTGCATATTCGCCTTACGCAGTAGCCGAGCATGCCGTGGCGCTCTTAATGTCGCTCACCCGACATATTCCGCAAGCGTATTTGAGGACAAAAACTGCCAATTTCAGCATTGAGGGCTTGACGGGACGCGACCTTCACGGACTCACGGCTGGTATTCTTGGAACGGGAAAGATTGGGCGCATTCTCGCAGGCATTCTTCAAGGATTCGGAATGAAAATCATCGCTTATGACCCGTTCCCGAATGAGCAGTGGGCAAAAGAAAGCGGCGCGCAATATGTTTCGCTTGAGCAGATATTCCGCGAAAGCGATGTTTTGAGCCTTCATTGTCCGCTCACAGAGGAGACAAAGCATATCGTGAACCATGATTCGATGAAATCAATGAAAAACGACGCCGTCATAATCAACACGGGACGCGGAGCGCTTATCGACTCGAAGGCTTTGGTTCATGCGCTGAAGCACAAGCACATCGGCGGCATCGGAATGGACGTTTATGAAGAAGAGGGAAAATACTTTTTCTCCGACTGGTCATCTGAGGTCATGACGGACGACGTCCTGGCGCGTCTTTTGACATTCCCGAACGTCATCATAACAGGACATCAGGCATTTTTGACAACAAATGCCTTGAAGAACATAAGCGAAATCACTTTGCAGAACGTTCTTGACTTCTCTGAAGGCAAAGAACTCGTCAACGCTGTTCAATAGAGAGCGCAAAGAGTACGACATAAGAGTTTTTCAGCCTTTGTGAGCGCTCACAGAGGCTGAAATTTTGTTTTTTCGCTCTCCTTGCAAACTCAAAGAGCGTGAAAAATTGATTTTGCAGTGTATCTGCTTCTGCAAGGAGAATGAATTTGCGCTCTCTCGACGTCTTTGCGCTTGCAATGATGATGAAAAATCATTTGTGCGACATCATTGCAAGCAAAAACGACGTGAAATATGATATTCTCATAAAATTTGCTTAATCAAAGAGTATGCGATATTATCTTTGCTCAGTCTTTGAAGTTGCAGTTTTGCTTTTCAGCGCTATTTTGCGCATGAATTTTTGAAAAAGGACATATAAAAATATAATTTTTAATAAAATTTTGTTGTAAAAGGCGAAAATCGCAGGATTTTTTCACTTTTTCGCAATAATAAACATGGGATTATGCGCTTTTTTCGGCACGACGGCGAGAAAAAATAACAAAAAAATGCTTGCATTTGGCAAAAAAGAGGGTGATAATATAATCAAGATTACAAAGTTTTGACCATTGGAGGCTAAAAATGGGTTGCAAAAAGCTAAAATATGCAATTCGGACTTCAGAAACTCTTGCGGTTTTGGACGAGGCTTGTAAACTTTATGCGAAATTTCCTGCACTAAGCGAAGACCCGTATCTAAAAGAAAAGTATGACAGCGTGAAAGACTATGTTCAGCGCGCCATGAGCGCAATGAGCCGCGAAAAATCGACAAGCACGCTCTCTGCGTTCGACAAGGCGCGGGACGAGAGCATAAAAGCGCTCACGACACTTGTTCACGGCTACACTTCTTATCCTGACGAGTCGTTCCGCGCTGCCGCCGCCTTGATTGAAGGCTGTTTTGCCCGCTATCCGAACATAAAGAACGAAAGTTTTGTCCGACAGACTGCTTTGCTTGACAGTTTGCTTTCGGATTTTGAGGAGGCGGCGGCAAAAGAGGCGCTGGAGACTCTGCCTGGCGTCAGTGAGCTTTTCGGCAATCTCAAAAAGAGCGCCGAAGACTTCAAGAAGGCTTCCAGCGAGCGCAATGCCGCTTTGGTGAGCGAGTCTTCTGTTGTCTGCGCCTCAAATCTCAAAGGAGAAATGACAAGTGTGTTTCATAATGACATCTTGCCGTATCTTGAGGCGATGTCGAAGGCAAAAGGCGGCGACTACAAGGCTCTTTTTGACCTCACGGAAGGAGAAATTGAGTCAATAAACTCAGAAATTACCAGACGTAAGACTGCGAGCATCAACAAAAGACGCGGAAAAGTTGGAGCGTGAACTGCTTTTTCTTTCACAGACATGAAAAAATCAATTTTGAGTCTTATTAAGGGAGATATAGATTATGGAAAATTTTGTTTTCTACAGTCCGACAAAGTTTGTGTTCGGAAAAGACACAGAAGATAAGTGCGGTGAGCTTGTCAAGGAGTTTGGCGGTTCAAAAGTCCTCGTTCATTTTGGCTCAGCGTCAGCAAAAAAGTCAGGGCTTCTTGAGCGTGTTGAAAAGTCTTTGACGGCTTCTGGCATTTGCTTTGTGGAGTTGGGCGGTGTGAAGCCAAATCCGCGCTCTGGTCTTGTCTATGAGGGAATCGAGTTGTGCCGGAAGGAAAATGTCGACTTCGTTTTGGCTGTCGGAGGCGGAAGCGTTATCGACAGCGCGAAGGCGATTGCAATCGGCGCTGTGTACGACGGCGATTTCTGGGACTTTTACTCTGGGAAGGCATTGCCGAAGAAGGCTCTTCCTGTCTCGACTGTTCTCACGATTGCGGCAGCGGGAAGCGAGGGCAGCGGCGACAGTGTCATCACGAAGGAAGAGGGCATGCTAAAGAGGGCGACAAGCGGAGAGTGCATCCGACCGAAGTTTTCTGTGCTGAATCCGTCACTCACTTGCACGCTTCCTGCATATCAGACGGCTTGCGGCGCAACAGACATCATGGCGCACGTTTTTGAGCGCTATTTTACGAACACAAAGCACGTCGAAACGACTGACCGCCTTTGTGAGGCTGTCCTTCTTGCCATGATTAACGAAGTTCCCAAGGTCATCAAGAACCCGGACGACTACGAGGCGCGGGCGAACATCATGTGGGCAGGCATGGTTGCCCACAATAACATTGTCGGTGTCGGCCGCGAGCAAGATTGGAACAGCCACGGCATTGAGCATGAGCTTTCTGCAAAATATGACTGTGCGCACGGCGCGGGTCTTGCTGTCATCATGCCCGCATGGATGAAATTTGTTTACAAGCACGATATTATGCGCTTCTGTCAGATGGCGACAAGAGTTTTTGGGGTAAAAATGGACTTCTCAGACCCTGAAAAAACGGCTCTTGAGGGCATCAGCGCTTTCAGAGCGTTCCTGACTTCAATCGGAATGCCTTCAACGCTCGGCGAAGTGGGCGGAAAAAAGGAAGATATTGCTGAATTGGTCAAAACGTTCGGCTTGAAAGACGGCGAGCGGACTGGCGGTTTTGTAAATCTTTCGGGCGAGGACGTCGCGCATATTTACGAGCTTGCACTGTAGGAAGTGTTATAAAAAGTTTGCTATTTTAGAACAGTGTCATTTTGAGCGGAAAGCGGCGATTAGCCGTTTGGAGTCGAAAAATCTGCTAAAATATTGTCAGCGGCGTTAGTTTTGTGTGAAGTAGATTCTTCGACTTCGTTTGCTTGCGCTCTCTGCGCTCAGAATGACAAGAAGTTACATCATATTTATTGTAACAGCACCGCATTATATTGTGAAAAATAGATTTTGAGCTGTGAAAAAAAGAACACTGTAGATTAAAAACTTTAATTGTGATACAATAATTTCATTATGGAAAGAAGAGAAAATTTTAAATCTCGTCTCGGTTTTATCATGACGAGCGCAGGTTGCGCTATTGGGCTTGGAAATGTTTGGAGATTTCCTTTCATAACTGGTCAGTACGGTGGCGCGGCTTTCGTGTTGTTCTATCTTGCGTTCTTGCTCATTCTTGGGCTTCCGATTATGGTCACGGAATTCGCTGTCGGGCGTGCCAGCGGAAAATCATCTGTCAGAAGTTTCCACGCTCTTGAGCCTAAGGGCACAAAATGGCATTTCTATGGCTATTTTGCGGCTTCCGGAAACTATTTGCTGATGATGTTCTACACAACTGTCGCTGGCTGGATGTTCTCATACATCTTCAAAAGCGCATCCGGCACTTTTAGCGCTCTCAGTTCAGAAGAAATCGGCACTGTCTTCACCGATATGCTTCAAAACCCCGCTGAGCTTGTGTTTTGGATGGGCTTTGTCATTGTCTTGGGCTTTGTTATTTGCATTCGCGGGCTTGAAAAGGGTGTTGAGAAGGCGTCGACTGTGATTATGACGAGTCTTTTGTGTCTGATGCTCGTCCTTGTCGTTCGCGCTGTTACATTGAAGGGCGCGGGAGAGGGACTTTCGTTTTATTTGAAGCCTGATTTTCACAAGATGGCTGAAAAAGGGCTCGGCGAGGTCATTTTTGCTGCGATGGGACAGAGCTTTTTCACTCTTTCTATCGGTATGGGCTCTCTGGCAATCTTCGGAAGCTATATCGACAAGTCCCGTGCGCTCACGGGAGAGGCGGCGAACATTATCGTGCTTGATACGTTCGTCGCATTGATGGCGGGATTCATTATTTTCCCTACTTGCTCGGCATTTGGTGTCGAGCCGGGGCAGGGGCCTGGTCTTATTTTCATCACGTTGCCGAATATTTTTAATTCCATGCACTTTGGGCGCATTTGGGGAACGCTTTTCTTTGTTTTCATGTCGTTTGCGGCTCTTTCGACGGTCATCGCTGTCTTTGAGAACATCATTTCATACGCAATGGACATGCACGGCTGGTCAAGAAAGAAGGCGGCGTTCATCAACATGGGAATTATCTTTGTTCTCTCGCTCCCGTGCGCTCTTGGCTTCAATGTTTTGAGTTTCCTTTCTATTCCGAAGCTCGGAAACATTCAGGACTTGGAAGATTTCTTGGTGTCCAACAATATTCTTCCTCTCGGCTCTCTTGTTTATCTTTTGTTCTGCACTTCAAGGTACGGCTGGGGATACAAGGCGTTCATCGATGAGGCGAACACTGGCAAGGGAGTGCGCTTCCCGAGCAAAATCCGCTTTTATATCACATGGATTTTGCCTTTTATCGTCCTCTTTATTTGGGCGGTCGGCTATATTCAGAAATTTTTCATGAACTAATGGCGCAAAAATAGGGCAGGGAACGCTTGTTTCTTGCCCTAAAATTTTGTGAAGAATTTGTTTGACAGGTTCTTTAACATGGAGTAATATAATAAAAGATACATCGTAAGGATTGTTACTGGTAATGCAGGCAAAACCTTTGTCTATTCCGTGAAGAAAAGGCAATTGGGTTTTGCTTTTTTTTCGCAAAAATCAATTTTATCCAGTTTTTAGGGGGAATCCTTATGAACAAATACGACGGTCTTGCTCGTATAATTATCCAAAATGTCGGCGGAAAAGCAAATATTGCTTCTATCACTCACTGTGTGACCAGACTTCGCTTCAAGCTCAAGGACGAGAGCAAAGCACAGGACGAAATCCTCAAAGATACAGACGGCGTTGTCAACATTCTCAAAGCGGGCGGTCAATATCAGGTCGTCATCGGTCAACATGTCGCTGACGTTTATGACGCGGTGCTCTCTGTCGGTCATCTTGAGAGTCTCGGCGAGGCGCAGAGCGATGGCGGCGATAACGAGAAGCAGAGTCCGTTCAATGCCTTCATCAGTATTGTCACAAGTGTGTTCACTCCGTTCTTGGGCGTGCTCTCTGCGTGTGGTATCATCAAGGGCGTGCTTGCGCTCTGCAAGGGAATGGGCTGGCTCGACCCGTCAGGAAGCACTTACAGCTTCTTGATGGCAATCGGAGACGCTGCGTTTACGTTTATGCCTGTCATTTTGGGCTACAACGCGGCAAAAAAGTTCAAGCTCCCGGAGATTGAGGGCATCGCGCTCGGTCTTATTCTCTGCTACCCTGAGCTGAAGCTCTTCGCTCCAGCGGGCGCTCTTGCAAAAGACGCTCTGAGCATTTTCAACATTCCTGTTCTTTGGCCTGACGCGGGATATTTGAGCTCAGTTATCCCGATTATCTGTGCTGTTGCGTTCGCTGCATGGTTTGAGAAGCTCTACAAAGACTATGTTCCTAACGCTTGCAAGATTTTCGCCGTGCCGCTCATCACTCTCATTGTGTCTTCATGCGCAACGTTCTGGGTAATCGGACCGATTTCATCATTGCTTTCTACAATCTTGTCATCTTTCTTCACTTTCATCTCATCTGTAAGCCCAATCATCACGGGACTTCTCATCGGCTTCTTCTGGCAGATTCTTGTTATGTTCGGTTTGCACTGGTCTCTTGTCCCGCTTGCTATGATGAACTTCACAGCGTTCGCTCAAGGCATGGGACCAGGAGATACTATACTTGTCGCGATGTTCGGCACTACTTTTGCACAGACAGGCGCTGTCATCGGTATCATGCTCAAGTCTAAGGACAAGAAAATCAAGAGTCTTTGTCCTCCTGCTATCATCTCTGGTATTGCTGGCGTTACAGAGCCTGCGATTTACGGTATCACTTTGCCGAAAAAGGCTCCGTTCTTCCGCACTTGTGGTATTGCTGCTGTCGCTGGCGCTGTTCTTTGCGCTCTTGGCGTTGTGGGAACATCAATGGCTGGCATGGGCGTGTTCGGCTACACTGCTTATATCGATGCTAACGGCGGATTCGGCAAGGTTATCATCGCGATTATCGTCTCAATGTTGTCGCTCCTTGCAGGTCTCATCTCTGAGCTTATTTTCTACAAGGACAGCGCTCCAAAAGCGAAGGCTGCTGCAAAGTCAGACGCTGAGGGCGTAGAGGTTTCAAGCCCTGTTGAGGGAAAAGTCGTGAGCCTCAAGGACGTTAAGGACGAGGCTTTCGCTTCAGAGACATTGGGAAAGGGCTTGGCTGTCATTCCTGCTTCTGGTGTCGTGAAAGCTCCTGTTGACGGCACGGTTTCAACGCTTCCGTCTTCAAAGCACGCTGTCGGAATCACGACGGCGGGTGGTGCAGACGTTCTTATTCATGTTGGAATGAACACTGTTGAGCTTGACGGAAAGCATTACACGGCGCATGTCAAGGAAGGCGATGTTGTCAAGAAGGGAGACGTGCTTCTTGAGTTCGACCTTGACGCAATCAAGGCTGCGGGCTACGATGTGACGACGCCTGTCATTGTCTGCAATGCTGGTGATTATGCGAATTTTGATGTTCTTGTGAATAACGGGGACAGTGTGGGATTTGGAGTTCCTATTCTGAACGCGTCAAATCTCTAGGCGAAATAAAGGACGCTTTGGAAAATCCATTGCGTCCTTATTGTCGAAAAGAAGTTTTTGGTTATTGGAGAATAAAATGAAAGGAATGAGAATGCCTGAGGGCTTTTTGTGGGGTGGCGCGACAGCGGCAAATCAGTGCGAGGGCGCTTGGAGAGAAGGCGGAAGGGGAATAGCGAACGTTGACCTTATCCCTTACGGCGCCGACCGCTGGGCTGTGGCTCAGGGCAAGATGAAAATGCTTGAATGCGACGACAAGCACGTTTATCCAGGGCATGAGGCAATTGATTTTTATCATCGCTACAAGGAAGACATCGCCCTTTTTGCCGAGATGGGCTTCAAAGTTTATCGTATGTCTATCGCATGGAGTCGCATTTACCCGAACGGAGACGAGAGTGAGCCGAATGAAGAGGGATTGGCGTTCTATGACAGTGTTTTTGATGAGTGTAAGAAGCACAACATTGAGCCGCTGGTGACTCTTGTCCACTTTGACGCTCCGCTAGGTCTTATAAAAAAGTTTGGCTCTTGGAAGAGTCGCGAAATGGTCAGTTGCTTTGAAAAATATGCGCGCACTGTTTTTGCACGCTACAAGGACAAGGTAAAATACTGGCTCACTTTCAACGAAATCAATGTGCTTTTGATGGCTCCTTTTATGGGTGCAGGCATTTACTTTGAGGAAGACGAGAATGAGGAGCAGGTGAAATATACAGCGGCTCATCACGAGCTTCTTGCGAGCGCTCTTGCAGTGAAGGCGGCGCATGAAATAAACCCGGCAATGAAGGTTGGCTGTATGATTAACGCGGGCGATTATTATCCTTACTCGTGCCGCCCGTCTGACGTGTGGGAAGCAATCAAGAGCAACCGCGAGGGATATTTTTTCGTGGACGTTCAGAGCCGCGGCGCATATCCTGAGTTTGCAAAGAAGCAGCTTGAGAGGGACGGCATCACGCTTCCGATAAAAGAGGGCGACGATGAGATTTTGCGAGGCGGCACTGTGGACTTTGTCAGCTTCAGTTATTACTGCACGAGGGTTTCTGCCTCTTCTGACACAAAGGTTGAAAAGAGTACTGGCAACATTATGCACAGCATCAAGAATCCTTATCTTACGGAAAGCGACTGGGGCTGGGCAATCGACCCGCAAGGGCTTCGTATCACGATGAACACTCTTTACGACCGCTATCAAAAGCCGCTTTTCATCGTTGAGAACGGTATCGGCACTAATGACAGTGTTGAAGAAGACGGCTCTGTTAATGACGACGAGCGAATAAATTATATGGCCGCCCACATTTTGGAGATGGAGAAGGGTGTTATTGAGGACGGCGTGCCTCTGATGGGCTACACGATGTGGGGACCGATTGATTTGGTGAGTGCTTCAACTGGCGAGATGAAGAAACGATACGGCTTTATACGTGTCAACAAGAACGATGATGGCACGGGAGACTTGACACGAAGCAAAAAGAAGTCGTTTAATTGGTATAAAGAAGTTATTTCATCAAACGGAGAAAACTTATGAAAGGAATGAGAATGCCTGAGGGCTTTTTGTGGGGTGGAGCGACTGCCGCGAATCAGTGCGAGGGTGCTTGGAAAGAGGGAGGAAGGGGACTTGCCAATGTTGACCTTATCCCTTACGGTGCAGACCGTTTCGCTGTGATGTCGGGCAAGATGAAAATGCTTGAATGCGACGACAAACACGTTTATCCAAGCCATGAGGCGATTGATTTTTATCATCGCTACAAGGAAGACATCGCGCTTTTTGCACAAATGGGCTTCAAAGTCTATCGTATGTCTATCGCTTGGACTCGAATTTACCCGAACGGAGACGAAGCTGAGCCGAATGAAGAGGGATTGGCTTTCTATGACAGTGTTTTTGACGAGTGCAAAAAGCACAATATTGAGCCGCTCGTGACTTTGGCGCACTTTGACGCTCCAGTTCATCTTATCAAGAAGTTCGGCGGCTGGAAGAGTCGCGAAATGGTTACTTGCTTTGAAAAATATGCCAAGACTGTTTTTGCACGCTACAAGGACAAGGTAAAGTACTGGCTCACTTTCAACGAAATCAATATGCTTTTGCATCTTCCTTTCATGGGTGCGGGCATTTATTTTGAGGAAGGAGAGAATGAGGACGTCGTTAAGTACACAGCGGCTCATCACGAGCTTCTTGCGAGCGCTCTTGCAGTGAAAGCGGCACACGAAATCAATCCTTCAATGAAGGTTGGCTGTATGCTTGCGGCAGGTCAGTTCTATCCGTATTCATGCCGTCCGTCAGATGTGTGGGAAGCGTTGTGCGACGACCGCAAAAACTATTTCTTCATCGATGTTCAAAGCCGCGGCGAGTATCCTGCTTTTGCAAAGAAGGAGCTTGAGCGAAAGGGCATCAAGTTGCCGCTTGTTTCAGGTGATGATGAGATTTTGCGAGCGGGCACTGTGGACTTTATCAGCTTCAGCTACTACTCAAGCCGTGTGAGTGCGGGAAAAGAGACTAAGGCGGAGAAGTCTGACGGAAACGCTGTTATTGGTGCGGTGAAGAATCCGTTCTTGGGCGCGTCGGATTGGGGTTGGGCGATTGACCCTGAGGGACTTCGCATCACGATGAACAATCTTTATGACCGCTATCAGAAGCCTCTCTTTATCGTTGAGAACGGTATCGGCACAAACGACAAGGTTGAAGCTGACGGTGAGGTCAACGACGACGAGAGAATCAACTATATGGCGTCTCATATCTTGCAGATGGAGAAGGCTGTCGTCGAGGACGGCGTTCCGCTCATGGGATACACTATGTGGGGACCTATCGACATCGTTTCTGCTTCTACTGGCGAGATGAAAAAGAGATACGGCTTTATCCGTGTCAACAAAAACGATGACGGCACGGGCGATTTGACTCGCTCAAAAAAGAAGTCTTTTGCTTGGTACAAGAAAGTAATCGCTTCTAACGGCGAAGAGTTGTAATAAAAACGATTTTTCTGTGAACAAGGGGCGTTTGTCCCTTGTTTTTTTATGGAGATTGGATACATGAAAAAAATTATGCTTGCACTTTTGGGAGGTGCTGTTTTGGCTGGGTGTGCAGTGAATAGTAATATTGCTCTTGAGGATATGTCTGATGTATATGTTTCGGACGCAAAAATTATTGTCTCGCCTTTTGACTGGGGTCCTGGCGTGGACGCGCTTTTGCTCAATATGTCTGAAAAAGTTAATGCGTCGTATGTCGAAAGCGTTGGCGTTCCGAAAGTTATAACGAACGGCGTTGAGCGTGAGGTTGAGTCTGTTTCGCTCTCAAATGCCTCTGGAGAGCCGATTCTTTACAGCGCTCGCGATGTTAGCAGGATTAGAAGCGAGTATTTGCTTGTTTCATTGAAGACAACGTTTGAAAAATCAGGCTCTCCTTTTGTCTATGACTTCAAAAAGACGATGCAAAACAACTGGGCTGAGGCTTATCCTGTCAAAGTGATGTTTGAGAACGCTCTTGGCATTGAGACTGATTGTATCGACAAGCGCCTTTGCTCTTCGACAGCGCTCTTTGGGGAGCAAAAAGTGGTGACGGGCAGTTTTTTGAACCCGATGACAAAAGAAAACGACACGATTACGCTTCGATACAAGGCGTATGAGAGCGAAAACCTCAAAAAAGACGGCAAAAAGAACCCGCTTGTCATCTGGCTTCACGGTCAGGGAGAGGGCGGAAAGGACGTTGACATTGCGCTTTTGGGGAACAAGGTCACAGCCCTTGCGACTGCAAAGATTCAGAGCTACTTTTCGACAAAGGGCGGCAAGAGCGGCGCTTATGTGCTTGTGCCGCAGTGCGAGACGTACTGGATGGACGGCGGGGACGGCACGAACAGCGCAGGCGATGTTGTTTCTCGCTACACAAAGGCGTTGCACGACTTGATTTTGGCGTATATTAGTGAAAACGGCGATATTGACGAGAGTCGCATTTATATCGGTGGCTGCTCAAACGGCGGGTATATGACTGTGAATATGCTTGTTGAGTATCCCGAGATGTTCGCGGCGGCGTATCCGAACTGCGAAGCGTACGCATTCAACGAGTATGCGCGTGATGAGAGCGGGAATTATGTTGCGGAGAGCATTGGAAACGCGAACGGCGGCGCTGTCAGAATCAAGTCGACTGGAAAGCGATTTATGAGCGATGAGAAAATTGAGCGCATAAAGCATATTCCGATTTGGTTTGTGCATTCTGCAAATGATACGATTGTGAATCCTCTTGATTTTTCGCTTCCGACATATCAGGCTCTTTTGAAAGGTGGCGCAGAGAACGTGCAGTATTCTTATTTTGAGAATGTTTTTGGCGTTGACGACCCGTCTGCTGAGTTTTTTGGGCATTGGGTCTGGGTTTATTTGTTCAATGACAAAGTAAATGCTGTTCAGGAGGCGAAAGTGCTCTCGTCTGCTGATGCAAAGTCGCTTGGTTTTGTTCCTAGCAATAACGGCGGCGGCTCACGGAAGGCGAGAAATGGCGATGTTGAGTACAATAGCATTTTCGAGTGGCTTAACGCGCAGAAAAAATAAGCGTTTTTGATGTCAAAAGGTGAGGTTTTGTCAATTTTTGTGTTTCTGGCATTTCATCACCTTTATTTTTTTTGAGTTTTTGTGTTGCTTTTTGCTCGCTTGAACTAAATTGTGCCTTGTGGCAAAATTGTTGCAATTAAAGACAAATGGGAGAAATGTATGATTCAGGTTTTTGGAACGACAAAATCGTCTGACACGAGGGCGGCAATTCGCTTTTTCAAGGAAAGAAGGCTTCAAAATCAGTTTATTGACCTAAAGGAAAAAGAAATGTCGCGCGGGGAGTTTGATTCTGTGGTGAGCGCTCTGAAAAAGAGGCTCGGCTCACGTGAGGCGGCTGTGGAAGCGATGGCGGACACGAAGTCAAAGGATTTTGCTCTTTTGTCGTATCTTGATGATGAGGACAAAGTGGACAAGCTCTTTGAGTGTCAGACGACACTTTTGAAGCTCCCGATTTGCCGCAATGGCTCTGCAGAGGCAACGGCAGGTGCAGAGAGTGATGTTTGGAAGAATTGGAAATAAAGTGGAGTGAGAGCATAATTTTTCAAAAGCCGCCGATAATCAAATGTATGAAAAGCATTTTTGCAAAAGCGGCTATTATTTGTTTTGTGTTATCGGCGTCTTTTTCGCAGACTTCAATCACATACAGTGGAAGCGGCGGATATTCTCTTGTGGAGCGCACAGACCTCCGACGTTATGAAAACGGAAAATATAAGGGTCTTACGAGCCGCGAGGTTCGCTCTTTTATCTCTCCTTCGCTCTCTCCTGACGGCTCATTCAGCAACGAGCGGTGGTATGACGGCAGTTTTTATGTAAATGAGGAGACTCTCAGAAACTCGCAGTCTGTTACGGCGGGCATTCACGATTCAATTCCTTCTGTTTTTAGGATTAGCGCGAACGGAAAGCTTACGATGTTTGAGGACAATGGCTATCCGTCGTTCCGCTCCTTCCCGTCGTTCCCGACTGTGCCTGTGAGCGTTGGCGAGCGGTGGAACGCAATGGGCGAGCGTGCTGTTGACCCGCTCTACAAGGGCATTTTTACCCGCATTCCCATTTTTGTGCAGTACGAGTTCGTTGGCTCTGAGGTTTACAAGGGCGAGGCGGTTTACAGAATCCGTGCAATGTGGCAGACGAACTATGGTGCGAACAAAATTGACCGGAAAGGAGACGCTGAGCTTATCAAAGCACTTGGCGGACACAAGGCGGACATTATTGTCAGGCAGTCAACTGGAGAGGCGATACTTGTTCTTGACAATGTTGACGAGACTTTTGTTTATAAGGACGGGCTCCAGGTTCAGTTCAAGGGAAAAATTACGCTTTTCACGGAGTTCCCGCCTGCTGTCGAGCACGAAAAAATTCTTCCTGCCTTGGCAAAAATCGCTACTGTGAAGGAAGGCTCTTCAAACACGCAGAAAAAAACGAAGGACAATGTGTCTGAAACGAAAATCGTCTCGGAAAAAACATCGCCTGAGACAAAAGACTCGTCTTTTACGGTGATTGAATGGAGCGACGGCGACAAGAGTGATGCGAGTGGCGAGAACGGCTCAAAATCCAAGAAGAAAGAGGCGAAACAAAGGGAGAAGGGCAAGAAAAAAGAAGAGAGCGCTAGTGAAAAGCAGCCGTCAGAGGATAGCGCCAAAGAGCAAAAGGTTGCAAAGAGCGAGGCGAAGAGCGAAAAGCAAAAGACAAAGGAAGAAGTGAAGGCTGAAAACCTTGCAAAGATTACGGAAGCGGCGAAAGAGGGCGACGATGGCTCTGCGAAGAACAATATGATTGTTGAAGAGACGCCTGCGGGAATAAGGCTCAGCATGCGTGATATTCGATTTAAGGCTGATAGCGATGAAGTTTTGCCGTCTGAGTCGTATCGCCTTGATGAAATTGCAAATGTCTTGAAGATGGTTCCTGATTCGCAGTTCCTTGTTGAGGGACACACGGCGGCGGTCGGAAAACCTCATGGTGAAAAGACGCTTTCCGAGCAGCGTGCGCACAAAATTGCCGAGGAACTGGCAAAGCGTGGTATCCCTGCTACTAATTTCATCACTCGCGGTATGGGAGGTACAAAGCCGGTCGCGTCAAATGCAACAGAATCGGGACGCGCTCAGAACCGTCGTGTTGAAATCACTATTTTGGAATAGTCTTTTTTGCCCTAAGCGATTTGGAAAATGTAGAGAATAAAAAAGCGCCCGTCTTTTGCTTGCTACAAAGGCGGGCGTTATATTTTTGCTTGGTACTTATTTGTTAACCATATTGAACGAAAGTACGAACTTCCAATTGTTTTTCCAGTTCACGTCATTGTTTTCGTCGAGTTGGAATGTGTTTGCCCAAAGAAGACGGAGCGGAAACTGCGGGATTGTGAATCGGATTCCAGGTCCTGTACTATAATAGAAATCTTGTAGTGTTAGTCTACCCAAATCTTCTGGCTCTGAAGCGATTGCAACTGCATCAAAGAAGCCGTCGAGCGCAATAATGTGCGGCACGAGCGGAATGCGGAGCTCAAGAATATTGCTCCAAAGTGCTTTTCCGCGATTGCTTGACACAGACCAACCGCGTCCATTAAACATACCGTCGATGTAAAGTTTGTTTCTTCGTCCGAGCGTTGTATCTGCTGTCGGGAAGAGCATTGAAACTCCTGAGTAGCCCATGAGTACGCCCTTGAATGCCCAAGACTCTGAAACTTGCCAGTTCCACAAAGTAAGATAACCTTCAAGTTTTGTGTCAGTTCTTAAGAAGAACTGATTTTCAATCGCAGGAATAAGACCATACCATCTTAAGCCCTGACTTACGAACCAACCTTTTGAAGGGTCGTAGTTGATATCTCGGTCATCAACAGAGAATGATGTCCAAACGCTGTTGAGTGGTGTCCAGTTGTTGTGATAATCCTCGATTGTCGCATCGATCGGAACATAAACCGCTGAATCATACATATTGTTGATGAGGCTTCCTGAAATACCGCCTGATAGCGTGAGAATTGCAAAATCTGGCGTCCAGCGGTGTGCAAGTCCGAGTCCTGCGCTTGCTGTCTGTTGCTGATAGTCCATATAGTATGAACTGCGGTATGCTGCACCAGTTGGGTCTGTATAGTTTCTGTATGTTACGAGGTCTGAATACGAATAACTTGCGCTCAAGGACATATTTATTGGTAATCCAAGCCACCAGTTTTCAGAGTATTCAAGGCCGACTGTTTTTTCTGTTGTTGAAAGAGTAGAAGAAGCAGAAAGTGTTTTTCCCAAACCACCGACGTTGCTGTCTGTCCATTTTACGAAAAGCGATACTGGCAAATCGTCACTGTCAGTGACTCCTGAGAATGTAACACCGAACTCGATAGATGTTGTTGATTGCTCTTCAACCGTGAAAATCAAGTCAACTAAATCAGGCTCACTTCCTGTCTGAACGTCAGGAACAACGCTTGAGAAGTATTGGAGATTGTAAAGGTTTCTAAGACTTGTCTGAAGTTTGTTCGCTGTAAAGACATCTCCGCTTTCAAGCATAATTTCACGTCTGATAACATGGTCTTTTGTGCGGTTGTTTCCTTTGATAACGACGTTTTCAATATGGCTTCGAGGATTTTCTTGAATAATAATCGTATAACTGAGAGTCTTTTTTTCGCTATCCTTTGCAGGAATTGGATTAAAGCCATTTGAAGTGTATCCGTTATTATAATACATATTAACAACGTCCATCATTCCTTGCTGGAACTTTGACTGATTGAAAACTTCACCTTCTTTTATTTTGAATCCCTTAGAAAGTTCTTCATCAGTGAAAATTGTATTTCCATTGAACGTAATGCCTTCAAACGTGTAAGGAGAACCTTCTTGAATGACGTAATGGATTGTCATTTCATCTCTTTTCTTGTCGGGATTGTATTCAATTGTACGAACCACATCGCGAATTTGCATATCAGCATAACCGCGGTCGGTGTAGTATGAGCGAATTGCTTGTCTGTCTTTGTCAAGAGATGCTTCTTGAAACTCGCCCTTACTTCCGATTTTGCGAACTTCTTTTAACGATAACTGCTTTTTGAGCGTTTTGTCTGTGACAACAGTATTTCCCTCAAAAGTGATATTAGAGATAACGGTTGTATGTCCTTCATCGATTTTGAATGTAACTTCAATGCCATCATCTTTTTCTTCGTATGAAGCAGAAACAGAAACGTTTGTATATCCTTTCTTCAAATAAAAATCACGAAGAGAGCGCTCATCGACAAGCATTTTGCTTGTTACAAAAATTTCTTTTGTCTTGAGTGATATTGCTGTTTTGAGTTCTGATGAACGAACTTGCTTGTTTCCAACAAAGCGGATTGTTGAAATTTTTGGTTTTTCCACAACAGTAAACTCAACAACAACTGTGTTTTTGCGCTCATCGCCTGCAACAGCATTTGGAATAATTGAATCGAAAAGGTCTAGAGAATAAACACGGTCATAAAGGCTTGCGAAAAGTTCGTCAGAAAATGGTTGCCCGATAAAACTTGAAATCGTTCCATCAAGTTCATTCTTTTTTGTTGTAACAAGCCCTTTGAATCGAACATCGCGGATATTTTTTCCATAGTACCAATCTGTTGATTCTTCTGCAGAAGTGGTTTCATCTGCTTCTTGGGCAAAAGAAATGTAAGGCATTCCGAACAAAAACATTGCGGAAAGAACAGCACAAGCAGTCTTTTTTCTAAAATACATACAATCTCCTGTTTTTAACAGCGTTTACTAAAAATTAATTTTCCATGACAGCGTGAAAGATGTCGCTTGCACCCAAAGGTTCGATGACAAAAGACTTTGATTGCTACTGACATCAGGCGCTAAATCCATACGGATAGTTGCGAACGGAGACTGCATTTCAAAACCAATTTCAGGCTGGAAAATAAGTCCTGTCGTGGAAGTGCCGTCCGCGACTTTATTTTTATCGTAGTTCCACCGCATAAGGCTATCGACATAAATAAAGCTGCCAAAGTATTTACCAATATAAACAGTCGAGTTGTCAAAAAAGTTACCGAGAGTATATTCGGATTCCTTGTTCTTCTGGCTCGAATTCTGTGCAAGCGCATTCTGCAATGCGGTAACACGTATCGAAAATATATCAAAATTGAGCAAGTCGCGCAATGTGTTTTCAACTTTTCTGAATGCGAGCGTTTGCACCCCATAATCCAAAAGAGAACCAGCAATTTGCCCCGCAGAATCTGAGTCCGCAGATATTGCTTGACCAAGAAGAGCCATAACTTCCGCTTCGCTTTTTGCAGGACTTGCAGAAAGTCGCGGAGAGAAGGTGCTTACATTCTGGTCAACAGCGGTCAACATAATCGTAACATTTTCATTTTTTGAGTCACGTTCCCTGATTTCAGCGCTTACAGTAAGACGCGGGTCAAAAGAATTGTTGCGGTCAAATGAAACACGACCTTCACGAAGATAGAAGTTTCGGTTTAGATACATAACCTCTCCGCCTCTAAGTGTCACATCGCCTTCAATGCCTAGTGTTTCCGTAGCACTGTCAAAACTCATAGAGAGCGCTGTATTCGGAGCAATAAGCGCTCTCAGAATTGGCGGAAACAGAATCTGCACTTTTTGACCAGCAATAAAATCAAGATTTACCGAAATATCCATATCAGGCGCACCAGTATCAGTTTGCTGTGCTGCAACATCTTTGCCTTTGCCCGAAAAGTCAAAATTGAGAGTTTGCGTTAATGTCTGGTTTAGAGGATTATCGATTTCGAGCGTCGTGTCAGAAGCGCTCAAAGAACCCGAAACATCGACAGACTCAAGCGTTATGTTCAAAAAAAGACTTCCAGCAACTTTTCCCTTAACATTGAGCGGGTCAATTTTCGCATCAATTGGCAAAAAGTTTTTCTCTGGGGTTCGTATTTTGACTTCAATGCGGTCAAAACGCAAACGGTCGAAAATAACCTTTATCGTAGCAAATACAGCGCCTGCTTTTTTTTGAGCGATAAAAAGCGATTCTGGCATAGAGATTTCGTTGTGTTCGAGCGTTGCCGTAATAAAATCGCATCCCATTCGCTCTGACAAAAATGCGGGGCTCGTCATTTCCATAGAGTTTATCGTGAATGCGCCTGAAAGCTCTGGATCTGAAAGAATACCGCTGGCTCTTGCGTTTCCTTTGACAATACCGTTATAAACCGCGAACGCAGGTGAATTTATCACCCATTGAAGATGCGACAAATCAATGTAAACATCGTGAACAGAAACATCGATAGAATCTGCTCTCAAGAAACCGTCAGCATTTGCACGAACAGGCGAGTCTTCTGTCATCTGGAGCATGAACTCCCCTGAGTCGAGCCTGTACGCCGTAATTCCGGCGCTACCATCAACAAGAAGGTCAAAGCGTCCTGCAGAGCGAATAAGACTCATTGAAAAAGCAAGCGATTCATTCAAAAACGTTGTCGTAATATTGTCAGTGTTCACAGAAAACATTACAACATCAGGCTTTTTTGCGCCTGTCGTTGACATCGACTCAACTTCAACAGCAAGAGGAATCTTTGCTTCTTGCTTCAAGAATTTCGTTTCAATATTCGTCAAAAGCGAGCCAGAAAGCGTCTTCAAGTCAAAAGTTCCAGATGTTTCGTTTATCTTCGTCGTTCCCCAAGTAATGTCCAAAGGCGAAACATTGAGATTAGAGCCTTCAAGAACAGCGTTTCCGCTTGCGCAAAGAGGCTTTTGCAAAAGCGTTATAGACAAGTTTTGAAGAGACAGCGAAAGAAAAGTGTCCTCGATAGTTCCGGACGCAGAAAGAGTTGCGCTCAACGTGTCGCTTGCTTGCTGGTGAGAAAGAAAGTGCGACATCGGGAATGAGTCTATTTTTGCCTCGGCCGAATAAAAAAAGCCGCTTTTAATCGCTTGGGAGGAAAGAGGCAGGGCATCAGGATTTGAAACAAGAGCGTAAAGCGAAATCTGCTCAGCTGAAAGCGGGTTCATCAAATACGCCTGCAAGTCTGCGGAGTTCAAAATCCCATCTTCGCGGTTCCAAGTGAGAGAAAGAGAGCCTTCAAGAGCTGAAATCGAGTCGCTGTAAAAAAGAGAGTCAAAAATAACGCCAAGACGGTCAAGTCGCCCAGAAAGAAGAAGAGAAGGAGATTCTGCGATAAAAAAACTTGAAACCGAGTTCAACTCAAGACGCTGAAAGTCAACAACAGGCCCTTCTTCAGCAGTGTATGCGACAGCGGCATCGAGTGAGAGCGCAAAAGTGTTTTTTCCGATTGCAAAAGGAAGCGAGTCCATTCTGACAATCCCCAAGAACGGAAGCTCAAGCGAAAACGATATTTCAAGATTGTAATCGCCTGCAATCGACACCCACTTTTTGTCGATAATACTTCCTGTCAAATCGTATTGCACAGAATTGACAGCGAGCTGCGACTGAAAAGAAATGTCGCCAATATCATGGAGAATCGAGCCAGAAAGATTTGCTTGAGTGTTCATCTGCACACTCATCATTCCGAAAACCAAATCCAAGTCCGTGATATTGAACGTGTCTTCGTTGCCGTCGGCAGAAAAAACGAACATCTGACGGTCTTGCTTCGTGTTCGCAGCGATTGCGTATGGAATATTGAACGAGAACGACTTGAAATCAGACGAAACAAAAATCGACACAGACGTAATGTAAGGAGAAAGATGTGAGGCTGCGTTTTGCAACTTTTGAGCAGTCTCTTCCTTCAAAAAAAACGCGGCTTTTTCAAGCGCAGAATCAATGAACAAATTGGAAACATCAACATTCGCTTGCAAGAACGGCTTTTTTCCAAGAAGAATACTCCCGTTGAGAGCCAAAAGCGCCGCCTCATCATATTCCAAGTGAGAAAAATCGTTCGCCTCAAAAGAAAAATCAATCGAAGCCTTTTTCGGAATAAGCTGCAACTGCAACGCCGAAACACCTTGCTCCTCGCCAAAGAAAACCTCCGGAGACAAAATCAAAAGCCCAAGGTCGTTCGGTTCTGCATAGATTTCTGCGCTGATGACGTTCTTTGACGTCGGAACAACGAACTTTTCAACAAAAAGACTCCCAGACGGAAAAAGAGTCTTCAAGTCAAAACTTCCCTCAAACTCCGCGTCTATCATCTTCGAGCGGATTTGCGCCTTTTTTGCAATAATTCGCCTCAAGTCGCCCGAAAGCGAATACGAAAGATTTGCATTCTGCTCAAGTTTCGGCACTCTTCCTTTTGCGCTTCCCGCTGCCTTGTAAAAAAACTCCCTTTTATCAATATCAAAATCCGCCTCGTAATCCCCCGAAATCCTGAACTCGCGAATATAGGGCAAATAAGAGGCAAGAAAGTTCTTTTTGTTGATTATAAAAAGCGAAAGCGGACTGAAATTGTCAGTTTTTGCGACAGCATGAACACTCTTTTCTTTCCAGTTGTATTGAGCAAGCGCCGAAATCGGCAGCACACCCTGGAGAGTGCGAAGCAAAAAAGAATCCTCGCTGTACTGAAAAAGAAAATCCGTCTTTCCAATCGAATAATCGCAGTTTGAGAGCGGAGAGACGTGAACACGCGCGCTGGACTCGTTTATTATCGACGTGAGATTTCCTGAAAGCGAAAGCGAAAGCCCCGCACTGACCGTTTTTTTCAAAACACAAGTTTCTGCCCGTGCGCTTCCGTTCAAAGAGGCAAAAACAGAATTGTCCGCGCTGTCTTTTTTCAGCAGCAGCGATTGAAGAGACGCTGTCGCAGAGAGATTTTCTGATGAAAAGTGCGCGCGAATGTCTTTTGCGCTGACGCGTGACGGAAGATATTTCGTTACAGTCTTCAAAAACTCGCGAACATCTTTTTTTTCTTTTTCGTCCTTTTTTTTGTCTTTCTCATCGCTTGAAAAGTAGTCGATAATGCGGAAAATCGCCTCTTTTGTCTCAGGCTCGCTATAAAAAATGTCCACGCCGCTAATCGAAACAGATGTGAGAGACTCATCAAATCTTTTCTCGAAGATTTTTTTTAGCGAATACGAAATTGATGCCCGCTCGATTTTTATCGACTCGCTGTCCGCCTTCGTGTCTTTTATCACAATTCCTTTTATGTTGAAAGCCGAAAGAATCGAAGGCGAAATTGACTCATACGAAATATCCATGCCGATTTCGCGGGAAATATTTTCGAATGCGTTTTGTGTGCGGCCAGAAACTTCAAAAAGCAGACGCTCGTAAAGCGGTTTTACAATCAAAAGCACCGCAATCACGAGAACAGAGAAAAAAAGCAATGTAATTTTTACAAACTTCTGCCGCATTTTTTTTGCTTTTCTAGTTTATCAAAATTTTCGGTGTAAGTGTAGCATTTGCGCTATTTTATAATTTTTTTTATTTTGTGCCTCACAGTCGAGAAACACATTTTCCAAACAGAAAAAGGTCGAATCTTAATGGGATATTGAAAATACAAACAGAAAAAGGCTGAATCTTAATGGGATATTGAAAATACAAACTAAAAAAGGCCGAATCTTAATGGGATATTGAAAATACAAACGAAAAAAGGTTGAATCTTAATGGAATATTGAAAATACAAACGAAAAATGCTTGCCGCAGTCTTGCGGAGGCAATTTTTGATTTGAAAAAGGCTTTTGCACTATGACAAGACATATTTTTTTTGTATACTTTGCGCTATGCAAATTAAACTTGATAACCTTGAAAAAACATACACAACATCAGACAAAAGCGTGAAAGCTGTCGATTGTGTATCGCTTGAAATTCCCGAAAATACGGTGTTCGGGATTATTGGAAAAAGCGGCGCGGGAAAGAGCAGCCTTGTGCGCCTTGTGAGTCTTTTGGAAAAGCCTGATAGCGGCGCTGTTTTTTATGGAGAAAGGAGAGTCGACAATCTTTCGAAAAAAGAACTGATTGCAGAAAGGCGGAAGATTGGAATGATTTTCCAGAACTTCAATCTTTTTTCTTCAAGAACGGCGGCGAAGAATGTCGCTTATCCTCTTGAAATCGCAGGTTTTGCGAAGCGCGAAATTGATGAGAGGGTGAAAAAGATGCTCTCGCTTGTGGGGCTTTCTGACAGGGCGAACGCTCCGATTTCGACGCTTTCAGGCGGTCAGAAGCAGCGTGTCGCAATCGCGCGCGCGCTTTCGACTGAGCCGCGCATTCTTTTTTGCGATGAGGCGACAAGCGCTCTTGACCCGCAGACGACGCGCTCGATTTTGTCTCTTATCCGCGAGATTCAAAAAAAGATGCAGCTGACTGTCGTTATGATTACGCATCAGATGGAAGTTGTTCGTGATGCGTGCGACAGTGTTGCTGTCATTGACAACGGGCGCATTGCAGAGCAGGGCAGTGTGTCTGAGATTTTCTCAAATCCGAAGACTGCTATCACAAAGGATTTCTTGTCGCATATTCAGTCATTCGACGAAAGCGAGGATTCTTCTGGTGAGAAAGAGGCTGAAAAGAAGTTTGTGCGCTGGTCTATGAGCGGGGGAAAATACACGATTCGCTTTATTGACGACGATATCGGAAAGCCTGTTTTGAGCGAGATTATCCGAAAGTTCGGCATTGACATAAATATCAGAGCAGGCGGTGTCCAGCATCTGACGACTCAGAATGTGGGAACGATGATTGTCGATTTCATTGGCGATGATGAGAAAATAAAAGAGGCGATAAATGCGCTTCGGGAAAGAAAAATTATCGTGGAGGAAAACTAATATGGCGGACTTGATAATAGAATCAACATTGCAAACTCTTGAGATGGTTTTGTTCAGCACACTTTTCTCTGTGATTTTGGGCTTTCCCGTCGGCACTCTTCTTTGCACGACTTCTCCTTCTGGCATTACGCCGAAGCCTCTTTTTAACAAGGCTCTTTCTTTTGTCGTGAACATTTTGCGCTCGTTCCCGTTCATTATTCTGATGATTGTTCTTTTTCCGCTTTCGCGCTTGATTCTTGGAACAGCGATTGGAACAGAGGCGACGATTATTCCGCTTTCGATTGCAGCCGCTCCGTTTGTCGCGAAGGTCATTGAGGGCGCTCTCACCGAAGTTGACCCAGGTGTCACGCAGGCTGCTCGCGCTATGGGCTCGACAAACTCCCAGATTATCATAAAGGTTCTCATTCCAGAAGCGCTTCCGTCGATTGTGTCAGGCATTACGCTCACTATCATCAACTTGATTGGATATTCGGCAATGGCGGGCGCAATTGGAGGCGGAGGATTGGGCGACCTTGCAATCCGCTACGGCTATCAGAGATTCCGCCCTGAGATTTTGACAGCGGCAATAATTGTTATCATTGTGCTTGTTGTTGGCATTCAGTTTGTCGGAACAAAGATAAGCCGTGCGATGATGGCAAAGCGATAAGGTTTATTTTTTTATATCGTTATTATCTTTATATCGTGCATTTGTGAATAATTTTCAAAAACACGTCTTGTCCTTTTTGGAGGTTTTGCGCTTCAAGTGTCGGAATATCTGCTGTGATGTTCTGTTCGCTTGAAGCGCTGTTTTCAATGATGAGCCGTGTTCTGTTTCCTAAAAACAGCGTCGATTTTATGACACCCGTTATGTCGGCGCTTTCTTTTTGAGAAAGCGAAAACCATTCTGGGCGAACCATAATGCTTTCGTTTTTTTCGTTTGTCAAAAAGTTTGCCCTTCCCACAAAATCCGCCGTAAACGCAGAGGACGGCGAAAAGTAAATCTCGTGCGGGCTTCCTTTTTGCAACAGCTCCCCGTTTCGCAGCACTGCGATTTCATCGGAAAGCGAAAGCGCTTCGTCTTGGTCGTGCGTCACGTATATCGTCGTTATTTTTAGTTGCTGCTGTATTTCTTTTAGCTCTTCGCGGACTCTCTCTCGGAGTTTTGCGTCAAGGCTTGAAAGAGGCTCGTCCATCAAAAGCACTTTAGGCTTCAAGATTAGCGCGCGTGCAAGTGCGGCTCTTTGTTGCTGACCGCCAGAAAGTTCTGCGGGGCGACGAGAAAGTAGTGAGTCGATGTTGAGCGATTTTGCGATTTCCAGAATCATTTCGCTTTGCTCTTCTTTTGAAAACTTTTGCTTTGAAAAGCGCGCAGCATATTGAATGTTTCCTTCAACGCTCATGTGCGGAAAAAGCGCGTAATCTTGAAAAACCATTCCGACTTGGCGCTTGTTCGGCTCTATTCCCCTCTGGTTTTTGTCATCGATGAGAATGCTTCCCGATGTTGGCTCAAGAAAGCCTGCGATAAGGCGCAAAAGCGTTGTTTTTCCGCATCCAGAAGGACCTAGAAGCGTTGTAAACTTGCCATTTTTTATCTCAAGCGAAAAGTTTTTTACTGCGTCTGCTCCTTTCCCATAAGAAAAAGAAACGTTATCGATTTTTACTGCTATTTTGTCTTTTGTGTTTTCCATGATTTTTTCCTCCAAAGATAGCCTATTGCTCTTCCTGCTCCCAAAATCGCAAATGTGATTATAGTCAAAAGCAAAGCAAGAGCGGCTGCATCTCCCCAAAAGCCCTGTTCTGCAAGATTCAAAATCTTTATCGATGTTAGCGGCGTGTTGAACGAAACAAGAAAGATAACTGCGCTCATTGTGCCGACTCCTCGAACGAAATCGTAGATGAATGAATCAAAAATAGCGCTGTCGGAAAGCGGCAGAATAATATCTGCAAGAACTCTGATTCTGTTTGCGCCAAGAGAGCGTGCGGCATCATCTAGCGTTGTTTTTATTTGAGATGATGTTGATGAGAGAATCCTGTACGAGAACGGAAGAAAGCCAACTGCAATCGCTATAACGATTAGAATCTTTGAGTTGTGGAAATTGAGTTTTGACGCAGAAAGCGAAAACGCAAGACCAAAAAGTGTTCCTGGAACTGCGGCAGGGATTTGGCAGGTAATATCAATAAACCTTTTGAGAGGGCAATTTGTGCGATAAACAATGTATGAGGCAATCATTGCCGTCATCGTGCTGAAAAATGCGCCAAGAAGAGCAAAAGTGACACTGTTTTTCAATTCCTTTGCGCATTTTGACAGTGTCTTTATGTGCGAAAGTGTCAGTGTCGTGTTTATTCCCCAAACCTTTTGAACGCTTCCTGCGATTATGGCAGCGAATTGTGCAAGAACACAAAGCGAAACAATCGTGCAGAATAAAGTGAGAAAGATTTTTGAAGAAAGAGAGCGCTTTTTTCCTGTTGCACAAAATCCCCTTGAGCCAACAGAACTAAGACGCGACAGATTTTTCTTTGTTATGCGGTTTTGAACAAAAAACAAAATCGCTGACGGGAGAACAAGACAAAAGCCAAGAACAGCGCTTTTTCCCGCTTTCACCCAGCCTGTCAACTGCGTGTAAATTTCCACGGCAAGAACGCGGTATCTGCCTGCGACAATCATCGGGTTTCCGAAATCGCTCATAACCGAAACGGCAATGAACAAAAACGATGCGACTATGGCAGGAAACGAAAGCGGAAGCGTTATCGTCCAAAATATTTTTGCGCCCGTTGCGCCCATTCCGTAAGCGGCGAGTTCAAGAGAATGATTTATTCCTTTTAGCGCTTGTGCGCAAATCATATAAGCGAGCGGAAAAAAACATAGCGACTGCGCGATTAAAAGCCCTCTAAAGCCATAAAGCGTTACATCAAGCCCAAGAAGTGTGTTCGTGATAAACCCCTTCCGACCAAGAAGGAGAATAAACGAAAGCCCGCCAACGAAAGGCGGGGTCACAAGATGAAGAAGCGGAATCGTCGAGAAAAAGCGCTTCATCGGGATTTCGCCATAAACAACACCGTATGCAAAAATATAACCTATCAGCACAGAAAGCGTCGTTGAGGCCAGACAGGAAAGAGCGGTGTTCTTCATTGCGCTTTTCCATATCGGAGATGAAAACACTGACTTAAAATCGCTTATGCGCGGAGTTATTGCTACGCACACAAGCGGGAAAACGATGCAAAGGGCAAGTGCGGCAACAAGAACAATCAGTGTTGCCGCAAGCGATTTGCTCCCCCTTGTTATTTTACCTCTTGAGCCCATTTTTCAAGAACCACGTCTTTTTGTTCAGCCGCAAGCGCAACATCGTAATCGATAAGGTCAAGCGATTCAATTCCAACACAACCGTCAGGGCGTTTTGCCTCTGGATTTACAGGAGTTGCAAAGTTGATTGATGCCATAAGCTCTTGAGCCTCGCTTGAAAGAGTGAAATCCACAAACGCTTTTGCTGCTTCAAGATTTTTTGAGCCTTTCATAATCGAAATACAATCAACATCTCCGACACTTTGAGGAGGTGCGACTGTTTTTACATCGAATCCTTCAGAGCGGTATTTCACAAGAGCGTGGATATAAGAAATGCCGAGCGCATATTCGCCCGTTCCGATTAACTTTGCAGGCGCGCTTCCTGAATCAGGAAACTGCCCGACAAGTGGCGCGAGATTCAAAAGATAATCCCAGCCTTTTTCCTCGCCCAAGCGCTGTAATTGGTTTTGCACAAAAAGATACGCAGTTGAAGAGGCGACAGGGTTTGTCATGACGATTTCGCCTTTGTATGCAGGATTTAGCAAATCTTCCCATGTTTTTGGTTCTGGAATATCGGAAAACTTTTCCTTGTAGCGAGATTCGTTAATGCCAATTCCGAGCGTGAGAACACAAAAACCTGTCCATGTTCCGTCTGGAGAAATGGCGTATGACGGCAAATCCTTTGCAAGCGGAGATGAATATTTTTCAAGAGCGCCTTCTGCATCTGCTTGAATGTGGTAGCTTGACGCTCCTCCAAGAAGAATATCCGCCTGAGGATTGTCGCGCTCTGCAATGACGCGGTTCACAAGTTCCCCTGTTGATGCTCTCAAGAACGCTGCCGGAATCCCCGTCCGCTTTGTGAAAAGCTCCGTTAATGCCAGAGTTTCTTCTTCGTGAATAATCGAATAGATTTTCACTTCAGGTGTATATGAAGTTTTTTCTGCTTGTTCCTTTTTTGCACAGCCTGAAAGAAGCATTGCAAAAACCGTCGCCGAAATAAAAGCAAGATTTTTCATTTGTCTTTCCTCGTTGAAAAAATTAAGTGAAATATCACCAGTATGTTTTCTACAGCCTCAATATAGCGAAAATCGGGCACTCAGTATATATCCAGTTTACTAATTTTTCCCAAAGTCAGTTTTTTTTGCCAAAAAATCAAAATGACCTATTGACTTTTTTTTTCGAAATCTATAATATACTAAACATCAAGCGCGGGGATGGTGGAATTGGTAGACACGCTAGCTTGAGGTGCTAGTGGCGCAAGCTGTGCCTGTTCAAGTCAGGTTCTCCGCACGATAAAGACTGGTTAATTTTAACCAGTCTTTTTTTTGTATATGCGCGCTTTTTTCGTTTTTTGCCCGTATACAATTTGTATATGAGTCCGCCAGCGTGTTTTTGAGCCGTATACAAACTGTATACGATGTGACTTTGAGCGTTTTCTGCTCGTGTACATATTGTATACGACTTCGCCAGCGCGTTTTTGGCTCATGTACAATATGTATACGGCTTGACTTTGAGTGTTTTCTGCTCGTATACAATCTGTATATGACTGACTTGGAGTGTTTTCGCCTCGTATACAATTTTTGACGAGAAATGTGCGTTTGCGGCTTTGATATTCACTTTTTTGGTAATATAATACGTCTTTGAGCAGTATTTTTTAGGAGATTTTTTTATGAAGACGTCAAAATCATTTTTGTTTTCGGTTTTCTTTGCCTTGTGTGTTCTCTCTCTTTTTGTTTCTTGCAAGATTGAAGCGGACAGTGTTGAATACGAGAGTGATTTTGAGCTTGTAACAAAATATACTTATAATTTGACTTCAAGTAGCAATTATTATGTTGTTTATGAGTGGAAATGCGTTTCGGCAGGCTCTTCTTCGTACAAAGTGAAAGACTATAGCGTTCATTATTTCCCGAAATCGAGAACTGAATTCAGCGGAAAATCTGGAGATTATTTGTGTGAGCTTGTGGAATACCGAAAAGTTGTTGCTTCGACTTCGAACCGCAAATCTTCTGATGAATTTACGCATTCTTCGACAGTTTTGTCCGATGGCTCTGTGATTACGTATAAAATCCCAAGTGGCATATCGTACATGGAATATTATTATTGATTTTTGGAGGGCGCGATGATGAAGAAGCTTTTTGCAATGCTTTTTTGTGTTTTGATTTCGGTGTGTGCGACAGCGGAACTGAAATATATTGAAATTGTTCAAACTCAAAACTTGCCATTGTTTATGGTGAAAAGTATTGATGATTTTGAAGCAATCATCAGTCGCTATGGGGCTTCTATGGTTTTCTTGCAGTATCAGCCACAAAGTTCTAGTTCTACAGCGTTTGTTATTGCGGAAAATACATATTTTTCGTTTGATTTAGAAGGTTACGCGTCGATTGCGGATTTTAGGAGTGGTAAAAATCAAAAATATAAGAATGCCCAAGATTATGAAGAAGGAAAGTCTTTGGGATTTTCCAATTCAGAAGCGTATTATTTTTATACAAAAAACAGTTTTAAGTCTGTAAAGGATTGTTTGACTGCAATTTCTCACAAGTTTCCTGATTCAAGAAGTTTTTATAATGCGAAAAATCAAGGATATTCAGAATATTCTGATTATAAAGAATTTTGTGATTTTTCAGCGCTAGGATATTTGTCAAAAGAAGAGTACACAGAAGCAAAATCAAAGGGTTTTTATCATGCAAATGAGTTTAGAACAGCAACAACGGCAGGCTTTTTGAACAAGAATGAATATAGCCAAGCGATTTCTATGGGCTTGAAAACTAAAGAGGATTTTTCAGCAATCGAAAAATATTGCTCGGAATTCAATGTGGAGAAGAAAGTTTCTGCTATTTATTATTTTGTACAAAAGATTCCAAAAGGAGAGATGTCTATTTCTGTATTGGGAAAATCGTTGCGAGAAAATCTTCAAAAAACTTCACAAGAACTACAAACCGCAATGTCTTTGTATATAAGTGGTTTTGAAAATGTACAAGAATACGAAAGAAATCGTAGGCAGACTGTAAAAAGATTCGTAAATATACAATATTTATTTGATGATTCTAGCTTGAAGCGATTTTTCAATGCGGTTGATACTTCCAAGTTAGGAGCTTATAGCGATAAAACCGAAATCTTCAAGCGAAAATAATTTTTTAGGGGGGCGCTTTTATGAAAAGACTGATTGCTGCAATCGCTGTGGCTTTTGTGCTGTTCGGCTGCGAAATTTCGGACAACGGGATGAGCGAATATGATTTTGACGACTTTGGAATAACAGAGGATATGTCTGACGTTGAAAAAGAAGTCGTTCGCGAGATGAATGCCGCGCGAACAAACCCGTCGCAATATGCAGAGCTTTACATTGAGCCTAGAATCCAAAAATTCAGTGGCAATATTTACGACGGCAGGCTTCGGACAAGCGAAGGCGCAGCTGCTGTTAGCGAATGCGTGGCGGCGATGAAAAGCACAAGAGCCGTGAAAGCGCTACAGGTGCAAAGAGGGCTAAACCTTGCGGCAAAACAGCACGCGCTCTCGCAAGGCGAAACGAGTCAGACAGGACACACAGGCGTTGACGGAAGCTCTCCGTTTGAGCGAATCAAAAAATACGGCACATACACAAGCGCTGGCGAAAATATCGCGTATGGCTCAAAAACAGGACGTGAAATCGTCGTGCAGCTCCTGATTGACGACGGCGTTGAAAGTCGTGGACATCGCAAAAACATACTCAGCGCTGATTTTGATTCGGCAGGCGTCGGTTATTCTGGCAAACACGGTCAGTATGGCTCAGTCTGCGTTATCGATTATGCAGGCGGCTACAAAGAAAAATAAAGGCTGTCCCAAAAACAAAAAAAGCCCGTGCAGAACAAAACACGGGCTTTTTTTAGTGCTAAAAAGCGCTAATTGCTCAAAAGCAATCTTTGAAAATTAGAATACAGCAACAACATCGCCGTTCGGATAAGTTGCCTTAATCCATTCGCGAATCTTCTCGCTCTGCAAAGCCGCGATAAGAGCCTTGATTGCCTCATCGTTTTCGCGACCAGCTTTCACAGCGACAACATTGACATAAGGTGATGAAGAACCCTCAACAAGAATGCCGTCTTTTGCCGCGCTCAAACCAGCCTGAAGCGCATAGTTTCCGTTAATGACAGCCGCGTTCACGTCCTTCAAAATGAGCGGAAGAGTAGCCGCCTCCACCTCGCGGAACTTGAGCTTCAGCGGATTTCCGTTCTTCTCGATGTCCTGAACAGTCGCTGTCAAACCCGCACTTTTCTTGAGCGTGATAATTCCTGCGCTCTGGAGCAAAAGCAATGCTCGTCCCTCGTTCGTCGGGTCGTTCGGAATTGCGATAACAGCGCCTTTCTTCAAGTCCTTCACAGACGAAATCTTTTTCTTTGCGTTTGTTGAGCTGTAAAGCGCAAACGGCTCAACATGGATTCCGCCGGCGTTCACAAGGTGAAATTTGCGCTCAGTGTTGAAACTCTCAAGATACGGAATGTGCTGGAAAAAGTTTGCATCAATTTCGCCAGACTCTACAGCCTCGTTCGGAATGACATAATCAGAAAACTCCTTCACCTCGAGGTCGATTCCCTGCGATTTGAGGTCGTCCTTGATGAGATTGAGCATTTCTGCGTGCGGATTAGGCGTCGCTCCGACGACAAGTTTTGTTTGAGCAAAGAGTGAAGCGGCGACAAGAATAGATGCTGCTGTTGCGATAAATCTTTTCATAAATATTCTCCTTAATTCCCTAGTGGAATTGTGTGTAAATATAGCCCTTATTCAAAAACCTGTCAATACATCTTTGAAAATCTGTGAAAAAAATGCGCGGACAAAATCCAAAACCCTCAAAAACTGCTTTTTGCATACCTTCTCGCGCTACAAAATAAAAATTTGCTCCAAATCCCTGCCTTGAGCCTTTGAAAAGCGAAAAATTGCTCACCTTGAAGCAAAAACGCGCTTTTCAAAGACATAAAAAGCCCATTCGCCGTTCCCATCGCTCTTTTTTCGCTCTGACAACGAAACCGACCTCGCACTTTTCGCCGTTCCCACAAAAAAGAATCACAAAACCGCCCTCGCTTATCGATTGTCAAATCTTGGAAAACAAAAAGGGAAGAGGAAGCGCCCAATACATTTTGCAAATTCACTCTGAAAGCCGTTATTTTCACTTTTTGCATTGCAAATTATATGAAAGATTCTTTTTATTGAGCATTTGCAGTGCAAAATCGCCATAAAATAGCAATTCATTCAATTTGCATTTGCAAAAACGCTGAAAAATCTTTTTCTTGTCAATTTGCATTGCAAACGCGATGAAAAGACGCTCTTTATGTTTATTTGCAATGCAAACGAGCTGAAAAACAAGATGCTTGCTCTTTTTGCAAAAAGTATAGGGCGTTCGTTGGAGGAAATGGAGTTTATAAGATTTTTCAAAGCGCATTTTTGGCGGTGTGGGGTGAAAAATAAAGCTTGTAATTGCCAATTTGGAGCGCTTTTGTTATATTTTTTTTCATGAAAGACACAAACGAGGTCAAAATGAAGAATATCGCATCTATGAAAGCCAAAAAAGTCGCAAAAATGGCGTCTGACAACATCAAAAAACTGCCTGTCATCTTTGGATTGTCAGTTTTATTGGTTGTTCCGAGCGCTTTTTTTCTCTTTGAGCAAACAAAATCCTTTTTGATTTATCCGCCGCTCTTGGCGCTCACAGCCTCTTTTTCAATAACGCTCGTGTGCGAAAAGTTTCTGCGGGGCAAGCTAAAATACGCCACCGAAATAATCGCGTCTGCCGCATTCTTGGCGCTCGGCTTCGCGCTTTCGTTCGAGAAAAGCCCGATATACAGCATCGACGGCTGTAGTGGAATATTTCTTTCGCTTATACCACTGACTCTTTTCTTGTTCCGCCCGAAAGACGACAGCGTTCCGTATTTTGCGCTGGTTTTCAAGTATTTTGCGTTCAGCGCAGAATTATCGCTCGTCTTGAATCTCGGAATCCTGCTTCTTTCGTTTGCGACGAACACTCTTTTTGTAACTATTCCTTTTGGACCAATCAACTCTGTCTTGTCTGTTTCGTGCTATTGTTTGCTCGGTGTGAACTTGTTTGCGCACTATTTCTTTTTTCATCGCGAGGAAAAAAGCGCAGGCAAAAGGCGAATGTCGATATATCTTTACATTTTGTACCCCGTTTTTGCTCTTCTTGTGGCAATTTTGTACGTTTATCTTTTGCAATCGCTCATTTTGCGGGCTTCTCCAAAGGGAAGAATCAACTGGTTCGTGTCAATCGCGAGCGCATTTTTTATGTTCTTCCATTTTTTGCTGAAAGAATACAAAACAGTTTTTAGCGTGAAAATCTTCTATAAATATGGCGCTTTTATTCTGCTGCCGCTCATCGCCGTGCAGCTTGTGGCGTTTGCAATTCGCATTGACGCTTACGGACTTACGCGGACGCGTGTTTTCAGCGCTTTTTACATCGCGTTTTCGCTTTTGTTCGTGATTTTGACGTTTTTCAAGGGCGCAAAATATGTCGATTATTCGCTTCTTTTGCTTTCCGCCTTGTTTTTGGTTTCGACTGTTACGCCTTTTTCTGCGAAAAATATCGCGTTTGAAAGCCAGAAAGCCCGTCTTGAGCGCGTTTTGGAAAAATACGGGATTTTCGACAAAAAAACAAAGTCGCTTCGTGATTTTGACAGGGAGGCGCTCAAAAACGAAATCTCAAAAGAGGACCGGCAAATCCTTTTTGACAGTTTTGCATTTGTGAAAGGCTCAAAAAAAGCGCCTTCGTGGATTTTTGGCGAGAACGGGAAGGCGTTGAGCGCTGAGGAGCTTTTCGGAAAGTTTGATGGCTCTCAAAAGGCTTCTTCTATAAATGAATTGTTTTTGGAAGAAAACTATGATGATGTTGTTGACATCACGGGATTTTCAAAGGTAAAACATTTGTCAATCGCGAAAAGCAAGGGCTTCAAAAGTAAGCGCATTAAGATAAATGGCGAGTTCGGCAATTTTGACATCACGGATTTTGTTCTTTCGTTCAAAGATGGCGCTGAAAAATCTCGCCTTTATCGCCCTGACGAAAATACGATGATTTACATCAGATTGATGAGCTGTGACTTTAACGAAGACACAAAGATGTTTGAATATATTCGGCTTGATTGCGATGTTTTTTGGAAATAAAGTCTTTTCTTGAAAGCAGCATAAAGCATTTTGATTGCGTTATCGTACTTTGTGTTGCAAAAATCTGTATTGAATGACATAAATAAAATAAAGTTATTGAGAAAAAATACAAAAAGTATTTGACAAATCTCCAAAATTATAAGATACTCTCATTCACATCAATCAATTTGACAGAGTTTCTGGTAATCTTTTATTGGAGTGTTACCGCAAGGGCATAACCAACTTTTACGCAGTTTCTCTATTACAGTTTTATATCCCGCAGTGTATTTTGACGGGAAAAATGTTTTCAATTTTTAAGTGGAAAGTGTAATAGAGGAGAATTGTATATCTGCGCGAAAGTTGGTTTTTTATTTTCTGTTGAAGAAAGGCGTATATGAAAGTTTTGAAAGTCATCAACAATAACAATTTATGCGTTCTTGACGACGACGGCAGGGAGCAGATTGTTTCAGGGAAGGGAATCGGCTTCGGCAAAAAGTACGGGGATATTGTTGATAGTGCAAATGTGATTAAGACGTATCTTATCACTGATTCAGAGCTTCAGAAAAAGATGATTACTCTCTTGAAGGAAATTCCTGCTGAGTATATGGAGTTTGCTTCAAAGATGGTCGAATATATCCGCTCTTCGTACTCGCATACGCTCAATGAGTCGTTGCTTGTTACTTTGAGCGACCATATTGCCAGTGCGATTGAGCGCAAAAATCACGGAATCGAGTTGATAAATCAGCTTCTCGATTCAATTCAGGCCTCTTACCCTGAAGAGCTTTCTCTTGGCGAGTATTGTGTCGAGCAGCTTCACGAGCGTCTTGGCATTTCGATGACGCAGAATGAGGCGGGATTTATTGCGATGCACATCATTAACGCTCGCGGGGACGGAAAGATGAGCGATGTCAGCGACATTGCAGGTTTTGTCTCTAGCGTTTTGCATATCGCCGAGGATTTTTATGCGATGAAGTTTGACCGCTCGTCTGTTTATTACGGGCGTTTTGTGACTCATTTGCGCTTTTTGTGGCAGAGGCTCGAAAAAAATGAGTTCTCAAGAAAATCAGCGCTCAGCGATGATACGGTTTTCTTGACAATGCTCCAAAAAACTTATAACCAGCATTTCCAATGTGCACAACGTATTCGGGAGTATATTCTGGATACTTATGATAAAGCAATTGATGATGACGAGTTAATCACACTCGCTATCCATCTAAAAAAAGTGGGGGACAACGTTCAATAGGCGTTTTTGCCAAAGCGAACATAACAGAAGGTACCGCTGTTTTTCGTTTTTTGGCTGAGAATGTGGCTGTTGTTACGAATCCCATATTTCTAGGAGTTTCTTAATTATGAAGGACAAGATTTTTGGCGTTTTGCAGCGCGTTGGACGCTCATTCATGCTTCCAATCGCTTTGCTTCCTATTGCAGGTTTGCTTTTGGGTATTGGTAGCTCATTTACTAACGCTACTACATTGGCAACTTATCACTTGACTGGCATTATCCACGAGGGTAATTTCCTTTACACATTGCTCGACGTTATGAGCCAGACAGGTAACGCTGTTTTCGCTAACCTCGCTCTTCTCTTTGCTATGGGTGTTGCTATCGGTATGGCAAAGAAAGAAAAGGAAGTTGCAGCTCTCGCAGGCGCAATCTCTTACATCATCATGAACACTGCTATCAGCGCGCTCATCACTGCAAAGGGCGGAGTGGACGCAATGGCAGCAAACTCAACAACATCTGTTCTTGGTATCACAACTTTGCAGATGGGTGTTTTCGGCGGTATCATCGTCGGTCTTGGTGTTGCGGCTCTTCACAACAGATTCTATAACATCGAGCTTCCTCAGGTCGTGGCATTCTTCGGCGGCACACGCTTCGTTCCGATTATCTGTAGCGTCACATACCTCATCGTTGGTGTCTTGATGTTCTACGTTTGGCCAGTTGTTCAGACTGGTATCGCTCAGCTCGGACAGCTCGTTCTTGCTTCTGGCTATGCTGGAACATGGATTTACGGTATCATTGAGCGCGCTCTTATTCCGTTCGGACTCCACCACGTCTTCTACATGCCGTTCTGGCAGACATCAATGGGTGGTTCTGCGATGATTGACGGAAATCTCGTTCAGGGCGCACAGAACATCTTCTTTGCAGAATTGGCTTCAAAGTCAACAACAGTATTCTCTGTTTCTGCAACACGCTTTATGTCTGGAAAGTTCCCGTTCATGATTTTCGGTCTTCCAGCTGCGGCATTCGCAATGTATCGCGCTTCTCGCCCAGAGAAGAGAAAGGTTGTTGGAAGTATCTTGATTTCAGCTGGTATCACATCACTTTTGACAGGTATCACAGAGCCGATTGAGTTCACATTCTTGTTCGTTGCTCCTGTTATGTACGCTGTTCACTGTGTTTTGGCTGGTTTGTCATTCATGCTTATGCACATCTTCAACGTTGGCGTTGGTATGACATTCTCTGGCGGTCTTATCGACTTGACTTTGTTCGGTATTTTGCAGGGAAATGCAAAGACACATTGGGTTTGGGTTGTTATCGTTGGTCTTGTTTACGCAGTTGTTTACTACTTCGTATTCTACACAATGATTACAAAGCTCAACTTGAAGACCCCTGGACGTGAAGCTGACGACGAAGAGACAAAGCTTTACACAAGAAAAGACGTTAACGCACGCAAAGAGGCTAACTCAACAAGCGCTCTCATTCTTGAGGGCTTGGGCGGAAAGAAGAACCTCTCTGACCTCGACTGCTGTGCAACACGCCTCCGCGTGACAGTTGTTGATCCGTCACTCGTTCGCGATGACTTGCTCAAGTCAAGCGGTGCTGCTGGTATTATCCACAAGGGCAACGGCATTCAGGTCATCTACGGACCACGCGTTGCAAACGTCAAGAGCAATCTCGAGTTGTTCCTTGACTCACCAGAGTCAGACAAAATCGTTGCTTCTGAGCCAAAAGCGGCAACAAAGAAAGTCCTTGCCGCTTACATGAACGGCGAAGTCAAGGCTCTCAAGGACGTTGAGGACGAGGCTTTCTCAACAGGCGTTCTTGGTGCAGGCGTTGCAATCGAGCCGACAGAGGGCAAACTTTATGCTCCTTGCGATGCAAAAGTTGACATGGTGTTCGACACAAAGCACGCAATCAACCTCGTTACAGAGGACGGCGTCGAGATTTTGCTCCACATCGGAATCGACACAATCAAACTCGGCGGAAAATACTACGAGGCACACGTAAAGAACGGCGACAGCGTAAAGAAGGGCGACCTCCTTATCAGCTTCGACCTCGCTGGTATCAAGTCTGAGGGCTACAAAGTAACAACACCGATGATTATCTGCAACACTGACAACTACACAAGTGTTGAGGCAATCGCAACTGGTGCAATTACAAGCGGAAAAGATATTCTTTCTGTTCAGTAATTTATAAAATAGCACGCTAAAAAAGGGAACGTTATGCTTTTGCATGCGTTCCCTTTTTGTTTTTTGCTTCCTTTTGCTCTGGGGAAGTGAAAAATTCAAATTTATTGCTTCCTTTTCTTCTGGGGAGGCGAAAAATTCAAATTTATTGCTTCCTTTTCTCCTGGGGAAGTGAAAAATTCAAATTTATTGCTTCCTTTTCTTCTGGGGAGGCGAAAAATTCAAATTTATTGCTTCCTTTTCTCCTGGGGAGGCAAAAAATTCAAATTTATTGGCATTTTTTTGATTGACTGGAAAAAAAATGGAGAGAATGATTTTTCAGTGCAAAAAAGAGTGCTATAATTTTTTTAGGAGGACAGAAAATGCTGGATTTGTATTTAGATGATGTGCAGGAGAAAATTGGTTATCGATTCAAGAATCTCGCGCTTTTGAAGCAGGCGTTTATTTCTATGTCTGTGACAGAAGCGTCTTATGGGCGTGTTCAAAATTATCAGGTGCTTGAGTTCATCGGGGACGCGGTGCTTTCTCTTGCTGTCGTGAAAAATCTGGTGAAAGACACTTGCAGCATTGACAGCGAAGGGCAACTGGTCTGCTCGTCAAGCGAAGGAAAGTTGTCTGTTCAGAAGCAGGATTTGGTGAAGAACGAGACGCTTTCGCATTGCTCACAGATTTTGGGCTTCGACGCCTGTCTTGAGCGCTATCACGGTCATCTTGCGCGCGACAGAAACAACAAGCGCGGCGATTTGGTCGAGTCCGTGCTTGGCGCTGTTGCTGTTGACTGCGACTGGAATATGGACGTTATTTCTTGTGCCGCGAAAAAAATCCTTTGCTGCAAAAATATTCTGGTCAATTATGAGGAGTCGCTTCGACGTCATTGTTTCAAAAAGAAGCTCTCTGCGCCTGTTTTTTCTTTTGCCTCGCTTGAGAGTGGCGATGTTGAGTGCACTGTGGCGATTGAGGATTCCTCGCGTGTCTTTCGCGGGCGAGGGGCGAACAATATTGAGGCGAAAAATGCTTCTTGCGCGGCGGCTTGTCGCTTTCTTGAAAAAAAATCTGCCACTGATTCTTTGTCGAAGCTCAACAATTTGGTGCAATCAAAGAAACTCCCTCATGTTCAGTTTTGCTTTACTTTGAGAGATGATGGAAAGGAGAAGGAATGGAAATGCGAGGCGCGTCTTGAGGGAACGCAAATTTGTGCGCTCGGGGTTGAGAATACGAAACTTCAGGCAAAACGGAATGCCGCTCAGTCTCTTTTGGATATGTTGCTTGACGGCTCTTTTGATTTTTCCTCTAATTGTGAGAGCGTCAATCATGAGAGCGCCGACTTTGAAAACGCTGTTCACGGACAAGGACTTTTGGTTCTTGCTCAAAGTCTTTCCTCCTGCTAGGGCGAATGTCTTGGGATTTACAAAACAGCGCATTTTGGGTATATTTAGGAGCACTTGCGCTATTTTTTGATGTGCTAAAAATGCAATAAAACGAGGTTTTTTATGAAACTTTTTAACAAAGTCATTTTATCTGTTGCCATTATGTTTTTGGCTTCTTCTTTTGGATTTTCACAGCAGATTACAAAGTTCGGAGTTGTTGATACTTCTCGTGTTTATCAGGCGTATTTTAGAAACAGCGCGCCTGTGAGAAGTTATGAGACAAAGAAGGCGGATTTTCAGAACGAAATCAACAAGAGAACAGAGGCTCTTCGCTCTCTTCAGTCAAAGAAAATCGAGTACGAGCGGGCAGGGGATACGTCGAACGCTGAAAAAACAGAGGCTAAAATAAAAAAAGAGACACAGTATCTTCAGGAATACACAGCGGCAAAAAACATGGAGCTTGAGCAGCTCAAAAAGTCGCTTCAAAACTCCGATGAGTTCTATCAGAAACTTTATGCGACGCTTGGAAAGATTGCGGAAAGCGGCGGCTACAGTATGATTTTGTCGCTCCAGCAGTCAAACAGCATTTTGTGGTACAGTTCTTCTGTTGATATTACGGACGACGTTATAAAGAGTTTGGGTCTGTAATGGCTGAGAATACAGAAATAACGCCTCTTATGGCTCAGTACCAGTCGATAAAGGCTCAATGCCGCGACGAGGTACTGTTTTTTCGTCTTGGCGATTTTTATGAAATGTTCGACGATGACGCTGTAATGGTGTCGCGTCTTTTGAATTTGACTCTCACTCACCGTGCCGAGCGTCAGATGTGCGGTATTCCTTATCACGCGGCAAAGATTTACATAGCGCGTCTTTTGCGTCTTGGAAAAAAGATTGCGATTTGCGAGCAAATCGGCGAAATCGCAAAAGGAAAAGGGCTTACTGAGCGGAAAATCACTGAAATCATAACGCCTGGAACAGTACTTGAAAGCGAATATCTTGAAGTCGGCGCTGCAAATTATCTTGCCTCCCTTTGCATTTCTGGTGATATGGCAGGATTTGCGTATATCGATATTTCGACATCTGAGTTTTTTGCGACAAGCTGGAAGAAAGACGATATGCTCCAGATGCTCGCAAAAGAAATGGGGCGCTGCTCTCCTCGTGAGCTTATTTTGAGTGAAAGCCTTCGCGATAATGAGGCTGTGAATGCCGTTATTGCGCAAAGCTCTGGGATTTCGGTCTCATATTATCCTGACTGGCATTTTAACGCGGAACTTTCGTACAAAAGGCTTCTTTCACAGTTCAAAACAGCGAACTTGAAGTCGTTTTCGCTTTCTGCTTTTTCGCCCGAAGTAATTCCAGCAGGTTTTTTGCTTGATTATCTTCAAAAAACAACGAACTCAGATTCTCCTCATGTCAGCGCGATAAAAGTTTATCGTGACAGCGAGTTTGTCGTTATCGATGACTCCTCTAGGCGAAATCTTGAAATAGCAGCGAATCTTTCTGATGGCTCAACAAAGTTTACGCTTCTTGAGTGCATCGGGAATGCGCTGACGGCAATGGGAAAGCGCCTTGTCAGACAATGGCTTTTTTCGCCTTTGAAAGACGCAGAGAAAATAAAAGCGCGCCAAAATGATGTAAAGACATTTTTTGAAAACGAAAGCGAAATGCAAAATATCCGCCTCAGTCTTTCTCCGATTCTTGATGTTGAGCGTCTTGCGGGAAGAATTGCGATGGACAGAGCGCACGCCAAAGATTTGACGGCGCTTTCATCAAGCCTGAAACGCTGGCTTGAGACTTGCGCTTCTCTTTCAAAGCTGGGCTTTAGCGTCCACAGCAGTGAAAGGGCAAAAGCCGTAATTTCGCTCATTGACAGCGCGATTGCCGATGACCCCGCGACGACATACGTTGAAGGGCGTATTATTCGCGACGGCTGGTCAGAGGAACTTGACCACTGGCGTATGGTGCAGAACAATTTTGAGAAAATCCTTTCTGAATATGCCGAAGAGGAGAAAGCAAAAACAGGCATTTCCAATCTTCGAATAAAATACAGTTCTTCCGGCGGATATTTCATTGAAGTGTCGCGTGGAAAGCAATCTCTTGTTCCGCCGTATTTTGTGATGCGAAAGGCGCTTGTGAATGCAGACCGATATACGACGGAAAAACTTCGCGAGCTCGAAAGCGAATTGAATGCCGCTGGAACAAAAATCGTCGAACTTGAGAGGGATTTGTTTCTTGAAGTGCGAAAAAAACTGCACGAAGATGTTCCATATCTTTTGAAGACAGCCTCCGAAATTGCTTATGCGGACGTTTGTGCAGCTTTTGCGTATTCTGCGATTGTTCATGGCTGGGTTTGTCCGGAAGTTGATTCAGGCGATGAGTTTTTTGTCGAAGGAGCACGACACCCTGTTGTCGAGCTTCATCTTCCTGCAGGGGAATTTGTTCCGAATGACCTTGCGATTTCAGCGACAAGTGCTGATTCTCCTTCGTTTTGCCTTATAACAGGACCGAATATGGCGGGAAAAAGCACTTTCTTGCGCCAAAATGCGCTCATCGCTCTTTTGGCGCAGATTGGCAGTTTCGTTCCAGCCAAAAAAGCGAAAATCGGCACTGTGGACCGCATCTTCTGCCGTGTTGGCGCAAGCGATAATCTTGCGCGCGGAGAATCGACGTTCCTTGTTGAGATGAGCGAGACGGCAAATATTTTGCGTTCGGCAACTCAGAAATCGTTTGTGATAATGGACGAAGTAGGGCGTGGAACATCAACCGAAGACGGACTTTCGATTGCGTGGGCTGTTTCGGAATATCTTTTGAACACCGTGAAATGCAAAACACTTTTTGCAACGCACTATCACGAACTCACTCGTCTTGAGCATAACCGGCTGAAGCGACTTTGCATGTCAGTGAGCGAGGACGGAGGAAATATCGTGTTCTTGCGAAAAGTCATTGAAGGTGCAAGCGAAAACAGTTATGGAATCCATGTTGCGCGCCTTGCGGGCATCCCATCGAGCGTGATTGAGCGTGCAGAGAACATTTTGGAAGCTATTCAGAGCAAAAACTCAAATGATGAAGTTTCGACAAAAACTGCGATAAAGACAGAAACCGAAAGCGCTGAAAAAAACAAAAACATCTCATCATCTGGAAAATACAATGTCCCAGGACTTTTTTCAGACGAAGAGATGATTCTTGATTCAATTCTTTCTGTTGATGTTGACAATATGACGCCGCTTCAAGCGCTCAAAGCCGTCTCTGAATGGAAAAAAGCTCTTTCTGGGCGCTAAAACTTTGACGTTGAAAACAGCGTTATCGCAAAAACTTTCTTGATGCCTGCGTCTTTCAAAATCTTTGCGCAGGCGTCAAGAGTCGCTCCTGTTGTTATGACATCATCGAGCAGAATGACAGGAGTCGTGAGTTTCCCCACATTTGCATTTTTCAATAAAAAACTTTTCTTGCTGTTTTCTGCTCTTTGAGCCTTAGAAAGATGCTTTTGCTCGACTGTCGAAACCCTTTTCAGGAGCTTTTTGATTTTTATTTTGTGCCGTTCGTGCAAAAAATGCGAAAGCTCGTCAATCTGGTCAAAGCCGTTCAAAAAGATTTTTCGCGGGCGTGGCGGGATTGGAACAATCGGAAAGTTTTGCCACTTAAGGCGAAAGAGAGCCGTCGCAATGCAATCAGCGAAAAAAGGCGAAAGAGAGCGGTTTCCGTTCATTTTCCATTCAGACAAAAGATGCTTTTTCCAGTCCGCATACAAAAAAAGGGGGAAGATTTCGTCGATAAAATCGCTTTTTTCGCTTCTCTTGCATTTTCCGATTTCGCCGAGCAAATCTTTTTCGCACGAGGAGCAAAGCGGTTTTGAGAATGCCTCCTCTGAGCAGCAAAGGCATTTTTCACCACCATCAAGTGCTTCAATAAACGCCCTCGAAATAAGGCGTGCAATATCAAGAAAGTCCATACATTTTTTATTGCAAAAAAATTATTTTTTCACTGTCTCTTTCATATCCTGTTGGAAAAGCAACGAAGTTGTGATATTTTTTTCTTATGACAGACAACGAACTATCCGTTTTGAAAAAATCAACTCTTTTTTTGCGCTTCTCTGATGAAGAAATACAAAATGCGCTGAAGATTTTTTCCGCGCGAACACGCCACTTTGAAAAAGGTGAGGAAATCTTTTGCGAAGGAAAAAACACAGACTCGCTGGGGCTTGTCCTTTCTGGAACAGTCCGCGTCCAGCAGACAGACTGGTGGGGAAACCTGAATATATTGCACGAAATAAAGCCAGGCGAAATATTCGCAGAAGCCTTCGCAACAGTCGATAACGCAGTCCTTTCAAATGACGTCATCTCATGCGAGCCGAGCGATGTTCTCTTCCTTGATGTCAGCTGGGTCTTGCAGTTCGACACCGACTGCATTCATTGCGGGAAGTGCGGAAGAGAGAGCGCAGACGAAAAAGAAGCGTGGTGCGCGCCGCTTCGAATCAAGCTGATCCAAAATCTTTACCGATTGAGCTCTGAGCGGAACCGCTCTTTGACAAAAAAAGTGCAATACCTTTCTTGTCGCACAACACGCGCGAAATTGCTCGCGTATCTCTCCGAACAAGGACGAAAGAGCAGGGCGGACAACTTTGACATTCCTTTTGACCGCCAAGAACTTGCGAACTATCTGTCCGTCGAGCGCACCGCGATGAGCGCCGAACTCGGAAAAATGCAAAAAGATGGTCTTATCACGTTCAAAAAAAATCACTTCACACTAAACAAACTCTAAATCTGTTGCTTTTTCGCTCGCTCAAAATTTATTTTGCTCAAATGATTCTATAGACAGATAAAATAAATTTTGAGTGAGCCTGAATGATTCTATTGATAGATAAAGTGAAAATTTATTTTGACCAAAAAACAAAAAAACAATGAAAATAAATTTTTAGTGCGGTCAAAAAATCAATAAGACGACCCCGCTAAAAATTTTTCCTGCATTTTTCCAAAAGATTTTGACCAAAATCTTTTTTGACAGTCCTTTCCTTGAACAAATTTCAAAGAAAGTAACTTCTCATAATTTCTACTTTATAGTATTCGGTCTACTAATAATGAAGATGTGGCACTACAGGTTTTGATTGCAAGAAAATCTTTAGCAGAAAATTTGAAAACTACGCGTTTTGACTTATAATTAAATTAAAGTTCGTAAGAGGGGAGCTTGTATGGTCAGAAAGAAAAAATTCTTAAGTCTTGTGCTTATGATTCTCTCTTCATTTTGCATTTGCTTGGGAATTGGGTATGTTTGCAAAGAGGCAATAACTGCATCTCGCGCTCCCAAAAAAGAAAAAGTTTCAAGAGGAACGGCTCGCCCTCAAATGCTTTTCATTGGCTCTTACAGCGCAACTTATTATCCGACTGATGCGGTGAAAAGGGGAATAGGAGATGCATTAAGACCGAAGGGAATGCGCTTTGATTCTGAATATATGGACACTCGAAAATACGATGTCAATATAAGCACGGATTTGTTTTACAAATCGCTCAAGTACAAACTTGAAAATCGTGAACCATACAAAGCGGTCATTTTGGGCGGAGATAATGCTCTGAAGTTTGCGCTTGAGCATCAGAATGAGCTTTTCAAGAATGTCCCGCTTGTGTTTTTTGATGTTCACGATATTGATTTGGCAATCAAAGCCAACAAGACGCCTTTTGTAACGGGCGAGTTTGAAAAATACTCGGTTTCGGATACTATCGATTTTGCAATAAGTCTTTATCCAAAAGCAACTTCTATCACAGCAATTCATGATGGCACAATAATGGGAAAAGGGGATATGATGCAGTTCTTGGCGCTGCAAAAATATTACCCGAATTTTTCGCTCAAAACGCTCAATGTCTCAGAAATTTCTTCTGAGCAATTTGCTCAAAGACTTCATGCGCTTGGTGAATCTGATATTTTGATTTTTTTGACGACATCAAAAAACAGCAAGGGCATTTTTTATTCTGCGGATTATATTAGCGACTTCATCAAGAAAAATTTATCGATTCCTGTTTTTTCAACGTTTGAGGAGTGCATAAAAACAGGCTTTTTTGGTGGTGCTGTTTTTGATTTTTACAATGCCGGAAAAAATGCTGCACAGTCGGCGCTTGATGTTATTAGTGGCGAGAAGGTCGCTTCTAATCCTGTTGATTTTTCAGCATCAACTTGCTTGTGCTTAAATTATGATGAGATAAAGCGTTTTCGAATTGATTTGAAAAAAATTCCTAATAAAAATGTTGTGATTTTCAATCAGCCTGATTCGTATTGGGAGAAAAACAAAAAATCGCTCTATCCTGTCATTATGATTCTTGTATCTTTCACAATTATCATTTTTCTTACAGGCTACCAATACAAGAGCAAAAAGTCCTATGCGTATGAATTGCAAAAATCAAGACGCAAACTGCTTTATTCATCACGTCATGATTTTTTGACAGGACTTGCAAATAGGCATTATGCACATGAAGTTTTGGAAGAATTGCAAAAGTCAAAAAAGGAATTTTCGCTTTTTTTGATTGATGTTGATAATTTCAAAAGCATAAATGACTTTTTCTCGCATAGTTGCGGAGATTCTGTGCTTCGAGAAGTTGCGCGGCGTCTGGAAAAAATCGCGGAGAACAGAGATTATTTTGTTTCGCGATATGGCGGCGATGAGTTTTTTGTGATTTACAAAAAGGGCATATTAACAGCTGAAGATACTGAGATTGTCGAATTCAAGAAAGCGCTTGACGGGGAGTTTATCACAGATTCAAAGCGTATTATTATTCGAACAAGCATTGGTGTCGCGACGTCTGCGAATGTGTACAGCGAAGACGATGATATTATTTCGTTTGCTGATTTTGCGCTTTATACAGCAAAAAAGAACGGACGAAATATGACAGCGTTCTTTGATGCAAAGATGAGCGACGAAATCAAGAAGCAGAAAAAACTTGCTGAAATCGTTGAGAACGCTTGTCAAAATGAGGCTTTTGTTGTTCTCTATCAGCCTCAGATGAGCGCAAAGACAAAGCAGATTCAAGGCTACGAAGCGCTTGTTCGCTTGAAAGATTCGTATATATCGCCTGCGGATTTTATTCCAGTTGCAGAAAAAAACGGTTTTATAGGCAAAATCGGTCGCATCGTCACGAAAAAGGTTGTGCAGCAGATTGTAAAATGGCGAGAAGAAAAATTGCCGCTTTACACTGTTTCAATCAACTATTCGAGCGGACAAATGGGCGATGTGGAATATGTCCAATATTTGCACAACCTTTTGCAAGAAAACGAAATCAATCCGCAGCTAATCAAAATTGAAATCACGGAAAGTCTTTGTATGAAAAATACAAGACAAGCAATGCACCTTTTTGAAAGTTTCTCGCAAATCGGAGTAAAATTGGCTCTTGATGATTTTGGAACTGGCTTTTCTTCTTTGAGTTATCTCACTTATTTGCCTGTTGACACTGTGAAAATCGACAAAACAATGACAGACACTTATTTGGTCGACGGAAAAGATGATTTTATCGAAAATATAATTTCGCTTGTTCATTCTCTCGGAATGAAACTCACAGCAGAAGGCGTTGAACAGCAATGGCAGTACGACAAACTAAAGGAATTTCAGTGTGATAGCATTCAGGGCTATTTCTTCAGTCGCCCAATTTCGGGCGAAGTTGTCTGCGAATCGCTTCATGACGGGAGATTTTAGAAAATGATTGTAAAGAAATTGTTCCAACGGTTTTCTATATTGTTCTCTTTTGCAGGAATTTTGGTAGGTCTTTTGTATTTGTATCAAGGCTATCATTCTATGAAAGTTAGAACTGGCGAAGAAGTTGTGATTGATAAATCTGACAAAAAACATGTTTTGTACATAAGTTCTTACGATGATGCTTTTGAGTCTGTTGTTGACCAACTGGAAGGCATAAAAGAGGTTTTTCGGTCGCGTAACATTGAGCTTAGCGAAGAGTTTATGGACACAAAAAACTATAGCTCGCGAGAGCATATTCTCAATTTTTACAATTCTTTGCGCTTTAAACTTGAAAACCACTCGAAATATGATGGCGTACTAATTGGCGATGATGCAGCCTTGCTTTTCATAAAAGAATTTGGAGAGGAACTTTTTGACAAAAACCCGATTATTTTTTTCGGAATAGATAATCCCGAACTTGCAAAACAAATGGCGAAAATCCCGTGCATCACAGGCTCAATCGAACTTGTGTACATTTATGACACACTAAAAGAAGCGATAAGCCTTTTCCCGAAAACAGAGCGTATAGTTGCAGTTTTTGATGACACACCAACAGGGCTAGGAAATCAAAAGCAACTCGCAGAAGTTGAAAAGAAGTTTCCAGATTATGAGTTTGAGCATATAAGCTCATCAAAACTCTCTCAAAGAGAACTTATAGAAGCGTTTGAAAATATTGGCGGAAACAGCATTTTTCTTTTCTTGGGATTTTTCGATGATGCTGACAAAAATGTTTACACGCTTTCATCTTGTGCAGAGCTGATAGGAAGATATGCAAAAGTTCCTATATTCACAAAACAAATCATGTCTGTCGGAAACGGACCTTTTGCTGGCAAAATCATAGATTATGTGAACGTTGGGCGTCAGGCGGCAATTAATATGTGCTCAGTTCTTGATGGAAAAGTGAAAATCGAGGACATTCCGCTCTACAGCCCCGAAAAAGCAGATTTTTATTTTGATTATCAGCAGCTCAAACGCTTCGGCATTCATCGCTGGCAACTGCCGAAAGATAGCATTTTCGTCAACAAGAGCGAAAACTATTTTGTGCGCTATAAAGCAGTATTTTTGCCGTCGATTGTGATTTTGTTTTTTTTGGGTATTTTGCTTATCATCGTCACATCGGCATATATCGACGCAAAGACATTTGCAGATTCTCTTGAAGAATCCAAGAAGACGCTTGAGTTTAGCGCAGGTCACGACTTTCTTACAGGATTGCCCAACAGATTGCTTGCAAAATCGCAACTCGAAGTTTTGATAAAACAAAAAAAGCCATTTGCGCTTATGATGCTTGATGTTGATGATTTTAAGAGCATAAACGATTTCTTTGGGCATATGTGCGGCGATGAAGTCCTCAAAGAAATTGGGCGCAGGCTAAAGCAGTTGGAAGCAGATGGAGATTTTCTTTCATGCAGAGCGGGCGGAGATGAGTTTGTGCTTGTTTATAAGGGCGGAAAAATCGAAGAAAACGATGCCAAAATGTACTATATTCGTGAGGTCTTGAATAACCCGTTTGTTTATGATGGAAAGCGAATCTTTATCCGCCTTTGTATCGGACTTGTGAATCACGACGGAAACAGTGAAGTTTCGACGACTGCTCTTGTTTCGCATGCAGATGTTGCGCTATATCAGGCGAAAACAAGCGGAAAAAATAAGTTTGTATTCTTCACCGAAGAGATGAACCGAGAAATAACGCGTGAAAAACAAGTTGCGATGGAACTTGAAAATGCGTGTATCACGGACAGTTTTGCCGTGATGTATCAGCCTCAGATTGACGCAGACAGCGGAGATGTGCAAGGATATGAAGCATTGGCACGACTTCCGACGTTGAATCTTCCGCCTCAAGTCTTTATTCCGATTGCCGAGAAAAATGCCCTTATGGTGCAAATCGGTCGTATCATCACAAGAAAGGTCATTGAGCAGATGGCAGCATGGAAAGAAGAAGGCACACCTCTGCGTCGCGTTGCAATCAACTATTCAAGCGGTCAGGTTGCTGATACCGATTATGTTTCGTATCTAAAGTCCCTTTTGGACACCTATGACATTTCATCAGAATATATCGCGATTGAAGTAACCGAGAGCCTTTTTATGAGCAATATCCAGTATGCACGAGAACTTTTCAATTCACTTGCTCAAATCGGAGTGAGTCTTACGCTAGACGACTTTGGAACGGGATATTCATCTTTGAGCTATCTCACATATCTTCCTGTCGACACGGTGAAAATCGACAAGAGCTGGATTGATTCTTATCTTCACGAAGGAAAAGACTCTTTTATCAAAAACATCGTAAGCCTTGTTCATTCTCTCAATATGAAACTCACCGTCGAAGGCGTTGAGGAAAAATGGCAATATGACAAGCTCAAAGAGTTCCAATGCGATAGCGTTCAAGGATATTATTTCTCAAAACCAGTCTTTGCAAACGATATTGTCTGATTTTCGTGAATTGAAAAAAAGCAGTTTTGCGTATAATATGACCTTATGCTATCCTATCAACACGAATATCACTTCGGCAATCACGCAGACATTTTGAAACATCTGACCTTGACCCTTATCCTTTCGCATTTGAACGAGAAAAACAAGCCGTACACCGTTATCGATGCCCACGCAGGCGCGGGAAGATACAACATAGACGACGAGCGAAATGCGCATACAGGGGAGTTTTCAAAAGGCATTTCGCTTCTGCTTTCAAAATCAGAAAACACACTTTGCCAGCCTTATTTTGACATATGCAAAAACTACATGGAAAAAGGCTTTTATCCAGGCTCGCCCGAAATCGAGCGGTGCATGACACGAGAGGGCGACCACATCATTCTAATGGAGTTGCACCCACAAGAAATCGAAAAACTCAAAGAAAATATGAGACTTCCGCCTCTCTATGGTGAGAAAAAAAGCGAAAACATCTCCATTCACCACCGAAACAGCTATGAGGGCGTCATCGCCGTAACCCCGCCTGAGCACAAACGCGGACTTCTTTTGCTTGACCCAAGCTACGAAGAAACTTCAGATTATGAGAACGTTGAAAAAATCGCCCTTTCGATGAAAAAGCGATGGAACGTCGGAATTGTTGTGATTTGGTATCCGCTTTTGTCGCACAGAAAAGCCGAGATTGCAAGATTGAAAGCCGCAGCCGCAACGTGCGCAAAAGAGGGGAGCGACAAAGGTGTTTTGTGCGCAGAACTTTGTGTTCAGGACGAAAGCGATGAGAGCTTGCCGCGCCTTTTTGGAAGCGGAATGATTGTCATAAATCCGCCGTGGAAACTAAAAGAGCAGCTTTCAGAGATTCTTCCACTCATTGCAGAAAGACTCGGAGGTGAGGCTGGGGAAGCGAGAGTCGATTTTCTTTGACGGGTGATGCTCAAAGCGTTTTTTTATTAGATTATGCTTTAGATAGTATACAAAAGTATACTGTTACTGATAAAGATATCATCTTTTTTCTCTCTTTTATGTGCCATAAGAATCAAAGATAAAAAAAAACTTACAAATTATAATTAATTGTGTCATTTGCAAACTTGCTTCTAAATCTCAAAAAACGTATGACACATATAGTTCTGCATAAAAGTTATTGTCTTTTTTTGGAAAGAGTATATATTATTTTGGAGAAATGGTTTCCAGAAATGGAAATACAATTTCCCAAAAAGGAAAAGAGTCTTCCAAACTCGGAAAAAGGATTTCCAAAGTTGGAGATAGAGTTTCCAACTTTGGAGATAGAGTTTCCAAACTCGGAAAAACAATTTCCAAGTTTGGAGAACGAATTTCCTTGATATAAAAAGCAAAGTTTTTTATGGAGGAAACGAAATGGTAAAGAATTTTGCACAAAGTTTGTCGGACGCACGCTTGATGGCAGATGCTGTCAAGGCGCACATTGATGAGTTGAAGGCTTCTACGGGCATGGCGGAAGACACGGGGGAAAAACTTGAGGCGCTCATAAAGTCGATGAGCGACCTCGACACAGCGCAGGAAAAGCTCAAGGCGGAATTAAAGCGAAAAACATCGGAGCTCGACGAAAAGGGTAAAGAACTTGATGCGCTTGTGAATGATTGCCGAAAGCGCGTAAAGCTCGGAATAGCGAAGGACGGCTGGAAGGAGTTCGGCATTAGCGCAACTCGCTAAAGTGAGAAGGGAGCGTGATTTTCCACGCTCCTTTTTTGTTCTCGGAATAAAAGTGTTGTTAAAAATATTTAGTATTATTTATAAAAGGCTATTTGATTTTCAAAGGAAGTTTGATATAATCAGCGCTTATGGAAGAAGAAGATATTGGTTACACTATTGAAGAAGCTATAGCGGAGGCTCGCCGCTGCTTGAAATGCGGAAAGCCTATGTGTCGCACGGGCTGCCCGATTGAGAATGATATTCCGTCGTTCAACCGTGCTCTTTCTTTGGGAAATATTGGTGAGGCGCACGAGATTATCGCGCAGAGAAGCAATTTGCCTGCAATTTGCGGTCGTGTTTGTCCTCATGAAAAGCAGTGCGAAGGGCACTGTATTTTGAACAACAAGGGAAAGCCTATTCGCATTGGAAAAATCGAGCGCTTTATTGCGGATTTCCACGCTCAAATGAAGCTGGCTCATGAAAAATTGCCTGCAAAGACTCGCGGAAAGGTTGCAGTCATTGGCTCAGGCCCTGCTGGGTTGACTGTCGCTGGTGACCTTGCGCGCGAGGGCTTTAATGTCGTCGTTTATGAGAGCGAGGCAGAGCCGGGCGGAATCTTGCTTTACGGTATTCCTGATTTCAGATTGCCAAAAGACGTTGTCCGCCGTGAGATTAAGAACATTGAATCTCTTGGTGTCACGTTCACGACAAACACGATGGTCGGAAAAGATGTTTCAATCAAGCAGCTTTTGGAAGAGCAGGGCTTCGATGCGGTTTTCATCGGAACTGGAACGGCTTTGGCTCGCGGTCTGAACCTTCCTGGAGAGGATTTGAAGGGCGTTGTGCAGTCGAATTATCTTTTGCACATGGTGCGCCTTTTCAACGACGGCAAGGTCAGTCGCTCTGAAGTGCCTGTGGACGAGGGCGATGATGTTATCGTCATTGGCGCTGGCAATGTTGCGATGGACGCGGCTCGAACGGCAATCAGAATGAAGGCGAAGAGCGTTACTGTGTGCTACAGAAAGACAATCGATGATATGAAAGCCTCCCGCGCAGAATATGATGGCGCAATAAAGGACGGCGTTGTGTTCCTTTGGCAGCATACTCCTGTGAGCTTTGAGGGTGAGGGCGGCAAGCTCAAGGGCTTTAAGGTGTCGACTCCTGAGGGCGAGAAGGTGATTAAGGCTGACAAGGTTCTTCTGGCTGTCGGCTCCCGCCCCGCAGCGCATATTGTTGCAGGCACGCCTGACATCGCTGTCAACGAGGCTGGATACTTTATCACGAAAGAAAAGCCTTACGGTATGACAAGCATGCACGGTGTGTTTGCTGGCGGTGACATCGTTCACCAGCCTGCTACTGTAGTTCTTGCGATGAAAGAGGCAAAGAAAGTTGCTTCAGGCATTGCATCTTACGTTGACGCCAAGAAACTCCTTGAAGAGTGTTAATATTGCACAAAATCTTTTATTATTTGCTTGAAGAATGCCAAAAAAGACATTAGAATAAGGGATATATAAGATTTATTCAGAGGAGATTATTTATGGCGGGCAGCGATACACAGTTTCAACTTGTTACCTTCCAGCTTGGTGAAGAATTATATGGCGTAGATATTATGGACGTGAAGGAAATCGTAAAGACTTCTGCTGTGCGCCCAATTCCGAATGCGCCTTATTATGTTGAGGGTATTGTTAATCTCCGCAGTGAGATTCTCCCGATAATGAACCTTCACAAGCGCTTCCATTTGCAGAAGTTACAGTCTACAGAGGAAGATAATGAATATGATGGCGGATTTCTTATTCTGAACATCGACGGTAACAAGATTGGTATTATTATTGACCGTATTGCTCGTGTTGTCACAATTAACCACGATGATATAAAAGCGCCGCCGCAGATGCTTAGCGGTATCGGAACAGAATATATCAGCGGTGTTGTTCGTCAGGAATCTCAGTATTTGATTATTCTTGACATCAGAAAGTTGTTCAACACAAAGGAATTGCAGAAGATTATTCAGTTGAAATAGTTTTTGATTTCCTTGAAAAAAAGCCTGCAAGGTGGTTTTGAAAATCACTTGCAGGCTTTTTTATTAGTTCTCTCGAATAGCCTTCATCTCTCTCTTTCGCGCATACATCGCTTTGTCAGCCCTTTTAAACACATTTGCCACGCTTGCGTCCACAGAAGAATCATAAAGCGCATAGCCCAAAGCCGCCGAAACGCGCTCCCATTGCTCAAGATTGTCATCTTTGGAAATAGCGTCAAGCCGAGCGTTAAAGTCTTCGACAAGGTGCTCAATGTTCTCGTAATCCTCTTTTTCAAGAATGACCACAAACTCGTCGCCGCCAATGCGGAAAACAGGCGAATGGTCAAACACATGGCACACGATATAGCAAAGCGACCTGATTGCGATATTGCCGTGCTCGTGCCCGAAAGTGTCGTTAATGCGCTTGAGGAAATTCAAGTCGACCATCACAATCCCGAACTTTGCCGTCTCTTCAGCGATTGCCCATTCCAAGCGCGAAACCTCCTTGTCATAGGCGGTCTTGTTGCGAATCCCCGTCAGAGCGTCCTTTGTGGCAAGCTCTCCAAGAGCGATACTTTGCTCCCTTGTGTCCTTAAGCTCCTTCGTTGTGGCGACAAGCGTCTTCATGTAGTTCTCAAGCTCAAGCACCATCGACGAGAATTGCTGAGCCAGAACGGAAATCTCGTCCTTGCCGTTTGCCGCCTGCTCGATTTCGCGCACAATATTGGCGTTCTTCTTCAACGTGTAATCGCCAATGTTCTTCTGCAAATGCTCAAGTTTGGAAATGTATTTCTTGTAGATGAACAACAGCAAAAACGTCACGCAAGCAATTAAAACGACGGCAATTGTGCCAGTCTGTCGAAGGGTGTTGTGCAAAATCGCCTTGTTGACAGCCGCAATCTCCACCTCGACACCGATAAGACCGAGTTTTTGACCTTTGATGATAAGAGGGGAGTAAAAAGCATAAGTTCGCCCATATTCATTGTCGAATGTGTCGTAAAGAGAGACCCTCTTTCCCGTGTTCCACGCCTGCCACTCATTTTTGTGCTCTTCAACAGGGTGCTTCACCGTTATTGCAAGCTCAATGTATTTCTTGCCGTCCACAATTCGCTCGTCACGCATAGAGTCAAGCGTGTAGATAATCTCAAGCGTCTCGGTCTTTGGGACAACGTACTCAAGATACGTCAGCTCAAACTTTTTCCCCGCCTGCTCAAATTGGTAAAGATAATACTCGTGCTTGTAGACCGTGAACGCCGCTTTTGCTTCCTCGCTCAGCTCCTGAAAAGAAATGTCAGAGCCGAGCGTCTTTCCGGGATTTTCAAGAGCCATAATCTTCTCAAACTTACGGCGGGACTCTAAAACCTCGCTCAAAGAGAAATCGTGAGAAACTAAGAGCGTGTCCGAGTGCGAAAGAAAGTAGTCCTGATACCAGACAAAATCCTGACCGTCAACGCTAAGAATGTCCTCAAGATACGAAGACACCTGTTGCAAAGAGATTTTACGCTCCTCTTTGTAGCTTTTGTTTTGGTAAAAGTACATCGCAGTTGCGCTCATAGAGAGCATTATTGCAATAAAGAGCATGAACATAATGCCGAAGCGAAAGAGCAAACTTCCTGATTTCATACCAATGCGTCCTCGCAAAAAAAAGTGTGTTGTTTTTATTATAACGTGGAATATTTTTGAAAAAAGGAGTAACAATACTTTATTTTTGCCCATAGGGTTGCGCGTCACGACCTTCTATGGTCGGGGGAAACGCCCGCATAGGGTCGCATTGTCCTACCTTATAGGGGAGAGCAGTGCATAAGCATAGCCCCGCACATGTGCATGCTTATAACCCCGCATATGCGCGGGGGTGTAGTCCCGCATAGGTGCGGGGGCATAGGGGAAGTGAAAAAAATAATTTGCCGTTGAGAAAAATATTTAGTACCTTAGAGGTATAGGAGGGCATATGAATTACGATAATATGACATTGAAAATGCAAGAGTGCATTCAAGACGCGGCAAGCTTTGCGCAGCAGAATGACCACTCTGAAATCGGCTCAGAACACCTTTTGCATGCCCTTATTGAGCAAAAAGACGGTATGATTCTGCCGATTATCGAAAACATCGGTGCTAACAGCCAAGGGCTGTCTTCACAGCTTGATGAACTCTTAAGCCAATATCCGAAGGTTACGGGAGCGGCTCAAGTTACGCTTTCGAACGAGGCTCAGAAAGTCCTGGCGAAAGCGGAAAAGGAGATGTCTTCTCTAAAAGACGATTATCTTTCGACAGAGCATTTGTTCCTCTCTCTTTCGCAAAGCGACGGCAGAACGGGCGAGCTTTTGCGCAAAAACGGCATTACTCACGAGGCGATTCTTTCGGCTCTCAAGAGTGTGCGCGGAAACTCAAAGGTCGATAGCCAAGACCCAGAGGGCAAGGCGAACGCACTCAAGAAATACACTGTTGACCTCACCGCAAAGGCTCGACAAGACAAGATTGACCCTGTTATCGGGCGCGACGAGGAGATAAGACGCGTTATGCAGGTTTTGAGCCGCCGCACAAAAAACAACCCTGTTCTTATCGGTGAGCCTGGTGTTGGAAAGACCGCGATTGTGGAGGGCTTGGCTCGTCGTATCGCGTCGGGTGATGTTCCTGAAAGCCTCAAGAATAAGCGGCTTTTGTCGCTCGATATGGGAAGCCTTGTGGCTGGCGCAAAGTTCCGTGGTGAGTTTGAGGAGCGACTCAAGGCTGTTATCACTGACGTTGCAAAGAGCGAAGGACAGATAATCCTCTTTATCGATGAGCTTCACACGATTGTCGGCGCGGGTGCTAGCGAGGGCGGAATGGACGCAAGCAATTTGCTCAAGCCTGCTTTGGCACGCGGAGAACTTCGCGCAATCGGAGCGACGACGCTCGACGAGTATCGAAAGTACATCGAGAAAGATGCGGCTTTGGAGCGACGCTTTCAGCAAGTGTATTGCGCAGAGCCTGACGTTGAGGCGACAATCGCAATTTTGCGCGGTCTTCGCGACAAGTACGAGATTCACCACGGCGTAAAGATTAACGATGAGGCACTCGTGGCGGCGGCAACGCTTTCGGCTCGCTACATCACGAACCGCTTTATGCCAGACAAGGCGATTGACCTTGTGGACGAAGCGGCTTCACGGCTCAAGATGGAAATCGAAAGCCAGCCGACAGAACTTGACCAAGCAGAGCGCAAAATCTTGCAGTTGCAGATTGAAAAGCAATCTCTTTCAAAGGAAGACGACGAGGCGAGCGTCGAGCGTCTTGAGAAGTTGCAGAAAGAACTTGCAGACTTGACGGCGAAGCGCGACGCGATGAAGTTGCAATGGAAGAACGAAAAGGACGCTATTGACCGAAGCCGAAAGCTCAAGGAGCAACTTGAAGAAGCCCGCTTCAACGAAGAGAAATACACTCGCGAGGGCAATTTGCAAAAGGCGGCAGAACTCAAGTATGGCGTTATCCCGAATCTTGAAAAGGAACTTGCCGAGTCGCAGAAAGCCGATGAAAAGCGTGACGAAGACGAAGAGAGAAAGTCCCTTTTGCGCCAAGAGGTAACGGAAGCGGATATTGCCCGCGTTATTTCAACGTGGACGGGAATTCCTGTGGCGAAGATGCTTGCGGGCGAAAAGCAAAAGTATTTGCAGCTTGAAACAGTGCTTCATGAGCGCGTAGTAGGGCAGAGCGAGGCGGTGTCGGTTGTGTCTGACGCAATCCGCAGAAACCGCGCGGGGCTTTCTGACCCGAACAGACCGCTGGGCAGTTTCTTGTTTATGGGACCTACAGGCGTGGGAAAGACAGAGCTTGCAAAGACGCTTGCAGACTTCCTTTTCAACGACGAAAAGGCTCTTGTTCGCATTGATATGAGTGAGTATATGGAAAAGTTCAGCGTTACTCGCCTTATCGGTGCGCCGCCGGGATACGTTGGCTACGACGAGGGCGGACAACTCACTGAAGCCGTGCGCCGCAGACCGTACAGCGTGATTTTGTTCGATGAGATTGAAAAGGCTCATACAGATGTGTTCAATGTGCTTTTGCAAGTCTTGGACGACGGACGCTTGACCGACGGGCAGGGCAGAGTCGTGGACTTTAAGAACACGATTATCATCATGACGAGCAATCTCGGAAGCGATTTGATTCTTGATGCCGACACCGACGAAAAGAAGAAAGATCTGAAAAACGCGCTTGATGTGCTTTTGAAGCAGAAGTTCCGCCCTGAGTTCTTGAACCGCATTGATGAAACAGTGATGTTCAACAGCTTGCAGAAAGGCGAAATCGCTAAAATCGTGAAGCTGCAACTCAACCGTGTTGTTTCTCGCCTTGAAGAGCGCAGAATAAAGTTGGTTGTTGATGAGAGCGCAGTGGAGTTCTTGAGCGATGTGGGCTATGATTATTCGTTTGGAGCGCGTCCTGTGAAAAGGGCGATTCAGACTTATGTGGAAAACCCGCTTGCAAAGAAGCTTCTCGGCGGTCAGTTCTCTGAATCTCCGACAATCACGGTAAGCGCAGAAAAAGGCGCGACTGAGTTGACATTCAAGATAGAATAACAATTCAAACGCTATAAAAAATCCCCCTTTCCACAAACGATAGCGGAAAGGGGGGATTTTTATTTGAAAAACAGGCTGTGCCTTACAAAGCCGTCTCTGACGGTTAGTTTATATCAAGAGCAAACGACGTTGCCTTTTCGTTCCCGAAAACATCAGTGATGATAATCGCGAGATTGATTTTGCCTCGTGTTAATTGCACTTCTGCAAGAAGTTGCCTACTATCATCAGGATAAATGACTTCAGACGGATAAAACTTCTTTTTTGACACGCAAAGGCGTCCTTTGTACTGCTGGAGCGTGTCATACGAAATCGTTTCTACTGCAACACCGTTTACAGTTACTGTCGTCTTGTACTGGCTGACATCGCTTTGGCTGTCGCGATAAATCTTGTATGTTCCCGCAGGAAGCGAGCGGCGCACAAGGAAGTTGTAGCTTTCGCCTTTTGAAGAAAGTGCTGTAACACCCGTGATTGCGATTTTGTCTGCTTCGCTTTTCTGCTTTGAGAGCAAAATGCGAGGATTCAGCATTGCCTGATTTTTTGTGTCTATCATCTGGAACTCAAGGGCGTTTTCTTTGTCATGCCAGTTTGAATTGCCAGATTTTCCAATAGTTGTTCCGCTATCGATATCGTCCGCGCTCCAGATTTCAGCAGGGATTTCGTTCGCGTCGAGGTTTGCATAAACAGAGCAGACTTGGTTTTCGTGTGCCACAATGACAGCGTTTCCGAGCGTTGACTCAAACCACACCATATCATCATCGTGTTCGCTGATAATTGCGACAACCTTGCCATTGTCAACGGTAGTTACTTCTGACGAATCCTCAAAAATAAGCGAATTGCAAATCGTTCCGCCCCGAAGTTGCCCGAATGACGCGGCAAATGTCGTCGGTGTCTGTGGCCATGAAATTGCAAAAATGCAAGTACTTGTCAGTGCTGAAAGCAAAAGTGCTATTGATTTTTTCATAATTGACCTCATTTTCTTGAAACCTTAATTTGAGAAATGCGACTATCTTTTCCAACATAGAGTTTGTCGTTATAAACCGCCATAAATGCGTGGTCAGCCGTGAACGAGAAGTTTCCAATAAGGCTTGCGAACGGCTCAATAACAGAAATCGTGTATGTTTTTCCCTCACGGCTCAAAATGAACATCAAGTTGTCAACAGTTGTTTCGTGCATTGAGATAACCGTCCCTGAAACAGGAACGTGGAAATGCTCGCAAGTCTTTGTATTTACAATGCCAACACCGCCATTATAGTTGAAAAATACCGTATCGCCTGAGTTGTCAAAATGCACAAGAACCTGATGTGTTTGATTTTTTGCAAGCCATTCGTGATAAATCGTCTGGCTGTGCCCGTCCTGCTTTTTCACAAGAACAAATCTCGGTCTGTCCTGCCCGCTGACACACGCCAAATACTGACCATCGTCCGACATATCCGCGCCAAGAATCACCGGATAATCGCTGCCGCCTGGCGAAAAACTCTGGTCAACAATTCCCTCATGTGTCAACGAAACGATTGTTCCGTCCGCAAAGCCCGCGATTGCGCCTGCAGGAGAAGAAGCAAAAGCTGTGATAGGCGAAGCGCCCTCGAAAATCCACTTTCGGCTTCCGTCCATCGCGCACTGCTCAAAGCCAAGCCCTCCCGGCAAAAACAGATATATTCTGTCGTCGTCAAAAAAAGGAAAGCCCGCGTCTTGAATAATGCCGGATTCCTCGCCAAGAGATGTGAAGAACGGCGTCTTTACAGCATTTGCCTCATATGTTGTGTAATAGTTTGAAGAGATAGAGCCTTTGTATTCATACGGGATTGACGAAATGATTTTTCCGCTTTCAGTGAAATATCCGATTGTCTTGTTGAACTTGAACGGAAAAATAGGCTCATTTTCGCTATTGTCCTGAACATGCGTAATATCCGTTGTCCAGACAGGCGTCAAGAAAAGTTCCGTTCCAAGCGGACGAACTGCCAAAAATATGTAAAGAAGAGAAAAAACTAAACCCGCGATAACAAGAACGCGAATACTGCTGATAAATCTGTTAATAGCCTTCATAACGGACACCTTGCTTTTTATGTATTCTAAAAATTATTTGACGACTTTTGTGATTGAAACGAAATCAGGCACATCGCAATACTTTACATTTCCACTTTCATCAGTATAACGCTTTTGAAACTTCGGATACTCAGTATAAACAACGATTGATTTCTCGTCGTTTGCGCCAACCGTTACAGACTCAGAGTAGGGAAGCCCAATCATACCGTTTTGCTCCGAAATGTCGACGCTTTCGCTTTTCGAAGTGTTCACAAGCAGATACTCGGACGACTCCAAATCTTTGATTGAAACAAGAGAAGAGCCGCTTTCATACGAAACGCGCTCGTGATTCAAAAACTCAAGCTGAGGGCGGTCGTACAAATCAAGCGCGACAGAAGCACCAGATGCCAGAGTCTGCTTTTCAATATCAGGATAATTTGTAAGCTTGAAAGATACTGTCTGAGTAGAATTGTTTTCGATTGTTACATCGTGTTCAACGAAAGAATCGCAGGAAGAAAAGAAAAGTGCGGCAGATGCACAAAACGTAAAAATCAATTTGTTCATAACCGTATTAAAACATTATTTTCCACAAATGTAAATAAGCGCTTGTTTTGCTTGCTTTTCATCTCGCACAAAATTTATTTTCCTCAAATGATTCTATGGACAGATAAAATAAATTTTGTGCGGGCTTATTTGTTTCTATGGACAGTTAAAGTAAAAATATTGTGACCTCAAACGATTCTATTGATAGATAAAATAGATTTAATGTGAGTCCGTTTGTTTCTCTTGACAGATAAGATAGGTTTAGAGCGACCTTATTTGTTTCTGTGGATAGATAAAGTAGAAATATTGTGAGCTAAAAACATCAAAATGACCTCGCATTAAATTTTTTGTGCTTTGGAAACCTCATTGGCAAAACGAGCAAGATTTTTTTCAGATTTTGTGATAAAAATATAAGAAAAACACATCAACTTTAGGGGAGTTTGATATATGAGAAAAGAAATAAAAATCGCTCTGAAAGTGCTGATTGCGCTTTGTCTGGTCGTCGGAATGTTTTTTGGTGCTGTCTACGCATTTTTGTTTCACCCGAACTTCACGCGCTCTCCAATGCACGAAGAGAGCGAAAACCTCAAATACTTTGATGGCAACGAAGAATTTCACGCAAAGCACATTGCCGACAAAGAATATTTGCTGTCGCAAAATCCACAAATGCACGAAATAACGTCTTTTGACGGCTTGAAACTTCGCGCTTACGTCTTCAAAAATAACGAGAACGCAGGAACTGTGCTTTTGATGCACGGCTTTCATTCTGACCCGCTGAGAGAGTTTTCAACGTTGGCGCGCTTTTTTCTCAGTTGCGGCTACAATGTCGTGCTTCCGTTTCAGAGGGCTCATGGCGAAAGTGAAGGGCGGTATTTGACGTTTGGCACGAAGGAGCGCTTTGACTGCCGCGATTGGCTCAACGAATGTGCAAAGATTTTCGGTACAGACAAGCCATTATATATGGAAGGAATTTCGATGGGCTGCGCCACAGTCTTGATGGCGAGCGCACTTGATGACTTGCCACAAAACCTTCGCGCTATCGTTGCAGACTGCGGTTTTACGACGCCATACGACATAATTTACACAGTCGCAAAAGATGAGAAGCATTTGCCGTTAAGCCGTCTAATCGTTTGGATGGGAAATGTTTGCACGAATATTTTTGCCCAGTTCGATTTGAAAGGATGCTCAACGATTGACGCCATGAAAAAGAATCGCATTCCAGTTCTTTTTATCCATGGCTTGAAAGATGATTATGTTCCGTGGACAATGACTTGGAATAATTATGAAGCATGCAAGGCGGAAAAAGAAATTTTTTTGGTCAAAGACGCAAAACACGCAATTTGCAATATCATTGACTATGAAAACTATACAAGCAGAGTGCTTGAGTTTTTCAAAAAATATGACTGGTAGCACTTTCCCAGATATACTATGATTGAAAACCAACAAAGAGGAAAAATATGAATGTTTTTGAAAAATTAAACGAAGCGAGATTGCGTTTTCAGAACGCAAATGTAAAAAAGAGTGGACATAACAACTTTGCAGGATACACATATTATGAACTTGCAGATATTTTGCCCGTTATTAACAAACTCGCTAAAGAGTTAAAGTTCTCTTGTGTTGTAAACTTCACAAAAGAACTTGCTACATTGGATTTCGTCGACTTGGAAAAGACTGAAGACAAAATCACATTTACAAGTCCGATGGCAAGCGCGACGCTGAAAGGTTGCCACGAAGTTCAGAATATGGGAGCAAGCGAAACATATTTGAAACGCTATTTGTATCAAAACTGCTTTGAGATAGTTGAAGCTGATGCCTTAGATGCAACAATGAATCCTAATCCGCAACAAGTTTTGCAACAGCAAAGACGACAAATTCAGAATCACAATCAAGGTGATGGCCAAAACTACAACCAAAATTATAGAAGCTATTCACAGAAATAAAAGTTTATTTGTTTTTCTCATTTGGCTAAGAAAATTTGTTTTTCTTGTTATGTTTGATGGTAAAGATATATTATCATTATTTTAGTAGACAGAATATCCCTTACGGTACATTTATAATGATTTTTATCTACTAACTCAAAAGTTCTTCAAGTTTGGATTTTGCCAGAGCAGCTTCAATTTTTTCTGGCACGATAAACACCAAAACGCCCACAACCAGAACCGGAAAATGTAAACTCAAACTCTGCTCTTTGATGGTTTCATTAATGCAAATGCCGCCAACTGCAATAAACCAAAAACATTTAATAAGTCTGATAACAAGTGGGTGGGCTATTTTGATGTGAACTTTTGAGCCGTTCTCTGTTTCCTCTATTTTGCCGTTAACTTCTGGCAATCCTGTATTTCGGTAATGAATGTTGCGTCTGATTTTGAACGAGTTTTCAAAAATTTTGCCGTTAAAATATTCGCCATTATTTGGATTGAATATGCTTGTACGAAACTCAGAAGTGTTTTGTTCGATGATTTTCAAAATCTCATCTTTTGACAGTTTTGTTTCAATCGTAAATTTCATTTTTCTACCCTTTTTCGGTCATTCTCGTGCTCACACGGGAATCTACTAGGCTAAAAGCAATTCAAGAGCGCAAATCGCAAGGCAAACAATGTTTATCACAAATCCGCCTCGATTGAGCTTTTTGCTTTTGTTTTGCATTTTTGCTCCGCTCGCAATCCCGATTACAGAGAGCGCCAACGCTGGAATGGAGCAAACATCTTTAGCCACAAGCAAAATCAGCGTAGCGACTGCGATTGTGAACGACGGCGCAATTCGACCCGGCTTGGCTTTATCGTCGCTTTTTTGCTCAGTTATTCGATTTTGAATATCGGCAATCAAAAAGCCGCAAGCAGTCCAATACAAAGCATAAAGCAGCAAATACGAAAGAAAAGTCGGTTTTGGATGAACTCTGGAAAACAAGTATTTTGCCCAAAAAAGCCAATCTGCAGAGAAAAACCAGCCTGTCAAAAACGGCGGGAGCACAATGCTGTCGTTGAGCTAAGAGCAAAAGTGAGTGCAAGATAAACAATTACGGCAATTTTTAGGCCTTGGAGTTTTTTCTTGTCGTTGCTTTTCACCAGCTTGGCGCAAAGCACAATGAAAGCCGCGATTGTCACAAAATGCAGCAGAATCAAAATAAATTCAAATATGCCGCCTGAGATGATGACAGTTTCAGAGCCTTCTTCAATTTGTCTTTCCATCAAAAATAGCTTGATGGAATCAAACACATTGCGTATTGCTTCAAGCACAAGAACGATAAAAAATAAAAGTTGTGTTTTGTTGATTTTGCCCTATCCTTATGTGCTTTTACACTGGAATACAATGATTTTGCATTAAAAGCACATATTTTTAACACAAAATCACATTCTTATTTGACAAAATCACTTGCTTTTACTTCAAAATCACGTTCTTTTGCTGTAAAAGCAAGTGGTTTTCCATTAAAATCATTTTCTTTTACAACAAAAGCAAATGATTTTATAACTATCGCTATGATTTGTAAAGAGAAAAAAAACGGCCTGCTCAACAAAAAGCAAGCCGCACACACTCTTTACCTTTTTTAGATGTTATATTCCACACGCTTTAAGACACGTTGCAAAAATTGCTGAGTTCTCTCTTCTTTTGGGTGGTAGAAAATCTCTTTGCTTGTGCCCTGCTCCACCACAACTCCTCCGTCCATAAAAACAACCTCTGTCGCAACTTCTTCGGCAAAGCTCATCTCGTGCGTAACGACAATCATCGTTGTTCCTTCTTTTGCGAGCTGCTTGATGACCGAAAGAACTTCTCCCACAAGTTCTGGGTCAAGCGCGCTCGTCGGCTCATCGAACAGCACCACGTCAGGATTTGCAGCAATTGCGCGGGCGATTCCGACACGCTGCTGTTGTCCGCCTGAAAGCTGCGACGGATAATAATCCTTTCGCTCCAGAAGCCCTACTTTTTTAAGTGCGCTTTCTGCGATTTCTTTCGCCTTGTCTTTTGGGATTTTTCGAGCGATGACAAGACCTTCCATTACGTTTTCAATAGCTGTTTTGTTTGCAAAAAGATTGTAGTTTTGATACACAAAGCCGATTTTTCGACGAATGTTCAAAATTGTTTTTTTGCCTGCGTTTGAAAGCGGCGTTTTTATATCGTCAAACTCCAATTCGCCAGCGTCTGCTTTTTCAAGAAAATCAATTGTTCGCAAAAGCGTTGTTTTTCCAGAGCCAGAAGGTCCAAGAATAACGACAACATCACCTTTTTCAACCGTCAAGTTTACGCCTTTCAAGATTTCTGTTTTACCGAATGATTTATGAACATTTGAAACTTTAAGCATTTGCACCACTCCTTTTGAACACGGAAGCTTTTGCCTCCCATTTTTTGAATCCGAACTGCACAGCCGAGCAGATAATCACATAAATTACAAAGATATCCAAATACGCTTCAAGATAGTTATAGCCGTAAGAAGCCTCGATTTTGGCAACCGCCGTAACATCTTTGACCGTCATCATAAAAGCAAGCGATGTGTTTTTCACAAGACCTACTGTCGCATTGCACAAGTTCGGAAGAGCTGAGACAAGTGCCTGCGGAATAATTATGCGGCGGTATGTCTGCGCATAAGTCAAACCGCTTGTGTAGCCCGCCTCAAGTTGCCCTTTGTTGATTGTCAAAAGCGCAGAGCGGAACACTTCTGAAAGACTTGCCGCCATACTGAGCGAAAACACCACGAACGCATAGATTATTGGGTTTAGCTCAAACACGTTAAAAGTGCTTCCAGAGCGCTTAAACAGCACATTCAAGAACGATGGAAAGATTGAATATACCACCAAAATCTGCAAAACTACGGGAGTTCCGCGCATAAAAGAAACGTAAAGCGCACAAAGTTTGCCCAAAATTTTGACTTTGTGGATTCTTGCAAGCGCAATCAAAAAGCCGAAGACTGCGCCCAAAACAAGTGAAACAGCCGTAATCAAAAGCGTTGTTGGAACGGCTTTCCACAGCAAAAAAAACGTTCTTATCAAAAATGAAACATCAAACATTTGTTTTTAACTCCTTGCTATGAAAGCGATTTTCTTCCTTTTGAAAACTTCTTTTCGAGCGATTTGAACAATTGTTCAAAAATAATCGTCAAAATCCAATAGATAATTGCAAGCGCTGTGTAAGTTTCCACAGCATAAGCGCCATAGTTTTTGCTGATAATCAAGTTTCCTTTGCCCATTACGTCCACAAGACCTATTGTGAATGCAAGAGAGCCTTCTTTCAAAAGCGCAATCAAGCTGTTTGCCAAGTTTGGAAGCGACACCACAAAAGCCTGAGGCAAAAGAATCCGCAAAAACGCCTGCGTTTCTGTCAATCCTGATGTTAGAGCGGCTTCTCTTTGCCCTTTTGGAACTGCAAGATAACTTGAACGCATAATCTCTGCTGCACTTGCACTGAACAAAAGCGAGAGCGCACTAATCACGAAAACACTTTTAGACCAGTCGTTTATATCGATTCCAAAAAGCGCCCAGAACAAACTCGGAAGCCCGTAAAAAATCACGAAAAGCATTACAATCGCAGGAGTGCATCGAAGCGAGTTTATGATAAATCCCGCTGTTTTATTCGCCCATCTTTTGCTCGAAAGACGCGCCCTCGCAAGCAAAAAGCCCAAGACCAAACCTGCAACAATTGTTCCGAGCATTATTTCAAACGTAACAGAAAGATACGGCAGAAGCTGTGGAATTACAGAGATGATTTTTGAAGGATAAAACGGTCTGTCCATATCATATCTCCTTAAAAATGAGGCGGAGATTCAATCCTTAATCTCCGCCAGAAAAAGCCATTAGTTGCTATTTAGAAGCGCTGAAACATCTTCGCCAAAATATTTGATTGCAAGGCGAGAAACCGTGCCGTCTTTCAAAAGTTGCTCAATCGCTCTGTCATAAGCGTCAGCAAGTTTCTGCTGCTTTTTGTTGAAAATTGGCCAAGTCGGGATTCCCTTGTAAGTGATGAACTTGAGCTTGTCGCGCAAATTGCTGTAAGCCGCTCCGTCCTTCAAAACGTTGTTTTCAAAAGAGAGTTTTATCGCAACAAAGGCGTCATATCTGCCTTCAGCAACCCAGATATAGCCGTCGCTTGCTCCGAACTGGTCTCCGGCAACGAGTTTTACCTGTGCGTCTGGGTGCGACTTGTTGTAATCATCGATGACGGCATACTGCGCATTCGCTGCTCCGATTGGAACAAGCTTTCCTGAATACTTTGCAAACGAAGGCAAATCGTGGATTTGGTCAGCCGTTTCGCTGCGGATAACAATGCCGATAACACTCGCGCCGATTGGATTTTTTGGGAACGCATACTTCTTTTTTCGCTCCTCAGTAACCCAAATTCCCTTTGTGCCAAACGCATATTTTCCTTGCAAAACACCGATTAAAAGGTCATCGTCAGAAGTTGGGTGATACTCAAACTCGTATTCTGGAAGAAGTCTGTCAACCTCCTTCAAGACCGCGACCTCAAAACCGTCTGACTGACCTTTTTCATCAACAAAATCATAAGGAACATAGTTGCTTGTGTGAGCCACACGCACTTTTTGCACTTTTGTTTTCGGGGCAGCAGAAGCCGACGCAATCGCCAAAGCCAATACTGCCACAGTAAAAATTATCTTCTTCATAAATTATTCTCCCTCAAAATGCTTTTTCGCTTATGCGCTCGCTTTCTCTGCGATTGCCTCTTTTGCAGCCTCGCGAACCCACTCGAAACGCTCAAAATCGATGTCTTTCGGAACAGTGCAGTCTGCGCCAAGAATGACTCCCGTGCGTCCTGCCTCAGAAAGAAGACGCTTTGTTTCTGCCTGAATCTCCTCTTTTGTTCCAGAGTACAAAACACCGTCAGCACCATTTGCAAAACCGCCGATAACAGCCTTTCCGCCAAAAATCTTCTTCGCTTCTGAAAGAGAAACACCTTCAACAACAGAAGCAAAATTGATGACCTTTGCAGGATAATTCTTGAACCAGCTCAAGTTGTTGCGCTTTCCCAAAAATCCGCAAACGTGAAGAATGTTTGTGCCGCCTGCCGCATTTGCCGCAGCAAGAACACTCAGCTCCGCAGGAGAAATAACCTCGGAATACAAATCAGGACCAACACTTAAATCCTGAACACTCTGAACACTAAGATAAATACCGTCAGCACCACCCTCTCGGATAACGCCAGATGCGACCTTCTGAGTGTTTTGCGCAATCACAGAAAGCGCGTAAATCACAGATTCCTTGTCCTCTTTGATGAACTCGGCAAATCTTTTATCCCCTCCGATTGCAATCTTCAGCGCCGTCGCCGGAGAAAAAATGTTATAAAAAGTTGCAACCTCACTTCCAAAACTTGTCGTCAGCTCCTTAACAAGCGAAATCTGATCCAAAATCCATTTGTCGTCGCTTGCAATCGGATTTAGAGCGCGAAGGTCAGAAGCGCTCTTTGCGCTCTTTAAAACCTCCGTTGTCTTTGGCTCCCAAAAGTAGCCGTCGCTCATAAGCTTCACGAAATCAGGCTTGAAAGACTCAACAAAATGCTTGTGCCCCTTGATATTCTGCTCGCGATACTCCGGATGCTCATAAGCAGAACCTGCTTCCTTTTGTGCATAGTGAAACCAGAATCCAACAGGAACGCGCTCTACGCTTTCATTGTTAAATGCTCTAAAAACAAGTTCTCTTTTATCTGACATAATAATTCTCCTAAAGTATGTTTTTTCAAAAATGACTCTCCCGCACTTATCCTCTTTTCTCTCCTTGGGATAAATAATCGCTTTTTCATTTTGCGAAAGAGTCTGATGCTGTAAGATTACAAAAGGCTAAAGAACTTTCAGCCGCGACAAGAACAACAGAGGTACATCCTTCCGTTTCTAAAGTTTTCGCGAACAAGTTTTTCAAAATAAATCGCCATAAATGTACCTCCTTTGTATAGAGTTTTCTAAAAAGTTTTATTCATACTGAATTATGAGCTCAATATACAAAATATAACCTACTATGTCAATAGGTTTATTCTGAATTATCTCTTTTTTGACAAAAAAAGTTTTTTCCTGCACATAAAAACTTCTTTCAAGAAGATACAAACAAAGACAAAGCACAAAAAAAGCCCGCATACAAGATGTACACAGGCAGTCAAAACACCAAAATCGATACCCTACAGCTTTGAGCAATAAAGCTCCTTGACGATTATTCTTTTTTTGTTCTTTTTGCTGACACAAAACGTCCCGCGCCCCATTTCCTCCAGCTTCTTTGTGTCGGAGGTGCTAAAAACATTGAGAGTCTTCTCTATTCTTTCGCCATCAACTTGATAGGCGATTTTCATCTCCGCCCTACCCTTCATAAATCGCTTCACTTCAAGGATTTCCCCCTCGATGTCATAGCCAGTCTTCAAAAGGTGCAGCATAGAAAGAACCTTTTGCCCCATCCAAATAATCAAAATCATCATCAATGAAAGTATACAAATGACTGAGTGCATATCATCTTTATGAAACACAAGGTAAAGAATGACTGCAAGAAACCAACCAAATAAATGACTTAGAAGCCTGTTGTTTTTGAACGCCTTTATTATCGAAAATTTCCACATTTATATTTTTCTCCTTACATTGTTTTTGCTTTGTCATACTGAACTTGATTCAGCATCCATTCATTTATTGCTTATAGAGTCCAAACAAGTTCTCCAATGACACTAGAAATTATGTATCCATAAGAAAGTCGGTCAAGGCTTCTTCAAAAAAAACTCATATTCACGAGGGATATCCCATTTTATGCCCTCGTTCGCGCTTTTCATCTTCTGGATAAAATCCGCCTTCATCTCGGAAAGGTCTTCGATTGGAACGCGTTTGTATTTCTTGAGCCTGCCGTCCTCTTTTCTCACCATTATCGTCCAGTCCTCATACCAATAAGTGTTGACAGAGTGCCTGGGGCGACAAGACTTCATGCGCATTCTGACGCTCTCGATGTCCTTGAACGAAATCTCGTACATCTGGATTTTGTTCCTGAAGCCGCACCTTTTCACCCTGAGCGCTTTCTCGTCGTATTCAAGCCAGCAAAGCATGTGCGAGAATACAAAAAAGAAAACAAGATAGAGCAAAACGAGTCCGCTCATCAAGAAAAGCCTCTCTGAAACCTCTTCTTTGCAATCGCGAATCGTTGCGAGCATCAAAAAGAACGGCACGGAGAAAAGAGCGAGAAACGCACCCATCACAAGTGTCAGCTTTATTCTCATCTCCAGAGCCAAATCGTCGCTTTTGTTCTTGCTTTCTTCTATTTTTTCTTCAATCCCGCTCATTTTTTATGTGTTTGTCTCAACATCGTCCCACTCATCGCCTCCAAAGCCAATGAGCCAATTAAGCGCATAATGGCGCTCAAAAACTGTGTCATTGTCAAGATTCGCTGGCATCTGCTCACCGTGAATTCTCGCCTCTGTTGTCGCCCAATCAAGACGATAAATCAAATCCGCCTCGTCGAGAATTTCGGCTTTGCTTCGGAGTTTTGCGTCCGAAAGGAACTTTTCCCGACCGCGCTCAACAATAGTCTTCACTGCGAAAGGAACATCACAAATCCCCGTCGGAAACGAAAGACTCTCCACATACGAAAGCGCCCAAAGCATAACCCAAAGCGATTCATATCTCCAAAGAAACTTCGCCCTCGTCAAATCATCGATTTCCTTCATCTCGAAAAAAGAGCTCTCCTCTGCGCTGAAAGCGTTTTCGACAGCGAACTCCTTCGCCTTCTGCAAGACAACGCTTTTTTCAAGCCCTTCCGCAAAGACCGCCACCAGCGAAAGACAAATTGCCCTCTCCGACACCTCTTCCTTCGTGCGTAGCGTTGTTTCCTTCTCGCTTTCTATGCAAGGAAGATGCTCGATATAAGGAACATTGTGCTTCTTCAAGACCGCTATCGACTTCGCCTTTCTTTTTTCCATCTCACTTTTGAAAAACATCACATCAACTCCTATTTTCTAAAAGAAAAAAAAGCAACTGTCCACAACCAAACAAATCCCCGCAACCAAGAGAAAAATTCCCTTCTTCTTGTTTCTTTTTTTTTCATTCTTTGAGAGCAAATATTTCAGACCAAAAACTACGCAACAAACACCACCCAAAAGCATAAATATTTTCTCTATTACAGTCCCAACAAACATTCCAGAACCTTGCATCTGAAAACTCCTTATCTTCATCTCGTTTTTTCTTCTTTTCGCTACAATATACATCCTCTTCACATCAAAAAACAACAAAATCATCTCATTTTTTTCATTTTTGACCTCATTTTCTTTCATCTTCACCTCATTTTCTCCATTTTTCATCTGTAGGAGCTCTTTCTCCATCTGGAGAAAACGAATCTACAGATGGAGAAAACGAATCTTCAGATGGAGAAAGACAATCTTCACATGGAGAAAACGAATCTTCAGATGGAGAAAGTGAATCTTCACGTGGAGAAAAGCAATCTTCACATGGAGAAAGTGAATCTTCAGATGGAGAAAGACAATCTTCAGATGGAGAAAGACAATCTTCACGTGGAGAAAGTGAATCTTCACATGGAGAAAGTCAATCTTCACCTGTAGGAACTCTTTCTCCATCTGGAGGAGGAGTATCTTCATCTGTAGGAGCGTTATCTTCACGTGTAGGGAAAGAATCTTCAAGTGAAGATTGAGAAAAGTGAGAAGAAATGTCATTCTGAGCGGAATGAGCGGGAGCGAATGGAGTCGAAGAATCTGCTCATATTAGATGTTTCGACTTCACTTCGTTTCGCTCAACATGACACGAGGTTGAAAAAGAACAGCCTTCACGTGTAGGGAAAGAATCTTCAAGTGAAGAATGAGAAAAGCGAGAAGAAATGTCATTCTGAGCGGAATGAGCGGGAGCGAATGGAGTCGAAGAATCTAGTCACATTAGATGTTTCGGCTTCACTTCGTTTCGCTCAACATGACACGAGGATTGGGGAAAATTATGAAAATAATTTCCAAAATATCCAAAAGGTGTTGTATACTTAGGAAAGGCAGAAGGAGAAAATACTTTTTTACGAGGAGATATTTATGGAAAACTTATCTGAAATGATTGTAGGGCTGGACGTTTTTGGCAGAAAGACCTTGAAGCATTATGACGGCAAATCTTCCCGTATTTCTATTCCGAGCGATATTGTTGTGATTGGCGGCGGCGCTTTCCAGAATAACAGCTATGTTGAAGAGGTCTTTTTTGAGGGTGCGACAGAGGAGATTGGAAGAAATGCCTTCAGCAAGTGCAAGAACCTTCGCTCCATAGAGTTTTCCGAAGGGCTTTCAACTATCGGGAAGATGGCTTTTTTCGGGTGCGACAAGCTAGATTTCGTGGAGCTTCCTTCGACTGTGAAAAGAATCGGCTATCAGGCATTTTCCAAGTGCATTTCGCTTGATGACATCATTATAAATGACTCTCTCATCGAATGCTACGGGGCTTTTGACAACATAAACGAGATTCTCGACAACAATCCTTCTTATGCAAAGGTCAATGACTTTTATATCAACAAGAAGGAAAAGGCTCTGCTTTATCAGGCAAGCGACAAGGTGAAGGCTCTTCGCGAGCTAACGCTTCCTGAAGGTGTTACGAGCATCGGGTCTTTTGCTTTCTTCGAGATGAAGAATCTTGAGAAGGTGGTTTTGCCGAACTCTGTGGAAAATATCGGGGACAGCGCTTTTGAGCAGTGTGTTTCGCTAAAGGAGATTGCCATTCCCGAAAGCGTAACTCACATTGGAGCGGCTGCTTTCCGTTCTTGCACATCGCTTCGTTCGATTGTGCTTCCGGAGGTTTTGCCAAGTATCGAGGATTATGTTTTCGGTGTGTGTCCTTCCTTGTCTAGCATAATGATTCCTGACGGTGTGAAGAAAATCGGAGACGATGCGTTCTTCGGATGTTCTTCTCTCACTCAAGTTGAAATCCCTAACAGTGTGAAGGTGATTGATTCAACGGCGTTCAATTCTTGTGTGTCGCTGAAGAAGGTCATTTTCCACAAAGGGCTTCGCGAAATCGGCTTTATGGCTTTTGCTTCTTGTGCGCTTGAGGAGGCTCTCGTTCCGAATGACACTGTGATTCAGGAGCATGCTTTCGATGATTATTGCAATATCAGTTTTACTGACAAAGAGGCGATTTAGAACGGGCAAGCGCTAGTGAATTCCATTCTTTTTCCAGTCGTTGGGTGCGTGAAGGAAAGATATCGTGCGTGCAAAAGGAGGCGCTCGCCTTCTCTGCACGTTCCGTACAACGTGTCGCCAACGATTGGAATGCCGAATCCGTGCGGGTCAGAGCTTGCGAGCCTGAGTTGGTGGGTGCGACCTGTGAGCGGCGTGAACAAAACTCTCGATACTATTCTTTTTTCTCCGCTTTTGGACTTTAGTTTTTCAATTCTTATGATTTGCCACTGTGTGATTGATTCCTTTCCGTTTTCCCTGTCCCATATTTGATGAGGTCTATTGTTTATATCAAGTCTGAAATAAAGTGTCATCTCTCCGCTTTTGGCTATTTTTCGCTCTGCCATATTTCCGTCAAGGACTGCTTCATATTGTTTTCGCACTTCTCCACTTGCGAACTGTCTGTTTAGTTCTCTGTGCGCTTCTTTTGTGAGTGCCAAAACCATAAGACCGCTTGTTTCCATATCAAGTCGATGTACAGATGGCTGCTCAATACATTGAGGATATATTCTTTTCACACGGGAAACGACACAATCTTGTTTGTCCTCGCCTCTTCCAGGAACGCTTAAAAGCCCGCTTGGTTTTTCAACGACAACTACACTTTCATCTTTGTATATGATTTTTAGCCCAAGCATTGCGGGAAGTAAAAGCGCACATCGCTCATCACAAGGAGGATAAAGACAACCTGAGAGCTTCTTTTCGCTACTTCGCCCATAAAAGACTTCAGCCATACTAATCGGTGTCAAAGAATGGGAAAAGGCGTAATCAAGTAACTTTGGTGCGCAACAATCTCCCGTTCCTGTTGGCGGATTTTCGGGACAAATATCTGTTAATTTTCTCACTTTTGAATCAATACAATGGAAAGCGTAAAGAGCATGAACTTTCTTCAACGATTGTTCGCAAAGTTTTGTGCGACGAGATGCCAACTCGGAACAATCTTGTCCTTTTTTTTTCATTGCATTGATTTTTTTTGTCAGAGAATGGATTTCTTCGTCATTATCAGAAAGGGCTTCGGAGACTTTTTCTGCCGACACAATCGGAGGCACAAACACAGCGCTATCAACAATATCGCTCGATATCGTTAATTTTCGGCTGATGCCCGAAACTGTTCTAAGCACTACCCTTTTTCCGCTTTCGTCCTCACAAACAAGAACGCCAAGCATAAGACCGTTTCCGCTTCGCTCTTCGCTTTCTTTTGTGACTAAATCAAGTGTAGCGAAACCGTCTTCAAGTAGCCCTATGACTTTTTGGCATTCAGTATATGCGTCTTGTTCTGGGAAAGGAGGAAACATTTTTTATTTATATGCTAAAAGTGATTCAAATGAAGTGCCGCGTTCTGTGCGACCAGCAACGATTACTTTTTTCCTGTCATCAGAAAAAGAAGCAATGATTGTCATTTCTTCGCCAAGAAAGGCTTCTTTTGAATAATTTATTTTGAACTCTGAAATCTCTTGCTCGAGAATATCTTCTGGAAGCGCATCAAGAATATAGTTTCCATATCGAGAATTGTTTACATGGCCATTGCTGTCCAAATCAGAATATCCAACTTTACGACGGCAAAGTTCAACTGCATTCGAAGGCACTGCAATACGATTTGGCATTTCGCAATCATGCTCTAATGATTTTGTTGGTTCTTCTCGAAGTGTAAAGTTTTTTGTTGGGATTATCCGTCTTGAAGCAATATCAACTACAATCCATGTGCTCAAACCTGAAACAAGAGGTTTTCCATTTTCAGTCTTAATCTCATAGGAACGCAAAAGCTGAAACGCTTCGGGCTTTTCTTCGCACGTAAAAAGCATAATATCCTGATTTTCTTCTGGCATTTTGTGGATTTTGAATGATGTTCGTGAAACAAGAATTGCAATATTCCGCTCAGCAAGAAATTCACGAGTAAGCCCTCTTTGCGCAAAATCTTCAACAGCAATATCAGAAGTAAGTCGCAAAAGTTCGGTCAAACTCAATTTCTTATTTTTGCTACATTGGCTAAAAAAAACATGAGAGCTTGCAAGAAAAACATTATTTCCAGAATCACCAAGCGAAAAGACTTTCATGCTTTTTCCTCGAGCATTTTTGAGATAGCCATTGCCAGTTGATCTGGACAAGAAGTCTGCTTTGTTCCGCATTTGATGCCAGAAAGTCGCTTCACAACTTCTTTTGCATCAAGTCCAACACAAAGAGATGCAACTCCCTGAGTATTTCCGCTACAACCGCCTGTAAAGCGAACAGCCTGAATTATATTATTATCTGAGTCAATTTCAATAAGTTTTGAGCAAACTCCAGATGGTTTATAAGAAAAAGTCGACATTAATTTACCCTATCTGAATTTTTTTGCAGTATTTCCCTGTAGATAAACATACCAGTAAGCAGCACCAACAAAAAGAGAACCTCCAATGATGTTACCGATTGTTACTGGAATAAGGTTTTTCACAACAAATGCAAGCCAAGAAAGACCATTCGCGTCAATTTTAAAAAGCGCTGAACAGAAAATACCTGCAGGTACAAAGTACATATTTGCAATACAATGCTCAAATCCACATAAAACAAAAAGGAAAATTGGCAGATAAGAACCTATTATTTTGCTCTGCAAATCTTTTGCACCAAATGCACACCAAACTGCAAGACAAACCATAAAGTTGCACAAAATACCCTTTAGAAGTCCATCAGTAAAAGGAATTGTTGATTTTGCAACAGCAGTTTTTACAGTCATCGCTATAAGCTGACCATCATAAAGTGCAATCGAATTGCTGAAAACTACAAACCACGCAATCGCAATTCCTCCAACAGCATTTCCAAGATAGACAACAAGCCAATTTTTTAGCATTCCTTTTACAGAGGCTTTTTTATCAAGAACAGAAAGAAGAATAAGACAGTTGCCTGTGAAAAGCTCTGCACCTGCGCAAAGCACCAACATAAGTCCGATTGGGAATACAGCAGCACTCATAAAGCGACCTAATGCCAACGGCTGCACACCACAAGATGCGATTGAACTTCCAAAACCTCCAAGAGCGATAAAAGCTCCTGCAAGTATCGAAAGAACGAATAATCTTCCAAACGAAATGCGTGTTTTTCCCGCTCCAACGTCCGAATAGATTTTTGCAATTTCTGCTGGAGAATTCATACTTATACTCCTATAGACTAATTCATTGTAACAATTATTATCATAATTGATATGAGGAGAAAAAACAATACAATTTTCCAATAACTCCAATTCTTGGTGTTTTTTGCTTATTTATTTCTAATACTTTCCCCTTTTTGTGTTGGTGGGCTTGAGTTGTTTTATATTTAGTAGACAATTTGCTAAAGTTAGTATTATGAGAAGTTATAATACTACAAATCTCGTTGAGTGTTTTAGTGCAATGTGGTAGGATATCGCAAGAAATGAGGCTTTGAAAAAAATGAATTGCAAAATCGATATGTGCAATGGAAATTTGTACAAAAATATTTTAAGTTTTAGCGTTCCTTTGATGCTGTCAAACTTGTTGCAAGTGCTTTTTAATATGGCGGATATAGCCGTTGTCGGAAGGTTTGCAGGAGCGTTAGCGCTGGGAGCAGTTGGCTCGACTTCGACTTTGATTTTGCTGTTCACGGGTATTCTTATCGGGCTTGGTGCGGGAATAAACGTTGTAACAGCGTATTTCCTTGGCGCAAAAAAACACAAGGACGCAGCAGAAGCAATGCACACAGCGTTACTGCTCTGCCTGATTATTTCGGGAACGGTTGCGATTGCAGCGCTCGCTCTTTCTGAGTCGATTTTGTCGCTCATGGGGACAAAAAGCGAATTACTTTCTGGTGCAGTGTTGTATTTTCGCATTTATATGCTTGGTCTCCCTGCCCTATCGCTTTACAATTTTGGAAATGCCGTTTTGAGCGCATTGGGAGACACTCGCAGACCGCTTATTTTCTTGAGTATTGCGGGTGCAATCAATATCATTTTGAATCTGTTTTTCGTCCTCGTGCTGCACATGAGCGAGGACGGAGTTGCGGCAGCAAGCGCGATTTCGCAATATGTGTCTGCTATCCTTGTTTTGTTAGCGCTTTTTCGAGGTGTGGGAATTTTGAAACTTAGGCTTTGCGACGTGAAGCTCAATGTTGATAAGGCGCGGAAAATCCTGAAAATCGGGATTCCGTCGGGGTTTCAGTATGCGATTTTCGCTTTTGCAAATGTGTTTATCCAGACAGGCGTGAACACTTTTGACGCTGCAATGGTTGCGGGAAATGCCGCGGCAGCGAACGCAGACCCACTGATTTATGACATTATGGCGGCTTTCTACACTGCCTGCTCAAGTTTCATCGCGCAAAACGCAGGCGCTGGGAACAAAAAAAGAGTTTTGCGCTCATATTTCGTCAGCACTCTCTACGCTTTTTTGACTGGGCTTGTTTTGGGGTGCGCTGCTCTGCTCTTTTCTCGGCAGTTCTTGAGCCTTTTTGCCACTGACGAAAGAGTCATCATTGCGGGACAAAAGCGTCTCGGTGTTATGGCGCTCTCATATTGCGTGTCAGCGTTCATGGACGCAACTATTGCTGCGTCGCGCGGACTTGGAAAGACGCTCGTTCCGTCCGCCATCGTTATCGCAGGCTCTTGCGTGTTTCGCATTGTGTGGCTTTACACAGTTTTTGCGCATTTTAGGACAATCGAGTCGCTTTTCTTGCTTTATGTTTTTTCGTGGATTATCACGTCAATTGCGGAAATCGCATATTTTGTTTTCTGTTACAAAAAGTTTTCGACAACCCGATAGAAAAAATTGACACGCTCTTTCAAGTAGAAATTTCTTGCTGTGTCAGTTTTGACTTTTTTGAAACAAACTTGTGTGAAAGAAAAATAAGTTTTGACTCGAAAAATCCTTGCAGAATTCCTTAAAAAGGCAAAACTTACTTTCGCTAAAAACACATGATTTTCTATTTTGTCATCTTTGACTTTTTTAGTTTTCAAGTGTTTTCTTCAAAAATCAAAATTGACTTCTAAAGAAAACACAAAATTCGACAAAAGTACAAAATGTCAAAAATCAAAAAGGTCGCTCATTCCGTAGAGTTTTCCGCGTTTTAGCTTTCCGCTTTCGATTCCCGACACAAGCCTTTCAAGCGCACGGACAGCGCCAGAGGCAAAGCCTTCCCTACTTCGCGCTCTGTGCGTCAATTCAATTGTATCGGCAGGACTGTCGAAAAATACGGTATGTGTTCCAGGCACGCTTCCGACACGAGTTGATGAAACATGAAGCTGGGAGGCGTCTGGCTTTTGGTGGAAAGCATCGAAAACCATCTCTTTTTTCTTTGGGTTCGCCTCCATGATTCGGCGCGCAATATCAAGAGCCGTTCCGCTTGGGCTGTCGGCTTTCTGGTTGTGGTGCATTTCCCAAACGGCTGTGTCGTATTCGTCAAAATCTTTCACAAGAGCCGCCGCTTCCTGCACAATGCGATAAAAAATATTCACGCCAATCGAAAAATTAGCGCTGTGCATAATGATGCCATCGCACCTTTTCGCCAAGTCATTGACATAGCTTTCTTTGTCGCTCCAGCCTGTTGTTCCGACGACAATCGGAAGTCCGAGCGGAAGAAGAGCCTCGATGTTCGACATAACAGCGCTTGGATGGCTGAACTCGATAACGCCGTCAACGCCTGCGGATACAACGGCGCTCGCAGCCTGAGCCGCGTCTGAGCCTTCAATGATAACATCAGCGTCTTTTGCCATCGTGTCCACAGTAAGAACAACATTATGTCCTGCGCGCTCTGCAACGCTTCGGATAATGTGTCCCATCTTTCCGTATCCGACAAGTGCAATTCTCATTTTCTCACCTCTCTTTTTCTTATTGCTCGAAATATGCTCTGTGAAGCGTCTTTACGACTTTTTCGCAATCGCTGTCAGAAACAATCATACTAATATTGACTTTGCTTGCGCCCTGGCTAATCATCTCAACGTTAATGCCCTCTTCATCAAGAGCCTTAAAGCCTTCGCTCAAAATGCGACTTGAGTGCGACACATCGCAAATCGCCGTAACGATTGATTTTCCTGTCTGAACGTTGACGTCAGCAACGCGCTGGAGGTCTTGAATAAGCCCTGTCAAATCAGCCTTTGTGTTCACGGTCAAAGATACAGAAACTTCACTTGTCGCAATCACGTCAATGCTGATATTCCACTTGAGGAACTGATTGAATATATGCGCCAAAAAGCCCGCCGCACCGAGCATTCGCGTTGACACGATATCGATGAGCGTCACGTGTTTTACGCATGTGATTGCTGTGACGCGAGGGCGCTCGCCTGTGTGCTTCTCGACGATAATCGAGCCAGGAGAATCAATGTTGTAGCTGTTTTTCACGCGAACAGGAACGCCTGCTTTTCGGCAAGGAACCATGCTTCGCGGGTGCAAAACTTGAGCGCCGAACATTGCAAGCTCCTGCGCCTCTTCATATGTGGCTTCGCTGACAGTCCGTGCTTTCGGGCAAACGCGTGGGTCCGTCGTCATGATGCCGTCAACGTCTTTCCATGTCTGGATTTCATCTGCTCCAAGAGCCGCTCCGAGCATTGTTGCGGTCAAATCGCTTCCGCCCCGTCCGAGCGTTGTAATCGTTCCGTTTTTGTCTTTCGCAATAAAGCCTGTGACAATCGGAATCGCTTTCTCTGTGCCGTCCTTGTATGCCGAAAGAGCGCGAGGGATATTGTCCCAGACTTCGTCCAAAAGCTCTGCCTGCATAAAATTGCTGTCGCTCACAAAACCGACGTCCCACGCATCAAAAAAAGACGAGGCAACGCCTTTTGAGTTAAGATATGCCGCCATCATTCTGACGCTCATTCGCTCACCAAAACTGACGAGATAATCGCGAGTTCTCTTTGTCAGTTCACGGAGCATTGAGATACCAGTCAAAAGCGTTTTCAGCTCGCCAAGAAGTTCCGAAATTGCAGGAACTTCGATTTCAAGAGCCTTTGCTGTCTCATAGTGAAGATTTTCGATTTTTGCAATATCAACCTTGCCACGAACAGCATCTTCTGCTGCGTCGAGCAAATGGTCAGTTGTGTCGCCCATCGCAGAAAGAACAACAAGAGGGCGACTTTCTTTGTATGCGCTGATAATCGAAGCAACATGCCTGATTCGCTCGGCATTTGCCACCGATGAACCGCCGAATTTCATAACAATCATAATCTCTTATCCTTACTCACAAAAATTTATGCAATAAATATAGCAATTTTTGCATATTTATGCAACTAAGGATTAACCGCCATCCAACATTCAATACCGTGCACGATATCTTCATCAACATCATGCTCAATGCGGCAGGCGTTTTCTTCCGCCTGGTCAAACGATACGCCTGTGATTTTCTGCAAGAACTTCGTCAAAAGAACGTGTCTTCCGTAAATCATCTTCGCTTTCTCAAGTCCTGATTGTGTCAAAACAAGCTCGCCTGTCTCCGAAAACTCAACGAACCCGCCTTCTCGCAAAATGCCCATTGCACGGCTGACACTCGGCTTTGACACATTTAATTTTCGAGCCACATCGATGGAGCGCGCAGACCCGTTCTGCTCCTGTATCATCAAAATTGCCTCAAGATAATCTTCTCCTGATTCGTACATCATTTACCTCTATTTTTTTCTAAGATTTATAAGCAAAAAACATTGCCTTTTTTTTATTATAGCATATTTTTTGAGCATTTTTATTGTGATTCTGCAAGTATTTTTTTCACCTTCGTCTTTTTATATCAAGGAAATTCGTTCTCCTAACTTGGAAATTCTTCCTCCTACTTAGGAAATTCTATTTCCAACTTTGGAAATCTCTTCTCCAAGATAGGAAATTATATCTCCAATCTTGGAAACCTCACTTCCGACTTTGGAAACTCTTCCTCCTTTTTGGGAAATTGTATTTCCGAACTTGGAAGTCATTTTTCCAAGATAATATATTGTCATGCTGAACTAGTTTCAGCATCTGCAATAATCCGAATAAAGTTTGAAAATGACATTTTGCAAAAAAAAGAGCCAATCCGTAAAAACAGAAAGGCTCTTTTTTGGTGATTTATAAAATCGCTTAGGATTCCACTTCCATAATCAAGTTATCGATAGACTTTCCGCCTGGAACCATAGGCAAAACCATCTCGTCTTTTGGAATTGCGCAGTCGATAATCGCAGGCTTTCCGCTCTCAAGAGCTTTGTCGAATGCAGCCTTGAAGTCCGCCTCTTTTGAAACACGAATACCGCTAATTCCGTAAGCCTCCGCGAGTTTCACAAAGTCAGGACCAAAGTCGAGCGTCGTCTGACTGAATCGCTTTTCGTAGAAGAGGTTCTGCCACTGTCGCACCATTCCAAGAACGCCGTTATCAAGAACAATGATGATAATCGGAAGCTGATAGTGTCCGATTGTTGCAAGCTCGTTGCAGTTCATACGGAAAGAGCCGTCGCCTGCAAAATGCACAACGTGTTTTGTCGGGTTTCCCACCTGCGCGCCAATCGCTGCTCCCGTGCCGTAGCCCATTGTGCCAAGACCGCCAGACGTGAGGAATGAGCGCGGAGTCGTGAACGGATAGAACTGAGCAATCCACATCTGATGCTGTCCGACTTCTGTTGTAACAATTTCGTTGCCGTCAATCTTTGAGTGCACATACTCGCAAATCGCTTTAGGGTGCAAATCTTCAAGAGCAGTGTACATCGGCGGAACGTTTTTCTTCCACTCGTTTACTTTCTCGTTCCATTCTGTCGCTTTTCGCTCGTTCACAAGCGGATTAAGCTCTTTTAACACCGCTTTCACGTCGCCAATGACAGAAGCATAAGTCTGAATGTTCTTGTTGATTTCAGCAGGGTCAATATCGATGTGAAGCACCTTGCTGTTTCTAGCAAAAGTCTTTGGATTAGAAATAACTCTGTCGCTAAAGCGCGCGCCGATTGCAATCAATAAATCGCTCTGACTCACAGCTGTGTTAGAAGCCTTCGTTCCGTGCATTCCAATCATACCAGTGCAAAGCGGGTGAGTTGACGCAATAGCCGTCTTTCCCATAAGAGAAACTGCTACAGGGATATTCGCCTTTTCTGCTAACTCCAAAAGCTCTTTCTCTGCTCCAGAAATCGACACGCCGCCGCCGCAGTAAATCACAGGACGCTGTGCGCTGTTGATAAGCTCGGCTGCTGCTTTTATATCGTCTGATGTGAACTTGTTGTAGTTATCTTTTGTGAAAAGCTCTTTCTTTTCTGATTCGCTCAAAGGAGTAAACTCTGCGACTGCCGCCGTTATGTCCTTTGGAATATCGATAAGAACAGGACCTGGGCGACCAGAGTTTGCAATGCGGAATGCTTGGCGGATAATGTCTGCAAGCCTGTTTACATCACGAACAATGAAGTTGTGCTTTGTAATTGGCATTGTAACGCCTGCAATATCGACCTCTTGAAATGAGTCTTTTCCGAGTAATGGTGTTCCTACGTTGCAAGTGATTGCGATGAGCGGAACAGAGTCCATATAAGCCGTCGCAATACCTGTAACAAGGTTTGTTGCTCCCGGACCTGAAGTTGCGAACACTACGCCTGTCTTTCCAGTAGAGCGAGCATAGCCGTCAGCTGCGTGGGACGCTCCCTGCTCGTGTGCGGTTAAAACGTGGCGGAGGCGAGAAGAGTTTTTGTAAAGCTCATCGTATATATTGAGAATAGCACCGCCGGGATAGCCGAATATCGTATCAACACCCTGCTCAATGAGCGTTTCTATAACAATCTGTGAACCGTTTAATTGCATTTTGAAAAATCCTTTACTGAAGTATTGCGCCTTGGTCTGCTGAAGAAACCAACTTTGCGTATCGGGCAAGATAACCGACTGTAACGTTTGGCTCGCGTGGCTTCCATTCAGCCTTTCTCTTTGCCAATTCCTCATCGCTTACTTCAAGCGTAATCTTGTAGGCATTGATGTCAAGCGTAATCTTGTCGCCCTCTTTCACCAAGCCGATAGGACCGCCGACAGCAGCCTCAGGAGAGCAGTGTCCCAAAGACGCGCCGCGTGTTGCACCAGAGAAACGACCGTCTGTAATGAGCGCCACGTCTTTGTCCAAACCTTGACCCGCAAGAGCCGCAGTAACAGCGAGCATTTCGCGCATACCAGGCCCTCCCTTTGGTCCTTCGTAGCGGATAACAACAACATCGCCTTTGTGAATCTGCTGACTCTGAACAGCCTTCATTGCGTCTTCTTCGCAGTCGAATACACGAGCAGGTCCTGTGTGCTTCATCAGCTCCTTTGCGCAAGCAGAACGCTTGACGACTGTGCCGTTTGGTGCAAGGTTTCCGAAAAGAATAGCAATACCGCCGTTATCTGAATACGGATTTTCAATCGGGCGCAAAATCTCAGGATTGCGGTTAACCACATTCTTGATGTTCTCCGCGATTGTCTTACCTGTTACAGTGATTAGGTCTGTTTTAATGAGCTTCTTCTTGTCAAGCTCTGCCAAAACAGCCTGCACACCGCCAGCGTCGTTGAGTTCACACATAAAGGTGTGTCCCGCAGGTGCGAGATGACAGAGGTTCGGAGTGCGGTCTGAAATCTCGTTAATCATATGAAGGTCAATCTTCACGCCAGCTTCGTGAGCAATAGCAGGAACGTGTAAAATAGTATTGCTTGAACAGCCCAAAGCCATATCCGCAGTGAGAGCATTCTTGAAGTTGTCCTCTGTCATCATCTGACGGGCAGTAATTCCCTTTTCATAGAGCTTCATAACAGCCATACCTGCGTGCTTTGCGAGTGCAATACGTGCGCCCTGTACTGCAGGAATTGTGCCGTTTCCCGGAAGTCCTAAGCCCAAAACCTCGGTTAAGCAGTTCATAGAGTTAGCCGTGAACATACCTGAACACGCACCACAGCCAGGACAAGCAGCCATTTCCAAATCCTTGAGCTGTTCTTCTGTAACTCTGCCCGCAGACACGCCGCCGACAGCTTCAAACATATCAGTAAGCGACAGATTTTTGCCGCTGTATGGGTTCTTTGTATCGTTTCCTGGTAAATGACCCGGCATCATAGGACCACCAGAGCAGAAAACAGTCGGTAAATCCATGCGAGCCGCTGCCATCAGCATACCCGGGACAATCTTGTCGCAGTTTGGAATCATAACAAGTGCGTCGAACTGATGAGCCTTTGCCATACACTCGATAGAGTCCGCGATAAGCTCACGAGTAACCAAAGAATACTTCATTCCCTCGTGTCCCATAGCGATGCCGTCGCAAACACCAATAGCAGGGAATTCAATCGGAGTGCCGCCCGCCATACGCACGCCAGCTTTCACAGCTTCTGCAATGCGATCAAGCTCAAAATGCCCCGGAATAATCTCGTTCTTTGCACAACAGACGCCTACAAGAGGGCGTTCGAGTTCCTCGTCAGTATAACCCATTGCACGAAACAAACTTCTGTGCGGTGCGCGTGCAATGCCTTTCTTTGCGTTATCGCTTTTCATAAACAGCCTCTTGTATAAAAAATGGACTTCCAACACCAAGAATCTACTATTAGGAAGTTAATATATAATATTCATACACTCAAAACGTGTCAACTAATTCACCAATACTAAAGAGCATAAAGCATTTGTTAAGTGTAGACTATTTCATACATCTTAACATACGTTATAGCATCATCGCGGAATGAAAATGCAAGTCCCCTTCCCTGCCGGGAGGAAAAGGTTCGGGAAGCCCCGCAGTTTACAAACGGGAAAGAGGCGAATATAATTCTTGTCGATGGAAAGCAAAATCATTAGCACACTGGAAGGGCTGAACGATGAACAGCGCGAGGCAGTAACGCAGACAGAAGGCTTCGTGCGCGTTATAGCAGGAGCGGGAAGCGGAAAGACAAGGGCACTGACGCACCGCTTTGCATACCTTGTGAACGATATCGGCATTCTACCCCAAAATATCCTTTGCGTGACCTTCACGAACAAGGCCGCCTCCGAAATGCGACGCCGTATCCGTGCGCTGACAGGTGACAATGACACGGGCTACATCGCGACGTTCCATGGCTTTTGCGTGAGCGTGTTGCAGGAGGACTCATCGGCAGTGTCATACCCGAAGAGCTTCCTCGTGATAGACAATTCCGACATCAACGCCATGCTCTCGATGATATACGAAGAGCGCTCTATCACGCTCCGAGAGAAAACGTTCTCCGATGCCCGCGACATGATAGAGATGCGAAAGCTCTACAGCGAATCACAATATTACGAATACCTAATCTCGATGAGCATAGAAGAGCTAAGGGCGAAATACCAGAACGCCAAAGACGTAAACGACATCATATTCTATGGCTACCTCCTCGAAGAGAAAAAGTGCTTTGCCCTCGATTATAATGACCTGCTCATCTTCACGCTCTACATCTTCAGCCAGAACAGCGCTATCCGCGAAAAGTGGCAGCGCCGTCTTGAATACATTATGATAGACGAGTTCCAGGACATAGACAGCATACAGCACAAGCTCATGCGTGTTCTGTGCGATTACCACAAGAACCTCTTCGTCGTCGGAGACGGCGACCAGACAATATACTCTTGGCGCGGCGCGGACGGAAAGTTTCTCTCGGAGTTCGACAAGCACTTCCCTGATGTGAAAACGATAATGATGAGGTGCAACTACCGCTCGACTCCAGCCATAATAAACGCCGCGAACTCTCTTATAGGAAAAAACCGATTCCGCATAAAGAAAGACCTTTTTCCAATGAGAAGCGAGCTAGATGAGATAAAGCCTCTCTTCTATCATGCCTCCTCAAGTGAGGACGAGGCTCTTTTCATTGCAAAGGAGATAAAGACGCTAATCGAAAGCGGGCGAAAAGCCAAGGACATAGCAGTTCTCTTTCGCGCGCACTACATCTCAAGAGCCATAGAGAACGCCTTGAAGAGCGAGAATATAGAATACACCCTCTCGTCAGGCGTGCCGTTCTTCGAGCGGGAGGAAATAAAAGACAGCCTCTGCTATCTTCGCTTCATTGCCTACAAAGACGACCTCTCCTTCCTACGCATCTCAAACAAGCCAAAACGCAATATCGGCACAAGGCGGCTAGAGGCGCTAAAGCAGTACGCCGAGGAAAAGCAGTGCAGCCTTTATAGCGCATTGAAAGCACTCGTTGACGAGCCGCTGTTCAAGACGACAAAGGCAAGCGAGTTCATCGAGATGACCGAAAGATTCAGCGCGATATATGAAAAGGAGAGCATATCGGAGCTATTGAGCAAAGTCCTTGAGAAAAGCGGATACGAGAAAATGCTCAGAACGGAAGGAAGCCAAGAAAGACTCGACAATCTTGCAGAGCTAAAACAGTCAATCTACGAATACGAGACAACGTGCGGAGAGGAGCTTACCCTGGAGAACTACCTCTCACGAATAGCGCTATACACGAGTGACGAGGGCGAGCCTTCCAAGAACGCCGTAAGGCTCTCGACAGTACACGGAGCAAAGGGCTTGGAGTTTCCCGTGGTGTTCATTGCGGGGCTTAGCGAAAGCATGTTCCCGGCAAAGAAGACTAGCAGTGTCGAATCGATGGAAGAGGAGCGGCGGCTTTTCTTTGTAGCGCTAACCAGAGCAAAAGACCTTCTGTATCTAAGCGACGCAGAAGGCTTTACCAAAGAAGCGCAGTATCGCCATATATCGCGCTTTGTCTTTGACATCGACAAAAGCCTTTTGCGCTATAGCAAGGATTTGACAGATGAGCAAATAAAAGAGTCTCTCTCGTACATCGAATACGAAAACTCACGACTGGAAAAGATGAGCGCGCTTAGCAAAGTTGTGGTCGGAAGCCACGTCAAGCACGCCATTCTTGGAAAAGGTGTCGTCGAGAGCATTGACGAAGAGAGAAAAAGATATGTCATCCGCTTTGAAAAGCTTTCGACAACAAGAGAGCTGAGCTTCAAAGCGCCATTAGAACTCTTGTAGCCGAACAAAAAGGAAGATGCCCTACTCTGCTTTAGTCTGGATTTCTGTCGAGAAGTCGGAAGACAGAGCGTAAGAGCAAAGCGCGTCGTAAATCTCTTGGGTGAAGTGAATGCCTGAAAGCCTCTTCATATCCGAAAGTGCAGCGCTTACCTCAAGCGCTTTCCTGTACGGGCGGTCAGACGTGAGAGCGTCAAATATGTCGGCGGCGCTTATAATCATCGCCTCCTCAGGATACTCGCCCTTCTTCTTCTTGTAATAGCCTGTCCCGATAAGCGTCTCGTGGTGGTAAAGCACAAAGTCACGGATAGTATCGAAAAACGGGTTGTTGCTCAAAATGTGGTATCCTATCTCAGTATGCCCCTTTATCGTAGAGAATTCCTCATCAGAGAGCCTGCTCGTCTTGTTGATGATTGCATCCGTTATCCCAATTTTGCCGATGTCGTGGAGCATTGCCCCGTAGCGAAGATTATAGAGCCTCTCCTCACTGTAATTCAAAAGCCGCGCGATACCGAGGCTGTACTTCGTTACACGGGCAGAGTGTCCTTCCGTGTATGCGTCTTTCGCCTCAAGCGCCCTAGTAAGGCTCTTGACTATGTTAAAGTGACTCTCGTCGAGCTTCTCATATAATTTGCGGTTCGTTATCTCGCTCGCGATAAAGTTCGAGGCAATCTCAAGCATGTAGCGATGCTCTATACCGAACGGACTTGCCGCGCTACGGCTGAACGTCACCACACCATACAGCTCCTTCGGTGAGCCGAACGGCACGCTGATGAACGAGCCCTTGAAAAAGTCCTCGTCGCCCATAGCCGCATATGAGGGGTGTTTTGCCCTGTCCGGAACGCTCACTATCTTGTTCCATTCAGCCACCTGCCCCGAAATACCACGCCCGATATGGATAGAAGGCACTTTCTCCTCTATCCCCCTCTGGTCGAACGGCACAAGAAGCATTGTCTCTTCCTCAAAGGCGTAGCAGACGCCGCGGTCGAACAGCAGTTGCTCCGACAAGTCCTTTAGCAAGTTCTGATATATTTCACTGAGCGTCTTTCTTGACTGCAAAGCCTGTATAAAAGAAGAAAGCCTTAACAATTCCCGCTGCTGCTTTTCGGCAACGGAAGCGGCATAGAGATTTATCTGCAAGCGGTCGCTGACAGACAACAACTCTTCCTTCTGACTGTCCGTGAGCGTCAAATCTTCATCTGGATTCTCGCTACAAATAAGAATGAATGCAAGAAGCTCGAAAGAGTGAACGACAGGCACAATGTACTTTCCGCCATAGATAGACTGCAAGCACTGTTCAATGAGAGGGTCGTCGAGCGAGTAGTCGCTGAAGAACTGAGAAAGAGAGACAACCCCGCCTGTCATAGAAAGACATCCTATGAACAGCGAGTCATCGCTTATGCTCGTGATACCCTCGCGGTCAATCTCTCTGTATTCGTGATACTCGCTCTCGTGGCAGAACACATGAACAGCCGCCCCTTTCACGTTGTGCGTGATGTACGAGACGACCGACTGAACCAGAGCAGTTGAAGTATCCCATCTGTCAAGGCTGTCGAGGCTGAACTTCTTATTCACCACCCGAAGCACATCTCTTTCCATTTCTTCACTCATTTTCTTTTCAGAAAGCCTTTCATCGACTGCACGTTTTTCGCTATCGAGAATAAAAGACTTTCTTTCCTCCACGTTTTTATATATTTTGCTTTACTAGAGAATGAACTCCATCATACTCTCTTTCACCTTCATTCCCTGCTTTTCATAGAAGGCTCTGGCGCTGTCGTTGCCCTCCCACACATTGAGAGTCACCTCGTAGCAGCCTCTCCTTTTCGCCTCAGCCTTCACGAAGTCCAAAAGCGCCTTTCCCGTTCCTTTCCCCCTCTGTGTGCTTTCGACGCAAAGGTCGTCAATGAAAAGCGAGGTAAACGGTCTCATATTAGAAGAGAACGGCTGTTCCCTCAAGACGCAAAACGCATATCCCCTGACAATGTCGTTCTCATCGACAGCCACATACACTGGTCTGTTGTCATCACGAAAGATAGCGTCAAGCTCGCTCTCGGAATACTTCGTCGTCCCCGAAATGAAAATGTCTGGTCTTATTCTGGCATGAAGCTCTAGAACGTCGCTCAAAAGAGACATTACTTTTTCTGTGTCATTAACGTTTGCTCTTCTTATAGTCATTGTTTCCCCCAATTATCGTTTTGTTATATATCGGCAATGAAAGCACTTGCAGACAGACTTAGCCCTCCGCTTTCCATTGTAAAGGAACGAGTCGTTCCATAAGAAAGGAAGAGCGCCTTCCATTAGTATGGCAAGCGCTCTTCCATGAACTAGGATTTATTATGATGATGCTTTAGTGGCTTTTAGCGGATAAGCGTAGGCAATCTCACGCAAATTGGCAAGGACTTTGTTCCCTGACGAAAACTTCGTTCTGATTACCAGCCTCACATTACCTTCTGTAACATCTTGAGGAACGCGGGCAACAACCGTTCCCGGATTATTCGTCATAAGCCGCCTTTCAACGCGGTGCTCCACGCCGTCCTCACCGATAAAGAATACGCCTTGAAGAGCGTCTGTCTCGTCTTGTATCTTTATCTTTGCACCCTCTATTATAACATCGTCGCCTATCGTTACGTTCTCGTTTTTGATGCCCGTAAGAGAGTCTGTGACACAACCAATCTTCGCGCCACCAGATTCCTTGACTCCGACGATTTTCACGCTCACGTTCTGGGCTGCTGCCTGAAGAGCGCTTCCCGCCGTGATTGTAAAGGCACACTTGTGAACATTCGGGTCAAACGTGGAGTTGATATTCTCAAACACACCTGTTACCTTTGGCGTTATCTGGAACAGCTCATTGGTTATACAATAACCCTCTTGAGCAAACTCCGCGCTCTTTTTCCTGTAGCGCAAGATAATATCAGCAACGCTTTCCTCGGCGAATTCCATTCCGTCTTTCTTCAGCGCGGCTATAATATCCTCGTCACGAATAGTACCCTTGCTCACAACATCGAGCAACTGGTCTTTGATGTTTGATGGTGTAAAGGGATTATCCCTAAACATGCCGTTCCACTCAACCCTTTTTGCCATAATCTCATCTCCTTGGCATAAAGTTTCAAGTGTCGCGTTGATGAGTTTCCTCTAGCGTGGCACATACTCATATTATCGCTTTGGGCTTTGAGTATCAATAGTTTTTTTCGCCTTAATGAGAAAATCAGTTCCCTTTTCAAGCCGCAAGAGCGCTTCTTTCAATACAATGCGAGGGCATGCGAGGTTTATGCGCACAAAAGACGCTCCTGCCTTGCCATACTGAGAGCCTTCTGATATATAAAGTCCCGTCTGCTCTCTCAGCACGGCGCAAAGCTCATCTGCGTTGTCTGTGATAGCCGAGCAGTCAACCCACAAAAGATAAGTCGCGTCTGCTTTGACTGCGCGAAGAAGCGGGAGGCGCTTTTCTATGAAGGTCTCCGCCTCTTTTCGGTTCTCGTCAAGATAGCCTCTTAGCTCCTCAAGCCATTCCTCGCCCTTGTTGAACGCCGCGACTGTGGCAGGGACTGCGAACACGTTCGGCTCTGCCACTTCGTCTGTGTTGAGCGCTCTCCACATCTTGTGATGAAGCACTGGGTCTTCGGCGTATACGGCGGCGCTTTGAAGACCGGCGAGGTTGAAAGCCTTTGAGGCAGAAAGAAGTGTGACGCTTATCCTTTTGTTTGTCTCATTGACTGAGGCGAACGGGGTATATGATGTTCCTTTTCGTGTTATGTCGCAGTGGATTTCGTCGCTCAGCACTGTAACATGGTGCTTCTCGCACAAAGCGCCTATTCGCTCCAGTTCGTCCTTGCTCCAGATTTTGCCCGCAGGGTTATGCGGATTGCAGAGTATCAAAAGCGTGGCTTGCTCATCGGACAAATCGCGCTCCAAAGACTCGAAGTCCACGCTATACTCGCCTTCCTCGTATCTTAACGGGCTTTCGACGACGTAGCGCCCGTTATTGATTATGGAATTGAAAAAGATGTTGTACACAGGTGTCATTATGACGACCTTTTCCGCGACCGATGTCAATTTTCTTACAGCGCTGGATATGGCAGGCACCACGCCCGTGCAAAAGATTAGGAAATCCCTATTCATCGAAAAGCCGTGTCTTCGCTCCCACCACGAGCAATAGGCATCTCTCCACTCATCGCCCACTGTTGCATAGCCGAAGATGCCGTGCTTCACACGGTTCTCGAGAGCCTCACGGACGGCAGGCGCTGTCTGAAAGTCCATATCGGCGACCCAGAGCGCAAGCTCATCTTTTCCCACTTCCCACTTGAGAGAGCCGCTTCCTCGTCTGTCGATGACTGTATCGAAGCAACAAGCGCTATCTTCTTTTGTACCGCTCATTTTTCGCCTTCCTTATGCTTGGCGCCCGTGATTATTGTTGTGCGCGATGTGTCCACGCGCTCTTCTTCCATTATGACTTCTTCTATCGCTGGTGCGCGGATTGTGCCTCCGAGCGGGTTTTTGACGCTCTGTATCGGTGTAGTGGACTCTATATCCACGCGTGAGTATTCAAAGGCTAGGTCTGTGTTGAGTATCTTGCAGTTCTTCATCACGAGATTATCAATATAGCAAAAGCCCTGATGGCTTTCCACGGTGCAGTTCACGAGCGTGATATTGCGTGAGTTCCACCCAAAGTATTCGCCCGAGATATAGGAGTCATAGATGGTTATATTCTCCGCGTTCCAGAATGCGTCCTTGGAAATGAGGCGCGACGACCTTATCTCTGCGTTCTTGACGCCATCGAACGGGTAATTGCCGACGAGAGTCAGATGGGAGATTTTGAGGTCTGAGGAGTCCATCAAGAAGTAATCGCCCTTTGCCCTGACGTTGTTCAGCGCTACTGTGGAGCAGTGCCATAGTGTTTCCGAAGCGTCTGTAAAGTCCACGTTCTCAAGCGAGACTTTTGTGCAACGGCGGAAGTTCTTTGGCGCTTCTATCACTGTGTCCCGCACTGTGATGTCGTTGGTGTACCAGATGCCCGCGCGCCCGTCCTTGAAGATGACGCTGTCGGCGACTTTGACGTTCTCGGCATACCACATCGGATATTTCCAGCGGAAGTTCGTACCCGCGACATCTATATTGCTTGCGTGCTTCAAAGGCGACTCACCATCTGCGAACGTGCAGTCTTGAATATGGCTGTCGTGTGCAAAAAACATCGCTCTCTCGCCCGTTAGCATTTTGGCTTCCACGGTGTTTTCCATTTGGTTGGTCAATGTGTTGTTTGTCATATTATTCTCCTTCGTGAATACTTATAAGGTACAAATAAAAATGCGGTTTCGGCAAGTTTTTGCAGTTTATGGCACACATCTCTAACGGAATTTTCTTTGCTTATGCGCATTTCCATATTATAATGCTTGTATGGCTAACACAGATTTAGATTTATTCGGCAGGAAGACTTTCTTTATAGAGGCGACATCAGATTTGATTCCCGAAAGCTATCTTTCGGACTTTATCGAGAAAGGCTACGAGACTTACATTGTAAAAGAGGATTCGACAACGCCTTTGAAAGAAAAAGTGAGCGCCATTGTGCGCCTTTTTCCAGAGGCGATTCTTTTTTTCAACATCGACAAGAGTGTTTCTGGCATCGACTGGCAGAAATACATCGGGGAACTCCGAAGAACGCTGCCCTCTGATATTCGTATCGGGGTGTTTTGCGCGGACAAGCCAAAAGCCGAAGAAGAGCGCATAAAGCTCAATTTCGTCGACAAACTAAAACTTGACGCAGGCTTCTTTGAACTTAACGCAGATAGCGAGGAGAACTTTTCTATCATACGAAAGGTGCTTTCAAGGTGCGGGGCAAGAGGAAGACGCAACTGGGTTCGAGCCGAATGCGACGAATCAAGTACGGCAAAGTTCACGCACAATGGCGCCTCTTATAATGCGCGGCTTTTGGACGTGAATGAAACACACTTCTCGTGCAGTATCAAAAACTGCGAGAAAGATTTCGGAGTGTTCGAAAAGATACGAAACATAACGCTCTCTATCAACGAGTTCAGCCTCACAACAGACGCAGTTCTTATCATGAAGCGCATTTCAACCGAGGAAAACCTTTATATTTTTATGTTCATAAAGGCAGATGACTCGCCAGCGCTCGAAGAAGACAAAGCAAGGCTTCTTAACAAAAAGATTTCGCAAATCGTCATCAAAAATAATATGCAAAAACTGGAAGCCTCTGCATCCAGAAAATAAAACTCATAAAAAGAAAATACAAATTTGGAGGAAGACAATAAAAAATGAGTTTGCGACAAAAAATAAATGGTGCGATTATGCTGATTGTTGCTCTTGCAAGCGCGAGCATCGTTCTTTTTTCGTGGAAGAAATCAAGGGCAGAGTTAATCGAGGCAGTCGAAAGAGGCAACTTAAGTCTTGCCCATGCGACAGCGCAAGAGATTTTCAACATTAACGACCGCGAGTTCAAAATGCTTGAGACATTGGCAAATCTTGATGAGATTCGAGTTCCTGAAAATGAAAAATCCCTGATGCACGAAAAATGGCGGCTTATCAACAGCGCTACAGGCGATAACGAAAAGTATCTTGGAATGGCGATTTATAACGAAAAAGGCATTGGTTGGACAACGACAGAAAAATGGAGCGATTTGCACGACCGCGAATATCTTGCAAAATCAATGACAGGCGAAAATGCGATTATGGACCCGAACTGGAGTCCTGTCAACGGCAACCTTTCCACGTTCTACGCACTTGCGTTCAAAGACAAATCAGGAAAGCAAATCGGTGAAGTCGTTGCTGTTGTCGACAGCACGGATTTGTGCAAAACGGTAAAAAACATTAATGTCGGAAGAGATTCGCATCCGTTCGTAATAAACAGAACAACTGGAAAATACATTGCGCATTCTGATTCGCAAATCGTCAAAGACGGAAAAGGCATCGAAGACAACACAAGCAACGGCTTCAAAAGCATAATCCAAAGAATCAAAAGCGGAGAAACAGGAAATGCTATTTTCTTTGACGAAAAAGTGAACAAAAAAATGGCAGCGTCATTTATGCCAATTCCTGGCTGTGATTGGGCGGTTGTTTGCGTTGCGCCATACTCCGACTTTTTCAGAGGTATCGGACAACTTTTGGCGAGCATGATTTTCATTGCGATTCTCTCGCTTATCGTTGCGTTTGTTATGGGGCTTTTCGCTGTCAATATCGCAATGAAGCCGCTCAACCGCGTCAGTTCTGCAATCGACGGCATTGCAAGCGGGGACGCTGACTTGACGAAGCGTATCAAAGTGAACGGCGAGGACGAAATCGGGCAGCTTTCAAAGGGCTTCAATTTCTTCACGGAGCGCCTTCAGATGATGGTTTCGGAACTCAAAGGCTCGAAAGAAGATTTGAACAGTTATGGCGAGCGCCTCGGCAACATGGTCCAGGACAACACGAACTTCCTCAATTCAATGATTGGCTCTATCACGGACGTCAACACCGAGATTCACAACCAGCACCAGAAAGTCGGAAGCTCTGTCGAGGCGGTCGGAAACATTTCGGAATCGGTGGAACTTTTGCGCGATTTGATTCAAAAGCAGATTTCCTCCGTTGAGCAGGCATCTTCGGCTGTAACGCAGATGATTAGCAACATCACGAACGTTTCCTCGTCAACGGAGCGCCTCGCGGTCGATTACACGAACTTTGAGAGCGATGTCGGGCGCGGTATTTCGCAGCAGCAGGAAGTCAGCCGCAAAATCCAGCAGATTGTGGAACAGTCAAAAACGCTCAACGAGGCAAACCGTGCGATTTCCGCAATCGCAAATCAGACGAACCTTCTTGCGATGAATGCCGCAATTGAGGCGGCGCACGCGGGAGAGGCGGGAAAGGGCTTTGCGGTCGTTTCTGACGAAATCAGAAAGTTGTCGGAAACAAGCGCGAACGAGTCAAAGAAAATCAACTCACAGCTCAAAGACATTCGAAGCAGCATTGAGGGCGTTCTTCAGTCCTCGGAACTTTCCGACAGGATTTTCTCGGTTGTTGTCGGAAAACTCAAAGGCACGGGAAACCTCGTTCAGGAAATCAAGGGCGCGATGGAAGAGCAGGCAGAAGGCTCAAAGCAGATTAACGACGCTCTTGGAACGATGAACGACGCGACTTCTCAGGTCAAAATCGCCTCTGAAGAGGTGGACAAGTCGCGACAGGGAATTATCAGCGACGTGAACAGCCTCAAGCAGTCGTCGGATTTGGTGAAGTCGCAGGTTGAGAGCATGGAAGGCAACATCAAAAAGATGGAGGACGACGACGATTCGCTTCTGAAAATTGCGACGGCAATCAACGGCTCAATTTACCGAATCGGAACGCAAATCGACAAGTTCAAGATTTAGGGTAAACTTATACGAGCATAAAAAAAGCCGTCGCCTATGACCTTTCGCATAAGTGGCGGCTTTTCGCTACAGCGACACCTCTCCGTCAGTGCATTTCACGCTCTTTGCGCTCACGTCCTTACTCCAATCTCCGCCCTTTTGCACGGCTTTCCACTGCGCCATAGTGCCTCCGAATTGCACGTCGGAGAGAGATCTGCAACTCGCGAACGCACCACTTCCAATTTCAGTCACGCTAGACGGTATCTCAACAGTCTCAAGTGAACGGCATTCACTAAACGCATAATAGCCAATTTTAGTCACGCTAGACGGTATCTCTACAGCCTTAAGCGAACGGCAGTCCCTGAACGCACCATAAGCGATTGCAGTCACGCTAGACGGTATCTCAACCGCCTTAAGCGAGTAGCACGCATAGAACGCACTTTCAGCGATTTCAGTCACGCCCTCGGGAATAGTGATTTTGCTTGCCTGACTTGCGCAATACAAGGCTACACCGTCTTTAACTGCCACTCCGTTCTTTATCGTAAGGCACTTATGCGAAAGCGCATTGATATTGCATCCCTTAAACGAATAATCGCCTATTGCCATAACGCTAGACGGTATCTCAACAGCCTTAAGCGAATTGCAGCAATTGAACACATAACAGCCAATTTTAGTCACGCTAGACGGTATCTCAACCACCTTAAGAGAACTGCATCCTCTAAACGCACCATCGCCTATTGCCGTAACGCTAGACGGTATCTCCACAGCCTTAAGCGAACGGCAGTCACTGAACGCACTCTTTCCAATTTCAGTCACGCCAGATGGTATTTCGACAGTCTCAAGTGAACTGCATTCACTAAAGGCATAATCGCTGATAAGCGAAACTCCAAAAAGTTCCACACTCTTCACTTTTTTGGGCGTAATCTGCCAGAGTGTTCCTTTGCAAAACAAGCGAAGGAAGCCTGTTTTGCTCGCTGTCAACGAGAATTTCTCCGATTGACTTTCTGGAACTTCCGCTATTGGCAAATCGACTTTCAAAAGAGCGTCATATATTTCTTCTCCGCTTTTTTCGCTATCACAAAGGACTTTTACAACAGCAGGCAGTTTATCAATCCATTTTGAAGAGTCTGCTGCCAAACTGAAAATGCCATTGTTCCCGTTTACACAAATATTAACGATTGTGGAATCCCTATTGCCAGAAACTACTGTCATCGATGAATCTGGAACATCTGACAATGCCTCTTTGACCATCGCTTCTGCCACAGCGCTCAAAACTTGACTGATTTTCTCTTCTTTTGCGTTTTCTCTTGCTTTTTCCTTTTCCATTTTCTTCTCCCATAAAAATCCCCCAAGACTTGAGTGAAAATCAGAGCAAACCTTGAGGGAGAATCAAATACTGACAGAGTTTTGCGGCAAACCCTGACGGCATTTTGCGTCAAGCACTGACAGTATTTCGCGTCAAGCATTTGACGGAACTTTCTGCTAAGCGCTGACGCATTTGCACGTCAGAGGGTACTCGATTGAACGAACATCTTTTAGAATATTCTTTCCGTTCGTAAACTTCGTTCTGATGACGACTTTGACCTCGCCTGACACGTCGGCAGGCACTCGTGCGATGACCTGTGTTGGTCTGTTCACAGTGAAGCGTCGAGTTACGCGGTGTTCCTTGCCATCGCTATCAATGAAGAACACGCCCTGTGTTTCGTCGGCTTCATCTTGAATCTTGATTTTATCGCCATCAAGAACGATATCGTCGCCTGCGGTAATTGTGCCATCTGTCTTGCCAGTCGACGCATCTGTAACGAGAGCGATTTCTGCACCGTTTTGCTTTGTGCCAAGAATGCGAACTCCCACATTTTCGAGCGCGTCACGGAAGGAGGCGGTAATCGTCAAATCGACTGTTCGCTTGTGAACGGCTGGCTCGAAGGGGGATTTCGCAGTTGCCCAAACGCCTGTGACACGAGGTGAAATCTGCACGAGGGAATCGGCAAAACTCTTTCCGTCAAGAAGGCAATTTTTCACTTCGCCATCACGCTGGTTCAATATCGCAAGCACAGAGTCTTTGTCCTGTCCTGTTTTTGTGGCGATTTTGGCAGCGATGTCTTCGTTGTGCTGTGTCTGAAGGCGAGTCAAAACGTCGGCGATGCAGTCATTCAAGTCGTCTGTCGTGAGGTAGTTCGGACGCAAATACACGTCCCACACATGTTCTTTAGCCATTTTGGTTAAGCTCCTTAAAAAAGAAATTATCATTCTCGTGGCTTAACGCGGGAATATAAAAAGCCCGTATCTTCACGTCAACGACGCACTGAAACGGGCGATTTTATTCGAATTGCAAATTGGGAAGTACCTTTTTGTTGCATATAAACAGTATATTGTCACTATACTCTTTCGTCAACAAAAGTTGAAATATTATTTAGTCAATCAAGGCAGATGTTGAAACGAGTTCAGCATGACAAAGCAAGTTTGCTTTTTGAGCCGTACAAAAAAATGAAAGGATTTTTGAAAATCGCGTTTATCGCCTCTTTCACATCGTTTGCATTTATGCTTCGGATAAGCGAAATTGTCTCATCGGCACTTCGCTGCGGAAATCCCATCGCGTAATTTCGGTAAAGGCGCTTTAGATGCGCTTCCATATCAGGCTCTCCCATGATTTCCTCGCCGCACAAATGCTCTTTGGCAAAGTCCAGCTCGTCATCGTCAGGCGGGTTTTGCAGCAAGTTTTCGATTTGAGCCGTCAGTGCCGAATACGCCTTTTTCACATTTGACTTTTCTGCTGACAAATAAGAGCCAAGAACGCCAACGTCTTCGTACAGGCTGATGAAGCTGTAAACGTTGTAGCAAAGACCGCTTTTTTCGCGCAATGATTGAAAAAGACGGCTGCTCATTGTGTCGCCAAGAACGGCGTTCAGCACGACTTGCGAAAAATATTCTTTTTCGCTTGACGGGCATTTCGCCTCGTAAAGCACGAAAAGCTGCTTTTGCAAAAAATCTGATTTCTTTGAAAACACCCCAGATTTCCACGACGGCTTTTCGCCTGAAAAGCGCGAGAGCAAGGCGCTCTCCCCTGCCCTTTTGTGCTCGCCAAGTTTTTCCAATCGCGAAACAAAATCATCTTCAGCGAAATTTCCCGCCACACAAACAACAAGTTCGCCTGACGCGATGTTTTTTTCATAAAAATCGATGATTTGCGCTCTCGTTATCGAAGAGACTTCTTCAACACTGCCGCTGATATTATTGCCGAGATTGTGATTTTGCCACAACACACCAGAAGCCGCCTCATACGCGCTTTCTTCAAAATCGTCCTCAACAGACAAGATTTCGTTTTTTACGACATCACGCTCTTTTTCAATTTCATTTTCATCGAAAACGCAATTTTGTGTCATATCGCAAAGCACGTCCAGCGCCAAAAGCGGATACGAAACGCCGTTCTGGGCAACAGCAGGAACTGTGCAATAGACGCTCATATTTTCTTTTTCAGTGAACGCATTTGAATATCCGCCCATGCGGTCAAACGTTTTTGCAATTTCAAACGATGTTCTGGATTTTGTGCCTTTGAACAAAAGATGCTCTACAAAATGAGTTATGCCCCTGTTTTCTGCCGTTTCCGAGCGAGAGCCGACAGAAAAATAAAACCCGATTGCCACAGTTTTCGCCGTAGCAATCGGTTCAGTTATGAGCATAACTCCATTGTTCAATACAACAGAGTTAATAGACATTTAGTTGCTTTTCTTTTCCTGCTCTTCAACAGCGTCGATATAAGAAAGGTTCAATCTTCCCATCTTGTCCACTTCCAAGAGCTTCACAGGAATCTGCTGTCCCTCTTTCAAGACATCAGTAACTTTCTCGACTCTCTTTCTTGAGAGCTTAGAAATGTGGCAAAGTCCCTCTTTTCCTGGGAGGATTTCAACGAATGCACCAAAGTCCATAATGCGCTTTACAGTACCGTTGTAAATCGTGCCTGGCTCTGGGTCTTCCACAATACCCTTAATTGCAATCTTTGCTTCGTCCGCAGACTTTCCTGTGCGACCATAAATCGTAACAGTTCCATCGTCGTCAGTGTTGATTGTAACATTGTACTGGCTTGAAAGAGCCTTTACGTTCTTTCCGCCAGGTCCAATCAAAGCACCAATCTTGTCGACTGGAATCTTCATTGTTTCAATCTTCGGAGCATACGGGCTGATTGGCTGAGGCTTATCGATACATTTTTCCATAATGCTCAAGATGTGAAGTCTGCCCTGCTTTGCCTGCTCAAGAGCTTTCTTCATAATCTCTGTTGTAACACCAGCAATCTTGATATCCATCTGGAAGCCTGTGATACCGTCTTTTGTACCAGCAACCTTGAAGTCCATATCGCCGAGGTGGTCTTCTTCGCCCAAGATGTCAGAAAGAATTGAATAGTGTCCGTAAGGATTGTCGCCCTCTGGCTCTGTGATAAGCCCCATAGCAATACCAGCAACCATCTTCTTCATCGGAACGCCAGCAGCGAGCAATGAAAGACAGCCACCACAAGTTGAAGCCTGTGAAGAAGAACCGTTAGACTCCATAATCTCAGAAACAACGCGAATTGTATACGGGAACTCATCGCGAGAAGGAATCATCGGAGCGAGTGAGCGGCGTGCAAGGTTTCCGTGACCAATTTCGCGGCGACCTGTTGCCAAGCGACCAACTTCGCCAACGCTATATGGAGGAAAGTTGTAGTGAAGAATGAAGTTCTCTCTTCTGTCGCCTTCAATGTCATCATAAACCTGCTCATCAAGCGCAGTTCCGAGAGTTGTAACAGCCAAAGACTGTGTTTCACCACGAGTGAACAATGCGCTTCCGTGAGGACGTGGCAAAACATTGATTTCGCAAGTAATCGGGCGGATTTCGTCGCATTTGCGTCCGTCGATACGAACACCCTTTTCAAGAATACTCTTTCTCAAAAGGTTATACTGAATATCATCGATACAAGCGTCAAAGAGCTTCTTCTGCATTTCATCAGAAAGCTGCTCTGCATATTTCTCTGCAATCTGCTTTTTAACAGCCTTGATAGCATCTCCACGAGCCTGCTTTCCGTCGCGGAAACAAGCTGTCTGCATCAAAGGTGTTGCCTCTGCAATGATTGCATCTTTATTTTCGAGTGTAACATCAAGAGGAGCGAGCGGAAGTTTCTCTTTTCCTGCCTTTGCTCTAAGTTCGTCCTGAATGTGACAGATTGTAGCAATGAACTCCTGTGCTTTTGCGAGTGCGCCAAGCATAACATCTTCAGAAACTTCTTTTGCGCCACCCTCAACCATAGTAAAGCCGTCTGCAGTACCTGCAACAACGATTTCGAGCTGAGAGTTCTCAATCTGGTCATAAGTTGGATTTAAAACATATTCGCCGTTTACATAAGCCACACGACAAGCCGCTACAGGACCGTGGAAAGGAATATCGCTTATTGTAACAGCAGAACTTGCCGCAATAACAGCAAGAATATCTGGTGGGTTAACACCATCTGTAGATACACAAGTCGGAACAATCTGAATTTCACGACCAAAAGAAGGCTCAAAAAGAGGACGCATAGGACGGTCAATAAGACGTGAAACAAGAATCTCTTTGTCCTTCGGTCTGCCTTCTCTTTTTATAAAGCCGCCAGGGATTTTTCCCGCAGCATAGTACTTTTCGTTATAGTCAACTGTAACAGGCACAAAGTCCATACCTTCTTTTACTTCAGAAGAAGCACAGACTGTTGCAATAACAGCAGAACCGCCGAACTGTGCATAAACACAGCCATTTGCCTGCTTTCCAATCTTACCTGTTTCAAGAATAAGCTCTTCATCGCCTATTTTATAAGTTACTCTTTCTACCATACCCAAAACACCTCATCTGTTCTTTGTAGTTCTTTACGTTTTTGTACGGGGTCAGGAATCGCCCGCATAGAGCCAAAAACGGAAAAAGTCTGCTGCTTAACACAAAAGCATTAAAACAGCAGACCTTTTATCTTTTAGTGGCGCAAACCAAGTTCCTTAATCAAGCTACGATAACCTTCGAGGTCTTTTGCCTGATAGTACTTCAAGAGCTTTCTGCGCTGTCCGATAACTTTCAACAAGCCACGAGAAGCACCTGTATCCTTAGGAAACTGCTTGCAGTGAGCTGTCAATTCCTTGATACGCTCTGTCATCAATGCAACCTGAACCTTTACATTTCCAGTGTCATTGCCGTTTGCACCGAACTTGCTTACGAGTGCTGCCTTTGATTCTTTTGTAAGTGCCATTTACTTACTCCTTGTCAAATATTATTGTCTGTATATATCGTGCCGCTTTCTTTTTAGGAAGAACATCTTCTGCGTGAAGCAAAATGTATTCATCTGTCAAATCCAACGCCATGCGGTATATATAAGGAGATTCAGCCTCACTAGCCTCTTCCCCAGACAAGATTACGCGTACATTATACGAGCCATTTGGCGGTAAAACCAATCCATCTCGTCTTTTGGCTCTATACTCCCCTTTTTCCCAATCCAACAATGAAGCGTCATAACTAAAATCACGCTGTAACATCATCTTTGCAGGCAAAAAATCTCTTTCTAAAATACTCTGACGTATTAAAGAAGAACTTACCCGCTTATCGTTATACATAATAGATTGTGAAAAGGACGTATCAAAACCGAGTGATTTACCGATTTCAATAATTTCTGTCATTCCGCTTTTCCCTTGATAACCACAATGGAAATCAATCCCTTCTGCAAGGAACTTCAAGCCGCAGAAATCTACCAAACACTTAAAGAAATCAGCTCCTCCCATTCTACCGAAATCCGCAGAAAAGTCAATCACTATTGCAAAATTAAATCCCTTTTTTCTGCATATTTCCAATTTTTGAGGCAAAGAAACAATATCACCTGCATAATTTTCACTTTTCAAGCCCCTCAAAGACTTAGTAAAAGTAACAATACCATGCAAAAGATTTTCTTGAGAAAGAACATCATAGAACAATGCTTCGTGTCCAATATGAGGGCCGTCAAAACTGCCTATCGTTAAAGCTGTTCCCTTTTCCTTAAAACTTTTAGGAAATCTACCTTCTATAATGTCGCTCCAGCTAAAGACAAGAAAATCAGACAGAGGCACTACAAAACCATACTTAAAATCTTTATCTTCTTTGTCTACAATGCCTGCAAACTGCGAATTAGGATAAAAAACACCCAAAGCGCACTTTTCTATAGACTTTATATCTTCTCTATTCTCAAGACTCTCAAAGTCTTTTAGAAACAGCCTATTTCCATTTACAAACTTCTTTGCGCCATTTTTTGTCAAAGTTATGGGGACAAATCCGCATAATTCTGCTACTTTTGGCGTAATGGAGAGCAAAGACATCTGTATTTTTGCTTTATCCACATCTTTTTTTTCAAAAGATGTATAACTATCAGCATTTTCTATCTTATTTATAGCATTTTCTATAGAGAAATCATCTAAAGCGTCATAGCCAACAGCATCTTTTAACTCAAAAGGTCCTACAGACAGACGGCGAAGAGCAATTAAATGTGCAGAACTTCCACATTCTAAAGCAATATCACGAGCAAGAGAGCGAATATATGTGCCTTTAGAACATCTCACATATATTTGTGCATACTTTACACGTTCCACACCGTCTACAGCTTGCGTTTTCACTTCTTCCACGCAAAGCTCATAGATATGCACTTTGCGTTTTGCTAAGTCCTGTATCTTGCCTTTTAAAGCCAAATCACTCGCCCTTTTTCCATCAACGTGTACCGCTGAAAAAAGAGGAGGAGCTTGCATTATGTCGCCTAGAAAATGAGGAATTGCAGCATTGAAATCTGATAATGAGGGAAGAGGGCTATTTTTTATCACCTTGCCAGTCGGGTCTAAAGTGTCTGTTTCACTGCCAAAAGAAATAACACCCTTATACGTTTTATCGAATGCAGTGATATGAGGCACAAGGTGAGTAAGCTTACCAACAAGCACCACCAAAAGCCCGTCAGCAAAGGAATCAAGAGTTCCAGTGTGTCCGACTTTTGTGGTGTGAAGAGCATGCTTTACAGCCCATAAGGAATTAAAGCTGGTGGTATCTTGCTGCTTTGCATACAACAAGATACCAGAAGGATTTTTACTCAACATTCTTTTGAGCGTTTTCCTCAGCTTCCAGCTTGTTCAATTTATCCACCATAGCAAAGCCTTCTTTATAGCTGTAATCTGCTATAAATGTGAGCTTCGGGAATTTGTAGATTGAGAGTTTTTTTGCAATCGTAGACTGAATAAAGCCTGCTGCACTCTGCAATCCCTCTGCTCCTCGCTTTGTAGAATTGTCGTCCATAAAGCTAGAAACGTAGACTTTCGCATAAGACAAATCGCCAGAAACTTCAACTCTGTCTATCGTCATAAAAGTCGATACACGAGGGTCTTTTATCTGCTGTTTCAAAATCATATTAGCGATTTCACCACGAATCTGCTCACCTAAGCGCAATAATCTGTACTGTCCCATATTTATTCCGCCTTGTCTTCAGAAGCCGCCTCTGCAGCAGCCTTCTCCTCTGCGATTGAATCTCCAAGATGTCGAGCAATCTCAACATACTCAAAGATTTCCAATGTATCGCCAACCTGAATATCCTGCCAGTTCTCCAAGCCAATACCGCACTCGTAGCCTGCATTGACTTCTTTTGCATCGTCCTTGAAGCGTTTGAGAGATGAAATCTTGCCTGTGAACTTGACAACGCCGTCGCGAATAAGGTTCACGCTGCTTGATCTCTTGACCACACCGTCTGTAACGTAACACCCCGCAATAACGCCAACCTTTGGAACTTTGAATGTGTCGCGGACTTCCACAGAACCCGTAACTTCTTCTTTTGTATCTGGCTGGAGCATACCTTCCATAGCGGCTGTAATCTCTTCAACACACTTATAGATGATATTGTACTTGCGAATCTCAACTTTTTCTTGCTCTGCCAAAGCCTTTGCTTTCGGAGTTGGACGAACATTGAATGCGATGAGAATTGCATTGTCGTCAGCTGCGGCAAGGCTAACATCGCTTTCGTTGATTGCACCAGCAGATGAGTGAATAACGTTAAGACGAATCTCGTTAGTAGAGAGCTTTTCAAGAGAAGTCTTGAGAGCCTCTGCACTACCCTGCAAGTCTGCCTTAATGATAACCTTGAGTTCTTTAATCTCGCTTGTGCGGATTGTTTCATTGAAGTTCTCAAGAGATACTTTCTTAACAGCCTTTGCAGCTTCAAATCGCTTGAGTTCCTGACGTTTTGCAGAAATCTCGCGAGCGTCTTTTTCGCTTTCTGTAACCTGGAATGGATCGCCAGCGTTCGGCATTGTTTCGATACCGAGAACTTCAACAGGCATAGACGGAGTTGCTTCTGTAACTTTTTGTCCCTTGTCGTTGAAAAGAGCGCGAACACGACCGCTGTAAATACCTGCGACGAATGGGTCACCGACTTTCAAAATACCGCGCTGAACAACAACAGAGGCAACAACACCGCGACCCTGGTCAATGCGAGATTCGATAATCTTACCTTCTGCACGGCAATCATAAGGAGCTTTAAGCTCAAGCATTTCAGCCTGCAAAAGAATAGCGTCGAGGAGGTCATCAATACCCTGTTTTTTCAAAGCAGAAATTCGTACATACTGAGTATCTCCGCCCCATTCTTCAGGTGTAAGACCGAGCTCAGAAAGCTGTGTCATTACGCGGTCTGGATTTGCTTCAGGCTTATCCACTTTGTTAACAGCAACGATAATCGGAACTTTTGCGTCTTTTGCGTGGTTGATAGCTTCCAAAGTCTGAGGCATAACACCGTCATCAGCAGCTACAACAAGAACAACAATATCCGTAATCTGCGCACCACGAGCTCTCATCATTGTGAATGCTTCGTGTCCTGGGGTATCCAAGAAAGTAATAACGCCCTTGTCTGTCTTAACCTGATAAGCACCGATAGACTGAGTAATACCGCCAGCCTCGCCTGCTGCAACGTTTGTATGACGAATAGCGTCGAGGGTCTTTGTCTTACCGTGGTCAACGTGTCCCATAACGGTAACAATCGGAGGACGAATCTTTGTTCCCTCTTCAGTTCCCTTGTCGCTTTCGATAACAGTTTCATCGTAAAGGCTGACCAAATGGACTTCACAGCCGTACTCACTTGCCAAAATAGTAGCCGTATCGCTATCGATAGATTGGTTAATAGTAACCATCATACCAAGCGTCATAAGCTTTCCGATGATTTCAGAAGCCTTCAAGTTCATCTTGCGAGCGAGGTCAGAAACAGAGATTGTTTCCATAATATCAATCTGCTTTGGAACTACGCTTGCAGGAGTCTGCTCTTTCTTCTTTGTATAAAGTTCGTTCTCGTCAAAAGCCTCTTCTTTATCCTTTCTAGTATAAATCTGCTTCTTGCCTTTGAACGCCTTTTTTGCAGGAGCTTTATTGTCTACAATCGGAGCAGGAGGCACAAATCCGCCACCACTTCTTCCGCCGCCAAAGCCACCGCTTGGTCTATTTCCACCAAAGCCGCTAGTTCTCTGACCGCCATTAAAGCCGCCCTGACGATTTCCTCCACCAAAGCCGCCAGTTCTCTGACCGCCGTTAAAACCGCCTTGACGATTTCCGCCCTGATAGCCACCCTGTCTATTTCCGCCTTGATAGCCACCGTTGCGACCTTGATAGCCGCCCTGTCTATTTCCATCTCCATTCTGACGATTTTGATATCCCTCGCGAGCCTGTGCGCCAGTAAATCCGCCAGAACGATATCCACCGCCATTATTCTGTCGGTAACCTCCGCGGTCATTTCCATAGCGTCCACGAGGTCTGTCAGAAAGATTTCCAGCCTTTACATTTGGACGTGACGAAGTAAGTTCAAATGTCGTTGTTCCCTGTGCACGAGCTACAATATGACTCTGATAACCAGAGGTACTTTTCTTTTCTGATGTAGCAGGAGTTGCTTTTTCAGAAGCCACATCTGCATTTTTTGCCACATTATCAGAAGTATTCTGCGGTGTTGTTTTTTCTTTTCCTTGCTCCTGAGAAGTCGTTGAAGTTTTCTCGGAACCGGAAGTTCCACCATTCTGAGATGGGCGCTTTTTCACAACAACAACACGACGCTTTCCAGCTTTTTTTGCCGAATCTGCTTTTACATCGGAGCCTTCTTTTTTTTCTTCATCTGCCATAATTTGCCTACTCTTCCTCGTCTTCAAATTCAAACTCAATCTCGCAGCCGCATTTCGGACACTTCGTCATATCCAGTGTGATACGTTCCCCGCATTCCGGACAGAAGTATTCCTCTTCTTCATATTCTCCGGCAGCATCTTCAGCAGATGGCGTATCTTGTTCGGCTTCCCCAACAAATTCGACAGAATCGCCAACAAGCGTTTTCACCGCTTCAATATCTTCTTCTGTCAAACCTTCTATATCTTTGATTGCACCGCTTGAAACGGCGTCCTCAAATTTTTGCAAATCATCAAGACCAGCATTCTGCAATACTTTTGCAACACGCTCGTCAACTTCAGAAAGTTCTGAAACATTACGGATTTCCTGCTCTTCTGAACCAGAGAACAACTCTTCAGCAGCCGCTCTTGTTCCGCTGAACTCAGACAAATCCATATCAGCAACCTGCTCTTCTGTCTTTACATCAATATTCCAGCCGCAAAGACGGTTTGCAAGTTTCACATTCTGACCGCCTTTTCCAATTGCAAGAGACAACTGGTTTTCTTTTACAACAGCCAAAGCCTCTTTCAATTCCTCGTTTCTGACAAAAACTTTTTCAACTTCCGCAGGAGAAAGAGCATTCTTGATAAACTGAACAGGATCTGCAGAATACTCAAGAACATCAATTCGCTCACCTTCAAGCTCACGAATGACATTCTGGATTCTGACACCCTTCATTCCAACACAAGCGCCAACTGGGTCAACATCACTTCGTGTAGAAGAAACTGCAATCTTCGTGCGGCTTCCAGCATCACGAACAATAGAATTAATCTCAACAGTGTGGTCGCTGATTTCTGGAACTTGGATTTCCATAATCTTTCGCACAAGGTCTTTGTCTGTTCTGCTCAAAACAAGCTGAACACCTGAATTAGTCTTTTTGACCTCTTCAACAAGAGCCTTGATTCTATCGTTTGCCTCATAAGTTTCGCGCGGGCTCTGGTTTCTTGCTGGCAAAACGCCCTCAACTTTTCCGTCTTTGCCCAAATCAACATAAACATTGCGACGATATTCACGCTGAACATAGCCAATAACAATTTCGCCTTTATAATCTTTGTACTGATTGTACAAGTTATCGCGATAGCTTTCAGAAAGCTCTCCGTGAGCAGTCTGCTTTCCAACCGTAACAGCAGAGCGGTCAAACGACTTCGGGTCTTCTTCAACCTTAATCTTATCGCCGACATTGCACTCAATATCAATCTTTCGTGCATCATCAAGCGCAATCTCAAGGACCTTGTCAGAAACGTCATCTTCGCTTGCGACAACTTCTTTTTCTGAATAAATCTTTACCCAAGACAAATCGTAAGCAAACTCAACAACAGCATTATCGTAATCCTTGCCGTAAGTTTTTTTGTAAGCCATCTTCAAAGCATTTTCGATTGTGACCTTGACGGAATCCTCAGAAAATCCCTTCTCAGCAGCAAGGTCTTTAATTGCCTGCGCCATATCTATCTTGACTTCTTGCTTTTGCTTTTTTTTGCCAGCCATACCCCAGCTCCTACAAATGTATAAATTTTGCCTTAGCAATATCTGTAAACATTATTTTTTTTGTTTCGTTCCCACCGCACTCAAGACTGACGCTCTCGCTGTCCGACGAAACGATTTTTCCGCCAACCCAGTCCGTGACAGTTTTGTCCCACACACGAACCTCGCGCCCCAAAAACAGCGCAAACTCGGCGGCATTTTTTATATTTCTCTCCATTCCCGGAGAGGTAACTTCCATGTAAATATTATCAGTATCAAGAAGAACCTCTAAACGAGGAAGAAGCGCCCGATGTATCTTCGCGCAATCATTGACGCCAATTTGACTCGAAGCATCTTTAGCCGAAATCACCACGAGCACATGAACAGCCTTGTGCTGAGGCACTTCGCGAAGTTCCACAAGCACATACCCAAGTTCTGATGTAAGTGCCGCACATTCCTTATAATGCGGGGTGTTTTCCAATGAAGTGTATTCCAAAATTTCAACCTTTCAACAAAAAAGGACTCGTAACACGAGCCCCCTCAAGAAGTAGTATCAGATAATCAGAATGTAACATATAATCATTTTCTTGTCAACACAAAGAAATATAACGTTTTGACTATATCTCAGACGCCGAAACCTCGCACTAATTCTAAAATCTCCAAAATTAACACAGCTGACATATTTTTCTTTGTCGTTTCATTGCTGTTACAATTGTCTTAAAAGTACAAAATGTATTTTTAAGACTGGACGCCAGAGGAACAATATCTTAAATGTACATTGAAGCCTGAGGCTCAGCGGACGAAATTTTGTTTGTTCGAAGCTTCCCTGAAAGCCAGCGAACGAAATTTTGTCTGTTCGAGGCGCGGAATTTTTCCAGCGAGGCAATTTTAGTGCAATATTTGCTTCGACTTCGCCCAGCAAACAAGGCCGCACGCGCATAATGTCATTTCATATTGGTCAGTTGGAGAAAAATTTTTCTTTTACGATTGCGATATGCTCAGGGAGGTCGATTGAAAAGCCTTCGCTATTCTCTGGGAAAAGAGATGGGTCATCGCTTGTGAGGCGGCAGGCGCAAAGGCAGATGCGCTTTATCGAGCAAAGTTTTTTTGCGAGTCGGTTCTTCTTGAAGTCCCCGTGCTTGTCGTCGCCCGCAATCGGAGAACCGACGGAGGCAAGCTGAATGCGAAGCTGGTGCATTCGCCCTGTTCCGAGCGTGAGGCGCAAGAAAGACAATTCGAGCTCGCTTGAGTCCTCGCCTTTTGCGACGGCTGTCTTTTCAACGGTGAAATGTGTTACGGCAGATTTTTCTTCTCCGCGCTGCAAAAGTGTTCCCGAAATTGTTCCGGACATCGCTTTTTTTCCGTTTATGACGGGAGTGCCGAAGCAGATGGCGCAATATTCTTTTTTTATGTGTTTTCCCGCAATGAGAGATGTCCATTTTGATGCGGCTTCTTTTGATTTTGCTGTTATCAAAAGCCCTGATGTCTCTTTGTCGAGGCGATGGACAAGATAGATTTTTTGTCCTAGCTGCTCACAAAGCAGATTGTCGACGCTTTTTGAGACACCTTCTCCGCCCTGGACAGAAAGTCCTTGCGGCTTGTTGATTATGCAGATTTCGCTGTTTTCGTATACTACGCTGATTTCCATACCGAAAATAATATAGCAAGGAGATAAATTATGACAAGACGGCTTTTTTCATTCATATTTTTTGTTTTTTGCACTTTTTCTTCTATAGAGGTTTTTGCTCAAAATTATGAAATCGATATTCCCGAAGGCTTTGAGTTAATCGACACTGACGACGACGGAAAGGGCTTTATGTTTTTTTCGTCATCAGCGCTCACTTATTGCGTCATCCGCGAGTCAAGCGAATACAAGAGCGCTCAGCAAGCGCTTTCTTCATCGATTGAGAAACTGAAAGCAAGGGCAAGCGTCAAAAACATATTCTGGGATTACAAGAATTGCGCGATAACAAAGTCGTTTTCTATTGTTATGAACAACACTGCAAAAACGGGACGCGCAGCAGCAATCCCGATGAACGGCACAAAAGACATTCTCATTGTCATTTGCTTTGGCGAGAAAACAGCTCTTTCGGAGGCGATTTGCGATTCAATCGTGGATTCGATAAGCGTTGACAGAGGCGGAAAGTTTTGCGCTGGCATTGTAACATCGCTTCTTTATCCAAAGGGGGAAGAAAAAGAAATCGCTCTTGAAATCGAGGGCAAAAAAATAAACACGGCAATCGATGAAAATGCTGAAAAGGCGGAGCAATATGTGATTGACAGGGAGTTTGAGATTATGAAGAGCTTTGTGTCGTCTCCGAGGTGGAAAGAGGCTTGGATTCGCTATTATCAGCAATTGTATCGTGTTGCGTATTTTTATCTTCAGCGAAGTGCGTTCGACATTGCAACAGCGCTTTACGAAAATGACACTCAGTTTGCAAAATCGATTTTGAGCTGGGTGCAATATTTTGACTATGAGCACGAAGAGACAGGCTCTGATTACACGGGCGCGACGAGGGCGATTCAAACAAAGAAAAACGACTGCGACAGCAGAAGCGTCATTCTTGCAGCGATTTTGAATCAAGCGGCAATTCCCTCAACAATTTTTGTTTCAAGAGAATACGCTCACATGATTGCAGGCGTGAACCTGAAAGATGCAGGATTTAAGATGCAAGGGGCTACGAGCGATTTTTATCTTACAGCCGAGACCACTTCTCGCGGTCTTTCGCTCGGGAAAATGCTTGCCGAAACTGCTGACCGCTCAAAGTGGATAGACGTAAATCTTCCGCGCTAGAGCTTTTTGGACTTTAAGCGCTAAAAAATGTCAAAGACGGCGCTTGAAGTTTTCGCCTTCATAAATGCGAACGGGATTTCCACGAACAATTGCCGTGTGATTTTTCCATTCGCATTTTTCGTTTTGAGCCTCCGCGCTCTTTTTCAGCGCAGAAAGTTTTTCTTTCAAGCGGGAAAGTGCAATGCGACGGTTTTCGCTTTGGCTTCTCTCATCGCTTGATTGCGCTGTTATTCCTGTCGGGATATGGACAAGGCGGACGGCTGTTTCAACTTTGTTGACATTCTGACCGCCATTTCCGCCTGAGCGAAAATGCTCAAAGTGTATATCATTTTCCCGAAGTTCGATTTCACCGAGTTTCACGCTTGAAAGAACCGAAAGCGAAATAAACCAGTTCTTTCGCTCGTGATGCGCTCTGTATGGACTTTTGCAAATCCATTCGATGCTTGCACTTTTGTCTTTTTCGCTTTCAGACGAAATATCCAGCCCAAAACAAGAAGCAATATCTTCAGAAGTTTCACAAAGCGCAGACGAATAGCAAAAAGGCTTTTCCCCGCTCGAAAAAGAAAGCACATTCAAATCCGGAAACTCTTTTTTAAGCGCTTCAAGGAAAAGATACACAGCCCTCTCACATTCAGCAGGTCCTCGCCCAGAGGTGAGCAAAAAACGAGTTTTCTCTCTTTCTTTCATTCTTCACCTCCTGCCTTGAACGAATAGACAGGGCGGATTATCTTTTTGACATCAACGCTTTCGCCAATCGCACTTTGTATTTCACAAAGACTTCGATATGCAAAAGGAGCTTCGTCAAGAGTGGATTTTCCGACGCAAGAAGCCCAAATGCCTTTCATTTCGCTCTTAAAAGACGAAACTGTAAAGCGCTTTTTAACGTCCTCTCTTTTCAAAATGCGCCCTGAGCCGTGAGGGGCAGAAAAGTTCCAATCAGTCTTTCCTTTTCCCTCTCCAATAATAATACCCTCTTTCATATTCACAGGGATTATCACGCGCTCGCCAGCCTTCGCCGAAATTGCGCCTTTTCGCAAAATCGGGCAGTCAAAAGAAAAATCCGCGTAATTGTGAACGCTCGAAAACATTTCGTCGATTTTCCACTTCATCGCTTTTGAAATCTCGTCAATCATGATTTCACGGTTCAATGAGGCAAAATCACAAGCGGCTTTCACGTCCGAAAGGTATCGCTCTTTCATATCGTCACAAAGATAAGTTAGTTCAAAAGGCACAACTTCGCCCTTCTCTTTTAGAGCGGCCGCGCCTGCTCTCATATAATATTCTGTGATTTCGCTTCCGAGATGGCGGCTTCCTGAATGCACTGCGAGATAAAAATCAGAGTTTTCTTCATCAAAGTCTAGCTCGATGAAATGATTTCCGCCACCAAGAGTGCCAAGACTCAAAAGCGCAACATCTTCTCGTATGTGCTTTCGGCACGAAAGCGAAGAAAAGTCAAAGCGAGGCGCAAAACGATGAGCGCTTTTTCTTCTGGAAAATCCAGACGGCACGCGCTCACGAATCACGGTATCAAGTTTTTGAAACTCTTTTCTCACTCCTTTTACGCGGCAGACAGTAATTCCGCAGCCAATATCGATTCCCAAAACTTGAGGGAGGATTCGCTCACCTACGCTCATCGTAAGTCCTATCGTGCAGACTTTTCCTGGATGCACATCAGGCATAACACTAATTTTCGAGTCTGAAGACGCTGGATTGTCCAAAAGAGTTTTGAGCTGAACGAGCGCATACGGGTCAATGGAATTATCACCATCAGTCAAGAAAAGAAGAGCCTCGCCAAACTTTCCGTTAATTGTTCTAATCATATTTTCCTCTTCGAAATGAGTTTTTGGGCAAAAAAGCCCACGAAAAAACGACACAAGAGGAAAGAGTCTAAAAATCAGAGAAAATAAAAAAGAAATGAAAAGGTGAAAAAATTATTTTTTGCTTTCGATTCCAATATTTTCAGTGTAAGACCGCATTCCGCCTGCTGATTTTGATGAGATAGTAACAAGTCCTTTCATACACGGCCTCCGAAAAATTGGAAAATAGCAAACCATACGGCTTGCAAGGTCAAAACCTTGTCTGGATACTAACAGACGAAAAAAGATTTGTCAACGACGCTCTTTCAATATGTAATTATTGACAAAAAACCGCAATATATGCAAAATGACGTAAAACAGTTGAGTAAACGAGAGGACTTTATGGAAGACGATATCCTTACAATAGAAGAAGTGGCGAAATACTTGCGCGTTTCCGAGCGCACAGTCTACGATTGGGCACAAAAAGGCGAAATCCCAGCCGGGAAAATCGGAACTGTATGGAGATTTAAAAGAGCAGAAATCGAAAAATGGGTAAACGAAAGATTATCTCCATCATCACACTCAAACTCTGTGAATATGTCAATTCAGGTCAGAAACATTCTTTCGCCTGAGCGCATTATCTTTATAAATCACACAACAAAAAGAGACGCTCTCGTTGAACTTTCAAACAACCTTGCAACAGCGCCTCAAATTAAGGACGCAAGAGAACTTCAGAGTGAGATTATAAAGCGCGAAGAACTTATGTCCACCGCTATCGGTCGCGGAATCGCAATTCCGCACGTTCGTCTTTCTTCTGTAACTGACCTTGTTATGTCAGTCGGAATCTGCAAAAACGATATCATCGACTTCCAGACAATCGACGATGAGGGTGTTCGCCTTCTGATTATGATTGCAGCGGCTTACAACCAGCACGCATATTACCTTCAGACGCTGTCTTTCTTCTCGTCAAAGCTCAAAAACAGAGACCTTCGGGATTCTCTTCTTGGCGCAAAAGACGCGATGGAAGCATACGCGCTATTCACAAACGACTAAGCAATTTCATTCGCTCCGACTTTTTGCTAATTTTGAGTCGGAGCATTTTTTTTGCTGATTTTTTTCGTTTCAGAAAAGGAGGAAAATATGAGTCTTACAATCGGCTGCCATCTTTCGGCATCGAACGGATTTCTTGCGATGGGAAAACAAGCTCTTTCGCTTGGCGCAAACACGTTCGCTTTTTTCACGCGAAATCCTCAGGGCGGAAAGGCAAAGGAAATAAATGAAGAGGACGCGAAAGCCCTCGTTGAGTTTTTGAAAGAAAATAATTTTGGAAAACTTGTAGCACACGCGCCATACACGATGAATCTTTGCTCCAACAAAAGCGATATTCGTGAATTTGCTGCGAATATGCTAAAAGACGACCTTTCTCGAATGGAATATGTGCCAAACCAATATTACAACTTTCACCCCGGAAGCCATATGAAGCAGGGCGCAGCAGAAGCGACAAAGATGATTTTGAAAGCGCTCAATGAAGCGATGAGAGAAGACATGACGACGACAGTCCTTCTTGAAACAATGGCTGGAAAAGGAACGGAAGTCGGAAGGGAGTTCTCTGAGCTAAAGGCAATTTTGGACGGTGTGGAATTAAAAGACAAAATCGGTGTTTGCCTCGACACTTGCCACGTTTTTGACGCAGGTTATGACATCGCAGGAAACCTCGACTCTGTTCTTGAGGAGTTCGACAAGATTATCGGACTTTCAAAATTGAAGGCGCTTCACGTCAATGACAGCAAAAATCCGTTTTCAAGCCACAAAGACAGGCATGAAAAAATCGGACAGGGAAGTCTTGGGCTTGAAACGTTCAAAAAAATCGTAAACCACGATGTTTTGAAGCCTCTTCCGATGATTCTTGAAACGCCAAACGATTTGGAAGACTATAAAGAGGAAATCGCCCTACTTCGCTCTCTGGAAGAAAAATAATTTTGCCGTTTGCTATTTTGACGAAATTCTTAAAATGTAATTTTGCCATTTTAAGAAAACAGGTGAAATCTTAAAATGTAATTTTGCCGTTTTAAGAAATCTTCGAAAACAGAAGAAATAATTTTGCCATTCGCTCTTCTTCGAGAGAAAACAGTTAATTACAACCAATTTTTGTTTATTTCTCGTTTAGAAGAGCATAACAAAAACAAATGTTTATTTTTTTTGTTGCTTGATTAAAAAAAAAGATATTTTATATAATACCGCCTATGGCTAAGAATCTTGATGTTTTTGAGAAAGACCCCGTACCAATGGCGGTCGCAAAACTCGCATTGCCGACAGTAGCGAGTATGCTGGTCAATGTTGTCTACAATATGGTAGACACTTTTTTTGTCGGAAAACTTGCAGACCCGAATAAAGTTGCTGCGGTTTCTATCGCAACTCCTGTCTTTCTTTTCTTGATGGCAGCGGGAAATATGTTCGGAATTGGCGGAAGTTCGTTCATTTCTCGCGCTCTTGGTGAAAAAAAGATTGATAAGGTGAAGCATATTTCCTCTTTCTGCTTTTATGGCGGGATTATCGTCGGAGCTATCGGAGCGCTCTTCTTTTTCACTTGTATGCCTGTAATTCTTTCTCTTATCGGCTCAAGCGAAAACACTGCACCTTTTGCAAGCGAATATCTTTTGTGCATTGCTTATGGAGCACCTCTCATCGTGCTTTCAACGGCATTTTCAAATCTTGTTCGCGGAGAAGGCGCTGCTACAGTATCGATGGTGGGAATGATGGCAGGAACAATCACAAACATTGTTCTCGACCCAATTATGATTATCAACATGAACCTTGGTGTTGCGGGTGCTGCTATCGCGACTGTTATCGGAAATGCAGTGTCGCTTGTCATTTATATGAAGCACGTCACATCAAAGAAATCGCTTCTTTCGGTTATGCCGTCTGATTTCCGCATTGGAGAGCGTATTGCAGCGTCTGTTATCGCAATCGGAATTCCTGCTTCGCTCAATAATATTTTGATGAGCCTTAGCAATATCGTTATGAACAATTTCCTTTCAAAATATGGCGATATTCCTGTTGCAAGTATGGGTGTTGCGATGAAAGCAAATATGCTCGTTGTGTTCTTGCAAATCGGTCTTGGAATTGGTATTCAGCCTCTTATCGGCTATTGTTTTGGCGCAAAAAACTTCAAGCGTATGAAAAGCGCAATGCGTTTTGCTATGCTCTCAAACTTTATTCTTGGAGTTGTTATGCTTGCGGTTTACATTTTCTTCAGCCGACAAATTATCAGTTCGTTCATCAGCGACGAGCAAGTTATCAAAATGGGCGTGACAATGCTTAATGCCCTTATGATTTCAGGTCCTGTTCTTGGTATTCTTTTCGTTTTCAACTTTTCATTTCAGGCTATGGGAAAGGCACTTCAGGCGCTTGCGCTCTCTGTTAGCCGACAGGGTTTTGTTTTCTTGCCGATGCTCTTTATCGGACGCGCTGTTGCAGAGCTCAACGGCATTATTTATGCACAGCCTATAGCAGACATTGTATCTGTGATTATCGCTACAGGAATGTTCCTTGTGAACAACCGCAATTTCAAAAAAATAGAAGCAACTTCTTAAAAACTGCATTGAAAGAGCCGACGTTTTTGTGTAAAATGCCATTATGCGAATAACAGGCGGCTCTCTTAAGGGCAGACTCACAGAAACTCCTAACGGGAAAATGGCAATTCGTCCAGCAATGGACAGAATGAGAGAATCGATTTTTGGAATTCTCGGCGACTTGAGTGGCAAATCTTTTCTTGATTTGTTCTCTGGCTCAGGTACAATCGCAATCGAAGCAGTATCCCACGGAGCATTTCCAGTTTCACTTTGCGAAATGGACAAATCAAAAGCGAAAACGGTTCTTTCAAATGTGGAAATCACAGAAAAGGAACTTGGTAAAAAAATCGACTGCCACTTTATGGCTGTGGAACTATTTTTGAAGCGTTGTAAATCAAAATTCGATTACATCTTTTTTGACCCGCCATTTCCCTACAAATTCAGGCTTGAACTTTTGCAAACAGCAGCAAAACGCGCTCTTATTACAGAAGACGGAACTATTTTGATTCACCGCCCAAGTGAAGACCCGCTACCTGAAACGATAGGCACTCTTGTGCGTACTGACCAGAGAATTTACGGCAGGTCAATCGTGGATTTTTACAAATATAGTAAAAAATCACAAAAAAATGAAATTGAAACAGCAAAAAAAGATTGAAGTAGAATCAAAAACTTGACAATCTTAAATTCTGTGTTAGTATATAATTGTAACCGAGCAAAATAGGAAAAGTTTATGGTCGATGAAGATTTAAAAAAGGCAATTAGCGAGAAAGAGATTCCCAATGGTTTTATAAAAACAACAGAAAAGCCAGTAGCGGGACTCACTTCAGAGCAAAAAGTGCTTTTGAATCGCAAGGGCAATGCGCTTTACAATCAAGGCAAATATGAAGAGGCTTTAAGCATTTATATGACAACAGGCTATTCAGACGGGCTTTCGAGAGTTGGCGATGTTTATGCGGAAAAAAAGCAAACTTTAAAAGCCTTAAAACTTTACCAACTTGCGCACAATAAAAAAAAATCCGAACCTATTATTCAAAAAATAGCGGATGTATTATCAGTTCTTATTCAAGAGGAAAAAAGTGAGTGATTCTATTATCACCGACGAGGATTTTTCACCAATTCCAGAAGATTCTCAGGTTAACGAAATTTCAGAGCTTTCCAAAAAAGGCTATCAGTTTTTGAAAGAAAATCAGATTGCAGCCGCAAAAGACATGTTCTTGCAGATTTTAAATATCGAAGAGAACAATAATTATGCTCTTGTGGGCTTAGGCGATGCAGAGCGTAAACAAAATCATTTTTCAAGTGCAATCGAATATTATTCAAAGTGTTTAGCCTGTCACCCTGGCAACAATTATGCGCTTTTTGGGCTTGCAGATTGTTACAAAGCACAAAACCAATATCACAAAGCAATTGAGATTTGGGAACAGTATTTGTTGCATGACGATCAAAATATCACTGTTTTGACTCGTGTTGCAGATGCTTATCGCAAAATACGCGATTTCAAGAAATCAAAAGCGCTTTACCTAAAAGTATTGGATATGGAAGAGAACAATGCTTATGCGCTTATTGGTCTCGGACATTTGCATTATGATTTCAAAGAATACAAAGACGCACTTTTCTATTGGACAAAAATGCTTGATTTGAATGAAAGTGCAGTTGATATTCGTGTTTTGACTTCAATTGGAAACTGCCATAGAAAGCTAAAAACATTTAATGATGGCGTTTATTATTTTGAGCGTGCACTCAAGATGGATCCGAGCAATTTCTACGCACTTTTCGGACTTGCAGACTGCTATCGTGGTATGAATATGCAATTCAGAAGTGTTGAATATTGGAATAAGATTCTTGAGATGGATCCACGCAACAAAGTTATTTTGACACGTGCTGGAGACGCATACAGAAATACTGGCGACTACAAAACTGCAACAGACTATTATAACAAAGCGCTCGATATCGATTTCGATATTTATGCAGCTCTTGGTCTAGCACTGATTTGCAAAGGCGAAGGAAAATACGAGGAAGCTGTAGAAAGACTCTATAAGCTAATCCGAAACGATGAGAAGAACTACCGTCTTTATATTGACCTTGCAGACTGTTATCTAAAGATGAACCAGAAGCAAAAAGCAATAGATGCGCTTGAAAGTTTCCAAAAACTTGGCATTAGAAGCACAGCAATTTCAGAAATGCTTTCTAAAATCCAAACAAATAGTTCAGTATTCTAAATTCCTTTGACAAACCGCTTGCAAGTCGTGAGCGGTTTTGCTATTTTAAACGAATGAAAGCAATTTTAACGGGGCTATTGCCTGAAGAAATAACAGAAGTTCTGTCGCTAAAAGAAAAATTTCGCGGTAAACAGATTTTTTCTTGGATTGGAAAAGGAGTTCGCTCAATCGATGAAATGACAAATTTGTCAAAACAGTTACGTGAGGAACTCGCTGAAAAAGCAGAATTATATTCATCATCAGTTACACAAGTTCTAAAAGACCCAGACGGCACTATAAAATTACAAATTACCCTACATGACGGCTTGGCAATTGAAACCGTGCTTTTGACAGACGCAAAGGGGCGAAAAACCGCGTGCGTCAGCTGTCAGGCTGGTTGCGCAATGCACTGTGCTTTTTGTCAGACCGGGCAGTTGGGCTTTGCGCGAAATCTGAGCGCTGGCGAAATCGTGGAAGAGTTTTTGTTCTTGGAAAGGGAAGCAGGCACACTCGACAACATCGTTTTCATGGGAATGGGTGAGCCAATGCAAAACCTTGCAGGAATCCGAAAAGCTGTTGAAATCTTGTCGCACAAAGATGGCAGGGCTTTGGCCACACGAAGAATCACGCTTTCAACATCAGGCGTTATCAAAGGCATTTACGATCTTGCCGACAACGGGCCAAAAATGCGCCTTGCAGTGTCGCTCACGACGGCAGACCCAGAACTTCGTGAAGAACTTATGCCAGTGACAAAGACGAACCCTCTTCCTGAACTGAAAAAGGCAATCGCGTATTTCAGCGAAAAAACAGGAAAGCGTGTCACCCTCGAAGCCGCATTGCTCGCGGGAAAAAACACAGGAAAAGAAAGCATTGCGCGAATGAAAGAGTTTGCGCGCAATCTGAACGTGCACGTCAATCTTATTCCTTGGAACCCAGTCGGAGGACTTCCCTACTCGCGTCCGAGCGAAGAAGAATGCTCTGCAATGCTCAACGCACTTGAGCGAGCGGGAATCAACACGACGCTGCGAACTCCGCGCGGTCGCGAAATCGGAGGCGCGTGCGGTCAGTTGGGCAAGGTTTCCGTGATAAAAAAAGAATAGCGTTTCATCGAAGAAAAAAACGGCGCAATCAGAAAAAATCTGTTGCGCCGCTTTTTTTGCTTTGCGGGATTTTACTTGACCCTTGTCCAAGTTTCCGTCGTACCGTCAATAGTTGCGGTCGCAGAGTTTCCGTTGATTGCAAATTCAATCCGAGAGCCGTCTGCAAGTTTCAGCGTAACAGTGCCGGACGTCAAAGCAGGATTTCCGACATAGTCAATTGTCGTATTCCCAAACGATGCCATTCCGTTCCTGTAGAATATAATGCTGCTTTCACCGTCTGACCAAATTGCAGCAACATCCACATCCACCGATGAAGAAGCAGAAGATGTATCGTCATCATCAGAGCCGCTGTCGCTGGAGCAGGAAACAAATGCTGTTGAAGCAAGACAAATTGTAAGAAGAGCCGCAGTCACGTTCAAAAATCTTTTCATAGAGCAAACCTCTTTTCAATAAAAATTAAACAAGTCTACCCCCACCCGACATATTGTCAAGTAATTTTTGCCATAGATATGATTTTTTCAATTTTTTCCTTTCGGGATTTTTCCGAACGCTGACTTTTTAAATTTTGGGCTTTCGGAGTTTTTCCGAACGCTGACTTTTCAAATTTTTGGCTCTCGGAGTTTTTCCGAACGCCGACTTTTCAAATTTTTGGCTTTCGGAGTTTTTCCGAACGCTGACTTTTCAAATTTTTGGCTTTCGGGGTTTTCCCGAAAGATTGACATTTGGCAAAATAAAAACTTTTTATAAGAATTTTATAAAGCATAGCAATTAGCAAAGAAGTATGCTATAATGCAGTCTATGGAACACAATATGATTCTGTCAGCATCTGGCTGGCGAAAAATTTTTGCAGAGTCAGGCAACGAAGAAGATTCAACTACTGAAATCGGAGATGAGAATTCCGCTCTTGTTGCTATTGCTGCAAATACATACATAGACTATATCACAAAAAAAACAGGGCTGGAGCAGCCAGTAATCGTAATGGGTATAGATACGCGCCCTACAGGTCCTGCGATTGCAGATGTCATGATGAGAGTTTTCGCTCAGCGAAATATTCCTGTGCAATACATCGGAATTACTGCCGCGCCTGAGATTATGGCATACAGCAAAACTCAGTCAGGGTTTGTTTACATTTCGGCAAGTCATAATCCAATCGGTCACAACGGGATAAAATTCGGTCTTGGTGATGGTGGTGTTCTTCCAGCGGACGAAGCGGCTTTGCTCGCAGATGATTTCAGGATGCGCTGTGCAAGTGATGACGCTTATGAGAATGCTGTCAGAATGGTGCTTTCAGCAAGCAATGAGGACACAGACTGGCTTTATGCAGAATGTATGGCGTACAAGAAAGCCGCAACTGCTGAGTATCACAAATTTGCACGAGAGACTATCGCAAATACTAAGAGTTTTGTTCAACAGAACAGCCTTTTCAGTCAGATTCGCCAAAAAGCAAAATCAAGTTCCATTGGCATTGTTGTCGATATGAATGGTTCGGCAAGAACTCTTTCGATTGACAAATCTTTTTTTGAGGAATGTGGAATAAATTATTATTCAATAAATGACCAGCCTGGTCAAATTGCGCACGGAATTATTCCTGAGCCTGAGAACTTGGTGCATTGCGCTCGCGAGATGGAAAAACTGCATGCGGAAGGGCACAATGATGTGATTTTGGGCTACATGCCGGATTGTGACGGAGATCGCGGAAATATCGTTTTCTGGAATGAAAAAAGTGAGAAAGCGGAAGTTTTAAATGCGCAAGAAGTTTTCGCGCTTTCTGTCCTTGCAGAACTTTCGTTCTGTGAGTATATTCGCGATATAAACAATGGCGCTCCAATAAAATATGCTGTTGCTATAAACTGCCCTACTTCTATGAGAATAAATGAGATAGCAGATAAATTCGGCGCAAAGGTTTATCGGGCAGAAGTTGGAGAGGCAAATGTCGTGAATCTTGCGCGTGCGCTCAGAAGCAATGGCTACACTGTTCGCATTTTGGGCGAAGGCTCAAACGGTGGAACGATTGTGCATCCTGCGGCTGTGCGCGACCCGCTGAACACGGTCTTTGCGATTATAAAGCTTTTGATGCTACGCGACCAAGTTATGCCTGACGGACGGATTTGCAAAGGAATGTTCAGAAGATGGTGTGAAGCAAATAATTGTGAATACAAAGACAATTTCACGGTTTCGGATATTCTTGAAACATTCCCTGTTTACACGACAACAGGCGTTTCTGAAGACAGAGCCGTCCTGAAAATCAACACTAAAAATCACAGTGAGCTAAAGAAGAAATTTCAGCCTCGCTTTGAAGCGTCCTGGAAGAAAAACCTGAGCGCTTTCAAGCAGCGATATGGAATTTATTCCTATGATGTTGTAAGCACGAACGGAATAAAAGAAACGACAGGATTGACTGATTTTTCTTTGAGCGGAAGCGGTGGTCTTAAAATCATTTTCAAGAACGAAGCAAATCAGCCAGTTGCGTTTATCTGGATGAGAGGAAGTGGCACAGAGCCTGTTTTCCGCGTGATGTGCGACGTAAAAGGCGACAACAAAAAGCTTGAAAAACTGCTTTTGGAATGGGAAACAAGAATGCTTCTTTGCGCCGATAAGGACTAATAACAATTAAAATTTAGGACATTTTAATTTTATAAGGAGTTGACATAATGGAATCAGCAGAAATCATTGCACGTGCAAAAAAGTACGTTGAAGAAGAGAAGGACTCAAGATTTCGAAAAGAAGTCGAGGATTTAATCGCAAAGAACGATTTGAAAGAACTTGAAGACCGCTTCTATCAGTCGCTTGAGTTCGGCACTGGAGGACTTCGTGGCATTATGGGCGGTGGCACAAACAGAATGAACACGCTCGAAATCAATCTTGCAACACAGGGCTTGGCAAACTACGTTATTAAAGCGTTCCCAGAAAAAGCAAAGAACGGAACTTTGAGCGCAGTTATCGCGTATGACAGCCGCTTGAACAGCGATGTTTTTGCTGAAGCAACAGCTCTTATTTTGGCTGCAAACGGAATCAAGGCGTATCTTTTTACAGGTCTTCGCCCTACTCCAGAGCTTTCGTTCGCAATTCGTGAGCTTAAAGCTGATACTGGCGTTGTTGTTACAGCAAGCCACAACCCAAGAATGTACAACGGCTACAAAGCATACTGGAACGATGGCGCACAGGTTATTGAGCCGCACGATGTTGGTATCATCAAAGAAGTTAACGCTGTTAAAGATATAAAGACAATTTCAAAAGAAGACGCAATCAAAGCAGGAAAGCTCGTTCTGATTGACAAAGAAATCGATGAAAAATTCTGGGCAATGTGCAAGGCTCAGCTTTTCCGCCCAGACCTCATCAAAGAAAAAGCTGGCGATGTGAAAATCGTTTACACACCACTTCACGGAACAGGCGCAATGCACGTTGAGAAAGTTCTTGGCGACCTTGGGCTCAAAGTCATCACCGTGCCAGAGCAGAGAACGCCAGACGGAAACTTCCCAACTGTTGAAAAGCCGAACCCAGAAGAAGCTCCAGCATTGAAGCTCGCGCTTGAACTTGCGGCAAAAGAAAAGGCTGACGTTGTTATGGCAACCGACCCAGATGCAGACCGCTTCGGCACGGCGTTCCCAGACAAAGACGGCAAGTATGTTCTTGTTACAGGAAACCAGATGGGCGCACTTTTGTTCGATTACATCGTTCAAAGCCGCAAAGAACTTGGAAAAATGCCAGCAAATCCTGCAGTTATCCGTTCTATTGTAACATCTCCGTTTGTTGATAAAATCGCCAAGAAAAACGGCATTGAGCTTATTGAAGTTCTTACTGGATTCAAGTGGATTGCCGCAGTAGAAGCGATTTTTGAGAAAGACAACAGCAAATCTTATGTGTTCGGTCTGGAAGAAAGCTACGGCTACAAGGTCGAGCGCGAAGTTATGGACAAAGACGGCGTTTCAGCGGCTGCAATGTGCGCAGAAATGACGCTTTATTGGAGAAGTCAGGGCAAAAGCTTGCTTGAAAGATTGAACGAGCTTTACAAAGAGTTTGGCTTCTTTGAAGACAGAGCAATTTCTCAGAACTTCCCAGGCGAGAGTGGCAGCGCTGTTATGGCAGGCATTATGACAAAGCTCCGCACAGAAGGCTTGAAGACACTCGGCGGTAAGCGTGTTGTAAAAATCCGCGACATCAAAGAAAGCGTTGAGTTTGACCCAGCAAATGCAAGTGCAAAAACTCCGCTTTCGTTCCCAAAGAGCAATGTTTTGCAGTTCTTCCTTGATGGTGGCACAATCGTGAGCGCACGCCCAAGCGGAACTGAGCCAAAGATTAAGTTCTACATCAACAGCACAGCAGTTGTCGCAAACAACAACGACGACGGTCTTGCAGCAGCACGCAAAGAAACGGCGGCTCTTTGCGATGCGATTTCATCTGAAATTAAAGCGATTTTGGATGCCGCAGCAAAATAAGTTTTTCAAGAACTACGACAGACTCTCTCAATTTGCAAACAGCGAAGAGAGGGTCTTCGTTGCTTTTGACACCGAAACAACAGGATTGAGTTCAGAGCGCGACCGCGTTATTGAAATTGGCGCCGTAAAATTCACAGTAGACGGAGAAATCGAACGATTTTCGGCGCTTATCAATCCTGAAATGCCAATCCCAAAAGCAGCCTCTTCTGTAAATCACATTACTGATTTTATGGTAAAAGACTGCCCAAAAATCAAAGAAATCCTACCCTCTTTTACAAAGTTTATTGACGGAGCTGTTCTTATTGCGCACAATGCTTCGTTTGATTTGAACTTTATGAACGCCGAATTGGAGCGGAACGGATTTTCAAGACTTTCAAACACTTCAATCGATACTTTACAGCTCTCTCGTTGGGCATTTCCGCATTTTGCTCAGCATAAACTTCAGTTTCTTGCTGAAAAGTTGAACATCACCGTAACAGAAGCACACCGAGCAACTGACGATGCTTTTGTTTGTATGCAGTTGTTTTTGCGGATTTTGACCGAAAAAGCGCACCCAGAAAGAGCTTTTCGTGAGCTTTACGAAATCGTTGCAAAGTTGAGAGCCAAAAACGGCTGTCCGTGGGACAAAAATCAGACTCCGCTTTCTATCCGTCGCGATTTGATGGAAGAAACATTCGAGGCGATTGACGCAATCACAAAGAACGATGTTCCTCACGTTCGCGAAGAGCTGGGCGACGTTATGCTGAACGCGGTTATGCTTTCGTATATGTTTGAGCAAGAAAATGCGTTTACAGTTGAGCAAGTTTTGTACGATGTGTGCAAAAAGCTTGTTCGGCGGCACCCGCACGTTTTCCCCGACAGCGCAGGCAAAAGCGAAATGCAAGAAAAGCCCGTGAATAGCGACGCTGTTTTGAGTCAATGGGACAAAATCAAAGAGAACGTTGAGGGCAGAAACGGGAACACGCTCGACGAAGTGCCAGAGTATTTTCCGCCACTTCTGAAGGCGTTCAAAATGCTCAAGAAGGCAAGCAAAAAGGGCTTTGAGTGGCAAAACACAGATGAATTTATCGCAAAAGTTCTAGAGGAATGGGCTGAAGCTGAAGAAGCTCGACAGGCTGTACAAGCGTGTTCTGAGGGCGGCGAAGCGTTCACGGTTTCAGGCGGAAGCACAGAGCTGAACGAAGCGCAGCTTCATCTTGAGGAAGAAATCGGGGATTTGTTTTTGTCGCTGGTGAATTATTCGCGCGCTCTTGGCGTTGACCCGTCGATTGCGCTTGACAGGGCGAACCGCAAGTTCAAACAACGCTTCATTTTTGTGGAAGATGCAATGCACAATGCAGACGTTCCAATGGACAAGGAGCATATTTCTGAGATGTTGGAATTTTGGCGCAAGGCGAAGTAGTTTTGTTTTGGATACGCTGCGCCACAAATGCAACGAAAAAAAATACGTCGCATTTGTGTTACGGCGTATTTTAGTAAATGTGATGAGAAAGATATATTATTTTTCGTCTGCCTTTCGTTTCACAAAATTATTCAGTTTCTTATCGAACGTCAATATATTCTTGCCGCCAACTAAATTAAATGCTGCAAGAATACAATCAACAAAGTCAAGTTTTGTTTCGCCATAATATATAAATGCCGCAGACATAACAGCAATATCTGTAGTTTCCACAAACTTCAAAAGATTTAGCAAATAATCTGAAATGACTTTGCGGTCAATATTATAAACGCTGTTCAGCACATAAACGACTTCTGCAAACACTTCTGGCAACACAAAAACTTCACCCGCGACAATCGCGTTCTCTGCTTTTTGAGCCATTTCAGCATTATCTTTCAAAATAAAACGTATCAAGATATTTGCGTCAGCATATAGCATATTTTTCCCTCATTGCCATAGCCCAAGCATCTTTTTCTTTTTCAGTAAGAGCAGGATTTGCATATTGAGAAAGCCCTCCGCAAAGAGCTTTTATTTGTGCAATTCGTTCTTCTTTGGCATTATCAATTTCGTTAGGATATAGTTCATCTACAGAAACAGTAGCTTTAGGAGAGTGAGTTTTGATAAGATTCTTTATAACATCGACAAGCGAAATATCAACGCTGCTTATAGTCATATTTACCGTCATATAACCTCCACTATTCTTTAATTATATAGTTTCTATGCCTATAATACAACAGTAAAGCACGCCACAAATGCCGTTGTGGGAGTCTATCGCCGCAAAAAGCCGTAGTCATACACCTTTTCGGCAATCTTTGACGCAAGTTTTTTCTGCTTTGCTCGCAAATCATCGATAAGAGCGTTGTACTGCTCGTCGCTGCTCTTGTTGTTCATTCTGCCCTTTTCGTCAGTGCCTTGAAAATACTTCCTGATGTCGTAGAAACTCGCATTCTCGTTCACGCCGTCGCCCGCAGCGGCAAAATAATACCGCCACAGCTCCAATCCTGCAGAATACACCGCAGACGCTTCTGAACTCATCGCCACGCCGTCATTGAGAACTTGCTGTTTGTCATTCCGAACTTGTTTCGGAATCTGCGCAGATGCTGAATCAAGTTCAGCATGACAAGTGTCCGCGAACAAATCCGTTTGTTCTTCATCACCCGCACTCACCACAATCCTGCCCGCCTTGAAATCCCGCAGGAACTTCGCCATAAAGTCCGACGCAAACGCCTTTTTGCTCCCCACCTCATCCTCGGTGAACGGAATCCAGTGGTTAGCACCAAATTCAGATTTTATAGTATTCGATTCTGCAAATAACGAAAATACAAGACAATTTAACTGAAAATTTTTATCACTTTCCCAATCACTTTTTGGAAATAGATATTGGTCACGGTCGTTAATCCAAGTATCTTCAATAACTTTTCTAACAGCATGAAAAATCGAATTAACAATTAAGTTTTTAGGCGTTATAAGATTTGCATTTGATGCTTTCAACACACTTGTCGATGGTTGCGACGTTATAAAAACAATATTGTTATTCTGAACATCTGCACTTCCACGAACTAGCCAACCTATATGATTCTCTTTATCATTATAAAGCCGAAGCCAATCTTTTATATTTTTATTTGGAGTTACTTCAACCGTTTTTGTTCCAATAAAAAAACTATTAGAATCAAAAATGTCCATAACTGTCTTTTCAAACTTCTCTTGAATATTTGTATTCCAAATAAAGAAACCTATGGGAAATTTTCCCGAAACATTATCAAATGTATTTGCAGGAACAATAAAGAGTTTCTCAATTTTTGCTAAAAAAGCATTTCTAAACTCCTTATAATGATTCCCTTGTAAAGCCTTTATCTTTGAAAAATTGGCAATATAACAGCCTCCTAATTCAGCATAACATCTGTATAAAAAAAGAATAAACAATTCTTTCGCACCTTGAACTAGTATATCTTGATACTTATCTTTTATGCGACCTGTTGACACTCCTGCTTTATGCTTAGACTCATCACTAGAAATAGATTTCGATGATGTTGCTTCCGCATAAGGCGGATTGATGTAAATCACGAGCTTCTTCCGTTTCTCCTCGTCGCTGAGAATGTCAAAAAGCTCTTTCGGGCATTTGTCGAAATCGTCGTTGAGAAAGTCGAACTGAAAAACGTGGTTCTCGAACATCTTCCAGCCGCCGTTGTTGATACGGTCTTTCATCACGTCCACGTCGGCTTTGTCAAGCGTGCTCGCCCACACGTTGCGGTAGTTCACAAGCCCGTTCAAAAGGTTGCCCGTTCCCGCGCAGCAGTCCCAGATGTAATATTCGTCCTGCCAGTTCTCGCCCAGAACGTCGGCAAGGTACTTCTGCGAAAGCTCAACCCACTTTTTCGGCGTGAAAAAAGAGCCTTTTCGCTCCCTGATGTCCTGCGGCACGAGCAAATCACGGCGCTCGATTATGTAAGACCAATATTCTTCTTTCGGCGGTCGCTCGTAAATCGCCCAAAATGAGCGGTGCGCGGCTTGCTTGTCGGTAAATCCCACTTTTTTGGAATCGAAAAGCCCTGTTTCCTCGTCTATTTTGCGCGCAAGCTCGTATTTTGTCTTTTGAAGGACGACAAAAAGATTGTCCTTGAGGCTCTCGTTGTTCTCGCTCAATAAATCGGCAAGAAAGAAATCCGCGCTGATAATGCCCTTTTTGTTCACGACTTCCCAATTCACCGCAATCGTCGGCTTCACGGCAGAAAGCCACTGATTGAAGACGTGGATGAAGTTGTTTTTCGTGACTGCGATTTTCTCGGTGATGTCCGAAAAGCTCAAGAAATTCGTTTTCACGAAGTCTTTTAGCTCTTTTGCGCTCTTTTCGTAAAAGAAGAGCATCGAGCTTTTTTCAAGAAGCTCTTTTGTCAGAGCCAAAAGCAATTTGAACTCTTTTGTCGCGTGGTTGCTCGGCGTTACGTTCCAGTTGAAATCGTTTTGATAAAAGATGTGCTGAATGTCGTGATACTCGATGAACGCGAATTTTTCCGCGTCGAACGCTCCGATGTATTTGGGCGGCAAATATTTCTCGAACGTCTTTTCTTTTCCGATTGTCAAAATGAGCTGCACGAAACTCTCATAAATGTCGTGGCTCGTTCCCTGCTTCGCCTCCGCCCACAAAATCGACTTTAGCGTTTCTTCTTCCGAAAAGAGCATTGCGTTTTCGTCTTCGGTGTTGTGCGCCGCAATAACAAAATCGATTCGCCCCAGCAGTGTGTATTTGTACTCTCTGAAAAAGTCCTGATAAATCGCGCTCTTCAGCGCTTCCTCAATAAGTTTTGTATAATCCATCTTTTTTCTTGTCGTCTCCCCTTTTCCCTTGTTCTCTTGATTTCAGACCAAGGCTTAGTCTGAAGTCTGACCAGCCATTAGTCTGATGTCTGACTAAGTCCTTGGTCTGATGTCTGACTAAGCCTTAGTCACTTTGCACAAAACGCCGTATTCGATTTCACGAGCCACCTTGAGTTGTGTTGAACCGCTTCCCGTGAACTTCGTTCTAACGATAACCCGCACTTCTCCTTCTGGCACATCGGAAGGAACACGAGCAATCACCTGTGTCGGCTTGTTCACAGTGAGTCGACGGTTCACGCGGTGCTCTTTTCCCTCGCTGTCCACGAAGAAAACGCCCTGCTTTTCGTCAGCTTCGTAGGCAATCTTGATTTTCTCGCCGTCAAGAACGATGTCGTCGCCCGCCGTGATTGTTCCGTCAGTCTTGCCCGTCGCTGCGTCTGTAACAAGTGCGATTTCTGCACCGTTTGCCTTTGTGCCTAGCACACGAACGCCCACAGCTTCAAGCGCAGAACGAAACTCCTGTGTCAACGTCAAATCGGCTGTGCGCTTGTGAACCGCAGGGTCGAAAGGTGCTTTTGCCGATTCCCAAACGCCAGACACGCGAGGCGAAATCTGCACGAGGGAATCAGCAAAGCTCTTTCCGTCAAGAAGGCAATTCTTCACTTCTTCGTCGCGCTGGTTCAATATCGCAAGCACGGAGTTTTTGTCCTGTCCCGTCTTTGTTGCGATTTTTGCGGCAATCTCGGTGTTGTGCTGTGTCTGAAGCCGTGTCAGGACTTCTGCAACGCAGTCGTTCAAGTCGTCTGTTGTCAGGTAGTTTGGGCGCAAATACACGTCCCACTCATGTTCCTTAGCCATTTGTTAAGCTCCTTAAAAATAAAATGTCATTCTCGTGGCTTAACGCGGGAATATATACAAAAAGCCCGTATCTGCACGTCAACGACGCACCAACACGGGCGATTGTATGAGAAAATAAATTGTTGAAAATACTGCCGCAGACTGTTTCAAGGCGCGATACAGTTCTAAAAAGTATCACTTTTTTAGTTGTTTCTGCTGATTGCATAGCGTTATTTTAATTGTTCATGCGTAAAATTTCCAGTAGATATACACAAAAAAGGGCTTCAAGCATTACGCTCAAAGCCCTTTTGATTTTAAGCAAATCTTAGATTACAGATTGCCGTATGTTGCGATAAACACACCTGCTGCAACAGCAGTACCAATAACGCCAGCGACGTTTGGTCCCATCGCGTTCATCAAGATGAAGTTTGTCGGGTCTTCGCTCTGTGCCACTTTATGCGCAACGCGTGCTGCCATTGGAACAGCAGAAACGCCCGCAGAACCAATGAGCGGATTGATTTTCTTGTCTTTTGGCAAGAACACATTCATCAATTTTGCCATGAGCAATCCTGCTGCAGTTGCAACGGCGAACGCTACCAAGCCCAAAACGATGATACCAACAGACTCTGCTTTGATAATCTTTTCTGGCGTCATCTGTGAACCAACGCCAAGCGAAAGAACGATAGAAACGATGTTCATCAATTCGTTTTCCATTGTCTTTGAAAGGCGAGTTGCTGCACCACTTTCCTTTACGAAGTTTCCGAATGCGAGCATACCAATCAATGGAGCTGCTGGCGGAAGCAAAAGGATTGTCAATAGCAAAAGCATCAATGGGAAGAGAACTTTCTCCATCTTTGACACTTTGCGCGGATTTGGCATGTGAATCATACGCTCTTTCTTTGAAGTCAGTGCCTTCATAATCGGAGGCTGAATCATTGGAACAAGAGCCATGTATGAATATGCTGCAACAGCGATAACGCCCATCAACTCTGGAGCAAGTTTGCCAGAAACGTAGATAGATGTCGGACCATCAGCACCACCGATAATACCGATAGCACAAGCCTGCATAATGTTGTAATTCAAGCCAAAGAGGTTCATCACCGCAACACCAAACAACGTGAAGAACACGCCGAACTGTGCCGCACCGCCAAGAATAGCGGTCTTTGGGTTTGCGATAAGAGGACCAAAGTCTGTCATCGCTCCAATGCCCATAAAGATAAGCATTGGGAAGAACTCGTTTCCAACACCAGCCTTGTAGATAATCGCAAGCATACCGTCAGGAAGGTCGCCCATTCCTGCACCAATGATGTTTACCAAAATCGTACCGAATCCAATCGGAATCAAAAGCAACGGCTCAAATCCTTTACCAACAGCAAGGTAAACGATAAGGAAACCAACGCCAATCATAATCAATGACTGCCAGCCAGGAGCTGTTCCCCAGTCTTTCTGAGGAGCTTCCTCAACCACAGGCTTGTAACCTGATTCGCTCGGCTCTTTTGCTTTCTGGTTGATAATCTGGTAAATACCAGTTGATTTTCCAATGTTCTTCAAAAACTGCACAGGGTTGATGTTATGCTCCTCACCCCAGTTTTCAGTTCCCACAATAGTTCTTTCAAGTCCTGTACCCTGACCTTTTGACTGTGCAAAAGTTGTTGTTCCAAGACTCAACACACAAGCAATCGCCATTACCGCAAAAGTCACTGCGAGAATGTGCTTACGAAATTTTATCTGTGTATCAATCATACGTCTTCTTATATCCTACTGAATCTGAGCAACAGCCTGACCATTAGCAACCTGAGTGCCAGTTGGAACAGTGAAATGAACCTTACCAGCAGCACCAGCCTTAATCTCAAGCTCCATCTTCATTGATTCAATGATGATAACAGTTGTATCAGCACTAACAGAAGCACCTTCAGCAACAGCATAGCGGAGCAATGTTCCAGCGACAGGAGCTTTTACGTCCTTTCCGCCCGCGCTAGCAGCAGGAGCAGCCGCAGGTGCAGGAGAGGCAACTGGAGCAGGTGCTGCTTTTACCACACCGCCGATTGTTGCAAGAACCTGTCCGTTAGCAATCTGTGTGCCTGTTGGAACAGTGTATGTGATTGTACCGTCTGCTGGAGATTTTACCTCAAGTTCCATCTTCATAGACTCAACGATGATAATTGTCTGTCCCTTTGTAACCTTTGTTCCGTTAGAGAAGCACTGCTTGAGCAATGTACCAGCAACTGGAGCCTTTACTTCTTCTCCGCCTGTTGTTACAGGAGCTGCTGCACTAACAGCTGGAGCTGCACCCGCTGCACCAAAAGAAACATCGTAAGATGTGCCGTTAACAGTAACGCTCATCTTGTCGCCTGCAGGACCTGAAACAACGTTGTAAGAAGCGCCGTTAACAGTTACAGTGTATGAACCGCCCTTGTTTGCTTTTGCTGGAGCAGCTTCTTTCTTTGCAAATGTGCTTGCTGCATCAACAGGTCCGTTTGCACGTGAAGCAAAGAACTTCGGAGCAACATTCGGGAACATTGCGTAAGTAAGAGTATCTTCATCAGAACCGTTACCACCAGCCTTCTTTGCCTCTTCAACCATCTTATCCCATTCTGGAGCAAGGAGGTCAGCTGGGCGGCAAGTAACAACTGCGTCCATCTTGTTAAGCTCAAGAGCCTTCTTTACGAGCTCTGGATTTGCGTCTGTCGGGAGCTTTCCGAAGCGTCCTGTGATGAGGTTGCGGAAGTCCTGTGTCATGTTTACATAACGTCCCATAAGAACGTTCATAACAGCTTGTGTACCAACAATCTGTGAAGTTGGTGTTACAAGCGGAACATAACCTGCGTCCTTGTGAACTTTTGGCAACTCTGCAAGAACTTCGTCCATTCTGTTTCCAGCATTCTGCTGTTTGAGCTGGCTCTCAAGGTTAGAAAGCATTCCGCCTGGAACCTGAGAAAGAAGAATACGAGTATCAGCTCCAAGGAATGAAGACTCAAGTGAAGAATAGTGCTTGCGAACTTCGCGGAAGTAAGCTGCAATCTCAAGAAGAAGCTTTGTGTCAAGACCTGTGTCCATGTCTGTGCCTTTAAGCATCTCTACGATTGTCTCTGTTGGTGAGTGAGAAGTACCCATAGACATAGAAGAAATTGCTGTGTCAAGAATATCAGCACCAGCTTCAGCAGCTTTCAAGAGTGTTGCAACAGAAAGACCTGTTGTTGCGTGTGAGTGAATCTCAATAGGAAGGTCAACTTTTGCCTTAATCTTTTTTACAAGGTCATAAGCGTCATATGGCTTCAAAAGACCAGACATATCTTTGATACAAATAGAATCTGCACCAAAGTCAGCATAAGTCTTTGCAAGTTCTGCATATTTCTCGTTTGTGTGGAATGGTGTTACAGCATAAGAAATAGCCATCTGGACATCAACGCCAGACTTCTTAGCAGCTTTTGTAGCACGCTCCATATTGCGAGGGTCGTTACAAGCATCAAAAATGCGGAAACAACCAATACCGTTCTTTGCAGCAGTTTCTACGAACTTGTCAACAACATCGTCAGCATAGTGCTTGTAGCCAAGAAGGTTCTGAGCACGAAGAAGCATCATGATTTTGTTGTTTGGAAGAGCTGCGTGAAGTTTGCGGAGGCGCTCCCATGGATCTTCGTTCAAGAAGCGGATACAAGAGTCGTAAGTTGCTCCACCCCAACCTTCAATATATTTGTAACCAACTTTATCGAGCTTGTCACAAATTGGCAACATATCAGCTGTTGTCATACGAGTTGCGTGAAGACTCTGGTGAGCATCACGAATTGCAAGTTCAGAAATATTTACTTTAGCCATCTTAAGCTTCTCCTCAAAAAACTACTGATTTTCTTTTTCACGCACTGCCGTTGCAATAGCCGCGACAATAGCATTTGTATCAACAGAAGGCGCACTTGCTACTGCAGCAGGAGCACTTGCAACCTCCGCTTTTTCTTCCTTGTCCCAACCCTTTGCCTTGACAAATGCACGAAGCAGGTTCATACAGCCAATAAGAATGATAAGGAACGAGAAAACGACGCACATTCCGAGCAAAGTCAAAACAGCACTCTGCCCAAGCATCTCACCAATACTCATAAATCCTCCAACTCAAAACTTGGAAAAATAAAAGACGAAAAAAACATCATCAAAAGTCATTATACAGGCTCTCAATGTTTTTTTCAATATATATGTAACAGCACTAACAGTTACTAATCATCGAAAACAACGCCTTCGCTTTTCAAATATGCAAGACACTCTTTTCTGCCGTCCCAGCCAAGCATGCTAAGAAGTTTGTTCACAAGAACGATAGGATTGTCTCCAGCCTGTATTCCAAGCACTCCCTCTGAAATAACCATCATTGTCAAAAGCACATCGTTGTTCGCATTCGTCGTTGAAACAAGATACTTTGCGCAATCTGCAACCATCTCTGGCTCACAGCCGTCGACAACATATCTCATAAGCATCTTGAAATAATCCCAAAGCATGCCGTGCAAATCGGCATAAATGCCCGTATTGTCATCGAGCCCGTCTTCAAGAGCCAGTATTCCTTCTCTGCGCGCCTTTTGTGAAAAATCATGAAGCACCTTGCACATTCCGAAAAGTTTTCTTGCTTCTGTAAGGTTTTCAAACCTTGGAACATTATTGAACATTATCATCATGTTCTCCCATAAAAATATTTTCTCCCCGCATATACTTTTATCTTCTATAGCAAAATATTCCCGCGGAACGCGCGGGAATAAATGAGCAACATATTAACGCTTTTTTCAGACGTTAAACTTATCTACTTCATCGCCAATTCGTTGAATAGAACTCTTCATTCGCTCAGACAATTCTGAAAGCACAGAACCTGTTTCGTTGATTTTCCTTGCACCGTTTGACATATCAGTCATTCCGTCCCGAATGCTGAACGTGGCATCTTGAAGATTTTTGATTTCGTCAAGAATAGCCTTATTTCCCTCGCTCATCTCAAACGATGCAGTTTTTACCTCACGAGAAGTGTCATTCATATTCTCAAGAGCAACAGAAATCTGCTTTGAGCCTTCGTTTTGCTCTTGCATTGCACAAGAAATTTCGCGCACAAGGTCTGATGTTCCACTAATACCAGCAGATACATCTTCAAAAGCATCGCTTGCAAGTTGCGATGTCGAAACAATCGATTCAATTGCAGATGTAATATTAGAAAGTTGCTTTCCAATCGTCTGAGATTGTGCGCTTGAATCCTCAGAAAGTTTTCTAATCTCGTCAGCAACAACGCTAAAGCCCTTTCCCGCTTCTCCAGCGTGAGCCGCCTCAATAGCCGCATTCATAGCAAGAAGATTTGTTTGCTCTGCAATGCCAAGAATAACACTGTTCGCTTCTTTCAGCGCCTGGCTTTCCCTCTCAATATCCCCAATCTTGACATTGACATCATTCTGGCGCTGAACACCAACAACAACTTTCTGCTCAAGAGAAGCAAAAGAGCCAGACATCTTTTCAACCGAAGAAGAAACAGAATTGATATTTCCTATCATTTCCTCAACAGCAGCACTTGCCTGCGTAACACTGCTTGATTGCATTTCAATCATTCGATTGAGAGATTCAATATTTCCTGCAATCTGATTTACTGCTCCTGCTGTCTGATGCACACTGTCAGTTTGAGCATCTACATTATTACCCATTGTTTCAATTTGGGCAATAATCTGAGAGATAGCAGCCATTGTATCTGTTGTGCTATCATTCAAAAGCTCTCCTGCATCAACAAGTTCTGCTTTGGAGTCTTTCATCGCAGATATAATTGATTGTAATTTTTCTGCAAAAAGATTGAAGCCTTCAACAATGCGACCTATTTCATTGTTTGATTTCACAGCAATGCGCTTTGTCAAATCAGCGTCCCCTGTCGCAATACCACGGATTGTGCTTTCAACAACAGAAAGAGGCTTTATCGAAACAAAAAGAACAGCAGCAGTCACCAAAAGAAGCATTATAATAAGGACTACAGCGCCTATTATCATCGTGTGGAATATAGCATTTTCCGCAGAAAAAATCGAATCTTCATAAAGAACGAGAACAAGCGTCCATGGAGTATACTCAATTTTGTTGGAAAGCAAAAGAGCCTTTCTTCCCTTTCCGTTAACGCCACGCTGGATTTTGTTTTCCATCGACTCATACATTTTCACAATCGTTTTGTATGAATCAGGATAATTTGACTTCATTGCTTCAAAATCAGCTTTGACCTTTTCAATGTCATCGCTTGCACCGACTAATTCACCATCACTTCCAAAGATAACACAAAAACCCAAATCGCCCAAATCCATTTCACGAAGCGACTCAGAGATAAGGTCAGGATTTGCTGCACCAAAAAAAAGTCCTCGCGCCCTGTCGTTAACTTTGAGAGAGCGACAAATATGAACAGTTCTCAAACCAGTTGTTTTTGCAATAACAGGGTTATTGATGTAAGTTTCCGCGCCGCCTCCCATAATCGCCTGAAAATACTCGCGGTCTTTAACATCGCTTTCGCCGCCTTTATCAGTATAGTTATGTCCCTTGCTGTTGACATATCCTATGTAGCCAAAAAAATCAGGACGCGTTGAGCTCTTTTCTTTGATAAAATCTAAAATCTTTCCGTCGTCAAGAGTTTGCGCCACATCAGACTTTGTGTAGTAATCAAGAGCATTAAAATATGATTCGAGAAGATGCTTCACAGAAACAGACGCTTGAGCAGATATTTCTTTTGCTTCAATAATAGTTGTTTCTTCGATTTTGTTTTTTGCAATAGCAGAGATAATATTTATCTGAGCAACATTAAGAACGACAACAATTGAACCAAGGACAGCAGCCATAAACAAAAAAAGGCGGCTGTTCTTTTCCTTCCTTCCAGCCAATTTATAACCTCTCTATTTTGAAAGTACATTCTATTATAAAGCCTATTAAACAAAAATAAAACACCTTTGCAAAAAAAGTTTTTTGTTAGGAGTTATAGCCTCAGGGGGAAAAATTATGTAGTAGAGACCCTTCTACAACATGTATCCGAAACCTTTATTCTACATGTATCCGAGACCTTTACTCTACATGTATCCGAGACCTTTACTCTACATGTATCCGAGACCTTTACTCACATGTATCCGAGACCCTTATACTACATTTAGTAGAAAGTATTATTCTACATGCTGAAGAGACCTTTATACAAGGACAGAAAAAAATGATTGTTATTTTGAGAAAAGAGAGAAAAGTGAACAATAGCCGAAGAATCTGCCATACGCAAAAACAGACGATTATAAAATAAGATTCAGCAGATTCTTCGACAAGCAAGACTATTTTACGATTACAGCCTGAACGATTTTCTTCGCTGTTGTAAGATTTGATGTATCGGGATGCAAAAAGCCATCAGAGCCGTCAACAGAGCCTGTTCCAGAAAGGCTAAGAAGGATTTCGCCATCAGACGAGCCAAAATCCGCAGGGATTTTTGCGCAATAAAGGACAGAAGGTTGTCCGTTTACGCCGCTGTTTTTCTTTGTGTAAAAATCATTGTAATCAAAACTTGTATTGAACTCGGCATTTATAAAGTACGCTTTGTTCTCTATTTCTGCTTTGAAGATAACGCCACCTTTAGGCGTTGCGCTTGTTACAGCATCAACAAAGTTTTTTTCAATAAAATCATCCATAGTCGGCTGCCCATTGACCTTTTTCAAAGCATTATACCAAATCGGAAGCGATTCTGGACGACCTTCTTTCGGACTAAAGATAAAACTTTTCTTGCTGGCCTTTTTTGTAACATAGAGAGTTTTTACAAAATTACCTTTTTCGTCTTCAAGCCAGATTGCAAACTGAGGCTCGCTTTTCGCTTTCCAATGTTCCCCTGCTCCGACGCAAACAGTTATTTCTTTTGCGAAAATCGGAATGCAGGAGAACAACGCCGCCAAGATTAATGATTTCTTCATATTTTCCTCTACCAGTCTTTAAGATAAAACAAAGTATAACATCTATAGCGACGCATTTCTATATCTTTAGGCTCTCCAAACCTCGTTTGAAATCTCTTTCACTAAAGAAATTTTTCTCCACTGCTCTTCTTCCGTGATTTTGTTTCCAACTTCGCAAGAAGCAAAGCCGCACTGAGGGCTCAAAGACAGTCTTGAAAGCGGAATGAACTTTTCTGCTTCGTGTATTCGCTCGATAACGCTGGATTTGTCTTCAAGGTCTGCCCTTTTTGTCGTAATCAGCCCAAGAACGACATGCTTGTCTTCGCTTACTTTTGAAAGTGGCTCAAAACCTCCTGAGCGCTCATCATCATATTCAAGATAAAGAGTATTTACGTTTTCTTTTTTGAATACATAATCTGCAACGCTGTCATAAGCGCCGCTCGTAAAGTATGTAGAGCGATAATTTCCGCGACAAATATGAGTGTTAATCTCCAAATCAGAAGACTTTCCCTCAATAGAAAGATTGTTCACGAGCAAAAGTTGTTCTTTCACAGCCTTCAAATCAATGCCAAAACTCTTGTATCTCTCTTTCGCCGCGTCTCCGACAATCGCTCCCCATGTGCAATCATCAAGCTGGAGAGTGCGACAGCCAGCGTCATAAAATTGCTTTATTACATTTTTGTATGCAAGCGCTATATCATTTATGAGTTCTTCGTTTGTCTTGTAAATCTTTCGAGTTGCTTCATAATTAGAAGGAATAATAAGTTGCTGAAACAACTGCGCAGGAGACGGGATTGTCTGCTTTGCTTCGACGCCAGAACTTTCAAGACTTTTCAGGAATGAAAAATCTTTTACGAATGGATGCTCTGTTGCTTTCAGCTTTCCGACAAGATAAGTTTTTTCCAAGTCTGCAACAACGCCGTTGAATTGTACAGAGCCACCTTCTTTTTCATGCGCAACGCCATCAAATCCCCAGAAGAAATCCAAGTGCCAAAACTTTCGGTTGAACTCGCCGTCAGTAATGTAATAAAGTCCTGCTTTCTTTTGCTTTTCAACCAGTTCTGCAATACACTTTCTCTTCACGTCGTCAAACGCTTTTGCAGAAATCTCTCCACGCTCAAAATTCTCTCTTGCCTTTTTTAGCGCTTGTGGGCGAAGATAACTTCCAACTGTGTCAAAATGTGTCTTTCTTTCCATAATATAGAACCTTCTTTGCTTTGTTTTCTTGAAAGCGATTATATAAATTTTCAAAAAGCGTGAAAAATACTTATTTTCTTTGCTTCACGATAGTTTTTTTCTATGGCAGACAAGTCTTATATTTGTTAATATTCTGCTATGACGTTGCAACAGTTAAAATATGCCGTGGCGGTGGCAGACACAAAAAACATCACAGAAGCCTCCCGCCGTGTTTTCGTGTCGCAGCCAAGTCTGACGGCTTCGGTGAAAGACCTTGAGAGAGAGATGGGAATTGTTATTTTCTCAAGGTCAAACAAAGGTGTCACAATCACTAATGAAGGCGATGAGTTTCTGTCGTATGCAAGGCAAGTTCTTGAGCAAGCCGCACTCCTTGAGGAGAGATATAAAGGGAGCGAAAAGGGAAGCACTATATTTTCAGTGAGTTGTCAGCATTATTCTTTTGCGGTCAATGCATTTGTTGATGTTATTCGAAAGTTTGGAGGCTCTTCTTATGATTTTACTCTCCGCGAAACGCAGACACACGAAATCATCGAAGACGTTTCACATTTGAAAAGCGAAATCGGAGTCTTGTATATAAGCAAACGAAACCGTGATGTAATCGAAAAATTGGCAAAGAAAAACAATCTTTTGTTTGAGCCGCTTTTCAAAGCGCCTCTTCATGTTTTCATTTCGACAAAAAACCCGCTTGCCAAAAAAAAAGAGATAGCGCTTTCTGACCTTTCGCCCTACCCGTATCTCACTTATGAGCAAGGGGATTTCAATTCGTTTTATTTTGCAGAAGAGCCGCTTTCGCCAATAGATTTTGAGTGTCCAAAAAATATAAAAGTGAGAGACAGGGCAACACTTTTCAATCTTTTAATCGGGCTTGATGGCTATACGATTTGTTCTGGAATCATAAGCCGTGAGCTAAACGGAGCGGATATAATTTCGCGCCCTCTTTCAGTCAAGGACGCTATGACAGTAGGATATTTGCACCTTCGCGGAATGAAGTTCTCACGATACGCTCTTTCGTATATCGAGGCTCTAAAAAAATACATTCCTAAAGATTTCGAGCAATGAGAGAAAGCCCTGAGATAATAAGGAATGCGATAACGATGTTCTTTGCGCTCTTTTCGTTTATGGCACGGCTGCATTTTGTGCCAGCGAAAAGACCCGCAAGGGCGAAAGGAATGAGCATGAGCGCAAGTTTTGCACTAGAGAGCGTTATGACACCAAAGAAAAGATAAACAATGATTCTGAATGTGTTTTCAACGATAAAAACAGCGCTGATGTTCGCTTTGAACTCGTCAGAAGATTTTGACGCGCGACCAGCATAAGCGGCAAGAAGCGCGCCCACGCCAAAGAGCCCGCACAGCAAGCCAGAAAAAAGCCCGACAATGGCAAGAAGGATTTTGGACAGTTCTGCCTTCTTCTTTGCTCTTTCACGCAAATACGTTTCAATTGCCACGAAAATCACAACTGCGCCAAAGAAGATTTTGAGGTATTTTGCATTGACGCTCTTCAGCAAAAAAGCGCCGACAATGCTTCCAGCCAGAACAAGAAGAGATAGCGGGATAACGATGGAAAGATTCAGCTTTTTTCGGTTTTGCAATGTCAGAATAAAGTTTGCAGGATAGCCCAAGAGAAGCTCAGTCGGAGAAATATTCAAGTTGTTGACGCCAAAGCCAAGAATTGAAGTAAAAACAAGCGTGTTAGCAAAGCCGCACAAACCTTTTACAAAAAAAGCTACAAAAGTTGCAATAATCCATAAAAGCATAATATATGCCTTGAATTATAGCAAATTTTGTCGCTCCTTTTCAAAAGCCCTTATAAAAAATTATTTCTCTTCTTTACTTTCCAACAATTGCAAAAGAGTCATTCCCCGCTTCTTTCGCTGTCAAAAGCGCAGTAGAGGCGCAATAATAAATATCTACGAATGTATTTTCAATCTGAGGGCCTTTGCACCAGCAAATTCCTGCAGCGCTTTTGATGTTTTGCGATTTTATGGCGCTTTGAAGGTCTGACACCTTTTTTGCGACTGAATCGACATCAAAAACATTTCGCATAAAGACCGCAAAGACATTTTTATCACATCTGCTTTTCAAATCAGCAATGCGAAATGAAGAGATGAGCGTATTTGCAAGAGCGATAACAGTGAAATCGCTTTTGAGGCTGTCAATCTCAACAAGAACAAGAGCGCCTATCTCGTCGTGCTTTTGATGTTCGATGACACCGCTTACTACTCGCTCAAACTCGATTTTGTTAGAAAGCCCCGTAAGATAATCGCGATTGGAAAGCTCAAATGCCTGCTTTATTTTCTTGTCCCTTTTCACCCGTAAAGCGATAAAAGCGAAAAGAAAGACGATAATCGCGAGCAACACAAAAATTATAGAAGATAAAATAAGCGTAAGACCGTGCATACAATAATTATAGCGCAAAAATCTCCTCATCAAAAGAAAAATGTGATATAGTGCTTTTTCTGAGGAGACAAAATGAAAGAAAAGATAATTTACCGCTCAAAACACACTTTTACTTTCACTTGCGGAATGTTTTTTATGCGCTTTATGTTCCCGCTTACAAACATAATGTTCGCTATTGAAGAAAAAAACGACGAAGATTTGCAGTTTTTTCTTGGATATTCAGCGTTTATTCTTGCCATTTCGCTCGTTTTGGCGATTTATGATAAAACAAGGTTCGCCCTGACAAGCAAAAGCCTCATCATCACAAGAACATTCCTGAAAAAGACATCGACAATTTATCCGTTCAGCGCAATAAAAGGAATTTCCCTCAGCGAAGATTTAAGAACAAGTTTCAAACAACCACAAGCCTACACATTCAAAATCAAAATCGACAACATCATAGAAGCCTACAAGTTTTTGGAGCTTTCAGAAAAATCCATAGAGCGCCTCTGCCAGATAAGCACAGACAAAAAAAGCACAACAACAAGAAGAGAGATAAAAACAACAAAAAGCATCTCTCCATACATTCTCGTCATTATTTTCAACACAGCCTTTGTCTTGTATTTCGCCATTCTCTTTGTGCGCTCACTCTTTTAGTGCCGATATTTTTTGTATGGAAAACAATAATAAATCGCTCATAAAAAGATTCATTGATTTAACCGAAAAGTGCTGCATAAAACCTTGCGCAGACAACTCAAGGAAAATCTTTTTGCTCATTTTCATCTTTTTGGCGCTCGTAAGCGGCATAAAAGGCTTGCCGTTCATTGAGTTCTGGAGACAATTCGGAAAATCGCTCGGAATATTTTTGCTTTCATGGAGCCTTTGCCTCGCCCTTCTTCTTCTGGTGCGAAAAGCGCTTCCCCGCTTTATCCGCTTCTTTTATTCAGTCGCATTTTTCGTTTGCGAAATGAAGATAATATACAACATCGCTATAACCTTGCGCTATCGATACCATTCAGTCCAAAGTATCGCTTTCTTCGGGCTCTTCGTTGCAATTCTGACGCTTTTTGAGCTCCACTTTCGCGGAAAGGAGAGCGACTAAATGACAATAAGACAAAAACTCTTTTCATTGCAAGACATCGAATACAAAAACTTCATTCGACCGATTATCCCGAACATAAGCGAAGAAAATATCATAGGAATACGCGTGCCTGCCTTGCGAGAAGTCGCAAAAACGCTGTGCAAGAACGAAGACGAGAAAAATGCGTTCTTAAAAGACCTTCCTCACAAGTATTTTGAGGAAAATATGCTTCACGCGCTTTTGATAACGCTCGAAAAAGACTTTGAGCGCGCTCTTTCGCTCTTGGACGCCTTCTTGCCGCACGCTGACAGCTGGGCGCTCACAGACCAAAAGTCCCCCGCAATCTTCAAGAAGCGAAAAAAAGAGCTTTTGCCCTACATCGACAAATGGATTTCGAGCAAAAAGACATACACTGTCCGCTATGCAATCCACCTTTTGATGCAACAGTTTTTGGACGACGATTTCAATCCCTCATACCTCGAAAAAGTTGCTGCCGTCGAAAGCGATGAGTATTACGTCAATATGATGAGAGCATGGTACTTTGCGACAGCGCTTTCAAAGCAGTATGAGGCGACAATCCCCTATCTTGAGAAAATGCGGCTCGATGAATGGACTCACAACAAGACAATCCAAAAAGCAATCGAAAGCCGAAGAATAACAAACGAGCAAAAAACATATCTTCGCACGCTCAAAAAACTTACAAAGCCCGTCAGTGAGTCGGAATGAGCTTTATAAGACTTTATAAACGCCGCCAGTGACTCGGAATGTGCTTTGTAAAACCTTATAAAGGTCGCCAGTGAGTCGGAACGAGGTTTGTAAAACCTTATAAATGTCGCCGGTGAGTCGGAATGTGCTTTGTAAGATTTTATAAACGCCGCCAGTGAGTCGGAATGTGCTTTGTAAGACTTTACAAACGTCGCCGGTGAGTCGGAATGTGCTTTGTAAGACTTTACAAACGTCGCCGGTGAGTCGGAATGTGCTTTGTAAAAAAAAGGAGAGAGAAATGTCAGAAGTGGCAATAAGAATAATTGTTTTGTTCGCGTGGCTTTTTACAAGTTTTATTACAGGCGTCATTATGGACTCGATGTTTGTAGACTTTGAGGACATTGTGCTTGCTTCTTTTGTGCTTTTGTCGCTCTTTTTGCTCGTTTATATTGCGCTTGTGAACTACAGCGAGCGAAAATCTCCGCTTCTGCACCCGAAAAACAGCGCAGTTTGTGGCGCTAATATTCTTTTTCTGGCGCTTTTCCGCTCAATGCAAAGCGCGGGCGCTATTGAAGAAGATCGTGCTTTTTTGCTTTATATAATCACGACTATCAGTGCTTTTGTTCTGAACTTGCTCGTTTTCGATGCGGATTCTTATATTCCCAAAGAGCGCTTTATTGAGCAAAAGGTGGTCAAAAACGAGATTAAAAGGGATTTTGAGGAAGGAAGTGAGTTCGATATTGGAGTTTTTGACTCGGACAAATACGAAATCGACATAAATTACAGCGCACAATACTTCGACAAGAGCGAAAAGGACGCATCGATACATTTTCAGAACGCCACGTCTTCGGGGCTCAACAAAAAAGGCTGGTATTATGCCGAAATTGAGAACAAGGCAATGCGTGATTATCCTATTGCCGAAAACGCTGACTTCGATGAGTTTTTGCTAGCGTTGGCAAAAAAGAACGCAAGGCTTATTCAGCCGATTTATATGTGCTCATATTACGTCAACGGATGGGAGGGCGTCATTGAGCTTTGCGCAAAAATCACGGAGAAGTCGCTTTCGCCTCAAATGCAAGTGATAATTTATTTTTCTCAAGACGACATTGATGATTTTATTGAGAAAATGGCGTCAATGAAGGGCTTGAGCGAAAATATGCGCGGATATTTCAAGTGGCAGTTCAAAGGCGACTTTGAAAGTCTTTCGGAGCAAAAAAGCGTCAAGAAATGGGGCAAAACAACGTTTTTTGACAACAGCATTGTTTTGAAAACGCGCGATAAAAGCGTTACAATTATCAAAAAAGCAGATTATATACGCCTTGAGATTTTATAGGAGAACAAATGAAGAAAAGCACACGGTTTTACATTATTCTTGCAATCAGTTTTATCATAAGCGTCCTTGTTGTGCCCTCTCCAAAGATGTCCTCAAGGGAACTTATCGCTATTGACCAGATGGAAAAGGGAAAGTTTCATCATTCGGCTGATATAAGCACGCTAAAAGCCTTTCAGTACAAGGCTAGCGGCTGGGGTGTTGTTGCACTGGCGGCTGTTTTGACGGCGCTTCTTTATCCGCTTTCATCATTCTTGGCAGGAAGCGCGGACGACAAAGATAGCGGCAAAAGTCTTTCCGAAATCACGGGCAAAGTGCAAAACAAAGCCGATAGCGAAGAGCTTTCGGGGCTTTCTGGTGAAATCGTTTTGTTTTTCAAGCAGGAGATGGAAAAAAGGTTCAAGAACACTACGATACACAAAATATTTTTTGAAATCGGCGAGTATTGGAACGAAAACGAAGAGGAATGTGCTGACTTTCACCTTGTTATCGCTCCTGATGATGAAAGCGATGAAGCGGGAGATTATATTGACGCAAATGACACTAACTGCATTCGCTATCAAGGTTTTTCACCTCTTAAAACATACGCTCTTGAATATTGTGATGCTGTGAAAATCGCGAAAAGTGTTGTCGAGCAAATAAAGCGCAATTTTGATTTTAGAGGCTACAATCTTTCGGACGACTTCAAGATTTTTGACCTTGTTCAATACGATTAATGACTTTGGGGGAGCTTTATGGAAATGATATTTTTAATCGCGTTGGCGCTCTTTTCGTGTGCAACAACAAAATCACACTACACTAGCGAAATTGTTGCCGAAAGAATAGTTTTGCCACAAGAAGAAAACGATGAGATGTTCTTTTTTGAGCAAGTCAAAGGCTATCTCTACATTCACCGCTCAGATGGAAGCACTTGGAATATTGATATTGATTATCCGCTATCGATGAACTTTGAGCCAACGCTTCATGAAACAAAAGAAGGCTTTTTGCTCGATTTTGGAAAAGACGACCATCGCTTTTTCTTCAAGGAAATAAAACGAGAGCCGCATCTTGTCAAAATCGGAGCAAAAGAAATTCAGCCAATAAACATAAAATCTTTGAGCGAAATATCTTTCTTGATAGAAAACACCTTCAAGCAAAAATAATCGCCCTTTTGATTTTATTCTTCCGCGTCAGAAGCGCCGTTCTTCGAGAACTTTCCAACTGCTTGCGTAAGTTTGTCGATGTTGCTGAAAATACTTTCACCAGCAGAGGCTACCTTCCCGACTTGGCTCTTGATTTCATCGCCGGCACTTTCAGCCCCTTTCGACGAAGCCATAATATTTCCAAATCCCTTCTCAAGCGACTTCGCATTCTCCCAACTGGTGTTTATTTGCTTTGTTCCCTTCTCGCTATCAAGAATCAATCGCTTTGAAGCACGCTGAATATCATCGATGACGCTCTTAATTTCCTTGATACTGTCAAGGATTGTATCAGAAAGACGTCGTATTTCTGTTGCAACGATGTGGAAGTTTTTTCCAGCCTCTCCAGAACTTGACGCTTCAAGTTCTGCGTTGAAGGCGATGATTTTCGTTTGATCCGCAACATTGTTGATAATGCCGACGATATCCCAAATGCCGTTCATCTTCGTGTTCAACTCTTTGATACCGTCAGTCGTGAGCATATTTATATGCTTGATTTCCTGCAAATCACGAACATTGCTTTGAAGCGCCTCTGTTCCTGAGCGCACCGCTTCCGTAATGCTGTTGAGAGCCTCGCGAATCTCTTTTTCGTGGTCTTGGTTTGCAAGGTCCATAACATAGTGATGGCAGTTTTCCCTTCGATTGAGACCGTTGAAAATTGCGACAGCCATCTGCTCACAACTGCTGTAACCACAAGCGCCACAGTTATAGATGTCAGATTTGCTGTGTTTTCCCATGCTGATATAAATCTGCTGCAATTCTTCGTTTGTCGGCTCTTTTATAAACCTCTCGACAACAGAACTGCGGTCTTGATATGCTCGCTCATAAATGCCCGGCTTCCAAAATGCGTTCACAGTCTTTTCCAGCTTTTTCAAAGCGCCTTTATTCGGCTTGCTACCGCCTGTGTTCCACTGCTCACGCCTTGCCCTCGCTCTGCTTTCAACCAAATCCTCAAGCTCATCAAGAGGAAGGTCTTTGTTGACCGTTCCGCCTCCACGATTGCAGCCTTTATCGCAGTTCAAGCAGTCAACGAGCTGATAATACGGATTGCAGCCCGCTTCAATAGAGCGGTCAAGCCCCGCAAGATATTCAAAAACCGCAGGCTGTCCCTCAATCTTTCGGGTCTTTGATGAAATGCCTGGAACAAAGCGCTCCGCCGTTCGCATAAGACCACCAGGAGTTGAATACAAGACAGCACGCTCAGCAGGCGGATTGTCGTAATCAGTTTTTGGGAAAGAAGACAAATCAATGCCGTTTTGCTTGAAGTAAATATCCAGATTTTTCATCGTGACATTGTAATCGCCACGACCGTTCTCGTCGAACTCACGACGCTTCGCAAAACACGGAGAAATGACTGCAATCTTGCAATCCCGATATTGCGGATAATAGTGTCGGATACATTCGACAGTGTGAGCCATCGGACTGTCGCCTTTTGCAAGATATTTAATCAGCTGCGGGCGATAGATTTCGACAAAACTCACCAGCGCAGGACACGGCTGAGAAATCATCAATTTTGGATTCTCGTTTTTCAGCTGCTCGACGTAGCTCTTCGTTGTAAGCTCCGCGCCAAAACCGACATCAAAAACAGCCCTGACACCAATAGATTTCAGCCAGCCGTTCAAGTTCAAGTCTTTTCCGGCAAAGTTCACGGCAACCGCAGGCGCTACAATCGCGACCATCGAAATTCCCGCCTTCAAGTCGTGGAAAAACTCTTCCATATCGTCGATACCCGTTCTTGCGCCATGCACACAAGCATCGATACAAGTTCCGCAACCGATACACAAGTCGTGATTTATCGACACATGGTCGCCAGAACCATTGTTGCACATTTTTACAGGACAAACGCTTATGCAACGATGGCAATTACAACATTTCTCAGGATCTACTTTTATAACAGGGCGAAGATGTTCCGAAGTTGAGTATTCATTCATAAGCTTTTACCGACAAAAAATTAAAATATACAACTAAAAGAGTCATACTTATTCTTAATTATAAGCCAGATTCAAGAAAATACAAAAAAATTATCTCCAAATTTAAGGTTTTAGCATAAATACACGTCATTCCGACTCACCGACGGCGTTTCCATAATCGTGGAAAGCACGTTCCGACTCACTGGCGGCGTTTCCATAACTGTGGAAAGCTCATTCCGACTTACTGACGACGTTTCCATAATCGTGGAAAGCTCATTCCGACTCACTGACGGCGTTTCCATAATCGTGGAAAGCTCATTCCGACTCACTGGCGAGCTTTGTAAAACCTTATAAATGACATTCCGACTTACTGGCGGGCTTTGTAAGACTTTATAAACGGCGTTCCGAGTCACTGAAGGGCTTTGTAAAACCTTATAAACGACATTCCGACTTACTGGCGGGCTTTGTAAGACTTTATAAACGGCGTTCCGAGTTACTGGCGGGGTTTGTAAAAAAATATGGCGAGAATATGATACAATTATTTTTAATGGTTTTATAAATTTTTATTACTGCTTGTAATACCATAACTTGCGCTAATTTTTGGCATAACTAGTTTTATTCACTGTATACAGAATGTAAACAGAAAAAGGAGCAAGAAAAAAATGAGCAGATACAAGCAACCGTATTGTTTATACAAGCGCGGCAAATATTGGTATTACAAAACATACGCCCTCGACGGCTCTCGAACTTGCGGAAAAACAACACACTGCACAAGCAAAAACTCGGCTCGGATTTATTGCGACAAGCTCTTTTTGACTGGCTCGCTTGTTACTTCATCAAAAAAGTTTGCTGATTATGCCGCGGGCTTCTTTGATAGCGATAGCGTATATCTTTCTGACAGAAACAAGCCGCTTTCAAAAAACACGCTTTTATCGTATCGACAACTTTTGAAAAATCGGGTTCTGCCATATTTTGAAAAAATGGATTTATCAGAAATCACGCATAGCAAAATAAAAGCGTGGAGAGCTTCGCTCCTTGCTGACGGCTTGGCGGTCAATACTATTCAAGTGTGCGTTCTGGTCTTGAATATCATATTCAAGTCGGCGGTCAATGACAATCTTATTTCTTCCAATCCTGCCGAAAATCTCCCTGCGCTCCAAAAAGATAGCGTGCGCGATTCGTTCACTCGTGAGGAAGTGCGCGCCGTCTTTCGCTCGGCGGGCGTTAATAGCGCGTTTGTCTTGCTCCTCGCATTAACGGGTATGCGCTTTTCTGAATTGTACGGTGTTACTGAAAATGACATTGTGCAAATTGACGGCGTGGACTTCGTGTATTTACAACAGCAAAAAGACAAAGACGGTGAGTATATCCCGCTAAAAACAAAAACTGCGCGATATATTCCGCTTTCTCCTCGGCTCGTGCCGTTCGTGCGGTCAATGAATACAAAAAATGCACAATCGGCTATCCGCAATTCCTTGCGCCCTGTTTTCGCTTCTTTGGAAAATGCAAAAGAAAGAAAGCTATCTTGTCATTCGTTTAGACATTTTTTTATCACTGACGCAAAAGCGCAAAATATAAACCCGCAAAAAGTAGAAGTAATTGCGGGTCATACCCTTTCGGGCATTGAAAAAACATATACCAATTTTAAGCCGTCCGATTTAATCGATATAATCGGCTGGCAAAATGAAATGCTAGATTATCTCAACAGCGCAATTTAACGAATAAAAAGCCCGTCGCAATTAAGCATATTATCAATAACAAGCCCGTAACGATTAAAGCTATTAAAAAGTTGCGCTCTTTAATCTTCTCTTTGAGATACGCTTCTTTCGTTTCGGCTATCTTCTGTTGTTGTCTCTCGATTGTCGCTTGTGCCTGTTGCGTTTCCCTCTCGTATCTCGTTAATGAGCTTCTCAAGTTCCGCGTCTGTTCCCGCGCTTCCTTGAGATTGTTCAATAAGTTCTCCGATTCCGTCCGCAATATCTCGGCTTCGCTCCTCAATTCTGATAGCGTTTTCTCTCGCGTCTGCCTGTCGTTCTTGTAGCTCTGCAATATCGTTTCGAGTTTCGCTATCTGCGCTTCCGATATTGTGTATGTCTGTGCTTTTGCAACTGACAAGGCAAGAAAGAAAAACAACACAAAAAATAATCTGTGCAAGGCTTCCTCCTTTCATTTTTTTATGCTTCCCGTTACTTGCGCTATGTCTGTCCACGTCGTGAAAAACAACATCAGAATGCAAGCTGTGGCGGGTATGCCAAAAGCTGCCGTGATTGCTTTCCAGTCAAGCCGATAGAACACGCACAAAAGCCCCGCAACAAAAGAAACAAGCGCAAACAAAAATGCAAGCAGTCTTCGCATAGAAAATGCTCCGTCCTCTTCTTGAAAAATATTAGCCCTTGTATTTGTCATTTTTTTCTCCCGCGCCTTTTTAGCGTGTGGCGGCAATGCCGAATTCTTTCCACTGCTCGCTCTTAAAAGCAAGTTTCACTCTCTTCCTGCAATCAATCATAACGCCGTCAAGCACTTTGAGAACGTCTGCCATTTTGGCGGTGGTTACTTTAAGCTCGGCTTTGAGTTTTTCCTGCTCGGTGTCAAGCCGTGAAAGTTCATCAACACATTCTTTCAAGCTCTCGGCGGTTTTCTCTTCCAGTCCGACTTTCAAAAGTTCTGCTTCGTGCGCCTTTACTGCGTCGCTCAAAAGTCTTGCGTCTGACAATTTCTGTGCAAATGGTGTTGTAGCCATAATAAAAATCTCCTTGCCCTTTTCTTTTGGGCTTCTTCCCGATTGTTTCGGGTATCTTCCTTTTCTCTTTGGGTATCTTCCCGACGCTTTCGGGTATCTTCCTTTTTGTTTCGGGTAACTTCCCGACGGCTTCGGGCAACTTCCTTTTTCTTTCGGGCTTCTTCCCGCGCCTTTTGGATTAAAACATTTTTCTCTCTTCCTCCTGTTGCTTATGGGATATACGCATACAAAATGCTGTAGTAAATATCGAGTGCCTTAATTGGCGGCTCGTGTGGGTCTTCCAAAAGTTCGCCTGCATTGTTCACAACTCTAAAATGAGTTTTTGACTTTCCGCCCTGCTTTATCTTTTGAATAAGCGCGTCAATGTGGCGGTGCTTATTTTGGACTGACGGATAAAAGGTGGTTTTTCCGTCCTTGAATGTTCCCACTTCGCAAAAATGCCCGTCGCTTTCAAGCACTCGCAAAAAGCGGTTTATGATACTCGCGCTGTCGGTGATGTTGTCGAGTCCGTCAATTCTGTGTGTGTCTTTGCTCCAGTTCCAAACGTCGTTGATTTGCTCGGCGGTCAATGTCTTGTTTGCTTTCATCTGTGCAACGTCTGCACAAGAAATAAAGAAACAACCGATTTTCTGTATCTTTTCATTAAGTCTTGGGTCGTTCTGTTTGATATGCTCCAAAATAAAATCTCCTTTTTATGCTAACGGATTCCAACTTGTGCGCGTGGCTTCGTGGCGGTAACTGTCGCTCACAATGTAGCGTGTCGGGTGCTGTGCGATGTCTGACATAACCGCGTATCGTGCCGCGTCGTATGGGTGGTCTTCAAGCGATGTGTCAATGTCTTCTTGACAATTCGGGTTCGGCGTTAGTGCGGGTATCGTTCGGATAAAGCCCTCACATTCGGGAGCGACTGTCAACATTGGAATTCCGTTATGGTCCGTGTTCTCTAACATTTGATAAAAAAGAATAAGTCCGTTCTTTCGGTCGTTGTTTCCTTTTATCATCTGCCAGCCGTATTTTTCAAAAACTTCTGCAATGCTCGGTGCGTCGTCGGCTTTGTTCCAAATTGCGGGGTCTGCAACGCAACAGCTTACGCCCTCCGTGCTTGCAATTTCAAAAGCCCGCTTGGCTAGACTGTCGCTTCCCTCTTTTACTCCTACATTATATTCTCCCTCCTTGCAACCGTATATTTCTCGATACATATACATTCTGCCCTCTGCGTTGACTGTCCAAAACTGCAAGTCATAAGGGCGTGAAAATCCCCAGTCCATAGAGCAAAATTTAAACCAGTAACGGCTATCAAGTATGAAATGCGGTTTAACGTGCGTTTGTCTGTTAAAAATAGAAAAGACGTTTCCCGCGAAAATATCCCAGTTTCCCTCCAAAAGTGCCCTCCTTTGGTGTGGCGGTAACATCATCATTTTTGCTTCATAGTCGGGGTCGTTCTGCATTAAGATTTTATTGTCGTAAAGCGTGGACGGAATAAAGCAACTTGAATAAACGCGCTCGCTTCCGTCTGCAAGTTTTACCGCCGTTTTATAAATCTTGTTCGGCTCTTTGCCGTTCATAAAGCGTTGCTTTATCCACCCTTGCCCTCTTCCCCCAGGATTGCCCGTGCCTCTGATGTAGCTTTTGTTTCCTGCTGCGCTTCTCAAGCGTGATTGCATATAATCCCACGCATACGGGCTTGGATAGTTTCCGAGTTCGTCAAAACCGACGTATGAAAATTGCTGTCCTTGATAGATTTCAACGTCCCTGTCGCTTTCAAGATATGCAAATTGGATTGTCGCTCCGTTTGGAAAAAAATAGATATTGTTTCCTAGTGCGTTCTTTTGCTTGAATTGCGCTCCCATTGGCAAATATAATTCGTTTGCTCTTCGCAAAAGCTCGCCTAATTGCACGGTGGTTTGTCTGAAGATTATTGCGCGGTATGTTCTCGCATATTTCACTACGCCTGAAAAGCAGTCCATTAAAAGAAAGTCGCTTTTTCCGCCTCCTGCCGCTCCTCCATAAAATAATTCTGTGGCGGGACAAGATAGCGCGATTGCTTGCTTTGGCTGCGGCTTCCACAAAACACTCATTGCTCGCCCTCGCTTTTAGGTGCATTGACGGCGTTCCATTGGTCAACGTCCTTTTCTTTGTCTGCAAGCATAATGACAGGCATTTCCGCCTTGATTTCTGGTGCTTCTCGAATTAAGTTGTAGTATTTCATCAACTTTGTTTGTGCTTTGTCGCGGTCGGTCAATACAATTCTAACGCCGTCTGCAAGCGGTATGATTTGTGCAATACATTTTGCTTTATCTCCCATTTCGTCGAGTGAGTTTTTTAATTGTCCGTTTTCGTCGATGATGTCGGCGGGGTTGTAGGTGGCTTGGATAAAAAGGTCGTGCAAAAGACGAAAGATATTTTCTGCGTCGGCTTCGGGCTGTACGCTCTCAATGAGAAGTTTTATTGCTGTTTTTACATTCGGCTTTTTGAGAAGTCTATTTGCTGTTACGGCTGCGCTCGCTTCGTCCTGCCCCGTAGCTTTCATTGCAGCTCTCGTGCCGTTCCAAAAGCAAGCGTCGTCTGTGCAAAATGCTAAAACAAATTCCCGCTCTCTAGCCTTTAAGCCCTCGTCCCACATTTACAGTGATAAACCTACTTTTGACAAAAGCATTGTACACGTTAGCGCAATTATTGCTTTGAAAATGTAGTCAACAATGACTGTCCATTTTTCCGCGCGCGTTTGAAGTGGCGCAAGCTCTAGGGCTTCTATTCGTTTGTCGTGTGCGTTAAGTGCTTTTTTTACTTCCTCAATGTTGGTCTGCTTTTCTTCCAGGGCGCGCAAGCGTTCGCTTTGTTCTGTGTACAAGTTCAAAAATCTTGACACTGATTTTTGCAATTCTGAAATATCGCGCTCCTGCAATGCTTCTTGCGTTAGCATTTGCTCAAGCCGTGAAAGTTTGCCTTCAATGTTGGTCAAGCGATAGTTCATTGTTTCAAGTTCTGCCGATTCTGCCATTTTCTCTTTCTCCTCGTTCTTTCTAAAAATTACTCTGTGCGCTTCCAGATTCGGATTGTAAAGTTCGTCGGGCGGGTTTCTCCGCTTCCTGTTTCGAGTGTTTCGTGTTCCGGAACATAAAATGTTTCGTTTCCCTCGTTTGAAATTCCCGCGCTTCCGCCGTTCCACGTTCCCGCTCTGTTGCGTGTGAATGGAATAAAGCTGTTTGGGTCGCCTGACGCTCTGACATACTGCGCCTCGATAGTGTGCTTGTGTTTTTGGATTTCCTGCTCTTGAATTACAAGCTCTTCTCCCGCGTTGATAAAATCGTTTGCATTTCCTCCGTTTGCTCTAAAAAATGCTCCTTGAAAATCCATTTCTTTCCATTTCGTATTTTTCCAAAAAGTCGCGGGTTCTGCTGTCGTTGGGTATTGCACATAAACCGCGCCGATAGGATACGGGCAATAATCCTCAATAGCCTTTTTTCTGTCCTCTATTTCTTTTTTTGCAATGGGCTTTACAACCTGCGCAAAGAAGTTTGTAAATTGCTGCTTCAAAAAATACTTTGTAACGAATTTCATTGTCTGCTCCTTGTTGCTTTATTCATCAAGAGTGAAGTTTGAAAAATCAATGTCTGTGTCTTCGTCGGTCTGCTCGTTAATTATTTTGTTAAGTTCATTGACTGCGGCTAATCTCTGCTCGCTTTCCATTGCCGCCGATAACTGAATTGCTTTGTTGCGGTTGGTAACTTCATCTGCAAGCGCGTTGTTTCTTGCCCTCTCTTCGTCTTCGATTGCGTCCCCTCTCGCCTTTGCTTCTGCTGCAATAAGTTCTTTTAGCTCTTTGACTGCGGCTTTTATGTCGTTGGCGTTTTTTTGGATTGCGCTATTCATTGATGTTGCGTCGTCTTCGTTGTGCGCTATCCAGTCCGCAATTTCTTTGAGGTTGTTCAAGGCTTCTGGTGCTTCTGCAACAACGCGGGCGATAGCGTCTGAAACTTCTTTTTTCACGCTTCCAGCTGTCGTTTCGTCGCCGTTCAAAACTTCGATTGCGTCCGTGTTGGCTCTGATTTTGTCTTCAAGCAAAGTACACGCTTCTTTTCGCTCTGTTTCTTCGGCTGTAATTTCCGCCTTGCGCTCGTTGGTCGCGCTAGAAAGTTCGGCTCTGATTGCCTTTGCTGTTGTTGCAATTTCTGCGCTTCGCTCTGTGGCTTCATCTTTAACTGCCTTTGCTCTTGCGCTCTGCTCGCCTGTAATTGCGTTTTCTCGCTCGTCGGCTTCGTCTTTTATCTCGGCTCTGATTGTGGCGGCGGTGGTTGCAATTTCTGTGCTTCGCTCTGTGCTTTCTGCTTTGATTGCCGCGTCAAGCGTTGTGTATGTTTTTTCCAGTCCTTGAGAAATACTTTCTATGGCTTGTGTTCTTTCTTTTGTTTCCTCTTTAAGCAAGTCTTCTATCTGTATTGTTTTGTCTGTGTCGATAGCGTCAATCTTGCTTTCAAGGCGCGTGATTTCTGCTTTTCTGTTATTCTCTTCCGTTGAAACTGTTGTTTCTCTGGCGGCTGCTTCTGCCATAAGCAAATTGTTCAAAGTGTCTAGCGTGTCCGCAATCGTTGACTCTTTGTATTTTCCCGCGCCTGCGTTCTCAATCACGCTTTTTTGCATTGCTTGTGCGCCTGCTGTGTTTCCGTTCTTTACAGAAAACGCGGCTTTTTTGCCGTTCGACAATGTGAATGTAACAATGTTAATATCACCGTCGGCTTCGCCTGTTTGTGTCTGCTCAATGGAAACAATGCTAACGCCGTCTTTGCCTGCTTCGCCCGTTGCTCCTGTCGCGCCTTGCTCTCCCTTTTCTCCGCGCTCGCCTCGCTCTCCTTTTATGCTATCTCCCTTTTCCCCTTTTTCGCCTTTCTCTCCGCGCTCGCCTTTTTCGCCCTTTTCTCCGTCTTTGACAGAAAAAACTTTGTCCGCTCCGCCGTTCCATTTTATTGTAACGGTGGCTGTTCCGTCTTTTTTGCTCGTTGTAATTTCTGTAATGCTTTTTCCGTCTTTGCCGTTCTTGCCGTCCGTTCCGTCTTTGCCTTTCACGTTTCCAAGAAAATACTTGTAATCTGCCATAAAACGCTCCTAATTACAAAAATCTTACTCAACAGCGCAAAAAAAATTATAAAAGCAATAAAAACAGCGACAGAAAATCAAAATATTTTTGTCGCTGCGTATATTTTGCAAAAATGCGGGCTTTAGTTTTATTTCTTTTCTTTTTCTGCTTTTGGTCTGCGTCCTAAAATTGCGGTTGGGTGTGGTTGCAACTTTCCGTCGCCGTCGCCGATTCCGACTGTATATCCTGCTTCTTTAAGTTCCGAAACTGGCACGCCTGCCGCAAGTCCTGCCGCATAGCCAAAATTAGAAAGTGCTTTCAAGTAGTCCTCGCGCTCTGCTGCATACAAGCCGTTTTGTATTTTGCTTATGATTGGAAATAAATCAGAATTGCCTTGATATTTGTTCTCTCCTGCAACAAGTCTTTCTGCTGTGTTCGTTGCAATGTTTCCCAAAATTGGGATTGAGTCCGTAAACTGTGTGATTGAATAATAAGCAATCTTGCGCAATCTCTTTTCTTTGTCTTTGTCGTCGTCGCCTGTTGGCTCTGGCAATCCCTCGCTTACCATACCGACAAGAACGCCTGCCAAAACATAGCCCGTTAATGTTCCTATTGCCTGCTTCCACTGCTTGCGCTTTAATGCGTTCGGCAAGTCATAACGGAGATTCTGCCATATAACATTAAGCGATGTCGTAAACTGCAAAAATGCTCTTGAAAGCTCGCTGCCTTTTCCCCTCTCTTTGAAAAGCGGGCTTAAATCCGCAAGGCGCGCTGACGGCTGACACATTCTTGTTATTTCGTCCGCCTTTGCAACTGCTCGCTTTTCAATCTCATCTTCGCTAATATCGCGCTCGGCTTCGGCTGCGGCTCTTGCGTCCGCTTCTATCTGCAACTGCATATCTCCAAGGCTTGCTAAATCTCCGTATTGTGCTTTGGCTTCTGCAATCTCGGCTTTGTATGCTCTGTCGTATCGCGCTTGTTTTGCTTCTGCGCTGTTGAGCTTCTGCAATTCTTTTCTGTAAACAGCAAGCCACCCAGGCGCGACACAATACCAGTCAACAGCTTCTAGCCCTTGCATACCCATTTTCAAAAATGCGTCATATTTTGCAAACAATGGCTTTGTTTCTTTTTCTTCCTGCTCTTTCAAAAGGTCAATCATTGGGTCAAATACTCGGCTGTTCATATATGCCGATTTTGCCTTGATTGCTTCTCCCATTTCTTTATGTCGCAAAAAGTCAAAAACTGCGCGTCCATATTCTGCGGGGGTTGCATATTGCATAAATGGAAACGGCGATGTACAAACCTGCTTTATGATTCCCGATATTTTCCACCCTAGATATGCGGGCGCGGTTTTTCCTCGCAAGGCTCTAACTACGCGGTCAAGCTCGCTCAATGACGATGATACATCGGGGTTTGCAACTTCGTTAATGTAATCTTTGATATATTGCAATGCGCCCTGCCCGTAGCGGTTTTCAATGTACTGTCGCATTTTCGCGCCGTCGCGTCCTGTGTACACTCTGTGCAATTCTCGGATATATGGCGCATAAGCAATAAAATGCTCTGTGCGATTAAGCGATTTACACCACGTTTTATAAAGTCCGACTTCAACGGGCTTTTGATTTGCGGGCGATATGTCAACGCGCTGTTTTCTCATTCCGTCATCAACGTTATTATTCGCCGTGCTTCCTGTCGCGCCTAGCATATCCGCTTTGATTTTGTTTTCGTTCGTGTCGCCGTTGCTCTCAAGTCTTACCAATGGAACATAACAATCAACTCTTCCCATAGGCGTATTAAACTCTTTGATACAAATTTCATTCATTCGCCCGTATTGCTCGCTGTAATCCTCCGCAATCGCGTTTGCAAAATCGGCTAATGCTGGGTTGTCGTCTAGCACTTTTTCCGCGGCGTTCAAAACGTTCTTAAACTTGACTTTGCACATTCTCAAATATGCTTGCTGTTTCTCTGGCGTTTGTCTGTATGCAGCTTTGATTGTTTCATCAAACATATTTCCACACATAACCGCATAGCGCGATTTTTCATCTTTGCTTGCCGCTCTAAAATACAACAGCTCGTCAATTGTGTATTCCTGCTTTTCTCCGCCAAAATCAACCTCAACAATTTTTGACAAGTCCTCGACTTTCAAGCCGTTGTCTTTCAAAACTTGTTCAATTTTGCTGCTTCTCTCAAAAATGGCGCTGTGTTCCTTGTTGAAACAATCGTTTTCTTGGTCTACAAGCAATGTTGTATTTATTCCGCTTTCGCCGTTGTCAAGCATACGCGCAAAACGTTTCATATTCATATCGCCGTAACCGTGCAAAAGCCGCTTAAATGCGCTCTGCTTTTCTTGGCTTGCTTTCAGTGTGCCTTTTGTTGCCGCTCCAATTCCTAGGATTTTCGGCAATTTCTCTTTCTTAAACTTTTCAATAGCTTTTTGCTTGCGCTCTTTTTCTTCTGGCGTGTCGTCCTCGTCAATGTGCAAGCCGTTAGACAAAATCTCGCGCTCTATTCTGTCGCGCAATTTTTCGGCGCGGGCAATCTCAACTTCTTTTTTCTGCCTTAGTTTCTCTCGTCCCTCTCTTCTCAAGTCGTCTACAAGTTCTGCAAGCTCTTCTACGTCGTCAAGCGTCCAGTCTTTCATCTTTTCATTCGTTACAAGAGAAAGTAAATCTGGCGGCAAAAGGTCGGCTAAAAGTTTCTGCGTTTCTTCGCTCTGCAAGTCAAAACGCAAAACGCTTTTATTTCTCTTTGTCAGCTCTTCAAGGTCTAATTCTTTTATCCAGTCGGTGCGCGGCAAATATCGGGCAACAATGCGCTTGTCTTCTTCCGTCCATTTCTCAAAAGGTTTTGTGTCAAATATTTTTATCATCTTTCGGATTCCGCTTCCGCCGCCTGTGCGCTGTGCAAGTGCTTGCAATCTTCGGCGGTAATCGTAAGATGTTTTATACTGCGATAATGCGTCGCGCAAATATGGCTCTTCGCTGTTCAAGAATGAGTCCACAAAGTTTTTCAGCTGCGGTGTAAAAAGCTGCTGTATTGCAATAATCTTTTGTCCCTCTTCGTAGTTTACCGCGTCAAAACGTACTTTTCGCGTTATGGACTTTAACAGCTTTACTTTGAGTTTCTGCACTTCCCGCGCCTGGTCCCGCTTGTCGATTTTCTCAAGTTCTTTTTCGTGCAAATATTTTAGTCTGCGTGTTTCATCTGCGCTAGCTTCTGCGTTGTCCTCGATTTTCTTTTCAAGTGCCTTTTTCTCTTCGCGGATTTCCTCGATTTCGTTCTCGAATCCGTTTGCTAATTTTTGCACGGTTTCGAGTTCCATTCTCATACTTCCGTTTTTGAGTTCGCGTTTTAGGTCTTTGAAGTCGAGTTTATCCGCAATGCGTTTTCGCTCTTCTGGCGTGTAGTCTTCCGCATTAAAGTCTGGACTCATAATCCGCACTGCAAGTTTATCTCCTGCCCTGTAGCCCTCTTCTACGCTCCAGTCGCTCTCGTTCATAAAGTCCGCGTAAATGTCGCGATAGTCGCGCTTGTTGTTTTTAATCAGCGTTAAAATTGTTTTGCGCTGTCGCTCGGTCAATTCAACTTTCTTGCTGTTGTCAAGGCTTTTCAATGCTTGGCTTACTACGTATCTAAACGCGCCGTGTCTTAATTCCTTGTCGTATCGGTCAAGCAATCTTTGCTTTTCTTCGTACATTGCAAGCTCTTCTTCGTCTGACGGGCGGTTGTCGTCCGTGATTTCGCGGTTCGCTTCCTTTGCGATAAAAGCAACTTCTTTCAAGAATTGGCTCAATGCGTATTCATCTTTTGAAATAAAATCGTAGAATTGGCGGTCTTTCTCGCTCTCGGCGGCTTCTGTTTCATCTCCTCCCGCTTGAATGTATGCGGCTTTGCGGTTCTCGTCGCTGTATTCTTCTTTTTCAGCAGCTTCTTTTGCGCTCTCCCATATCGTCTTATAAAATGCGTTTCTTGCGTCGGTGTCGCTTAACCACAATTCAGCGTTTTTTTCCATATCGCCAAAATTGAAGTTTCCCGCGATGTCAGCTTCCAGCACTCGCCTTTCGTCCTGCAATTCCTGTAAATATTCCGCGTCTAAAAATGCGTCCCCGTAAATCTCGGCTCTGGCTTCAAGGTCTGCAATTTCGCTATCAAGGCGCTGCAATTCCTCGCTCTTGGCGTTCAACACGGCTTCACTTTCTTTTGCGAATTGCTCAATGTCGACTGGCTCTTCAATGTCTGCGGCTTTGTAGTGGCTTGTCGTGTCCTCTGTTTCCTGCGCGTCGCGGAATTCTTCCCACGTTTTATATTTCTTTGCTTCGTTGAAAAGCTCCTCTTCGTTATTGACAAATTGAAACAACGTGCTAGAATTAGAGTTGCCGAGAGAACGGGTCTGCAAAGATTCCACTCGCGGTATTTTTATTTCTGAAAGTTTACCATTTCTGAAAATGAAAACTCCGTCTGTTGTGCCGTGCAAATAAGAAAGTTTTTTATTAAGACACTCTGTTATTGATTCGTCGCTTATGTCTGCATTATCAATCAGAAAAACAGATATAATTTCTGAATTATCTTTGTTGATTCCGTCTTTGATTTCTTTTGCAATTCCGTTTGCGTTTCCTGTCGGGTGCTTTATCTCAAGCAATACATTATGATTCAAAAGCGCGTCAATATGTCTTTCTTCCCCGATTTTCATACTTTCTGAAAGTAATGTCGGGTAATATCCTAATTTTGCAAATTGGACTAACGCGTCAAGTTCTTTCTTTGTTCGCTTGTCGTTTTCGTCTTTTTCTTTTGCAATTTCAATTCTTGCTTTTCCACTTGGTGTTTCAACTTCTTTTTCTTCGTACTGCTCTTTTATGTCCGAGTAATAACGCTTGATATAGTCCGCTCTCTGTGGCGTATGTTTTACGCTTTCAATACGCTTTTTCAAATCTTCTTCTGTTACTACTTGAAACAAAATAGAATTGTTTGTGCTGTCAAAATCGCCGTTGTTGTCGGTTGCGCTCTTTATCTGGTTTGCATTGAATACTGCATATTCTGTTTCTAGCCCGTCTTCCGCTTCGATTGTGCCGTCAAAGCCTTTTGCCTGCAACTCTTCACGCGCTTTTATTCCTGCATTGTTTTCACTCTGCTTTACATACGGCTTTTTGCTTGGGTTTCGCATATTGAGAAATACACCTAGCGTATTTTCTCCCATATCTCCCCAATCCTGCGTATCTGACGAAAAGAAAAATGCTTGAATGTCGCTATTTGCCCGCGCCTTGTCTATGTCGAATGTATCAAAGTTTTCACTTGTAACGTGATAACACACTTTCGGCTCGCCGTTCTCATCTACAATTTTGCTTGCGTGTTTTGGGTCGTTTTCCCAATCGCCGAAAAATTCCTTAAAAGCTGGCGTTCTCACCTGTAGCCATTGTTTTTCGGTCAAGTTCGTGTCGTTGCCGTTCGGTGCTTTAAGCCATTGCGCCGTTCCCTCGTATTGCTTTCTGACGCTTTCAATTTGTGGCTCTGGCTTTACAACATAAACCGCTTTGCGCTGTCCCGAAAATCTGCTTTTCCCGTTATGCGCGTAAATGTAGCCTGCGGGCGCGTGAGCTGTTGTGTCGATTTTGTAGCCGTCGGGCAATCGGTCAAAAACTTCAACGCCGTTTATTTCCCCGATTTTCTCCGCGTTCTCTATGCTCTGGCAATAAGCCGCCGTCGCTTTATCAAGAATAATCTGGTCTTTCTTTGCTACGTCCTCCGTTTCCGCAAGCAATGTTGCAAGGCGTTCTTCGGCTGTCATATCAAGCCGTTTTTGTACGTTACGCGCTTCCACTTCTCCCGCCGTGCGTCTGTACTGCTCGTATGCGCTCAAGCCGCCTTTTTCTGAAAAATCACTTCTGTTGCTACCTGTTGCAAAACCCTCGATATTCTGTATTGCGTGCTGTATCTCGTGTAAAAGCGTTGATTTTCCTAACCTTGCATTTGCAAGCGCGATTGTAATATTTCCGTCAATATCGCCGATTGTCGCGCCGTGTACACCTCTTGGCAATGTCGGGTCAATCGTGAATTGTATTTTCTTTAATTCGGGGTATGCTCTGAAAAGTTCGGGTGCTTTTATAACGTGGTCAAATGGTACAGCTGCTTTCCAGCTTGCATTTCCCACATTGTCGTATTCTATGTACTTCCCGATAAACTCGTTTTCTGCGTCGTTGTATGAGTCGAAAAGTTCTTGCTCTGCACTTGGTAAAGGTGGAAACATTCCCTGCTCGATTGCGTCGTTAAACTTCTTGTTTAATCTTTCATACTCGCTATCATCAATAAATCTTCTCGGCGTGTAATCATCATTAAATGGTTTCACGTCGTCGTTTATTTCATATCTCCACTTTCTCGCGCCTTTCTCCCACCCTGTCGCAAGTCGGATTGTTTTTGCGTCTTTGCCCTCTTTCTGCATTTGTTTTGCGATTGCAAGGTTTTCAAGGCGTGTTTTCCCCTCTTTCTCTTCCTCGCTCGCGTCAAGGTTCGCCGCTCCCATTTCCCCGATTATCTGAAAAAGTGGGCTTTCCCTGCGCTCGCTGTTGACAATCTCATTTTTCACATCTACAATAGAAATTGTGCTAGGGTCGCTTTGGGCGTAAAGTTCGCGGGCGTCTTTTATAGATGATACATCGAACGTCCTAGCCGTTTTATATATCGTTTGTGCTGAAAGCCTTTTCTTTCCAGTCCTTACTTCTTCTACAAAAACAGTTGCATTTTCTTGATTCTGCACAAAAGTTATCGCGGGGTTTCCGTTCTTCACTTTTGAGCCGTAAATAATAAAATCCGGATTTGCTAAAACATTCGGGATATTTCTAATATCATCATCTGTAATAGCAATCTGTCCGCGATTTGCTTCTTTCTTTGCGTCGCCGTGTTGTTTGCGCTGGTGATTGATAAAGTAATTGTCTAGTGAATGAGAATAGCCGTCTATGTTGTAACCGTGAGCTTTTGCGATTTCTGCAAGTTTTGGCGTTACACTTCCTAAAGTGCGCTCAAACTTTTCATTGTTTCCGCTATTCGCTGCTGTTATAACGTCGTCAATATTCTGCTTTGTTTCTTTGCTTATCTGAAACAACACGGGCGCGCTGTATTCGTTCTTGGCGGCTTTCACGGCTTCTTTGTAAATTGCGTTTGTTTTCAACTGCTCGCGGATTTCCTGCGGGTTCAAGTCTGGGCGCTTCTCCAAAAGCCCCGCAATAAGATTCTTTGATTGTTTTACATAATCAATAAACGCTTCTCTTTTCTCCGCGTCCGCTTCTATGTTCTGGATAATTGCGTCAATCTGCTTTGAGATTTGCTCTTTTGCCATTGAAATAACTTGTGCTTTTTCCGCGTCGCTGTATTCTTTGTTTTCAAGCGTTACAACGATTTTGTTATGCTCTGACAAATACGACAAAACACCAATACTAGAAATATCTTTCTTCAAGCCCTGCAAATGTCCGAATTGTACTGTAACATTTTTCAGTTCTGGGTATGCCGTGAAAAGATATTTTCCTGTTTCGTTTTCCTTGCCGTCGCTCTCCAGCAAAAGTTTCTGCAATGGCAATTCAATATGATACTGCCCGTTTTCAGTTCGCTTGATTCCTCCGATAGCGAAAATCTTTTCTTTTGCCTTTTCGTCAAGTCCTTTAAGTGCGTTTCCAGTGCTAAACGCTTTCAACAGCGCGTCGCCCTGCTTTGAGAATGAAAACAGATTCACATTGATTCGTCCGTTCTCTGCGTATTTCGTCGACTGGTTCAATTCTCCGTTCTGTTTCATAACGCCGAATTGCAAAAGATTGTTTTTCAAATTGTTTGCAAAAGTGCGCTCTTTGACGTCGTGGCTTGTTCCTGCAATGTGCGAAAAATGCTGCATAAGGTTTGAAAAACCGCGTTTTCCCACAAGCTGAAATAAAAGTTCATTTTCTTCTACAAAATTATTGACAACTGAATTCTGCTGTGCTAAAATTTTATCTGTAAACGAGTTGAGAGGCTCTCTTGTCGTTTCATTAAAACTTTCGGAGTTTGCCCAGCCCACTGCGCTAGAAGTCATTTCTAGCGCGTGTTTTTTTATGTCGATTTTTACAATCTCATCATTTACAGATTTATAAACATATACAGTGCCTGTAAAATCTGCGTCTTTTCGCAATTTTGCGCATACTTCCCCGTTTATTGCTCTTTTTATCTCATCATTTGAAATTTCATTATCATAAACAATAAAAGCATTTGGAGCTTGTTTTAATGATTTTCGATATTCCCATTTCAAGCTCGAAATATTGGATTTATTAAGATTCTTTAATTCAACAAACGCTTCTTTACCGTTAAAATAGCAAATTGTATCTGCACAATTTCCCGTTGTTCCGTCAATTCTTGCGCTATAATGTTGCGGTAACATATAAACTTTTTCCGCTCCCATTTTGCGCAAAATCTGACAATCCTTGAATTCTTTTTCAAAGTCTTCTTTTTTGAGTTCTTGCCGTCTGCTCGATTCTGCAAAAATGCCGTCTGCAATTTCACTATAATCTCTTGAAAGAAGTTCATTCTTGACGGCTTCTTTCTGTTCTTCCGTCAATGCGTTGTAGCTGTTATATACAATCTGATTGCGCTTGTTCTTTGACAGTCCCGCTTTTTCAAGTTGTCTTTCTGCTTCCGCTTTCTTCTCTTTCTCACTCATCACGGCGCGGGCGTTCTCGGTTGCGCTCTCAAGTGCTGCCTGCGCTTTCTCCGCTGTCGTCGCGCTGTAGTCCGCAATAACGCGCTCGGCTTTCTCGCTGGCTTTTTCTGCGTCTGTCTTCTTCGCTTCTTCCTCGGCTTTTTTCTGCTCGCTCTCTTTTTGTGCTTGCTCTTTTGCCGCTCTCTTCTCCGCTATCTCCTGCGCCTTTGCGCTCTCTACTGCCTTTCTGGCTCTCGCAAGTCCGCTTCCGTCGTCTTCCAAAAGACTATCATAAACTGCTTTTATGTTATCATTGAGTTTAATTTGTCCCTGCAATCCTCTAAAAACGTCTGCGATAAACTCGGCTATCTTTTTATAAAGACTTTCAAGCCCTTTTGTCCTGGCTTTTCCTGTGCGCAAATAATCCGTGAAACCGTCTGCAAATGCTTCTTCCTGCGCTGTCGTCCATTGGTGCGTGTTCTGGTCAACGCCGAATTCACGCTCTGCGCTTGCAAGCGTTTCTCCGTCAAGACAAGTCTTTCTGAAAAAATGCCCTAGCTCGTGAGAGAATGTGTTGAAGTCGCCGTGTTCACCAATATAGATAATTGCGCGTCCTGCTTTATCAAGCTGCGTTGCTCCAAAAACATTTTCCATTGTCGCGCCGTGCTGGGCGGCTGCCTGTGCAATGTTTGAAACGTCGCTTTCTTTGTTCGTGATAACTTGCCCGTTATGAAAATAGTTATTCACAAAATCTGCAAGTTTAACGCCTTTTGCCCTTGCCGCGCTCGTTAAAAGTGCTGTTCCTGCTGAAACTTGCTCATCGCTCCAGTTCTTTGTATTCTCTCTGATTGTCTTTGCAATCTGGATTCTGGCGCGGTTGTCCTCGATTGTGTCTGCTGTAAAGTAATTAAGCCCTGCGCCTTTTCCGTTCGGGTTGTTCTGGATAATCTCGTTTTTGAGTTTTATATTTGTTTCGTGTTTTGGATTCCATTCAATATTTTTTCCCGCGAATTTCTCCGCGAAATCCTCGAAAAACTCTCTTGAGAGCTTCTCGCGTCCTGCTGTCATTTTGAAATCGTCAATCGTTACATTGTCCCCGTCAACCGTATAATTGATATATCCGTATCGGTTGCCGTCGTCTTTCAAAAGCGATTGTCTGGTCGGGTCGCCTAAAAGCAATCGCCCGTGCGCTTTGCCGTCGTCGTCTGCGTCCGCTCTCCTCTGGGTGTCTTCCTCTGTGTAAAGTCCGCCTGTTTCCGTTCGGTATTCTCTAGCCTTTCCCGCTCTCTCTCCTGTTTCATCTACGGGGCTTGCTTCGGCGTTGTCGGCTGTGTCTTTGCTCTCTTCAATGTCGGCTCTGGTCTTGGCTTCGGCTTCGGCGGCTCGCGCTTGTCCCTCTGCAAAAATCTGTTTGACAATCTTTGCTTTCTGCTCGTCGTTCATTCCCTCAAAAACAGCACTGTCTTTGACGGCGTTTGAAAACATTTCTTCGGATTTTACATTTTCCGACATTTTGCGGATTTGCAAGTATTCTTCAACATTTCCGTATGGGTCAATAAAGCCTTTTGCGCTCTTTAGCTTTGCGCTTCTCATTGTTCCCGACAATCCCGCGTTGAAAATACCGAGTGCAAGCGCGCCTTTCGCTCCCTCAACAAAAGCGTTTGCGCTGTCTTTGACAATCTCTTTCAAAGTCATTTCTTCAAGTTGCGGGTATGCTTTTTTAAGCTCGTCTTCCAGTGCTTCGCTATATTCGCCCTCAAGCGTTGACAATGCTTGTTTGAGTTCTTCGGCTCTTGCTTTGTTTTCCGCGCTGATTGCTACATTCTGCGAAACGTCGCCTGTCGTCTGCTGCAAAAACTCTTCCGCGCCCTCGCTTGCAGTGTTCATTGTTCCGTGTACAAGCCAATTTGTCGCAATTTTTAAGCCGCTTCCAAAATGGATTTTTTTTGCAATAGTGTTTGAGATTTTCTCTGAAACTGCGCTCGTGATGTTTCCGCGCAATCCTTTTGTTGCTTTTGAAATGTTTTTTCCGACAACGCCTAAAGTGAAATCAAGTGCCGTTTCAATTCCGCCTTGAATTGCTCCGTCCACAAGCGAAACATTCCGCGCAATCTCTGGGCGTATTCCTTTCTTTCGCATTTCAACATATTCTTGTCCGCGTGCAAGATACGTTGACGCTCCAAAACCTGCCGCAAGCGCGCCTCCTGCGCCTCCGATAAAAGCGCCAAACATTGCCGCTCCCACGCCTGCGCCCGTGTATGGTAGGCTCTGCGCTCCTGCCTGCAATGTTGATGTAATCCACGCTCGCGGCGTTCCGTTGTCCATATATGCCGCGCTCTCGTTTTCCACGGCTTCAATTTCTGCAAGCAACTTTTCGACAAGTTCTGTGTCGCCTCTCTTCTCTGCGTCAACAAGTTTGTTTCCTAGATTTCCGATTTTTACATTGTTCTTTCCGACTGTGAGCATATCGACAACTGACTTAAACGCGCCTTTTGCTGTTGTATGCTCTCCCCAATATTCGCGGTTCAATGTGTCAAGATTTGCGTATGCGTCAACAAGCGGCATATCAAGCATTTCTGCGTATTTTTGCGCCGTGCCGATTTTGTAGGCTGTTTCTTCTGGGTTGTCGCTGTTTGCAATAATCTTGTTGAATTGCTTGTATGTTTCATCATCAACGCTTATTCTGTAGCGTTCGTTGTTCTCGGCTCGCTCTTCAAGTGCTTGTTCTGCCGCGTCCTGTGTCTGTCCTAAAATGCCGTGCAATCTCGGCGGCTGTGTATCGTCTGCGCTCTGCTTCTGTGAAAAATCCTGCTGTGGAATTGTTGGTGTCTGTGCTTCTGTTTCTTCTGGGTGAACAATGAAATCTCTCATAAAAAAAGAGATTAAAGAATAGTCAATAAAAAGTTATAAAACCGTTTTTTAGAAAAAAATCTGCATAAAAAAAGTGTCAACTCAACACTGAATTGACACTAGAAGTTTTCTTATCAAGCAAGACTTTGCTTTTCAATCGGCGTGATTGAAATCCTATATCCGATAGCCTTTAAGATTTTGCATACTGTCATAAAAGACGGATTGCCCGTCGGGGATAGAGCTTTATACAAGCCCTCTCGCGTAATTCCTGCGTCTTTGGCGGTTTTTGTCATTCCTCGCGCTCGTGCAACTGTTGCGACTGCTTCCAAAACTTCTTCTTCCGTGCCGTTTTGTGAAATATATTCTATATATCCCTGTCTCTCTTCTTCGTTGTTCAAATACTCTGCCATATCAAAAGGTGTTGTTTCTAACATTTTTCTTCCTCCTTTGCCATTTCTTTTGCTTTCTCAATATCGCGCTGCTGGGTGCTTTTATCCCCTCCAACAAGCAACAATATTATTTTCCCGTTCTCATTCATAAAATAAACCCTGTAGCCCTTTCCGACATCTACGCGCAATTCAAAAACGCTATCTCCAACTGATTTACTGTCGCCAAAATTGCCGTTTGAAATACGAACAATTCTTTGACCTATAGCATATTTTGCAGTTTTATCTTTCAGTTTTGTAAACCATTTTTTGAAAATATCTGTTTGCCTTACTTCCATATATTACTATTGTAAACTATAATTCACAGTAAATCAATATTTTTCTGCATAAAAAAAGTGTCAACTCAACACTGAATTGACACTTTTGTTTTCTCCTCTTGCATTTTGTTTTCAACTATGCGCGTTGTTGTTTTTCCTGCGGTTTTCGCTGTGCAAAAGGAATGATTTTTAAAATCTTCTCTGCGTTCTTTAGTCGGGCGTTTCTAATATCAATATCATTCTGCAAGCGCAAAAAATATTCATCTGACACGCCAAAAAAACGTGCAAGTCGTAAAGATGTATCCGCCGTGATTTTTCGCTTTCCGTTCAAAATATCCTGCATACGCGATACTGGCACGTTCAAGCCCTGTGCAAGTGCATATACTGAAAGTCCAAACGGCTCTAAAAACTCTTCGCGCAAAATCTCCGCAATAGTCGGTGTTTCAATCTCATTCATATTTTATTCCGTTACAATGCCAAAAACTGCCGATTAAAAACTTTTTGCAACTTGTAAAGCGTTTCAAGTGTCGGGTTTGTTTTTCGTGGGTTTTCCAGTCTTTGATACTGTTGCTGCGACATTCCGACTTTTGCCGCAATATCTTTCTGCGACTGTCCCGCGCGGGCTTTTCGCAATTCAATAGCAAAAGCAATTTTTGGCGATACTTCCACAGAATAACCGCCCTTATACTTTGGCTCTGGAATTGAAAAACCACACTCAATATCAACAGCAAGTACGCCGTCGAGTGCGTCTTTTGCCATTTTCTGCGCTTCTTGTGCTGTTGCTCCGTAAGTTAAAACATTTGTCATATCTGGGAATTGAGCAACAAATTTTCCGTCTTTTTCCGTGATGTCGCAATTATAAGTCATTGTTTTTCCTCCTTTAGTGTCTGTGGGTTTATGTTCGCTTCTTTCAAAATGTCCCTTGCAAAATCTCCTAAATTATCGTCTTTGCCTTTGTGAAATGGAACTGGGATTGGTCGCTCGCACCCCTCTTTTACAAAAATATGATGTGAGCTGTTTATTCTGGCTAGCTTCCAGCCGTTCTTTTTTAATATCTTCATTACTTGTTTTGCTGTCATTCCCATATTTTGATAATACAACTTTTATATTGTATTATCAACCATACTTTGCATAAAAAATCCCGCTCCTGCACTCTGGCAAAAGCGGGGCTTCAAATCAAACTCGAAGGCTAAATCAAACGTACGCGAAAACGCTTCCGTCTGCTTGTTTTTTTTGTTTCACACCTGCACCGCCTTGATAAACTCTAATGCTACCGTTAGATTCTTGATAAACAACCCCATTAGGTAAATAATTTTTTGAAAAGTCTTGTGGTAACGGTAACCCCGCCCATTTTACATATGGTTGAATTTTAATTTGTGGATAATATAAGCCAAAACTTGGCACGTCAGGAACTTTCGGGTCATCGTGCCAACCTCCGTTTTCATTTTCAAATACTTTGGTATAAGAATTTTGATTAGCATAAATTACATAAATAAATATAGTAGTTTTATATTCTGAATCTCGCTTCCAATCTCTTCTCTTATCCGCGTTTGTTATAAATTTTATAGCTTTTATTTTACTTCCGCTGTTGAATATCCAACTTCGCGTTGGGTCAAGGTTTCTATATTCTGCTAACAAATAATCATCTCCTCCATTATAGTTTGTATATCCAGGCACTTTATAATTAATTTTCTTTCCTTGACAAATTAAGGGAAATGAACTCATATACATTTTTCCGATAGTTGTTGAACTGCCTAGACTTACATTACCCGAAAAAGTTACATTGCCATCAATAACACTTGCAACATCTGTTTTGTTTCCAATATGCAAAGGACACATAAACTCAACGGGATATTTCAGATTCTTTTCTTTTGCGCCCTGCTCGTCCGTGATAATCCAGCCTTGCTTGCTCGGCTCGTAGTTGTCCGTCTGCAATGCTCCGTCGTTTGCAACACGCAAGAAATGCACTTTCAAACTTTCAATAACAGCACTTGCCGCAAAAAACGAACTTGCAAAAACGTTCTGAAAATATCCGTCTTTCGCGTCGTTCAAGCTCAAAATGTCGTTTAATGCTGTCATAATCTCTTGACTGTGAACATTAAAGCCCTGCGCGTCCTTTTCGGCGGGGTTTACTTCTTGCCAGTGCGTCGCGTCGTCAATGAAAATCTGCTTGTAAATATGCCCTTTAATCAGTTTCCCGTTGCTTGCAATCTCGCAGTCCTCTGTTGCTCCGCTCCAAGTGAACCAATCGCCGATTCCATAATCAGAATGTAGCGTTTCGGGCAATTTTGAAATTGAACCAAGATACGTTGCTGTGTGGTGTTTAATGTCTTCTTGCGTTGCGTAATCGTGGCTTTCTTTTCGGTCAATGCTGCTAATTGCGGCTTTTTCTGCGGTGTAGTAATCAGAAAAAACGCGGTTGAACTCTTCTTTGTCAATCTGTGTGTTCTCGCTCGGATTGTCAAACACTTTCAAATTGCTGTAAAGATAAACAATCAAATATCCAAAAAGATTTTCATAGTTTTTGATTTCCTCAATGTTCTTGCATTTGTTTTTCTCCGCGTCCGAAAGAATAGCCGCGTGGGTGCGCTCAATCGTGTTAAGCTCGCTCTTGAGCGTCTTTTTCTCAATCGGGGTAATAATGCCGTCTTCTGCCATTGCCGCATAAAAATCAGCTGTTTTTTGCTTCTCGGTTTTCTGCTCGTTCTGCAATTCGTTCACAGTCGATTTGATAATGTCCAAGCCGTGATTTTTAATGTCGGTCAAAACCTCAAGGCTTCCGACAATAAGTTTCTGGTCTGCGTTGTTGCTCTCTTTTAGCATTTTTTTCTCCCGATTTCTTCCCGCGCTTTACTGCTGTTTACAGATTAACTCGCGCTTTGTTCTTCTCCAAACACTCAAGCAATGCGGCTGTAATGTCGATTTTTTCCGCGTGTGAAATGGTCAAAACACACATTAAAATGTCCGCAATCTCAAGCGCGAATTTCTGCTTTCTCCGTGTCATTTCATCTTCATTTGCTTGTGCAAAAAATCCTGCGCAATACCACATATTAAAAGCGTCAACAGCTTCTGCAACTTCGCTTGCGCAATGCTTTAGAGAGTTCAAAGAGTTCAGCGGCGTTTTTATCTGCTCGGCTCTGGCTCTTTTCATTGCAATATTAAATGCTTCTTCTGCCGTCTTGCTTAAATCAATTTCACTTTTTTTCATTCATTCCGCCTTTTTCAAAACAAGCGCGATGTATTCGCCTTTGTCTGCCGTGAAGTTTTCCCCGACATAAGCAACAATTTTGTTGTTTTGCTCAAAAGCCATTTCCATATTTTCTGGCGATATGTGAAAATTCCCTCCCTGCCCGTATCGCTCAACTGCTATATTTCCCATATTAGAACACGCTTTATCGTAATCGTCGCCGATATAAACGATGTCGAAAGCTGAAAGAAGCTCTTTAATCTCGAATTGCTCGCGCAATGTTTTTTCAATAAAATCTTGTGTTTCAAGCATTTTCTATTCCTCCTGTTTCACATTTTAATATTAAGAAGTGGCTGCACTTTGTCAAGAAAAACTGCAAGTTCTTCTCCACTATGAGCAATAAAAGCAATTCCGTTGTTGTTCTCTACTGCTTCCAAAAATTCCCACTGTTTGTCTGACACTCTCCCGCCGATTTCGCGCTTACATTCAACAGCAATAAAGCGTCCGTTCGGCATTACGCCGAGAATATCCGACACTCCCGCGCGGCTTGAGCGGAAAAAGCGATTTTCCACCTTGAACGCGCCTGTGTTCTGCCTCCAGCAAAAAATCCCGCGCTCTTTCATCACGCGCAAGCAATCGTGCAAAACTCCGCTCTCAAGCTGTCCTTTTTTCATTTCGCTTTCTCCTCTTGTGCTTTCAGTGTTATTTCTTGTTCCAAAACTCGCACGCGGTTTTGAAGTCGCTTGTTCCAAGTTTCTTTCTGCTCCAGCGCATAAATAAGCCTTAATTTCGTGATTTGATTCTTTCAACTCTTTTGCAAAAAAAATAATTAACCCGATAGCAATCATAAGTCCTGCTACAAAAAAAATAAAAATCATCTTTCCGCCTCCTGCATATTGCAAAAATCAAGCAATTTTTCTTCGAGATTACACTTTTTAAAGTAAAATCTTTTGTTCGGGTTCTTTTTGCAAATATAAAAAAAACGTCCTTTTTCGTCTAATTCCAATTGCAAGTTTTCGCAAGTCTGGCAAGGCACAATTTCTTGCTTTCGCCTTGGTTCCAACTTTTTCAGCAAAAATTGCTCTTGTTCTCTAAACTTTGTTTCGCTGTTGTTTCTCATAGAAAAAAGAGATTAAAGAAAAGTCAATAAAAAGTTATAAAATCGATTTTGTAAAAAAAAAATATTTTTTTTGCATAAAAAAAGTGTCAACTCAAAACAGAATTGACACTATATAAATATTTTACATAAAAGTTACTGAAATAGGCGTATCAAGTGCACGCGCTATTTTCTGGATAAACTTAAATGACGGATTCGCCCTGCCGCTTTCAAAACGCGCAATGTTGCTTTGCTTTGTTCCAACTTTAAGTGCAAGTTCTTCTTGTGTCATTTTCTTATCAATTCGCGCCTGTATAACTTGCCGTATCATCGCATATTCTGGCTCTAAAGTTTCGTACTCTTCTTTAAAGTCTGGGTTCTTCATCATTTCATTTAAGTGTCTTTCAAAGTCGTCCATTGTTTCCTCTTTATATCGTAAATGATATAATTATCAAGCATTTTTTGCAATTCGCGCTAAAGCCTTTATTGGTTCTTCTGATTAAACCCTTAAACCTTTTCGGGCTAGAAAAAACTTCTTAACAATTCTTAACATTTTTATGTTAGGCAATCGGTTACCTTACATAAAAAAATCGGCGGTCTTCTGAAAAGTTCCCGCCGATTTTGAGTTTTTGAAGCTGCTTTTAATATCCTGCTTCTTCAAGTTTTCTCTTTATTGCTTCTCTATTTTTTCTGTCTTCTTCCTCGATTCTTTCCTCTTTTACTTTCTTTTCAACGGCTTTTCGCTCTTGTTTTGCCTGCTTTGCTTTTTGCGTTGCGTCTTTCTGCTCGTCGCCTAATTGCTTGTGCGTTATGTTCTCGGCTCTCTTTTTGGTTACGTTGTAGACTTCGTAGCCTGTCGCCTTTCCGTCCTCGTCCTCTTTTGCCCTCAATTCGTACACGTTGCCTTTATATTCAAATTGTGGCGTAAATGTCGGGTCTGTGCCGTTTTTCTTAAATGCAATTCCGACTTCTTCCGTTTTCCCGATTCCCATATCGCGCATAAATTGTGCTTTCAAAATGCTTGCTGTTTCTTCCGCGCCTTTTTTCTGTGCGTCGTTCAAGTAGATGTCTTTGCCGTTCCTGCGGTCGTGGATTGCTCCGTCGTTGATGTCTTCCAGTGTCTTAATCATCGTAGCAACATTCTTTTCTGTCGGGTTCGTGTAGTTTTCACCAAAAAGCAAAACTTTGTCATTTTTGAAAGTTTCAACTTCTCCGTCTTTGCTCGGCATAAGCATACGTTTTTCTGCTCCCTCCAAAAACAAGCAATCTTTTGCAAATTGCACTCTTTCTTTTATTGCCTTGTAGTCAATGTCGCCTTTGTTGTAGCAATCAAAATAAATGTTTGTCATTGCCGTATCAAACTTTGCCATTGCGCCGTCGGTGTAAAGTTCTGGGTTCGCTTTCATATCTTTTATAACGCTGTCGGCTTGCGCTCTGATGTCTGAATAATACGGGCTGTTTTCAAAGATTTTCAACACTTTATCTGTGATTTTCTGGCTAAAAATCTTATCTGTTTCATCTCCTAGCATTAACTTTTCATCGTCTGACATATCCGCGATTCTAACGCCGTTTCGCGTGATTACTTCGTTGTTTGTTCCGCGTCCGTATTTCTTGGCGTATTCGCTCCGCTCTGACACAAATTGCCGCGCCTGTTCTGCTGTCCACTGTCCGCTTTTAACAAAACTTTCTGCCATATCAATACACTGATTCATAAATGTGTTGTACTCAAGCCTTATTTCTTTTTCGCTTCCGCCGCCTCCTCCGCTTCTTCTGCCTGTTGCGAAATCGTGTTCTTGCTCAAGGTTTCGCAAGTGCAAATACAATTCACGAATTCTGCTTCTGCGGTCGCCCTCTCTCATTGTAAAATTGTTTTCGTCGTTCTCCAGTCGGTCAATTTGCTTTTCAATGCTCTGTTTTAGCGTGTTGTAGTCGCCGTCTGACATTCCGCCTTTTTGCGCTGACGCTTTATAAAACGCCGTTGTGAGTTTCTCGTTTTCCATTATGTATTTATTGTTTTGCTCAATCTGCGCTTTTTCAATTCTGCCTTGTGCCTGTATCGTTCCCGCCTTGAGTGCTTTGTCGCGGTCGGTCGCGTCAAAAAGGTCTGTAGGCTTTTTCTCTGGGTCTGCCGTGCCGTTTGCTTCTTGCTCTGCATACTCGGCTTTCTTTTCTTCAAACGTCTTTGGCTTCTCTGGCTCTTTTATTGCGCTCGCTCCAAATATGCCCCGTAGCTTCTCTGCTCCCTCTGACATTTCACCGTCCGCGCCTTTGAAAAATTGCTGTTCGCCTTTCCGGATTTTTATTTCTGGGTGCGCCTTTTCAAAATCGGCTTTTTCTTTCTGCTTCCTGTCGTATTCCTTTTTCTGCGCCTTATAGTCTTCTTCCGCGTGCTTCTGCGTGATGTATTCTTTGTAACTCGGTGCTGATAGATGATTTTTTTTCATTTCATCATCAACCATTTTTTGAATTTCGCTCGGCTGTGCTTTCGGTTTTTTCCGTGCAAAATCATAATAAAGAGAGTCTGTTTGTGCTGTAAGATTTTCTGAAAACGTGGTTTTGAAAAGCTCGTCGGCTTCGGCTTCGTTAAAATATCCTGCTTGTGTTGCGCTTGCAATTAAAGCCATAGCGTCTTTCTGGCGGTCGCTGTAGTTATAGCCGCTTCCTGCAATGTCGTTTCCCGCCTCGTCTTTTTGGTACGGCATAATTTCGCGGTTCATCACCTGCGTTAAATCGTTGTTGAGTTTTACGCGGTTGTCGGCTCTTTGCATATTCCACACTTTAGCCGCAACACGCTGTTTAAGTGCGTTTGAGTTACCCTGCAAAATGTTGTCGAATGCTTCGGCGGTGTTTGCGTTTCTGGCATAATACGCACTGTTTTTGTCAGAAAGTCCGTTTCGTTTTGTCTGCAAAAAATCGTTTAAATCTTTGTCAAAGTTTTCATAATCATTTCTTTGCTCAAGCCCTTGCAAAAACTCGTCCGTGTCCCTTTCAAGCTGCAACTGCATATGCTTTGTATCAAAATCAAGCTGCTTTTGTCCGAGAGTGTTTACTGCATACGCGCCCGTTCCTATAGCTTCGTTTGTTACCGTGGAAAAAACGTCCCACAATTTCGCCGCGCCTGTTCTGCCGTAACCGTAAATATTTTCTGCCATTTTTCAAAATCTCCTTTTATTTGCCCTTGCCTTCCCACAAAAAGCCGACTGATGTTCCGATTTGATACCCTCCGCCAAAATTCTGCGTGCTTCCGCCAAAAAGCGACTTTCCCAAGCCTCCCCAAAATCCCGCGGCTGATGTCATTTCGTGATATTGGTCTTTAAGTTCATCAATTGCCGTGTCAAATTGGTTTTTGTCATACCACCTCTGATATTTATAAAGCTGATACTTTGAGCCGTCCGCGGCAAAAGTTGAGCCGTGAAACTTGTCCGCTCCGCCTTGTGCGAATTGCTCGCGGGTTTCCATTGCACTATCGCGCTGCTTCTGGATATTGTTTTGGCTCTGCAAAAAGTTGTTGATAATTCGCCTTTGCGTGTAGTCTGTTGCTTGCCGTGCGTTGTTCTCCGTGGCTTGAAGCTGTTCTGCGGCTTGCTGATTCTGCATTTCTGCCGCCTGTGTCATTGTGCTGTTTCTAGTTCCGCTCGCTGCAATCTGGGCAAGGCGCGCGCCGTGCTGTGCGCTGTTTTGTTGCGCTTGCAAATTGGCGGCGTTCGCGTTCTGCTGTTGCTGTAATTGCAGCTGCTTTAATTCAAGGTTCGTACTGTCGTTTAGTCGCTCTTCGTCGCGTGTTGTGTACACGTCTTGACGGTCTGCACTCTGCAATGCGTCTTTTTTGGATATGTCCCATTTTGTATCAAGTAAAGCTAGATAATTATCTCGGTTTTCTTCAATTTTGTGTATCTGTTTTTTCAATGCTTTTTTGTTGCTGTCAAAATCGGCTAAATAAGTACAAGCTCCAATTACTGCACCTATAACTGCACCAATACCAGCTCCGACAAAACCACCCATTGAGCCGCCGTATGCTGCACCAACTCCCGCTCCAATTCCTGCGCCTGTTCCAAATTCTCCCGCCATTTTCTTTTCTCCCGATTATGCTATATTCGCCTGTATGCACAAAATATTGCACGGCTTCGCGTCTTCAAACTCAATGCAAAAGTTTACATCGCGGGCGCTGTTCTGCGGATAATCAATGTATTTGTACCCCGAAAACGGCTCTTGTTCGTCGTAAAAGTATTCTGTTTTTTCATCACATTTCAAAACTGGAAAATACGACTTTGAAAACCTAATCAACAGATTTACAACACGCTTTTTCCCGCTCGGCTCGTGTCCGATTACTGGCAAAGAAACAAGTGTGCTTTTGTATTTGTAGCCGATAAAAGCTTTTTCGCCCTCTTTGATTTTCTCTTTTGCTTCCTCGATTGTGTATTCTTTGTCTTGCTCAACAGCATAAACAATAGCGTCTTGAAAATAGTCGTTCGTTTGAGTTTCTGCCGTGTACGGCGTGTAGCTGTCAAGATACACTTTCTCGTTTGGGTCTAGCTTTTCCAAAAAATAATCATCTGTTTTGTTTCCCTCGCCGTCCGTCGTGGTGTACTTTACCGCTTGATACAAAATATCATGTTCGGCGTTTCCTCTGACAACAGCGCAAGATGTGAAAAGCCCGATTGCGTGTTCTGTTCTGGACCACGCCATAATGCCGTTGTTTTTGTCATAAAGCATACACGCGATTTTCCCGTCCTCGCGTGTAATCACAATTTTGTGATACGGATTAGAAAGATAATCGAAATCAACTGCGGGGCTTTCAAAAAGCAAGTGTTCTGCAAAAAGCGCAATGTTGTTTGTCTGAAAAGCCATTTGTCCCGCGTTGTAGTAATACTCGCGGATTCCGTGCTTGCCTTGAGCAAAAAACACAATTGCGCTGTCGATTCTGTGCGCCTGTATGCTGTCGCTCCCGTTCCTGCAATCAAGCATTGCGGATATGTTTAGAGCCGATACTTCCGCGCTGACATTCCACACGCTCGATTCTGTGCCGATTGTAAGATAGTTTCCGCTTGCAAGCCATTTAATAGCGTCGTTCTGGTCGCTCGCAAGCTCGAAAGAAAAGCTGCAATCCGCCGTTACCGCTTTAGACGTTACAACTTTGTATTCAAAATCATCTCCGTTTGCGTCCGTCGGTGTCTTCCACTTCTGGAGAGAAAACACGACGTTCAACACGTCTTTTGTCCCGCTGACATAAAGAATATTTCCGTTGCTGTCCTTTTCTGGCTCGCCGTTGTCTTTTCGCTTTATCTCCTCAAAAGTTGGAAAAAAAGAAATCACCTTGCTTTTTGTGGCTGGGTTTGTACATTCAATTGTGATTGTGCCGTCTGGTTCTTTGTAAATGCGTTTCACCATTGTTCCGATTGGCAAATAGTCTTTGTTGTACACATAGTATTTTGTGATGTCGTCCGAAAAAGTCCCCTCTTTTGTAAAATCTTGGCTGCAATATGTGATTTTGATTGTATCGTTTGAAACGTGGGCTTTTTTAATATCTCCCGAAAAAGAATGTAAATCACAATCTTTCACGCATTTTTCAACAGTTATATATCGCTGATATGTGTGAAACTGTGTGTAGCGGTTGCCCTTTGTGTCTGGAGTGCAGCTTGCATAAACTTTTTGCCGCTCGCCGATAGTTGCCGCAAGGTAAAGGCGATTGTTAAAAAATGCAACTGCTGACGGGTAATTTCCCGCGCTCTTAAAAATGCCGCTTTTCTCATAGCCTGTTGTTCTGCTGTCGGTGTCGTCCTCAAAAACTGCGCTGTCTTCTGCGTCTGTGTTCTTCCACGCGCTCCCCGTCGATTTATAAAGATGTCCATATCTTACGCAATACTTCCATTTTTCCGCCTGTGGCATTGGCTCTGTTGTGCCGTCGGCGCGTTTTTTGCATACATAAACAATATTTATGTCTTTTGCTTCGTCTGTGAAATCATCATCGAGCTGAACGTCTGGGCTAAAGTCAAAAGTTAAAGCCCCGAAAACAAAAACATTGTTGATAAAATCATATTTCAATTCGTGCGGCGCATTGTGTTCTTCAACAAAAATAAGTCTGTCGTAATCCTGCGCGTATTGAATGGCGTTTATTTGCGCAATGCTTTTATATGGACTTTCAATGCTTTCAAATATTTCTTCGTCGTTTTTCCAAAAATAAATCTTTTCTGGGCAAAACTCAATAATAAAATTGTTGTCTTTGTCAATGATAAATGGAATCAAGCGGCATTGCCCGTGCAATCTTCCGACACGTTGAAAACCTACCCGCCGATACGCTCCGCCTGTCGGGTTTACCTCAAAGTTTTTCATCGTTGCGACTGCCTGCTGATACTGTGGCAAGTCAACGCGCCCGTAAAGATTTTCTGAAAGTTCTCCGCTCGAAAAGTTCGTGATTAGCATTTTTCCCGCTCTCCGTTAAATATCCGAAAGTCCTAAACGCTCCGTCCAATATTCATTGCCGTTTCGCCTGCTCTTTGAATGAATGAGTGTAACGTCAACCGCTCGCGCTTCTGCCATTTGCGCTTCGTTATAAAGTGTCTGATACAAACCTTTGTCGCCCGTGATTTTAAGCGCGATTTTGCTTGCAAGGCGGGTTTCAATGTACTGTGTCAAAAGCGGGTCGTCCGTGATGTTGTTATAATCCGCCCTAAATTCTCCGTCTTCATTGCACTTGTAGCTAATATCAATTCCGCCTTTTACGCTGTTTTTCTCCGCCTTAAAGTCGCGCTCGTAGTCTTCTGGCAAAATTATTTCTTTATGTGTTGTCCCTGTTTCTCTTCCCTCGTCGTCTGTGTCTGAAATCTCTTTTTCAAACTCATCATCTACAATATCGATTGCGTATAAATCGCCGTTTTCATCAAGTTCAAAATGCTTTGTGTTGTCGCCGTCTTTTTCGTTGACTGCATACAAATTGCCCTCTGCGTCCAGCTCAAAATGAAAAAAATTGTGCCTATGATTAGACACATACATTAAAACAGCGTCCGCGCTGTTGGTGTATAAAAATCTGCCCTCAATAATAAACTCTTCTTTGTCTAAAAGCTCTTCTGCCTTTGCGCAATCAATGGGCAATGAATACACATAATCATAATTAGAAAAGTTTTCAATCTCGGCTCGGCTCAAGCGTTTTCTTGTCTTCTGGCTCGTCCATTCCGTCGTTGAAAGTGTTTCTTCAATCGTTGAAAGATAAAAGCTAGTAATCGCTCGGTATCGTGTAGAGTTCTTTTCAATTTCTTCATCTGTCAGTGGCTCTTGCCCTGCTTTCTGCAATGCCCTTGTTACAATTCCTTTGTCAATTTCCATAGCTTTTTCCCCTCTTTTTCTTCCAGTCTGAAAGACACGGGGTTGTTACTCTAATAACTTCCCCGTGTCCGAAAAACACGCCTTGAGTGTTAAACGCCTGTGTAGGTGTCAACCTCGGCTTTTACCGTTCCGCCTGTGAATGTGCCTGTAACGGTTGCCGCTGCCTTAAAAATCGTCTTCTTGCTGTGGCTTGGAATAAGCAAATAATACGGCTTTGAAAAGTCCGCAATGTTTCCCGTGTTGCTTACCTCCGAAAAGTTCGCTCCTCCGTCTTCGCTTGCCGAAAGTGTGATTTTCACTTTTCCTGCGGCGGTTGCAACATTTCCAAAAGAAACAGCAACTTTAAAGCCCTCAAGCGTGCTTTCCTTTGGCTCGATTGTGTTTGCAAAATCTGCCGTTCCGCTCTTCAAGTCAAGAGTGCCAAAAGTCAACATCATATCGCTATGCCCTACCATAAAATCTCCTTACGCTTTGCGCCTTGTAAAATTTATTCCCCCGCTCTTTTTGTCGGGCGGGGTCTTGTGTGCTATGCCTTAATCTGCGCTTCTGTTGTCGTGATTGCGTCAACACGGCGCAAGCGTGCGTTACAAACTTGGGTAATGTTCGCTCCCCAAGGGTCTGAAATCTGCATTACAACGTTGTTTTTCTCCATTGCCGCAATGTCAAACATTGTCTTTACATCGCCGTTGCAAGCAAGAGAAATACTGCCGCCTCCCGTTGGCATTTTGTTTACGGCTTTCATCACCAATTTGACAAGCTCCGTTCCGTTGGTGCTGTCAATGTCAATGTTTGCAATGCGAATCAATGTGCGCTCGTCTGCAACGCTCAAGCCGTATTCAACGCCAAAGTAATTAACATACGCTCTCATTTTGCCCGTCGGCTTTCCTGCCGCGTCGTAGACTTCAACGTCCTGAATTCCGCGGTTGTCGCGTGTGATTGCCATACCGCTAGCGCCGCGCGGGATAATGTACTTTGTGCCGTTGTGTCCCCACTTAATCAAGTAGATTGAAGTAAGATTGTTTCCCGTGCCTCCTGCGTCAAGCACAAGCTGATTGTCAATCTTGGCTCTTCTTGTTGCAAAGCCGTTAATGCAAGCACCGTCTTTTGCATTATTGCCATAGACAAAATCGTTTGCCTGGTCTTGTCCGAGTCCCTCAATAAAGCTGACGGCTTCCTGCGTCAAAAACTCCTGTGTGTTCGGGGCGTGCTGTGCAAGTCGTACGTCAATTTCGCTGTATGCTCCAAGCTCTGCGATAACGTCGTGAACGGTCTTTGTCGCGCTTGCTGCCGTCTTCACTCCCTGATTGTAGGCTCTGTGCTGTCCGTGTGGAAGTGAAGTTCTCACAACGTGCGTATGCGTTGTTCCCTCGTTTGCCTGCACAACTGGCGCGTCGTAAAGCAATTCATTTGTTGTACTCATTACCTCGACAATCGCCCTCTGGTCGTCGGTAAATCCTCCGCGCTTCACAAGCTCTGCGGCTGTCAATCTGTCTGACAATGTCAAAACTGGCATATTATCTCCTTACGCTTTTTTGAGCGTTAATCCCTTTTCAAATAAGGCTGTGCCTTAGAATTTCAAAAGTCCGCCGTCAAGCGGGCTAACATATCCGTCTTTGCCGCCGTTCGCTCCTCTGGAAAAACTTCCGCTTTCCGCTGTCATTTCCCCGATTGCGATATACTGCTGCACGATGTCTTTATCAAACAAAAGCCCCGAACTCTTCAATTTGTTCAAAAGACTTACGCCGCCAAAAGCTTCAATGCCTTTCTGCATAAGCGTGATTTTCTCGTCGTACTTGTCAGCGTATGTGTCGCGCAAAAACTTTTCCGTTTCTGCAATCTGCTTTTCGTCGGCTTCCTGCTGTCGTTTCAAAAACTCCAAGCCCGCATTGCTGATTCTCTCATACACGCTTTTTGCCTGTGCCTTTGACAGATTGTTTTCAAAAGCAATCTGCTTGAAGTTCAAGTTGTCGTCTTTTGGCAGCTCGTAGCCGTCGGCGGTGTCGGGTCTTCCCATTTTCTGCCAAAAGCTCGCGCTCTGCTCGTCTGTCATCTCTGCGGGCAATTTTTCAAGCCATTGTGAAAACTCATCTGTTTTTGGCTCGTTTTCTTTGTTTGGCTCGCTTTTTTCTTGCCCTTTTGCTTTTTCCTGCAAGGTTTTTGCAAAATCTGGCAAGTTTTTGTTCTCGGGTATCTGCCCTTTCTCTTCGGGAATGTTCCCTTTCTCTTCGGGTGTCTGCCCTTTCTCTTCGGGTGTCTGCCCTTTTGTTTCGGGTATCTGCCCTTTCTCTTCGGGTGTCTGCCCTTTTGTTTCGGGTGTGTTGTTTTCCATTTGGAACTCCTTAATTTTTCACAATTCCGCTTAAAATTGCGTCTGTAACTGCGATACTATCTGCTACGCCTAATCTTTCCAAAAGAAAAAATCTTGCGTAATTTCTCAATGCGACTTCTTCCGCGCTATGCACTTCTTCAAAAACGTGCATATCATTCAAAAGAATGTTCAACACTGCCGCGCCCTTTTCGCTCGTGAATACTTCCTGAAATGTCTTTTTCACATTCTCGTTGTATTCCCTGTCGCTTTCGCCTTTGGGTATTGTGTAATGGCTGTTCATTGGCTCAAGCCTCCTGCAAGCTGTTTATTCAATCCGTCAAGCACGCTTCCTTGCTCTGGTGCTTTTGTGGTGTTGCCTTTCATAATCGTATCAAGCATTTGTGCCTGCTGTGCCTGTTGCTGTGCGGCTTGCTCCTGCTCGGCTCTCATCTGTCTTATTTTCTCAACGTCTTTGTCTTCTCGGATAATCGCCTGTGGCATTCCCTGTCCTTCCAGGGCTCGTTTCATAAGCTCGTCTGCGTCGATAAAGTCCGCGCTGTTCGGGTACATCTGCATTATTGGTGCGGCGGTCTGAATTGCGTTTGCAAGTCCTCCCATTGTGTGATACTTCTTTTGTGCCTGTGCAAGCGTTCCCACAAAATCGACTTTCATTTGTGCGTTGTTCATTGCGTTCTGCAAGGCAAGCGGTGGCGGTGGTAATCTGTGGTTCTGCATTAAAAGATTGAAACTTCGTGAAATGATTTTCTGCAATGCGCTATTAAGATTGACAATCAAGTTTGACAGAATAGCCGCCTTTTCGCCCTGCAATTCCATAACTTCGGTGGCTGTCATTTGTCCCTGTTTCTGCTGCAACATCAAAAAGAAATCGACATTAAACCAGTCTTTCACTTCCTGCTGTTTCTGTTGCACAACATCAAGTGCGATTGGGTAATTCTCGCCCGTTCGGATTGGCTGTATTTGCTCGTCTTTCTTTGTATAAGTAACGCCTGCGGGGACTAGCGACAAGTTGCGCACACTGTCCGACACTTGCATTGGTGGCTCTGCTGACGTTTGCGCAATTTTAAGGCGTGTTTCTTCCATAATGTTCAACGCCTTTATGTCTGTCATTGCGCCTTGTACGGGGCTTTCTGAATAGGCAAAACCCGCAATCTGATTCCATTGAAACACTGCAAAAGGGTTTTCGATATATCCGCTTTCTTGAATGATTTTGTTTTTGCTTACGTCGATGAAATAGCAAGCGTATTTCATATTTTTTGCGTCGGGTTTGCTTGCGTCGCGGTTGGCTCTCGGCTCTATCGCTTGCAAAATCTCGATTTTGTCATTCCAGCGGTTCACGTTTTTGTAGGATTCCCGCCTGTCTTCGTCGAGTGCGTCCAGTCCGAAAAACTCAACGGCATTTCTCAAGGTAATCAAAAACCGCCTGTAAACCGTGTCCACTTCTCCAAAAGAATTACAATCAAGGTAGATTTCATTCGGGCGTTCTGTGGTAAATCGCAAGCGTTGACTTGAAATGTCGTAATCGCAAAGCATAACGCCGTGTCCGATTGTTGCAGCGTCTTTTATCATCTTCTCGGCTTGGCTGTAAAGATTGCTTCGCTTGAACTCGGCTGTCATAATCTCTTCGACTTGTTCTAGCCAGTCTTTCACGCCGTAAAGCGACACTTGCGAAAAGTCTTCAAGCGACAACTTAAACCAAACAATATTTGGGCTGATTGAATAGCCGACAAGCCCGTTCACAAGCAATGATAAATAATGACACGGACTAGACGAAAAGCGTTTAGGCAAGCTCGGTATGCTGTCTAGGTTCTCCCAGTCGTAAACACTCGCGCTTGTGTAATTCTGTGCTGTAATCCAGCGACTTTCAAAACGTCTGCGCTCTTCTTCCAGTTGGCTAAATCTGCTTTTGATTTCTTTTAGCTTGTCGCTATCGCTCTTCTTCTCTGCCATAGCAACAAGTTTAAAAAAACTCGTAAAAAAAGTTATAAAATGTCAAGAAAAAAATTATTTTATTCCTGCCGCATATCGTTTATATTTTTCTGCCATTTCATACAGTCTTTCGCTTTCTTCAAAAAACTGTTTGGATAATGTCAAAAAATACGCTTTGCGTGCGCTTCTTTCTGATACTTTTTCAATATCATCAATAACTTTAAAATCAAACATTGCTTTATCTCCTTAATAGTATTAAGAATATGTATTATCTAGCTTTTTGTTTGAGCTTAAGGGACAAAAAACCCCTATACGCACGACTTTTTTTGATATGCAAAAAAGTTTTGCGTATTAGGATTTTGACACCTTAAGCGACTATCTCAAACATTCAAAAAGTTTTTCTTCGAGCTTCCTGCCGTCGCTGACAAGGGATAGACTTTTATCTATAATCCGCCTATTAGATACACTCTCTCACAATATAGCTTGTGGCGCGCCTCGCTGTATCATCGTTTATCACACGAGTGTGTCGTCTCCGCGCCGCCCTGTAGACACTAGGTTCGACTGTTGCCCAAGTGGCTCTCAATAATTAGGGACAAAAACAACAGTCTACAAAAAAAATCATAGTTGAAAAAAATCAAAAAACAAAAAGCATATTTAACGACTTAACGCGCTTTTGTTTATCTTCTCCGCTTCTCAATATGGCGGATAATTCGGGATGTTCCAGTCGTCGGGCGGTGGGCAATTGCTCCAATTGTCGTTTGGATAGTTCGCTTGCTGTTGACTTTGTGTAGGTGCGTTTTGTGTGTTTTGGTTCTGTGGCGGGCTAAAATCGTGTTCGCCTGCTACAAGCTCTTTGTATTTGCTGTTGTTTCTCTGCGGTCTGCAAGTAACTGTCCCGATTTTTCCATACCAGTCTTGAAAATTGAAATCTCCGCGCTGAATTCCAAATGCGTCAAAAAACTCTGTCATAGAAATGTTCCACGATGTCTGCAACTGCTCCACTGTAGCTCGTCCGTATGGTTTCATTGGCATATCTGACAGTACAATTCTGTTTGGCTGACAACCGCTAAAGCCTTTCACTTCCAGTATGACATCAACTTTTGCTTGTCCGCTTTTCCAGTAGCCTTGCTCAACACTCTTAATCCTTGCCATATAGATACCGCAATCAAGCACGGTCTTTTGCATTGGCTTATAGCCTTGTCCAAAACTCATATTTTCTCCTTTAATCAAAATCAAATAAAAATTGTTTCCCGTCCATTATTGGCAATTTTGCTTCTTTCTTTGTCTCAACTTCTCGTTCTTCAAAATGTCCTAAAAATTGATATATCCCGTATTTCACAATTCCTAATGTGCTTTTTAGCGTCAAGCAATCAATCAAGTTAGACACGTTTTTCTTTCCAGTGAATTCTTTCAAATCCCTAGAAGTAAAAGGCGTATTGCGAAAATGATTCTCAATTCTTTTTATTTCCTGCTCTGTCATAAGACTTTTTTATTCGTCTAACGCCAATAGTTTTTTTTGTTCCGTCGGGCATTGTTCCGCCTGTTCTCAACCAGCTTTCAAGCTCCGACGCGAAAAACAAAACACGCCGTCCGATTCTGTGCAATGGCACTTGCTGTTCACTGCACAACCTACGCAAAAGAGATGTGCTTATTCTCAAATATTCAGCAGCTTCTTTTACTTCCAGCACGTTTTCACTTTCCATAAAATCCTCAAAAAAAAGCACGCAATACTGCGCCTTAATTCAGTATTGCGTGCATATGTCTTGACTGTCCCTAACAGTCTGAAAACCCTTGTTTACACGAACGAATAAGTAAGGCTCTTATTCTATTTCTATTTTTTTGCGATATGAACAAAAGTGAATACAACGCAAAAAAATAGAACCGAGTTTGTCAACTCGGTTCTATGCTATAGCATAGAATTTTTTTTAGAGAGAAAAATTGTATACAGTAATGTATACAAAAGAAGAGCAAAAATAGAGATTGGGGAAAGTTTAAGTGTATGATATGATAGTTTTAATTGTTTTTGTTAGCGTAAAATATCGGTATTATTGAGAACCTTAACAAAAAAGAGTAATAAGATACAATTATTTATTAAAACATGAAGGAGAGAGAAAGATGAGATACAAAATAGCCAAGTTTTGCGCTCTTGCTCAATGCATTTTGACCTTTATGAGTACGGAAAAGGAGAGGAATGAATGAAAAAGATATTTTTGATTTTGGCGGCGGCGGTCGCGCTGTCGTCACTTGCGTTTGCGAAACCCTACGGCGAGAAGAGCCGACCCGACTGCGAGGGCGACATCGTGTTTGCGGACGGCACGGCGACGGCGTGGCGCGAGGGGCTTACGCTCACGGAAGAACAGAAAAAGGCGGCGGTGGCTGTCATCTTTTACGCGGGAACGGGATGCTCCAACGGCGGCGAGCGGCGCATCCTCGGCGTGGGGCTGAAGAACGCAACTGGAAGTGGCAACACGCTCAAATGGGCGCAATATACAAGCGATACCGATACAACCGAAGGCTACAGCACGAACATCACGGCAATACAGTGTACGCCAAGCGAATCTGGAAGCGGAAAAGCGGCGACAGCGACATTCACGGGCGACTTGAACGGAAGCGACAACTGGCAGGCTCTCTGCGAGGCTGTGAGTGACGAAGGCACGGGCGGCAACTACCCCGCTTGGGAATGGGTGAACGCCTATTCCACGACCGCCAATCTTACGGGGGATTACGCGAGCGGCTGGTATCTTCCGACTGTTGCAGAATTAAGTATGTTGTACCGAGAAAAAGCCACCGTGAACGCCGCGCTCAAAGTGGCGGGCGGAACGGAAATCGCGAGTACTTCGTACTGGTCGTCTAGTCAGAATTCTTCCTACACTTACGGCGCTTGGAGTGTGTGGTTCGACGACGGCTACCTCGACTACGACGGCAGGTACCCCAACGGGTCAGTTTGTGGAGTCCGTGCTTTCAACGGCGAAGAAAAGACAATGACCGTCCGCGAGAACCTGAAACTCCGCTCCGACGAATATACCTCAACCCAAGTCCTTGCCGTGATGTCCGCAGGCGCGAAAGTAAGAATCCTCGAACTCGGCTGGGCGGAGACAATCGACGGCATTTCCTCAAACTGGGTGAAGGTCGAAGTTCAGCAGGGCGCGAAAGACCGCGACGGTAAGCCGATAAAAAAAGGCACGGTCGGCTGGTGCTTCGGGGGCTATCTGGAGTGAGGCAGAACGCCTCAGGCGGGCGCGGGTCGTAGGCTTGCCCGCCTTTTTTGTGGTATGATGGGGGGATAAATGAACTTTATAAGTGATTTGATAACAAAACTTGAGCAAAAAGGTATTCGTATGAACGGTTGCTCAGAAGCACAATTATCTAAATTAAATACTGTCATAAATACGGGGAAACTTCCAAAGGCGTATCTTGAGTTTATGTCAGCCATGGGGAATGGAAGTGCAGGAAGCTATATGGGCGGCGACTCTTGCTTTATGGATGAGATATGTGATTTGAGACAAGGAGCTACCGAGCTTTTGAATGAAAATGAATCAGAAAATACATTAACTGACAATGATTTTGTGTTTTGGATGAGTCAGGGCTGTATGTTTTGTTTCTTCAAGTTGTCCGAAGGAGATAATCCCCCTGTGTATTTTTACAATGAAAGCGGTGAAGACAGGTTTATAAAAATAGCCGATACCCTTGTTGATTTTCTGATAAACAGGCTGGAAATGAACAAAGAACTTTTCAAAGAAAAAGTTTAAAAGCACCTTGGCAAAATAGAATTAAGGAAAACTTTTTGAGAGGAGAATGAAGATGAAAAAGATATTTCTGATTTTGGCGGCGGCGGTCGCGCTTTGTTCCACGGCAACCTCTGAAACTTTTGTGGTTTCAAGGAACGGAGTGGAAGTTTCATCGACGCGCGACGGAAAGGCATGGGCGGCAGATTCAAACATCGACAGGAAAGACCCGACTTCTGTCCTCGTTTCGTTTTTCGTCAGCTATTTTTCCAAGGACGACGGATGGCATGATTTAATCACCCATTCTAGTTTTCCAGGCTCTTCGTTTGATGAAGGAATAGTCACTATGCATGAAGCATGGGAAGGGTTCTATGGGAAAGTTGATTCGGTCCGCATAACAATCAATCCAGCCGCTTTCAAGTCCAACGGCGGCGGGCGAGCGTTCTACACGGTGAAAATCGCCGCTTCTTACCAGGGGGAATCCGCCGAGGGTGAAGACCAAGTTACAATGGAACAGGACGAAAACGGCAACTGGCTCGTCGCTGAACTGCCGATGTAGGTACCGCGCTTTCTTTTGGAGGTTTTTATGGATTTTGAAATTCCTTTGTGGCTTATAATCACTTTTTCTGTTTGTGCCGTGACTTGGCCGCTGATTCTTATGGCAGGCGGAACGGCAATCGTCTCGCTCATTGTGGCAGCTGCGGCAAAAAGTGCGCTTGCCTTAAAAGTGGCGGGAATCGCGGCGGCGGTATTCTTTTCGCCACTCGCCATCGGAATTTTGGGTGCGCCCATACTAAAGATACTTGATAGCGCAGGAGATTCGTTTTCTAATTCGGGCTATGAAGAATGGAAGGAGAACACGCCTCTTATCCGTGCAGTGAAAAAGCAGAACGAGAAAAAAATCGAAAAACTGCTCAAAAAAGGTGCGGACGTGAACGCTTTTTCTGAATATGAAAGGCGCACCCCTTTGAGCGAATCCTGCAAGGCTTACGCCGACGAAGAAAAAGCGGACAGAATCACGGCTCTTCTTTTGGACTCAGGCGCGGACGCGAACAAAAAGATAGACTTCGCAAACGACGCGATGAAGAATGCAGTTGCGTACAAAAGGCACGGCGCAATCAATCTTCTTTGCTCCCACGGCTACGATTTTTTTGCGGAAGACGGAAAAGGAAACGGCATTGTGGAGTTTGCGGTCGGGACGAAGTGCTATGAGGAGGCCTGCATTCTCCTTGAACTTGGTGCAGTCCCCCTTGAACGCTACGATTTTGGCTTTTGCCGCGAGGACTACACGCCTTTTATGTTCCTCTTGGAGGAATCGATTTTTTTCATTTATGATTCGTACGAAACGGAGGAACAGAAAGAAAACAGGCTGCTCGTTGAGAAAAAGAATGCCGCCGACCTCTGCCGCCTCTTCAAGCTTCTTTTGGAGAAAGGTGTTGATGTGAACGCGCAGACAGATGACCACAGAAAAATGACCGCGCTCATTCTTCTTGCAGACAGGTATGCGACAACGCGGAACGACGCGCCCAAACTGCCTATTGCAAAAGTGCTTTTGGACGGAGGAGCTGACGTGGACATTCAAGACGCATACGGAAAAACTGCGCTGATGTGTTTTGCAGAGATTTCTTGGGCAACAGAAATCACGGACGCGGTAAACTGGATTCGGCTTTTAGTTTCATACAACGCGGACAAGACTTTGCGCGATGAAAAAGGACTCACCGCTCTGGATTACTTTCACCGCTCATGCCGCAGGGACGACCTCAAAGAAGCGGAAATCTCCGTCTATGACGAAATCGAGCGCCTGCTCACGCCAGACACACAAACAAAGGCAGCCGTAACAGAAAGAGGCAAAAGCGTTACTGAAATCGAAAGAGCTGAGAATGTGCAGATTGCGCTTCATCTTCCGTTAGAAGATATGAGCGACGATTGGTAGGGAGAAAAAAATGAAAAAGAAAATTATCATCAGTATTTTGGCTGCATTTCTGCTTGTCTCGTGCGCGACGAAGCCTGCCGTGATATGGGTGGGCGACAATTACATCTTCCATACATGGAGTCGCACAAATGAGGACGGTGAAGTTGCATGGAGAGTGCTTTACTCAGACGAACCGCTTGCAATATTTGAGTACGACGGCGAAATCCTCATATTCAACAACCATGCGAAAACCGTTTACAGAACAAAGTCTCCCCACAAATTCCTTTTGTGCGTCGCTGAATTGCACCGAGAGTACCAGTTTGATTTTATCCCGATTTTTGAACTCTGCGGAGCTTTTGAAACGCCGCTCATCGACAAAGCCCTTTCTGACGAACGCCTTGCGAAGCAGGTTTCACATACAAAAAACGAAAAGAGCCGATATTCAACATTCGCTCTTTGTGATGCGGACGATGAGGAAGTTACTTTCGCGTGTGGCTTGAAGTGGTCTTTCTGTACCTGCGGGAGCGACGGCTGGAATTGGCTTGAAATCATGGAATAGGAGGAAACACAATGAAACACAAACTTGCGAAAATCATTCTTGCGCTACAGATTTCTATCTATGCGATTGGGGTTGCCGCATTTCTGCTCCGTCGCTTGGACGGCATACACTATGTTTTTGAAGACGGACATCTTGTCGAATCTGATTCCGCTTTTCTCAAAATCTTGGGACATATCGGCGACACTGCGAATGCGGTTTTTATGTACACCGTTATATTCGGCGGATTTATCTTGCTTGCTTTTGCCGTTGTGGACGTGGTCTTTTCGCTCCTTGCCCGTCGTGAGCGGCTGGCGAAAACCTGCCTTTTTGTTTCGGTCTTTAATCTGCTTGTTTGTGGAATGATTTTGCATTGGATAGTCGGAATCTCGAATGCGTGGAGTTATCCAAGCCCGAAGCCCGTGTACAATCTCACTTGGCATTTGCTGGACGATTCCCTTCAGGGCGAGAAAATCATTTTGACTTGCAAAAACAAATATGCAGAGCCTCCTGTTGAGAAAAAGAAAAACGTTGTGGCGGGAAAGACAAAAAAAATTCGCCTGCCCGATGAGGATTTTGAGGACGTTGAGGGCGTTTCAAAGTCAGATGAAAATGTGAGAGTTTTTGTTCCAGTCGGATTTTTCATCAACTGGCGGGAGGATTTGGACAAATACGAAAAACAGGATTCCTACGAAATCATCATCTACAAAAAGCCCGAAATCACCGAGGACGAAGAAAAATTCGTGATGAAAAACGTTCCCCGCGACGCTGTTTTTGAGCTTTGCTACTGGGACAAGGACGCGTGCCGATTCGTTCACATCGCTTCAAGCGACGGCGTTTTTTACAAGAAAGACAGAAGCGAAGAGCTTCTTTTGGATTCAGAAAAAGAATATCCCGATTCGGACGAGCAGTATAATCTTTTTATGAGCGTCAAAAGCGCGGTCTATGCTGACGAAACATATATCATCACGCTGAGCTACGAGCGGGACAAGCAGTATTTACCCGTCAAAAACTGGCGGACTTACGAGCAGAACGGCAGGGAAATCAGGACGCTGAACCTTGAGCTCAACGGCACGCAGTGGATTAAGACGCAGTATGTGGACAAAACGGGCGAGCCGATTGCGAATGTTGAAGCCGAGATTTTTGTTTTTGGCGACGACATCAAAGACGGCATTATCCACGCGAAGACCGACAGCGACGGCTGGCTTTGGGTGGAAAATATCCCCGACGGCGTTGAGTGCTATGTTATGCTCGGCGATTAAGATGGCAAAAACTTTTAGGAAAGCTTCCTAACTCTTTAGGAAACGCTCCTAAACTTTTAGGAAGGTCTCCTAACCTTTTAGGAAGGTCTCCTAACCTTTTAGGAAAGCCTCCTAAACTTTTAGGAAGGTCTCCTAACCTTTTAGGAAAGTTTCCTAAGCCTTTAGGAACATTTCCTAACCTTTTAGGGAACTCTCCTAAGCCTTTAGGAAAAGTTCCTAAAAATATGTGCTTGAAATTTAGCCCTTGAAATGTATAGTATTTTAGAAATTTTATGCCAAGGAGGAAACAAATGGCATCAAAAGCAAATACATCTTTGTCTAGCGAAATTACGACGGCTCGGCTTTTGGCTGAGGGAATTAAGAACCGTGCGGATTCTGTGGCGAAAGTCGGCTTGACGGCGGACAAGGCTGCGGAAATCGAGGCTCTACTTTCAAAGTTGACCACGCTCGACAATCAGCAGGAGGAGCTAAAGGCTCAGCTCAAGGAAAAGACTGCGGAGCTTGACAGCGTGCAGAAGACGCTTCGCTCGACTGTTGCCGAAACAAGAAAACTTGTAAAGATTGCTGTGGACAAAGCTGGCTGGGTTGCGTTCGGTATCTCGGACAAGCAGTAACGGTCGATGACCGCTTTGTAAGGCATGGGTATAGTTTGCGAAAACAGGCTGTGTCTGTGCCTTTTTTGTGAACGGGAGTTTTCTCGACAGAGAGGAGGAGAAAAATGGGAGACGCATTAGGAAAGGCACTTTTAGTAGGATTATTGGTGTTTTGTGGATATTTTGTCCTCACAGGGCTAACGGCTCTTGTTTCGGGGATTATAGCACTGACGGCTCAAGGCTTTGCAAAGACCGTGGCAAAATGGGTTTTCGAAATTAGTTTAGGGCTGTTCGGCATTCCTCTTCTTTGTTGCTGGTGGGAAGGCAATTCAGACAAGGTGAGCGAAAAATTATGGTACATGAGCCTGCCCTCGCTGATGAAGGCGGTGGAAGACCGAGATGTCGGCAAGGTTGAAATGCTGCTCAAAAAGGGCAAGAATCCCAACGAGATAAAACACGGAGATTCCGCTTTAACGCTTGCCTGCAATGCATATCCGAATAAAGAACTTGACGAGATTGTGCGGCTTCTTCTGGACGCGGAAGCAGACCCGAACATGAGAGTGCCGTATGAAGATTGGGACGAAAAAAAAGCCTACAACACTCCGCTCAAACTTGCGATAACCAACGACCGAGTTGAAGCCGTCCGCTCCCTTATTTCGCACGGAGTCATAATCGACAGCATTGACAGGAACACGAAAGAGCCGCTTGACTTTATGCCTCTTCAGTATGCCATTGCAATGAGAAACTTCGAAATTGCCGCAATTCTTCTGGAAGCTGGTGCTGTGACGGACGAATATATGCACAACGATTCCGAACAGCCTACTATGCTTCTGAGTCTTTTTTATATAGTCAGTGGGCATGAAGACGAAGAATCCCGAAACGCCAAAATCCGCATACTTGAGGAGCTGGCTAAGCGTGGAAACGATGTGAACGCTCGTGATGAGTGGGGGCAAACGGCTCTTCATTACTTCGCCACATACTACGAATTGACGTATTGCAAAGAGGACTCTGTTCTTGCCGAAAAACTTCTTTCCTTAGGTGCGGACATTAATGCACAGGACAAAAACGGAATCACCCCTCTTATAAAAAGCGTGGACAGCTACGTTCCGACACCCATTCTCACTAAAGTTGAATTTCTTGTCTCGCACGGAGCGGACATCACCATAAAAGACAAATGGGGAAAGACCGCGCTTGACCGATTCCTTTATCACAACGAAAGGTTTGAACGCGAGAATGAAGAGGAACAGGCTGCCTTTGAAAGAATCATAGAGCTTCTCACGGTGAAAAAGACGGCAGAAAAAACTCTTTCTGTAACGCCGATTTCTCACGCCGCCCCGCAACAAGAGCAGAAAACGCATATTGCACTCTGCGATATTTCAGATGATTGGTAACGGGAGATTTTATGAGGACAAAAAAGATTGCATTTATCGCGATGGCGTTGCTTTTTCAAATCGCGCTTGTCTCGTGTGCGACGATGAGGGCGACAGAAACTGGGGAAACTCTTTTGTGGAAAAGCGGGCTTCGCCAAACCGACAGGGCTGTGCTGAACAAGGACATCACGATTTTTGCCAGATTGCCGAACGTGGCGGACGGAACGAAAGTGAAAATCACGATTAGCGAAATGACGACAAAAAAAGAAAATCCCCTTGCCTACGAGCTTGAAAGCACTGTCAAACACGGCAAAGTCAAAGCTCTTTGGCGCGTGAAATACGATGTGGATGATGAAACTGATTTGGGATTCGGCGAAAACTACGAGCAGCCCTCTTACGTTTTTTGTGTGAATTATGATGGCAAAACGAGCGAAGATTCAAAGCCTGTGAAGTTGTTTTGCGATTTGTATATGAAGCTTGAGTTTAGAGGGCGCGTGCTAAAAGGCTATCCGTATTGTCTTAAGCTTGCCGACGGAAGCTATCGAAAGGGAGAAACAAACAAAAACGGGATTATCATAGAAAAAGAAATCCCCGTCGGCTCGGTCAGAAGAGTGTATTAGGGTTTTACGGTTGCTGAGCGAAGCCGAAGCATGGTTGTTGAGCGAAGCCGAAGCATGGTTGCTGAGCGGAGTCGAAGCACAGGCTCGGAATGACAGTTTCAAAACTTGGGCAGGCTTCCCCAAAGTCGGGCGGCGTTTCCCCAAAGTTAGGCAGAGCTTCCCCAAACTTGGGCAGAGCTTCCCCAAAGTTGGGCGAAACGACGATTATAGAAATGAAAAGGAGAAAAACATGAAAGAAAAGAAATTATCTTTATCGCGCTCTTGCTACTTTGCGCGCTTCTTTCGGGGTGCAAATCTATGCAGCTTTTTGTCGAAAGCGTTGACCACGACAACCCGCCTCAAAATTTCAGCTACCCGATGGCAGTTTTTGGCGGAAACACAGAAGAGTTCACATACAAAATCGTTGAGGGAAAAGCGTATCTTGATGTGTTTTATCCGTCTCAAGATGATTTTTGGCTTCCGCACAGAACACCTCAAGTTATTGAGGACATTGATTTTGAGACGCGCATAAACTGCGCTTGCGCTCAGTATCAAAAACTTCTTTCTGACTTTAGAGCATCAATCACGGTTCTTGACAAAAACGGTGTTGAGATAAAACCGTGCCGAACAGACGAGTCGGACTGGTATTTGGCGCTTTATTTTAAGAAAGGCACGCTTCCAAAGAAAATCACGGCAATATATAAAGCGACATTCGTCTTTGACGGGGAAGAAAAATCGTTTGAGTACACGGCGACTCTCAAGAGGCGGAAGATGTCGCTTTTGCGCCTTCAGCTTTTGAACGCGATTTATATGTAATTTAGGGTTTTATGGGGTAATTGATTTATGAAAAAAACGACTTTGATTTTTACGATATTTTTTGCAATCGCACTTTTTGGGTGCACGGAAAAGGCAAAATCTGACATTTCAGAAGCTCAAAGTATTGTCGAGAGCGAAGATGAGGACGATGAAATACCTCCTCCAAGTGAAAAAAATCCAGACTGGACTTATTCAACGGACGAAAATGGCAATGAAAGTGCATACGATAAAAAAGGAAATCGTGTCTATTTCAGGAACGTAAAAGGTCTTGAAATATGGGATGAATATGATGAGCAGAACAAACTGGTTTATAAAAAATTCAGCAACGGTATTGAAAGAAAGTTTGACAGTGAAGGAAGGGTTATTTATGAATCGCGTTTATTAGACTGGTCTGGTGTTAAGAGCGAATCTTTTTATGACTACGATGAAAAAGGCAATCTTGTTCATGAAAAATGGGGTGATGGCACTGAATACTGGAGTGAACACGACGAAAAAGGCAATCTTGTTCATGCAAAATGGAGTAATGGCACTGAATACTGGTATGAATACGATGAAAATGGTAACAAGATTCATTATCGAAACACCAATGGCGAAGAGCAATGGTATGAAAATGGCAAAGTGATTCACGAAAAGTCTTCTGACGGAGATGAAAAATGGTATGACGGCAACGGGAAGAAAATCCATGCAAAATTCGGCAGTTTCGAGAAAGAAGAATGGTGGGAATACAACGATGATGGCAAGATGATTTTTTATAAGAACAGTTACGGCGAGGAAGAAAAGTTCAACGATAATGGCGAATTAATTTACAAAAAAAATTCCACAACAGGATATGAAGAATGGTGGGAATACAATGATAAAGACTTCACGACTCACTATAGGAACTCTAATGGTGATGAAGTGGTGTACAGTAATGGACACAGAATTTACCAAAAATCCAGCGACGGACATGAGGATTGGTATAAATTCGATGAAAATGGCAGACAGATTTACTACAAAAACAACAAAGGAAAAGAATATTGGACGGAATATGACAGCAATGGAAACATGATTCACGAAAAATACGCTTCTGGATTTGAAAGTTGGTATGAATACAACAATAAAAACATCAAGATTTATTATAAAAATACTGATGGTACTGAAGAAAGGTTCAACGATTACGGCAAACTAATTTATAGCAAGGGTAGCCGAGGTGAAGAATGGTATAAGTATGATGATAAAAACAGAGAGATTTATTACAAAACAAACGATGCAGTAGCCAGCGTTTGTGAAGAATCTTATTTTTATCATGAAACAGGAAAACTGACTTTCAGAAAATACCGCGACGGTCTTGAAAAATGGATAAAAGAAGACTATAACGGACATCACTGCGAGAGGATGCTCGTGTGCACGGATGACGGAAGTCCGCTTAATTACAGGGACTATCCTAACGGGGATATTCTCGGCAAGTTCCCCAACGGCACGATGGTCTTTGTTCTCGAGAGCACCGAGATGAAATCCAAAGTCAACGGTATCGAGGATTACTGGTATTATGTCTGCACAAGAGATGATGTGACAGGCTGGGTTTTCGGCGCTTATCTTGAATCTAATGAAGAATAAGGAGAAATTGATGAAAAAACGAACTTTATTTTTTATCGCCCTGATTTTGCTTTTTCCAATCTTGTTGCTATCGTGTCAAAGACGCTCTGAAAACGAAGAAGTCGTGTTCGACGGCTATAAAACGCTGAGCGTGCAAAAATCCTCATACCCAACTTACGACACAGAATATTCGTGGCGCTCTCTTTTCAAGAAAAATGCAAAGCTACGACTTTATTACAAAACTGAGATGTATCAAGAAACTGAGTACATTTCGCATCTTTTCTATGTTCTGGAGTCTGGCGGAAAAAAGAGCGTTTTGGGCAACTTCAAGCGTGAGACGGGCTTTCTTGGAGCGGACGGTGAAGAGCTGGAACACGAGCGAATCTGGTATTTGCAAGGCTTGAGCATGAAAACGCTTGAGAATCCGTTTTTTGTGACCGCACTTTATGTGCAGTGCGAAACTGGCTGGCTTTATGAAAAAAGAAGGATTTATCAAGCTTTGCTTTGACAGCAAAAACAAGACGCTCGCAAAATGCTCTCCGCGATGATTTTCAAAAAGCCTGTAATTGACAATCAAAAGTTGCTGCAAGATAATTGAGATAAAGAAATATGGAGGTTTTTCATGGTTGTTCCAGTTATTTCAATGGGCGGTTCGTACGGGATTACATTTCCAAAACTTGTTCTGGAAAAATTGCGTGTTAAAGACAAAGTTAATATGAAAATCACAGATGACGGTATCTTACTGACACCAGTCAACGCTCCTCGCGCTGGCTGGTCAGAAGCGTTTTGCAAAATGCACGAAAACAAAGATGATGTTTTGGACGATATTCCTAGTTCAGAGGCGCTTGAATGGGAATGGTGAATCAGTACAATGTTTATCTTGTAAATCTTGATCCGACAGTCGGTCACGAGATAAAAAAGACTCGACCTTGTCTTGTGATTTCGCCTAATGAGATGAATCACAACATTGACACTGTAATAATTGCACCGATGACAACAAAATCTCATTCATATCCGACTCGGCTTGAGATACAGTTTCTTGGCAAAGACGCGTGGATTGTTTTAGACCAAATACGAACTGTGGATAAAACTCGCTTGACAAAACGATTGGGCAAGATTTCTCAACCAGAGATTTTTGAAGTAAAGAGAATTATTCGAGAAATGCTTGTTGATTAATTTATGCCTTTAGTTTTTTAATCAGTCGCTCGATTAAATCCAAATCGGGAGTATCGGCGCGGTAAATGCCGTAGATGTCCCAAGTGTACGCGTCTTTTATGCGCACTGCTTTTATGTTGTCGGTGTCGGGGAAGAACTTTGGCGAAACTCCGATACCGATTTTGTTTTTTACCAGCTGATAAATCGACTGCCCTTCTGCGACTTTTGCCACGATTTCGGGATTAAAGCCGTTCATCAAGCACGCGTTTATCACATCGGAATAAATGCGGTGTGCTTTGTTCATCAAGATAAGGCTCTCGTTTTTGATGTCGGAGAGTTCGACTTCGCTTTCACTCCAAAAGCGGTGACCTTTGTAGACGTAAAGCACGACATCAACGCTCTTGAGCTTTACGAACTTGAGCTTTGCGTCTTCGATTTTGCCCACAACCAAGCCAAAGCCGATTTCGTTGTTTTCAACTTGCTTGAAGACGTTCTCATTTTCTTGCTCGTGCCAACTTGCGTTTATTTCGGGATTTTCTGCCATATAGTTTCGGATAACAGCGACATCGATTGCGCGGATTGTTCCAGAAGCAAAGCCGATTTTGAATCTCTTTTCTTGCTCATTTATCGCTTTGATGCTTGAAAACATTTCGTTCAGGTCTTTTGTAACGATTTTGGATTTTTCATAAAAGACTTTGCCGCACTCTGTCGGGACAAAGCCCTCTTTTGTGCGCACAAAAAGCGGCGCGCCACATTCATCTTCTAGGCTTTTTATTATCTTGCTCAATCCTTGCGGCGACAAAAACATCTTGCTTGCGGCAGTTTGCAAGTTCTTTTCTTCGTATACGGTCTGAAAGCATTTGAGGTTTCGTGTGTTCATATTGATAAATCCTGCAAAAGCCATTTTACAAAAAAATGCTCCGCAAAGCAAACTACTTCACGGAGCCAAACGCACAAAAAGTCAAAAGGACTCTTTTTTTAATTAAATGTGATTTGCGACCTCGAAAGCGTCCCAAATGGCGTACATGATGTTAGACACTTTCTGCGCGTCGCCGAGCAAATACACCTCGTCAAGCTCGTTCTTGTACTTGTTGTAAAGCGTGTTCTCGCTTGCATAACCAACGCAAAGCACCACGCTATCAGCCTTCAACTCTTTTGTCTCATCGCCGACTGTTGCGCTCAAAACGCCACTCTTAAAGCCCGTAACGCGAGCACCACAAACAACATCAATGCCGTTGAACGGAATCAAGCGCTCAAGCATTTCTTTGTTTGCAGAGCAAAGAGGACCATTGACAGCCATGAGGCGCGGCAAGGCTTCCACGATTGTGACTTTCTTTCCTTTCTGAGCCAAATCAAGAGCCAACTCGCAACCTACCAAGCCACCACCAACAACGATAACAGTGTTTCCAGCGTCTTTTTTACCCAAAAGAACCTGCTCTGCTGAATATACTTTGTCATCATCGCCAAGAGAGAACATCTTTGGTCTTGAGCCTGTTGCCATAATCACAGCGTCATAGCTCTTGTCAAGGATTTCAGCTTCTCCCGCGCGTGTGTTCATGTGGACTTCAACGCCAAGACGCTTGAGTTCGTCTGTGTACCACTGAGCCAAAGCCAAGTCGTCCTCTTTAAAAGCAGGCGCACCACCAGGGATAAGGTTTCCGCCGAGCTTGTCACTTGCTTCGTACAAAACTGGTGTGTGTCCGCGCTCAGCCAAAACACGAGCCGCTTCACAGCCAGCCACGCCACCGCCCACGATGAGCACTTTCTTTGCTTTTACCACAGGGTTGAGGCGGTTCAATCTTTCTTTTCCTGCCTGAGCATTTACAGCGCAGTTGATGAGCGAGTAAGTCTGAATGCGTCCCATGCAGCCTTCGTGACAAGAGATACAAGGGCGGATTTGAGAGATGTTGCCACGGCGGATTTTGTCCACGATATCAGGGTCTGCAAGTGTTGGGCGACCAAGCGAAATCATATCGCACACGCCAGACTTCAAGCAGTCCGAAGCAGTTTCTGGATTGTCAACGCGACCAGCCATAATGACAGGGATTTTCACATTCTCTTTGGTAATGCGGGCAAACTCCTTGTACGGAGCTTTTTCCATGTACATCGGCGGATGGTTCCACCACCAAGCGTCGTATGTTCCAGCGTCCACGTCGAGCGCGTCGTAGCCGTACTCCTCCAAGAGTTTTGCAGCTTCAATGCCCTCGGCAATGTCGCGACCTTTCTCCTCGAACTCTTCGCCCGGAAGCGCACCTTCACGCCAGTCTTTAATCATTGACTTTAGAGAGAAGCGCAAGGCTACAGGGAAATCTTTGCCACAAGTGCGGGCAATTTCTTCACGGATTTCGCGGGCAAAGCGAAGGCGGTTCTCAAGACTTCCGCCGTACTCGTCTGTTCGCTGATTGAAGAAAGAGATAGCAAACTGGTCAATCAAATATCCTTCGTGAACAGCGTGGATTTCAACACCGTCAAAGCCTGCGCGTTTTGCGTTGAATGCGCCTTTTCCAAAGCTCTTTACAATACCCTTGATTTCTTCAACCGTGAGCGGACGGCAAGTCTTGTCGAGCCAGCGGTGCGGAATGGCAGAAGCAGACACTGGCGGGAACTCACCGAGGTTTGTCGGAATTGTAACGCGACCAAATCCGCCTGACATCTGCAAGAAAATCTTTGCGCCATAAGCGTGAACGCGTTCAGTCATCTCGCGGCTTGTGCGAACGAACTGGACGGGATTATATGTTGAGTTTGGCGTGTTCGGGAACGAAGGCTTTTCAACTTCTGTGTCCGAAAATGTAACGCCCGTGATGATAAGACCGATTCCGCCCTTTGCTCGCCTCGTGTAATAGTCGATGCCGCGGTCATTCCAGCCGCCCTCGCAGTCGCCCAAGCCAAGAGGCCCCATCGGTGCCATAGCATAGCGGTTCTTGATTTCAAGTTTGCCAATTTTGATAGGTTCAAAAAGATTTGAATACTTCACGAAATGTCCTCCGTATAGAATGAGTGTGTGCTTTATTATACGCCCCGAAGTGCTCAAATGCTATCAACAAAAGGTTTATCATCGTTTCCAAATTGGCAACAATCTTTTCTAACGACAAAACACAGAATATCCCTTAGAATACTAAAAGCCTGCAAAAATCAGGGCAGATTTCAGATTTTTTCGGAGACTTTTATGAGCGACAAAGTGAAATGGGGTATTTTGGGAACGGCGAACATCGCGCGCTATGCGACAATTCCCGGCATCAAGGGCGCTGGCAATGCGGAACTTTTTGCTATTGCTGAGCGAAGCCGAAGCATGGTTGCTGAGCGAAGCCGAAGCACAGGCTCGGAATGACAGTTTCAAAAGTTGGGCAGAGCTTCCCCAAAGTTGGGCGACGTTTCCCCAAACGTGGGCAGAGCTTCCCCAAAGTTTGGCAGCGTTTCCCCAAAGTTGGGCGAGCCTTCCCCAAACTTGGGCAGCGTTTCCCCAAACTTGGGCGAGCCTTCCCCAAACTTGGGCAGAGCTTCCCCAAAGTTGGGCGAGTATTCCCCAAAGTTGGGCAAACGTCATGCTGAACTCGTTTCACCATCTGTGGTTCGCCAATGACGAAAACGACGATTATAGAAATGAAAAGGAGAAAATTATGTACAAGATTGCACGTCGTTGTATTCTTTCTGCGCTGGGACTTTTGCTTTTTGCATTTATGTTCAAAGAAAGCAAGCTGGTGCAAAGTTTTATCTGGTTTTACCCAATGGTGATTTTGGCAGTTATCGGGCTTGTGTTCTTGATTGTCGCGTTTTTCAAGGGCGAGCTTTATGGAGAAAGCCTGTTTTTCCCGATAATCTTGCTTCTGGTATCCTTGGCTCTTATTGGATACGCGGTTTTGCTTTTATTTTGTCTGAGTATGGTTGTGAACGCATGAAAAAGTTTTTTCTTTTTGTCATGCTGAAAAAGTTTCAGCATCTAGGACAAGCAGAAAAAGAGAAGCATAGATTCCGAAACAAGTTCGGAATGACATCGGAATGACAATAGGAGGAAAAAATATGAATACTTATCTTTTGGTCGCAAAAGCGGTTGTTGTGGTTCTGGCAGTTTTGATTGCGTTTTTCCGTTTTGGAAAAAGCAAAGCGAAAGAGCAATCACAAAAATCCCAATCGAATAAATTCGTCAATCTGGACGGCGTGGAAGAATCGATAAAGGCTCTTTTGAACGCGGATTATGAGGACATGGGGTATATCATCATCAGCGCAGAAGACGATGAGCTTTATGTTCAGTTTGCGCGCGATAAATGCGGACTTTTGCTTAATTGTCCAAAGGCGGGCGTGTGGGAAAACAGGCTTTCTTTAGCAAAGAAGTTGCTTGAGAGTTTGGGCTACACCGACATCAACAAGAGTGACGCCCAAAAAGAGGACTTTGACGCATTGAAGCTAAAAGAGTTCATTTTGAGCGGCGATGATGTGACGGGGATTTACGCGAACGTGGGCGACAACAGCACGGAGATAAAAGAACTCACCGCGACGCTGTTCAAAGACATGTTCGGCTACACGGATTTTGAGCATTTTCGCGTCGAGTTTGTTTTGTGCAATCGTTAGAAAAGCCTCCTTGAGTTTAAGGGAACTCTCCTTGAGGTTAAGGAAAGCCTCCTTGATGTTAAGGAAAAATTCCTTGGGGGTTAAGGAAACTCTCCTTGATGTTAAGGAAAGCCTCCTTGAGGTTAAGGAAACTCTCCTTGACGTTAAGGGAAACTTCCTTGATGTTAAGGAAACCCTCCTTGAGGTTAAGGAAAACCTCCTTGAGGTTAAGGAAGCGCGGATTCCGAAAAAGGTTCGGAATGACATCGGAATGACAATGGAGAGAAAAGCGAATGAGTATTTTTTTTATTGCAGACATGCATTTTGGCGATGAGCGAATCCTGCGCTACGAAAACCGCCCGTTTGAGAGCGTGGACAAAATGAACAGCGAAATCATAAAAAGGTGGAACGAGCGCGTAAAAGATGACGACTCGGTTTATCTTTTGGGCGATGTGGGAGATGAGGCTTTTTTGAAAGACTTGAGCGGAAAAAAGTTCCTTGTGAAAGGCAACCACGACACAAAATCGAACGAACATTACAGGCGCGCGGGATTTTGTGAGGTTTACGATTTGCCCGTGATTTTCCAAAACTTTTGGCTTCTTTCGCACGAGCCGCTTTATGTGTGTCAGAATATGCCCTACGCCAACATTTTCGGTCACGTTCACGCAAATCCAATTTACAAGGATTTTAGCGAGCAGAGTTTTTGCGTGAGTGTGGAGCGGATAAATTACACACCAGTTTCATTCGACGAGATAAAGCGCGTTATTGCGGAGGAGAAAACAAAATGAAAGCAAATAAGAGGTGTTTTTTGATGGATAATTCATTTTTCAAAGAAGAAGTTGAATGTTGGGGAAGAAAATTTGAAATCGATGTTTCTTTGACTTGTTATGAAGGCGAAAAAGTTCTTGATTCTCAAATTCGGACATTTCAAAATATAAAAGGAAGACTGAATGAATTGTATGATATATGTAAGATAAAAATCTATGAGTATGTAAAAATAGATGAATTAAGGGAATTGTTTCCAAACAATGAAATCCCAGAAAATATCTTCAAATTCATAATACCGAAGGCAATAATTGTTACACGTCATACGGATGTCGATTATTTTGGCTTTCTTTTTTATTTTAAGTATGACAGAGAAAACGATATGTGCGTCTCTTTTAAGGATTATGAATTTTATCAGATTGGTCCAGAATATATTATTTTGTAACCATACATAAATAAATCCATACAAATACTAGCGCTCTTTGACATAAACTCAAGGGAAGTATGGAATCCTTGAGTGTCTATCAGAGTACATTCAAACGTGTGTATTCTGACAGGCAAAAAATCTGAATAAAACTCGACGGCGGACTAAAAGACGGCGTGGAGCGGATAAATTACACGCCAGTTTCATTCGACGAGATAAAGCGCGTTATTGCGGAGGAGAAAGCAAAATATCGGCAAAATATAATGTGAATCTGACAGGGAAAATGCACTTTATATCTTGCCGATAGTATGCTACAATTTTGCCGATGACGTATATTTTAGTGGAAGAAGCCGCAAAACTTTGGCAGATGAGCGAGCGAAGTGTAAGAAATTATTGCACGCAGGGAAGAATTGAGGGCGCATTGCTCGAAGGCAAAACATGGAAAATTCCTTTTGACGCACAAAAGCCGCATAGAAAAGTCAGACATTCCGTCAAACAGGAAAGCCTTTTGGAAATCTTGAAGCGCGAAAAAGAAGCGGCTCTCAAAGGCGGAATCTATCACAAAATCCAAGTTGAGCTAACCTACAATTCAAATCACATTGAAGGCTCAAAACTCACTCAGGAGCAAACAAGATTTATCTTTGAAACAAAAACGATTGGCATTAGCGACACGGCTGTAAAAGTTGATGACATTGTTGAAACCGTGAATCATTTTCGTTGCGTTGACCTTGTGATTGAAGGCGCAAATACGAAGCTTTCTGAAAGTTTTATCAAGCAGTTGCATTTTATTTTGAAATCAGGTACGAGCGACAGTCAAAAATCGTGGTTCAAGGTTGGAGATTACAAAATGATTGAAAACCAAGTTGGTGGAGAGGAAACAACAAAGCCTATCAATGTTGCAAAAGAAATCAAAGCTCTTCTTGCCGAATACAATTCAAAATCAAAAATCACTTTTGATGATATTCTTGATTTTCACGTGCGTTTTGAAAAAATCCACCCCTTTCAAGACGGGAATGGTCGAATCGGTCGCTTGATTATGCTAAAAGAATGTCTTAAGCACAACATCACGCCTTTCATAATCACCGAGGAATTAAAGCTGTTCTACTATCGCGGACTCAAAAACTGGAAGAGCGAGCGAGGATATTTGCGCGATACTTGTCTTTCTGCTCAAGACGCAATGAAAGAAAGTTTGGATTATTTTGGAATCAAGCATGAATGATTGAAAAGGGGGATATTTATGAAGAAAAAGATTGCATTTTTTGTTTTGATGTTGTTTTGTCTGCTCACCGCTGAGGCACAATCTGCACGAAGCGGATTTGTGGACGGCTTCGACAAGAGCAAATATGAACCAATCTGGATTAGTTCAATAGAAAGAATCGAAAATGAAGCTTATAAGACTGGAGTTTATGAATTTGCTCCAGGAATGGCTTTTAAAAGTCAGGGACATCTGGTGCTCAACGAATATGATAAGTATGATCCGGATATCCAGATGAGGAATTTAAGGTTCTTTGGAGATGGAGAATATTGTTTTGGTTTTTGGGCTGATGGAAAATCGTTTCCTGATGATATGCCGCTTTTTACATCTGTTGAAATTTATTATTCATTTGTAGCCAATCGTTTTCGAGGAGAAGATGTTTTAATATGTTACATTGACGGCTGGGAAGTTGTGAACGAAGCTCGCTTTGTGAATCAAAAATACATAGCAACGGACAATCTCAAAATCAGGGAATCCCCTTCACTTTCGGCAAAGCAAATCGGGCGGCTTGTGAAAGCTGAGCGCGCTACCGTCATCGAAGTGGGCGAAGATGTTACAATCGACGGGATTGAGTCGGCGTGGGTCAAAGTGCTCACAAAAGACGGAGCGGAAGGCTGGTGCTTTGCGGGCTACCTCACCGACGGCAAGGAGTACCGAGAAAAGCCGTGGAAGAGTGCTGAGAAAGCAGAGAAAACAAAATGAAAGCAAAGAAAATTATTATTTGCTTTCTCACGGCAATACTTTTCTCGCTTTCAGCACACGCGGAATTTGACGATAACATTCGTCTTGAAGTCGGTTCCTTTTGCCTGGACTTTGGCTGGGGACTTACATACAGTCCAGAAACGCTGGATAACAGCGAGTCGATTTTTCCGCTCTTGAAATTCGTTGAAGAAAATTATGACGAGCTAAAGACTGTCAAAAAAAGTTTTTGGAGCGAAATTTTTAAAAAGTCAGACCAAAACGGAGAAGTTTATGAGCTTTGGGTTAGCGAGCATAATGATTCCGATGATGGCGACCTAAAAAAATACCGTGTAAAAAGCGAGACCGAAGCTGTTCAGATTTTACTTGAGAGCCTTGCTTCCTGCGTAAAAAAGGTAAATCCGCTTAAAAGCAATCTGCTCACGCTTTATCTTGTGGCAAGAAAATTCGAGAGAGAATCCAACGAAGATGACTGGACTGGCGAAATTACGCGGCACACGCTTTCTCATAAAATGACAGGGGATTGGTATCATTACGCGTTTTATTTTTCGAGGGAAAAAGCCGAAGAAAAAGCACGTCAAAACACTGGCTCAATTATTCGCAAATTCGTCCTTAATCAAGAAGATTCAAATATAATTGATTTTTCTTGGGAAACCGAACTTGAAAAAGTTCTTGACGTAAAATAAAGGGGAAAAATGAAAAAACTGCTTTTGATTTTTGCAATGATTTTTACACTCGGATTTTCGCTTACGTTTGCGGAGGAACACACAAAGATGGATATCCGCTACAAGCAAACGTGGTGGGACGGAGAAATAAAGTATGTCGATAACATCTATATTGACAACTTCGTTTTTGTAGTTGCGGATAATAATGAATCGGAGTTGTTCATACGCCTGAATGCCCCCAGCGTCGACTATCCGCAGTCGCCGTATGATTCGCTTAGGGCATCTTACACGCGATTCGGGATGTTCTCCCCGACATTTTATTCGGACACGGGGACTTTTTCGGATTTTTGTTATGGCGACCAAGGAGCACCTGAATCAGAAATTTATAAAAAATATGTGTACAAGGCTAGCAAAGATGATGTCAGACGGCTTTTTAGGGAAATTGCAGACTCATTCAGAAATAAATTCCTGGACTGCGAAAAAAAATATGATATGACAATGCTCTCAAGGTTCTGCGAATTGCTTCCCGCATTCACCAAAAGTCAGCTCAGAATCCTTCGGAACACGATTTATGCTAACCACGGCTACACATTCAAAGCCACTGACCTGAATGATATTTTCAAAGAGTGTAGTTGGTACGAAGTTGACCGCTACTTTCATGAATATAATTTCACCGAAAAAGAGCGCGTCTACCTCACGCTGATAAAACAAGCGGAAGAAAAAAAATAAACGGAGATATGAGATGAAAAAACTGATTTTGATTTTTGCAATGATTTTTACACTCGGATTTTCGCTTGCTTTTGCGGAGCCGAATTATTCTTTTTATCTGACTTGCCGTGATGAAATGAGCCACAAGCGATACTGGGCAACAATTGCTCGTAATGGAGAAAAATGGTCGCTTCGTCTTCCGCTTGCAGATTTTGAAGCAAAAAATCTTGCACCTCCGCAATTTAGTGAAACTGACGAAGGATTTTCGCTTTTCTTTAGCTGGGGCGGCGGACGATGGCTTCAGCAGGATACTTTCTTTTTTAGGGACGAAGAAGACGAGCCTGTTTTGTACAAAGTCCTGAGCAACACTGACGAATACGGACGCACAAAAGACGGCGATTTTGACCTTGTTGACCAATACACCGAGTTTTCAGAAATAAATCCGCCAATAAAAATCAGCAGGCTTGGAACAAATAAAATCCTGAATCTTTTTAGCGGCGGTTACAAGCGGTTGCCAAAAGTCACCTGCGCCGATTTAGATTATGACAAGCCGATTAAAGACAAAATCATGCACATTAAAGTGAGCAAAGACGGTAATCTCATTCAGAATCTGGAATATGTTTATGAGGCTGACATTCATCCTGAAAAAAAGCATTTTGAACTTGTTGATTTGAACTTTGACGGCTTTGACGACATTCTGATTCTGGGAGGTTACACGATGAAAGGTTCGCAGCCATATTACGACGCATATCTCTGGAATTCCCACGAAGAACGATATGATTTTAATCCACCTTGCTGGGAAGATGTTTGTACTCTTTATGTAAAATGCGATGAAATCAACAGACTTTTGTATTCGAGCGAGAATACAACACATGGATTAATTTATTATTTCATTTACGAATACGATGAATCAAAACAAAAATACATTGAGACTGGAACCCTTTATTACAATTACACGACGGATTTTTATTCCGAAAATGAAAAATATGCAGAATGGGGAGAAGACTGGGATTTTAGAGACCCTACCGTTGTTGAGTTTGAGGAACTTCCTGAGCACTGGAAACGTGCCATCTCATTCCCGAACTTTTTAAGTAGTGAGGTTTTATGAAAGTAATGAAAAAGCAGATTGCAATCACGGCACTTTTGTTTTTGCAGACCGCTTTTGTGTTTGTGACACAGGGCTTTTGTTTGGACGAAAGAGGGAGTCAAAATCCTTTTGAAATTTCGTGTCCAGTTTTTAATGATGAAAGCGTTCTGGTAAAAAATCAGAAAATTGTTTGCACTGAAGACTTTGCTTCAATTGATTATGTGATTTCTGGCAAGAAGAAAAAAAATATTTCGGCTGTGATTGACTGCAAGGTTTTGGGCTTTCAGAGGCTTTGCAACGACATTCTGATTCCGCTTGATTTTTGCATAAAGAGCGGTGGCAAAGAAATCCCGTTTGAAGTCTTTTTGAACGGAACGCTGGCGGACAAAAGCGTTTATTACAAAAGTCTAAACGAGGAAAACGGGGAGATTTATAAAACAACAGACAAAATCGAAATAAGATTTGACTTTGAGATAGACGGCGAAAAAACGCTGAATGTGTCTTACAAGAATCTTAGTTATCAGGGCATGTTTTGTTTTTTATATGATATTCCGCTTGCAAGGAACACAGGCGGAGTGCCTGTAGACTACACTTTTGTTTATAAGGGAATTGAAAATTCAGAGATTTATCCGAGCGAAATCGGGATTTCTTTATATGATAAAGCGAATAAATATTTTAGCAAGGCAGAGGATATAAAACTGGATTTTGCTCGTTTTACAGAGGGTGAATTTTTCTGGAAGGCGGACTTAAAGCAACATTCTTTTTCTGAGAACGCAAAATTTGATATTACGTTTGTTCCATTTAACATATTTTATGAAACTTCTGTTTTGTTTATTCCCTACTGGGAAAAAAAAGGAAGAATTGTTACACACAATACAGAAGGAAATCTTATCGATTTCTCAAATGAAAAAATCAGCGAAGACTTGCTTTTTTTTATGACAAAATCCCAACTTGCGATTTTTAGAAATGCTTTTTATGCCATTCACGGCTACAAGTTCAAAAATAAAAAATACAAAAAATATTTCACTCTGGAAGAATGGTACAAGGTAAATCCCGATTTCAACGAAAGCAACTTAAACGAGATAGAGCGAGCAAACGTCAATCTAATCAAGAAATACGAGGAAAGATAAAATGAAAAAACATATTTTGATTTTTGCGCTGATTTTGCTCAATGCCTTTTGTGCTTTTTCAGCAAACAAAATGCGCTTTTATTTGAGCGGAAAACTGCACGGGTTTTATGTGGACTCAAAAGAGGGCTTGAACGTTCGAAGCGAGCCGAGCTTGAGCGCAAAGAAAATAGCGACTCTTTTGGACTCGGATTATGTTATCCCTGTGGAAATCGGCGAAAAAGCGACGATTGACGGAACAGAAGATTATTGGGTGAAAATCCTGCTTTATCCAGAACACCGCAAAGACAAGAAAAAAGACGAATACGGCTGGGTTTTCGGCGCTTATCTTGATGACGCATTCCCAAGTTTTTACGCCGCCGAGCTAAAAAAGCAGATAAAACAGCGCGGCTTCAATCATTTTCCAGATTTTTGCGACGATGAAGAAACGAACTATATGATTTATGACGAAGATGATGAGTTTGCAAAGTGGGCTTTCAAGTACTCGCAGTATTCTGTGGGAAGCTGGCGGGACAAATATCCGTATTACAATCGCGCGCTGCCGAACTACTTTGCCACAAGAGAGACAAGCAATGTTTTTAACTATTTTGCCAAAAGCGAAGCCAGGAACGTTTTTGCTCTTACCGTGCGAGAGGCCTTTTTCTTGGACACGGACACAGACGGAAAGAGCGCTGAAAATCCAAGATACCACACGATAAAACTGCTTCCTCCTTTTACCCGCGTCGGCTTGCTTGGCATTTGCGGCTGGGGAATCGAGCTTGAAACAAAGACGCTTTATCCCATTTATTCCGCCCTTGTGAATAACCGCGCAGGCAAAATCCGCGGAATCGACATCGCAAACATTTACGACTCTTCTCACGCATTCATCTCGGAAGAAAAAGGACTTAATTTTGTTTATCAGACAGCATACACGAATGTTCGGACAGACGAAAACGGCGGAGTCGGCTTTCACAAAGAGGAGTTCGAAAAAGTTCTGAGCGACAAAAAAACTTACGATTTGGCTTTTCTTAATGGCACAACCGAGATTTCCGCGATGTGTTTCAAAGACAAAGACAAAAAGTGCTACTGCCTTTCACCAAAAGACCTTGCGCAGAAAAACGGCTTTCTTCGCATTTTGTGCCCAAAAAATCTTGCAACAGCAAATCCCCCTGCAATTCTTGAGCAAATCGCGGTCGGAGATTTCAACGAAAAAAAGAGAACCATAAATCAATCCACGACGCTCTATTCGCTAAAAACAAGCGGAGACGAGGCAAAAGCCAAAGAAATCTGCACTTATTCAATAACAACTTCCGACAATTCCAGAAAAGCCCCGAAAGGCATTGCAAATCATTTCTTTGTGGCAGATTCTAAACATTATGCCGACGCGCTTTATGTTTATGAGTACCAGACGGACGAGAGCGGGAAAGTCACCAAGAACGAAACAAGAATCTTTGAGGACAAGGATTACGATAATACTTTCCGCTTTGTAAAAAAATGCGTCGGAGAGCCAAAGCCTGAACGCCCCTCTGGTGAGCCTGATTTTTTTGTAAATCCGATTTGCCGCCTTAAAATGAGAGCAGAGCCGAACCTTGACGCTCTTGTTTTTGGCACTCTTGACGCTGGCACGCTGCTGAAAATCGTGGACGTTGACGACAACAACTGGGTTGTGATTGACGGCATAAAAGGCAAATGGCTCAAGGTTGAGGCGGTGAACGATGAGCATTTTGTTGAAGGTGGCGAAGTCAGCACTGGCTGGGTTTTCGGCGGATATGTGATGTAGGAGAAAAAGATGAGATACAAAATTACACGTCGTTGTATTCTTTCCGCGCTGTTTTTCATAGTTCCCTTGTTCTCGCTTTTTGCTGATGTCGTTGACCGATACGAGCTGAACTCTGCGAGCAAAATGGTCTTGTATCATCACAAAAAAGGCTGGTCGCCCATTCCTCGCGCAATCGACGCAAAAGAGCCTCTCGTCGTGCTGTTTTATCCCGGCTTTTACCGTGGCTTTATCGGCACGCTGGACTTTAATCTGCACCTAAAGCTCTACCTCTCGCTAAGCGAGGACGTCGGGCTGTTCCATGTCAAGAGCATTCGCGTGCAGGGAGAATCGGGCTGGACGTATTACAACATAACGCAAAACGGCTATTATTCAGGGGATTTTCGTGAAGAGAACCTTTTGTACAACGAGGACGGAACACTTTTTGAGACAGAGGACGGCAAAAACTTGTATTGCACTTTGATTGATTTGCAAAAAGATATTTATGGGAGGAAAGTACACGGCTGGGGCAACAAGAAAATGACGGTCAGCATTGAATACACCCTTGGCGACAAGGAGCATACTTCAAAGTTGGAGTATCTTTGCGCCCCGCACCATTTTACGCTCTTTGATTTTATCGCGCTTTTTGCAATGCCGTAGAGACAACGCTCCGTCATTGGCGAACTCGTCTCAGCATCTGCTGTTCCCTGAGCTGTTCCCTGAGCGTAGTCGAAGGGAGTCGAAGCACAGAAAGCGAAACATGTCGGACGAAAGTCATCCCAAGTCGGACGAACTCCATCCCAAGTTGGACGAACTCCATCCCAAGTTGGACGAACTCCATCCCAAGTTGGACGGAGTTCATCCCATGTCGGACGAAAGCCATCCCAAGTCGGACGAACTCCATCCCAAGTTGGACGAAAGCCATCCCAAGTCGGACGGACTTCATCCCATGTCGGACGGACTTCATCCCATGTCGGACGGACTTCATCCCATGTCGGACGGACTTCATCCCATGTCGGACGAAGTTTGTCCGATTTTTTTTTGGCTCAAATGCGAAAAAAGAGATATACTATACTCAAAACTCATTCATTCAAGGAGAATATTATGAGTAAATTTTCGTATGCGGATTTGTTGGCTGCCGCGCGCATTATGGCGGACGGACTGAAGCAAAAGGCAGACGCTGTTTCTGGAGTGGGAATCACAGAGGCGAAGGTCAAGGAGCTTGAGGATTTGACCGCGCTTCTCACAAGCCAGAACAGCGAGCAGGAAGCGCTGAAAGCGGCTCTCAAGAACAAAACGGCTGCTGTTGATGATACGCAGAAAAAGCTTTCTGAGTGTATGTCCACGCTCAAAAAACTGGTCAAGGTCGCCGTGGACAAAAACGATTGGGTGGCGTTCGGAATTTCTGACAAGAAGTAATAATCTCTATCTCTTTTTGTAGTCACAACTTTTTTTCACGCTCAGCGTGTTTTCTGGAAGCAGTTCTTTGGCTGCTTTTGCGGACAGGCGCAAGAAACTTGCCCGCGTTTTTTTTCACTGCTGCAAAAAAGTTCATCTGAACTTGGAAAGCAAAAACTGAAACTCATTCTCATATTGACAAAACTTTTTCTTTGCTATAATTTGATACACGTTCTCAAATTTAAGAGGCAAAAAGTTTATGGATTCAAGGCAAAAAGCAAAAAACGAAAAAGCACTGAAAATTATCACAATCCTTATGATTGCATCTATCTTGCTTTCTGCCGTTTTTGCAAGAGCAGAAGAGCATGACTGCACGGGCGAAGAGTGTCCGATATGTCAGTTTTTTCAAATCGCAAAGTTGAATCTTCAATCAATCATTCTCAAGGCATATACTTTCACAAAACAGATAAAATACTCGATGTCATTTCTTGTTCTGTTTCCAGTAACAGCACTCCTCCCCTTTTCAACGCTGGTAACGGAAAAAATCAAATTAAATGACTGATTCCTGTTGCTTGAATCTGACAAAATTTAATTGCAATAGGAAAATCTATGAAGAAATCTAACAAAAAGCCTGTTGTGCTCATTACAGGATATCTTGGGTCTGGAAAGACGACGCTTTTGAACAATCTTTTGAAGCAGGAAACACGTCGTGTTGCCTTGATTGTCAATGACATGGGAAGCATCAATGTTGATGCTGAGATACTGAAAAAAGAGGGCGCGAACGTTGCAGAGTGCCCGATGTACGAGCTTCAGAACGGATGTATTTGCTGCACGCTCAGGGACGAGTTCATCAAGCAGCTTGAGAAGATATCTGAAATCGACAGCGTTGAGGTTGTCTTTGTTGAGGCCTCAGGCATCAGCGACCCGGGCGCTGTTTCGGCGAGTTTTCTTGCATACGAGGAAGAAAATCCCGACACTAATGTATATCTGACGTCAGTTGTGACTGTTGTCGACGCTGACAGAATCTATCGCGAGTTCCTTGATGAGTTAAAGAAGCAGCGAAACGACGATGATGTCGATGAGAACAACTTGAGCAGTCAAGAAATATCAACGCTTATCGTTGACCAAATCGAGTTCTGCAACTTCATCATTCTCAACAAGTGCGACTTGCTGAGCGAAAAGCAGCTTTCAGAAGTAGAGGCGATTGTGCGTGAGTTCCAGATGAAAGCGCCGATTCTGCACAGTGTAAACGGCGAAATTCCGCTTGAAAAGATTATGACGACGACGCCTTTCGACTTTGAGCAGATTGACTCTTCCTCTGCGATTCAAAAGGCAATCAACTCTCTTGGTGAGAAGAAGGGCTGCACTGACGAGTATGGAATAACTTCGTTTGTCTATGAGGAAAAACGCCCTTTCAACCGCGAGAGGTTCACAAAGTTCATCAACGAAAACTATCCGTCATCGCTCATTCGCGCAAAGGGCTACATCTGGTTCTCAGACGCAAAGCAAGATGTTCAGCTCTTTGAGCAGGCCGGCAGGAACTCGTCTGTGATTGAGGTCTCATATTGGGTTGACGCTTTGTCTGATGAGCAAAAGCAGGCGATTCTCGAAAGCAACCCGGAGATGAAGGAAAGCTGGGACGAGGAGTTCGGGGACAGAGAGAATCAAATCGTGTTCATCGGCAAGGGATACAATCAGTCTCAAATCAGAACAGAACTTGAAAAGTGCCTTGATGAGAAGGCAAGCGCATAAGGAGAAATACAAATGAAATTGAATAAATTGTTTTTGGCTGCAAGCGTGTTTTTTATGCTGGGCTTGGCTGTATTTGCAAAGCCAGCTTCTTCGGAAAAGAAGATTAAAGTTGTGACGACAATTTTTCCTGAATACGACTGGGTTAAAGAGATTGTAGGCGAGAAAGCGGACAATGTTGAGCTCACGCTTCTTATGAAAAATGGTGTCGACTTGCACTCATATCAGCCGTCAATAAAGGACATTGCGAAAATCAGCGATGCGGACATCTTTATTTTCGTTGGCGGGGAGAGCGATGAATGGGCAGAAGATGCTGTTAAAAACGCAAAGAACAAGAATCTCAAGGTAATCAATCTTCTTGAGGTTCTTGGCGACAAGGTCAAGAACGAAGAAATCGTTGAGGGTATGGAGCATGACGAAGAAGAGCATGAGCACTCTCATTCAAAAGAGGTTTCGACATTCGAGGACAGCGATGTTGAAGACAGAAGCCTTGCGGACTGGGCAGGAAACTGGCAGTCACCATATCCGTTTGTTCTCAGCGGAGAACTTGATGAGGCATGGGAAGAGAAAGCAGAAGACGGAAAAAAGAGCGCTGCTGAATACAAAGAGTATTATGCGAAGGGCTACAAAACAGACATCAAATCTATTTCGATAAACGGCGATAAAATCACATACACTTATGACAGCGGAAAAACTGTAAGCGCGCAGTACAAATACACAGGATTTTACATTCAGCATTGGTCAGGCGGAACAAAGGCTGCTATGTACCGTTTTGTCGCAGTTGACAAGAACACTGGGGCTCCAGTTTTCATTGAAATCAATGACCACATGATTGAAAGCGCAAAAGCAGAGCATTTTCACCTTCGTATGAGCAACACTGGCTTTGATGATATTGTTGATGTAGAAACTTCATTCCCGACATTCTTCCCGTCTTCAATGAGCGCTTCTGAAATCGCTGAGCATCTTGCAGGACACCATCACCATGAAGAAGAAAAAGACGAGCATGTCTGGCTTTCTTTGAGCAATGCAATGGTTCTTTGCGATAGTATTTGTGACGCACTTTCAGAAAAAGACGCTAAGAGTGCAAGTGTTTACAAAAAGAATGCTGCTTCATACAAGGCAAAACTTTCTGCGTTGGACAAGAAGTACAAAGTTGCTGTGTCTAATGCAAAAAACAAGACGCTTCTTTTTGCTGACCGCTTCCCATTCCGCTATCTTGCTGACGATTATGGTTTGAGCTATTATGCGGCATTCGCAGGCTGCCACGCAGAGACAGAAGCAAGTTTCAAGACAATCGTATTCCTTTCGAACAAGGTTGATGAGCTCTCTCTCAGCACAATTTGCAAAATCGAGGGCAAGAACGACAGAATCGCAAAGGCAGTAATTGCAAACAGCAAGACAAAGAACCTCAAGATTGTCACGATTGACTCTCTTCAGTCAACAACAGACAAGCAGATAAAAAAAGGCACGACGTATCTTAACACAATGGAAAAGAACCTCGAAGCCTTGAAACAGGCGCTCTAAAAGCGCATAAAAAAGCCCGACACACTTTTTATGTCGGGCTTTTTTCATCTCTCCCCTACTTTATAAAGCGCATATTGTCAACAAAGAAATGTCCTTCTAATGGAGTTGATTCATGATAGCAAATGTTGATTCTGTAAACGAGCGAGAGAGCGTTCGTAAATTGTTTCGTTGAAAGAACAATCGTATGCTTTCCTGGTTCTATTGACACGTATGAGGTCTCATTCCAGTCCCAGTTGTCAGAGGTCTGGAATGACATACTAAAGCCAATAGACACATCTTCAGGATTGTAAACATCAAAAACAATGTACTTCGCGCCAGAAAAATCCCAGCGATGGTCCATATAGAACATTCCCGACAAATCAGAGCCTGAAAAAGATTTTCGAACCTTGCACTCAAGCGAGTTTCTTCCTTCCGACGCCCACTGAGTTGAAACGCGAGCCGATGTAGAAAGCTTTGGCGGTCCCCACTGCTCCCAATCGAATGACGCCCAAATCCAATAATTGCCTTTCTCGAAGTTGTCGAGATAAACCGAAGTGCCTTGAGGGACAGCCTCTTCGTCTCCAATCACATCATAAGCAAAAACAGGCAATGTAATTGCAAAAAATATAAAAACTGATAATAAAGTGAGCCGTTTCATAACTGTCTGTCTTCTCCTAGCACTTGAATTTGTTCATTTCGTCCTTGAGGGAATTGATAGCATCAACACTCGCGCTGACATTCTCGTGCGCTTTCTTGGCGGCTGCGGAAATCGTGTCCGCCTTTCCTGCCATCTCGTTCATACTTGCGCTGACCTCTTGCGCCATCTCTGAGAGGCTGTCCATCTCAATTGAAACCTGCTGGCTTCCCTCAAGCATTTTTGACGAGCCATTCTTGACATCACTCGTAATTGCGTTAATGCGCTTGATTGCGTCAAGAATCTGCACCCCGCCCTCGTTCTGCTGCTTCATCGCGTCATCAATAACACGCTCCTGCTCGCCGACAGTTTTCGTAAGGTCAAAGATTTTGCTGAACTGCTCTTGAACTGTAATGCTGGACTGAGAAACCTCGTTGATGGCGTTGTAGACTTCCTTCAGCGCCTGCTGCATCTTCACGCCCTGAGAAGACGACTCTTCTGCAAGTTTTCGGATTTCGCCCGCAACGACACTGAATCCGCGACCGCTCTCCCCTGCGTGCGCCGCCTCAATAGCGGCGTTCATAGCAAGAAGGTTCGTCTGGCTTGCGATGTTCTTTATGACAGAAGAAGCCTCAGAAAGATTTTTGCTCTTGTCCTGAATGTCCTTTGAAAGGGATACCGTCTTGTTGACAAGCGACAGACCATCGTCGGAGGCTTTCTCAAGCGCTTCCATAGAGACCTTGTTCTTCTCAAGAATCTTTGTGACAGAGTTTATGTTCGCAGTCATTTCCTCGATTGAAGACGACGACTGAGAAACGCTTTCGGCTTGCGTGTCAATGTTGGTGCTCAGCGTTTCGATGTTCTTCACAATCTGGTCAACGACAGCTCTCGCCTCAGTAACACCTGACGCGTGGCTAATCATCTTTGACTGCACATTGGAAATGCTTTGCGTGATGTCGCTCACCGCCCTTGACGTCTCGTCCATCGAAACATCGAGTTCCTCTCCGATTTGCTTCATCTTGTCGCTTGAGTTCTTGGCGCTGATTATCGAAGAGCCGATTTTCTCCATCGTCTTGTTGAAGCTCTTGCACATTGCGCCGATTTCATTGTTCTCGCTGACCGCAAGACGCACCGTAAGGTCGCCGTCGCCCTCGCTGATGTTGCGAAGAGCCTTCTCGCTTGCCGTAAGAGAGCGCGTGAGGCGCGATACTGTGAGATAAGTCAAAACTGCAACAAGAACAATCTGCAAAAGGAAGGCAAAAATAACAGTCCAAAGCGCCGAAAATGAGTCTTTTACCATAACAGCGCGAGGAGTTTCAGAAATGAAATACCAAGAAGAGCCAGTTCTGTCAGGGTGAAGACGCGAGATGACAACGAAGTCGCTTCCAGAGAAAAACGAAGCAGAATCACCCTCTTTGTCCTTGAAATACTCAGCGAACGCTTCTTGTGAATAAAGGGAGCTTTTCTTTCCGACCTCAGAGCCATCTGTTGAGCCCATAACCACGCCAGACGATGAAAGAAACTGCGTTTTTGTTCCAGCGAATATCGAAGAGCCGTCGAGAAGCGCCGTCAAGTTTGAAAGCACAATGTCAATTCCCGCAAGACCGACCGTCTGGTTGACAGAGTTTTTGATTCCGACCGAAACCTGAGCGCTCAGAACATTCTCACCGTCAATCACAACCATTGTAGGCTCTGTGATTGTCGCAACCCTGTCGACAATAGGGGCTTGCTCAAGCACAACAGGAAGCCCTACAGTGCTGTCATTCTTGATTCGCCCGTCCATATCAGTTATGTAATGCACACGGAACTGCCCTGTAGGGTTCACATCTTTGTCAGCGTCGAGCGCGTCGCGGTGGTCAAAGCGATTCGGAAGCCAGATTGCCCACACACTCTTGTGTCTTGTATTGTTCACCATAGTGCGCATTTCCTGCTCGACGCCTGTCCGCCTAAAATCGTCAGGAATTGCCCAGACACCGCCTAATATACCGCCGAGCGACTCAACAGAATTGACCGACTCAAGCATTTCTTTTTCAACAAAATTGGCTTTCTTTTCAGTCAATGCAGTGATAATCGATTTTGACTGCGCCACATTCATCGAAAAAACAGTCCGACCGATAAAAGCCGTCATAACAACCGAAATGCACAACATTCCGATTCCAATCATCAATAAAAAGCTTGTCCTAATAGATTTCTTTGTCTCTCTACTACTGTCCATACTTAATAATTTAACACACAAGAGACTCTAACACAAAAACAATTTGTTCAAATCATTCACATATACGACATAAAAACTGCATACGTTTTGGTATCAAACCCGCATACGGTTGCACACCCTTTCCGCATGCAGTTGGACATCGCTTCTGTATGCGGTTGGGTATCTCACCCGCACTAGGTTGGACACCTCAACCGCATGCAGGGGGAATTATCTTATCACAGAGTAAATCGTTTCGCGGAAGGAGTATGAAGCCTCACTTGCGCTCTTTTTCTTTGACGCAAGGTCAAAAGTGTTGTCGCAAAATGATTTTACAATGTCGCTGTTTTCCATAATCGCAAGCATTTTGCTAATCTTGCTGCGGTTGAAGCGAATGCGCATCAGAGCCTCGTACTGAAGCGACTCAAGGCGATTGTTCTCCAGAAGCGATGTGAATGCCTTGTTGCTTGCTGGAACGCCCTTCTCGTTTCCTTGCAAGAGCGCAAAAGACTGGTCGTTCAGAAGATAGTTCATGAACTTTGCGGCTTCTTTTGGGTTTTGTGTGTCTTTTTTTATCGCGTACATCAGCGCAGGCTTCAAATACCAGCCGGACTCTGAGGCGCTTTCGTTTTTGATAAAGCCGCCAAGCACGCTCTCTCCAAGATTGTCATCGATGGCTTCGGCGTATTTTGCGCTTTCATTGCACCACACAAAGACGCCCGCGATGCGCCGTGTCTTTAGGTCTTGGGCACTGAAGGTGTCAGGGTACGGATAAACCACATGCGAGGTGACAAGAGATTGCGCGAAGTTGAAAAGCGAAATCAATTCCAAGTTGGACGATGTGAATGTCGCATTGTCCAAAAACATTTTCTTTGAATATGTTTGCTCGAACCACGCAAGGCAAAGAAGGAAAAACTGCTTCTCGCCAAGACCGAGAACATACATATCGCTTTTTCTTAGCACTTTGGCACATTCAAACAAATCAAGCCACGTTGAAGGCACATTCAGAGCATTGTCGACAAAGACTTTTTTGCTGAATATCGGGACAAGCGTGTTGAAAGAAACGGGGATAGCGTTGAGTTTCCGATTCTTTGTGCCATAAGAAAGGTCGTCCAGCGTGAAGTTGTAAAGCTCGATTGTGTCGCTTAGATTGTTGAGGTCAAAAAAACCGTTGCCGTCAGATGAGTATTTGTCGAGCCAGTCGAAATTGATTTGCATAACGTCGGCGCTAGAGCCAGAAAGAAACTCTTTTTCAAAATCCGCCTCGTATCCAGTCCACGAAAAGTCCTCGCCGACAACGTTTATATATGCGTTCTCGCTGTTGAATGCTTCTATTCCCTTTTTGGTGTACTCAGAGCGCGCTTCCTTTCCCCACCACGAAAAGCGCACTTGCTTGACATGTCTGATTTCGCCCTCGCCCTTGCAAGAAACAAAAGCCGCCAACAAAAAAGCAAGAGAGATAACTTTAGCGTTCTTTGAAAATCTCATCTTTCAACTCCATAAACAACATAACAACTTGAGGGTCAAAATGCTCTCCCGCTTCCTTTTCTATGAGCGAAAATGCGTCCTCATAGCTCATTGGCTTTTTGTAGCACCGCTCTGAGACAAGAGCGTCAAACACGTCAGCGACCGCCATAATGCGGGCGCAAAGCGGTATTTCCTCGCCGCGCTTTCCTGCGGGGTACCCCTTGCCGTTCCACTTCTCGTGATGGAAACTTGCAATGTCAAAAGCGATATCGACATACATCTTGTTCTCAACACCGCCAATTATCTCCGAAACGATTTTGCCTCCCGCGCTTGAGTGCGTCTTCATTATCTCGAACTCCTGCTCATCGAGTTTTCCGCTCTTGTTGAGTATCGCATCAGGAATTACAATCTTTCCAATGTCGTGCATTGGCGCGGCTCTTGTCACGCAGTCGATATATTCGTCAGTGAGAATATCGCTCCAAAGCCCTTTCTTCTTTGCCTGCTTCAATATCATATTCACAAGATGGCTCGTGCGCTTGACGTGCTGCCCAGTCTCGCCGCTTCTGCTTTCAACAAGGTCGGCAAGTCCCATAATCGTGTTGTTCTGAATCTCGGATATGCGCATTTCGCTTTGCTCCGATTTGGACTTGAGGAAGTCGTTGTTCTCCTCAAGTTCCTTGAGCACTTTGTAGCTGTAGAAAATGCTCATCAGAATCGAAGCGACAATGACAAAAAAGCCAATTACAGAAAAAAAGCGCGAATACTTTATGTGAGATTCAACCTCATTTTTTGAGCGGACGATATAACTTTTGGAAAGTTTTGAGAGCGTGTTTATGCTGTTGTTCACCCTTTCCATAAGCGGGAAAATGAACGAGGAAGTAAACTCTGCGATATCCTCCTCGCTCTCAGTGCCTTTCATCGACAACAGCACAACATTGAAATTAAGATAGTGAAGAACATCGTCGTTGACACTTCTGAAGAGCGCCTCTTTTTCAGAGCCTCTCTTCATCGTCTTCATGACTTCTCCGTGCGAAATCATCTGGTTTCGGATTTCGATTTCCGTTTCCATAAGAGCCTTCATCGTCTCTTCTTTTGCGGCAACAGTCGAATTGAGGACAGAGCTCATATTGTATTCGTATTTGTACAAAAGGCTTCTGATTTGCTCAACATCGCTTTCGGCTTCAAAGACTTGCTCAATCATCGAATCGTAAAGCGTTGTCTGAACGTCAAGACAGTATCTCAAGTACATTATTCCCAAAAGTCCGACGAACTCTGCGACAAAAATAACAATCAAAGCGCTTATTGAAATGCTCTTCTTCATAAATACAAATTATAACACAAGAGTTTTCACTCTGTCATTCTTTCGCCTTATTTTTGTCTTTATGACTCTGCGATAAGTAGGTAGCGCTCAGGCATTGCTCTGCCGTAAAATGAAATATCAATTTTTCAGGAGGTCAGTATGGCTGACACTTACGTTACAGGAGCGGCGATAAAACAACTTCGCGAGAAAAAGAAAATGACTCAGCAGGATTTGGCTTCAAAAATCAATGTGAGCGCAAAAACCGTGAGCAAATGGGAAACAGGAAGAGGCTTTCCTGATATAAGCCTTCTTGAGCCGCTGGCAAAGACGCTCAGCGTCTCGCTCCCGGAACTTCTTGAAGGCTCTTTTGTGAGCAACAAAAACAAAACGGCGGACATCGAGAAAATCAAACTCTACGTCTGCCCTGTGTGCCAGAATGTAATCGCGTCGATTGGAGAAGTGAGCGTGAGCTGCTGCGGGAGCAGCCTGTCGTGCATAGAAAGCAGGACTGCGGACAGCGCGCATGCCATAAGCGTTGAAAAAAACGACGGCGAGTATTTTGTTTCGATGAGCCACCCGATGACGAAAGAGCACTACATTTCGTTTTTGGCTGCAATCGGGGCAAACTATGTGCAAGTCGCGAAACTTTATCCTGAAATGCAGGCGCAGGCGAGATTCAGAATCGACGGCGTAAAAAAAATCGTGGCATATTGCAACCGCCACGCTCTTTTTTGCGCTTCGGGCAAAAGCCCAAAGCCGGCTTTTTAGTTTTTTGCCTTTCGGGCAAATGCCCAAAGCCAGCTTTTTTGAATTTGGCTCTTCGGGCAGACGCCCAAAGGCAACTTTTTTGAATTTTGCCTCTCGGGCAAATGCCCGAAGCCAGCTTTTTTGAATTTTGCCTCTCGGGCAGACGCCCAAAGGCAACTTTTTTGAATTTTGCCTCTCGGGCAAATGCCCGAAGCCAGCTTTTTTGAATTTTGCCTCTCGGGCAGACGCCCAAAGGCAACTTTTTTAAATTTTGGCTCGCGGGCATTTGCCCAAAGCTCATTTTTTTTGAATTTGGGCTTTCGGGCATTTTACCAAAGGGCATTTTCCGAAGAATGACAATTCATTTCTCAAAATCTCTCAGAAACTGATACGCCTGCGCAGCTTCCTCAAAATCGACTCCGTACGCGCCACCCTCGCCCCAGTCATAAGTCGAGCCCCAATAAGTTCTGTCACCATAAGTATCATCATAAAGCTCAATATTCCCGAACCTGTTGTATTCAGCACTCTGTGGAACAATTTTCAGCCAACGACCATCCTGCAAATAAAACTGCTCAAAACAAGAAAAATCATCATTGTTGTTATAAGGCGAAGAAAACTTCGAAAAATACGGATACAAATACACCGAATTGTCGCTTTTTACCTCATACGCGCCAATAACGCCCTGTTCAATTTCCTCCGCCTCAGACATCGCAAAAAAATTTTCACAGAAATACAACCCGTTCGGCGAAAACGAAAACTTGAAGCCCAAACCGTCGTACTCGTACTCTTCCCTGATTCTGAACGTCAGCGCACAAAGCCCAACCTGCTCCTTGCTCATCGGTTCATTGTCGCTAATCTGTTTTTCCTTCTCCGTGATTGAAATGTGGAAAGATGAATAATCATAGCCGTCTTTTATATCATTCTCAAGCAAAAGCAACTTGCCGTTCCACCAAAAATCATAAACAGAAGAATCCAGCTTCATCGCAAAAAGCAAATTAAAAGTCTTGGTAGAATAAAAACAAAGATACTTCTGCCCCAAATAACCGCCGTCCAACACAGCACAAATGGATTTATCCGCATTGAACTGAAAATTGTGGTAAGCTGATAAACCCGCATAAATCGAGTTCTCCGCAAACCTGTAGCTAGATTTCGGCTTTGACAAAGAGGGAGCATTAACATTCTCGTAAACGCAAAACCTGTCCTCACAGCAAAGAATATCGTTTGAGTTCGGCAAATAAAAACTCTTTCGCGAATATTGTGCTTTTGGGAACATCTTCAACACAGGCTCAATCACGCCGCTGGAATTGAACTTCACCGTAACCACAGCGTTCTCAAGATGATGAGTGCCATAATCCCAGCTGCTGTTCAAAATGCCGTAAATCGCATTGTTGTTCTCATCAAAATCCACGCTTCCATAATCAAAATAATGGTCGCTGTCGCACTCAGGCGTTACAGTATCGATGATTTTCTGCGTTTTGGCTTGTGCGTTGTAAGCAACCATTCTTTTTATATATCTGCGGCTTGTTTCAAATTCCACTCGCAAAAAAACAAACTTCTCGTCTTTGCTCACGCTGATGTCTTGAATTGTAAAATAGCGGCTCAACGCCTCCTTCGCCTCAGTGTTCACCTTGAACACAAGCGAGATTTCGTCCTTGTCCAGCGAATACGCATAAACCGAATCGTCCCAGCCAAAATACACCGCATTGCTCTTTGCGCTGTAGAAAATCGCAGAAGAATCCCGCCCGTTTGAGCTGTATTCTCCCGTGAGGTTTTTCACTTTTGTTCCAAGATAAACCTCTTTTTTCTCATCAGTTTTGATGTTGCCGATAATCAGATTTTCGCCGTCATTCGCTCGCGCCACATAATGCTTGTTGTCAGCGCAAAGCACAATGTTTTGAGCATGACTGTTCAGCTTGTCGTGTTCAGAAAACCGCTCCAGCACCACATCAGCGTTCTTTCTGGTGTAATAACTCTTTAACGGAGAAAGCTCAAAACCGTCCGCTGTGGAATAAAAACTCTCCTTGCTCTCAACCCAGCCCTTTTTCCCGCTCGCCTGATTCAAAATATAATACCAGCAAGTTTCGCTGTCCGTTCGGTCTTCGTACCCGCGGATAATCACGCCCAAATCGTTCCCGCTAAAAAGCCCAATCCTCTGTGAATCAGTCGATGCCGCGCTGTACATCTCCAGCGGATATTTCTTTGGTCTGATGTAGCTGCCAATCGATGCAATCCCCGTCTGGGAAGTAAAATAGTTAAAAAGCTTATTCGACACGCTGTCCGTCGGGCTTTCACTCATATAGCCGCCGAAAACCCAGCCGCTCCTTGCGCCGTACTTCTTCGCCACATCAGCGGGAAGCTCAACCAGAAGCCAGTTCGACTGAATGCCGTCTATCGTGATTTCATCTCCTGTTTCCAGGAGTTTCACCAGCGTTTTGTCCGTCAGGACTGCAACTTTTGTTGCGCTCAAATCGGGATTTTCGCGAACGTTCAAACCTTCTAGAGAATCCACAGCGATATATTTTTCATTGTATTCCGGGATTTCTTTTTCAATCACAATTTTTTCTGATTCTGCTTCATCTTCATCGATAACAGCGATGTCTGCGCTTTCCGTGATTTCATTCGCATCTTCTGTTTGGGCGCTTTCTTTTTCCTTGGCATTCTCGCACCCGAAAGCAATCACCGCCGCCAGCAACAAACAACCAATCCGCTTTTTTATATTTTTCATTCCTCTTTCCCCGCCAAATGCTCAAAGTATCTCTTCAGGTTCTCGTTTGCATCAACGTAATGCTCCATCAAAGCGCGCGCCACCAGAATGCGATTCTCCCTCGACTCGTGAAGATAATCGAACATCAAAGCCGCAGAAAAATCCGCCCTCTCCGTGAGCTCGGTCGGGAAAAGGCGCTTCTCCCAATCATCACGGCAGTTGATGTCCGTCAAAAGCAAAAACGCAATGTCGCCATCGGTGAGCGGACACACTGTGTTCGGCAGACAAAACGCCGTCGGCTCATCGCCAAGCATTGCGCCAAGCAGGAAATAATTGTTGCGCTCTCCGCGAGAAACAATCTTTTTGTAGAGCTTTTCGCTTTTCCTCTCCTCAAACAAAGGCTCAAGCTCTGCTTTCGCGCTTTTCAAAAGCGCTTCAAAATCCTTTTCTTCGCGGTCATGAAGGAAGTCCACCACCGGCAAAAGGCTCATCGGGAAAACGTACGCTTCAGTATAATTTTTTCCCTCAAGAGTGTCCCATTTTATCACCTTGAGCACGATGTAATTATATTCCACCGTGCCGCCGTCCTTGTAATAAGTCGGACACGCCGTGCAAACGCCAAACAAAAGCGGAATGGCAAGAGCGATTGTGATAATCAACTTTTTGCTTTTCATCTAAAAACCCCTTTTCTTTTAATTCGTGAACCATGTCACATAAAAATCGCGGATTTGTGCAAATCCACATTTCCTTATAGTAAGGATTTCAGGCTTTCTGTAAATCCACATTTCCTTAAAATAAGGATTTCTGGCTTTGTGTAAATCCACATTTCCTTATGATAAGGATTTTAGGCTTTCTGTAAATCCACATTTCCTTATGGTAAGGATTTCAGGCTTTCTGCAAATCCACACTTCCTTAAAATAAGGAACGCCGTTTTTGGAAATTGCCACTTTCCTTATGGTAAGGAAAACCTAATACACCCAGCCGATTTCTTCAAAAGTGTCGTAATCAAAAAGCAGAACGTTGTGCAACGCCGAAACATCGTGCTTTCCGACGTCAAACTTTTCAGTTTCTGTGCCGTCAAAATACGCGTCCACGCTCATGCAAAAGAATTTTCTGTCGGAATAAGCATAAATCCCAAAGTCGCAAATCTCGAAGGCAACGGCATTTTTGCTCCACGCTTTGCATTTTTCAAAAGTGAGCGTCTTTGAAACGTGCTCGGCAAACTTTTTTATGTCGGCACATTCCTGCTCAGAAAGACAAATCTCCTGCCCCCACGCAACATCGCCAGAATAATCTTTTGCAACGACGATGTTCAGAGGAAAGTTCATATTTTCGCTCTTAAAATACGACTCCGCCGAGCGCGTCCAGAAAAGAGCGTTCCCGATGTAGATTTCTTTCACGCTAGGGCTCATCAAAAACTGAATGTAATAATCCATCGCCATTCCCGTGCTGCCGATTTTGCGGTCAATGTCGATGAGGACCTTGTCGTTTTCGTAGCGGATTTTGTAAGACGAAATGCCCAGCGCTGAATCCAGAATCCAGCCCGAAATCGTGGTTTTTATGAGCTTTGACTTGTAGGGATTGTCCGGCTCAACGTTCTCAAATTGAATGTCAAAATCCTTGAAGTTGCCTTTTGAAATCGGTGAATGAAAAGTCGCACAGCCCGCAAGCAAAAGCATGTTAAAAGTGCAAATCAATGCAAAAGTGAGTTTTTTCATATTCTTTCTCCAAAGGCAAAATTATCATATCGGCAAAATCAGCGCAAAAAGGAAAAGCATTGTCGCGCCCACTCTGAGCGGGTTTGAAAGACAGACAAAATATTTCAAAACGCGCGGCAATGATTTTTCGCACAAAACGGCACGCTGCCATTTCACCTGACCGCGCAAGAGCAAAAACTCACAAACCAAAATCGAAAAGCCCACTGCAAAAACGTCAAACTGCTTTTTGAAAAGATAATCGAACGCGAAGCAAAACGGAAACACCAAGAAAAACGCACCAAAAACATTCACGATGTAAATCGGCAAAAGCCAGTTTTTTGAAACGGTCAGGTTTTCGTCGTCCAGATTTTTCTTTTTTGAAAGCACAATCCCCACAACAGAAGTGAGCAAAAGGTAGAGTGCCAAGACGAACATAACGCTCCAATTGCCTGCTGCAAGCCGCGCCATGCGTTTTTCAAATGCGCGCCACGCAAAAAAGGCAATCGGGAAAAGCGACATAAGAAAGTCAAAAACAAAATAAAGCGCCAAAAAGATTTTTTTCACATTCATATTTTCCTCATCTCAATCAAAACTATGAGCCAGTATAAACAAAAAATCGGAAATATCATATTACCTTGGTGTGTTTTTTATAAATATCTGTTAAGCATTGTTACTATCGTTTTCGGCTCTGCCTTTTTTATTTTAGAATATTCTTAAAGGAAGAGAAAATGAATAGAACTTATTATGTCAAAATCGAAGGTATTTTCTGCGCTCATTGCAAAGAAACAATTATTTCTTTTTTTAAGCGTGCAGACCCCGATTGCTCATTGAAGTTTTTTGGCAATGTCGCAAAACTTCAAACGAAATCCCTCGTTGAAGAGGATATTATAAGAGCTGTCCTTGAAGCAGGATATTTTACAAAAGGTGATTTTATTTCAAAAGGCTTTAATCGCTTCAAGGCACAAAAAGTTTTTGAAGTGATTGAAATTGGAGTCGTGATTTTGCTGCTTAGAACTTTGCTAAAAAGAGTTTTGGGCTTTGATATTCTAAATGTAATTCCTGTCATTGATTCTGCTTTGCCGCTATTTGCACTTTTTGTAATAGGATTTTTAACAAGTTTTCATTGCGTTGGAATGTGCGGAGCGCTGAATCTTTCTTTTGCCACAAGCAAGAAAAAAGCCCTTTTGTATAACATAGGCCGCATAACTTGCTACAGCCTTGTTGGTGGATTTGCAGGATTTTTCGGGAAAAGTTTTTCTGTAAATCAGACTCTTTTGAACTGTCTTTTGATTCTTGTGAGTTTTGGAATGATTGCCTTCGCACTTTCTATGACAGGTCTTTTTTCTATAAATCTTCCGAGCATAAATCTTTTTAACAAATTCAGAACTTCCAGCACATTTTTGCTTGGTTTCTTAAACGGTTTTATGCCTTGCTCGCCTCTTGTCACAATGCAATTATACGCAATTTCAACTCAAAGCGCACTAAAAGGAAGTTTGGCAATGCTTCTTTTTGGACTGGGAACACTTCCCTTAATGCTTTCTTTCTCGCTTTTTCAATCTTTTATATCTTCCAAAAAAATTGTCTTTCAAAAAGTCCTTTCAGCATTTATCTTGATTCTTTCATTTTCGATTATCTCTAGAAGTTTAAGTGCGCTGGGATTCAGAGCAAACATTACTGAAAGTGCTGCAAAAGATTACAAAGTCGCCAAAATCGCTCCCGATGAGCAAAGCCAAAAAATTGAAATCAATCTTTCGTATTCTGGCTATGAGAACATCGCCGTAAAAAAAGGAATTCCCGTGACCCTTGTCATAAACGCCCAAGACGAGTTTATAACAGGTTGCAACAACATCGTTCTGAGCAAGGATTTCGGCTTTGAAAAGCAACTTGCCGAAGGAAAAAACGAAATTAACTTTCTTCCCGAAAAAGAAGGAACTTACATATACAACTGCTGGATGTATATGCTAAAAAATAAAATCTATGTTTACGAGGAGTCATTATGAGAATAAAAATTCTTGTATTAACAATCGCTTTTGCACTGATTTTTGGCGTAAATATCGCTAGTGCAAAAAATCCGCTCTTTCTTAATCCAGAAAGCAAAAACGGAGAGCTTGTGATTAAAAAGAGTTCGCTTTCAAAAGACGCGACTTTCGTCAATTACAAAGTCAATGGAAAAACAGTGCAGCTTATTGCAGTGATTGCGGATGACAATTCATATCGCCTTTCATTCAACACTTGCCAAAGTTGCAATTCTTCTCCGCGTGCATACTTTGTGCAGAAAGGAAGAAAACTCGTTTGCCAAAATTGCGGGAATCAATTTTCGATGAATGATGTGGAAAAGTCTCATACAGCTGTAACCCTGCTCAACTTCCTTTTGACGAGCGAAAAGATGAGCTTGTTGTTTCAACAGAAATTCTAGAAAAAGTAGCCCCCGCCTTCAAGAACTGGCAGGGGCAAACGGAGTAAGACGTCAATCAAATAACATAATCAGAGCTTCCAAGATAACGGGCAAGGAATTTCTTTGTCCGCTCTTCTTTTGGCTGGCTCAAAAGCTCTTTCGCGCCACCCTCCTCTGCAATCTCGCCTTTGTCAAGAAAAATCACCCTATCGGCAACATCACTGGCAAAATCCATTTCATGAGTCACGATAATCATCGTTCGCCCTTCGTGAGAAATCTTCTTAATCACTGAAAGCACTTCACCAACAAGTTCTGGGTCAAGAGCGCTTGTCGGCTCATCAAAAAGAATGACCTTCGGGTCAAGGGCAAGAGCGCGCGCAATGCCCACACGCTGTTGCTGACCGCCAGAAAGCTGCGAAGGATAAGAATCCGCCTTTCCTTGCATGCCGACATCGGCCAAAAGCGCAAGAGATTTTTCTTTTGCCTCTTCAGGCGAAAGGATTTTATTGACGACAAGCCCTTCCATCACATTTTCAAGAACAGTCTTATTCTTGAAAAGATTGAAATTCTGAAAAACCATCGTTGACTTTTGCCTTAACTCAAAAATCTCCTTTTTGCTCACCTTGGACAAATCGATTTTCAGCTCATCAAAAATGATTTCCCCGCTCTCAGCCTGCTCCAGATAGTTCAAGCACCTTATGAGCGTTGATTTTCCCGCTCCAGAAGAACCGATAAGAGCAACAATCTCGCCATCTTTTATTTCGAGCGAAATATCTTTTAGAACTTGATTTTTGCCATAACGTTTTGAAAGATGTGTAATTTTTATCATTTCAGACTTCCTTTTTCATACCTTTTGATTTTGCGCTCGACAAGAGCAATCAGACGCTCAAGAATAAAGCAAATCACCCAGTAAATCAGCGAAACAACGATATAGATTTCAAAAAACCTAAACGAGCGAGAAGCCACGATTTTTGCTCCAGCCATCAAATCAATAATTGAAATGCTGAACGCAAGCGACGTGTCTTTCACGAGCGAAAGCAGAGAGTTTCCAAGAGGAGGAAGGGCAATAACGAATGCCTGAGGCAAAATAACACGGCGAAGCGCTTGAAACGTGGTCATGTGAATGCTGTAGCAGGCTTCAAGCTGCCCTTTATCAACAGCACCAAGCGCGCTTCTGAAAGTCTCTGACATATAAGCCGCAGAATTAAGAGAAAACGCCGTGAACGCATAAACAAGCTTTGGAATTGCGTTTGCGTCATACTCACCGCCCAAGCCCTCAACAATGCCGCGGGCAACAAGAGGAAGCCCGTAATAGACAAGATAGAGCTGGACAAGCATTGGAGTACCTCTGATGAACGAAATGTATGCGCTTATCAATTGCGATAAAAATCTGACTTTGAAAAACCTGACAAGAGCAAGCACCATTCCAAGAACAGCACCGATTACACAAGAAACAATAGCCATCAGCACCGTTACAGGAATGTATTGGATTATTTCAGGCACAGATGAAATCATAAAATTCAGTTCAAACATGAAGATACCCCAATTTTTTGACAATCGTTTTTAGTTCTTTTTTGGCGGAACTGAATAATCCTCGCCGAACCATTTGAGAGAAATCTTTGCAAGCGTTCCGTCCGCTTTTATTTCCTGCAAGGCTTTTTCAATAAGGTCGCGATACTGTTTTCCGTTCTTGTTGTTCGCAAAAAGGAAATACACAGGAGCAGTTTCCTGCTCATCAAGAACAACCCAATCAAGAGGCAAGTTGTTCTCCTTTGCAAAAGTGCTTGCTGTAATCGGGTCATTAAGATTCGCGTCAACCTTTCCGTCAGCAATGTCCTTAAAGCCGACAGCAACATTTCCGTCGCCATAGGCAATATTTATAGGATTTCCGTTTTTCTTGTTGTATTCTTCAAGCCATGTCGTGTTGTAGCTTCCGACGCCCGCAATAACAGTCTTTCCGTACAAATCCTTTGTGTTTCTGATGTCAGTGCGTCCCTTTTTGAAAACAATCACCGAGTAGCCGTAAAAATAAGGCGACTGTGAAAAAAGATACTTTTTCTCGCGCTCAGCATTTTTGCCAATCTGACTTGCGATAATGTCGAATTTTCCTGATTCAAGAGCCACGAAAATCCCGTCCCACGCAGTCGGCTCAAACTTGAACGTAATCCCTGAAATGCGCTCGTCAATCGCCTTGATTACATCAATATCATAGCCGTCAGCCTCACCCTTTTTGTTCACAAAATTGTAAGGCGGATACGCACCCTCAGTTCCGACAATCACGACCTTTTCCTTTGAAGCCTTTTTGTTCTTTGGAGCAGCCCACAAAGAACTTGCCGAAAACAGACTTGCCAAAAGCAAAACAGCGCCAATTTTTTTCATAGAGAACTCCTTTAATCATATTCCGATTCAATTACATAGTAATTTAATATGATTTAAGGCGATAATAGCAATATTACCCTACTAAGTCAATAGGTTTTAGATAAATCCTTTTTATTCCAGTTTCTTTTCGCTCTTGAACGACAGGTTTTGAAGTCTTGAAAAATTGTATACGCTCTGATTTGTAGAATTTTCACCTCGTATACACATTGTATACGGCTCAAAAATGAGCTGGGCGAGCAATATACATATTGTATACGGCTCAACTTTGAGTGTTTTTTGCAAATTTACATATTGTATACGAGCTGTTTTTTCTATTGATAGAATTTATACAGTTTGTATACGACCGACTTTGAGTGTTTTCTGCTCGTATACATATTGTATACGACTCACTTTTTCTATTGAAAGAAGCGTATACAATTTTTTCTGTATTTTCTGATTTTCAAAAAGCGCTCGCAATGCTCCCAGCGCCATCAGGAAGCGCAATCATCTTCTCTTCGCTCTCTGGAAGCAAATTGATTGCGTCTGTTGAATTGGGCTTTTTGTAGAAAATCACTTTTTTGTAAATCCAAACGCCGTTTTCTTTTACTGCGCTCACATAGACCACGCTATCTCCGTTCTTGCCCCGCACTTTGTACGTAATCTCAGCGCTTCCAGTACCGTTGGTGTTCGATTTCAAAGAGCCGCTGATAACGCCTTTTTTCGAATAATTTTCGCCCAAATATTCCATGACTTCCTCATTGCTTTCAAGCAATTCGATTGAATGTTTGTATGGCTCGCAAGTTTTTAATGACAAGAAAACGCTATTTATCAAAGCAAAGCACATCACAAAAACAATCGCAACAAGGGCAAGAGCCGAGAGCAAAATTGTCTTTTTCCGCTTCTTTTTGTCTGCCATGATTTCTTCGGCTGTTCTTTCGTAGCGCGCGGTTTTCGTTTCGCAAAACGGGCATATTTTTGCGTCAGCGGGGATTTTTTGCTTGCAGTTTTCGCAGACAGCAAGCGGCGGCAAAAAGAGCATCACCACGAAAACCCAAAAGCCCATGCCCGGAATGACGCTGAGCCAAAACCAATGCGGAGAGCGGTTTTTCTTTTTGGCGATAATCACGCCGGAGACAATTGGCACGACCAAAACAGTCAAAACAAACAACAATATTACTAAACTAGACATACATTTCTCCTTTATATCCTAAAGCGAAATTTCGCCGTCAGTGCATTTTACGCTCTTTGCGCTCAAGTCCAAGTCCCAGCTGCCAGATTTTTGGATTGCTTTCCATTGCGCCTTTGTTCCGCCATATTCGATGCTGAGAAGATTTTCGCATTCTCTAAAAGATGCAGAGCAGATTTCTTCAACGCTCGCCGGGACAAAAATGCTAACGACATTTTTGCAGGCATCTCCAATTGTGTCAATTCGCCTCACAAAGTCCGGAATGACGAGCGTTTCCTCGCAAAGCAAGAGTTTTCGCTTGTTGAAAGCAACATAGGCGAGCGTGTCGTCTTCCATCGCAAAGCCGTCTTTTATGGAAAAATCCACGACTTTGCCGCCGTTTCTGATTTGGGCAGACTTGACGCGATACGTTTTTCCAAGGCTTAAAACCGCGGTGTTCTCAAAAACAAAGCCTTCAATTTGCTCAATCGAATCTGGAATCGAAACTTCCTGCAAAAACGAGCAGCCTTTAAATGCGCCAGTCCCGATTTTCTTGACGCCCTCACTAATTTTGACGCGCTTTAGGAATTTGCAGTCGCGGAAGGCGTAATTCGCGATTTTTTCAATGCCGCTTGGAACGATGAGTTCTTGAAAGTATGAAGTCGCATAAACAAGCGTATTGTTTTCAGTCACAAGAGAGTTTTTTATCGTGAAGTCCACGTTACAGTTCTCGTTTTTTTGAATGCAAAAAGATTGCTCAAGGTTCTTGATATTTGTGCCTTGAAACGCAAAATCGCCGATTTTCTTTATCGTTTTTGGAATGTGAATCGATGAGAGAGATGTGCAGCATTCAAAAGCATAAGAGACGATTTCTTCAATGCTCTCTGGCAATTTTATCGACGTTAGTGAAGTGCAGAGCCTGAATGCGGCATAATCTATTCTTTTTGTGCCCTCAGGAATAGTGATTGACTTTAAGTTTTCGCAATCAGAAAACGCATATGCTTCGATGCTTTCAAGTCCTTCGCTCAGCACAATCTGCTCAAAATCACGAACGCTCTCAACAAGCTCATAGCCGAGCGAGCGCGCTCCAAATATCGAAAGCGTGTTGTTGCCTTTGATTCTCAATCCACGACCTTTGAACCTTCCGCTCATAAAAACATTCAAATTGCCACAAGAATCCGCGTTTACATCAATGTAATACGCCGATGAAAAATCCGAAAGCGTGATTTTGCTCTCTTTTAGCTCCTTGTAAATCTCACTGCCCTCTTTTTCTTGGTCGCTCAAGATTTCGATGATTTTTGGAACTTTGCCAAGCCATTTTGCGCTGTCCTGTCCAAACTTGAACGAGCCGCAGTTTTTTCCAATCTTGACAAGAACGCTTGTCGCTGTCTTTCGGTTTGACAAAATCTTATAAAAAGCGCCCTCAATTTCGTTCAGCGAAGTTGAAAGAACTGCGTCAATGCTTGCGCTTTGCACCAGCTTTTTCTTTTCGCTCTTTGCGTCCGACAGCGCAAGGGATTTGACGTGAGCCTTCAGCCTTGTGCTTCGCTTGATTGTCTTGAACGTTTCGCTTTCCTCATTGCAAATCAGCTCGTATTGCTCTGGCAAGTCCTTGAACCAATCAGCTTTCAAGTATGTCATATTATTGTCAAGATACACTTTCAAAAGCGATGTGCAATTCACAAACGCTCTCGCTCTCACACGGTGAAGTCCGCTCGGAATAGAAATCTCTTCAAGTTGAGTGCAATCTCCAAACGCATAGACTCCGATAGTATGAACGCCCACTGGAATAATCACGCTCACTGCGTCTTTTTTGCATTTTTTCACAACGCCGTTTTCTATTGTCAAAATATTTTCTTCGTTTTCCATTTTTGATAAACCTCATTCTTTATTGTCATTCCGAACTCGATTCGGAATCTGTGCTTCTTTTTCCCAGTTGCTAGATGCTGAAACGAGTTCAGCATGACGGGGAAAAAATTGTCATTCCGAACTTGATTCGGAATCTACGCCTTTATTTTACAATTCTACTTCGCCGTCGGAGCATTGCACGAAATTGACAATAAGCCCATGATTCCATTCTTCGCCCTTAGCGATACGCTTCCAGTCTTTGACTTTTCCTTTGTATTCAATCTTTTCAACGAAAAAATAGAAAAACGCATGCCGACCAATTGAGCAAAGCGATTTTGGAAAAGTCAATGTTTTTACTTTTTTGTGGCAATATTCAAAAGCGTCTTCTTCAATTGACGTCGTTCCCTCTGGAATGACCATATTTTCTGACAAGATTGCGGGATAAAGAAGAGTACCCTTGTCAAAAGCAAAGCCGTTTTTAATCGTGAACTCCAAGTTTTCTTTTCCGTTCATCACGCGATAATAATTCGATTTTATCGTGAACGTCGAGCCAAGATTTTCGATGTGGGTGTTTTTGAAAGCGTCTTTTTCGATTTCCTCAATTGTATCGGGAATAAAGATTGAGCAAAGCGACTCTGCACCCTCAAAAGCGCTTTTTTCGATTTTTTTGATTGTGGACGGCAAAGCGATTGAAGAGAGTGCCGGACAATCATCAAAAGTCGACCACTCGATTTGTTTTATGCCCTCTGGGATATTCACCGATTTTAGCGAAGTGCAGCTTTTGAACGCCAAATAGCCAATGCTTTCAAGACTGTCCGGGAGTCTCACGGCTTCAAGAGTTCTTGCGTCTTTGAACGCACAAGGTTCTATGGACTTTATGCCAAAAATCTCGATGCTTTTCAAGTTCGGCACTTTTAGCGGATACAACCTGCCTTTTGCGAACAAAACAAGGTCTGTGCTCAATTTTACGGTCGGCTGCTTGTTACTCGGAAGCTCTGCAAGCGAGATTTTGTTTTTCTTGAGAAGCGAGAAAACTTCCTCAGCGCTTCTCTCTTGGTCAGAAAAGATTTGGATAATCGCCGGGATTTTTGAAAGCCACTTTTCGTAATCCACTCCAAAACTGAAAATGCCGCAAAACTTTTTTAGCGCAACAAGCACGATTATCCCAGATTTTCGGCTTGCAATTAGCTGATAAACTGCGTCTTCGTACTGCTCGAACGCTGATGACAAAAGGGCTTCTGCACTTGCGCTCTGCACTTGCTTTTTCTTTTCTGTCTTGGCGCTCATCATCGAAAGCTCTTTGATGTGTGAGCGAAGAACAGAGCTTCGTTTTATCAACTTGTAGGTCTTGCTATCTTTTTCGCAGTCAAACTCAACTTGAGCGCTCAAAAAGTTGAACCACTTTGTTACAAGTCGCGCAAAATCGCTTCCAAAATGAATTGTCAAAAGCGAATTGCAGTTCTTCCAGACTTGATACCAAATTCGCTCGATGCTCGACGGAAGATAAACCTCGGTCAATTCTGTGCAGTCTTTAAAGGCTTGAGAGCGAATGATTTTCACGCCCTCGGCAACACGAGCAATTTTTATGCTCTTGCTTTCCACGCCGAGAACTTCGCTCATATCTTCTGAGTAGATGATTCCGTCAATAACTTTCTCCATTTTTTTCACTCCTTTTAGTATCCAAGTTTTTTATCAACAATGTATTTCATCGCTTTTCCCGAAGCGAAGTTTTGCAAATCCTCCAAAAACATTTCCACGTTTTTGTCTTTTGTGCACTCAAGCGTCAGTTTTCCTGCAACGTGCGGCGTTATCAAAAGGTTTTTCGTCCTCCAAAGACGGCTCTCTTTCGGAAGCGGCTCTGTTTGGAACACGTCGAGCGCAGCGCCGTCTAAATGAGAGCTCTCAAGATTGTCCGCGAGCGCCTCCTCATCGATTGCGCTTCCTCGCCCGACATTCACCACAAAAGCGCCGTCAGCAAGGCTTTCGATTCGCTTTCGCGACAAAATCCCCGCAGTCTCACTCGTGGCAGGAAGGCACATCGCAAGCAAATCCGTTTCGCCCAAAACGCCGTCCAGCTCGCTCACGCTCAAAATGCGGTCAAAATAAGGAGAGTCGCACTTTCCGCTTCGGCAAACGCCCACAATCTGAGACGGCTCAAAAGCGCGCGCTCTCTTTGCGAAACTTTTTCCGATGTCGCCTGTTCCAAGCACAGTAATACGGCTGTTTTTGAGCGATTTTTGCGCTCGTGGCAAAAGCCATTTTCCCTCTCTTGTTTCAGCCAAGAACTCGTCGAGTTTTCGCATCATCACGATTGAAAGCGCAATCATATGCTCAGCAATCGAATCGCCGTAAGAGCCTGCCGAATTGGTCAGAATGCAGTCCTCATTTGCAAAATAGCCCTCTTTCATCAGCGAGTCCACGCCCGCCCACGGCACGCAAAGCCACTTTAGCGTTTTGCTCGTCGACACGATTTTTGGCGCAAAGCCATAAATGACGTCCGCGTCAAAATCGCTTTCGGGGATTTCATCTTCGCTTTTGAAAAACAAAACTGTTGCTCCAATCAAAGCGACAGCTTTTTTGATTTGCTCAATGTGTTTTTGCTCAAGAATATCGCTTACTACCAAGATTTTCATTTTCTCAACTCCTATTTGTATTATCTTTTTCATTAAAATCGAATATATTTGCTTTGATTTCACACAGCAAATAAATGTCTAAAATGTACATTGAACGCTGGCACTCAGCGGAGCAATGTCTTAAATGTACATTGAAGTCTGAGGCTCAGCGGACAAAATTTAGTTTGTTAAAAGCGTCCCTGACTCTCAGCAAAGCAAATTTTGTTCGTTCGAAGCGCGGAATTCTTCCAGCGGAGCAAATTTAGTGAAAAATTTGCTTCGACTCCCTTCGACTTCGCTCAGGGAGCGGCTTGAGCAACAAAATGTCATTCCGAACTCGTTTCGGAATCTGCAAAAGTCTAAAACGCAGATGCTGAAATAAATTCAGCATGACACATGACATTACGGCTAAAAAATCTGCCCTGCAAGTTTTAGCTTTTCTTTTGGCACAAAAGTCTTGTCAAACTCTTCTACGTCAGAATCCTCAATAAAATACGCTTTCGGTGTTCTGTACACACCGTGAGCATTGCGCAAATACCCTGTTTTTAGCTCCTTGCACAAAAAGAAAGGTGTGTCAGCATTTTTTGCCAAATCATTGTAGCTAATACCGAACTTTTTGGCATAATCAAAACCGCTTTTGCCATAAAAGGCAATATTTCCCTCGATTAAAACCGCACCAAAACCAATTTCAGCCGCTTTTTCAAGAGAATAATCCAAGAGCATTTTGCCCAATCCTTTGCGCTTAAAATCGTTTGCTATGCAAATTGGTCCCATCGTGAGAACATCAGTTTTCTTTCCGTCATCATTTTCGATTTGCGCCCTCACAAAGACATTTTGCCGTCTTTTTCCATCACAAAATCTAAGTTTTTCACAAACGCCTTATCTTTTCTGAGAACATGTATCAAATAATGCTCCGTGCAACCGGGTCTATACACATTCCAAAAAGACTCACGAATCAAGTTTTCCACTTCTCGCTCATCGCTTTCTCTTTCTTGTCGAATTATAAAATCTTTCATCTTTTCAAACTCATCACATAAATCTGACACGGATTCGCCTCATCCCAAAGCAAAGGAAAGACCTCAAATTCCTTAAAGCCCAAAGAGCGATAAAACAAATTCGTCTTGTCGTAATCTTCATAAACGCCCATTTTCACGGTTTTCACCTGCATAAACTCATAGCCTTTTGCGATAGTGATTTCTTTTGCTTTTGAAAACAAAGCCTTCCCCACACCAGAGCGATGATATTCTTTCAACACGCCCATCACCGCAATTTCCACAGTTTGCGCTCCTGTTTGCTTTAAGCACAAAAATCCGTTCGGCGTATCGCAAGCAAAAGAGGCAATCATAATCTCGTCCGCGCTGTTTTCTATGTACTCTTCACGGCTTTCTTTTATCCCAAACCAATCGGGCAAGGCTTCCAAAATCCGCCGTGCAATTTTTGGCTTTTCCTCAGCCACATCTATTTCTTTTACAATCATTTTTTTATCCCTCGTTTTCACGCTATTACATCGTAAAGAGAGCGAGCCATAAGAGTTTCAAAATACTCTTTTAGCTCAAAATTGCGCTTCCATTTTCCCTCTGGATAATAGCCATATCGAGCTTTCACATCGCTCATTCGCTTTTCCAAGTCCTTCGTTCCGTCCGCAGCGCAGCACGAATCCAATAGTTGAATCAATCGGTCGTAATCATCAAACTCAATGTTTTCAAGCAATGATTTCAATTCATCTAACTGTGAAGCCGTGATGTCTATTTTTCCAATGTAATCATCAACGATTTTTAGATTGAAAGAATGTGTTAAAGCCACTTTTGCCGCGTCTGGAAAGCCCTTTTTCATCAAAAAATGATAGCCGTCATAAACGTGAGCAATATATGTAAAACCTTCCTGCCTTCCAATGTCGTGCAAAAGCCCGCAGATATAGGCTTTTTCTGAGTTGAGCCGCTCCTCTTTGCACTTCTTGTTCACCGCAATCGCAACTTTTTCCGCCGCTTCTGCCACCGCAATGCTATGCTCTTTCCACACTCCAGGATTTTTTGCAACCCCCGCTTCCAAAAGTTCTATCGCTTTTTCTCTTTTATTCATCTTCAATATCAAAACCTGATTCGGATAACCATATTCTTCGCTTAATTCACCGTCAATAAATCCAAACTTTTTATACAATGCCCTTGGAGCTACAGCTTTCACATCTCCTTCTCTAAAAGTTGAAACCGTAATATTCTGGCTTTTATCCAATTCTGAAATAGCTTTATTTAAAAGAGCTGTTGCTATCCCCTGTCTGCGATACTCAGAACTTACTACAAGACAACAAATCATATTCAGCCTGCGAGAAAAAAGCAGCACACCAATAACTTCGCTTGTGTTAACAGTTTTTACACAGATTGCTTGCTTTTTGCTCATAAATTTGAGAACTGTCTGTTTATGCTCTTCGATTTTTTCCTCTGTTTCAAGCCCTGGAAAGTTCCGTCTTACAGATTTTACAAGCTTTATCCAAGAGTCAATATCAGCTTTTTCCTCATATTGCACTTCTATCATTTTTTACTCCCTCTAGTTTTCTCCCGCAAACAGCTTCTCACTTTGTCCAAATCGCTGTTTGTCAAAATGGGAATGAGAGCTTGTATCTCGTCAATGCTTTTATCCCACCACTTGAAGAGTTCGAGAAGCTCAATCAGCTCATCGTCGAAGCGATTGCGAATTTTTCGGGCAGGATTTCCGACCACGACAGAATAAGCCTCCACATTGCTTCCCACAACCGCATTCGCTCCGATAATCGCCCCGTCGCCAATATGCACGCCCGGCAAAATCACAGCCTTCTGCCCAATCCACACATCGTTTCCGATAACTGTGTCGCCCTTTATCGGCAAATCAGAAAGAGCAGGAGGCTTCATATTCCAGCCCTCAAGCGTGTAAAATGGAAATGTTGAAACAGCGTTCATCTGGTGATTTGCGCCGTTCATTACGAACTCCACACCCGAAGCAATCTGACAAAACTTGCCAATTATTAGCTTGTCGCCGTTCCACTCGTACAAATGCGTAACGTGGCTTTCAAAATCAGAGTCCGCAATGTAAGTAAAATCGCCCACAATAATCTGCGGATTTTTCAGCGTCGGCTTCACATAGATTTCTTTGTCGTAGTTCGCTATAGGGTGAACCGTCATCGGATTTGGCTTAATCTCTTTCATTCAATACTCCGCGCTCTCAATCTTTTTCTCTAAGACCGCCACATAATCGCGAGCCGTTTTTCCCACATTTTCGGGATTTATCGGATAATGCACATTGTACAAAAGCCCGTTTTCGCCCGTCTTGTCGCCAAGATACTCGTCAGCGATGTGGCAGCCCACCACTTCAAGGCACAAAATCGCGTGGTCGTCGCCCTCAACGATTTCTTTTTCCCAAACAAAGCGGCACTCAAGATTCATAAAGCACTCTTTCACCATAGGAGCGTCAATCCAAGCCGCTTTTTCCGCCGTCAAGCCCGCTTCTGTAATCTCGTCCGCTTCAAAGCCGTTGTGTTTAATCGTAGCCATACAAGAATCAAAAAAGTCCGCTGACATAAAATTGATAACAGCCTCTTTTTTCTCTTTCACGCTTTTGTAAAGATGCCCGTTTTTGTTCACGCTGGATAAAATCGCATAAAAGCCTCTTCCCTTGTTCGCGCTGGTAAAAGTCGCCCAAGACTGCATACAAGCGTTTGGCTTGCCGTTCGATTTGTAGCTTGTTACCAAAAAGAGCGGAGACGGCACGCTCATCACAAACTCTTTCCAGCAAAATCCAAAGCTCCTCGAAACATCGCCGAAAGTCCCTTTCATCGCTTCTGGCATATCGCTATAACTGTGTTTCATTTTCTTCCTCCTAATAAATATCCCTACAACTCCTTCATATAAAGCACTTCGTCTTCAACAACTTTTCCCATAACCGTCTTTGTAAAGGCTTTTACAAACTTCATTCCGTTGCGCTCAGCCACATGACGACTGGGAAGATTGTCAGACTTCATATAAGAAATAATTTTCTTCATGCCGCACTTTTTTGCAAATTCCGCGCAAGCCTTTGCCGCCTCAGTAGCGTAGCCCTTACCACGAAACTCTTTTCGAAGATGGTAGCCGATTTCAGGGAACAAATCCTTTTCCACTTGCTGCATGGTAATACCGCAGTCGCCAATCATTTCGCCATTTTTCTTAAGGCAAACCGCCCAAAGCCCAAAGCCGTATTTTTTGTAATTATCAAGATTCCATTTTATCCAGTTTTCAACTTCCTCCCGCGAAAAAGGATGCGGATAAAATCTCATCGATTCAGGGTCACTCATAACAAGGGCAAGAGTGTCCGTATCTTCAAGTGTCATCTCGCGCAAAAATAGTCTTTCAGTTTCCAATATCATTTTTTTAACTCCTTTTTCCATCAAATAAAATAAGCCTTTTCGCCAAAGAGCCTCGCCCGTTTTGCTATAGCCTGCTTTTTCATAAAGAGCCATAGAGGCAGGATTTTGGCTAAAAACATCAAGCCGCAAACTTTTCGCACCAAGACTCACCGCTTGCTTTTCAATATGCAAAAGTGTTTCCCGCGCAATTCCTCTCCGCTGAAAGTCAGGGTGAACGCAAAGCCTGTGAATAACGCGATAATCGCCGTCAAAACTCCAAGCTGCTTTTTTGTACTCATCATCACAATCTTTGTTTAGCGCATAAAGCACCACAATTTTTTCTTTTTCGTCTTTTCCGCTTTTTTCCAAGCCAACAAAAAGAGAAGCTGCTTTTATGTCGCTCAAAAAATCCTCAGCCGTCGGATAAATCTCGTCCCACTGAAAAATCCTTCTTCTCTCCATTTCCCTAATCGCTTCTTTCACAAGCTCGCATATCTCCGCCAAATCCTCTTCCGTCGCCTTTCTGTAATTCAGCATTTTTGCTCATTTCCTCCTATTTTAGCTCATCAATAAACTGTTGCATTCTCTCGGTAACGAGTTCCGATTTTTTCATCTCCCGAAGCTCCTTTGCGCTCACCCACTTAAAAGCCACCGTTTCGCCCTTTTGAAGTTTTATCGCTCTTTTATCGCATTCCGTTTCACACAAAAACTCTACATAAATCGAGTGATTTTCCTCTTTCAACACTCGCCCAATTTCTTGCAAAGTAGCTTCTTCAATCCCCGTTTCTTCCTTGAGTTCCCGCCTTGCACACTCTAGCGCACTTTCGCCTTTTAGCGCAGAGCCGCCCGCCGTCGCTTCCCACATTCCGCCGAAATGCTTGTAAAAATCCCGTTGCATCAAAAGATACTCACCGTCTTTGTGTCGGACAATAATATCACACACCAAATGAAAGAGTCCGCTCGGTATTTTGTCGCCACGAACAAGAGTAATACCTGAAACCTTTTCAAAATCCCGATTATAAGCGTCCCAAAGCTCACAGTCGCGCTCGAACTCAATTTCGTCGAGCTTTTCTGCGATAAAATTTCTCTTTCCCGTAACCTTGAAACCAAGACGTGAATAAAGGCGAGCCGCATTAACATTATTTTCCAAAATCCATAAAGTCGGCTTTCCGTCGCATTTTGCACAAGCAAATCTTAAAAGCTCACTTCCAAAGCCTTTATTTTGCATTACAGGAAGTATATAAAGGTCTTCTATTATATTTTTGTTTACCGACACAATACCCACGCCAATCTTTTGAACAAGCATAAAAAACTTTGAGCCAGCCGCCATTTTGTCCAAAATATACTTTTTTTGTCGCTCTACAGTGTGCAAAGCCACAAAATCGCTCTTGCAAAAAGCCTTGTGCGATTCCTGCCAAGAAATAGAATGTATCGTCGCTGCTTCCTCTACATTGCTCTCGTTCACTTCAATGATTTCACTCATTTCACAACCTCATATCGCAAACGCAAGTACGAATCTTTAAGCACCGTGCAGTCAGTCAGCTTCAATACCCCCAATAAAGAAAGCTCCTCTTCGCTCATCAAAGATTTTCCGTCAATAAGCGTCGCCGTGTCTTTTCCGCCAATTAAAACAGGAGCAACGACAATATCCACAGCGTCAAAGAGCTTTTCGCGCAAAAACAAAGAATTGACAGTTCCGCCCGATTGCACAGTAAGACGCTCACAGCCAAGTGAATACAAATACTCTAAGGATTCTTTTAGAGAAAGATTTTCTTTGCAAAAAATATGCAAATTATCTTCTTTTACATTAAATGCAGGGTGATTTTTATTCGATGTAAGCAAAACGAACTCTTTTGATTTTGCACAAAAGTATTTTATTCCGTTTTCGTTTAAATGTGTATTGTCTAGGAGTACAAAAGACACTGGCGTTTTTGCTGGCAAATGCTTTTCGTTCACGCCCATTTTCGCCTGCACTCTGCCCGTGTTAAAGCTCCATAAATCCGTCGTTTGCTCAATTTCGTAATATTGGCTCAAGCCCTCTTTTAGCCCAGAGATTTTTGGAAAATCTTTATCAACATCGAGCTTGTCAGTCGCGCCCGTGCTGATTTTTCCGTCAACGCTCATCAACATAAAGAGCGTAGTAAATGGTCTTTTCATTATTCTTCCTCCGTTTTTATCTTTTCGCTTTGCCAATATTTTTGTCCCCAACGCTCAAAACTCCATTCCTCTGAATAAACGTTGCATTCATAATCGATATAATACAAAAGGCTTTCAGAGACAACGAAGTTCGTAGGATAATAATCGATGTTCAGCCCCGCACTTTTTGCAGCCTCCGCCATCTCGCGAACCTGCGGAACATATTGCGAAACATCCTCGCCAGCGCTGATGAGTTCCGAGATTGTCTTTCCATCGATAAACTCTTTCACAATGCGCTCGGCATTCTTGTCGATATCGAGCATCTTTGGAATGCGGATTTTTGCTGCAAGAAGACGCTTGTAATCAGTTTCCTCCGCTTCGATTTTGTTTCCGAAAGTGTAATAATCGCAAGGCTCGTGATGAATCTGCTTGAGGACGACCTGCTTTCCATCGCGTTCTGCAAGATATGAATAGCCGCCCTTCCCTTTCCCTAGGAGTTTTACAATCCTGTATTCGTTTTCTTTTACGTTCAATGTTTGCATGTGCTCAATTATACAGAAAATTTTATTAACACTCCAGTTCTAAAAAGAAGTTGAAATAAAAGAGCGATTATGCTTTAATTTCGCATATGGCAACTGAAAAATCTCACGGCACAATGACTGCCGACAATCATGCAGCGCTCTGGCACGGGCGCTTTGAAGAAGGACCTGACGCACAGGCTGTCGCTTTTGAAACATCGATTTTCGTCGACGAGCGTATGGCAAAAGACGACATTCAAGGAAGCAAAGCCCACGCGAAAATGCTAGGCGAAGCAGGGATTATCACAAAAGACGAAGCAAAAGCGATTGTTGACGGCTTGGTTTCAATCGAAGAGGACATGGATTCAGGAAAGCTCACAATTGACTGGAGCGCTGAGGACATTCACTCTTTCATCGAGGCGACACTCACTGACAGAATTGGAGAGAGCGGGCGAAAGCTCCACACAGGAAGAAGCCGCAATGACCAGATTGCCCTTGATGAGCGCCTCTATCTTCGCCGCGTCATTCCAGTCTTGCAAAGCAAAATAAAGACGCTCATCGACACTCTCGCCCTCATCGCAGAAAAGCACACAGACACACTTCTTTCAGGCTACACGCACACACAGCACGCGCAGCCCGTAACCCTCGCCCACCACCTTTGCGCGTGGGGTTGGATGCTTTCTCGCGACATCTCTCGCCTTGAGGACGCATTAAAGCGCATCGATTTAAGCCCTCTCGGAAGCGGCGCGCTTGCAGGAAGCTCGCTCCCGTTGAATCGCGAAATGGTAGCAGAAACACTCGGCTTTTCAGGAGTAACACAAAACTCGCTCGACAGCGTCTCCGACAGAGATTATTGCATTGAGTTCTCAAGCGCGTTCGCTTTATTGATGGCACACTTGTCAAGAATGTGCGAAGAAGTGGTTTTGTGGAACACAACAGAGTTTTCATTCATCGAATTGAGCGAAAAATGGTCGACAGGCTCTTCCATTATGCCACAGAAAAAGAACCCAGATTTCGCTGAGTTAATCAGAGGTCGCACAGGAAAAGTTTACGGAGATTTAATCGCCCTTCTTGTCATGGTCAAAGGTTTGCCGCTTTCTTATAACCGCGATTTGCAAGAGGACAAAGAAGGCTTGTTCGATGCTTACGACACTTGCCTTTCATGTGTCGAAGTGTTCACGAAGATGATTGCAAGCGCAGAGTTCCGAGTCGAAAACATGGTGAAGAGCTGCGAAGGCGGCTTTGCGAACGCCACCGACGTCGCAGATTACCTCGTCAGGAAGGGCGTTTCTTTCAGAACTGCTCACGGAGTTGCGGCCCGCGCAGTGAGAAAATGTATCGACAACAAAAAAACACGCCTCGAAGACCTCTCACTCGAAGAATTCAAGGAATGTTCCCCAATAATCGAAAACGATTTGTTCGCTTTTTTAAGCCCGAAAGCCTGCGTTGAGAACAGAAAGACAACAGGAGGGCCTGCAAAAGAAAGAGTCATCGAGCAAATCGAAGCCCTAAAGAAAATAGCAAACGCATAAAAGATAAAAACAAAAAAAACAAACGCCCAAGCACAAAAAAGCAAGGGCGTTTTTCTTTTAGCGCATGTCATGCACTAAAAGATTCCGAAACAAGTTCGGAATGACAAAGACAAACAATCAGACTTTGAACTGGTCAACCTGATTTCCAATACGGTAAATCGTGTCGTTAATCGAAGTCGCAATCCTCAAAAGCTCCTCATCGTCTTCCTCAATGTGGCTGACACTGTCCTTCATCGCCCGAACGTGAGAATGAACACTGTCCGAAGACGCCTTGAGAGAGTCAACATTATTGATAATGCTCTTTCTTGCGCTATCCACATCATCACTAGCGTCCCGAACCTGAACAGTCGCGTCATTCATATAGCCCAAAGCCTCTCCAATCTGCTTTGAGCCCTCCGACTGCTCGTCCATCGAGCGCCCGATTTCGTGAACCATAAGCCCAGTGTTTCGGATTTTCATCGCAACATCAGCAAAGACCCTATCCGAGTGCTCAGAAGCAGTAACAGCGCTGGAAATCGAGCGAACAATATCATCAAGCTGCTTTCCGATGTTCTTTGACTGCGCTCCACTCGTCTCAGAAAGCTTTCTGATTTCGTCAGCGACAACAGCAAAGCCCTTTCCCGCTTCCCCTGCGTGAGCCGCCTCAATAGCCGCATTCATCGCAAGAAGATTCGTCTGAGCCGAAATCGAAGAAATAACGCGGTTCGCCTCATTGAGCATCTTTGACTGCTCCTCAATCTGCAAAACCTGGTCGCTGACCTCGTGCTGCTTTGAAACACCCATCGTAACATCTTCTTCAAGAGCGCTGAACTCATTCGCCATCTTTGACATCGAAGAAGAGACGCTCGCAATATTCTGAATCATCTCGGTAACAGCCGCACTCGCCTGCTCAACACCCGCAACCTGCTTTTGAAGAGTATCGCGAAGAATCTCAACACTAGCGCTAATCTTAGAAGCAGAATCAACAGTGCTAATAACATTGTCAAGCTGAACCTTAACCTCGCTGTTGACATCGTTCATTCCCTCGCGCATCGAAGAAAGAGAGTTTGCATTCTCCTGCATCATCGAACAAAGCCGCTCACCATAATCCCGCAAGTCCTTTTTCGAAGATTTCAGCTCCATAATAATGTGCTGCAACTTGTCCACAAAAGAATTGAAGCCACGGACAACACTTCCAATCTCGTTTTTTGAGCGGGACTGAAGGCGGCGAGTCAAATCCGCGTTGCCGCTTGCAATATCCTCGATAGAAGAACTCACATTCTGCAGCGGGCGAATCGTAAAATAAATGATAAGAGCGCTAAAGACAAGAAGAAGAACAATAACAACAACAGAAGAAATCGCCAAAGTTCCCTCAGCCTTCCTTGAAATTGCTCCCAAATCCTTTGAAGAAAGAGAATAAATCAAATACCATTGAGTATGCTCAATCGGAGCAAAAGAAAGATAAGTCGCACCTCGTTTTTCTTTTAACCAAGCATTCCCGCTTCCCTCTTCAATAATTTTTGAGGCAACTTCTTTCATAGCAGCATCTTCTTTATCTTCGCTAGTCAAAAAGTTTTTTGTCATACTCCAATCTTCATTTTTGTGAATGACAACATTACCTTCATTATCCATAAGCCACGCGAAACCAGTCTTTCCCATCGTCAAAGAGTTCACATAATCGGCGATTTCGTTCGTTCTCATCGTGCCAGAGAAAAGCCCCGTCGTGCGACCGTTCTTCTTCACAGCCTTAGCGACATGAATATTCATCTCATGAGTAGAATTGGACATCTTCGGGTCATCAATATACTCGTCCTTTCCGCCCTTCATAATCTCAAGAAAATAAACGCCGTTCGTCTTCCCGGAAGTGCCGTTTTCCTGATGCCAATACATATCAGGAGAGCCATAAACAATATAGTTGAAGTCAGGATTGCGCTTTCCAGTCTGCTTTGTCAGCCACTTGTGAATCCTCTCCGTGTCCTCACTTTGAGCAACATCGCTATAAACATAATAATTAAGAGAGTTGAGATAGCCCTCCATCTTGTTGGAAATCACCGCCGCATTGCTGACAACCATTTTGTCGATATTTCCCGTATAAAGCGTCTCGACAGCGTCTCTAACAACAAAAGTAACAAGCATATTCTGCAACGAATTGAGCAAAACAATGCCAATACCAATCGCCAGCACAAAAAACACAACAAGCCTGTGCTTTTTCCTCATCTTTTCCTTTTCCATAACCGTTTTCCTCCAGCATACAAAATAGCATTGCTGTTTATAGGTACAATTATAATGTTGGAAAAATCATTGAGTAAATACGTTTTTTTAACTTTTTTCAAAAAAATCAAAACTTTTTTGCTGAAAATCACTCATTTTAACCTTATTTTTAATCATTTTCACATAAAAACACACACTTTTCACATCATTTTCCTAATTTTTCATCTTTATAAACTCAATCTTCAAGTGTAGCACCACTATCTCCACGTGTAGAAAAGCAATCTTGCTGTGTAGCAAAGAAAATTCGGAGAGAGGAAGGTGAAAAGGTATGCTCCAGAAACTATTGTCATGCTGAACTCGTTTCAGCATCTGATTTGTTTTGATAGATTACAAGACAAGTTAGGAATGACGCAAGCTGCAGAAAAGCGCCCTACACATTAAGACTCATTCATACGAGGTGAAAGTTAATGAGAAAAATATAAAAACAAAACGTATTGACATAGCGAAAAAACGGACACACAATGAATAAGATTTTAATGCCTAAGGAGGATACTTAATGGCAGCAAAGAAATCGCTTGCGATTCAGGTATCTGAAGCCCGCGTGATGGCAGACGGCATAAAGAAGCGCACAGACAACGTTTCCCGTGTCGGACTCACCGAAGCAAAGGCAGAGAGCCTCACCGCCCTTAGCGATGAAATCGACGCCCTCAACTCAAAACAAGAAGAGTTGAAGGCGCTCTTGAAAACCCAGACGGCAGAAATCGATGCCAAGCTCAAAACTCTTTCAGCAGAGTATGCAGAAGCAAAAAAGCTCGTAAAGATTTCTGTGGAACAAAACGATTGGAAGACATTCGGCATTAACGACAAGCGCTAAAACCCCATTTCTTTTTTAATCCACGGCGAGAGAGTGTCTGGCGTGATAAGAGATGAGCGCCTTCTCTTCCTCGCCGTCAGGTCTTTGGTTTCTCACTGCCCGCTCCTGACAGACAGTTTTTCCTCTAATCTCAAGACAAAGACATTTTTTCCCGTTCTTTTTTGCATACACAATCGTACACTCCTTCTTGAGAACATCATCAGCATAAGACGCGACACAATTTCTCATCTCCACGCCGACACTGACAAGCTCGTTCGTGTCGGCAGGAAGACAAAACTCATAGCCGTCAATCTTGTCCTCAAGACTCTTTTGCGCCTTGCTGTAAGAGAACTTTCTGTTCTTGTGATTCACCTTATACGAGATTTCGCTCAATGCATCGTGATTGAAAGTCGTCAAACCCTCGCTCAAAATGGCAGTTTTCAGCTCCTTTGGAACATAGCGGTAGTAAAGACGGAACATATTAAGACTGTCACGGACTTCATAATGAATGTGAATGCCGCCTTTCTCGTCTGCAAACTTTCTCAGGACATTCAAAAGACTCAGCTCGTTCTTTTTCTTCAGAAATTTCTTGCAGAAAAAACAAAGGGCTTCTATGTAGAGCTCATCAAAGACAAAAAAAAGCACTCTGTCAAAAAGGATTTTGTTGAAAATGTTGACGTCCGAAAAGCCGCAGCGCTTCACTTTGTGGTAAGTCACAAGCGACAGAGGGCGCTCCATGTAGGATTTTCGGAGCATACGGTAGCTTCTGATTTTCACGCTCTTACAAAACTTGTTGTAGATATTGCTCTCTTTTCTGTCGACGATGAACTTCACGTCCTCAAAGTACTCAGAAGTCAAAACAGGATAAAGATTTTTCTCGAACGGGATTTTCGTGAGATTAAAGGCATCAATGAGAATGTCCTTCGGCTCACTAAAGCGTGTCTCTTCGATTTTTATTCCAGTAAAGATTTGGGCGCACTCACTGACACGCTCAAAAACCTTTTTCGCGACGTTGGGCGGAACATTTCCAAGCTCGTCCTCAATCATAAACGGATACACCTCTTTTTCTTTGAAAAAGATTTCTCCGCCATTCATATCAAAAACAATGCTCTCTTCATCGATTTTCGGGCTAAAAGCATTACTCTCGACAGGACAAGGCACGTCATTGAAAAAAAAGGCAACGAGAGAGACCTTGAGATTCTCAAAATCGCTTCTAATCTCAAACGAGAAGAGATTTTTCTTCAAGCCACGCTCATCATAAAAGTTCAAATTTGAAAACTTGTAGCGCTTTGCGTTCGTTCTGTGCTCAAGGAAAAGCCGCACCTGCTCAGGAGAATAATCTTCAAGACAATTGCAGCTGCTGTCTTTCAGGATTGAGTCGCTCAATGGCTTCAAATAAGCGCTTTCGGCATACTCAAAGACGTTTTTGTCTTTTGAGATGTCAAAGCAAAGCCACTTTTCGCTATTTTTGTCAAAATACATATCGCTTTTGACATATTCGCTTTTTGGAACAACATAAATAATGTCGTCTCTTTCGATTTTATCTTTTTGCTCAAAGTCGCTCGTGGCAAAAACACGATAAAAATAATCGGTTTTCATATAGCAAACTGCTCCTCAAAGTCGCGGCAAATAACAATCTCCCCGTTTTTCTCAAGGCGTCGCACAACTCCAACGATTTTCTTCTGGCTCTCGTCAACATCCTTTATACGAACAGGCCCCATGAACTCCATATCCTCCTGAAGCATGGCTGCTGCCCTTCGGCTCATATTGCGAAAAATCTTGTCCTGAACTTCCCTGTCAACTCCCTTCAGCGCCTTCGCAAGCTCCTGCTCTTCAATCTCACGAAGCACCTTCTGAATCGCGCGGTCATCAAGCAAAACAATATCATCAAAAGAAAAAATGTTTTCTTCGGCATTGAGAGCGAAAATCGGATTCATCGAAACAAAATCATCGATGTTAATCCTGAAAGCCTTCTGCTCCTCAGAAGAAAGACTCATCAAAAAATCAGTTGTCGTCTCCCTCCCGAAAAAATTATTCTTCTTCAAAACGCTTCCTGTAACAGAAATTGCCTCGCCGTCCAAAGCGCTTTTTCCTTCCTTCAAAAGAGATTTGTATCTTTCCTCAAGTTTTTCCTTAATCGCCAAATCACAAGAAGAAAGAATATTCTCTGCCCTCTCCTCTCCTGCATAAACAAGAAGATAAGCAAGCTCCGTCAAAAAGCCCTCATTGTTTATGTAATCGCTTATGAAGTCGAAAACCTTCTTTCCTTCCTTCTCAAACTTCCTCTTCACATTTTCCAAAACATCTTTGTCTTCGCTTTTTTCGTCCATAACATTCTTCCTCATTGTTTTCTCTTCATTTTATTATATCTCTCTTTGCCAATTTGTCATCTTCATTTGATTTTTCTTCATTTTTATCTCATTTTTCTCACTTTTTATCTGATTTTTCTCATTTTCCATCTGTAGGAAGACAATCTCCATCTGTAGGAAGACAATCTCCATCTGGAGAAAGTGAATCTTCACATGGAGAAAACGAATCTACAGATGGAGAAAGTGAATCTTCACATGGAGAAAGACAATCTTCACATGGAGAAAACGAATCTTCAGATGGAGAAAGTGAATCTTCACATGGAGAAAGACAATCTACAGATGGAGAAAGTGAATCTTCACATGGAGAAAGACAATCTTCACATGGAGAAAGACAATCTTCACATGGAGAAAAGCAATCTTCAGATGGAGAAAAGCAATCTTCATGTGAAGGAAAAGAAAAAGCATGAGAAAAAATGTCATTCCGAACTCGTTTCGGAATCTATCCACATAAAAAAGCGGATGCCCAATCTTGTTCAGCATGACAATGACAAAACAAATGACATTTTTCATCACAAGAGAAACTTTTTTGAGGCAAGTGTTGTTTGAAATGATATGTCGGAGGAGGAAAAAAAGGTGAAGGAATGTTTTTGCTTTGTCAAAAAATACACGATATAATATCTAATGGGTGGAAGAATGAAAAAAAATAAAAAATGTATTCGCGTGAGTTGTCTCAGCACGTGGATGCTTTGCTTGGGGCTGCTGCTTTTTTTTGCAATGCTCCTCGGTCTTTATCATGTTCACAAGAATTATGAAAAGGTGCTTTCGGAAAGCGAGAACTATGTGTTCGCGCAAAAGGATATTCAGGACTTGAGCAACAGTCTTGACCATCTTTCTGAGAATGCGCGGCAATTTGTTCTCACTCACGACTATTCTTTTGTTCGCCTTTACTTTCAGGAAAAGAGGGAGATGCTCAAGCAGAGTGTTATCGAGAAGGATTTGAATGTCCGCTTGGGCGGATTTGATTCAACGGTAACGCTTATTGTTGATGAAGTTTATGAAAATGCGTTTTTCCTTTATGAGAGGGAGATAAAGAGCATTTGTCTTGTTTGTAGGGCGCTCGGAATAGACGAAAATGAGCTTGAGGAAGAGCTTCGCGAGGTTGTCTTGAGCGAGGTTGAGGAAGGGATAAGCGGGATTGAGGCTGACCAGTTCGCCTACGACCTTCTTTTTGGTCATGAGTACTCGACGATGAAGCATCTTGTGAACGAGCGTCTTGATGTGGCGGCGAATCAGATTTTCCTTCACACTCACCAGCGTCGCATCAACAACAATCGTGTTTTCCACGTTTATATTCTCAGGCAGATTGTGCTTTCGGTTGTTTTCACGGCTCTTATTATTACGGCTTTCATTCTTATTGCTCTCATTATCATTCGTCCGCTGAACACTTATGTTAAGTGCATAAGGGATAATGAGCCTCTTGAGAACATTTGCGCAGGAGAGGAATTGAGGTATCTTGCGAATACGTACAATAATATGTTCCAGATGAACAGGACTGTGAAGGAGGAGCTAAAAAGGCAGGCCTCATATGACGCTGTCTCAGGGCTTCGGAATCGTATGTCGTTTGAGCAGCGTTGTGCGTATTACAAGGGTGTTGATGATTCGATTGCGCTTTTGATTGTCGATGTCGACAAGTTCAAGGACATTAACGACAGTTACGGGCACGAGATTGGGGACATCGCCCTAAAGCATGTAGCGTCTCTTTTGAAGGGAATGCTGAGAAAGAGCGACAAGGCTTTCAGGATTGGCGGGGACGAATTCGCTGTCATCATGGTCGGCTTTGACGAGAGCGACAAGAAGTTTCTTTCGAAGAAGGTTCAAGAGATGAATGAGACGCTCCAACACCCTCTTTCAAAGGGCTTTCCTCGTCTTTCTGTGAGTGCTGGAGCAGCTTTTTCTTCGCAGGGATACAATTCCGAGATGTATTCTCATGCCGACAGTGCGCTTTATATCACAAAGCAGAACGGAAGGTGTGGTCTCACTTTTTATGAGAGCACACCCGAAGAAAAACACGACTTTTCTTGAATTGAAATCTTAATCGATTGAAAAGCCCAAAGATGAACCGCGCTTCTTTGCATTGAGGCGCTCTGTCTGGCAAAGCTGCTTTATGTTGCTCAAGGTGCATTTCTTTCCTGTCAGCACTTCATCGATGAGGATTTTTCTCACGATATTCGCAATTTCGCCTCCAGAGAAGTCGAACTCTTTTGCAATCTCCATTGCGTCTTTTTCTTTTAGTGTTGGAATATTGCTCTTCCAGATTTTTGCTCTTACAGCAAGTTCTGGCTTTTCAAATTTTATCTTGAACAAGAATCTTCTCTCGAAGGCTTTGTCAAGATTGTCCGAGAGGTTCGTTGTCGCAACGAGGATTCCCTCAAATCGCTCAAGCTCATCAAGGATTATGTTCTGAACGGCGTTGTCGCTTCTGTCTGCCGCTCCTCGAACAGCACTTCTGACAGAAAAAACGCCATCGGCTTCGTTGAAAAGCAGGATTGGAATGCGCTCTCCTGACTTTCGGGCGTTCTCGCACATCTTGCTGTATGTGTCAAAGAGCTTCTTTGTTTTCTGCTCCGCCTCGCCGTGCCATTCTGATTTCATCGATGAAATGTCAACGCGAAAGATATCGCGCTCGCTCTTCTTTGCCATCTGATAAACGCTTTCGGTTTTTCCTGTTCCTGGCTCTCCGTAAAAAAGAACGCACACGCCTTTTGAAAGCCCGTTCTCGCTGAGTCGCTCCTGAATCTTTGAGAATCGCTTTTCATCAGCACTATCAAAAAGGCGCTTGATTTCCTTTTCTGTATCCTTTGAGTAAAACAAAGGCTTCTCTTTTATCGCCGAGAAATGAACGATGTTTCTGTCGGTTTTGCGCGCTTGGAACGAACTTCCCTCTGCCCCGAAGACAATCGAATACGCTTTGTCAGTGAGCGAAATGGTGGAATCTTGTATCGTGCCTTTCACTTCAAACTGGACAAGGTCTTTTCTGAAAAGCTGGTGCGTCTCATCGACGATTGCCGTGCTTACCGCTTCCCGTGTTGAAACATCGGTGTTTCGGTTAATCAAGACGAAAGAGCGCAAATCAGGGTTATTGCAAATCACAAGCCCGAACGCAATGTCATAAAGCATTGAGCGGTCGGCAATGTCCGGAAGATACTCGCGGATATGCTCAATCTCCTTCACTTTGTATCTGCGCTCAAGGCGCTCAATCTTTGAGAAAAGGGAATCGCAAGAAAGTTTGTTGTCGATTCTGTTGTCAATCATTCGACCGACATCGGCAAGGAAATCGCGCATATTGAACTTTGCAATCTCGGCTTCGACATCAATGGTGCGGTTGTCAAGAACGGCGCGCACAACATATTCGGGGATTCTGTAAAAAGAGCGCCCGATTGAATCGTCAGGCGGGTCACATTCGGTGATGTAGCCTTTGTCCAGAATGCCGTCAAGTTCATCGCGGATAGAGAGAAGAACAAGCGGATTGCAGTCGCAACTGTCAGAGATATTGAAAAACGTCACAGGGCGCTCTGAAAGTTCAAAATACATTCCAAAAAGAGCGCAAAAAATAAAGACTTGCGCATCATTCAAGCCCAAATAATCGCAGATATTCTCAACGCTTTTCAAAAACTCCCTGTTCTCAAGGCGCGGCAAAAAATGCGACATCTTGAGTTCTGTGTACACGACAGAGATATGCTTGAGGACATTCCAGCGCACCTTTCTTGAGGTCTTCGTCCTCTTTTTTGTCTTTTTCTCTTCAACAGTTATTTCGTTTGTATTGTCTGTCATAAAAAAATCCTAGAAAATAATTCTGAGTTTTGCGCTCTCACATTCAATTCGGAGAGCTTTGACTTCTCCGCCATATTCGCCGTCGGTGTGGACAACAACGGGAACGTCAGAGAAAGCCTCAAGTTTTTTGAAATCCTTAAAATGAAAATTGCGAAAATGAGTGTGAAGACCGAGAATCACGAACGGGAACTTCAAGAACGCCATCAGATTTGAAATCCCGAACGCCGCACAAGACGAAAGAAAAGCGTCATCGGCTTTTGCACGAGGGTTCATTCTCACCCCACCGCCCTCAGCGGGAAAATTCATTGCAGAAAGGAAAATAAGGCGCTCAAAAACTTTTTCTTCCCCGTCATCGAATCGCACTCTGACAGTCTCGCTTTTCATTCCGATGAAAGTTGCAAGCGTTATCGCGATATAACTGAGCTTTCCGATGTGAAGGCGGTTCAAAAGAGTCTTTATCTTTGAAGTTTCATTCTTCTGGCAAATAAGAGCATCAAGCCCGAAGCCAGCGCTTATGCAAAAGCGGAATCTCTTCTCTTCAGCGCTATCGGGATTCGTCGTGACAACACCGATATCTATCACGCTTTCTTTTTTTCCGTCCAAAATTGCCTTAATCGATTTCTTCGGGTTGTGGCGTGGCAAGTGAAGCCCGCGACTGAAGTCGTTTCCAGAGCCAGCGGGAATAACGCCAAGACGGAAAACAGAAAAGTCATCAACACCGTTCAAAAACTCGTTTATCGTGCCGTCTCCGCCAATTATTACAATGTCCTTTTTCTCAGAGCCTTTCTCCGTAAGAGAAGCGGCAATTTCCCTCGCGTGTCCTCTCCTTTCAGAAAAAATCACGCTGTACTTTTCGCCGCGCTTGTCGAGAATCTCTTTCACGATTCTCCATCTGCCGACAGACTTTCCTCGTCCGCCGTACTTATTCACTACAAAATAAAGCATTGCAAGCAGTATAAAGATAATAATCTTTTTTGACAATAACGCCTTTTTACGGCTATAATCTGCTATTATCAACAAAAACATTCTTGGAGGAAGACAATGGATTTTCTTGAGCTTGTAAAAAAAACACGTACTTACCGCCGCTTTGACCAAAGCAGAAAAGTTGATGAGGCAAAACTGAAAAAACTCGTGGAATACGCCTCTTTCACGCCAAGCCCCGCAAACAAGATGCCTCTGAAATACATTTTGAGCACGGAAGAAGAAGCGAATGAAAAGATTTTCGCCACATTAGGCTGGGCAGGATACCTTCCTGACTGGCAAGGTCCTGCTGAAGGCGAGAAACCCACAGCGTATCTTGTTATGCTTCGCGACAATGAAATCGCAAAGCAGAGCGCAACCGACGAGGGAATACAGGCAGAAGCGATAATGCTCGGAGCGACACAGATGGGTCTTGGCGGCTGCATTATGGCGAACATAAAGCGAAACGAGCTTCGGGAGGCACTTGGAATCAGCGAGAGATTTGATATTGCGCTTGTTCTCGCTCTCGGCTATCCGACGGAGAGAGTCGTAATTGAGAGCGTCAAAGAGGACGGCGACATAAAATATTGGCACGATGAAGAAAACAAAAACCACGTTCCAAAAAGAAGCGCCGAAGAACTCATCGTAAAAGAGATTCGCTAAGCACTTACCACTCAACACAGCATACACTTACCACTCAACACATCGTTCACTTCTAAGGTGACACACCATACACTTAGAAGTGAACACCTCCACACCTTAGAAGGTCAGATTTCTTCAATGTGAGAAACGTATTCGAGGGTGGAAAGCGCGCTGATAATCTCGCTGTGCGTCTTGTACTTCTTGAGCTCGTCGCTCGAAATCGAAATCGCGATTGAATAGACGCTAAGCCCTGAGTTTGCATAGGCTGGGTTCATTTCGATTGCGTCAATCTTGAGACCAAGACGGCGGATTGTTGTGACGAAGTTTTGAAGATTGAGACTGTTTTTCAGTTCCAAGTGGATTTCAAAGTGATTTGAGCGGTTCTTGAGATAGAACTCAAGAGCGGGAAGTTTTGACAGCGAAAAAAGCATTGCCGAGAAAGCCGCGATTGAAAGCGTGTACTGCCCCGCACCGATTGCGATTCCGAGAAAGCAACTTGCCCAAAGGGAGACGGAAGTCGTCAGACCCATAATCTGATTTCGGGACGAGAAGAAAAGTGTGCGCGTCGCAATTCTTGCAGAAGAGAGCGCTGCCACTGCCGAAAGAAGATACAAGTTTGCGCCTCGCTGCTCGCCGATGCAAATATCGAGCAGCATCGCCAATGTGCCTGAAAAGGTCACGACGATAAATGTGCGAAATCCTGCTGAATGGCGCTTGCTGCTTCTCTCCCACCCCAAAAGCGCTGACAAGAAAAGCGAGAGCAAAAGCCGCAATACGACAGCTCCCACAGTCAATTCTGACGACCACGAGCCCAAAAAGCGCGAAATCGGGTCGCTCGTTGAAAACAAAATGCGTGTAAGTTCAGTATCGTCCATTTATCTTCTTCTCCTTTTTTGTGATTTTCTGATTGGATTTGCCCGCTGTCTGCCTTCGGAAATCTTGGCGATTCGCTCCTCAAAGACAGCTTGCGCGTGGTTTTCCGCCGCCTCGGTATAAGCCGCCTCCTCTTCGTTGACAGTGTGGAACGGAAGTTCTTCCTGAATCTTTTGAATGCGCTCTATCAAAAGCTCAAGCTCTGATTTTTGAGCGCCGTTCTCCTCTGTTTCTTTCACGCTCACAAGGTCTTCCAATTTAGTCGAATACGACTTTGAAAGATAAAGCGACAGTTTTGCGCAAGCAGGTCCAATTAGCTCATACAACACGCTTGAAGCAAGGATTATCGTCTGAAGCGCGTTTCCGGTCTCGCCTCCAAGAGCGCGAGAGCCAAGAGCCGCAAGTCCGATTGCGACTCCAGCCTGAGGAATCAGGGCAAGTCCCAAATAATTTCGCGTGTTCTCGCCTTTTCCCGCAACAAGACAACCCAAGAACGCGCCGAAATATTTTCCCAAGATTCGCACAAAAAAATAGATAACGCCGATTGCAAGAAGAGGGATTTTTCCGACCGAACCAGACGCTGAGACAAGAGCGCGCAAGTCAAACGAAAGCCCTGAGCGCACAAAGAACAGCAGGAGAATCGGAGGGCTAAAATATGCGAGCTGCTTAAAAAGTTTCTCGTCGTCAGTAAAGTTTATGTAAGCAGTTCCCATCGACATGCAGCCAAGAAGCGGAGAGACTCCAAAAACGGTGCAAATCGCACAGAACGCAAAGAGAAATGCAATCGAAATTATGAGACGGTTATCAGAGGAACGGCTTGGCGCAAGAAGGAACTTGAGAGCAAAACCAAAGCCAAAGCCCAAAAGCAAAACGACTGCATTTGAAAAAATCGGCTGAACAATGCGCGAAACAGAAAACGCCTCGCCCTTTCCATAAACAATCGCAACAGAAATTGCAACGCTATAAGCCAAAAGCCCCACGATGTCGTCAAGCGCCACAACTTGCAAAAGCGTCTCAACAAAATCGCCCTTCGCTCCAGTCTGCCGGATTGTCATCATCGTGGACGCAGGAGCGGTCGCTGAGGCAAGAGCGGCAAGCACAATTGAAAACGCAAGGTTTAACTTAAGAACGCAAAAACTCACGACAAACACGAGCAAACTCGCCAAAAGCGCCTCAAACAATGTAATCACGATAACTTTTGCGCCGTTCTTTTTGAGCGTGTCAAATCTGAAAAACTCGCCCGTGCTAAAAGCGATAAACGAAAGCGCTATGTCAGGAAGAAAGTCCGTATCCGACACAATCCGCATCGGAATCAAATTAAGGCAAAACGGTCCGATTAAAATACCCGCAACAATATAAGCCGTAACGTTCGGCAATCGCAGTTTTTTCGTTACCCGCGTCATCAAAAATCCAGAGAAGAGAATGATTGATATGGATAAAATCGCCGAATCAGCATGTCCCATCTTGAAAAACCTCCTTTTTTATTATAACACACTCCAAAGCCAAAGACGGCAAAAGAAAAGAATCATTGTAATCTATAGCCAAATAAAGTATTATAACAAGTATGAAAACAAACAAGACAAAGGCAATAATTGCCACAATCGCATTTCTTTTTGCTGCAGCAGCAAATGCTGCAACATCGTTCAACACAAATCTCAGTGGCGACGAGAAAAAACGCATTGAAAACGGTGAAGTCGTAATCGTAAACACAGGAAACACAAAGAAAATCTGCCTTGAAACAGACAACGCAGCCGCAAAAGAACTCATCAGCACGATGAAGGCTCTAAAGCCTGCCTACTTTGCGGAAGTCATTCAAGTAAAGCCCTACAAAGGAAACGAGAATCTTTTGGAAAAGATAAAAGCAGAGCTCTTGAACGTCGAAGGATACGCAGGAATCCCTTATTATTCAGTGCGGCACGACAAATGGTACAATCTTTATGAGTGGGCAAAAATCTTGAGCAAAGATTTTTCAAACCCACAAAACAGCAAGATGACCGCTGACGTTTACATGAAGCCATTCGGCGAGTTTCAGGCAGATATAACGCTTGAAGAAAAAGGAAGCACTCTCCTTTACATGTTCACAAACAAAACTAAGATGATTTTGGAAGAAAAAATCACCGCCGCAGGCCCGAACAAAATGAAAAGCGGAATCGTTGTTTTCCGTGACGGCGACAACTGGATTTTATACGGTGCGGGAGGCGTCGATGCAATTTCGCTTTTCTTCCTCCGCGACAGAATCGAAACATCTTTCATAAACCGCATAAAATCCTTCACAGTCTACTTCATCAAGCAAGTTGACAAAACAAACTAAAATCACAAAAGGATTTTCAGGATATCCGCCGGTGTTTGAGCGATTTTCTCAACACCGGCGTTTTTTAATTCCGCCTCGCTTCCAAAGCCGAACAACACACCAATACAGTCAATTCCCGCTTCCTTTGCGCCTTGAGCGTCGTGAAGACGGTCGCCGACAATGACAGCGCGGCTCTTGTCTTTGACACCAGAAGCAGAAAGCACATATTCAATCACTTCGCTTTTCTTCGCCCTTTTCTCGCCGATGTCGCTTCCGCCGATATACGAAAAAAAATGAGACACACCAAAATGCGCCATCAGCTTTCTCGCGTAGACTTCAGGCTTGCTCGTCGCGACAAAGAGCGACTTTCCAGCTTGCCGAAGAGCTGAGAAAACGTCTTTCATTCCCTCATACATCTTGCACTTGAAAAGCCCTGCTCTCTCGTATTCAACGCGATAAGTCCTGATTGCCCTCTCAATCTCGTCCTCGCCGAAGCCGAAAAACTCGCGGAAACTGAACGCAAGAGGAGGACCTATCATCTTATCGTAGTCGCTTCGGGGAATATCGCGACCGCCGAGCGTCTTTTTCACATAATCAAAAGAATCGAAAATGCCCTCAGACGTGTCTGCGATAGTGCCGTCAAAATCAAAAAGAATGTAATCGTAGTTTTTTTGCTCCATAAAATCCCTTAATCGCCAAGCAGTCCAAGAAAATCCTCGCTCGTAATGTCTTTGGCAATATCGCCCAAATCGATTTTCTTTCCCGCATTCTCATCGCTTGACACAACAACAGCAAACGCCAAAGGCTTCACCCCGTCAGTGTCGAGCGCTTCGTATTCCTCGCGAAGCCTCTCGTCGGCATAGACAAAAAGAACAGAGCTTTCCGCGCCCGAAAGAACAGGAGCGCAAGAAGCAAAAAAAGCATCGCGAAACCTTCCGACAGCGCTCGACACAACAGTGTATCCGCTCTTCAAGCCGAGAGCCATCGTCGCCTGCGCCATAGGAGCGTTGAAGACCGAAAGCGAGAAAGAGGCAGGAAGAACGCTTTTTTCCTCGATGATTTGCTTGTTTATCTCAAACTCGCGGTTGACCTCGCCGCGAAAAGACGAAAACACAATCTTTATATCGCCGCATTTCGTCTTTTCCAAAGCGTCGTGAACAACCTGAACGCTCATCTTCGTGATTTTGCTAAGTCGGCGGCGAAACAGCGGAGAGACAAAGTCCAACTTTGGCGCGTCCCCGTCACGCTCGCAATCCCAGACAGCAGCAGATGAAACAAATACACTTTTCATTCACTCACCTTTTTGAAAACAAGAAGAGAATAACTGTTGCTTCCAAGATTATGATGAGCCGTTTTGAGCTCAAAGCCCGCCGCCTCAATCGCGCTCACAAGCTCCTTGTAGCGATACATCTTCGAGTTTCCGTTCGCCATGCAAGTAAAATAAAGAGATGTCGCCTGAAGAGCGTAGCTTTCGCCGATGTATTTTTGCTTGTCCCAAAGCGGCTCAAGAACAAAAACCTCGCTCTTGTCGCTCGCCGCCGAGTGAATCTTTTTGAGGATTTTCGTGATTTGCCTGAGCGAGAAGCAGTCGAGGAACTGCGAAAGCCAAAACGCGTCAGCGCCCGACGGAAGATGAGTTTCCGCACTCAAAACATTTCCGCTCAAAGTTGAGATGCGATTTTCAAAACCCGCTTTCTTTGCGTTCTCTTCAGCCACGGCAGTCTGACCCGGCAAATCAACAATCGTAACATTCACATCAGAATTGTATTTGCAGCACGCAATCGCCCACTTCGCAGTGTTTCCGCCAATGTCAACAAGACGCTTCACATCGTGGGAGAACACAATCGGCAACGCGTCTGGAAAGGCGATGTCAGAATAAAAATGGTCAAAGTCAAACCAACTCTTTTTCTCGCGCTCAGGAAGAGTCGAAAGACTCTCATAAATCGTCGTCCACTGCTCTCCGATGACCTTCAGCCCCTCAGGCTTTCCGTTTCTCACAGAATCGATGAGACTGAAAGCGCCCTGATAGCAAATGTCGTTCACAAAATTGAAATTGACGCCCGTGAGCGAATCTTCAAGAAGGAAAAAGCCGATTTTTCCAAGAACATAGCGCTCATTTTCCTCGCCCGTCGTGTCTGAAGAATAGCGAAGAACGCCCATGCCGAGCGCCATCTCGCAAAGAACGCCCGCGCCATAAAGCGAAATCGAGCACTTCTCGCTGATTTCGCCCACCGAAAGCCCTTCCTCGCCCGCGCCCTGCACTGCGCGCAAAATGCCAAGCTCCAGGCAGGCACGGACAGCCTGAAAAGTCAGCGGAGAGAACGCAATCTTTTGCGCCTCAACCTTTGCGTCCACAGCACGAATAGAATCGTCTTTCATATTTTCAAGGGAATATATCGCTTTGTCGTTTGTAGTCATAAAGCGCATTTTACAAACAAAAACCCTCATAGTCAATTTGACCTTTCAAAAAAATCGCTCAGCCACCAAAAGCGGTTTTTCTCATCTTTTTGAAATTTCTGCTTCCACCCGCTGCGGTTTTTACTATCCATAGAAATTTCTTCAAAAACCTCTCGCGGTTTTGCCCTTCCAAAAGGAATTTCCTAAAAAACCTCTTGCGGTTTTGCCCTTCCAAGTGGAATTTCAAGAAAAACCGCACGCGGCGGGAGGGAAAAATAAAAAATCCCCGCTTCCACCAAAACGGGAGGCGAGGAAATATTGCGCGTCATGCTGAACTCGTTTTAAGAATCCAGCAACATAACTCAAAGAGATTTTGAATCAAGTTCGGGGCGACAGTTTTCAAAAAAATCTTTCAAGCGCAAAATGCGCTGATTTTTTGAGCCGCGAAAATCAAGAGTCAAATCTTTTTGCTCTTCGATAAAAGGCCCGTCAACAAGAACATCGATGAAAGAAAGCATTTTTTTTGTGTGTGCTGTGTGCTTCCGCCCGTTCTCGCTCAAAATGTCGCGCTCAAAAATATAGCCCGTGTAGCACCAGATGTTTTTTTCAGGATATGTCTCTTTCACACGCTGCAAAAAAGGAGCGAGGACAGCCTGATTTTCTTCCTCGAACGGCTCTCCGCCCAAGACCGTCAGCCCCGCAATGTGCGAGGGCTTTAGGGCAAGGAGGATTTCATCCTCGGTTTCTTTTGTGAAAGGCTTCCCGAAGGAAAAATCCTGCGCCTCAAGATTGAAGCAGCCCTTGCAATGATTTCGGCAGCCCGAAACGAAAAGCGAAACTCGAACGCCAAGACCGTCCGCGATGTCTGTTCTTTTTATGTTCGCATAGTTCATTTTTCGCCCTACAAGTGCAGAACTCGCTCTTTTATCTCTTGCGTTCTGCCCTGATTCCAGAACTGCGTTCCGATGTAGCCGCAGGTGCGACGCGCAACGTTCATCGTGGACTGGTCGGTGTTTCCGCACTGCGGGCACTGCCAGACGAGTTTGTTGTCGCTGTCGGTAACGATTCTGATTTCGCCTGTGTAGCCGCATTTTTGGCAGCAGTCGCTTTTTGTGTTGAGCTCCGCGTACATAATTTTCTCGTAGATGTGCTTCAAAAGCGCAATCACGGCAGGAATGTTGCCTTCCATGTTCGGAACTTCAACATAGCTCACAGCTCCTCCCGGAGAGAGTTCCTGGAACTGGCTCTCGAAGGTCAGCTTTGTGAACGCGTCGACAGGCTCTGTAACGTGAACGTGATAAGAGTTCGTGATGTAGTTTTTGTCGGTAACGCCCTCGATTTCGCCGAATCTGCGCTTCAGGCACTTTGCAAACTTGTATGTCGTCGATTCCATCGGCGTTCCGTAAAGCGAAAAGCCGATATTCGTTCTCTCTTTCCACTTTTCGCAGGCATCGTTGAGCGTTTTCATCACCTTGAGCGCGAACGGAGTCGCCTCAGGGTCGGTGTGGCTCTTTCCTGTCATGTAGCGCACGCACTCGCAAAGTCCCGCGTAGCCGAGCGAGATGGTGGAATATCCGCCAAAGAGCAATTTGTCGATGACCTCTCCTTTCTTGAGTCTGGCAAGCGCTCCGTTCTGCCACAAGATTGGAGCGACGTCGCTCGGAGTGCCAAGAAGGCGCTTGTGGCGTGCCATGAGAGCGCGGTAGCAAAGCTTTAGCCTCTCGTCGAGAATCTGCCAGAACTTGTTGTAATCGCCGCCGGAAGAGCATGCCACGTCAACAAGGTTGAGCGTCACAACGCCCTGATTGAATCTGCCGTAGAACTTAGGCTTTCCGTTTTCGTCGTGATAAACCGAAAGGAAGGAGCGGCAGCCCATGCACGGATAGCAGTTGCCCTCTTTGAGCGCTTTCATTTTCTTTTCGCTGATGTAATCAGGAACCATTCTTCGGGCGGTGCATTTTGCTGCAAGTTCTGTGAGATAAAAATACTTTGACTCTTCTGTGATGTTGTCTTCTTCAAGAACGTAAATCAGCTTCGGGAATGCAGGCGTAACCCAGTACCCCGCCTCATTTTTGACGCCCTGATAGCGCTGCTTCAAGACTTCCTCGATGATAAGCGCGAGGTCGGCTTTTGTCTGCTCGTCTTTTGCCTCGTTCAAGTACATAAAGACCGTGACAAAAGGAGATTGTCCGTTCGTCGTCATAAGCGTTACGACTTGATACTGAATTGTCTGGACGCCGCGCGTGATTTCTTCGCGAAGGCGCGCTTTGACAATGTGATTGAACTGCTCTTCGTTGTAATAGACGCCAGTCTCCTCTTCCATTCTGTGCATTTCGCGAGAAATCTTCTTTCGCGAAACGTCCACAAATGGCGCAAGGTGCGCAAGCGAAATGCTCTGCCCGCCATACTGGGAGCTTGCGACTTGAGCGATAATCTGCGTCGCGATATTGCACGCGGTTGAAAACGAATGCGGCGTGTCGATACGCGTTCCCGAAATGACCGTGCCGTTCTGAAGCATGTCCTCAAGGTTCACAAGGTCGCAATTGTGCATGTGCTGGGCAAAATAATCTGAGTCATGAAAATGGATAATGCCTTCGTTGTGCGCCTGAACAATATCCTCATCGAGCAAGAATCGCTTCGTGATGTCCTTTGACACTTCGCCCGCCATATAATCGCGCTGAACGCTCACCACTGTCGAGTTCTTGTTGCTGTTCTCCTGCTTGACCTCTTCGTTCTGGCATTCCAAAAGGCTCATAATCTGCTTGTCAGTCGAGTTTGCCTTTCGCATAAGCTCATGCTGGTAGCGGTATGTGATGTACTTTTTTGCAATATCGAAAGCGCCCGCCTTCATGATTTCTTTTTCAACGATGTCCTGAATATCCTCGACATTCATCTCGTGATTTTCGCTCATGCATTGCTTTTCAATGTTTATCGCAATATTGTGAATTGTCTCCGCCGACATCTGCTCTGCCATCGGCGCTTCAAGATTTGCCTTTGAAATCGCCAGTTCTATTTTGCGTGAATCAAAGACTGCCTCTTCTCCATTTCGCTTTATAATCTTCATGTTCCATCTCTTTTGAATGTGATTATTCTATACACTGTAAAGAACTATCGCACTTATTTGCGCTACATATAGCGTATAATTGAAGTATATCATACTAGGCATAGCGCATTATGTCAATTAGTGAAAATGAGCCTTTCCTGAATATGATTTATTGAAAATATAGCGGGGATTTGGTAAAATCAGCAAGAAATTTGAAACGGAGGACTAAAAATGTCTGATGAAAATAAAGAAAACGGCACATATGAGGCCGCTCTTGAAACAAGTCGCAAGATTGAAGCCGATATTCTCGTGAACCCAAAAAAGTACCGCGTTTTGACAGGAGACCGCCCGACTGGCCGCCTTCATATCGGGCATTATTTCGGCTCAATCCAGAACCGTGTGCGCCTTTCCCGCCTCGGAGTGCCGACGATGGTTCTTATTGCGGACTATCAAGTCTTGACGGACCACGACGCATTCGACCAAATCAGCCAGAACACAAAAGAGCTCGTAATCGATTATCTTGCAGCAGGCATTGAACCAGGCGAGAACGTCATAATCTATCCGCACAGCTACGTTCCTGAATGTAATCAGCTTATGCTTCCGTTTTTGACTCTCGTGACAAGCGCGGAGCTTGAGCGAAATCCGACCGTGAAAGAGGAAATCGCGAGCGGGCTCAGCAACGGAAAGATGAAGACCGTGAATGCAGGAATGCTCACATACCCTGTTCATCAGGCTTGCGACATTCTTTTCTGCAAGGGAAACGTCGTTCCTGTCGGAAAAGACCAGTTGCCTCACATCGAACAGACAAGAGCGATTGCACGCCGCTTCAACCAGAAGTTTTGTCCGAAAAATCCAGTGTTCCCGGAACCGCAGGCGCTTTTGTCAAAGACGCCGAGCATCTTGGGACTTGACGGAAGCCAGAAGATGAGCAAGAGCCGCGGAAACGCGATTATGCTCTCGGCGACGGAAGACGAGACTGCAAAGCTCATCAAGAAAGCCAAAACAGACGGCGAGCGACATATTTCATACGACCCTGTAAACCGCCCAGAAGTCGCAAACCTTTTGCAAATCATCAGCCTTTGCACAAAAGAAGAGCCTGAGGCAATCGCGGCAAGAATCGGAGACGGCGGCGGAGGAATGCTCAAAAACACGCTCACCGAGGCGCTCAATGAGACGCTCCGCCCTCTTCGCGCAAAAAGAGCAGAGCTTGAAAAGAACCCTGACTACATCAGACAAGTTCTTCTTGATGGCTCAAGAAGAGCGCGCGAAATCGGTATCAAGACGCTCGAAGAAGTTCGCCGCGTCATGAACATGGAAATATAATTTTTCAATTCCCAAAGGGGAAATGGGCAAAAACAAAAAAAATTGCCCGTTCCCTTTTGGGAAAAGGTCAAAAAGTTTAAAAAGCAAGTCATTCCCAATCGGGAATTGCTCAAAATTCGCTCAAGCAGACAATTCCCAATCGGGAATTCATCGAAATTCACTCACGGCAGCGAATTCCTTTTCGGGAATTGCAAAAAATTCGCTTAAGGCAGTGCTTTCCCAATCGGGAAAACGTCAAAGGCAAAAAGAGCTTCTCATTCTCATTTCTTCAAAAGGCAAAAAAGCGGAAAAAAAGATATTGCTTGATAAAGAAAGCGGGTGTATATTGATTTTATACTATATACTTTTGATATAACACGAATATTTTTGATTCAATCAGCAAAATCGGAGAAGATTATGGAATATCTTGAAACGTCGCTTGAGAAAGGAAGTTTGTTTGAAACGTCGCAGGAGCTGGGCTTGAAGTATGTTCTCGAATATAATCCAGACAGATTTCTGGCTTGCTGTGAAAAGGCTTTGGGATTTACACCGAGCGCGAAAAACTACGGCGGTTGGGAAAGCCGTGAGATTAACGGGCACATGCTCGGTCATTATCTTAGCGCTCTTTCGGAGTTTTGGAGAGCGACGAGGAGCGTTGAGGCAAAGGAAAAGCTCGACTACACGGTTTCGCGCATAAAAAAATTGCAGAGAGCCGACGGATATTTTGCAGGTATTCCATCGACGCCTTTTGAAAAAGCGTTCTCCGGCGATTTTGAGGTGGAGCGCTTTAATCTTGCTTCCTGGTGGGTTCCGTGGTACTCGCTCCACAAAATTTTTGCGGGTCTTTTGGACGCTTTTGTTGCAGGCGGGAGTGCAGACGCGCTCGCTATCGTGAAAAAGATGGCGGACTGGGCGATTGGCGGGACGTCGAAGATGAGCGACGAGGCTTTACAGAAGATGCTTTACTGCGAGCACGGTGGAATGTGCAAGGTCTTTTCGGATTTGTACGGGATTACGGGCGAGGAAAAGTATTTGTCTGAGGCGAAAAGGTGGATTCATCACGAGGTCATCGACAGCGCGATTGAGGGAAAGGACAGTCTTCAAGGCTATCACGCGAATACTCAGATTCCAAAGTTCATCGGCATTGCGCGTCTTTTCGAGCTCACTGGGGACGAGAGATATAAAAAGGCTGCTGAGTTCTTTTTCGACACGGTTGTGAACAATCGCAGTTATGTTATCGGCGGAAACTCGAAGGGAGAGCATTTTGGGCGCTTGGGCGAGGAAGTTCTTGCGCGCGACACTGCCGAAACGTGCAACACTTACAATATGCTTGAGCTTTCAGAGCATATTTTTTCTTGGAAAAAGAGCTCTTCTGTCGCAGAGTTTTACGAAACTGCGCTCTACAACCACATTCTCGCATCTCAAGCAAGCGACACGGGCGCAAAGACGTATTTTGTCTCGCTTCTTCCGGGCACTCACAAAGTCTATTGCACTCACGACAATGCGATGTGGTGCTGCACTGGAACTGGACTTGAAAATCCTGCGCGCTACAATCGCTTTATCGCAAAATGCGAGGGCGATGTCATTTTTGTAAATCTTTTCATAGCGTCAACTTTCAAGACTCAAGACGGATGGGAAATTAAAATCAGCACGAACTTCCCGTTCTCAAACACGGTTCGCATAAAGGTTTTGGCTCGCGGCAAAAACCGAAAAACGCTAAAAGTCCGCGCTCCAAAATGGAACAGCACTTTTTTTGGGGAAGAGGACGGCTACAAAGATTTTGGCGAGTTAAAGGACGCGACTGACATCACGATTTTTCTTTCGCCCGCTCTTCACGCAAGAAAGGCTCGCGATGGCAGTGGCAATTTCAGCATAAAATACGGCGCTATTGTTTTGGCGGCGGATTTGGGAAGCGACGGAATGGAATGCGACACTGTTGACGACCACTTGTCGCTTATGAGTGAGGAAGCAAAGAGCGTGAAGCCAATTCTGGAAAACATCGACGATGTATCTTCTTGGCTGAAACTTACAGATGCGAAAACGCTCACGTTTTCATCAAAGGATTTTGTTTTCCGCCCGTTCTTCGCTCTTCATCATTCTTTTTACAGCGTGTATTTTTCGGCGAAAAAACAGAGCGAGGGCGACAAGGGTGTGTTTGAGGTAATCGAAGTTGGGCGGCAGCAAAGCGAAATCGAGCACAACGTTGTCTCTTTGCATACGACAATCGGCTACGACGAGGAAAGCGATTGCAATTTCAGGAAGTTCGGAGAAAGTGGCTTTGTGGAATATAGCGCAGATTTGAGCGATGCTAAAGCGATTTTCATCACTGCGTTCAAAAGCGATATGGGAAGTTTTAGCGCGAAAATCGGAAACAGCGAGGAAATTTTCTTGCCGTTGAGCAGCAGCGCAAAATCAGGAACAATCGACATTGCGCTTAGTGTTTCTCGCTTACCGTCAGGGCTTCAAAAGATAAGAATAGAGGGAACAAAGGGCGTTCGTCTTTGCGCTGTGAAAATCGAAAGGCAGCGCTAAAGCGAATATTCAACGATTTCGTTTGTCAGGGGGTGCGGGAATCTGACGGCAACAGCTGAAAAATAGAGCGCACCTCCTGAAAAGCGAGTGTTATAAAGTTCGTCGCCTTTTACGGGAAAGCCCGCCCAAGACAGATGACAGCGCACTTGATGGCGATAACCTGCAACAATCTTACAAATCGCCTTCTCGCCTGAATCGCAAAGTTTTATATGCGTCGTGTAAAGACGACTTCCACTTTTTTTTAGCGCCGCCTTTCCTGCATCCGCTGTTACGGGGCGCACGGCTTTTCCTTTTTCACCAAATGCACGGAAATAGCTTTCAACAGCACACTCTTTTCCTTCTTCGAGTTTCTGTTTCAAGGCGTCTGGAAAAGGAGGAAAAGATTGTGGTCTCTCAGGATTTTTTTCTACAATAGCGCAATATGTTTTTTCAAATAAACCGTTTTTCTGACTTTCCAAAAGGCGCTCGTATGCGCTGTCAGTTGCCGCAATAACAAGAAGTCCTCTTGTCGCTGTGTCCAATCGATGCAAAAGCCCATACTCGCACGGCTTTCTGCCCTTCACCGACAGCAGTTCAGGGAAAATAGATGCGGCTTCAAAAAAGGCGTTTTGCTTGTCGGTGTCGCTCAAAGGCGCGGAAGGCAAAAGCGAGGGCTTGTCAATTATAGCAAAAGGATTTTCCTCGCTTGGCGGACAAATTATTTTTATCACTTTTTTATTTCTGTGCTAATTCTGTGTAGATTTGGTCTGCAAGTCCGAAGCCTGCGTTTTTTGTTAGCGTTTCTGAGTATTGGTCATACATCATATCTTCGTACATCGACTGCGCATAACTTTGCTCGCCGCCCGCTTTCTGCACTGTGTTTCGCATTGAAGAAAGCATAATCTTGACAAAATAGTTTTCAAGCTGCAAAGCCTGTTCATAGAGCTTACTTGTGCGGTCGATTTCGGTCTTTGGTGCGTGCAGATTTGCTCCATTTGCAGCCGCTCCGATTGGCGCAGAGTGTTTGTCGGCTTCTGTTTTGTAAAGCCCAGAAAAGCCCTGTGTGTAGTCTCCGTTGAGCTTTGAGCCGTCTTTGACTTGGCTTGAAGACACGCTAGACATATTGACTTTCTGTTCTTCTGCAGCCGCCTGTGCGCTTTTCACAAGGTCGTTGAAACGAGAGATATCGCCCATATCTTTTGCATTCTGCAAAGACTGATTGCCGCTTGTAAGTGATAAATTGTATGATGTTGTAAAGTTTACGCTGTTCATTTGCTTTTATTATCGGTTTTGTCTTCTTACTTCATAACGCCTATTCTTTTGTCGGAATGCGAAGACGGCGAACCATATCTTTTGCAAGTTGCAAATCACGCTCCGACAAATGATTTATTTCGCGCACCAAATCGATGACTTCGGGCTTGATGGACTTGGGGATACTCGTATCTTTGCCTGTAACAAGATACTCCACACTAACACCGAGAGCCTTGGCAATCAGCACCGCATTCGCCGCCGTTGGCTCACTGCCGTTCTCGGTCAAATAGTGGTCGAGAGTGCGCTTGTTAATTCCAGTCTTTTCAGAAAGCTCTTTCACACGAATATCTTGAAAAGTGATTTCAGACTTCATATTTTCCTTGAAACTCATAGCGCAATTTTACGCAAAAATGCGCATCGATTTCGTTTTTTACCCAAAACATCGCGCACACAGATAATTTACCCACATCTTAGCAATGCAAAATATTCCCCAAATCCAAAGTGTTATGCTGAATAAAAATTTTATACCGAGGTCTAATATGAGTTCGATTTCAGAAGACACTTCCAAACGCATCACAGCATTAAGATTTTTGCTGATTGTATTTGTAGTGTTTATTCACAACAATTTTACGACAAAAACAATCGCCGAAGAATTTGAAAAAACAGGAGTTTTGACACTTTTCAAGCCAAATGCTTTTAGCAAATGGACTCAGCTTTTTATTTCGCAAGGGATAGCCCGATGTGCAGTACCATTATTTTTTCTTTTTGCAGCATATTTGCAAGCAGAGAAAAACGACACTTATCCAACTCTACTAAAGAAAAGAGCTAAATCATTGCTATTGCCGTTTGTGATATGGACAGCGATATATTCGTTTTATTTTGCAGGCTTAAAACTCATCATCTTAAAAGTTGCTCCGCAATTCATAAAAACTCCCGAAAACACAGCTCTGAATTGGACAGTTATTGATTGGGTTCACAAACTGCTTGGATATCGGCAAAAAGCAGACGGAACAGGTTTTGAATTGCCAGAATTTGCTTATCAGTTTTGGTTTATTCGAGATTTAATCATTCTCGTTATTTTATCGCCTTTGCTAAAAGCATTGATAAAAAAATTCCCGATATGTTTCTTTTCACTAGTTTCAGTAACATTTATCACTCCAATCCGTGTTTATTTTGTGGAAAATCAAGCCTTATTCTTTTATGTTACAGGATTGTATTTGGGGAGCTACGAAGCGAATGACAAAAATTTTTTCAATGCTATTGATAAAATCAAATATATAGAAGCAATTTTTCTTTTTATATTGTCGTTTGTTGCTGACAATATAGTTTTTGCTGGTAAATTGCACTGGTTTGTAATTCTTTTAGCGTGTGTGCTATTACTAAAAACTTCTGCTCTTATCGTTGAAAATGACAAAGCATATAGTATCACAAAATATTTAGCTGGGTATTCATTCTTTTTGTTTGCAATACACACGCCTGTGATGAACGAAATGCTAAAGCGAATTTGGTTGCATTTTTTGCCGATGACGAATCCGTTTTTCTGCTTGGCTGAATATTTTGGAGTCGCTATCCTCAATATTGCGCTCGGAACTTCTATTGGCATTGCGCTGAAAAAGCTCTGTCCGCGCCTTTTTGCGCTTCTCACAGGCGGGCGATAGCTTTTTTATCTCTCGTGAGCACAAACGAATAGTGAAAAATCATTTTTTGAGCCTCGTTTGAACTTACGAAAGCCCAAAAACAGTTTTGAGAGTTTCGTTTGAAAAAATGAGAAGCAAAAAAAGTTTTTTGACAAAAGTTTTTGCAAACGAAAGCAAAAAAAGAGTTTTTTGACCAAAGTTTTTACTTACAAACGTCAAAAAACTCTTTTTCACCCAAAATTTTTACAAACTCGCCAGAGAAAAATATTATTTCTGATATGCAGAGAGTAATTCCGCCAAATATGCACTATCGGTCAACGCGCGTTTCACATCATCTTCTCGCCCCTGCGCATACAAAGCCGACAGTGCCGCCTGCATAGACGAAATTGCCCTTTGCTCACCCAAAGCAAATCCTTTTTCGCTATGCAAAAAAACGACTCCAATTAAAAGAGCCGTTTTTATAAAACTATTATCGATATAAAATAAAAATCGTGGGGATTTTGTCGATTTCGGGGAGTTTTTCCTTCTTCCACTGCGCAATGCTTTTCGTCTTAATCCACTCAGCTTCTGTCGTAATGCCTGACGCAATGCACAAAAGAGTGTCGGGTCGACAAGAAGAAAGAAGCGACTGAATCATCTTTGTGTTGCGATAGGGCGCTTCGATGAAAATCTGGCTTTGGTTTTCTTTATAGATTCTCGACTCAAGCTGCTTTATGCGGGAATTGCGCTCGGCAGGCTTTGCAGGAAGATAGCCGTTGAATGCGAAATTCTGCCCGTTAAAACCGCTCGCCATCACAGCCATAATGATTGAAGAAGGGCCTGAGAGCGGAATGACGCGGAGGTTCTTTCTGTGCGCCATTTCCACAACCATTGCGCCGGGGTCAGCCACGCCCGGACAGCCCGCCTCCGAAATTACGCCCATCGGCTCTCCGCGCGACAATGCGTCAAGATAATTGCCGATGTCTTTTTTGTCGGTATGCTCGTTGAGTTCGTAGAAAGACAGCGTGTCAATATCGATAGCTTTGTCGACTTTCTTCAAAAAACGCCGAGCAGAGCGGATATTTTCAACGATGAAATGCTTGATTTCAAGGACAATATCGTGATTGTGATTGGGCAAAACCTGCGAAATCTCGGTATCGCCCAAGGGAACGGGAATAAGATAAAGAGCAGCTTCAATCATTTCTTGACTACCAATTTTCCCGCAGCAGTGCGCCAATATTCTTCAGGCTCGCACTCGCTCAAAATCAAGAACAAGTTTTGCGAAAAGTTCTCGTTACCAGCGTTTTTCACTTTCAAAGCAAAGTCATAGAAGTTTTCCCAAACTGCGTTGTCAATTCCCCACTGCACAATATCGCCGTATTTCATTATTTCAACGAAGAAATCGCGCAAGGTCGTGTATTTATAGTCGGTATCGCGCTCGCCGATAATCGTTGCAATGTGATTTGTCGCCGCAATCATTCCGTAAGCAGACATAGAAAGAGCCTTTGATTTTTCTCCATGGTCTTCATAAAACTCTGCCAATTTGTAGCAGGCAAGCACGCTTCTAACATTGCCAGAGCGATAAAGCTGGAAAAAGCGGTCTGGGTTCATCGATTTTTGTCGCGTCAAAACATTTGAAAACGAAGATGAAAAGCCTGAATCCATAAAAGTATTGTCGCTGTTCAGCACGAGCAGAAGAGTCTTTTCGTATTTGTCTTCATTGCCCGTCATTAGCGCCAAATCCGCCATCGAATAAAGAATATCATAGCGCTCATCAGGCACATCAAGTTTGTCAGCAAGTTTCCAAGCTTTGTCGTAATAGCGATAAGCCAAATCATACTCGCCCTCAATCTGATAAACCTTGCCGATAAGATATTCCGCTTCAGGATAATCCTTGCGATTTTCTACAAACTCACGAAGCTCTGCAACAGAATTATTGAAAAACTCTGCTGAATACATATTGATGTAATAATCAAAAATAGAAACAGCGTCGCGAAGCCCGTCTTCTCTGAGAGCAACAAGCACTTTGTCAATCTCGTCGCCCGCGTGCTGAATAGAAGACACGTGGAAAGCTGCATTAAAAACGTAGCTGTACCATTCGCACTGCGCGATTTTGTTTTGCTTTGCGTTTTCAGAAAGCCTTATTGCGTTTCCGTAATCGCCGCGCTTGTATGATTGCCGAGCGCTTTCCAAAAGCCTCCAAGGCTCTTCTTCGCTCCTTAGCTTTTGCGGGGTTTGTGCGAAAACAGACAGAGAAAGTGTAAATAAAATCGAAAGAATATAAAAAATACGTTTCACAGAGTTTCTAGCTCCTCACTAAATACTCTATCGGCATCTTTTGCGTCGATTGTGCGTATAATTTTGCCTTTCTTAAAAATAAGTGCCTTGCCGTCGCCGCCAGCAATGCCGATGTCTGCGTGCTTGCCTTCTCCAGGTCCGTTCACGATGCAGCCCATGACAGCAACCGTGATGTTTTTGTCCATCGCCAAGAGCTTTTTCTGCCAGCGGTCAACGAATGAATGAACATCAAAACCTATTCTGCCACAGCGCGGACACGACACAATCGTAACGCCGCCCGCACGCTTTCCGCACTCGTGCAAGATTTCGCGACCCGTGATAATCTCGTTTTCTGGCGTTGATGAAAGACTTACGCGAATTGTTGAGCCAATGCCTTCTTTTAGGAGAGTGCTGAACGCAAGCGTGCTTTTCACGATACCCGTGATAAGAGGCCCCGCCTCCGTAACGCCTATGTGGAGCGGAATGTCGTACTTTGTGGCAAAAGCTTCGTTTGCTTCAATAGTTTCTTCAACAGAAGACGCTTTCATACTCACAACAACATCGCGGAAGTTCAGCTCGTCGAAAATCGCAACCTCACGCGCTGCAGTTTCCGCCAAAGCAACAGCACGACTCATCTCGCTCGCTTCCACTTTGGCTTCAAGGTCTTTCGGCAGGCTTCCCGTGTTCACGCCGATACGAATCGCAACGCCCTTTTCCTTGCAGCCGTTCACCACAGCCTCGACGCGCTCACGGCTTCCGATGTTGCCGGGATTAATGCGAATCGCTGCCACAGGCCCTTCAAGGCACTTTAGAGCCAGTCGATAGTCAAAGTGAATATCCGCCACCAAAGGCATTGAAGTCGCTTTGCAAATCTCGATGAAGCTCTCCGCGCTTTCCATATCAGGAACAGCAAAGCGAATGATGTCGCAGCCGATTGTCTTCAGCTCCGCAATTTTGCTTGCAATCGCGTCAAGCCGAGCCTTGTCGTCCTTCACGCCGATAATGCCCTCTTTCCACATTGTCTGAATTGTAACGCGCTCATCGCCTCCGATTCCGACACGCTCAGTATGTTCGTTTCCGCCAATATAAACCGTTCTTGGCTTCAAAAATTTCTTTTCTGTAGTGTTCATGATTCTGAGTATAGCAAACTAAAAGACAAAACAAAAGAGAGTCTGCAAAAAACATTTCAGATTGCGCTGATTTTGCCTTTCGGGCAAATGCCCGAACCCAGCTTTTAGCGATTTTGCCTTTCGGGCAAATACCCGAAGCCAACTTTTAGCGATTTTGCCTCGCGGGCAGACGCCCGAAGCCAACTTTTAGCAATTTTGCCTTTCGGGCAAATGCCCGAATCCAGCTTTTTGCAAATTTCGCCTTTCGGGCAATGCCCGAAGCCAACTTTTAGCGATTTCGCCTCGCGGGCAAGCGCCCGAAGCCAACTTTTAGCGATTTTGCCTTTCGGGCAAGCGCCCGAAGCCAACTTTCAGCGATTTTGCCTTTCGGGCAGACGCCCGAACCCAACTTTCAGCGATTTCACCTTTCGGGCAAATACCCGAACCCAACTTTTAGCGATTTTGCCTTTCGGGCAGACGCCCAAAATACTTCCAGCATCTCTACAGCTTCGCTTCGCCGTCCGCGCACTTTATGCTCGCTTTGCTGCGTATTTCATTCGTGCCGTGAATCTTGCTCCACTCAGCCACCGTTCCGCCAAATTCCACGGTTTTAAGCGAATGGCAAAGTGAGAACGAATGCACGGCGATGAATGAAATGCTGTTCGGAATGACCACGGACGAAAGCGAGGAGCAACCTGAGAACACATGCTGCCAAATGACTTTTACGCCAGACGGAAGCACCACAGACTCAAGCGATGTGCAATTCTTGAACGAACTGTCAGCAAGTTCTTTAATGCCGTCAGGAATTGTGATTGAGCGGTTCTGAGTTGAGCAGTATTCAGCAGTCTTTCCATTGATTGCGACACCGTTTTTTATGGTGAGGCACGGGTGCGAAAGCTCGTTGATATTGCAATTCTTGAAAGCAAAACTGCCGATTTCTGCAACGCTGTCGGGAATTGCCGCAGACGAAAGCGAGGTGCAGCCATAGAACGCTTCAGAGCAGATTTGTGTGATGCCGAACAAAGCAACGCTCTTTAAGCCCTCATAGTGCATCTTTCTCAATGCGCCTGTGGCAAACAGGTTCAAAAATCCGTCAGAATCCGCCTTCACGGTCAGATACATTGCTTTTTTCGCAGGAATTTCAGTGAGCAGATTTTGCTCTTGTGCCAAAGCAAAAATCTCCGCTCCAGTTTTTGATGAATCAGAAAACGCTTCTATCACTTTTTGGATTTTTGGAAGCCATTTTGAAGAATCTGCACTGAACTTGAAAAAACCCGCATTCTTCCCGATTTTGATAAGAGCAACGGTTGAGCTTTTTGAGTTTGAAAGAAGCTCAAAAGAAGAATCAGCCAATCCTGAAAGCAACGAAGACAGCACAGCGTCTGCACCAGCCTTTTGTACTTGAACAGTCTTCTTGTTTTTTGCTTTCTGAAATTCAAGGTCTTCTTTGCTTACGTTCAATGATTTTAGATGAGTTTTTAGCTTCGCGCTTCGTTTTATCGTCTTGTAAGTTGCGCTTCCTTCTGTGCAGACGATTTCATAGTTCGGATTTTCATTTTTCAAGGTATCGAACCATTCAGACGTCACTTTTTCAAAATCGTCAGCAAGAATTACCTTTGAAAGAGATGGGCACCTCTTAAACGCATCTTTGTAGATTAATTCAACACTGCTCGGAATCACAACGGACGAAAGCGATGTGCAATCAGAGAACGCCCAGATGCCGATTTTTGTAATGCCGTCGGGAATTATTACGCTTGTCGCTGTCTTGTCCAGACATCTTACAACACAACCGTTCTCCACAAGCAGAACAGGCATTTCCCAAACTCCGTCCGAGCATTTCACGCTTTTTATGTCAGCATATCCGAACAAATTCAGCTTGCCTGTAACGTTGTCCCATTCTGCCATCGTTCCGCCAAATTCCACATTTTCAATCACTGTAAGCTTGTACTGGCTTTGATGAAAAACACAGGCGTTGATATCTGTAACGCTGCTTGGAATAAACACAGACTTAAGCTCGTTGCAATCATAGAACGCACCAGCGGCGATGTACGTTACGCCTTCGGGGATTGTCACGCTTGTCGCTGTCTTGTCCAGACATCTTTTCATTCTGTCGTCCTCCACCAGCACGACAGGCGTTTCCCAAACTCCGTCCGAGCATTTCACGCTTTTGACATCAACATATTCTAATAAACCGTCTTTGAATTTAACGTTGTCCCATTCTGCCACTGTTCCGCCAAATTCAACGGTTTTAATCGCTGTGCACTCAAAAAACGCATACGGACCTATTTTTTTTATGTTGCTTGGAATCAGCACGCTCGTCACGCTCTTGTCTGTGCAGTTTCTCAGCTCATTTTGATAAATTTCCAATACGTCTTCCATTGTTTATTCTCCTCATCGTCATGCTGAAATTTGATTTTGTCACTTTCTGAAACGAACTCGAAACATGGATTCCTTATTTTAAGGAAAGCCTCTTTTCAAAAAAACAACATTCCTTATCTTAAGGAAAGGCGACTTTTGATAAAGTCAAGATTCCTTATTTTAAGGAATCACCCTTTTCAAAAAGACATCATTCCTTATTTTAAGGAAATCCGACTTTTGATAAAGTCAAGATTCCTTATTTTAAGGAAGCTCCCTTTTCAAAAAAACAGCATTCCTTATCTTAAGAAAAGTTGTCATGCCGAAATTTGTTTTGTCATCTCTTCAGCATCGCGTCGCCGTCAGCACATTTCACGTATATTGCGGGAACTAACATGTTCCAGTCCGCGCCTTTTTTCACTGCTTTCCACTGCGCCACTGTTCCGCCGAACTGCATGAATGAAAGCGATTGGCAGCACCAGAACGCCCCCTTGCCGATTTCCTTGACGCTTTGCGGAATCGACACTAATTTGAGCGACTCGCAATGAGAGAACGTCTTCTCGCCGATTGTCGCAATGCCGTCGGGGATTACGATTGATTCTTTCTGGCTTGCGAGGTACAGAAGCTCGCCGTCCTTGATTGCGATTCCGTCCTTTATCGTAAGGCACGGATGCGAAAGCTCATTGATGTTGCACCTATTGAACGCCTTTTCGCCGATTTTTGTAACGCTGTTCGGGATTTCAATTGACGAAAGCGATTCGCATAAATCGAACGCATTATCGCCGATTGCCGTGACGCTTGGCGGAATCTCCACTGGCGAAAGCGACCTGCAGTCATAGAACGCATAATTGCCGATTGCCTTGACGCTTGGCGGAATCGACACTGATTTGAGCGAATAGCAGTTTTCGAACGCATAATTGCCGATTTTCGTAACGCCGTCGGGGATTGTGATTGATTTGCTCTGGCTTGCGAGGTACAGAACCTCGTCGTCCTTGATTGCAATTCCGTTCTTTATCGTCAGGAGAAGATGCGAAAGCTCGCTGATGTTGCACCCCTCAAACGCCTTTTCGCCGATTTCTTTTACGCTGTCAGGGATTACCACAGATTCAAGGCTTGTGCACTTATAGAACGCCCTCTTGCCTATTTCTTTGATACCGAACAAAGCAATGTCCTTTAATCTGGAACACTCTATTTTTCTCAATACGCCTGATACAAACAGGTTCAAAAAGCCCTCAGAATCCGCTTTGAATGTAATATCCCATTTTTTCTTCTCACTGATTTCGCCAAGCGGCAGCTTTTGCTTTTTTATCACGCCAAAGATTTCTTCTCCGCTTTTTGAAGAATCCGAAAAGGCTTCTATCACCTTTTTGACTTTCGGAAGCCACTTCGATGAATCAGCACTGAGTTTGAACACGCCTGTATTCTTTGCGATTTTCAAGAGAACAACGGTTGCGCTCTTCGTGCTTGAGAGAATCTCAAATGAAGAATCTGCAACACTCGAAAGCAAAGTTTTTATTAAAGCGTCCGCTCCTGCGTTTTGCACTTCGGCAATCTTTTTGTCCTTGGCAACTTGCAAAGCAAGGTCTTTGATGTGCGTCCTGAGCTTGGGGCTTCGTCTTACCGCATTGTATGTGCTGCTGTCCTTCGTGCAGACGATTTCATAACTCGGATTTGCATCGTTGACGCTCTCAAACCACTCTGCCTGCACTTTCTCAAAATTGTCAGCAAGCGTGATTGTCGAAAGCGATGTGCAGTTCAGGAACGCGACCTTACTGATTCGCCTGACGCTCGCGGGGATTTCCACGCTCTTGAGCGCCCTGCAGTTTCTGAACGCATATAAAATGATTTCTGTAACACCATCTGGGATTGTTACGCTCGTCACACTTTTGTCCGTGCAATTTTTCAGCACGCCCTCTTCGATTTCCAAAATATCTGTCATAGAAACTAATATAACGGAAAATTTGTGGGTTTTACAAGTTTTTGAACTCATTCGGGATTTTCCCGAACGTCATTTTTTTAAATTTTGGCTTTCGGGGTTTTTCCCAAACGCCAAATTTTCAAAAGTCAGCTTTCGGGGTTTTCCCGAACGTCATTTTTTCAAATTTTGGCTTTCGGGGTTTTTCCCAAACGCCAAATTGTAAAAAGTCAGCCTTCGGGGTTTTCCCGAACGTCATTTTTTAAATTTTGGCTTTCGGGGTTTTCCCGAAAGCCGTTTTTCTCCTCATCGTCATGCTGAACTCGTTTCAGAATCTGCGTTCATTTAGGTCATTTCGACTACGCTCAATGACCAGTCGGTTGCTGAGCGTAGCAGAAGTATCTCTACAGCTCCGCTTCGCCGTCGGTGCATTTCACGCGCTTTGCAGGAACGCGGCTGTTCCAGTCCGCGCCTTTTTTTACTGCTTTCCACTGCGCCACTGTTCCGCCGAACTCCAGCGTTTCAAGCGAATCGCATTCAAAAAACGCATTGTCGTCGATTTCCTTGACGCTGTCGGGAATAACCATGGAATAAAGCCCGCTGCACTCATAAAACGCCTTCTCGCCGATTTTCGTGACGCCGTCGGGAAGCGTGACATTACTAGTGTAGTTTGCCGAATAGAGAACAGTGCCGTCCTTGATTGCGATTCCGTTCTTTATCGTGAGGAGAGGATGCGAAAGCTCGTTGATATCGGTATACTCAAACGCCTTGTCTCCGATTTCTTTGACGCTGTCAGGAATCTCAAGGGACTTAATCTTGTCGCAACCCTTAAATGCCTTCTCGCCTATTTCTGTGACGCTGTCGGGAATCTCAATGGACTCAATCTCGTCGCAACCCTTGAACGCCTCACTGCCGATTTTTGTGACGCTCTTCGGAATCTTCACGGACGAAAGGTGAGTAAAAACATCATGTTTGAACGCCCTGTAGCCGATTTCTTTGATGCCGAACAAAGCGATGTCCTTTAACATGGGATACTCTATTTCTCTCAATACGCCTGAGGCAAACAGATTCAGAGTGCTGCCTCTTAAAGTCATTTTCTCTGCTTTTTTCCCAGGAATCTCGCCAAGCGGAAGTTTCAGGCTCGTTATCACATCAAAGATTTCCTCCCCGCTTTTTGTGGAGTCCGAAAATGCCTCAAGCACTTTCTGGAGCTTGGAAAACCATTTCGAAGAGTCCGCACCGAGCTTGAACACGCCGATGTTTTTTCCGATTTGCACCAAGGCGACGGTTGCGCTCTTCGTGGTCGCAAGAATCTGGAACGAAAAGCCCGCCACGCTTGAACGCAAAGTGGAGAGCAGAGCGTCAGCGCCGACCTTGTTCACCGTGGCAATCTTTTCGTTTTTTGCCACTTGAAGAGCAAGGTCTTTGATGTGCTTCTTGAGCTTCGGGCTTCGTTTCACAGCCTTGTATGTGCTGCTGTCTTTTGTGCAGATGATTTCATAATTCTCATTCCAGTCCAGTCTGTCGAACCATTCGGACGGCACTTTTTCAAAATCGTCAGCAAGAATTACCTTTGAAAGACATTTGCCAACAAAAAAGAACGCATCTTTGTCGAATTCAGTGATGCTTGACGGAAGCGAAATGGACGAAAGCGATTCGCAGAAAGAGTACGCTCCAATTTTTGTGACGCCTGAAGGAACTTCAAGCGACTTAAGCGACTCGCATCCACTGAACGCATTAAGAGCGATTTCCGTTACGCCGTCGGGGATTGTCACGCTTGTTGCGCTCTTGTCCGTGCATTGCTTGAGACTGCCGTTTTCTATCAGCAGAACAGGCAGCTGCCAAATTCCGTCGGAGCACTTCACGCTTTTTTCGCTAATATGCTCAATAAGATACCATTTTCCTACTATCGCTTCCCACTGCGCCACAGTTCCTGAGAACTCCACAGACTCAGGCTTGCTGTAGCCATCAAGCACGTCCTTATCGATTTCCTTGACGCCTTCGGGGATTATGAATGAATCGCTCTGGGTTGTGCGATACAGAACCTTTTTTCCCTTGATTGCGAATCCGTTTTTTATCTTCAGGCACGGGTGCGAAAGCTCATCGATGTTGCAGCCCAAGAACGCCTTACCTCCGATTTTCCTGACGCTGTCGGGAATCACCACCGACGAAAGCGAAGAGCAGCCCTCGAACGCTTCCTTTCCGATTTCCTTGACGCTTGGCGGAATAACCACCGACGAAAGAGTCTTGTTATCATAGAACGCAGTGTATTCGATTTCCTTGACGCCGTCGGGAATCGTGATTGAACTGCTCTGGTTTGTCCAATACAGAACTTTGTTGTTCTTGATTGCGACTCCGTTCTTTATCGTCAGGAGAGGATGCGAAAGCTCAGTTATGTTGCAGCCCTTGAACGCCTTGTTACTGATAGTCGTGACGCTCTCTGGAATCTTCACGCTCTCAATCGACGCGCAGTCGCAGAACGCCCTATCGAAGATTACCCTGATGCCGTCGGGGATTGTGATGGAACGGCTCTGTGTTGCGCAGTAGACAACCCAGTCGTCGTACTCGATTGCAAGTCCGTCCTTTATCGTCAGGCACGGATGCGAAAGGGCGGTGATGTTGCAATGACAGAACGCATAACTTCCGATTTTTGTGACGCTCTCCGGAATAATCACCGACGAAAGCGATGTGCAATTGAAGAACGCCCCCTCTCCGATACTTGTGACGCTCTCAGGAATAATCACAGACGAAAGCGATGTGCAATTGAAGAACGCATAGTCGTCGATTTCCGTAACGCTTGGCGGAATCACCACCGACTTAAGCGACGCGCACCTCCTAAACGCCTTTATGTCGATCTTCGTGACATAATTCGGGATTGTCACGCTCTCCACATTTTTGTCCAGGCATCTAACCAGCTCTGTGCCTTCGATTTTCAATACATCTTCTTCCATTGTTTATTCTCCTCTATTTGTCATGCAGAAATTTGATTTTGTCGCTTTCTGAAGCGAACTCAAAACATGGATTCCTTATTTTAAGGAAAGCCTCTTTTTAAAAAAAACAACATTCCTTATCTTAAGGAAATCCGACTTTCAACAAAGTCAAGCTTCCTTATTTTAAGGAAGCTCCCTTTTCAAAAAGACATCATTCATTATTTAAAGGAAATCCGACTTTTGAGCAAGTCAAACTTCCTTATTTTAAGGAATCTCCCTTTTCAAAAAAACAGCTTTCCTTATTTTAAGGAAAGCTGTCATGCTGAACTCGTTTCAGCATCTGCGTTCATTTAGGTCATTTCGACTACGCTCAATGACCAGTCGGTTGCTGAGCGTAGCCGAAGCATCTCTACAGACTCACCTCGCCGTCCGAGCATTTTTCCTGCATTAAAACTTAAATATCTTCATCAAAGCCATCATCAGCCTTTTGAGAACCAGCCTGTGGCTGTGGCTGCTCGAACAAAAGCAACATTCTATATTTTGCTTCGCCCTCGCTCTTTTCAACGCTTGAGCCAAAGAGGATTTTTCCGCCGTCAACGCAAGTCCCCGTGCAGTATGGCTCAAGAGCGTCAATCGCCTCTTTCACCTCGCACATCGCACAGTCGGAGCGCGCAAAAAGCAGCATCGCCTTTATCTTGCTGCTTGCGTTCTTTGCATAATCCACAATTTCGCCAATCGACTCCGCCTCAAAATAAGTCGGGAACTCGCCCTCAAAACTCTCGTCGATGTCGTATTTTTCGAGGTGGGTCAAATTATTGTGCAGTGCGTCATTTATCAGCTTGTTCGTCTTCTCGTCGTACTCTTCACAGTATGCTTCGTATTGTCGCTCTATCTCTGACGGCTCATGCTCTTGCCAAAAATACTCGTCATCAACGATAAAATCAATGTCGCGCTCGTCCATTCTTCCGCTCCTTTTTGCTCGCTTTTGTTTTTCAATTTCCGTCGCCACAAGCCCAATAGTAATGCTGATTCACAAAGAAATCGACACATTCGGCAAAATCCGCGCTTCCCGTCCAATCGTCGAACTTCTTTTTCGCTTTTGCAAAATCGCCTTCGTCTATTGCGTGGAACACAAGCTCCGCGCCTCCTGCAACGCTCGCGCCGACAAGCTGGGCAAGATAAATGAGCTCTCGGTTGTTCCCGAACGCGCCTGCACCCCAGTTTCCCGTGTGGATAACGCACTTCTTTGTGTCTGCAAGAGAGAGCGCCGCCGAAAACGAAGCGATGACCGCCTTGAGAATCTGCTCGATTTGCTTTCGCTTGTACTCGCCGCTTCCCAAAGCAGGAGCCGCAAGCGCGATGATGTTGTTCGCTCTCTCCTCTTTAATCGGCTTTACCGCGATGTCCAAGATTTCCTTTGACGCACGGCAGAAATTGCGCCCGTAGAGATTGAGCTTCTCGCCTGTCGGGAGAGTCGGGTTCGTCACAACCTTGAGCCAGTACGGTGCGCCCTCCACGATGTAGGGAGTCGGCTCGCCGTTTTCCTCCGTGAGCGACTTGAGTTCCGCCGTTTCGTTCTTGTCGATGTATTCCATCACAGAGCCCAAAAGCGGGTGTTCAAGCGTCTGTATCTCGTCCTGCGCAAAAAGGTCGCTGTCGTAGTAGCCGAAAAGATTGGGGTCGGCGTAGTTGAGGTAATAGACTTTCGTGTCCGCCGTGTCTGCGTCGTCGTAGCTAAAATATTCGTCGCAAAACTTTACAGAAACGTCATTCTTTGCAAACGGGCTTTGGCTGTCTGCGAACTTCCAGCGAGAAACGCCGATTTTCCCCGTCTGCTTCTTGTGGATAGAGAGGGCTTCCTCAAACTTCGTCTTTTTGTTGTCGCACGAATATTCAGGCGGATAGTTTTTTATCAAGTCCTGAATGTCAAGCATAATCGATACAAGCTGCTGTTTCATATTATTAAATCTCCTTTTCGTAGAAGTCGGCAAGCGCGCGGAATGTGTCAGCCACCGCCTCTTGCACTTCGCTCATCAGCGGATTTCCGCTCACAAAAATCAGCAGAGCTTTGATTTTGAACTTTTTGAGATACTCCACAATTTCCGCAATCGTGTCCGCTTCAAAATATATCGGAGAGCAGCCCTCAAAACAGTGGTCAAGGTCGTATTTTTCAAGATGTATCATATTGTGATGCAAAGCGTCGTGAATCAGATTGTCAGTCTTTACACTCTCTTTGTCTGGCTCAATTTTTTTCTCAACTGGCTCATCACTCTCATCTTTCTCTTTCCAAAAGTCTTCATCGTCCACGATAAAATCCACATCAAAATCGTCTAGCATTTTTCTCCTCTCTAAATCCTCTCTAAAAAAAAGTGCGTAGAACTCAACTTATAGCTCAATCCTACGCACCTTCAAAAATTACTTCAAGACTACTTTTTCTCCCAAGAATAGCTGTGTTCTGGGCTTATAAAATCAATAGAAGTTACATCGTCAGAGTTGCTGTTCACGCGGAAGGCGTACCACTTGCCTTTGTTTCTGTGGTTGTAGAGAATAACCGAGCCGCTTCTGTTCAAAAGATAATCGCCCGTCGCCTTGTCGCCGTCAGAGAACTTCACGCTTGCCTTGCCGTCTTTGCCGAATGTGATTACAGCTTCAAACTTATCGCTCCATTTTCCCGCAAAGCTCAAACCCGAAACATACTCTTCGTTGCCCTTTGCAATCGCGTTTTCGCCGTCGAAATACACTGCGTCGAATATTGCAGAATCATCGCCCATGAGCAAAAGCACGTCGTCAATAGCGGTAGAGAAATCAAAACTATAGCCCTCAGCCGAAATATTCATTCCACCAGAAAGAGAAACAGAATAATTGCCCTCAGCGTTATCTCTGCCGTCGTAAACTTGAACCTTGCCAGCGTCAAGGAAAGACAAGGTTTCTTTGCTGCCAAAATGTTCGTAAGTCTTCCAGCGGTATTTTTCAAGAGCTTCTTGCAGTGAAACTTCGTAGCTCATACGATTGCCCTTGGCCGCCATCTTCTCGCCGCATTTTTGAACCCCGCCCATAATCAAGCCAAAGACAATAAGCGTTCCCAAACAGCCAGGCCAGCCACCACCGCAGAAGCATATGATTAGAGCCAAAACCACGCCGACAATCGCAATCGCCGTCGATACCCAACCATTGAGCGAACGCCCCATGCTGATTTTGCCCTCTGCCTTTTTGAAAATGCTCTTTCTCTGCTTCTCCACCTGCTTTGTGGTCTTACTTTTCTCTTTGTCGCTTCTCCAGTCGATAAAGGTCGCAGGCACATAGCGATAAACGTGCTTTTCGTTGACTTTGACGCTCATCGTGTCTTTGTCGCTCTGCAAGTTGTGGAAAGTGATTTTCTCAATCGTAATATCGTATTCGCTCGGTCTGTTGTAAGGCGCGGCTTCTATTTTGTAGCTCACATTGGCAGTGATGAAAGGAACGCCCGTGCGGAAGAAGCTGTCGAAAAGCTCGATATCGTCTTGAAACTCGTTGTAAGCCTTGACTTTCTCTTCATACTTCTTGTCGTCCCTCTCAGGATACTTGGGGTTTTCCTTTCCCGTGATGTCCTTGTAAGTCAAAATGCCATTGCTAGAGAAAATTGTGTCGCCGTTGAAGGTCATAGAAAGCGAATAGCCCCAGCCTTGATTTGTGCCGTCGTAGCCGTTGACGCTCAAAAAGACCTTTCCGTCCATCGTACTTGCGATGTAGCTGCCCTTTGCAATAGCGTCTTTGTCCGCCATAATGCCAGCCCAAAGCGGGTCTTGCATCTCGGCAAAGTCGGCTTTTATCTTCTGCTCGCTCTCGGCTTTCATTGTGGCATATTTCTCTTCAATAGCCGCCAATGCGTCGTCCAAAGCCCTCTGTCCGTTCTCGCTCAAACTTCCGTCCGCATTCAAATCCGCCTTTCTCGGCTTCTCTGCCTTTTTGTCGCGGATTGCGCTCCGTCGTTCTGCCTCGATTCCTGCCTGAGCCGCCGCTATGCTGTCGTTAATTCTGCGCTGGTTCTGTGCATATACGCTCTTCTGCTTCTCAAGCGTAACGACTTGCTCTTCCACGCTGTTGCGGCTCGCCTTTGCCAAAAGTTCCGCCGATTTCGCTTCAATCTCGCTTGCAATCTCGTCAATTTTCTGCTGCTGTTCTGCGCTTCGCTTCTTGCTCTCCTCGGCTTCCTTGGCTCTCTTCTCGGCTTCGGCTTTCATTCGCGCGATATGCTCTTTTTCGGCTTTCTGCTGCTGCAAAAGAGTCGCTTTCTGGTTCTCAAGGCGGAGCTTCTCGGCTTCTTTTTCAAGGTCGAATGCGTCGGAGTTCTTTATCGCTTCAAGTTTCTCCTGCATTCTCACAAGCTCGGTATCGATAGCGTTGAGGTTGTCTTGCGCATCCTTGAGTTCCTTCGCCGACACAACAGCGATATTCTGCGCATTCACCGTACTGCCGCCCGTCGCCTTCATCTCGTTCGCCTTGGTGATAAGACGCTTTCCCGTTTCGGTGAGTTCAACGCCCATCTGCTCCAACACGCCCGCCGAAAGCTCTCCGTGAGCCTTTGTCAAAAACTCCGTCTGATTGTAGTAAGACTTGGGATTATAGCCGCCCTCGCTCACTCCTGACTCAATATTGACGATTGTCGCCTGCAAGCCGTAGAGGTTCTGCCCTTTCTGCTCAATGCGGGTAATCGTCAGCTTGATGTACTCCCTCGCCTTGACCATGCGCCCAAGTTCAAGCGCGTCTGTGTCGTCATAAATCGCGCTCTCGCTTTCTTTTTGCAACTTCAAGACGTTCTTCTGCTGTTCGCTTTCGAGCAATTTCATCGCCGAATACTGCGACAAATCGCTTAACACGTCCGTTTTGACCGACTGAGCCAGCCACTTGTCGCTACCGTTTTTAAGACCGTTAACCATGACAGGCTCGTCAAGCAAAACGACTCTGCCCTCGCCGCCCTTGCCCTTGTAGAGCGCACTCTGAGCAAAGACACTTTGCAAGAGCAAACAAGCTCCCGCAACAACAACCAATAATTTCTTCATCTTTTTATCCTCAAAATCTGCGTTCAGCAGTAATTTATATAGATTTTAGCATACAAAAGCCTCTTTCGTCATTTCCCGCGCGAAAAAAAATGCTCTTCCCTTGTTCAGAGAAAAGCACTTATGTTTTGTCCTTACACCCCCGCACATGTGCGGGATTATGCCCCCGCATATATGCGGGATTGTACCCCCGCGGTGGTGCGGGGCTATAGGCATGCACTTATGAGGGGTTATGCCTATGCTTTTATCGCAGAAAGAGGCTTGTTGTATTTCCCCGTTCTGAGCGTCTTGGTTGTTGATTTTCGGTCGCTTCCGAGTTTTGTTCTGACCTCAATCGTGAAGTCGCCTGCGGCAAAATCAGCGGGGAAAAGAAGCACAAGACGAGCAGGCTTGTTCTCGATGACCGTCGAAAGTCGCACTTCGCCAGAAGACGTCAAAGCGAAAACGCCCTGCTCGCTGTCGCTTGCGTCGAACTTAAGGCGGCTTCCCGTGATTTCAATAACAGAGCCTGCCTTTATAACAGAGCCATCGCCTGAAATCTTGTCGCGAACTCGCGTGATATACGGGTCGGTTGATTTCCCTTCGACTTTCTGGGTGCTGACCTTGCCGAGCGCCTCTCTGAGCGCGACGCCCGCATTCACGTTGAGCTTCACGGCATGGCGGGATTTGTCGAACGAGTCGTTCTCGTCCGTGAAGACGCCCGAAATAGAAAATGATGTGTTGAAAAGAGGGGTGTTTATTGTGCCGCCGTTCTCCACGATGTCCTTCAAAACCTCTGTCTCAAGGTTCTGGTAGGCTGCAAGGTCGGGTTCTGTAAGCGTTGTTCCGCGCTTTATCATTTCCCTTCGGATTGCCGCTTGGTCGAAAACGTTAGAATCGACAACCTGTGCCATACAGTCGTTCGGGTCTGCGGTGAGCGGATTGTTGTCCAGACGATATTTAACAGAATTGCTCATTTTGAGCCTCCTATAAATTATAAAATATCGCCTGTATTGATGTTTTAGCGCACCAATATAGGTGGTAATTTGCTAAACTGTGAACTTTGTAGGAACGATTTGGATTATAGCACATTCAATTGCACTTGTCACTCAAAATAAAAGGGCACAAAAAAGCGGCACTGCCTTTTCTAGCAATGCCGCTTTCAATCATTCGATTATCTTTTTATGCGCAAACAATCATTGAGAATACCATTGCGAACAAAGCAACAGTTTCGCACAAACCGACGACCATGATGTACTGTGCAAAGCCCTTTCCTGTCTCACCAAGAGCATCGCTACCAGCTGCACCAGCTTTTCCCTGTGCGATAGCAGAAGCTGCCATTGCGATACCAGAGAACAAACCAATACCAACCATGAACGCACCGTTCACACTGCCAGCATCAGCAGCAGCCTTCATTGTCTGCATAAGCAAGAAGCCGTAGATTGTCTGAGTAAGAGGTGCACCAGCAAAAACCGTCAAGATGAACGGAGCTGGCTTGTTGTTCATATAACATCTCTTCCATGCACCGATTGCTGCCTGACCTGCAATAGCAATACCAATAGCAGAACCAAGAGCCGCGATACCCATAACAATACCTGCACCAAGCTGTCCTAAATCCATAGTTTTCTCCTTATACTGCGTCTGCAGTCTTTACAAAAATCTTTTCTATGCTAAACCCAGCGGCTTACTGCTCGCTGAACGGTTTATACTTGAATCCTGACCATGACATTCCCAAATGCGTTGAGAACTCCAACGTATTCAAACGAACACCATGAACAATAACTGACAACACGTTCAAAATCATATTCAAACCGTGTCCGAAAACAAGAAGCAGAATGCCAAGGAAGAAAATCAATTTTCCAAGCATTGGACCTGCCATCGTGTTGACGGTGTCAGAAATAGCGCTACCCGCAAGAGCAACAGCCCAAAGACGGATATATGAAACAATATCGCTGAACACGTTAACAACGCCAAGCAATACTGAAACAATATTCTTACAGCTTTCAAGAATACTCTTGACCACGCTTCCCGAATAGTTCGAGAACACGAAACTCAAGAAGAAACCAAAGCCGATAAGACCTATGCACAATGTCGGAAGCGGGACGTTGATTCCAGGAACAATCATTGCTCCGTCCGCACCAAGCGGGAATCGATTTCCATCAACAACCATGCTCAAGACTACGTAATACATACCCCAGAGCATCAGCATAGAACCTAACTCACCCAAGCAACGAACGCTTTTGTGATAGCGCGCAATACCCTTCAAGTGAGCGATAGACAGCTGGACAAGAGCAAGCGAGAAGCAGAAAATCTGAAGATTCTCTTTTACCCACAGCTCATACGACAAATCAAAGCTGTATCCTGGAACTAAGCCTTCTTTTGCAGAAGACACGTTCGATATAGCAGCAAGCGACAAGCCCTTTATCGAATCTGGAAGCTGCTCTGGTCTGAGACCGAACCATGTACAAGTCAATGTACCCCAGACAATCGTCGTTACACCGATAAGAAGCAAGAGCTTCATAACAGGCGCAGGACTCTTTTTCTTTGACACAGCAGACAAGATTCCCAAAACAGCAATCGCTGTCAACAAGATTCCATATCCCGCATCGCCGAAAATCATCGCAAAGAATATCGTGAAGAACAACAAGAACCAGTTTGAAATATCGTATTCATGATATCCAGGAACTGTTCCAAGGAAGTCAGAAACAGGATAAATCAATCCGACAAGTTTGTTGTTTTTCAACTTTGTAGGAACATTCTCATCGTCTTCAGCAGGGTCATCTGCCATCAAAGCCCAATTCTGAGCCTTTGCTTCGTTTTGCAAAGCTGGCAAATCGCTAGTCGGAATATATCCCGTCACCCAAGCCAAAGCACCAAGCGGAACAGCAGACTCTTCAGAGGCTACGTCTTTTCCCATACCTGAATAAATATTCTCAAACTCAATTTCCTTTTCATAGGTATCAAGAGTTTTCTTCAAGGCAGGAACATAGCATCTGTCAGACAACAAAGTTTCTTCAATCTTTGTAATCTCTGCTTTGTTTTCCTTTATGCGCTCAGAAAGTTCCTTTGTAGACATCGCTGGCAAAGAAATCTGATATGCTTCCGGAGGCAATCCTGCAGGGTGTACCCCGCTTTCCACCTCGTCAAGCAACAAGAATCTAGCCTGACTCTTATCTTTGCTTACAAGCAAAGTTCGAGTGTCTTTGTCAATCAGACCATACTTATCAGACGGAATCTCATAAAGAGTTAAAGGAATTCCTTTTTCTTTAAGATAAGCAAAATCACTAGGGACAACTTCACCCCAAGCAGAATATCGCTCCAATTCCACTGTATCAGCAGTAATCTGCGCAAAGCATGTCTTCTTTCGTTCAGAAAGATTTACTACATCTTTTGCAACTTCAACAGCCTTATCCATTGAAAGTGTATCAACATCTTTTACACTTCCCTTTGCCGCCTTTTGCTCAGAAAGCATTGAATATGCAAGCTGGACTTGCGACAAATCAGACTTCAATGTATCAAGTTTTTCACTTGCGCCGTCGAGCTGCTCCAAATGAACAAGTCCGAACTTTCGAAGTTTTTTAAGAGTATCCTTGAGTCCATTTTCTTGAACCACAAGAAATACTTTTTTCATGGGAACTATCATTCTTCAGCCCCCTCTCTATCTTCTGCTTCTTTTGCAGCCAAAGCATTTGCAGCATTGCGTGCGTCGATTTTCTTCTTAGAAATCTTTGAGCGCACAACCGCACTTACTTGCTGGTCACCCAAGTAAACAGAAATCTTCTTAATATTGCTCTTTGTTTCTGGAATCTTCACCTTCTCAAACAAATTAACACGCTGAGTCGTAGTGCGAAGCTCCATAGAAAGCAACCTAACCTGCTCATCAAGAACACTAGCTTCAAGGTCTAAAGAAAGAGCCTTTTCCATGCGGTCTGCAGCAAGGTCAATCCAAAGAGGCGTACTATAAAGGTCATAGTCCCCTCTACTGAATTCCGCGCCTTCGTACACAGGAATGGTAACGCCTGCAATATTGCCGACGCCTTTCTTTATATTGCGAACAGTAACCATATCACTCTTGAAAGCATCTTTTTCGCCAAAAACACCTATCCACACTTGGAACTCTTCTTCCAAGCGCTTTCGCTGTTCTCTGACGGCTTTTGCTTTTGCGTCAATAGTTCTGATTTCTGATTGAAGCTGCTGTTTTTTGAGAGTAAGAGTCGGAAGATAACGCTGATACATCTTCAACGCATCTTTCTGAGCCTTCTGCTCATTTTTCGTCAGCTTAATTTTCGCCATTTATTCCCCTGCTCCGATTATTTAGGCCAGAACTCAGAAATAAGCTCAGTCTTAATACCAGTTTCATCTTTGTCGAAACACGTTGCCAAAATCTTCCAACCTTGGTCAAGAGCTCCTTCAAGAGAAATATTGACAGACAAGTCCATCATCTCTTTCTCGAAGAGTTCGCCGTACTTCAACAACTTTTCGTCCCATTTGCTCATCATGAAGCCCATAGACTTCTTTTCGAGCGTATCCTTATAAGAAGAATACAGACGAATCATAGCGTCCATAAGAGCGCGGTGGTCTTTGCGTGTCTTGCCGTTAACATTCTGCTTCAAGCGAGAAAGAGAACCGAATGGCTCAATGCGTCCGCCCTTGAGATAGTACTGACCTTCAGTGATATATCCTGTGTTATCAGGAACTGGATGTGTAACATCATCACCAGGCATTGTTGTAACCGCAAGGACAGTTACAGAACCCGCACCATCGAAGTCAACAGCCTTTTCGTAGCGAGCCGCAAGCTGAGAATACAAATCTCCAGGATAACCGCGGTTTGAAGGAACTTGCTCCTGTGTGATAGCGATTTCCTTCATGCTATCTGCGTAGTTCGTCATATCAGTCAAAAGAACAAGAACGTCTTTTCCCTGCAAAGCGAACTGCTCAGCAACAGCAAGCGACATATCAGGAATCTTGATACATTCTACAGTCGGGTCAGCAGCTGTATGAATAAACATAACAGTTTTGCTCAAAGCACCGCCATCTTCAAGGGTTTTCTTGAAATACAAGAAGTCATCATATTTCAAACCCATGCCACCCAAAACGATTACATCTGCTTCAGCCTGCATAGCAATGCGAGCAAGAAGCTGGTTGTAAGGCTCTCCAGAAATAGAGAAGATAGGCAATTTCTGTGAAACAACCAATGTATTGAACATATCAATCATCGGAATGTTTGTGCGCATCATACGTTGTGCAAGAATACGCTTTGAAGGGTTTACAGAAGGACCACCGATTGGCTTCAAGTTTTCTGTCAATGAAAGTCCGTTATCGCGAGGCTCTCCAGACCCATTAAAGATACGTCCCATCAAGTCATCGCTAAATGAAACCTGCATTTCATGACCTAAGAAACGAATCTGGTCACCTGTTGAAACACCACGTCCACCAGCAAAAACCTGTAATGAAACAATATCGCCGTCAATCTTGTTAACTTCCGCCAAAGACTTTCCGAAACGAGTTGTGATTTCCGCAAGCTCGTTGTATTTTACGCCTTCTGCACGGACAGTAATAACGCTACCGGTAATAGATTCAATTCTACTATAAACTTTGTTCATACCTATTCACCGTCCTTAAGAAGTCTCTCCGCTTTTGCAGAAAGTGAACCAGATTTTGAAGCATACAACTCATCAATCTCTTTTTCGAGCTTCTTGAACTCATCGCTCTCAAACTCTGTGTAGTTCCAGTCAAGGAACTTCTGTCGGAGCTGATTGAAATATGTACGAGCTTCATCTTTGTCAGAAACAGCAAAGTCAGAACCCAAAATCTTGATAAGTTTATCAAGGTCATATCTCTGTCGTTCAACAGTTGCGTTTGCGTCAATTGCATCGAAAGAGTTCTGCTGGAAGTATACTGCATCGAGCATTTCTTCTTTCAAATACACTAGGTAGTCGTCAAGGCTTGTACCTTCTTCACCAACAACCTTCATCATAGAACCAACGTCAACACCCTGTTTCATTATGTCGCGACAGAACTGCACTTTGTCCTGTGCAATAACGCCGTTGTATTTTGACCAAGAAATAAGAGGGTCAATAGCAGGATACTTACGAGCATCAGAACGAGAGCGGCTCAAACCATGGAACGCACCGACAACCTTCAAAGTTGCCTGTGTAACTGGCTCTTCAAAGTTACCACCAGCAGGAGAAACTGTACCACCGATTGTAACAGACCCCTTTGTTCCGTCAGGAAGTCTAACCTGACCTGCGCGCTCATAGAATGCTGCGATGTAGCTTTCCAAGTATGCAGGGAACGCCTCTTCGCCTGGGATTTCCTCCAAGCGACCAGACATTTCACGCATAGCCTGAGCCCAACGAGAAGTTGAATCAGCAAGCATCAAAACGTTCAAGCCCATCTGACGATAGTATTCAGCCAAAGTAACAGCCGTGTAAACAGATGCTTCACGAGAAGCAACAGGCATAGATGAAGTGTTACAAATAATGATTGTACGCTCCATCAAGCTCTTTCCTGTCTTCGGATCTTTGAGTTCAGGGAACTCTGTCAATGTTTCAACAACTTCACCAGCACGTTCACCACATGCTGCGATAATTACGATATCAACATCTGCATACTTTGATGTAGTGTGCTGCAAAACAGTTTTTCCTGCACCGAAAGGTCCCGGAATACAATATGTACCACCACGAGCAACAGGGAAGAATGTATCGATAAGGCGAACCTTTGTAACCATTGTTTCATCAGGAGCAAGACGTTCTGCATAACAATCAACAGCACGCTTAACAGGCCATCTGAAAGACATAGTTATATTTACATCTTTGCCCTTTTCATCTGTGATAACAGCAATAGTATCGTGAATTGTGTACTCACCTTTTGCAGCAACAGATTTAACTTTATAGTTTCCGAGCAAATAGAAAGGAACGAAAATCTTATGTGTAAAAGGTCCTTCTGGAACAGTTCCCACATATTCGCCACGATGAATTACATCGCCTTCTTTTGCTGTAGGAGTAAACTCCCACTTTTTCTCGGTATCAAGAGGCGGAACATATACACCTCTTTCAAGGAACCAACCAGCTTTCTCTGCAAGGAGCGGAAGAGGATTCTGCAAACCATCATAAACCTGTCCCAAAAGTCCAGGTCCAAGCTCAGCAGAAAGCAAATCTCCCGTAAACTCAACGGGGTCGCCAGCTTTAATTCCCTTTGTCATTTCATAAACCTGCATCTGTGCGGTATTTCCGCGAATACGGATTACCTCACTTTTCAGGTCTGAACCTTCAACCTTAACGTAGCCTACTTCGTTCATGGAAATGTTTCCGTCAAATTCAACAGAAACCATATTACCATTGACTGCGACTACCTTTCCTTTCGTATCAGTCATTTAGATTCTCCCAGTATCTCATCATATAACATACGGTAGGCTGCTTTTCCAGCTTCCTTATTAAATTTCTTCATACGAGTAGCAAGTTTCAACTTCAGTCCGTACATAAAGACCGCATCACAAGAGAAGCCGTCCGACGGAGCAATATTGTCTACTAATCGCACACGATATTCATTCAGAAACTGTTCTGCGGAAAGGGGACTATCCATTCCAGTCGCAGTACGAGCCGCTTGCACTATATCAGGAGGAAATGCTACAGGCACGGTTCCCAAGTTTTTCTTCATTCGCTCGGCTCTTATCTGTGCAAGTGCCAATCTCAAATTTCTCTCTTGATTGTACCAACGGTCTAGAAAAGCAGAACCTGTTGCCTTAGCCTCTCGAGGAGGTTCAAGAGAAAGCGAAGAAAGTATTTTCATGCTTTTTTTGTCAAGAAAACGGGAACAGAGATCCAAAAAGTATTGTTCTGTAACAGGCAGAGGAGTCGCATCATCACTGACCGCAAATGATGGAAGCTGTGCCATCAGGTAATACTGATTACTCACTAGTTGTTTCCTTTTTTGTCAGCAGCAACAGCAGCTTTCATAATTGCTGTTACACGCGGATTCAAATAAGCAGAGAACAATTCTGCAACAAAATCAGCTGAGAAATCATAGAATGCAGAACCGTCTTTCATTCCAATTCTAAATCCTGAAGAAAGATTATTATCGCTCTTCAGCTCAAGTCCCTTTGCAATTTCATCTTTAAGCGCAGCCTTTAATCCGCTTTCAAGCTCTTTGAGAGAAGCCTCTGGCAAGAGAACAGAAACATCATTTGCGTCTGTATTCGCTACCCATGCCTTAATTGTTTCAGGCAAAAGCTTTGCAAGCAAATCAGAAGAATAAGTCTTTCCAACTTCATCTTCAACTATCGCAGAAAGTTCTTTTACAACGCTGTTGCGGAACTCAAGTATACCGTTTCGGCTAGCTTGAGCAATAGCGTCCTCACCAGCCTTTTTCATTCGCTCTGTCTCTTTTTCAGCAGCCTTTTTAATCTCTTCAGCCTCAGCTTTTGCATTAGAGATTATATCAGCAGCTTTTTTCTCTGCATCACTTATAATATTGCGTGCAGATTCTTCGGCAGAAGCAACACCGTCTTTCTTGATCTTATCGATCAATTCTTGTAACTGAACGTCCATTAGAACCTCTCGTACAAATTTATTGTTGCAAGTTTGCCAGAAATGCAAACATTACTTTACAATATAACACGAATATAACTGTTTTCAACGCGAAAACAATTTTTTTTAGTTTTTTGACCTTTTAGAACTCAAAACCATAATCAGTTCGAGCATAGTACTCTTCTCCAGCTTTCAAAACAGAAGACGGGAACTCTTTTTTATTTGGGGAATCTGGCAAACTTTGTGTTTCAAGACACACACCATCGTGCTTGTGATACACTCTGCCCTCTTTTCCGATTTCGCCCTCAATAAAGTTGGCAGTATACACCTGCATACCGAACTGATTTGTATCAACAGTCATCTTTCTGCCAGTTTTTTCATCGCGAAGACAAGCAACTCTCTTCATTTTTTTGTCATCTTCAAAAACATAGCAATGGTCATAACCTACGCCAGTTTTCTCAATGTCACGACCAAGAGCCTTGAACATACCAAAATCCCAAGCAGTCCCATCAGTCTCAAGCATTTTACCTGTAGGTATAAGACCAGAATCCACTTCAAGATACTTATCGCTTCGGATAGAAAGCTCTTCGTCCAAAACGCTACCATTTCCACGAAGATTGAAATAAGAATGATTTGTTAAGTTAATAACTGTATCCTTGTCAGATTTTGCGCGATATTCGCAAACAATTTTGTTATCTTCAGTAAGCGTATATTTTACCGTTACTTCAAGATTTCCAGGAAATCCCTGTTCACCGTCAGGACTTAATCTTGAGAACTCGACTCCATTTTCAAGCACTTTTGAGTCCCAGACCTGCTTTTCGTAGCGGAAGAATCCACCATGCAAGAAGTTCTCGCCATCATTCACGTCAAGATTGTATCGATTTCCGTTAAGCTCAAAAGTTGCTTTTCCGATTCTGTTTGCAAAACGGCCAACCAAAGAGCCGAAACAGCAAGTAGAATCTATATATTTGTTAAGAGTAGAATATCCCAAAACAACATCATCACACAATTTTGGATTATCTTTTTTCGGGAGCATTATACTTGTAATTGTGCAACCGAAATCCGTAACAGAAAAAGCCATTCGTCCGTTAGACACGGTATACAGCTTCACTTCTTTGCCATTCGAAAGCAGTCCAAAAATACTGCTTGTTACATTAAATTTACTCATAGCCTTAAAAACCTTAACCTTATTATACATTATTATCTTATTTTTTTCCAAAATATGCAAACTTTTTATGCGAAATACGCATTTTTTTTCAAATAAAACAATATTTTTACATTTTTATAGTCTTGGATGACAATATTTGGCAAAAGTATTTTGCCATTCCAATTTTGGAATTGGCTCTTGCATGGTTGTTTTTTGTAATTCCAGTTTCGGAATTGGTCATTACATGATGTTTTGGCGTTTTTAAATTCTGGAAAATGACATTTCAAGATGTTTTGTCATTTTCCAGTTTCGGAAAAAGTCTTTTCTATGAGTTTTTCCACAAATCGATAAACTCAAGCATATACTGCTGAATATTGCCGAACCACTTTTTTTGCATTTCGGCAGCTTTTTTTCCGACATAGCGGAAGTGCCAGCACTCCCACATATAGCCCGTAATGTCCTCATAGCCACGCGGAAACGAAAGCGTCCAGCCATATTCTGCAGCATGATTGTAAACCCATTTGCCCATCTTTGTGTCAGCAAAATCGTCCGTGATTGAGCCAAAATCCACAGCACAACCAAGTTGGTGCTGACTTGTTCCCGGTCGCGCGCTATAGCGTTCTGCCGCCGCAAGTCCGTCAGCCTGAACATAGTTGTTAAAGAGGCGCTCTTGATAAGAATACGAGCGATATGCTGAACTCACAAGCAACTTCACGCCATCTTTCAGAGCACCCCGGCACATTTCAAGAAGAGAGTCGTAAGCGTCAGCGCGAAGCGTCATATTCGCCTTGTTCACGTTAAAAAGAGTATTATTTTCAAGGAGAATCTGCTTTTTTGGCGCATAAGTGGCTGCCACAGAATGTTTTTTGTCAATCAAAAAATAAAGGCTCAAATCATCTTCGGGAAAGTTTTTTTCTTCAGCAAGCACGCTTTCAAGGTCAGAAAGGAACGCCTTCGTGTCGCTGATTTTTATTTCGCGCCTTGCACGTTCCGACATTTTTGAAATGACTGCGCTGATTTTCTCTTCGCCACTTTCACAAACAGCACTCACTGCAGCAAAAATCGCGACTGCCAAAAACAAAACGTATTTCTTCATTTTTCTTCTCCAAAATTATCTTTAGAAATCATTTCTTCACCGCTCTCTTCGACACTTTCGATTATCACATTTTTCTCGCTTTCAGCTTTTTTAGCACGATGCTTTTTGAACTTTCGGCGAACCACTTGTATCGTAAAATCAAGAAGCCCAAGCCCTGCGCTTATCGCAACAGAGGTCGCAAGAAGCATTTTTTGCTCGCTTTCGTCAAGCCCTGCGCCCGCAGATGTGTTTGAAAGCGGGTTCGGAACATAATTCGACGAAAAATCGTTATCGTAGTATCGCCAAAACGAATAAACAATCGTCGATTGCAAAAGAACGAACGGCAAAGAACCACACGCAATTATCTCGCCTCTGCGAAGGTCTTTCGCCCATTGCGGAAACTCGTCCTTTGCGTAAGGAACAGCTTCTGACGCATTTTCATCATCTGCTGAAGAAGCGCTGTTCTGTGAAGACGTGTCCGCAAAAAGTAGCGAAAAGGAAAAAACAAACGCAACAATAAAAGAAACTGTGCGCTTGACTTTTTCATTCATAATGTCGCTCGCCAAAAATCGCTGTTCCGATTCTCACCTCAGTCGAACCTTCTTCAATTGCGATTTCAAAGTCGCCTGACATTCCCATCGAAAGCTCATTCAAAGGAAATTGCGGATACTCTTTTCTGAGCGCTTGTGAAACTTCGCGCAAAGTTATGAACGAGCGTCTGACAAGGTCTTTGTCGTCTGAAAAAGGAGCCATCGTCATAAAGCCAGAAGGAACAATATGAGGAAAAGCGCCGCTTGCAAAAAGAGCTAGCACTTCTCGGATTTTGTCCGCGTTCTCAAAGCCGGCCTTTGACTCTTCGCCCGTGTGAAGCTCAAAGAAAACGCGTATCGTTTTTTCGATTTTTGCGCATTGCTTTTCGATTTCTTCCAAAAGTTCGATTCGGTCAACGCTTTCGATGACGCTTGCAACTTTTACAGCATTCTTCACTTTGTTGCGCTGCAAAGAGCCGATAATGTGAAGTTCAGCGCCATCGATTTGCTCGAACTTCTCGACAGCCTCTTGAACGCGGTTTTCGCCAAACGATTTTTGACCAGCTTCCATCGCTTCCAAAACGGCTTCCTTCGGGTGAAACTTGCTCACAGCAAGAAGTTTTACGCTTCCCTCAGCCCTTCCGCTTCTCGCTTCAGCTTCCCGAATCTTTTTTGTAACACAGTCAAGATTTTCTTTTATTGTCATTTTATTTCTCCTGCACAATCAGAAAGTTTCAAAAGTTCCTCAATAGAAAGCTCTTCTGCTCTTCGTTTTTCATCGATGCCCGCAGCAGTCAAGGCTGCTGATGCTTTCTCAGCATTGCACAAAAATGTTGTGAGATTGTTTTTCACAGTCTTTCGCCTTGAGACAAAAAGAGAGCGCTGCATTTTCATAAAAAAGTCAGGATTATTGCATCTCGGGAAATCGTCTCGGCGACTCATAATGACAGCGCGGCTTGCCACATTCGGCTTCGGCCAAAAGTTTCCGCCAGCAAGGTCAAGGAGCGGCTTCACATCATAAGCCCACTGACAAAGAACCGAAAACGATGAATAATTCTCAGTGTTTTTTGAAGCGCACATTCTCTCTGCGACTTCCTTTTGCACCGTGAAAACCGCTTTTTCAAATCTCACCCCAGCGCTTATCGTGTCGGCTATAATTGTCGCGGCAACATTATATGGCAAATTGCCAAAAAAGCGTGTCGGCATATTCTCTTTTTGCGCTTCCGCTCTTGCTTTCCATGTCTTTAGAACATCACCTTCAACAATCGAAAAGCGATTTTCGTTTATTTCGTCCTCAAAAAACTCTTTCAGGCAGGCAGCAAATCCTCTGTCAATCTCGAACGCGCAAAGAGATGCTCCGCGAGACAAAATCTCAGATGTCATTGAGCCAAGCCCCGGCCCTACTTCCCACACAAGCGTTTTTTCATCGATATCCAAAGCGTCAATGAGGCGTTTTCTAGCCGTTTCGTTCAGTAAAAAGTTTTGACCGAACTTTTTTTGCATTGCCATTCCGCGCTCTTCCATAAAGGTCTTCAGGGCATTGGCTGAATTATAATCTGGATGTTTCATTTTCGCTCCTTGAATATTGCAAATATGAAAGAATTATATATTTTCTAAAAAGATTTGGCTATTGTCTTATTCATTTTGAGCAAGGTAAAAATAAAAAAAATCTTGAAGCAGATGCTGAAACGAGTTCGGAATCTACTTAATAAAAAAAGGCAATAAATTTAAATTTTTTACTCGCCCAGAGCAAAAGGAGCCAATAAATTTGAATTTTTTACTCGCCCAGAAGAAAAGGAGGCAATAAATTTGATTTTTTTGCTTCCCCAGAGCAAAAGGAGCCAATAAATTTAAATTTTTTGCTCACCCAGAAGAAAAGGAGGCAATAAATTTGAATTTTTTGCTCGCCCAGAAGGAAAGGAAGCAATAAATTTGAATTTTTGCACTTTCTAAAAGCAAAACGATGGTAAAGAGGCGAAAAAAAGCGAAAGAGTTGTAATTATTTTGTATAAAACACCTGTAAAAAACGCGAAGAGCGGCGAAAGGAACGGGAAAAGAAGGCAAAGCGCAATTCCCAAAAGTCCCACGAGCATAAAAACGCTCACGACAGGGCTTATCACGACGGATGCAACGAGCGAAAACGGCACGACAGCGTGAAAAATGAGGGCAGAAACGGGAACAGTGAAACTTTGAGCGCTAAGTGAAAGCGAAACATTTGATGAGAGGAACTTTGGCAATCTGGAGAAAAGTTTTTTCTCAAAGATGTCTGCGAAGGCGAAAATGCCAGCGCAAGCGGCATAAGAGAGCATAAAGGAGACTTCAAAAACGTGATTCGGGAAAATAATCGCGTGCAAAAGGAAAGCGAAAGAGAGAAAATTGAGTCTGTGATTTATTTTTTTGTAGCAAAACGCGCTCATTATCGAAAAGAACGAGCAAAGGAGAGCGCGAAAAAGAGATGGCGAAATGCCAGCAAACCACACGAACAAAATCTCAGATACAAGAAGAGCGACAAGTTTGTATTTTTTTCCAAAAGCGCTGTAAAAGATGAGCGCAAGATTTCCGGAGATAAAAACAAGGTGCATTCCCGAAAGCGCAAGGATGTGCGAAATGCCTGCAGAGCGAAAAGAAGAGGCGGTTCTTTGCGGAAGGTATTCGCGACAACCAGAAACAAGAGCGAGCAAAAGTCCTCCCGCCTCTTTCCAAGAATATAAAAGTCGTCTGAGGCTAAGGCGGCAAGAAGCGCGGAAGGCATTTAGCGCTCCAAAAGCGCCCTGATAGCCAAGTGTTTTTACACTTTCTGCAAAAAAAATGCCGTCTCTTGATTTCCCTTCAAGAGCGATGCTCTCTCCGACATCAAGATAAACGGCTGAATTGTAAAGTTTTCCAGGGAACATAGATTCTGCGATTTTCGATGGAACAAGAACTGTTATGTGCCCCGAAGCAGACGCTCTTATTTCTTTTTCAACCACAAAGCCTTCCGCTGAGCGAAGGGCACATTCTGTCTTGTAATACCTTCCAGATGATGTTTTTGTTGGAACAGAATATATGACGCCTTCGATTTTTTTCACATTTTCAAGACTGAGAAGCGAATTGTAAGGATAGCGCTCAACTCTTTTCACCGCACCAGAATAAACAAGGAGCGCAAAAACGAGTGAAGCAATCACAAAGAGCGAATGTTTCAAAGTTTTAGCCTCGCAAGAGCATCGCGAGCGGCAATGATAACTTCTTCCGGGTAGTTCAAATGCTGCACATTGAAAAGATAGTCAAACGCCACTTTGTCGCCAAGAGAACCAAGTGCATTTATCAGTGCAAGCGCCACTGAGGATTGCACGTTCTTGCCATTTTCCATATCGTGATTCAGGACGTTCAGATACGACGAGAGCGTCTCACCAGCGTCAAGAGAGGCAAGCGTTTCAACAGCCTTTATCACGCTTATAAACTCAGAATCACTCAAAAGAGAAGTGCCATATTCTTGTTGGGAAAGCGAGAAAAAGCGCGTTACAAGGTCGCAAGCCTGCGTCCAATGGTGCTTTACAATCACATCAAGAGATTCCATTTGAAGCGCTATCGTATCTTTTGAAACTTTTGACAAATCTTCAACGCTGTAAATCGCTTGAGTCAGCGCGCTCACAGCCAATTCCGGCAAATACGCGCTATCGTCAGCCTTTCCGCTGGCAATCTTGAACGAAAGGAGTTTTTCCCTTGCATTTCCATTCGCGATTTTTTCTTTTATCACATCCTTGTAAAAAGGCGACATATTAACAAGCGACGTTTCGATTAGAGAGCCATATTCTTTCCAGACATTTTTTTCATAGCAGTCAAAAAGAGTATTAAAAGAGTTTTTTGAATTGACTTTGCCCAAAAGCACAATCATTTTTCCATGCAAAAGAGTTGCTTTGTCGCCATTTTGAGCACTTTTTTCCAAAAAATCCGAAACAGAGGAAATAATTGGCTTTGATGAGTCTTCAAGAAGCATTTTGTCAGAATATTTTGAAACGCTATCAAGAACAGCCATCCTTACAGCAGCAGAAGAAAAAGTATTGAAAACATTTGCAAGCACATTTGAATAATTCTCGCCAGAAGGCAAAATCTTTATACTCTCGCAAGCAAGATTTTCCAAATCCTTATCGTTTTGCAAGTACTTGTAAGACTCACAGCAAAACTCAAGCGACTTCAGCGCAATTCCGCCATTTTTGTCAGCACTTTTTCTCACAGCCTCAATTTTTTGAGCGATATTTCCCTTCAAAAAGTCCGCATAATAATCAGAAGCAAATGCAAATGAGCAAGAAAGAAAAAACGAAAGCGCAAATAGTTTTCTCAACATTTATAAATCGTCCTCATCTCTTTCAAGAATATGATTAGGAAGGCTTTTCAAAAGCGCGTCTTCTTTCCTCATAATCTCTTCCATGTCCAAATCCTCATCTTTTTTGGTCAACTCCATAGCATCAAGTTTTTCCTTCTGAGAAAGAGGCACGATATTGTAAACATAGCCAAGAATAACATTGCGCATTGATGAATCAAGATGAGTACATTCAAAGTGCATAAGCGAAATATTTTCTTTCTCGTCAAACTCAACGCTCAAAACAATTCCATACATCAAGATTGTCTGTCCGAAAAGCTCAAACTGCAACTTGACAGCCATCTTTTCATATCCGTGCCCGCCGACCTTGATGAGAGCGCCTGATTCAGAAATGTTCAAAAGAATCACTTTGTAACCCGGCAAAGTCTCAACCGCAGAATAATTTATCGAAGCAAAATCAGAAGGCTTAAGAATATACATATCCGAAGAGATTTCGCAATTACAACGGATAGACTGCCGCTTTTGCATGCGCTCAAGATTGTCCGAGTGACAAAGAACAAGAATTGACTTACTCAAAAAAGCGCCAGAACTCAAAACCTTTGTGTCAAAAACATAACTTGCATCGCTTTTTCGCCAAAGATAAACGCTGATTTTCTTTCCAATCCACTTCTCGCCCGTGATAATAATCGCACCGTTTTTCTTTGGAACAGCAATAATCAAATCCTTGCCGTTATTGACAACCTCCGAAGTAAAAACGCCTCTTCCAGAAAGAAGAATGTTGAGCTTCTGACCATTTTCAAGCGCCTTAGAAGACAAAATCCCACGGAATTTTTGTTCGTCAATCGCGATTTTAGTCCTGTAATCGTAAACTTTCGACAAAAGTTTTTGTGTCTCAGGCAAATCAAAAGTCCCGTCCGCTTTGCAAAGCTCAATGACACGCGAAATTGCGCTATTGAGGTCTTTTTCTGAATAATAGAGCTTCGTCGGCTCTTCAATTCCGCAAAGACGAGCGACTTTCCAAAGAGTTTTCAAGTCAGCAATCGAAAATTGGGAATCAAGACCCTTTGAAAAGAAAGAAACTTTTTCTCGCAAAACAACAGAAAGCCTGAGAATTATAATAAGCAAAACAATTATAGAAATAATAGCAATGTACAATTTTACCCTCTATAGTTATAATACCACAAGAATGAAAAAAAACCTACTTTTAGCACAGTTCCTTGTAATATTTTTTTTCCTTGCAGTCCCCCCGCTTCTAAAGAACAGTGAAGCGCAAAAAAGCGTGACAATAAGATTCGGGCTTACCTCGCTTTTGTCGCTGGCAATAGCCTTTCCGATTCTGCAAGAAAAAAAGCGGCGGATAATAAGCGCGCCAGAAAAAAAAGACGCGAGAACGAAAGCCATAATGACAGCTCTCTCGTTTTTCGCCCTTCTTCTGACAGCCCTAATCATCATCTTTTTCGCCCGCCTTTTCAGCAGCGAGACAAAAAGCGCCGCCCCGCAAATCCCCAAAGGCGTTTTCGAGTGGCTGAACTTTGCCGCAGGAACGCTTCTCGCAGCCCTTTACGAAGAAGTCATCTACAGAGTTTTTCTTCCGGGCGCCGCAGAAACTCTTTTCGTGAAAGACAAAAAAAGAGAGCGATTTCTCCTCCTAATCATTGAAGGTGCTGTAATCGCCCTCTTTGCGCTCTCGCACCGATACCTCGGAATCCCTGCCGTGCTCAATGCGCTTGCGGGAGGAGCAATCCTCAGAGTCTGCTACAAAAAAACAGGCTCGATAATCCCCTCCCTCGCCTCCCATTCGCTTTACAACCTGAGCGCAATCATCTTCACGGCAGTCGCCCTCTCGCTTTCATGAGAATATCGATGAGAGCTCGCCGAAAGTCCACTCGCTCACCGAAAAGCAATAGCTCGCTTTTTTCTCGCCATGCAAAAAAACATCAGAGCGCACAACATAATGATTGTCTGCAGAGAAAAAAGTGAGCAGCGTTTCCCGCTCTCCCAAAAACGAAGCGCGCACTCTCACCTTTTCCGCCGCCTCATCGACAGCACTCTCGACAACAAGACCGCGGCTCAGCGCCAAAAGAGCGTGCTCGGCATCTTTGAGCCTCTCGCCCGAAAGCAGTTTTTCGCCCATCGAAACTGATTGCAAATCCCCGTCATTGACCTTCCCGACAGTCGAAAAGAGAGGCTTTGAAGTCCAAAAAGACAAATCGGTTTTCAGATATGAGGCAAAATCGTTGCCGCACTGATAGACAAAAGGCGATGAAGAGGAGCGAAAAAAAACATTTCCCGCGCCGTCAAAGCCATCACCGAAGAAAATTGAGGCGCTCTTCCCCTCGCCAAAGTCAATCGAGAGCGAAAACAATCCGTTGTCGCCGACTCCCGTCCCGCTCCAGCTCGATTTTTTCTCCGAAACAACAATGACGTCTCTCTTTTTTGAAAGATTGCTCAAAAAAGAGCCGACGAACTCATTTTCCGCAATGAGCCGCTCTCCTGACGGCAAAACCACAAAAAAATCCTCCCCTTCTTTCTCGATTGAAAGAAAAGAAGAAGAGTCTTTCAAAACAATTTTTCGCACACAAGATATGTTGTCAGAAGAGAAAAGCGCAGTCTCAACAATTTTCTCGCGGTACTTTCTCTCAGGACTTAAAAAAAGCGAAAGAAGAAAAAGGGCTGAAAGAAGCGCAAAGAAGGCAAGCGCACACTTTTCCATTTTTTTTATATTCAGCATAAAAGCCTCCGTTTTTTTGGTTTTCACGATTTTAATATATCAAAAAACAAAAAGCAATTTCTCTTTGCTGTGATAAAATTCACACTAATTAATGAAAAAAATTTTTTTTTGTCGTTAAGTGCACTTAATGACCTCCTTTTTTTTCTGGCAAGCCGTTAAGTGCACTTAATTGCTTCCTTTTTTTTCTGGCGGGCTTTTAAGTCGACTTAACGGCTTCCTTTTTTTTCTTGGAAGGCTTTAAGTGCGCTTAATCGCCTCCTTTTTTTTCTGGCGGGCAATTAAGTCGACTTAACGAGAAATCTTGCATATTTTGTGCATAAACTCTATTATGTTTTTATCTTTATTCTCAAGAAGGCTTCAATATGATTATTGAAAAGGGTTTTAACTTCAATTTGAGAACTTTGACGCTTGCAGTACACGTCAAGGCTATTTGCGAGTTGTACGACAAGTACGCCGAGAAAATCGGAGACGCAAGGTTTGACGAGAGCATCAAAGAAGCAAAGATGCGCGCGGACAAAATCATCGAGGATTCTGACGCGGACAAGGCTTCTTCTACTCTTGAGGCTTCGGACTTGAAAAGAGACACTCTTTACAAGGCTTTGGGCACGCTCTTAAAGGCATATACGCTCATTCCGATTTCAGCCGACAACGAAAAAGCCGCTCCTCTTTACGCGATTTTCAGCAAGTACGGCACGAACGCCACAACGCTCAGTTACGCAGAAGAAACGGGAAAAATCCGCTCTATGCTCGGAGACTTCTCAAAGCCTGAGCTCAAGGACTCAATCGCTTCTCTTTACGGCGTAAAAGAGACGATTGACGCTCTCTCTGCCTCTCAGGACGAGTTTGAGGAAGCGAGCAAGGCGTTCACGTCTGCGACCGCGAGCGAGCGTGGAAAAACGAGCGCTTCGGAGCAGAAAAAGGCGCTCAATTTGTTCTTCAACGACAAGATTGTCCGCTATGTCAACTTCATGGTGAATCTTGGAGAGACCAAGTTCGAGGATTTTGCAAAAGAAATCAATGTCGAGATTCAGAAGGCGAACGCAAACAACGCAAAACCGCAGTCTGCCTCTCAGACAATAACTAACTAGGATTAAGAATGGACAAGGAGCAAAATCTTTGTCCATTTTTGTTATATTCATATAAAAAATGCCGCATTGAGCGCAGTGCGGCAAGTAGGGAGCAAAGCAAGATGAAAAAAATCATCAGCGGAAAGGTTCGCGAGGTGTATGACCTCGAAGACGGCAGAATGGTTATCGTAACAACAGACAGAATCAGCGCGTTCGACGTGATTTTGCCGACGATGATTACTGACAAGGGAAGAGTTTTGAACGCTCTTTCTAACTACTGGTTCTCCTTGACGAGCGACATCGTGAAAAACCACATGATTTCGTCTGACCTCAAGGATATGCCTGCCGAATTCCAGAAACCTGAGTATGAGGGACGCACAATCCTCGTGAAAAAGCTCAAGATGATTCCGTATGAAGTCATCGTGCGCGGCTATATGTTCGGCTCAATGTATGAGGCATACAAGAAGGGCGAGCCTTTCCTCGGACACAAATTTGACCGCGAATATCAGCAGGCAGAAAAGCTCGATGAGCCGATTGTTACGCCGTCAACAAAGGCAGCTGAGGGTCACGACATCAACGTTACTCTTGAATATATGAAGAAAGACTTGGGCGAAGAGCTTGGAAGCAAAATCGAGAAAGCGGCTTTGGCGGTTTACAAGAAATGCTACGAGCACGCGCTCAAGAACGGCATTATCATCGCGGACACAAAGTTTGAGTTCGGACTTGACGAGAACGGCGAGCTTGTTTTGGCTGATGAAGTTTTGACTCCAGATTCAAGCCGTTTCTGGAACGCTGAAACCTACAAGGTTGGCGGAAGTCCTGCAAGCTACGACAAGCAGTTTGTGCGCGATTGGCTAAAGGCGAACAATTTGGCAGGCGATGCTAACATCAAGGAAATCCCTGCTGACATTGTGGCAAAGACTGCAGCTCTTTACAAAGAGTGTCAGAACAGGATTTGTAAGTAAAATCTGAAACTTTTTCTTTTAGAATAATTCTGGAGGAAGAAATATCTTTTCAAAAAGGAGCTTTCTTCCTCTTTTTTTGCAAAAAATGAGGAGATAAAATGGAGCAAACGGTTGACGGCATTGTCTATTCTGAAGATTTTACAAAGGTTCTGAGGGCGGAAAGCAAAGATATTACAACTGCAAGATTGAAAGACGGCGTGGTTTCGATTGAAACTAGTGCGTTTTTGAACTGCAAGCAGCTTTCTGAAATTTATCTGCCCTCAACGCTCAAAGCGGTGAAAAGGTGCGCTTTCAAGAACTGCGATTCGCTTTTAAAAGTGGAATTGGGTGATGATTTTGAAGAGCTTCCGTCAAAGTGGTTCAATTTTCTGCCTGAGCAATACAAAATCATTTGCAAAGAAGACAGCGCGACTTTTAAGCTCATAAAACGAAGCACGATTTTAAAAGCGCACGTTGAATCTCTCCAGCTTGACAGCGCAAAATCAGAAAAGAAAAAGCAGGTGCAAAAAGCAGGCGTTGGCGCAATTTTGACTGCGGCTTTATCTGGCACTAACGGCACTTGCACTCTTGTTAGTAGCAAAAAAGATGCAACTATTGTGCTTGTTTCAATCGGAAAGAACAGCGGAGTTTTTCGTTTTGGCAGTGACAGCACAAAATGGATACCAAAAATTCCAAAAATCATTGAGATTTTGTCTGACCAAGCAAAAAGCGGTCAAGAGATTTACAACGCTTTGGTGCAAAACAAGCTGACATTGGCAGAGGTGAATACTCACACAGAAATTCCTGCCGATTCTGCGGGAAATCTGAATCTGTTTTCGCGCGGTGTGTACAAATATTGCTACACTGTAAACGCAAAGCACATTGAGCTTTATGGCATCACCAAAATCGGCTTGGACGCTTTTAAATACAACAAAGTTGAGTCGATTAAATTGCCAGACGGATTAAAAAGCATTGAAGATTTTGCTTTTAAAAATTGCAACAATATAAAAGAAATATCAATTCCTGAAGGTGTTACACAAATCGGGAACTACGCTTTTTCTAATTGTTATTCGCTTTGCTCAATCAAACTTCCTTCCACGCTTGAAAGTCTGGGGTACTATTCATTTTGTGATTGCGTGGCTTTATCTTCTATTAATTTGCCAAAGACAATAAAAACAATTGGATATTATGCGTTCTCAAACACAAACATTCAAAACATTGACGAAACATTTTTTGGGCAGATGAATGGCTATGATTCTAATTTTGAAGAAATGCTCACAATAAAAGGCGGCTTGGCTCTTTCTGGGAGCAAAGTTCTTTACAGCACGAAGCACACTAGCAGTCTTGAAATCCCTGAAGGCATAGAAGAGCTTTCTTCTAATGCTTTTCATTATAATCATGAGCTAAAATCAGTAAGGCTTCCAAAATCTCTGAAAGTTATTGGCAGACAGGCATTTTCTGGCTGTGAAAACCTGTCTGAGATTTGCTTTGATGGCAGTGAAAAAGATTGGGACAAAGTAAAAAAGGAGCAATGGTGGTGCGCAAAAGTTGCCGCAACAAGCGTGAAGTGCAAAACTTTGTTCGGCACAAAAGAAGTTGAGCTAAAACTCTAAAAAACAAAAAGCCCCGAAAACCATTTTTGCTTTGGTAATCGGGGATTTTTTTGCCTCAAACGTAAATGTCGTCGTCGCCTTTGACAATCAGGCTTCCGTCTTCCCACGCACGACGCAGTTCGCTGAAGAACTTTGTCGTGACTTTTTCGACATCGCGCTTTAGCATCGGCTTTTTGAGCTGCTCTTCTTCAAGGACGAGGTCTCCCCTGCCCTTTGAGATGTTCGAGAGGATTTTCAGGCGGAATGCGTTGTCCTTTCCGCCTAGCAGGAAAGCAATGTCGCCGTTGTCCATATCGCGAAGCACCTTCTGAATGTAGCGGTCGTCCGCGTTGATAACGTCTTCGATTGTGAAAAGTCTGTCGCGAAGGTCGCGGCTCAAATCAGGGTCTTGCATTGAAAGCGTGTCGAGGATATTTTGCTCCACATTCGGGTCCATTTTTCTGAGGATTTGTGCAAGTGCGCCGCGCCCGTCGGTTTTTTGAGCCGCAGAAACATTAAGTGACTTTAATTTTTCGTGCATTGTTTTGTCCATTCGCTTTATAACTTCAGGCGAGATGGATTTCATTCTCGCAAGGCGGATAACGACATCTTTTTTCGCGTTCTCATCCATCATGTTGAGAACTTGCGCGGCTGTCTGCGGCTTTACTTTTGAAAGCACAATCGCCTGAACTGCAATGCTCTCATCGCTGATAAGAAGGTTCAAGCGGTCCGCATCAATCTCGCTAAGATACTCGAACGGCTTTCCGTCCACGTCCGGGACAGCTTTCTTTATCATTGCCGCCGCTTTCTCAGGGCCATACGCCTTCGCCAAAATCGAATACGCTGTGTCCACTCCGCCGTTTTGCCGCGCGCGTGTCACAAGCGACTGGAACTCTGCAAGAATCGTCTCGGCTTCTTCCGGGTCAATCTGTCGGATTGAGGCGATTTCCGGGATTATGCGCTCGGTCTGCTCCTCAGTCAGATGAGGAAGGATTTTCGCAGCCTCGTCAATGCCAATCAAAAGCAAAAACTTTGCGACACGGCGATACATGCTGTCCTTGCCGTCAGAGGAGGCTTTGCCTTTCACCTTGTCTGAGCCGACTTTCAGAAGACCTGTGTCAAAAAGACGATTTGCGGCATTTCTCAAATCCGCTTGCGCCTGAATATCGTTCTGGCTGACTCCCTGAGAGCGCGGAACGCCGTTCTTTGTGTACTGTGTCTCCTGATAAGGCGATTGAGAGCTAAAAGGGCGATTCTTGTCTGAAAATCCTTGAACAGGAAAGCCTTCTTTGTTCACTTGCACAATCTCTCCGCTCGTAATATCGCTTGAATAGCGACGGCCGGGATTGAACTTCTTGACTGTTTTTCCGTCTATGATTTCGCTGTCGTCCTGACTGCCCGCTGCATTTTTATAAGCGTTTAGTCTGTAATCGTTCATATTCATAAAATGCACCCTGTTCTCTTGTAATTTCTTGTTCTTTTTATCATACCCTATTATCCAAAAATATACAATTTAGTTTGAAAGGCGATTTTTTCTCTCTTTTTTTATTTGCTGTGAAAAAATTCACACGACTTAACGACAAAAAAAAATTTTTTTCATTAAGTGCACTTAATGACCTCCTTTTTTTTCTGGGAAGCGATTAAGTCGACTTAACGGCTCGCTTTTTTTTCTGGGAAGCAATTAAGTGCACTTAACGGCTTCCTTTTTTTTCTGGCGAGGCTTTAAGTGCACTTAACGCGCTCCTTTTTTTCTGGGGAAGGCTTTAAGCGCACTTAACGGCTGGATTTGGATTTTTTCTTCGTTAAGTCGCGCTCTTTTTTCCCGCGCTCATTTTTGTGCGACGGTTGACTAAAGGAGTTCTATGCCGTACCATACGATTATGTTCTCATATACGCAGTGTCGCGCCTTTGGCTGTAATAAGGCGGCTTTGAATCCTCTTCCAAACGATGAGCATTTTTGTTTGCTTCACTCTCCGAACCAAGAGGAAGCAAAAAGAAATATCAGGCAGTATGTTCTTTCGAACGAGACTATTGTAGGTCTTGTGGCTGACGGCGTTTCTTTTTCTGATGTGGATTTTTCAGGAAAGAAGTTTTATGGTTGCTCGTTCAGGCACTGCTCTTTTTCTAATATCAAGACGGTCGGCTGTCGTTGCAGGCTTTCTGTTTTTGACTTTTCGGTCTTTACTGACTGCTCGTTTCTTGACTCAAAGATGCAGTTCTCTTCTTTTGCTGGTGCGGCGTTCTCGCATGTTCTTTTCACGGGAAGCGACATGGTGCAGAACAATTTCAACGGCATTACTGCCTATCAATCGTCGTTCGATGATTCGGATTTGTACAACAGCCGCTTTGTGAGGGCAAAGCTGATTAACACTTCTCTTCGCAACTGCAACATCAAAAAGGCGATATTCTATGAGCTTGAGACGCAAGATGTTTCGTTCAAAATGTCAAACACGAGGGAAGCGCTCTTCGATAAGAGCGGAAGTGCTTTGATGAACGATGAAAACGCAACGGACGACTGGATGGTTTGATTTATGAAAGTTTATTTGCATGTCGGAACGGAAGGTTTTACGAACTGCTATATTGTTGTCAACGAAAAGACGAATGAGGCTATTATCATAGACCTTGAGAAGGTCACATCGCAGATGATTGAGCAGATTGAGAGCAATCGCTTCAAGATTTGCGCTGTTTTAATCACGCACAATCACAAGAATCACGTTTCGGGGCTTCGTACGCTTCGGAAAATCTACACGTTCAAGACTTATGCGGCAGATTACGAGGTCGAGGGTGAGGAGTCAACTGTTCTGAAGGGCGACGGGCTTATCCGTCTTGCGGGGATGGACGTTGAGTATTTTTCGCTTCAGGGTCATTCTTCTGACACGCTCTGCTTCAAGATTGGCTCTCTCATTTTCACTGGGGACGCAATTTCAGCGGGAACTATCGGAACTACGACGAGTTTTTATGCCAGACAGATGCTCATGCGAAATCTCAAGGAAAAAGTTCTGTCGCAAAAAGACGACACTGTGCTGCTTCCCGGACACGGGCCTCCGACAACTGTGGGCGCTGAAAAAAAGTTCAACATGGATTTGTGATTTTATTGTCTATGATGCAAGAGCTTTCGATACAGCGGAAGATATGAATCGTGGCAAACAGCGCTCCACGAATACATTCTGTGAATGTATGTCGCCGCAGTTCGGATTATATTGCGGAAGGCTTCGGAATGTTCTTGCTTTATTTTTATGACTTCACGAAGTTTTTTGGTTAACTTCTCGGCTGTGTTCGGAGAATACAAAAATCCTGTCTGACCGTCAATAATTTTGTTCAGTCCGCCTGTTGCGTGCGCAACTGGAACGCTTCCATAAATCTGGGCGATAAAATCTTCTAGCCCGCACGGCTCAAAATTGCTCGGGAGGGCAACAAAATCAGAAACAGCTGTGCAAAGACGGCTCAATGCGCGGTCATATCCTTTGAAATAGACGCACTTTCCAAGGTGCTTTTCAGAAAGAGCGGCAAGTTCTTTTTCGATTTTGGCTTCGCCTTGCCCGATGAAGATGAAACGCACTGCGCTGTCGTTTTCCATAATTTCGTCCGCCGCTCCTGCAAGGATATCAATTCCCTTCTGGCTGACAAGGCGTCCATGAAAGCCGACATAGACAGGCTCGCTCACGTCTGAGGCAAGTCCCAAGTCGATGTGTCCGTAGCGGATTATCGATGGCGGCAATGGATAATCTTCGCTCACGAACTCATTTAAGAACTTTTGGCGGCAAAGATATTTTCCAAAGAGCTTTCCATTTTCAGGCGAAAACGGAAACGGCAAGAGCGAAACATCTGGATTTTCTGGGTCATAGCGCTCATAATCGATTCCATTTGTTATTCCGATAATCTCAATTTTCTTTTCTGCAAATGCACAAGATATTCCTTCTGTCGCTTTGTTATGAGGGTTTAACAGTTCTTTCGCGTATGAGGGAGAAACTGTTGTAAGAACGGCGTTCTGGCTTGCAAGCAAAAATGGCTCAACAACTTTTTTGCAAAGGGCTTTTTCAAGCATGGGCTTCGGGAGTTTTGTGTAGCTTTGCGCTTCTTTCAGGCTGGAAAATGAGTGTCTATAGCCTTCTCCAGCGTTATGGATTGTTACAACGCATTTCGTCTTTGAATAAAATGCGCTGTCTTTGTAAAACTCAAGAAGGAAGGCTGGAATCAACGCTGTGGTTGCGTCTTGGCAATGCAAAATATCAGGACTTTCAAAACCTGAGATTTCTCCGAAAGCAAGCACGGCTTTTTGAAAAATCGAGTTCAAAAGAAGTGCATCTGAAAAACCTGTTCCGTGAATATGCTCTGGGTCTTTTTTTTCATCTTCAACTGTATATGTATAAACGCCATTTTTTTCGGCAAAGGCTGGATGTTTTACAAAGATTATTCTTACTCCATGCGTATATGCGACATCAAAACCAATCTTATGATTTTTTCCACAAACACAAACTGACGTTTCACCAACAAAATCTTTTTTGTAATTTTCAAGAGAGTTTGTACAAGAGCAGCCATAAAGTGGCATAAAAAGAGATACGTCATGACCTTCTTTTGCAAGTTCCTCGCAAAGCGATGTCGTAACGTTTTTAACGCCACCCGCTTCTGCAATTCCTGCATATTCTCTGCTTACCTGCCAAATACGGAAATGTTCCATAAACAACTATCCCCTCTTAAACAAAAATTATTTTCTCACAAAATCAGGTCGAAGCACTTCTGCTCCATTAAGATAGATATGACATCTCTCTTTTTCTTCGTCCATATATGCTGTGACAAGAACACGAATTGTGCGAGGAAGGCTTTTTTCAACAACAGGCTCTGCAGAACAAAAAAGTGCCAACGATGACACGTCAAAATCAATTCCAGAACGGCGAAGTGCTGCCGCTGGATTAAGAGCTGTCAAATCAGGAGTAACTGTAAACTGTACAGAAACGATATTTTCGCTTTTTAAACCGTTTTCACTGAAAATCTTTTCGCACATCTCGCCAACATTTATTTTAATGTCCTCAACTGTATTTTCACAACATACAGCGCCTCTAATTCCATACAAACGCATATTAAAAAACTCCTTTTAATAAAAAAATACCTTGACGGCAAATATTATTGTCGGTAACATCGATAATAGCGACTTTACCAGACTGTTATGAAAAAAAAGCCTCTGCTCTTTCGTTTATCAAAACGTATAACATTGTTTCTTTTTCTTCTTCTCGTAGCAATTTTAATTGTGTATATCACAGGAAACTTTCAAAAATTCCTTGATTCCACGCAAAAAAGCATTTTGCTTTATGCTGTTTTATCGGCTTTCGCACTATTTTTTTTCTCTATATTTTCTATACTTGAAACTATAATCTATTCTATCGCACTAAGGCGTTTTTCAATAGTTTTATATGTTATACCATTTTTGCTTTGCATTATTTTTTCACTCGTTACTATTGCTTTTGCAGGTGGCATTCTTTTCATATCCGACGACAGTTGGCTGCACTCGGTGTAATCACAACGAAATCTGCACCATGAGCTGTAAGAATAGCCTTTTCACAATCATTAGAGTCTGAAAGCCGATTGCTCAAAGAGGGCATTCCGCAAGAACGAAAAAGGTCTCCTTCCCACTGCAACCCATTAGTTTCAACACTTCCTTCTGAAAAATATCTTGTTGCTCTGCAAACAGAAATATTACTATGTTTTACGCTTTCAACTTCAAGTGTTGAACCATCTGGAAGAAAATAAAGGGCTTGACAATTCGCAAAGTTTCCACAAACACCAGGAAGCCATGCATCCATTGCCCTAAAAGATTTTAGAGGGTGCGAAAAAATATCAAAAATTGAAAGGAAATGATCTATTCTCCCGCCTCCTCCACCAACAAGTGTAATCCAAGCATTTTTATCACGCTCAAAAGCTCTGGAAAGAGCAAGTTCTGTATCAGAATAATCTTTATCACATGGAAATATTTCAATTTTGCCACGGCGTTTTTCAAGAAAAGATTTATTTGAGATGCTATCCATATCACCAACTATTACATCAGGCTCAAGAGCAAATTTCAAAGCTGTTTCAAGTCCAGAATCTGCTGCAATAACAAAATCAGCATTTCCGTGAACCATGCAATATCTTAAAAAATCATCTTTACAAGGAGATTCTCCACCTGTAAAAATCACAATATGATTCAATTGCCACTCTCCTCTAAAAGATGCTTAGCGATAAAAATAAGTCGCTCTTTTGTATTTGCATCTGGCTCGTCAACAACACTTTCTAAAAGTTCATTCAATATCCAACCAAGTTTTTTTCCAGGTTTTATACCAATTTTTATAAGGTCAGAGCCATTTACTGCAAGATCTTTTAATGAAAGTGCACTGTTTTCACATTCAACGGCTTTTATACGGTCTGAAAGTTCGTTCAAATTCGATACTGTCGGACTTAATTCCGAAACTTTCACATTGTGCATTCCATACACATCTGCAAGGCGCAAATCAAACAAATCTTCTACATTTTCACGTCCAACTCGCATAAGAAAACGACGTACTGCAGCATCTGTCCAAGCACTTTCATAATGGAACATGTGATTTTTTACAAGATGGCAAACGGTAGCTATCTCCGCATTTGAAAATTTAAGACGGGTCATAATTTGCTCAGTTTTTTTTGCTCCAACATTTTCATGCTCATAAAATGTGAAAATCTCATTGCCATTAAAAGTTTCAATACGCTTAACATCTGGCTTTGCAATATCATGCAATAACGCTGCAAGGCGAACAAGAGGCTTTTTTGCAGGAGCTCCATCACAAGCATAAAACAGATGATCTGCAACATCAAAATCATGGAAACATCGACCATCACCTTGAATACAACCACGGCAAGCCGAAAATTCTGGAATAAAATATTGCAATATCCCTGTTTGCTCAAGAAGTTTTAGACCAACAGAAGGTTTTTCACTTTTTAGAATTTTCAAAAATTCATCACGAAATCTCTCAAGTGAAATTATCTCTGTAACTTTTCGAACATCATCAGCACAAATCGCTTCAAAAGTATTTTTCTCAATCGAAAATGACAATTGTGATGCAAAACGAATTGCTCGAATAGGTCTAAGCCCATCTTCTAGAAAACGTTCACGAGGATTTCCAACCGCACGAATAATTTTATGCTTTATATCATTTTGACCAAAAAAAGGATCAACAATTTCACCTGTCTCAAGAGAAATTGCAATTGCATTCATTGTAAAATCCCGACGACTCAAATCCTCTTCTATATTAGATGCAAAAGAAACTGAATCAGGATGTCGTCCATCTGAATACGAACTTTCTGTTCGATAAGTTGTTGTTTCAATTTCGTGCTTCAAAAAGTGCACAGTAACAGTACCATGAGCAATTCCAGTTGGAATAACACGATGAAACATAGAACAAACTTTTTCAGGAGATGCATCTGTTGCAATATCCCAATCAGCAGCATCTTTTCCGCGAATCATATCACGAACAGCGCCTCCGACAAGATATGCTTCATGCCCATGAGAGCGAAAAATTGCATTCATTTTCAAAAGCACTTCTGGCAATTTTACTTTTATCACAATTCCTCCAAACTGTTTGTAGAAGGAATTATATATTGTCCAACTTTCTCATGCCAATGCACACAAAGTTTTTCATCATTAAAATCAACTTCAACAGTTTCATTTTTCACCTCAAGGTTTTCTAAAAGTAGCATAGATAATTCATCTTCAATATCATGCTCAATAATTCTGCGAAGTGGACGAGCACCCATTGTTGGATCAAATCCATTTTCAACAATATAAGCTTTTGCCTTATCAGTTACAAAAAGTTCCAGAGATTTCTCTGAAAGTCGCTCAGAAAGTTCTTCAAGTTGCATATCAAGAATTTTTCTGATTTGTTCCCTATTAAGAGCTCTAAATACAACAATATCATCAATTCGATTAAGAAGTTCTGGAGCCATAAGTTTCTTTAGTTCTTCCATCGCATTTGATTTTATTTCTGAATAAGAAAGCAATTCTTCACGAACACCTATGCCAAATCCTGCACGACCTTCATTTGTAATCTTTCGTGCTCCAGCATTACTTGTCATTATTATAACAGTATTTCTGAAATTAACAGTGTGCCCAAGACTGTCTGCAAGTTCTCCTTCTTCAAGAACTTGCAACAGCAAATTAAAAATATCAGGATGAGCCTTTTCAATTTCATCAAGAAGGACAACTGAATAAGGATGAGCACGAACTTTTTCTGTCAAGACACCTCCATCTTCATATCCAATGTATCCAGGAGGTGCTCCAATAAGTCTTGAAGCATTATGCTTTTCCATATAATCGCTCATATCAATTCTTATCAGAGCTTTTTCATCTCCAAACAAAAATTTAGCGAGCGATTTTGCAAGTTGTGTTTTTCCAACACCTGTCGGACCGAGAAAAATGAAAGAACCAACAGGACGTTTTGCGCTAGAAACACCTGCACGACTTCTTCGTACCGCACTAGCAATAAGATGAACAGCATCATCTTGTCCTACAACTTCTGAATGAAGAGCACTTTCCATATTCACAAGCCTACTTTTCTCATCAACGGAAAGATATGTGACAGGAATATCCGTCATCTCACTTATTACTTTGCAAATCTCTTTTTCGGTAACGACTTTTTTGTTCAAATGCTCAGAGTTCCATTTTTTCTCATGGTCAAGTAACTTCTTTTTGACATCAATTAAATAATCTCTAACAATAGCCGCTTGCTCATAATCTTGTCTTTCAACAAGAAGTTTTTTCTCTTGAATAACGCTATAAAGATCATTCTCAATCTCAGTCAATTCAGTCATTTCAGGGCTTCTCTCAATTTTCTTGAGCGCACCTGCTTCATCAATGATATCAATTGCCTTGTCTGGCAAAAATCTCTCAGGAACATACCTTCTACAAAGTTTTACAGATGCTACAATAGCCTCATCAGAGTATGTTACGCCATGATAATTTTCAAATTTTCTTTTTATGCCATTAAGGATTTCAACTACATCTGAATCACTCGGTTCTTCAACACGCACAACTTGAAAACGTCTTTCAAGGGCAGGCTCTTTTTCAAAATATTTCCGATATTCACGAATAGTAGTTGCGCCAAGTACTTGTAATTCACCTCGACCAAGAGCAGGCTTTAACATATTACTAGCTTCCATCGACCCCTCAGGTCCACCAGCACCAATAATCGTATGAAGTTCATCAATAAAGAGAATAATGTTACCATTTTCTTTTATTTCTTTTATAACTCTCTTAAGCCTTTCTTCAAAATCTCCTCTATACTTTGTACCTGCTATCATTGCTGCAAGATCAAGCGATAAAATACGCTTTTTCAAAAGTCCAGCAGGAACATCTCCAACTGCTATATGCTCCGCAAGCCCCTCTACAATAGCAGTTTTTCCAACTCCAGGCTCCCCAACGAGAACAGGATTATTCTTAGTACGGCGAGATAAAATCTGAATAACACGATTTATCTCTTTTGATCGTCCGATTACAGGAGTAAGTTTATTATCTTTAGCAAGAGCCGTCAAATCTATGCAAAATTCATCAATCATAGAAGACTTTTGTCTACTATTCTGTGAAAAACGAGATGATTGAGTTACAGAACCTGATGTTTGATAAGAATAATTTGACTGACCACCTTCTTCGTATACAAACGAAGTTTTATTTTGAGACTGGACATTTAAAACAGTTTTTCTAGCATTTTCAATTGAAATACCAGACTTCTTGAAGTATCTGCCAGTTATGCTTTCTGATTCTAAAATAGCAGCAAGAACGAGATGCTCAGTTCCAATATATCCATTTTTCAAAGATTTCGCTTCAGAAGCAGCCATATCAAGAAAATTATTAATACGCAACATAAGAGATGTATCAGGAATATCAGAAACAGAATCAGAAGGAGTCATCGAACTTTGTTCAAGTGCAACCTGAAAAGTCAGCACATTCACATTAAGATTTCGCAAAACAGCATATCCTAATCCATCCGCACTTTTGACAAGTGCAATAAGAACATGCTCTGGTAAAAGAACTGGACTTCCACTCTGCTGTTGCTCTTTTTTTGCAAGAACCGTAACAAGATGTTTTGCTCTAGGCGACAACTGAAACATAATCACTCCTTTATTTCCAACTTTACAAACGCTTCTTGAAGCATAAGAGACCTAAGCCGACCAATTTTATATTTTATATCAGACTCAATATCATTTTCAAATGATAAGCGACTATTTTTTAACACAAACTCCAAATGTGCAGGTTGAATTTTATATAAAAGCGCAAAAAGCTCTGCTTCACTTATTCCACTCACAATTCCTGTATCAACGCCCCATTTTACACCAGATATTGTTTCAATTGCCTCTCGAAGAGAAAGCACAGAACTATAGCGAGAAAGTGCAAATGCTTTGTAAATAACGTTTCGTAGAATCGTAGGATATTTTTCTTTCACAGTTTCACGAGCTTTTCGCTCAAGCGCACAAATTCTGTGGCACAATGCAGAAATTGAAGCCAATTGGTCAATCTGATTTCCTTCTGCTCCAGTGATACCTGAGACTTGATAATACGAACCGATAGTCATTTTATACCCAATATCATAGCACGGTAAAATTTTGTATCCACTTTTTGAAGCCAACTCAAATACAGAATTATCTTCTTTCAAAAATTCAAGTGACGGAATATGAATTCTTGCACTTGTTTTCATTCCACTTCCAGAATCAAAAATTGATGATGTAAGATATCCAAAATCATAACTTGCTGCAAATTGCACAACATCTTGCAATCTGCCATCAATCTCTTCACAAAGTCGTTCACAAGACCCAAAATCCAAACCCGATGAAAACGCAGAAATTCTTGCATGGTCTTCACAATTCACAACACAAGCAGCTTTTCCATCAGCACGAACAACAAGACCTTCTCCATTTGTTCGATTATCAGAAAGGATTCCTCTTTCTTCCATTATCCTTATGCCGAGCAAATCCATATCTTTTACACCAAGTGCATGATACAATTCTGCATCTTGAAAATGGGAAAAAGCATCAAACAAAATTGCTTTCACACGTTCTCTGTCATCTCCCCTCATTCGCCCGCGAAACGGAAAATTTGCAAGATTACGCGCTAAACGAACTCTGCTAGATAAAATCACATCACTATCAGAGCCGTTAGAAAAATACCATGCGCCATCATTTTTTACAACACTCAAAGTTCGTTTTCCTCCACGCTCTCCGTTTCTGAATCAGCTTCAAAGACAGCTTTTTTCTCAAGAGAACGCAAATAATCTCGATAAATGGCAGCCTTCTCATATTCCTCACATTCAACAGCTTTTAATAACTTTGCCTGAATAGCCAATCTATCTGTCAAAGAAGACTTAAAAGAAGAAAGTCGATTTGGAAGAGAACCTGTATAAGATGCATTTACCCCCTGAGATTTCATAATAGCACGAATTTCGTCCCCAAAAATAGCATAACATTCTGGACAACCAGCGCGAAATGAAGTTTTTAATACACTCAATTTCTGACCGCAGACAGGACAACATTTATTATCTTCTTCTGTTTTTTTAACAGATATTTTCTTTACCAAACGTACAATTGATGATGCTAAATCTTTATTTTCAGGCGAAATTCCACTAGAAGCAGCACACGAAGGACAGAGCCTAACATAAAAAGTCTTTCCTAAAGAATCAGATTTTTTTATTTCAATTGTCGCTTCGTTTTCATGGCAAATATCACAAAGCATATTAGATTTTCCTCAAAGTATTTATTGGTTTCTCCTGCCCTGCCTTCACAGCAGGAATTGCAGAAGCCAAAAGTGAAAGCAAAAGTGTTCCACATCCAATTCCAAGAAGTTCTGTCAGAGGAATCACAAGCGGAATATTTTGTAAATAGTACGCAGGGTCAAGAAGTCTTATTCCTGTATACGACTCAGCACCTCTTAAAAGATATATGAATCTAGAAAAAGTGTTTAGAAGTTTTTCCACAACTTTTATCAACGAATTACAATTAACAGCACATAAAAGACCTGTTGGAATTCCCAAAAGCACACCTCCGACTCCGCATAAAGCACCAAGTATCAAAAATGAAAAAGAAATTCCCTGAGAAGAGCCTCCTAAACTCTTTAAAATTGCAATTTCACGACGTCTTTCCATAACAAGCATAATAAGTGCAGAACTTATATTTACCGACGCAACAAGCACAACTAGCAACATTATAACCATTAAAAGCAATTTCGTCGAAGCAAAATTTTCATACTGTGCTGCATTCAACTCAGACCAACTATAAACGGCTGCATTCGCAGAAACATTTTTTTTCAAGTTTTGTGCAATTCTTTTCAAATCAGCCGAAAATGCATTTTCCGTTTTAACACCAATAACAGTTTTCGAAAGAGGCAAATCCAAAAGTGAAAAACCTGCTTCAATAGGAATAAAAACCCATAAAGCATCAAGTTCTTGATAACCACAAGAAACAATCGAACTTACAAAAAAATTTTGCACACGAGGAACTATTTTTCCTGAAGGAAGAGTTCGAGAAGAAATAAGGCGCATGCTATCCCCTGCTTTTAAATTCAAAATCGAAGCAAGTCTAGAGCCAATAATCGCAGATTTTTCATCTGAAAAAAAAGCATCTTTGCCAACAGAATCAACAACAGAAAAAAGCGTCTTATAATCATCATTAACTTGAAAAATATCTTTTCTAACAGCTCGAATTGTAACACCTGTTCGCCCACCGTTGCCAGCAGCAAGCGCAATTCCTTGAACTTCTGGAGAGACCGAAATAACTCCATTCACATTTGCAATATTATTTGCTTCGTTCTCAAACTCTTCAATTGTCTCAACAGTTCCTCGTCTAAGATTTACTTGCAAATGTGAAGACGAAAGACCAATCATACGCTCTGTTATACCTTCAACCATTCCGTTTGAAATAACAAGCACGGTAACAAGAGGCACTAGGCTTATTCCAATGCACAAAGTTGCACCAAAAAGACTTTTTCGAGCACCTGACGCTCCAGCTTTTTTTTTCGCAAACAAAAACCTTGCAGCATAAAAAAAACTTGCAGCAGCTTTCATTTCACAATCTCCAAGCGCCCAGATTTTATACAATACCTAATATCACCTTTTTGAGAAAGAGACATATCGTGAGTTACAAGCACAAGAGTTTTCTGGTATTTTTCAGCCATAGAAAAAAGCAAATCTCCAATCATCAAAGCATTTGCGGGGTCAAGGTTTCCTGTCGGCTCGTCAGCAAGAATCAATTCAGGGTCATTCACCAAAGCGCGAGCAACAGCAACACGCTGCCGCTCACCTCCAGAAAGCTCTGAAGGCAAATGAGATGCTCTGTGTGAAAGACCTACATCACCAAGAAGTTTCTTTGCACGTGAAAACGCTTCGGACTTTGGAACTCCTGCCATAAATGCTGGCAAAAAAACATTTTCAAGAGCAGTAAAATCCTTAAGCAGATAATGAAACTGAAAAATAAGTCCCAAAAAATGACTTCGATACTCTGTTAATTCTTCTTCATTCATCTCAGAAACACAATAGCGCCCAACTTGAACACTACCAGCAGAAACATTATCAAGACCACCAATTATATTCAGCAACGTACTTTTTCCACTTCCGCTTTCGCCGACAATAACGGCTTTCTGCCCACGAATAACATCCATATCAAGATTTTTTATGACAGTCAATTTTTCGCTTTCAGAAACAAATGTTTTTTCCAGACCACGTATTTTAACAGCAATATCATTTTCAATCATTTCGAAAAACCTCCGAAACAGTTAATCGCGTCATTCCCTTGCTTGCAGAAATCGATGCAAAAACTGCCGAAAAAATGCCAAAAAGCACAACAAAAATTACCTCTGAAAAAATCATCTTAGTCGGAATACGCGCATAAAGCAAAAACATTGGATTTTCACGCACAAAACCTGCATTTTCAGGAGCAAACACCATAGTAAAAAAATATGTAATCCAATACTGAGATTCAGCAATAAAAGTAAAAACCAATTCCATATTTGTACAAAGAAATAGACCTAACACAAGCCCCAAAAGAGCACCTTTAAATCCAATCGAAAATCCTTGTAATACAAAAACAGCCTGCACCTCTTTTTTTTCGCCACCGAGAGCGCTCAAAACTGCAATTTCCTCTCGTCTTTCAAAGACAATTCGCCTCATTGCATTATAAATATTAACAGCAACAACAACAAAAATCAGAATCACAAGAAGCATAAGCATATTCTTTTCTATTCTGAGCGCACCGAAAAAAGTTCTATTATACGATCTCCAACTTTCTGTCGAATAATCTGGAAAAACTTTTGAAATGGAGCGAGCAACAAAAGAATCTTCGCTAGATTTTTTTAATTTTAGCCCATAGATTTTTTTCGCATCTTTTCCAAAGTACTTTTTACCATCTTCAAGACTTATAAAAGAAAACGAAGAGTTTATATCGCCATATCCTGAAAAAAACAGCCCAGTAACAGTAAAAACTCGAGTATCAGAAAACAAACTTACATCATTTCCGCCAGAAAGAGCCAAAAGAGAAACTTCACTTCCAACACCTGCATTCAAACTTCTGGCAAGTTCTGAGCCCAAAACAATCGAATTCGGTTCAGTCAAGTCAAACGAGCCTGCATAAACCTCCGCTTGCTTTGCAAATTCACAATCCTTTACACAAATATCATAAGGAACTGCACGAACAAGAGATGCAGATTGCGCTCCATTTCGACCGACCATAAGACTTTGCGCTTCATAAAATGGAGTTGCAACATTTATCAAAGGACTTTTTGCACAAAAACTTTTGAACGAATCTTCATCAACAACATTTTCAACTCGCAAATGGTAAGAACTGATTTCCATAATTGCATCAATAAAGCCTCTCTGAAAACCATTCATAACACTAAGCGAAACTATAAGAGTCATAACACCAAGCGCAATTCCAAGAGCAGAAAGGCTTGACGCCGCAGCAGAGCGCGACGTGCGGTCTACACGAGCAAAACGCCCTGAAACAAATGAAATCCATCTTGCAGTATGCAAAAAGCGCATTAAAACCTCCGACGACGAATAACGCGATTATTCTGATAAACCGTTTCAATACGTTTTATGCCATGCTCATAAGAAGCCGAAACTTCATATCCGCCATCAAACCGAGTTGTTTCCGTCCAACTCCCCTCGTCAGCAAATTCTTTTGAAAATCTAAGTTCACCGTCTTCAAAAATGCGATAATCTGGCTCAGAACTTCGTTGTGTATAAATATAATCAGTGCGCTTTACTAACGTATCTTCAGAAGAATATTTTCTGACAATCTCACTTGTCATACGATTGTTGTTATCGTAATAAAAAAAGCAGTCAAAAGTTTTCACACCGTCTTTAGTTTCGCTAATTTTTGAGGGAAGAGCGTTTTCGCCAAACATCGTTTTTTTCACACGATGCTCCGACACAAAATCTTCCACAGAAAACGACGGTGAGAGAGAACTTTCATCAGCATATTCAAAACGTTTTATGCTAAAAACAGAAAGATTTTTTTGAGAATCTGAAACATTCCAGCAAATTTTTCTAGAAATTCTCATAAAATCATCATATTCTGTACGAAAAATGACATTTTTATTCATATTTTGAAACATTTTATTTTCAAAATCAACAGAAAATTGCTCAAAAGAATTACAATCCACATCACTTTCACAATTTTTCAGCTCAAAAAGTCTCAAATTTTCAAAATTATCACGAAAATAATGGTTTTCATCAAAGAAATCCTCATCATTTTTTGCTATTTCTTCATTCAAAAACTCATTCTTTTCGTGGAAATCAGTTTCTGCAAAATCAACACAAAGAATTGCAGGTTGCCACGAGCCAGTTTTTTCGTCAAAGACTTTTTTCATTGCAATATTTTCTATGCTTGAGAAACTTTTTATATAATACCCTTGCGTTTTTTCAAGCAAAATCTCCCTAAAAAACTGCTTGACACTTGAGTTTGCCGCAAATATCGGAAAACTCAAAAAAGAGAAAATAGCAGTAAAAATGTAAGGTTTACAATCCCAAAAACTCATTAACGTACGAATCTGAATCAAAAACACCAATATCTTTATAAGTCTCGCCTGTGCAAATGAATGCAACAGGGATTCCAAGTTCCTTTCCAACCGAAATCGCAACACCACCTTTTGCTGTGGAATCGTATTTTGTAAGAACAATCGCATCAACGCCGACAGCCTCATTGAAAACTTCCGCCTGTCTGAGCGCATTCTGTCCTGTTGTGCCGTCAATCACGAGGATTTTTTTATAACAGCCCTCATCAGCTTTCTGCCGGGCAACGCGGTCAATTTTCTGCAACTCACGCACAAGGTTTTCCTTGTTGTGAAGACGTCCCGCTGTATCAGCAAGCACAAGCCCTCCCCCATGAGAGCGAACACTCTCAGCCGCATCAAAAACAACAGCAGACGGGTCTGCACCGCTCTGGTGGAAAACAACACGAACTCCTGTGCGCTCGCCGTGAATCTGCAACTGCTCGATTGCAGCAGCGCGGAACGTGTCAGCCGCCGCCATAACAGTATTCTGCGTTCCTGAGTTTTTGTAGTGAAGAGCCATTTTTGCAACAGAGGTTGTTTTTCCCACACCATTAACACCAAGAACAAGATAAACAGAAGTTTTTCCCGCTTCAGGCTGCAACGGAATAAACTTTACATAAGGCAAAATCAAATCCTTCAGCACAAGAAGAACATCGTTTTTTTCTGTGATATTTTTTTCACGACAAATTTTTTCTGCACTTTCAACAAGCTCAAACGCTGTTTTTGCGCCAACATCACCCTCAATAAGAGCGTCAGTGAGTTCATCAAAAAACTCTGTATCAATCTTTTTTCCAAGCCCAAAAATCTGTTTTATCTTTTCAGAAAATGGTAATTTCATTCACTATCTCCATCTTTGCTTTCATTTTCATCAGCAGTTTCTGATATTTTTTTTATATTCTCAACGCTCTTCGCTTTTTTCGCAGTAACAGGCAAAACCTTGCTTGCATCATGAAGGTATCTCGACAACTGAATTGTAAAATTCACACAAAAAAGCGCCGACAGCCCAAAAAATCCCCATGTATAGTTCCGCCATTTTCTGACATACTCAGCATCATCGCTGTAGCCCAAATTATAACTCTCCCTTGCACTATCAAACTTGCCGTAACTGTAAAACGCTGCTGGAAGCGACAGCACCAAGAGCGTATAACTAGTATACATTCTTCTGCGGCTTTTATCAATCAGAACATCAGTATCAACAGGGGAAGCGCGAAACGACACGAAATCGCCATCAAAGACTTTCTTCGCCGGAATGAAAAAATACGACGACAAAGTTTTCTCTTCGCCATCTTCATCGGGAACATTCACGCAAAACTGCCCAATGATATTTTTGCCATTGATTTTCACAGACGCCGTTCTCTGAAAGTCGTCAATATCACCAGCAAAAACACCATTTGCAAAAACAGTTCCAGCCATTGATTTTTTCAGATATACCTCGATGTTTCCGTTTTTGGTTTCATTCATATTCACCTTCACAGAAAAATTGCTCTTGTCTTTGAAATTATACGAGAAAGTTTCAGTGTCAAAGCCGTCCGCTGAAACACAAAAAGTGTGAATGCCCGCATCAAGCAAAAACTCATTTTGAAATTCTGGGAAAACGACATCATCAAGCGTTATGCTAATATTTTTTTTTGCCTCTTGTGGCTCAACATCAAAAAAAACGTGAATCGGCATACTGTTTGAAAGCAGCGGCATCAAAGAGCGGGCAAGATTTTTCGCAATTTGAACACAATCCGAAAGCGAGCCAACTTCTGTGACACTTCCAGCGACAGCGCCGGACGGAAACACGCGCAAAGTTGCCCTTACTGAAACATAATCACCAAAAGGGCTGATTGTTCCGCAAATCAAGCCCTGAATACCTTCACTTTCCGCAACTTTTGAAAATGCAAAACTCTCATAACCCTGCTCTTTCGCCTCTGAAGAAGCGCAAAAAAGAGAGTCCTTTTTGTAAATCGCACCCCTTTCGACTTTCTTTTCATCATCTTTTTTTTCAAGAGAGGCTTTCTCTTCGCTCTCCTCATCGAGTCGCCTTGACTCTTCAAGATTTTCATCGATTTTTGTTTTTATCTGTTCGATTTTTTTCTCTGCAACAGCAATTTTTTTCCTGAGCCGTTTTTCTTTTTGCTCCGAAACGACAAGAGCATCCCTCGATTTCACCTCTTTTGACAACTGCAAAAAAAGCGAAAGGCGGTCAACTAGCAGTTTGTTCTGCTTTCGTCTCAAAATCTCCTCATCGGGAATCTCGCGCGAAAAACTTTGCGAAATCTGTTCGAGAATGATTTCTGGAATCATCTGCGCTTCTGAATCGAGGGTAAGTTCTGAAAACGCTTGCTGCTTTACAACAAACTTCTCAGCAGCAAGCGTCCACGCGTCTTGCTCAGATTCAGAAGAGTCTGCAAAAACTGCTACGCTCCAAAAAAGAAGCATAGCAATTTTGAGAAATGCCTTTTTTATTGAAAATCTTTCAAAAGAAAAATTACAAATCGTCGTCGCCGTCATCGCTGCCCATCGGCAAACCTTTCCACTGAGCCGACAAGAACGAATCCAAGAATCCGTCCAAATCTCCGTCCATAACGCCCTGAATGTTTCCAACGCTGTACTTTGTGCGGTGGTCTTTTACCATCGTGTACGGCTGGAAAACGTAAGAGCGGATTTGGCTTCCAAAAGAAATATCTTTCTTTTCGGCTGCGAATTTTTGATTTTCCTTTTCTTTTTGCTCGCGATAATACTCGTACAGTCTTGAGCGCAAAATGCTCATCGCAGTCGCTCTGTTCATCAACTGACTTCTCTCGCTGTCGCACTGAACAACAATGCCCGTCGGCAAGTGCGTAAAGCGAACCGCGGAGTCCGTCTTGTTGACGTGCTGACCGCCCTTTCCGCCAGAGCGATAAGTGTCGACACGCAAGTCTTTCGGGTCGATGTTGACTTCGATTGAATCATCAAGAACAGGGAAAACGTAGACCGAAGCAAAAGACGTATGTCGGCGAGCGTTCGCGTCAAAAGGCGAAATGCGCACCAAGCGATGAACGCCAGCCTCTCCCTTGAGATAGCCATAGACGTATTCGCCTGAAATCTTCATGTTGATAGATTTTAAGCCGCCTTCCGCTTCTTCCATGTCGGTAACTTCGATTTTGTAGCCGTGTCGCTCCGCCCATCGCTGATACATGCGCGAAAGCATAAAAGCCCAGTCGCAAGCCTCAGTTCCGCCCGCACCCGCGTGAACAGACAAAAATGCGTCATTCTTGTCGACTTCACCGCTCAAAAGGTTCAAAATGCTCTCGTGGTCAAACTTCGCCTTTGCAGCGTCGTACATTTCTTTTACGTCGGCTTCAACGCTCTGGTCGTTTTCTTCGATGCCAAGATTGCACATCTCCTCAACGTCGTCGATTTCGGCAATAAGCTCACGCCAAGGCTCAACACGAGCTTTCAGAGTCTTGATTTCGTTCATCACGCGAGTCGCCTTGTCGTTGTCGTCCCAAAAGCCGTCGGCAAGCGTCAGCGCTTCTTTTTCCTTGATTTTTGCGTCTATTGCAGGAGCGTCAAAGATGCCCCCAAACATTCATAATATCAGCCTTGAGGGCTTCAATCGGTTCTTTCCAATCTTCAAGCATAACGCGCTCCTTTCAAAAAAATCGTAGTACAAAAGATATTTCAAATCTGTCTTTTTTTCAAGGCAGAATGCTTTTTTACATTTGTTCAAAATCTCACCTGAGTGAATTTCGTGTCTCGAACATTTGTTCAAAGCCTCGCTGAGTGAATTTTGTGCTTTAAACATTTGTTCGAGGCTTCGCTGGCTCGTAGTCTTAAAACAAACATTTGTTACTTTCAACACAATTGTTACAGCGATGAAACGACAAAGAAAACACTGTTCGCTATGACAAAACTTTAAGCGTTTATTCGTCTTTCGGAATTTCGCGTCCAAGAAGGCGCATTGCTTTTTTCGCCATCACCGTCGGCTTTTTTCGTGTGTCGGTCGTGTCGGCTATTTTTTCAACAGCGCCCTTACATTCGCCGTATCTGCCTTTCGCCCACATATCAAGCCCTGTTCCCTGTGTCGGAGTGTCCTTGCTTTCAAGAAACGCCGAGCAAGCGCGGGCAAACTCGCCTTTGTTGTACTTTGCCATCTCTTTTCCGAGCGCATAGCGAAGTTGCTTGTGAACGTCGTTTTTCGTGCATTCGATGGCAAGGTCGACGATTTCTTTTGCTCCGGTGTGTCCTTCTTGCAAAAGCGCCGCTGCCGCCTTCGCCTTCGTGGTGTCGCCTGACTTTTTGTCTGTAATCAGCGACACAAGATACTCATTTCCCTCGCTCGTGTTCAACGCCGCAATCACAGGATAGCACGCGTTTTTGACGACAGCCTCGCCGTCGTTTTTCGCGCGGTACACGAGAGACGGAACGGCGCTTTTTATCTCTTGCTTTTTCACCGCCTCAATCGCTTCAAGGCGCACTTTGTAAAATGAATCGCGGATTGCCTGCTCGATGACTTTCTGAGCGTCAGAGTCCTTGAAATATGCAAGTCCTTTGATGATATAAACGCGAAGATTTGCGTCGCTTGCCGCTCTGTACTGCTCGCAAAGGATGTCGACGGAAGCGCTCTCGCCCATAGCGCCCAAGGCTTCCGCCGCGTACATTCTCACGAACGAGTTTTCGTTTTCGTCTTCGAGAATGTCGCGCAGTTTGTCCCAAGTTGAAGTGGCTTTGAGTTTTCCGAGCGCCTTCATTGTTTCCTGACGGCGACCGCTCGACAAATCGTCTTTGTCAAGATAATCCGCCAAAAACTGCGCTTCCTCATCTCCGCCGCAATCGCCAAGAGCCGCAATCGAGCCGTCGATGTAATTCTCCGCTTCGTCTTCCATGAGCGCAATGAGCGCAGGACACGCCTCGCGGCACTTTACGGCGCTAAGGTACTTGAAAACGGCGTCGGTGATGTTCTTTTTTATGTCGTAAGGGTCATTCACGACCGTGACGGCATAATCTTCAAGACACGGGTCTTTGAGCGCTGTGAAATACGAGAGCACCTTTTCGCGAACGACATTGCTCTCACTTGTCTGGAACATATTGTAAATCTCGTTCACAAAGCGCTTGTCTTCGGCGTTCTTGAGGGTGTCAATCTGGTCTGTGATTTCGGCTTCAAGACCAAAGAGGAACGTGTCGCGGACTTTTTTCTCGTAATTGTCCATCTTGCTGTTCTCTCTTTTTTCAGCGTCCTCGATTTCCTCTCTCGTTGGCTGTATCGGCTTTCTCGCCGCAGGCACTTTCGCCTTTCCGCCACGCTTTTTCACTTCCTCTTTTTCTTCGCTCTCCTCAACTTGAGTGCTCTGCCCTTCGCTCGCGCCTGAAACAGCGTCAACTTCCTGAGCAAAAGCGTGAGATGAAAGCATCAAAAAGAAGAGCGAAAGCGAAAAAACTGTTTTTCTCCAAGTGCTTTTTTTCATAAATCCTCCTCTCTCCTATTTTTTATTTTATGTCGCCTGCACGGAAGCGGCGGAGGAAGTTTTCTTTGTATTCGGTGAATCTGTCCTCGCTTATCGCCTCGCGGATTTCGCCTATCATATTGTGCAAGAAATAGAGGTTGTGATATGAGGCGAGCATTGCGCTCAAAATCTCCTGGTCTTTGTAAAGGTGTCGCAAATAGGCTCTTGTGTATGTGCGGCAAACTTTACAGTTGCACTCTTTGTCAATCGGGGAGTAATCGTGCATGAAGCGCTCCTGCTTTATCGACAAGAAGCCGTCGTGCGTGAAATACGAGCCGTTTCTGGCGTTTCTCGTAGGCAAAACGCAGTCGAACATATCGATTCCGTTCTCAACCGCCTGCAAAATGTAATCAGGAGTGCCGATTCCCATGACGTACTTTGCCCTGTCCTCAGGAAGGCGGGCTGCTGTGTATGCAAGAAGCTCCTCGTAAACTTCAGGCGGCTCTCCGACAGACAAGCCTCCGATTGCAAGCCCCGGAGTCTCAAGAGAAGCGACAAAATCGGCAGACTTGTCGCGAAGGTCTTTGAAAAAGTTTCCCTGCACAATCGGGAAAAGCATTCCCTTGTAGCCCGCGTCCCTTTTTTCTTCCCAGCGCGCTTTTGCTCTCTTTGCCCAGTCGCTCGTGATTGAAAGCGCCCTCTCCGCTTCTTTTCGCTCCGTGTTCCAGCCCGTGCAGACATCGAGCTGCATCTGAATATCGCTGTTGAACTGCGTCTGCGTGTCAACGACGCTCTCAGGCGTGAAAAGATGGCGTGAGCCGTCAACGTGGCTTTGGAACGTTACGCCCTTTTCGGTGATTTTTCGGAGTTTTGCAAGCGAAAACACCTGAAATCCGCCCGAATCAGTCAAAAAGTTTCTCTTCCACTTCGAAAAACCGTGAAGTCCGCCCGCTTCCTCAATCAAATCGCTTCCCGGACGAAGATAAAGATGATAAGTGTTTGCAAGAATAATCTCAAAGCCAATTTCCTCAAGGTCGTCTTTCGTTATCGCCTTGACAGTCGCGTTTGTTCCGACAGGCATGAAAACAGGCGTCTTCACATCCCCGTGCGGAAGATGAATCACGCCTGTTCTTGCGCGGCATTTCGCGTCTTTGTGGAACTGCTCAAAAAAAGTACCCATATCTATCCCTCAAAAAATAATTTTATTTGTTTTTCGCCCTTCCCCAAAACAGGAAAGCACAAATCGTTTGTTTTTCGCTCTTGTCCAAAACGGAAGAACAAAAACATCTTTATTTTCGGCATTGTATCACATTTTCTTTTTTATGTGCGGGCAAATCGCAACAAAACAATGCTGAGCGCGACAAAAAGAACGACGGGAAACCAAGCTCCCGTGAGAGGCGGAATTGAGCCGAACTTTGCGAGGAGCATCGTTATCATTTGAATGACATAAAAAAGAACGACGGCGCTGATGCAAAGCGCAAGGCTCACGAGAAGCACGTTCTTCTGCGTCTTTCCCGAAAGCCCGACTGCAAGGAAGACGACGATAAAGACGACAAAGGGAAACGAAAACTTTTTGTAGTAAACGCTGCGCGCCTCCGCTGACGGCAAGCCCGCTTTTTGAAGATGCTCGATGTATTCACGCGCTTCTTTTGTGTTCACTTCCTCGACGCTTATCGTGTTGTTTCGGAATGTGGAGGGAACTTCGGTGAAAAGCGAAAAATCGTCCTCGCTCATTTCGCTTATCGAAATCTCTCCGTCTTCGCCCTTTTTGTATTTTTGCGCTTCTGAGAAAATCCAGTGCGAGACATTTTCGTCCCAAAGCGCGCTGTTCGCCCTGAACGCCGAAACGAAATGCCGCTCATCGTCCCTCACAACGATGTAAATGCCGAAAAGTTGCTGTGCCGCATCGTCGTAAAAATCAGCCTTGTAAATTATTTTTCCGCCGTCCGCCATTATGACGATTCTGTCGTTGTTGCGCTTTTCTTCTTGCTTCAGCACTTTTTTTTGCAAGGCGACTTTTTTTGCATAAGTGGGAACGACGATATTGTCCTCGAACAAAAAGAGCGCGACGCTCATAAAAAGCGAAAAGACAAGAAGCGGCGATGTGAAGCGCAAAAGGGAAACTCCGCAAGCAAAGACCGCCGTGAGTTCGTTCTTCGCGTAAAGGCTGCTGAGCGTGTATGCTGTGGCAAAAAGAACGGCAATCGGAACGGCGTACGAAATCGTCTTCGGAACGTAGTGAACAAGCACTTTAAGAACGTCTGCGGCAGAGGCAGAGACGCTTATATAGCGCCAAAGGTTCATCAGCAAATCCGCAAGGTTCAGCACAAGGCAAAAAAATCCAAGCGCTCCGAGGAACACAAGGAAAAACGAGCGATAAATATAAAAAACGAGTTTCATTTTTTCCTAAGCCTAAAGTAAAGCACGACGCCTGCAAGCCCGATGACAAAGTTCGGCGTCCACATTGCCCAAAAGCCGTTCAAGCCGATACGGATTCCGAAAATCTGTCCCAAAATCGTGAGCGCCCAATACAAAACGCTAATCATCAGCCCGATTATAAGCCCAATTGTCTGTCCTGAGCGCTTTGCGAAAATCAGCGAAAGCGGCATTGCCAAAAGCGCAAAAAAGAGAGAGGCGAACGGAACGGAAAACTTCTTGTTGTATTCAACGCGATAATTGTTCAGCGTCCTTTTTGACACTTCCTCCTCTGCTTCCATTCGCAAAAGTTCTTTTTTTAGGTCATAAGAAGTCATTTCGCTTGGCATAATGCGGTTCGAGGAATCGACAAACGCTGAAGAAAAAACGTTCAGCAGCACTGTCTTTGCAAAAAGTGAATCAAGCGTCGTTTTTTCTTTTCGGTCAAAAAAAAGAACTGTCGCGTTTTGCATTTTCAGTTCCATGAGAATACCGCCAAGACTTGATTTTTCGACGCTTGAGTTTTCCGCGACGATTATGCGCTGATTGCCTTTTTCGTCGCTGTCGAACACAACCAAATCCGAAACTTGATTTTTGTCGACATCGCCAATTACCAGCGTCGAGTCATTCGTGCGCTTTATCGAGCGCGACTCAAGCTCTATCGCGGGGTTTGTGTGTATGATTTCTTTTTTGAGGCGGTTGAACTTGAGCTTCCCGACTGGCAGAAGATAATCGTTGACGAAAAACGACGAAACAGAAATGAGCGCGCCCAAAACGACGACGGGAATCATTATAAAGCGGTATTCAAGCCCGCTCGCCCGCAAAATCAGTATCTCGTTGTCGCTCACGAGCCTGCCAAGACACATCAAAAACCCCACAAGAGTGGCAAAAGGCGCAGATTGCGCTATTACCGCAGGAAGAGAGTACGTTATGAGGCGAAAGACTGTCGCGACAGGAACGCGCTGTCGCAATATTGTCTCTGCAAGAAGCAGAATTTCGTTCACAAAAAAAATCATAAAGAAAAAGAGAAACGAAATAAAGAAATACAAAAAGAGTTCTTTCACGATATAGCGAACAAGCACGTTTTTTTTCATCAATTTTTCCAAATCCAAAAAAACTTATCCGCGAATCCCCGTTGAGCCAAAGCCGCCTTCTCCGCGCTCTGTTGAGGACAATCTTTCTGCGCTTTCAAAAGACGCTTGCACAACGGAGGCAATGACGAGCTGCGCGATTCTGTCGCCGTTTTTGACTGTGAACGGCTGTTTTGAGTGGTTTATCAAAATCACTTTGATTTCCCCACGATAATCGCTGTCAATCGTTCCGGGCGTGTTCAAGACTGTGACGCCGTTTTTTGCCGCAAGCCCGCTTCTTGGTCTCACCTGAACTTCAAAGCCTTCGGGAATTTCAAGAAACAGCCCTGTCGGAATCATTTTGTATTCGCCGCTTTCAATCACGACGTCCTCGCTCAAAAAAGCGCACACATCAGCGCCAGAGGCGCCTTTGCTCTGATATGACGGCACTTTTGCACCAGAGGCGCATGTGAACTTTATCACGCATTTTTCATTCTTTTCCATAAATCAAACCTCTTCAAGATGATATTATTCATTTATTACGTCAGCGGCTTTCAATATAGCAGATTTGAGCAAAATGCTAAAGAGCGTCAAAACTGCATTGGCGTTTCTAATCCAAAATTGTCTTCTTCAAAGTGAAGTAATCAATTTCTAATCCGAAATTGACTCATGCAACACTGCAGCAATCAATTTCTAATCCGAAATTGTCTTATGCAGAGTGAAGAAAGCAATTTCTAATCCGAAATTGACTTATGCAACACTGCGGCAATCAATTTCTAATCAAAAATTGTCTTATGCAGAGTGAAGAAAGCAATTTCTAAAAAAAAATCTCAAAATGACAAGAGAGAAAAAAAATGCTAGAATAAGCGCATATGAAACACACAGTTATTTTTGGTTTGATTTTGGTATGTATGTTTTCTTCTTGCAAAAGCACGAACGTAAGCGATGCGAAAAGCGAAAGCGAAGATTTTTCCCAAGCGCTCTCAGAGCATATCGCGCTCGTGTCGCTCGAAGCGAACTTTTCCACGGGCTACAAATGGGAATGCAGCGTTGAGGACAGCGAAATCGCAGAGGTAATCGCAGACGATTATGTCAGCGACGACACGGATGAGAAGCTCGTCGGCGCAGGCGGTGTTCAGACGTTCTTCATCAAATGCAAAAAAGAAGGAAGCACGACGCTGACGTTCCGCTACAGACGTCCTTGGGAAGATGCGGGCGAAGTTGAGGAAAGGGTCATGACTCTCAAAGTCGGCGAAGACTTGAGCGGAGAAATCTCGGAATAAAAATGAAAAGATTTATGAAAAGAGCATCGGAGAAGATTTCTAAACTCTCTGATGAGCAAATAGAGCGCATTTTAGACGCACTCAACGACGAAAACGACAAGTTTGCTTCGATTCTGGAATCAATCTCAACGGGCATAATTATCCTAGACAAAGATTGGAACGTGCTTTTGACAAACAAAGCCGCCGAACGCTATGTTCCATTCAGTAGCGCAAAAGACAAAAAGAGCGTTTGGGAGCTAATCGCGGACGAAAGCGTTTCAGCCTTCCTCAAAAAATGCCACGACGACGACAAAGCAAACGCGAGCGAAGAATTTTCTTTGCAGCTCTTTGGAAGCTCGGCGGTGCGCTTCGTAACAGTTTCGCTAATGCCGCTCGTGCAGAAAAAAGGCGAAAAAACGCTTGTTACAGGCTCAATCGTCAAAATTGATGACAACACCGAAAAGCGAAAGCAAGATATTTTGCTTCACAGAATGGAAAGTCTTGCCAGCCTCACAAACCTTGCCGCGAACGTTGCCCACGAAATCAAAAATCCCCTTGGCGCAATTTCTATCCACATTCAGCTTTTGCAAAAAGCCCTCAAGCGCGCACGGAGCAGCGACGGCAGACTTCCTGAACCAAAGTTTATGGAAGAGCGGCTCGACGTGGTGAACGAAGAAATTGAAAACCTCAACAAAGTCATTATGGATTTTCTTTTTGCGGTGCGCCCCGTAAAAGCAGAGCTTGTTCTTGCCGAGCCAGACGCGCTCGTGAGCCATTTTGCCACGTTCTTTATCGATGAGCTGAAAAGCCGCGGGATTCACTTTGAAACTCGGCTCAACGCGGGCGCGACACGGCTTTTGATTGACGAGAAACTCTTTCGCCAAGTGGTTGCGAACATTGAGCAGAACGCGATAGCAGCGATTATCGAAAAGTTTGGCGAGAACAAAGGCGGCGAAATGCGCATTGAAAGCGAAATCAAAGACGGCGTTTATGAAATCCGCTTTTGCGACAACGGCGAGGGTATGAGCGAAGAAACCGCAAGCCATATTTTTGAGCCATATTTCACAACAAAGGTCAACGGCACGGGCTTGGGAATGACGATGGTGTACAAAATCGTGCGCGAGTTTGCGGGCGATATCAGTGTAAAAAGCGAAAAGGGCAAAGGCACTCAGTTCACGATTCGCCTGAATGTTCCGCAAGCCGACAAGCCACTTTTGACCTGCAACAAAGAAGATTGCTTGGCTATCGAAAGCAAAATCAACACGCTCCGTCCGTTCATCGACGCCGCTGGCACTCTTGAGCAGGCATAGCAACTGCGTTGAGCAAAAAACAACTGCGTTGGCTCTCCAAAGTTCGTTGGAATGTCTAAAAAGTATTTTTCACTTCACCAAAGTGCTTTGGAATGTAGAAAAAAAATTTTTTGAACAAATCCTGTGCGGGAAAAGGTCAAAAAATCGTTTTTTGAATAAATCCCGTGCTGGCGAGAGGTGAAAAAGACTTTTTTGAATAAATCCTGCGCTGGAAAAGGGCAAAAATCTTTTTTGTGGATAAATCCCGTGCTGGCGAGAGTTGAAAAAGATTTTTTTGAATAAATCCTCTGCGGGAAAAGGTGGAAAAAAAATTTTTGGGTAAAATCCTGCGCTGGCGAGAGGTGAGAAAAAAATTTGGGGAAAATCCCGTGCGGGAAAAGGTTTGGGAGAAAAGAAAATTGAAGTTTACGATTTTGATTATTGATGATGAAAAAAATATTCGCGACGGGCTTGCAGCTTCTTTTGAAATGGACGGCTACAACGTCAAGACGGCAGAAAACGGCGCAGACGGCTTGGAGCTTGTGGCAAAGGGCGACATCGATTTGGTGATTACCGATTTGCGTATGCCTGGCGTTTCTGGCGAAGAAGTGGTGCGCCGCATTGCTTCGGACACGCCTGCAATTCCTGTCATTGTCTTAACTGGGCACGGCTCAATTGATGCTGCTGTGGACGCTATGCGAAACGGTGCGTACAACTTTTTGACCAAACCGCTCAATCTTGACCAGCTTTCGATGATTGTAAAGCGCGCGCTTCAAGGCAGAGAACTAAAGCTACAAAACAGTGAACTCAAAGAAGCCGCCGAGAAAAACGCTGTTACAAGCGATATGATTGGAAAATCTGCTCCAATGCAGCGCGTTCTTGCGATGATAAAAAAGGTTGCAGACAGCAAGGCTTCTGTGCTGATTACGGGCGAGAGCGGCGTTGGCAAGGAACTTGTGGCGAATGCAATTCACAATCTTTCGAGCCGAAAAGACAAGAGTTTTGTAAAAGTGCACTGCGCGGCTTTGAGCGAAACGCTGATTGAAAGCGAGTTGTTCGGGCACGAAAAAGGCGCGTTCACAGGTGCGGATTCAATGCGCAAAGGGCGTTTTGAGCTGGCTCACGAAGGAAGCATTTTTCTTGACGAAATCGGTGAAATCAATCAAAGTTTGCAGATAAAAATTCTGCGTGTTTTGCAAGAACGCAAGTTTGAGCGCGTTGGCGGCGAGCAGACGATTGAAGTTGATGTGCGCGTGATTGCGGCAACAAACAGAAATCTTGAAGATGAAGTGAAAAAGGGCAATTTCCGCGAGGATTTGTATTATCGCTTGAACGTTGTTCACATTCACGTTCCGCCTCTTCGCGAGCGAAAAGAGGACATTCCGCTAATTCTTTCGCATTATCTTGAGATTTTCTCAAAAGAAAACGGCAAAAACATCAAGGGCTTTGACAATCGTGCAAAGTCTGCGCTTTACAGCTATGATTGGCCTGGCAACATTCGCGAGCTTCGTAATTGCGTGGAAAGTGCGGTGGTGATGGCTTCTGGCGATGTGATTACGGTGGACGATTTGCCGCCTGCGATTAACACTAAAGAAGCGGACGAGGGAATAAAGATTCCTCTTGGTGTGAGTCTTGATGAAGCTGAGCGAATGATTATTGAGCAGAATTTGGCAGCAAACAAGAACAACAAATCTAAGACAGCAGAGATTTTGGGCATTGGCAGAAAAACTCTTTCGCGAAAGCTCGAAGAGTGGGGAATAGAATAAAAAAGCGGGCGGGTGCATTTATCACACTCGCCCATTTTGTTTTATTCTTTCTTGCTGTTCTGCTCGGCAATGTCGTCGAGATATGTAACAGGCTTCAAGTACCAGCGATTACCCTTTGCTTTGAACGCCTGAATTGTCGGATTATACTTTTCAAGTTCATCGATGAGTTCTGCATGGAAATCGAGAGTTGAGCTCTTGAAAAGCGGCTTTGCAGGAGGCTTTTTGCGGCTGTTCGCCTCTTTTATTATCGATTGAAGAACGCCGTCATCGCGAACGAGATACGGCTCTCCAAAGACCGCAAGAAGCACTTTTCCGTCGTCCCGCTCGCCAAGTTCGTAATCTGTTATCACATCAGGAACGGCTTTATTCATATTGCGAACTTCTTTTCTTCGACCAGGAACGCTCGTGAAAACCTCGTCGGCAGAGATGAGGTGCTTTTTCACTTCGTATTTCTCGCCAGAAAGAGGCGTGAAAGAAACGACTGCGTCGCTTTGATACTCCATATCTGTGCGCCAGTATCGAAGATGATAAGCAAAAAGCGGCTTTGATGCATTTTTCGCTTCTGCTTTCTCTTCGTCCTCGCCTGCTCCTGTTGCGCCATAATATGCGAGCATTCTCGCTGATGTCGGAAGATAAGGGATTTGCTTTCGGCTTCCTTTTTTGCTCTTTTCCTCACTTTCAACGCTCTCAGCGTCCCCTTCGACGAGGTAAAGGCAATCAAGTTCTTTTTCGCGATACGGAAGGCTGATTGTGATTCCGCTCGCGTTTCCTGTGCGCTTGTAAAAGCCAAAAAGTTTTTCTTCGCCTTCGTGAAGCGCAAAGTCAAGATAAAGGCGCTCTCCGATTACGGCAACAGGGATATGCACACTTTGTTTTTCGCCTGGATACTTCACGATTAAATCCCACGCACCACAATTTTCATAATCTGCGTCTAAAAGGTTTTTGTATGTAACGCTGATTTCCTCTGCGGCAGTGCTTTGGGCGGCGTTCGATTCACGCGGGTTTTCAGCAGATGTGGCTTTTGGCTCTGCTGCGCGGTCGTAATACCAGCCGTAGTACTCTTTTAGGACGATTGAAAGCGGGAATGAAGCGTCGCTTGCGTTTTCGCCGCCATCAAAATAAACATAGCGGTCACTTCCTCGCCACAATCCTGCAAGGAGCGCGGGACATCGGCTTTCGGAAGCGGAAGATGTTCCTTGTGAGGAACTTTGCTGAGAAAAAAGTTGGAAAGTTGATAAAAAGAGCGCTATAAAAGCGACAAATGATTTTCGTTTCACAGTTTTTATTATCGGCTTTTCTCTTTGCGATTGGCATTAAAAATCACGCTCTGCGCGGACGGCTTGCCATTATTGAAAGTGTAACGTTCTTTTCGACTTCACGCCCTGCTGCAAGGTCAACGTCCCAGCAAAGAGAAACCGAAACGGTGCGCCCGCCTTGTGTATCGCTCTGGCTCACGACAACGCCAGCATTCTCGTTCGGAACTAGCACAAATGCGACGTTCGAGAGCGTATCGGTGAGCTGCACATAGGATACTTCGCTTGTGAATGTGTTGTTCTCTGGGTTCTTTCGCGTTCCAGCTGAGATTATCTCTGATGCGTAACAACAGTTTTCTGCAAAGTGTGTGTCAGCAAAGTTCAATTCAGCAACGAGTTTTGCGCGAACAACAATCGGGCTTTCATTTCGCAAAATGTACTGAACTGAGATGCCTGAACTTGTTGTCATAAACTTCTTTCGAAGCGACACTGTTTGCTGCATTTCGGAGAACACGCCAATTCCAGAAAGGCGAACTTCCCTTCTCTGCGGGTCAAACATAGTTTCACTGAAAAGCGTCTTTGCGAAAATAGCGTTTCCTGCATACTTTCCGCTGACAAAATCATCAAAATCAGAAACTTCAAGAAGATAATCAACAAAAAGCCCGTGTTTTTTCTCTGAAAGGCTGTCGGCTGCATTTCCGCCACGCAATATTTCGAGTTCCGAAATACACGCACCAACTCTTTCTATGCACGCTGTATAACTTTGCATCTGGCAAATATACTCTGCAATTCCGTCGGCATTGTAATCAAACGCTGTTACGGATTCATTGAACTCACCCGCCTCGCGAACAAGTTTTTCTGCTGCATTCAAACTTCTGAAAGCTGCCTGTCGAACCTGCGTTGGAGCAAAACTTCCTGTCGTTGAGCAAATATAAGCCTTGCCATTTTGCCCTTCCCAAAGGCGCTCACGGGCTTCTTTTTTTCGCATTTTGTCGCCATGACACTGGTTTGTGAGAAGGCTCACATACATCATTCTGCGATAAAGACTGTCGCTTCTTGGATGATATTGCAAAAGGTCATAAATCGTAGCCCGAAGTATTCCGTTATCACAAAGAGAGGCGTTTTTTGCTATGTCCGCATTCATTCCTGCAGGGATATACTGGCGCTCAAAATGCGTGCAGTTTTTCACTGCGACAAGAGGGTTTGAAATCTCTACATCACGAACGCTTTTGTTTTCAGCAACCGCTGCCAAATCATCAAGGAAATGAGAATCAAGCAGTTTTTCCATTTCTTCGGCGCTAACGCTTATACTGACAACATGCTCAGCATCGAAGTTCTCATCATCGCGAATCTCGTCTTGGACTTTGCGCAAAACAAGTGAAACATAATCGGCTGCGCTTTGATTTCCCATGCTTTCAAGATTTCTAAAAAGTGGCAAAACAGCAACAGACTTTCCCTGATATGCAGCGATAATCGGAAGGTAGCGATTTTTTTTATGTGTGAGAAGCGTGCTGTCAAGAAAGATATACTCCATGCCACACGTCTGCAAACACGGTATCAAAGAGGACTCCCAAACTGAACCACAAAGCGTCATTCCACGAGGACGCTTTCCGATTGTTTGTCTGAGTTCTGATGTCAAAAGCTCAATCTGCCCGCTTCTGTCTTGCGGAAACAAGAGCGGAAAAATCGGATTATAATATCCACCACCAAGAACTTCAAGTTGCTTTCTGCTTGTAAGTTGTGAAATTAAATCAATATATTCAAGGTGATTTTTCTTATAAAATGAAAGTTGCGCACCTGAAAAAGAGACCGAAAACGGCAATTTTGGATGCGCGTACAAAAAAGACGCAAATCTTTTATAAACTTTATGATAATTCTGCTCAAGAGCATCGTCGCGGTCTGATTTATCAGCCACGAGAGAAAAGCATAATTTTAGTATCCCCACGTTTATTTCCCGAAAAACAGTTTATAACATCTTTCCCAAAATTTAAAGTCTTTGCTGGGAGGAAGCTCATTTTTTTCAACAGAATGACACTTAGAGCAATCTGTTTTTTCTTCAGCAGGAACTGCACAATGCTTGCATTCTGCAAAATTAAGATTGACGAGTTTTATAATCTTTTTTGGGCAAACATCAACGCAATTTCCACAACCGCTACACAGTTCTGAAACAACAGCAACACCGTTTGTTATTTGAATTGCTTCTTGAGGACACACAGGAACACAATCGCCAAGCCCAACACAACTCCAATCACAAAAATCAAGTGTCTCACACTGTTCAAAAAAGAGTTTGCAGTTTTTTATACCATAATAGTTCATTCGCTCTTTTTCAAAATTACGCTCTGGAGAGCAACGAACAACTGCAACTTTTGAAAAATGCTCTGGCTTCAATTCATTTTTCTGAACAGCGAACTGTATTTCTTCACGAGAAAAAAGAGGTGCTTCTGTGCTTATTGCCTGCTGGTGCAATGCAGGAAGAAGAATATTGAAAATGAAAAACAGTATTCCGCTTAAAACAAATAAAAACAAAAAAAAGAAAAGCATTGAAAAAATCATTTTACTGCTCCTGTGTTAAGCCAAGACACATTCCATGAGAAAAGTGCAAGAAGAATTACCGCAATGCTCAAAAACACAAGTGAATGGCTTGAAAAATCTTTGCATGGCTCGCCTGATTCGATTCTTCGGAAAATAGCATGCAAAATTGGAACAAACAAATAAAATGCAAGTACACAACATAGAGATATTATTGTAACTCGTGCAAGTGAAGAGCCTTCATTGACAGAAAGCAAAATTGAAAGCAGTGAAATTGAAAACTCTGCTGCTGATTTTCGAGATGTTATTCTGACGATTGATTCACAAAAAACAGAAAGCGAAATAAAAATCAACGCACAAACAAAAGGATACAGCTCAGCCAATCCAAACGGCACAAGAAGACTTGAACAAACAAGATAGCTCAAAACAGCAGAAGACGTTACTGTCAAAATAGACTTTATCGCCTTTACAGTCTGCCCTTTTAACTCCATGCAGACAACAGCAGAGCGATTTAAGCCAATGCCATAAAAAAGAACTGCTGATGAATAGAAAATATAATAGACAATACTTGAAATCATTTTTCTTCCTCCGATTTTGCTCCACGATTGAAATAGAGATTTTCAGCAATTCGGAATTTTCGTGATATATGGTTTTGAAAAACAATCAAAAGTCCAACAAGAACAAGCGTTCCAGGAATTGATGCTATAAAATCTCCTGCTTGCATAAAGAACTTTCGTGCTGGAAGATAAAAGCAAAGTAAAGAATCTTTAGCAGGCAATGTTATCGTTCCATATCCAAACATATCACGGAGCAAAAATAGAACAATAGCAATTGTCGAAACACGTAAACACTGGCTCATATTTTCAGCCAACTCGACAGAAATTTTTTCGCGGCTAGGGTCGAAAAAATATCCAATCAAAAAAGATGACAATGCAGGAAGATAAAGCAAAAAGCCAAGTGTCAGTGCATAAATCGGGCAATAAAGCGAAAGAACCAATTTTGCTGCCATTGAGATACAAACAAGCATCATTGCGACAAGGACACTTTGCAAATTGCCAAGTTTCAAAACGCAAATAAGTTTTCTGAACAATGTTCCAAAAAGCATTGTGATATTAAGAAAAAGAATTAGAATTATGCCAAACGCAAAACGACCAGGAGCCGGAACAAAAAGTGCAAGAGAGGCTGCAACAAAAACATAAAGATTATTCTGCTTCATTTTGAACTCCTTCTTCTTTCTCTGCAAAAATTCTCATAAGTTCAGAACTCCAATACGAAAGTTGAGATTTTTCTGCAGCACGCTCAATTCTTTTGCTCACCTCCAAGTCAGAAAGTGCAAATCCAATGAAAGCAACACTGTTATCATTGCACAAAAAAACAGCAGGCTCAGGTCCGTAAATCGTTACCACTCGCAAAATCACGGCATATCTTGCATTCGCGCCATTATTCGCAGAAACCTTATAGCACGCAGCACTTGTTGAAAGAGGAGAATTTATTGAAACAAAATCCTCAACAAAATATTCGCCAAGACACTCACGCTCAAGAACATTTTGAACTTGACTTCTCAAGCCATCTTCCCAACTTTTTCTTGAGAAAATCGTTAATACAAACAAGACTGCAAACATAAAAACAAGCAATCCAAGGAAAATACCATAATCACGAAGTTGACGCTGTGAACTGCTAAGCATTTTTCGCCTCCTTCATTGATTTTGCTTCAGAAAAAAGCTCTAACAAAACATGACGATTTATCCTTGAGTCTTCAAGAAGCTGAATAAACGGAGAAACAGTATTTGCAACAAGAACAGAGAAAATACAGCCAGCAGGAGAAGAACCAAGTCCTGCTATGACAAACAGAATAAAGCCACAAACTGCACCATAAAAGATTCTGCCGCCAGTTGTATACGGAATAGTTCCATACCACGGAAGCACAAACAAAACACAGAAAAGAACACCGCCTGTCAAAAGCGCAAAAAGCATATCACCTTGGAAGAAAAGCCCTCCTGCAAAAAAAGAGCCGACAGTTCTCACAAGTATCAAATACACAGCAACAGTCGAAATAGGAAGAACACACGAAACCATATCAAGCGAAAAAAGAATCAAAGACGAAACAATATTCAACGCATTGAATCTGAACGCAGGAATAGAAGAACCATTGTCAATAAGGAGAGAAACATAGCCTGTCGGGAGTGAAATGCCAAAAAAGGAAAACACTTTTTCATTCAAAAACGGTGTAAGAGAAAAATCTGATTTCAACGGCTCAAGAACTCCGCTCTGGTAAATAGACCCGCCGATATTTACACTTCCAGCAAAATCCGAAGTCATAATTGCAGACGGGAAAAACTGTGTGCCTGTAAAATATGCAATTGCAACAACAACAGCAACAGGATTTACCCAAGAACCTGAAAATGTTTCAAACGCATTTTTTACTAGCGTGAACACAAAAAACGTTATGCAAAAAACTGCAAGGAGCGGAAAAGTTTCTGGCAAAAACATTCCTGTAAAAAGCCCCTGTGCAATAGAAATTGCAAGAGTGTCATGATGACGGCGATATTTTTTCAAATTAACAAACTCAGAAAGAACTGACGCCATTACTGCTGCTAAAATTACAAAGAGAGAAGAAAAACTCCTTGTCGCAAAAAGCGCCAAAAGTTGTGGCACAAGCAAAAAAATCTCAGAAAGAACTGACGCTCTGACAGAAGGTTTTGTATAAACAAACGGGCGCAAAATAACAGTTTCTTTTGCTGCTATAGATTTTTTCAAAAAAACATTATTCATAATTCCGCTCCTTTTTCAAAACTGCAATCGACTGGCTCAACGGAAGTCTGGAAGGACAAACACTATTGCACAATGAACAACCAGAACAAAGCAAAGCAGTTTCAAGAAGTTCCTTTTTCACAACCTTATCCATTCCCTTTAACCTTGAATGCAAAAGGTCAGGATACAAATGCTCAGGACAAACTTTTCTGCATTCACCGCACCTGACACAAGAAGCATAATGAGGGTCTACAAGTTCAAAAACTGGCAAGAATGTAACAGATTTTACAATTTTTGTTACAGGAACATCAAAACCAGGTGCAGCAGTTCCCGTGTAAAGACCGTTCACAACAACTTTTGATACATTATGCAAAAATCCACCACACTGAGATGCCAAAAATCCCATGCTTGTTCCAATACTCACACGAAGAACGCCTGAAACACGAAGACAATCACCTGTTACATGCACAAAGCAACTTGTCATCGGGATTCCACAAACAACAGCCTCGTAAACAGCAAATGCAGTTTCTGGGTCAATGAAAAGGTCTTTATGAGAAAGGCTTTCAAAAACAGGAGCGATATTCTTTGAGTTTTTTTTCACAAGCCGAACAATATCGCGCTTAAATCCACACGGATACTGAGATGTATCAGCAGAAACGGTAGCATGCTCAATATTTTCAAAAAAGCGACTCTTTATTTCTGTCGTAATCGGAGAGCCGTCTTTTTTGGACGCGACAAGAATGATACCTTCTGCTTGCAAAGCGGAGGCAATGATAGAACAGCCCTCTGCAACTTGAGCAGGGTATCGATTTGAAACAAAAGAATCTGTCTGGCGACTTGGGTCTTCATCAAAAAGGCGAAGAACAACAAAGCGCTTTGAAGAAGATTTCACACGAGATATTTCAGAAGCAAGACTGCAAGGTTTTTCAAAAGTGCTTATAATTCCTTTTTCTGCAATCATGCTCTGAAGACTTTCAGGAGAAAACAAACTCCATTCCGCAGGAAAATTCTTTTTTCCGAGAAACGAGAACGAGCCTCCAACAGCAATTACAGCAGCATCGCTTCGCTTTCCGTCAGGAAGTGAAACAGAACGTATTTCTTTCACGACACCAGGAAGAGGAGCATGAATATTCGCTGAATAACTATTCTTGATTATCGAAAGAGGAGTTGCAATTATCTGCCCTTCACTCACTTTATCCCCTACTTTCACAAGAGGACGGCAATGACAAGAATCTTCTTGCATAAAAGGCACGACAGCCAGTTGTGGCAAAAATGCACGGGAAGCGCACTTGAACTGCCACTTTTCCGTTATGTTGAAATTAGATACTATTGGCATATTGTTTTCTTCTTCTATGTATATAATAAAGTGCCATTCCAAGCGGAATGCATACAGTTCCAAACAAAATCACGAGCGAAATCTGATTTACCTTCTCTACTTCTCCAGATGATGAAGAATACGAAAAGCGCGTATTTTCACCTTGAGAAGCCAAGAGCAATTCAATTCGATTTTGCCCTTCATCTTTTATGGACGAGAGCATCTCTTTCAAAAACTGCTGTCCATAGACAAATTGCTTTGAAGAGCGCTTCACAACCTTTGAGCCGTCCATTCCATAAAAAGGGACTTCCACAACATCACCCTCTTTGAATGTTGAAGCGCTGTCATTGACAGAAGCCCAAAGCGGGCGATATTGGAATGTTACAAGATTCCAGCTCCAGTTCAAATAATCATTCAAATCAGGAAGATACTCTTCTTCTTGAGAAGCCGTCGGCGACGGAAGAGCCAAGCCGCTCACGCTCATTCCAGATGAAAAATGCCCAAGAGGAAAAAGCGAAAACACAATTTGAAGCAAAATTGCGCCCGCACACAAAAAAAGACAATCCGCAACTTCCCGCGTTATCACAACCTCGTAGGGCGAAGATATTATACTGATTGGAGAAAAACTCGAACTTCCAACGCGGAAATTGCGAGCAAAGCCTTTCGGTGATTTTCCGTCAAAATGCAAAATCATGACAGCACAAGAGAGAAGCCCTATCGCAGCAACTGCGCAAAGAAGCGCATTTTTTGGCGATACAGAAAAGCAAATCAGCACAGGCGCAAAAAGCGAAAGCAACAAAAACACATTGTGAAAGCCCGGAAAAATCGCATTCGGCTTTTGATAAAGTTTTTGAAGCAGGAAGCAGCCATAAAGCAAAAGACAAGAAGCAGCGCCATTTATGCTGTTTGGGACGCAAATTGCGAATGCAAGCGGGAAAATCGAGAACAAAACAAACGAAAGCCGACTTTCCGCGCTGAAAAGCAAGCACACAAAAAACAAAAAGCACACCACAGGCACTAAAAACGGGTATGAAAAAGACTCATCGATTCCACAAGTGCCAAATGCCAAAAGAGATGACAGCGCAGAAGAAAGCTCTCCCCTAAAATCGTCAGGGATATAATAAAGCTCAAAGCGCTTGTTTTCGTCGAAAAAATACTTTTTGACTTCCTCAGGATAATCCATCGAAAGAGCATTCTCGCTTTCAAACCGAGCAGGCGCCATTGTTTCAAGAGCCTTTCCGTGCTCCTTCATCGAGATTACCCCGCTTATGCCATATTTTGAAAGAATATCCAGAACAGTATTCTCAGCGATTGCAACATCAGCATAAAGAACAGTGTATCCTTTCCAGATTTTTGAAACAGGCACTACACGAGAATAAACAAGAAAAACAAGGCTAAAACAAATTATTAAAACAGACAAAAGACGTTTCAACATTTTTATTTTTTACAATACTGCAAATGCAAGACCATTTATAAATCCCAAAAGGCTTCCTATCACAACTTCCATCGGAGCATGTCCCTGAACTTCTTTCACAGGAGTATACTCAACCAAGCCCTTTTCGCTGAGCGCACGCCCAATCACATTCAATACCTTTCCCTGAACGCCGCTTGAGCGCCTGACTCCGACAGCATCGCGAACCGTAATAAGATAAAGGCAAAGCGCCAATACAAACACATCAGAATCAAAGCCTGAGTGGAAGCCAATAGAAATGCTAAGACATGCCACAAGAGCGGCATGACTCGACGGCATACTGCCTGTCCGCCACAACAACAACTCAAACAAATCTTTTATTGAATGAACTCTTCCAGAAAATAATTTGATAACAGTCTTTATGAATTGAGCGGAAAACCAACTGAATATGCACGCAATGAGAATCGGGTTTTGAAATAATACGTAAACTTGTGCTTTTGCGTTGACCAACATGCTTATATTATGGCTTTTCAATGCTATTTTGTCTAGTCATTTCTTTTTTGACATTCATACTGTCGCTTTCGACCTTTTTTGTGGCTCATTGTTATGCTTTTTGTGAAAATCTGCAAGGAAATCGCTCGCTTTTTACAAAATTGTATACGCTTCTTTCAATAGAAAAAGCAGGTCGTATACAGTTTGTATATGAGCAAAAAACGCTCAAAGTCAGTCGTATACAAACTGTATAAATTCTATCAATAGAAAAAGCGAGCCGTATACAATATGTATATTTGCAAAAAACAAGTGTTTTCTCCTCGTATACAATGTGTATATTGCTTGCCTGACGCGTTTTTGGCTCGTATACAATATGTACACGGCTCAAAAATTCTACAAATAAGAGCGTATACAATTTTTCATTGACATACAAAAGCTCTTGGCTATGGGTAGTTAAGTGTCTTCGAGGAGTATTGGAGCACTAGAGATGAGGGGTGGTGCTTTGAGTTTGGGGAATGCTAGAAGAAGATTTCAAGACACACTTTGAAATCTTCTTCATTGTATATGAGAGGCTGTACTATACTAACTTTCGATTAACAATATCTTTTGCATTTTTTATGAATACTATTTTCTTTCTTGATGTTTTTTGATTTTGTGCCGGAATATTTCTAGCAACTCTGAACCCGATAGTGCAATTTTTTGTATATATTCCTGCTGTTTTGTGTCCACCAGAGATTTTATATTTTTCGCCTTATTCTTAAAACAACCACCATGATCATCGAAAGAATTGTTTTTAGGGTCGAATGACCATTCCCATACATTGCCGTACATATCATACAACCCCAATTCAGTCGCTTTTTTCTGGCAAACTTCATGTATTTCCTTTTCTACATATCTTTCATGAAACCAAGCATATTCATTTATATTCTGGAAATCGATGAGGTCTTTACATGCAAAAATCCATTCATCAGCAGTTGGCAAACGCTAGCCTGTTGAAGTCTTATTAACAGTAACTTTTGTGCCATTGATATTGTAATATGGCTGAAGATTTTCTTTTCTTGAACGAAGATTGCAATAAATCAAAGCATCAAAAACACTTACATTCACAATAGGTTTGTTAGATGGAGCTTCATCAGGATAATCTCCATTCATAATTTCGTAAAACTCTTTTTCCGTGATTTCATGATTACATAGATAAAATGAGGACAAAACTTTTGATAAGCCATCAATCAAAATCATATTATTCATAAATCTCTCCTTGCGGTTCCTTTCACTACCTTACATTTTTAATAGAGAGCTGTAGTTTTAAAAAATTGACATCAAATAAATATTTTTTGTAATAACTATGCTATGGCAAAAAAATACACCTCTTTTTCAATAAGTGTATTTCGTTCTTAGTTGTAATCCCTTAAAGTAGGTCAAGTTTTCGTACCTACCCATCTTGGAAGAGCCTCTAGCGTAGCTCAGCAGCCCCAAAATTACGGATGATTACAAGAAATGCTGATTTCTAAGACTTCCAATTCATCCGCACTTTCTTTCAAAAAACTGTATTTGTCTTATACCCATCTTACAAATATTGCAAGAGAATTTTTCTCGCGGTTTTTGACAGGTTGACCGCAAACCTGCCTCTTTGCTACCTACTCATCTTTCTTGTCTTTTGCAGCTTTAATTACTTCGGCAGTTGCTGCTCCTGCTGCTGTTACTACGGTTGCAACCGCTGCAATCTCTGCTGCTGAGGCTGTAATGGTGAGTCCTGAGGCAATGCCTGACACAATTGGAGCTAAAACTGGTAACAAAAAAATCATAATGTCCCCCTATTTGCACAAAACTATGCGGCTGTATCACCGCTTTATATTAATACACTACACACGGATCTTTTATTGCGATGTGCTTGCATTTTGGGCAGTACACAGGAATAAGAAAAAAGCTCTTTTTCACACAAAAACGATATTGGCATCTTGTGCATACATAGCGAATATTCTCACCAAAATGAGGTGCAACAAAATTAGTCTTAACGCTTCTCATCGGAATCCTCCGTCTGTTTTTAATCAATAGATAACCCAAAAAGCTTCTTGTTACTCATTAAGAATATCAATAAGCTCTCCGATTTCATCAATCAATTCCCCAGCAGTATCAAAAATCTCTCCAAGAATTTCAAAAAAATCTTCCATAGCAAGAACTCCTTGTTTCCTTTAATATGAGTTTTTATCACCCTACAATTTAATAGAGATTGTTAATTAACAAAAATTGACAAATGAAAATAAAATCACGCAGGCAATTTCTGCATGATTTAAGTAAATCGCAGCAATTAACGTCTACTACCAGTCATCTTGTTGCCCACCATAGTAATCTGCATATTCCTGCTACGTCCAATTAGTCTATGAAAGAGCATCAATCTGCTCTTCGATTTCATTTTCTGACAAGCCTTCTGCTTCCATTTCTTGTCTTTTTCTGTTTAACCAACACTGTTTCTCTGCCTGATTACAAAATATCATGTCTATACCTCCTAAAAAGTTTAATAGATTGAATTTCACAGAGATTTACTCTGTTCCGATGTAAATCCAATCACAGCCATAATCTGTAGCAAAACAACCGCAAGAATTTCCATTCGGATACCATGGACTAGGTTCTAATGGTTTTACAACTATGTGACAACAGTTCTTACATTTCCATATTCTTCTGATTTGAGCCATAATAGACCTCCTTTGTCGTATATAATCTCAAGAAATCAAAAATCTAACATCAGCCAATTAATAAACTACAAAATTTTCCGTATACTACAGAGCCAAATCTAGTTCATCAAAATCTGCAATTTCTGCTTCCCCACTATTATTTATATAGACGCCAATCTTTTTACCACAATTAGAATCCCGAACTGATTGAACATAATTCTCTGTAATTCTAGACCGCCCGCTTGCTTCTAAAGCATCATTCCGAATATCAACCATTTCGACATGTGGATATGGCTTATAAACGTATAGCTTTACACAGAAATATGCTTCTGGGTAAGAACACCACATACCATTGCCGTTGTAGTATCCGCCCCTGGCAGAATCTCGGCGATACTGACGACCTTCGCGACCACTAACGGCATATCCATACTGAGTAGTTCCCTTTTCAAAATCCATAACTCTTGCCTTGCTGTACATAATTTCCACTCCTCTAAGATTTAATTTACCAGATGTATTCTGTTGATATACTCAAAATACAACATTTGAAAAAATCTAATAATGGAAAATTTCATGCAAAAACGTGATATAATATAAACATGGGTAATGCTATTTCAGAAGTTAATATGCTGCGTGATTTTGTTCGCGAAATATATCTCGAATCCTTTCAATCTCCAGATGCTCATATCTCTATCCATTCAAAAAGTGGTCGTTCAGAAGGAGAGGCAAAATCTAGGCTCCACGCATTTTTTGAAGAAAATTTCATTACAAAAAATTCGAAGAATGAAGACGTATTAAAATTCGATTCAAGAATCGTAACTCCGAACCCTTTATTTGCAATTTGGAAAATGTGCCATTTCAAGCCTGAATATCTAACAAGGGATTTCGCTTTATTTGATTTATTGTCAACTGAAGAATATAAAGAAGGACTGTCAGATTATGATTTAAAGGATGATAATTCAGGAAAGAATAAACTAGAGTTTTACACAGGAAAAACAATTTCTCATAAGCAACTAAGACCTTATATCGAAAATCTCAGAACTAATGGTATTCTTGATGTACAAGAATCTTACAACAAGGAAGGAACGCTTTTAAAAAGAAGGTATAAGTTAGCTGATACAAAAAAAATTCAAAAATTGATTAAAGGAAATCCTGAAATTCTTGCAGCAATTCAATTCGCTAGTGAAATATTCCCTTGCGGAGTAATAGGTTCATATATACTTGATTCTATTGATGAGCAGGATTTTCCTCCAATTTTTAATTTCAAACATCACTTTATTTATAACACTCTTGATTCAGAAGTAATGTACACGATTTTCTCAGCAATAAACGAAAAACGTTTTGTTACAATAAGGCGGAAGAAAAATACCATTCGCGTAACTCCGATTCAAATAAGATTCAGTGCAAGGGATGGGAGATCTTATCTTGTATATTATACAAATTATCCAAAATACAAAGGCTTTAATGTAGAAAACTTTGAAAACATTGTTTCGGTGAAGAAAACGGAAAAATGTACATATTTTGATTCTCTGATTAAGAAATACGATTCCATAAAGAACAACTTATGGGGTAAATCAATCCAAATTGACAAAAATAAAACAGAACACGTTGATTTTTCTATTCAATATACGGAAGATGAATTTTATATATTAAAAAGACTGAAGAGAGAAGCTTTTTCAGGACGTATTGAAAGCGATACAAATGCTAACAAAGCAACATTTTCATTTGAGATTTTTGACTTAAAAGAACTAATTCCGTGGATTCGCTCATATTTCGGACGAATCACTCAGTTTAACTTTGAAAACGAAGAACTACAGCAACAGCTTACAGACGAAATAAAGAAAATGTATGCGATGTATAATAATTTACCTTATTCACAAAATGAATCTTTTGCACTCCCTGAAAACCCTATTTCACAGGCTCAATCGACAAATAACAATGAGCAAATAAAAGACGATGAAACTGATTTTTTTAACCGAATATACAGTGCCTATTATAAAATCGCACTAAAAACAGTGAAAGCTATAAATAAAAAAGAAATTTCTACTCAAGAAGATCTTGTATCGTATATATCATTATTTAGTATTTTAAATGGAAAAACACCGACAAAAAGCAAAAAATACCAATCCGATTTCCTTGATTCTACTGCTGATTTATTTAAGATAAAGAATGGGAATCTTTACACACCATTTATGAATATACCTAACGATTTCATGTTTTCATTGACTACTATCGAAATCAGTTTCCTAAAAGCCCTCATCAACGATGATAGATGCAAAATAATTATGGGCGACTCTTATAATCTGTTAAAATCGGAATTAGACAAACCTGAGTATTATGAAATCTATCCTTATTTTGATAACAAAAACTATGCCGTTTTTGATCAATATCTAAATGGCGACCAATATTTATTTGAAGACCAAAAATACAAAGATAATCTAAAATTTCTTATTGATGCTGTGAAAAAACAGAAATCTGTTTATTTTGAATATATAGAGGATAACGAAGCGAAAACAAAAGTTTCTGTTCCAGAAAAAATCGAATATTCTCAAAAAGAAAACAGATTCAAAGTCGTACTGAACAGCAAAAACAGACCTTTGGATATACAAAATATCCAAAGGTGCAAATATAATGATGAAAAACTTTCTCCACCAAAGAAAAAAGAGATTCTCACATGTGTTGTTGCCATAGACATTCCAGAAAGCAAAAAATATATTCGCGATCGTTTGTTCCGAGAATTCTCTACATTTGAGCGAGATTGTGAAAAAATTGACGAATCAGGGCACATTCTAAAATTCAAATTTGAAGCAGGCGATTACAAAGAGATTGCGTATCGCCTACTTCAGTTCGGACCTTATGTTTATTGTTCAGAACCAAAAATTGTTTTTGAACGAATTAAAGAGAAAGTTGACCAGCAGTATGAATTGACATTCCCAAGTAATAATAATTTAGCTAGGGTATAATCACTTTTGAAATTATTGCAGATTTTCCCTTTGGAGCATTAGAATCGCTTACTACATAATATTCCAAGATAGCTTTAGATGACCACTGCTGATTTTTATACTGCCTGTTTTTCATGTACATATCATCATTTGAAAAATAGGCAGGAATATAGCCATACGCATTTGGAATTCCTTTCGGTTTAGTTACATCTATTTTTATACAATGGTACTTAGAATCTACTCTCAAAATATATCCTTGATACATTTTTACAGATGTAGTTTCTGCTGAATCGGTTATTCTCCAATTTACAGCAAACATTTTTTTCGGGCTATTTGGTGCTGAAAATTCTTTCAAATCAAATTCAATTTTACAACCAGATTTCAAATTTTCAGAATTTCCTTGATAAATATAGTATTCATCTTCCAAATATCTTACAAAATAATTTGCTCCTTTTTGTATAACTTCTCCAGTTTTTTTATTTGATAATTGAGATAATGACGAAGCCATTTTATTGCAGTTTATGGAATCTTTGTTACTGTTTTGTCTATAATTATTAGGTGTTGAACCATTTTTAGCAATCAAAAACTGAATATCTGAACAATAGTTGTCGACATCTCTTTTTATGGTATCTGTCAGTAATTCCTCATGTGCATGAGCAACAGGATTTCTTGCGGAGCCAATCAACTTGAATTTTGATTCCCAATTGCTTACCATGTCATCTCCGAAATACTTACTAAATATCATCCAATTCTGAACAATAATTTTGAAGGAATCCGACAGTGATAAAACATCAAAATAAGTTGTAACAGCATTCCAATCCCTTTTGTTAGAACGGATAAAACTGTTATATCGTTGCATATCAGTTTCTTCTATTTCGTTAGTATGACGAAGAATTTCTTCTTCAATTGTCATTCTGTCGTTGGAAAAAATTTTATAAACTGATTTCAAATTTGATTTTTCGCTATCTAAGAGAATCTTTATTTTCTTTTCGGTAGTAGTAATTCTTTCCCAAATAGATTCATCGAATTTATTTATTCTAAGATAATCTTGAAAAGCCTCTGAAATAGCAATTTTTTTATTCTCTTGATTTCGTAAATATCCTAAGTTTATTAACTCATCAATATCTACTCGTGTTAATCCAATATTTGGACCTAAAACATAAGATACAAGTTTGTTCTTTGTGTTATCCCGTTCCAAATGTTTTAAAATATCCAAGTAATAATCATTTATCTGGCGGCAATCATTCTTAAAAATCTCAGATATGCTTATAGTTTTTGAGTTTCGTTTATTATCTATAATTCTATTTCCAATTATAGACAGCAAATAAGGCGAATTTCCTGCATAATATTGAATTTCTTGCTTTTCTGTATCGGATAAACTTATTTTTCTGTTCTCGAATACTTTGAAATACTCCTGCAAATCGGTTTCATCAAAGCCTTTGAAATACCTAGTATCAAATACACCCCTAAAAGTTGAACTCTGAAATGTTTGCCCTTCTATATCATGCAGATTCCTTCTGGAAATTAATATTGCTGAAAGATTATTATCAGCGCTTGATATAACAGATCGGAATAATTCATATTTTTGTGTTTCAGAATTGAATAATTCTGCAGCATAATCAAATTCATCAAGAATCATTATTGTTTTTAATTGTTTCTCACTCAAATAAAGAAAAATTCTTTTAACAACACTTCTTAATTTTATCCATTGAAGATTATCCTGTTCAAGCATCATAAAATCTTTAAGAATATCTTCTGTAATAAGATTGTGCTTTTCCAAATATTCTTGAATTGGCATCATTATACTCTGCCATAATTCTTGATATGTATGTGATTCTTTTAAATTAGAATAGGAATAAATGATATATTCTGGAATTCTAGAATCTTCAAAAACCTTTCTTATGAATGATGTTTTTCCAATTCTTGTAAGCCCAATGAGAGAGACAGATGAACTTCTTGACTTAACTAAAAACTGTTTTTTATACTGCTGTAACAATTCCTTTCTTCCAATGAAAGATGAACCTGTCACCACTGAACCAATTTGAAACATGTTTATCATAATTTTTCTCCATACTTTGCAAGGATCCATTCTTTGTACAATGCAACTTTTATTTTACAACGTTGACCTTCTTCAATAAGAATAACATCTCTTTCTTCCAAATTATCCAAAAGTTTTCTATCACTCTCATCTAAAATGACTTTATCTATAGGACTCCACTCTTTTCTCGGAGCTAACTGGGCAATTCGTTTAAGCAAAAGCTTGTTTTTCTCTATTATCTCTTCAGAATTCAGACTGCTTTTATCCGAATATTGAGGTTCAAAATACTTTGACTCTTCAAATGAGGACAAATTATTTTTTAAATATTCATCAATATAAGCAATTGTTATGTAGGGATTTTTTATAACCTCATTTATATAATCTACAAGCCCCGCACATAACTTCATAATGAGAAATGCGCTTCCAGAACTAAGTTCATATAACTTATCAAGCGCGCCATCTTTATATCTGCTTTCAATCCCATCAGATTTCTTTATCATAATAGGTTCTTCCATCATTTTTTTTGCATCCGTTTCAGACAAATAGGTTACTTTTTGCTGTTCTGTTGAACCGAAATCATTAGTGAAACGAGGATCATTTACGAACTGCATCATGTGATCTTGTCCTATTATTATTGCGTAAATATCATTATTTTGTATGAAACCTTTCCAGAATTTCATGAATCTGTCTGTCATTGTTCCTTGTCGAATCCAATCATAAACATACGTAAACTCGTCAATCATCAGAATAATATTGTGTCCAGTATTCTTCTCTTGAATATACCTACACAAATCCTTAAACATTTTATTAAATTGAGCCTGCACTTTATCTTCTTCTAGCAAATCAGGATCAATAACTGTACCAGACTTTTCTAATACTTTATAAAAATCCTTATGGTTATGTGAAAGTTCTGTCTTAAGTTGATCTAAAACAGCATACAAGAATTCATACATTCCACTAGATAAATCCAGTTCTCCAATACTCCCAATGTTTATAATTATATTTCTCTCAGAATCCTTTTCCCTAAGTTTTTTTTCCACATGATACAAAAGGGAAGATTTTCCCGTCCTTGTCTGACCATACAAAGCAAGACTTTTACCAGAATGTATTTTTCCTTCTGAATCACACACTTGACTAATAATTCTCTCAATATCTTTTGCCCTACCGAAGAACATGTCATCATCTTTCACAGGAGAACCATCTCTATACTTTGCAAACTTATTGTCGATAGGTTCAAATTTTTCCTTGCTTAATGGAACTGAAATTTCCGCCCTATCTTCTTTTGAAAGCTTGTCATTCATATTTTTGAAATACTCATACGAAACAGATATACTTATTGGAAGAAATTTTTCCTTTATTAAATCTTCTGTTACTTCAAATTTACAGAGTCTCTGAAGAGACTTCCCATCACCTTTTATCAAGTTCTTTCCTAATTCTTCATTTGCAAGATTCTTCGTCTTATTTGATTCCACAGAAATTTTTACATTATCAGCATTCTGAACATTCACTTTGTTGGTGAAATTAACAACAAAGGAAACTGTTTTTTGTTCAGGATCCAGAGTTACCGAATCTTTATCAATTTTTATATCTATTTCAGGAATAGAACTTTCATACAGGCTTTGAGATTCATTATATATTTTTCCCTGTAAATCTTTTATATGTGGTAAAAGCAAATCATATCCAAACCTAGTTGGATTTTTACTTATATGTTCTTCTAATAAATCCCTTTCTTCATTTGCTGCTCTAAGCATATCTGATTTGTAATCAAAATCCGTTGCTTCATTATATTTTAAAAGTTTTCCAAAAATCTCAAAAAGCATATTCAATATACCTTTATCAGTTTGATTAAGGTATTCAAGAAATTCTGAATTTTTGATTTTATCTAGATTGGAAGACAAATCGACAAAAGAGTATAAGTTGTTTATAGTACTTGTTACCACTCTTAAATAAGATGCACGAATACTGATATATTTATTAAAAGCTTCTGTTACTAATGTATAAAAATCATCCTCAATATCTTTCTTGTAAAGATTTGTCAATTCTTCTGTCAATAGCTGTTTTAAATGGCTTTTTCCAAGACATTCTATTATAAGTTTCTTATTCCTTTCATCGTATTCTATGCATTCAAAAATTCCAGAAGCAAAAATTTTTGTAGATAGTATCAAATTGTCAGCAAGAATTTTTGAAAGTTCAGTAAGAAAATCATTACTTGGATTTTGAGTATCCTTCTTTTGTGTTGGCAGTCTCTTTATTGTTGCTTCATCATCGCTAAAAAATGTTTTGAAAAAACTAAGAACTGATAAATGCCAACAAGAATGTATTTTTTCTGAATCCTTCAATATCTTTGCAGATTCAAGATATAAATATCTGGAAGAATCGATATTTTTTCTCAAATCAGAAGAAATATTGTATAGTCGTTGATTTCCTGAAAAATAAGAACCATATGCAATATTCAACAAATACTCATTTTCATTAATATGAGTATTTTCTCCTTTGTATGAATTTCTTTCCATTATTTGCTTTATTATTTTAGCTCGAGCATATCTTTGGTTTGCTTTTACACCATCGTTTCCCGTCTCTTGCTTAGTCAATGCAATCATCAACGTTTCAGCATCTTTTTCACTTCCTATGAAAACATTATCATCATTAATTTTCTTAGAACTTTTCAACTCCGTTATCAAATTCAACTGCTCTATTTTATCCAAAATAAAATGACTTATTTCAGAGCCATTGCTATAATCCAAATAAGCCTCTGCAATATCGCCTTCTGTAGAATATGTATTATTGATAACTGATAATGCAAAGGCATCTTCTGGAAATTCCATCAAAATTTTGTTTGCATATTCCTTTGCCTGATTGTCATCGGATTTTTTCAGTTTTATGTTACACAATGATGTTAAGACTGATTTTCTTTGCTGAGAATCAATATACCTATTAGTAAGAATATCTTTAAATGTTTCTTCGGCTTTATCAAAATCATCTGTTCTAAAATAAACGCTACCAATATTCATTGACAATAGCAATCTCTTTTCAGATGTGATAGCCTTTTCCTTTGCTTCATTTAAGCAGTCAATCAATTCTTTTGCATATTTTTTTTCTATGTCTTTCTGCAAAACTTGTATTTTTGTATTAAGGTATCTTGAATATTCAAGTTCCGATTTGTAATTCTCTAATAAGGTTAATGCCTCTTGTTTCATTTCAAGTCTTGAGTAGATTAAAACTAAATTTAGAACAGAGGCTGACAAATTTTGTTTCAACTCTATTGCTTTTTTATAATTTGATATTGCTCTATCCAAATTTTTGTCATACGTATCTGCTTGCCTAGCCATTTCAAAATAATAGTTGCCAACAGTAGTACTAGGAGCTTTCTGTACATCAACTTCATCTTCAAGAGGAATCAATGGAACATAATCAAATGTATAAGATGTGTCGTCATTAAAAGTTTCCTGCCGAGCATTTCTCCAGTTTTCAAAATCACTTTCAGAAATAAGATTACTCTTAATCATTTGGTTAATTTTTTCTTTAGAAGGTTCATTTGTAAGTCTAACATTTACAGCAACATTCTTTTTTATTTTATTTTTATCGACAATAGTTTCTATATCGAAAAGTATGTCGATTGGAAACTTTTCAATTCTCGAATCAAGAATTTTCGCTAGCAAAATATCTTTTACATTATCAAAATTGAATCTATAAGATTTTGTCAAATAATTTATGATCCCAAATCCGTCAAAAATTTTATATTCAGAAATTTTTCCATTCAAATTACTTTCATTGGAAACTTCACTTGCTTTTTGATCGATTAACTTAACATCATATGCGGCAATTTTCCCCTGAGCAGTTCTTCCAAGCAGATAGGACACTTGCAATTTTGAAGTTCCATTTTTCAAAAGTTTTTTCTGAAGACTTTCATCTGAGATTTGCCTTATGTGAAAAAAAACATTACCAATAAAACCAAAAAGCTTTTCGGAATTAAAATGCGTAATACACCCTTTTTTCCTATTAGCTTCTTTCTGATTCTGAATCTCAGTATTCTTTAGAGAATATTTCTGAAGTAATCCGTTTATTTCAGAAGTATCTAGAGGAGTTCGCTTCTCATACAAGTTTTTAAGATAGGAGTCATTTTTTTCGCTATCTATGTTCTCCAAATCAGGAAGATTAACAAAACAATCATCATTTCTAAAATAAATCAAAAGTAAATCTAGTTTAAATTCTTTTACATTTTCGATCGCATATCGCAAATATTCGGTTTTATTATTTATATCAGAATATTCAGCTAAGAATGAAACAATCTCTTTATCATATTGATTATCTTTTATCGAAAGCAATGCTGCACAAATTTTTGCATCACTATCCCGGAATGATTTAGCAGAATAGAATCCATAATTATAAAGACCTGCATTTAAAAAGCACTCTGAAGATTCTGATTTTCCATATTCATAAAGAAGACTTCCTTTTAGAGCATTCGCTTCTTTACATCCTGAAACAATCAATTCATTTATTTGCTTAAAAATTTGTCTTATCTTAGAGTGCTCAAACCCATCCTCATGAATTCTTTTTGCATCAATTAATTTCGATTTTATTTTAGAAAACTCTCTCTTCTGCTCATCAGATATCTTAGAATTTACCAACTTGAAAATTGTATCAAAACTGAAATCCAATGTAGAATCGGTGGTAACAGATTGGAAATCTTTGATTCTAGACTCTATTACTTCATTAATCTTTATTTTTTTTGGTACATTCAAATTGTTGTTATCAACTAAAGAAATATTTTGTCCAAAAGTATTAAGAATCTCTGGCTTTTTTTTTTCAGATTCATCGACATCAAAATCATATTCAAGAATATTCTCATAAACAATTCGCTTTGGCTTATTTGTATTGATATCTATTATTTTTACACCAGATGTACCAAAACTATCAATTTTGCCAACAAATTCACAATCTTGAGTTTTAAATCTTAAAATCTCACCAATCTTTGCATCTTCTTCAAATTCTTCTCTTGTCATACTATATATCCTAAATAATTATTTTATCACAATTTTGCTAAATTGACACAATAAATCTAACTGTATGAGATAAATTCTTAAATCATTTTTTATTTCAAAATTATTTTCATAAGTCATATTTTAATGATAAATACATTTAAAAGCTTATACAATGGAAAATAACTTGCAAAAAAAAAGATTTCGCCAGCAACTCTTTCAAAATTAACAGAAGCACTCGAAATACACCCATACAAGTTATTTGCAGAAATACAAGAAATATTGCACTTCATTAAACTAATTTACCCAAGTTTTATATTGCTCTATTTCTATTAGCATCCGTAATATAATCTTTGCTAACGAATTATCAAGCAAATCGGCTTTCACTCAATCACCATTTTCAAAAGTGGCAAATAACGTTTTGAAAATGTAAATATGACAATAATCTGTTTCTGTAATCACCTTTTATATTAACATTACAATCTGTTAAAAATCTGTTGTGCGTCGGTTGAAAGAATGTTGTACGACAGTTGATAAAATATTCTGCGTCGGTTGAGAAGATTTTGAGCGACGATTGAGAAGATTTTATACGTAAAAAATTAGTTTTTGTACTGTTGATTTTTGGAAAACAGCAAATAAAACAAAAATTCCCCGCACACTTTTGTACTACTTCTACTACTTTTGCGGTATTGTCCGTATATTGCTTTTCTTCTATTTTTTGGAGTAATCACTATGTGATATTTACACATCCATTTTGGATGACTCAACGAGTTTCTTATATTTGTCATTCAGCTTTTTTCCTTGCAGCATTTTTTACTGCCCTATATGTTTAATCTAGAACTGTCTTTATAAAAATTGATAGCAAATAAATATTTTTTCACAAAAAAATACACCTCTTTTTCAAGAAGTGTATTTTCTCTTTGTGTAAACATATTTATGCTTGTATTTCTTCTATCTCCGCTATCGATAGCCCCGAAATCTTTGCAGCCTGCTCTTTTGTCAGCCCCATAGAAATCGCGATTCGTGCCGATTTTCTCGCCTGCAGAGAAATACCTTGTGAAATACCTTGTGAAATACCTTGTGAAATGCCTTGTGAAATACCTTTCTCATATCCCCTTTCTAAGACTCCTGCACTCAAATTACACATATCTCTCACCTCCTCATCTATCTTTTCATACATTGCTATTCCAAAATCTTTTTCAAGCGTCTTACACTTATCAAAGGCTTTCATATCATTATGAAAGATAAGATTCAACAATTCCAGCAGATTATTAAATCCACCACCATTTTTATCGAGATTTACAAAAACCACAGAAAGCAAATCGTAATCCTGCTTCTTATATGCCGTATCACTTACATTTCCAGCAATTACGTTCATTCCCAAACTAAAGCCAACTATTGTATTCCGCAAATCTTTTGGCGGTGTCATACAAATCCATATCGAATAGACTTTCTTTATCTTTTTGTAATCCTCATTTGTGAACTCTGTGCCAAACTGCGACGAAATCAGCCTTGATGCATAATACACACCTCGTTTTACCAAAGGATAGCCTGGATTATAGCGGTTCTGTGCTTCCACATTTATTATAAGCTCAATCGGCTCATTCGTCGAGGGTGCAAGGGCTGTAAATCGAATATCATAGTAAATTGTGCCTTCTGACAGAGAACAATCTTCGGTATTCATTCCATGTATTGATTTGCCACTTGAATGAACTTCTATATTATTAACCGACGGAGTGCCTTCGATATAGTTTTCGATTTCTTTTATAGAACAATCTTTGTATTCTTCAATACAGCCTTTCATTATTCGTGCCAGAATAACTTTTTCTGACAACAACGCTTTGCATGCTGCGTCATATTTTTCTTCCAGCTCTGTCTTTTCCAAATTCATAGTCAATTTTGTGTTAACTCTGTCCATTGCAACATTATATCACTTTTGCACAAAAAAAATACACCTCTTTTTCAAGAAGTGTATTTTTCTCTAGTCGTAATTCCTTAAAGCAGGTCTAGTTTTTATATCAAATAATACAAGAGATTTTTTTCGCGGTTTTTGACAGGCTGACCACAAACCAGCCTCTTGTTACCAGTTCATTAATTTCAATTGATAGCTGAGGTTGTATTAATTTTTAGTGACATTTTCAAGGAGAGATACATCAAAACGAGGAGTATCAGAGAAATATTGCACTTCATTAAACTAATTTATCCAAGTTTTATATTGCACAAATTTAATTTAGCATCCGTAATATGAACTTTTGTAACAACTTATCAAGCAAATCGGCTTTCACTCAATCACCATTTTCAAAAGTGGCAAATAACGTTTTGAAAAAGTAAATATGTCAATAATCTGTTTCTGTAATCACCTTTTATATTAACATTACAGTCTGTTAAAAATCTGTTGTGTGCCGGTTGAAAGAATGTTGTACGACAGTCGATAAAATATTCTGCGTCGATTGAGAAGATTTTGTACGTAAAAAATTAGTTTTTGGACTGTCGATTTTTGGAAAACGGCAAATAAAACAAAAATCCCCCGCACACTTTTGTACGAGGGCTTATTCGTTACTGCAAAATTATTTTATCAAGCCGCTATAAAATAAGCGTCAGAACTTATTTTGAAGCCTTGATAACTGCCTGTGCGCCTGCAAGACGAGCTGCTGGAACACGGAACGGTGAACAAGAAACATAGTTCAAACCGAGCTTGTAGCAAAGTGCAATAGAAGCTGGATCTCCACCGTGCTCACCACAGATTCCGAGATGAAGGTCACTCTTAACCTTGCGTCCCTTCTCTTCTGCCAAGCCAATCATTACACCTACGCCGTCCTCATCAAGAGTCTTGAATGGATCTGTGAGAAGAACTTTCTGGTCAAGGTAAGAATCGATGAACTTAGAGTAGTCATCGCGGCTGAAGCCGAATGTTGTCTGAGTAAGGTCGTTTGTTCCGAATGAGAAGAAGTCTGCGTACTCAGCAATCTTGTCAGCTGTAGCTGCTGCACGTGGGAACTCAATCATAGAACCAATCTGGAACTTGAGTGATGTTCCGAGCTCTTTGTTAACGTTAGCAATAACAGCCTCTGCTTGTGCGCGAATCTGCTTCAATTCTGCGAATGTTGTTACATTCGGAATCATAATGCGAACATCGTGCTTGAGTCCTTCTTTCTCTGCCTGTGCTGTAGCGCGAGCGATAGCCTCAACCTGTGTCTCGTAAATCTCAGGATATGTGATAGCCAAGCGGCAACCACGGTGTCCGAGCATTGGGTTGTGCTCATTGAGCTCAGCATACTTCTTGTTGATTACCTCAACAGCAACGCCGAGTTTCTTTGCAAGAGCAGAAGCAAGCTCTGGAGTCTCAGCCTGTACGAACTCGTTAAGCGGCGGGTCGAGCAAGCGGATTGTAACAGCGCGACCTTCCATAGTCTTGATGATGCCATAGAAGTCTTTCTGCTGCAATGGGAGAATTTCCTTGAGATTTGCCTTTCTCTCTTCTGTTGTGTCAGAAATAATCATCTTCTGGAATGAAGTGAGTTTTGGCTCTTCAAAGAACATGTGCTCTGTGCGGCAAAGACCGATACCAGCTGCACCGAAGCGGAATGCCTGTGGAGCTTCGTTCTGCTCTGCGTTTGCAAGAACATCGAATCCCTTAACAGTCTTTCCAGACGGAGTTGTGCGAACGCTCTTAGCGCGAACTTCATCAGCCCAGCTCAAGAATGTCTCGAGGTCGCCAGAAACAGCAGCAGGAGTTACAGGGATTTCAGAACCGTAAACGTTACCTGTTGAACCATCGATAGAAATTACATCGCCCTTCTTGAACTCTTTTCCGCCGATTGTAACAGTGTCTTTTCCTGTGAATACAACATCTGAACAACCACAAACACAAGGTGTTCCCATACCACGAGCAACAACAGCAGCGTGTGATGTGCGTCCACCAGTTGAAGTCAAGATACCCTGTGCAACATACATACCCGCGATGTCGTCTGGAGATGTCTCTTTGCGAACGAGGATAACTTTCTTTCCAGCCTTGTCCCATTCAACAGCTTCTTCTGCTGTAAAGACAATCTGACCACAACCTGCTCCAGGAGATGCATTGAGAGCTGATGCCAAAGGCTTTGCGCTCTTCAATGCCTTTGACTCAAACTGTGGGTGGAGGAGCTGGTCAAGCTGATCTGGCTTTACGCGAAGAAGAGCCTGCTCTTTTGTAATCATTCCCTCTGCAACCATGTCTACAGCCATCTTTACAGCTGCAGGACCTGTTCTCTTTCCGTTGCGGCACTGAAGCATGAAGAGTTTTCCTTCCTGAACAGTGAACTCCATATCCTGCATATCGTGATAGTGAGCTTCGAGGCGGTCGCGGATTGTAGAGATTTCCTTGAAAATCTCTGGCTGCTGCTTCTCAAGAGCAGAGATGTCCATTGGAGTGCGGATACCAGCAACAACGTCTTCACCCTGAGCGTTGATGAGGTACTCTGCCATAAAGTGGTTCTCACCTGTTGATGGGTCGCGAGAGAATGCAACACCAGTTCCAGATGTATCGCCCATGTTACCGAAGACCATAGCCATAACAGTAACAGCAGTTCCCTTGATAACGTTCTCGTCAATGTTGTTGAGCTTGCGGTAGATGATAGCGCGCTCGTTCATCCAAGAACCGAAAACTGCGCCAATAGCTCCCCACATCTGAACCTGTGGATCCTGTGGGAAATCCTCGCCCTTCTCTTTCTTGTACATTGCCTTGTACTTTGTAACGATTTCCTGAAGCTCTTCTGTTGTAAGCTCAACGTCTTCTTTGATACCGCGGTGTGATTTTACCTCTGCGATAATCTCTTCGAACTTGTCGTGCTCAACGCCCATTGCAACGTTACCATACATCTGGATAAAGCGGCGGTAAGCGTCCCAAGCAAAGCGAGGATTGTTTGTCTTGTTTGCAAGACCGATAACAGATTTATCGTTAAGACCGAGGTTGAGGATTGTATCCATCATACCTGGCATAGATTCAGCAGCACCAGAGCGAACAGAAACGAGCAATGGGTCGTTCTCATCTCCGAGCTTCTTGCCGAATGTTGTTTCGAGCTTGTTCAAATACTCTGCAACTTCCTTATCAAGACCAGCAGGGTATTTCTTTCCCAATTTATAATATTCCTGACATACGTCAATAGAAATTGTGAATCCCGGTGGAACTGGCAAACTCAAAGGAGCTTTTGCCATCTGAGCAAGGTTTGCACCCTTACCACCAAGAATAGGACGCATTGACTCATCGCCCTCTGCGTCTCCGTTGCCAAAAAAGTACACATACTTTGTAGCCATGAAAATTTTTCTCCAAAAAAGATTGATATTGTTTAAAAATAATGCCATTTCTTATTGCTGTCAACATAAAAACATTGTTATTTTTGAAAAAAGCGTTATTTTGTGCATTCTTTTTACCGATTTTTATCAGTTTTTCGTTTGTACAAAATCTATGCATAGAAAAAGCAAGCATACATTTTGCACGGTACATAGTATTTTTCCAATGCAAAAAGTCTGTGTATTAAAATTCTTTGATAAAAAACAATAAATTGACTTATCGTCTGATTGCCTTTATTCTGAAAAAATATGCGTAATCTTTTTAAGGAATATGGATATTCTCAATTTGATATTGAGAACAAAGTAATTGGGTGTTGGAACACTATTTTTGACCAACGAAGCCATAATCGCTTGTACTTTGAGACTACGGACTCTATGGGCTACATGGAAGACACAGGAAACGATGACGCCCGCACAGAAGGTATGTCTTACGGTATGATGATGGCTGTCGAGATGAACAGAAAAGATGTGTTCGACAGGATTTGGAAGTGGGCTAAAAAGTATATGTACCTCGAAAGCGGTGCAAATGCAGGGTATTTCTGTTGGTCAAATCAGCTTGACGGCACAAAGAACTCGGAAGGTCCTGCCCCAGACGGAGAGGAATTTTTTGCTGCGGCTTTGTTCTTGGCAGCACTGAAATGGGGAGACGGAGATGGCATTTTCAACTACACGGAAGAAGCGCGCGCTATTCTTCGGGTGGCTATTCACGGAGAGCAGAAAATGTGGTTTGATAATCATCACGTTCGCTTTATCCCGAATTGTCCGTTCACAGACCCTTCTTATCATCTGCCGCATTTCTACGAGCTTTTCGCAAAGTGCGCCGATGAAGCTGACCGTGCTTTTTGGGCTGAGTGCGCAAAAGAAAGCCGCCGCTATCTTGTCAAGGCTTGCCACGAAAAAACAGGACTTGCCGCAGAATACGCCACAGACGAGGGAGAGCCTCTTCCAGCGGACAAGCACGGCACATTCTTCAGCGATTCTTACAGAGTTGCGGCGAATATCGGGCTAGACGCTTCTTGGTGCGGCTTCACTCCAGAGCTTTCCAAAATCGCATCGAACATCATCAAGTTTTTCGACGGCAAAAAGGCGGAAGACTTGCACGATTATCTTGTGGACGGCACACCGAGAAAAAAGCTCGCACGACACCCTATCGGCTTAATCGCAACAGTGGCGCAAGCAGCTTTAGCGATTCCAGAAGACGCAGATGAGGAGACAAAAGCGGCGGCAAAACGAGCCGTAGAGCGTCTTTGGAACACGCCTATGAGAGTGGGCAGAAGAAGGTATTATGACAACTGTCTTTATTTTTTTGCAATTTTAGCATTGAGTGGTAAATATGAAAAAGCAAGCATTTAACCCCTATCTTCCTTCTTGGGAGTACATTCCAGACGGTGAGCCGCACGTTTTCGGCGACCGCGTTTATGTTTATGGCTCACACGACAGAGCAAACGGAGCAGTTTTCTGCCTTGGCGATTATGTGTGCTACTCCGCGAGTATCGATGATTTGTCTGATTGGCGATATGAGGGCGTAATCTACTGCAAAGAGCAGGACAAAGCGAACGACGGCAGAATGGTTCTTTACGCGCCAGACGTAACGCAAGGCTCTGACGGCAGATATTATCTGTATTACGTTTATGACAAGATTTCTATCGTGTCGGTTGCCGTGTGCGACACGCCTGCGGGAAAGTACGAGTTCTACGGCTATGTGCATTACAAAGACGGCACGCGATTGGGCGAGCGAAAGGGCGATATGGCGCAATTCGACCCGGCGGTTTTGACCGAGGGAAAGAACACGTATCTTTACACGGCTTTTTGCGGTCAGAATATGACGGACAGAATCGGCGCAATGGCGACTGTGCTTGATGAGGATATGCTCACGATAAAAGAAGAGCCTGTCGTCATCGTTCCTAGCTGTTTGTATTCGCTTCCAGAGTCAGAAGCCAAAGAAAAAGCGCAAAGCAAAGCCAAAGAGATTGCATGCCCTTACAAATTGGACTCCGTGCAAAATTGGGCAGGCTACAAAAATCACGCTTTCTTTGAAGCCTCTTCAATCCGCAAAATCAACGACAAATACTATTTTGTCTATTCTTCCGAAGTCTGTCACGAGCTTTGCTATGCCACAAGCGACAAGCCGACGGGCGATTTTGTTTATGGCGGCGTAATCGTGAGTAACTGCGACCTTGGAATCGACAGCTACAAAAAAGCCGATGTGCCAGTAGTTCCTGCTGCAAACAATCACGGCGGCATTGTGAAAATCAAAGATGATTACTACATTTTCTATCATCGCCACACGAACAACACTTGGTTTTCTAGACAGGGCTGCGCAGAAAAAATCCACATCGATTCTGACGGCAAGATAAAGCAAGCGGAAATCACATCTTGCGGACTCAACGGCGGCGCGCTCAAGGCAGAAGGCGAATACGGCGCATATCTTGCCTGCCACATCTTCACCGATGAGCCGACAGCATACGTTACGGACTTGTATCCGCACATCACGCAAGACGGAAGCGACAACGACGACGGCTCTCCTTTCGGCGTTGAGCATTACGACGGCACGAACGGCGTTGACACATCTTACATCGCCTACATCAAAGACAAAACGACAATCGGTTGGAAGTATTTTGACTTTAAGGGCGTGAAAAAAGTCTGCGTAAAAGCCCGCGGATATTTCCACGGTTATTTTGAAGTGAAAAACAGCTTTAACGGCGAAGTCTTGGGCAAGATAGAACTCGGCGACACGTCGGATTTCTGGGAAGAGCGATGCGCAGATATTGCCATCCCCGACGGAGTGAGCGCGTTCTATCTCACGTTCTCAGGAAGCGGCACAGGACAGCTCAAATCAATCCGATTTGAATGTTAGGCGCATAAATAGAAAAGCACGGCAAGGATTTTCCATGTCGTGCTTTTGTTTTTGATAATTTGTCATTGGCGAACTTGTTTTCAGAATATGCGTTAAGTTGTAAAGAGTAGACCCTGAATCAAGTTCAGGGTGACACACTGAAAATAATAGACACTTTTAGCACAGACAACATATTTTTCAATGTCGTTTCATCGCTGTGACAATTGCGTTGAAAATAACAAATGTTCGTTTTAAGACTGCGTGCCAGCGGACGCTCGAACAAATGTTTAAAGGGCAAAATTCACTCAGGTGAGGCTTTAAACAAATGTTTTTTCCTTTGCTGAGTGACAGCGAGTCTTTTAACAAATGTTTGAAAGACAAAAATACTGTTCACAGAATTATTTTTCTTTGTCTGAAACCCTCTTTTCTCCTCTCTCACAAAATTCCGTCCGGAATTGATGAGGGAACGACAACATCTTGAGCGTTTCTTTGGTATTGCTTTGGCGTGCAGTTCATGAACTGCAAAAAAACGCGGGAAAAATACTGAATGTTGTTAAAGCCGTTCTCTAGCGCAATCTGCGTTATATTCTTGTCGGTGTAGATGAGGTCGACGCAGGATTTTTCAATTCTGTATTTGTTTATGTACTCTACGATGCTCAAGCCGACTGTCTTTCTGAAAAGGCGCGAGAAATGGCTTCTGGAGTAATCCGTGTTGCCCATGACATCGAGCGCCGTGATATTTTCGCGATAATGCTCCCTTATGTACAAGATTGCCGAGTCGACTGCCGCCACATTGTATTTTGAGAGGGTATGCACTTGGCAAACCGCCTTGTATTGCCCTGTCTGGATTATGTACGAAATCATTTCGAGCAGAACCGCCTTTGTGAAAATCTCGTTGCCCAAAGTTTCGTTTTTGCAAAAATCAGCGCATTGCTTCATCTTCTCAAAAAATGAGCGCGGAAGTGTCAGAAAGCGATTGATTCTGATGCTTTCAAAAAAGCGGCGGCAAGGGTCTTTCTCGCCACCCAAGACACAAACATCAAAAACGAACGCCTCATAATGAAAGCCCTTGCCATCGCTTGTTTTTCGGACGCAATGCTCTGTTTCTGGCTCAAGGAAGAATGTCTCGCCAGAGAAAATCACTTTTGACTCATTATCAACGACAATTTCCGCCTTCCCCTCATCAAGGCAGAACAGCTCATACTCAATGTGATGATGCAATGTCGGCAAATAAGCCTTTTGTGAAAAGACGCCTATCGGAAAGTCCTTGTTTTCATAAACTTTGAAATTTTTTTCACTCATATTTATAACCAAATCTGACCTTTTTATTTTAGCACGAAACTGCAAAATAGCAAATTTATATAAATTTTGTGCAAAAATAGATGTTTTTTTTATCAGAAACCGCTTCTAACATTTTTAGTATTGGTAATTTAGGAGGAGATTTTTCATGAAAAAATCTATTTCACTTATTTTGACAGGGCTTCTTGTATGTTCGTCAGCGTTAACGTTAACCGCATGCAAAGAAAAATCCAAAAACAGCGCAAAAGCGATGAATGTTTCCATCTTCACGATTCAGCAGCACCAGCAGCCGCCTGCTGACAACAAGATGTACAAATGGATTAAGGAAAAGTTCGGCGTTACTTTCTCGTTCGATATTCTTGTCGGCGACAAGGACCAGAAAATCGGTGTTCTTATTGCTTCTGGCGACTTGCCGGACTTGGTCGAAGTTGACTCGCCAAAGTTTCAGGACGCAGGCTGTCTTATCGACATCAAGGATTTGGTCGAAGAATATGCTCCGAACTTGAAAAAGCACTATGCGTCAAACTGGAAGAAGATGCTCGAAATCGATGGCGGACACATCTACTCATTGCCGAACTGGGGTGTTTACGATGGCGTGGACCAGAACCCGAATTACAACCAGAGCGCATTCTTTATTCAAAAAGCAGTTTTGAAAGAATTTGATTATCCTGAAGTAAAAACAATTGACCAGTATTTTGATTTGCTTGAAAAATATGCTCAAAAATACCCGACAATCGAAGGCATGCCTACAATTCCGTTCAATATCATCACTGCTGACTGGGAAGCGTTCGACTTGTGGAATCCGCCGAACTTCCTCGCAGGATATCCTAACGACGGAAACGGTCATGTCGACAAGGTGAACGGAAAATACGTTTACACTGACAACTTCACAGATGAGAATGCGAAAAGATGGTTCAAACTTGCAAACCGCTACTACAACAGAAACCTCATCGACCCAGCTTCTTTCACAGACACAAGAGACCAGTATTATGCAAAAATCGCACAGGGTCGCGTCTTGGGAATGTTCATTCAGGGCTGGCAGTTCCAGACAGAAGCGGAGAACACGCTCAAAACAGCAGGTCTTTACGAGCGCACATACGTTCCTCTCCCAATCGTTTTTGATGAGACAATCAAGCCTCACTACCGCGACATTTCTATTGCGAACCTCCAGAGAGGCTTTGGCTTCACGACAAAGTGCGGAGAAGAAAAGGCAATCGCAATCCTCAAGATTATGAACGAAATGATGACTGAAGAAAATCAGAAAATCATGAAGTGGGGATTTGAAAACGAAGACTGGCAGAAAGACGGAAACGGTCGTCCGTTCAGAACACCAGAGCAGAGAAAGCAGCAGGAAGATGTGAACTGGGTTCTTCACAACAGAGCGCAGCTTTGGGCAGACACCGCTCCAAAGATGGAAGGCTCATTCTCTGACGGTTACGCTTGCGATATGAACCAGATGCCTTGGGAATTCCAGGCAAACGCAAAGCCTGAGGACATTGAGATTTGGAAAGCATACGATGTTCCTTCATATGCGGCTTTGATGGACAAAAACCCGCCACAGAACGCAGGCTGGTATCCATTGTGGCAGATTGCTCCGCTCGACGGCTCTGACGCAGCTCTTGCTTTGAGCAAAGTCGAAAGCATCCAGAGAAAGCTCCTTCCTGCGATGATTATGGCAAAGCCAGAAGAGTTCGAAGGACTTTGGAAAGCATACGTAAACGACATGAAGGCTGCTGGAATCGGCACATATGTTTCATTCATGCAGTCGGCTCTTGACAATCGCGTCAAAAAATTCGGTGGACTTCCAGGAGATAATTAATAAATAAAAGAAGGCTGCCTAAGAGAACTTCTGGGCAGCCTGTTTTTTAAGGTGAAAACTTATGGAAAAAAAAATTAACGCTGCAACATTGCCTGTAGAAAAGCGCAAAAAAAACTTCTGGCAAACACTACTAAAACAACATCAGCTCGCACTCATGTCAGTGCCGTTTGTTTTGTACATAATCCTTTTCAAGTTCGTGCCTCTTTGGGGCTGGACGATGGCTTTCCAAGATTACAAGCCTGCAAAACCGTTCTCCGCGCAAACTTGGACGGGCTTCAAATGGTTCGCTTTCCTTTTCAACGACAAAGAATTTTTGCTTTCGCTGAGAAACACAATCTGCATGAGCCTCATAAGCACAGCGCTGGGCTTCATCACTGCCATTCTCATCGCTGTTTTCTTGAACGAACTTCGAAAAATCGGTCTCAAGCGCTTCGTGCAGACCGTATCTTATCTTCCGCACTTTCTTTCGTGGGTTATCGTAACGGGACTTGTCGCAAACGTGCTGTCTGTTGAGGACGGCATCTTGAACAATGTCCTAATGCGAATCGGAATTATAAATCAGCCGATTTCATGGCTTTCAGCCCCAAAATATTTCTGGCATATCGTCGGCTGGACTTATGTCTGGAAGGAAGTCGGCTGGAACACAATCGTATACCTTGGCGCAATGACATCAATTGACCCGAGCATTTACGAAGCCGCAGAAATCGACGGCTGCGGAAGAATCAGAAAGATTTTGCACATCACCCTTCCGGGAATCAAGCCAACAATCATAATTATGATGATTATGAGCGCAGGAAACATCTTGAACGCAAACTTTGAAATGCCGTTCTTCCTCAAAAACGGAATGATTGAAGATGTTGCCTCAACAATCGACATCTATGTTTTGAAATACGGTTTCAAGTTGTTCAACTTCTCGCTTGCGACAGCGGCAGGTATTTTCAAAAACGTTGTAAATATTGGATTGCTCCTCTTGGCGAACTATTTTGCAAAAAGAGCGGGTGAAGAGAGGTTAGTATAATGATAAAAAAAAGCCATGTTGAAGATAAAATATTCGATTTAGTGATTTTCACAGTCCTTGCGCTCTTGGTTGTCGTAACGGTCTATCCGTTCTGGAACACAATCGCAATCTCGCTCAACGACGGTCTGGACTCAATCCGCGGAGGCGTAAAACTCTTCCCGAGAAAGTTCACGATGCAAAACTACAAAGTACTTTTCATCGATGACCGCCTCCTAAAAGCGTTCGGCATCTCAGTTTCAAGAACGATTTTGCAAACAGCGCTCAGCGTGTTCTGCACCAGCATGCTCGCCTACGCATTGAGCCGCCACGAGTTCGTCTTGCGAAAGCCGCTTACGATAATCCTCGTCATCTCAATGTACGTCAGCGCAGGTCTTATCCCGAGCTACATGCTCATAAAGCACCTCGGAATGCTCAACAGCTATGCGGTCTACATAATCCCGAACATCATCAACGTTTTCAACTTCATTCTGGTAAGAACATACATCCACGGACTTCCAGACAGCTTTATCGAGTCCGCCAGAATCGATGGCGCAAACGAGTTCACGATTTTCTTGCATATCATAATGCCGCTCATCGTTCCCGCAATCGCGATGATTTGCCTTTTCGTCGCAGTTGACGCTTGGAACAGCTGGTTTGACACATATCTTTATTGCTCAGGAAAAGTGAACCTCCATTCCTTGCAGTACAAACTCATGGAGTTCTTGCAGTCAAGCCAGAACCAGAGCGCTTCCGCCTCAGACGCAAACTCAATGTCAGTTGCCGCAGCCTCAGGAGCTGCGAGCGGAATGGTAACCCCGATCAGTATCCGCGCCTCAATCACAATCGTCGCAACATTGCCGATTTTGGTGGTTTACCCATTCTTGCAAAAGTACTTCGTTGTCGGAATGACAATCGGAGGCGTAAAAGAGTAAAAGCCAAAAACACAACAAAAAACCGCCTGAAAAGCAAACTTGAACAAAAATGTCAAAAATGCTTTTCGGACGGTTATTTTTTTCTATTTACTTCGACTTCGCTCAGCAACCAAATGCCGCAATGTCATTGGCGTGCTTGTCTCGGCAGCCTTTTTCACAATGACACGGAACAAATCAGTCATTTTGCGACTTTCGCTTTTTTCGTCTGAGCAGTCGCGTTCACCTTTTCGATTTCCCCGTTCACAACATTGATAAACGAAGAGTAAATCTCGGATTTTCGGACCGCCTTCAAAAACGGCAAAAGCTCGCTGTTGATTTCGCTCAAAACACGCTTCTTTATCGCCGTCGCGCTCTCCCCTTTCGACTTTGTTGCTCTCGTAAACTCATCGCTTGCCTTGTCAAACGCCCCTTGCGCATCGCAGAGCATCTTCAAAATCTCAGAAACACCAGGAAGAGCCTTTATCGCCGCCTTTGACTCCTCCAAAGAAAAATCCCCGATAAGACTCTTGATGTTAGTCGACTCAGCACTATAATTTTCGTCGATGATAGCTCTTCCGTACTTGTCAAAAACAGCTTTCAGAGCCTTTGCGCTCGTGCTGTACTCCTCAAGCGGCAAAACAGAATAGCCCTCGATAGCCGTTCCAAGATTTCTTACAAGATTGTCCCTCTTTCTGTCCAAATCGTCGAGCTCACTTGAAAAACGGTCTTTCTTGTACGCCGTCGTCAAATCCTCGCCGTCCTTTTTTATCCTTGCCATAAGCGGACTCAAAAAAGCGTCTTTTTCCAAAGCCGTTTCCATTTCAAACTGTCTGACGATAGCCGCAGCAACCTCGCCGACATCAGCAACTTTCACTCTGTCTGAAATTTTCATACAAAACTCCCTTGAGCGTTTAAGATAAATTTTTCCCAAAACCCCGACCGAATGTCCCCGCGACCTTTTGGGATTTCCCAATTCATCGTCCGAACGTTCCGAGAGCCTTTTGGGATTTTCGAATTCCCTGTCCGAGCGTTCCGACGACCTTTTGGGATTTGCAAATTCATTGTCCGAGCGTTCCGAGAGCATTTTGGGATTTCAAAATTCCCTGTCTGGACGTTCCGAGAGCATTTTGGGATTTGCAAATGACGAGAAAGGACGTTCAGGCGGCATTTTGGGATTTTGACGAAAGCGGATTTTAGTCTGAGAGGTGTTGATAAAAAGCACAGCAGACTGACTTCTATGGGCTTTTATCGATTGCGATTTTACTTCTTGAAGAGCGATTTTGCAAGCACTTTTTTTCTCATTTGCAACGCAAAAAGACAAAAAAAATCCGAGTCGTTGTAACTCGGATTTTTAGCGGTTCCTACGGGAGTCGAACCCGTCTCTCCGCCTTGAGAGGGCGATGAACTAAACCGATATTCGAAGGAACCAGGATTTCCCCAAGGAGGATTCGAACCCCCACAATCAGAACCAGAATCTGAGGTGCTACCATTACACAATCGGGGAATGTGTGTTGATGTTTGCTACTATATCAAAGCGCTCGATTTGTGTCAACACCTGTAACAAAAAAAATTGAAAATTTTAACTTCGTGCGTACAAATCTTCAATATGAAAGTCCTCCCCTGCAACAGTCGGCTTTTTTCGCCGAAGCACAATGACTGTCAAATCATCGTCAGGCGGTGTGCCTTCGCAAAACTCTTCCATTCCCTTGACGATTGCGTCAAGAATATCTGACGTGTTTTTTTCGTGGTTGTCGCTTATGATTTTCATAACGCGCTCTTTTCCAAAAAGCTCTCTTGTTTTGTTCATCGCTTCCGTAAGACCGTCAGTGAAGCAAACAAGAATGTCGCCCTCGCTCATCATAAAGTTTATCTGCGGGAATGAGACGTCAATGCCCTTGATTCCGATTGCCCCGTACTGAAGCTGTCCGTCTTCGTGAACAAGCTCTTTTATCTCGCCCGTCGCCTGACAATAAAGCATTGGGTTCGGGTGGCCCGCGTTCGCCATCTCAACGATACAATCTCCGCTCATCGCGAAGTTGTTGAAGTGGAAAAGCAATCCTGTAAGATAGTTTTCGATGTCGCCTTTTGCCTCGATTATTTCGCGATTTATGCGAAAGAGCGCTGTCGAGACGGAATCTGAGCTGTATGCGCTTCGGTTGAAGGCTCGGAAGATGATGTTTTTTGAAAGCATCGTGATAAGGCTTGCCGCAATGCCGTGTCCCGAAACGTCAAAAAGCGCAAGTCCGTTCAATGTGTCGCCGTATGTGTAATAATCGTAAAGGTCGCCCGAAACTTTTGCGCACGGGCGATAGCATATTGCGATGTCCCAGCCTTTGAAAGCGCCTCTTGGATACGGAAAGAACTTTTGCTGCACGATTGACGCCATTTCCAAATCAACTTTGTTTCTTGCCATTTCATGCTCAAGGCTTTGTGTTTTCGCCTCGACTTCTTTTTCAAGCTGCGCGGTCAGACGCTCGTTTTGTCTGTATATGCGGCTGTATTTTAGCGAAAGGATAAAGATGAAAAATGTCAGCGAGAAGTGAAGTCCGAAGATTGCAAAATACGGATAATCTATGTTCTGAAAGCCGTTTCTTACTATCAAGTCCAAAATGGTCGTGATGATTACAGGGGAAAAGCCTGCAAGAAGCAAAATGGCGCTCTGTCTTTTCTCGCGGTTCAAAAGCGCTTTGAAAAGCTCGTAAAGCGCAAAGCAGAGGTCGATGAACGAAAGGGCGAACATTGACGGGCAAAGCGCCATAAGAATGTTGTATGACGGCGCAAAGAGCGTAAGGAAGATTGGAATGCCAATCAAAAATGCGCGGAACATATTGCGGCGGCTTGAATGAGGTGTGTTCAAATATTTCAGGATAAACGATGTTATGAACCAAAGGACTGCATAAAACGAGCAGCACAGGGCAAGTTTGACGTAAATGATGTACGGAATGTTCAATGCGGCATAACACGGCAATTCCGTTGCGAAAAACGATGAGAGGAAAATCATCGTGAACAGGCTAATCATCGCAAACGGAAGGTACTCTTTGTCTTCGCGCCTCAAGAGGTAAAGCAGAAAATAAAGGCTGAAAGAGACCATCATCGCGCCGACAAAAAGCATATACACTTTTGAGTGGTTAAACGATATTGATTCGCTTATTTTTTTTGCTTCGTCCCATTCTGTGACAAAAACTTTGTCTGAAATCGATGATTTTCCGTGCGCCCACACTTTTATGAAAATGGTATTTTTGCCGTTTTGGTTCAATGCAGTGAGAGGCAGCGGATAAAAATGAGCGCCGAAAAGTGCGTTTCGCTCATTTGGAGGAAAAGAGCCGTAACTTCCAGCATAAGTGCCGTTAATCCACACTTTCGACGCAAAGCGAAGATAGGAAACGACGAAACCTAAATCTTTTCCTTTGAGGCTTTCAGGGATTTCAAACTCGCACATAAGCCACAAATACGAGCCTTTTGAGCCAGCGATTCGCATCAGATTGCACGGCTTCATATCGTCCAAGTGCAAGAACGCGCTTTTCAATATTTGAGCGTCCTGAATCGAACTGTTCTCATCACATTCCAAATACCAAAAACTATTTTTCAAATCAATTTTTCTGATTGCATTTTTTTTGTTTCCTTTGCAAGAAAAAAACATCAGCGAAAAAAACGCAAAAACGAGGAAAATCAGGGCTGAGGGAATACGTCGAAAGTCCATAGTTTTCATTATACAAGATTCATCTCTCAATTTCTATTTTCCTCGCTTCTTCTTTTAAAAGAGTGGCATAAGATTTTTCTTCGATGTCATTTTCAGCGCCCAATTTTTTCAAAATGGCAAAAAGCGCTTCTCTTGCCTTTTTCTCAATCTCGTCGTTTTGCTCTTCAACAAGGATTTCCAATTCAATGAAATCGCCGATTGGTTTTATCGTGCAAAGTTCTGCTGTAACAAAAAAGCCGTCTTGTGCGCACTTCCATGTTTCAACCCTCTTTTCTTTTTCGAGGTACAACTCAATTTTGCTTTCCGAAAAAAAGGACAACAAAACTTCTTTTGCTTTTTCACTGATTTCTGCTTCTTTTTCTTCGTTTTTTTCTGACACAACGCCACTTTTGTCTTTGACAAGGCTTTTATTTTTGTGCGTCAAGAAAATCTTTTGTCCGTTATCGCTTTTTTCAATTCGTATTCTGGCAGGATATGAAAAGCAATTATGATGTCGGTAATAATAATCGTGTCTGACAACAAAGCCTTCGTATTTCCCGATGGTGTTTAATGTGCTTTTTATCGCGTTTTTGTTTTTGGCATGCGCTTTTATCTCAATTTCTATCATTCTAAAAATGATACAACACAAACGCGTCGAACTCAACATTTTTTTTATTTTTAGTGGACGCATATAAAAATGCAATGTATACTATATTGGTATGGGTAGACAAGAAAACGTAGAAATTTTCGACAACACTATGGCGCTTTGCGGTACTGACGATGACTTGAAGCGCAATATTTCAAAAACAGCAGAGAAACAGCTTCTTATTCTTGAAGACAATGTAATTCCAAATTTCAAGCCCTCCTACAAAGAGAACGCAGATGTAATTGTTTCTGACAAACGAACTTTTCAAGCAGCAGAATCTTATGCTTACGCTGGAAAAAAGGTTTGCGTGCTTAACTTTGCGTCAGCTACAAATCCAGGCGGAGGTGTTTTAAACGGAGCTGGAGCGCAAGAGGAATGTCTTTGCCGATGTTCAACGCTGTATTTTGCTTTGACAAAGCGATTATTGTACACTGATTTCTACATTCCGCACAGAAATGCTCAGAACCCGCTTCACAATAACGACATTATTTATTCACCTGATGTAACAGTTTTCAAATCAGACACAGAAAAGCCAGAACTTCTTGGTAAAAAAGATTGGTTCAACGTAAATGTTATTTCATGCGCTGCGCCAAATCTTCGTTTTTTGCCAGAGGGAACTATTGGCGACGAAGAAATTTATACGCTGCAACTCGAGAGATTCAGTCGTATTTTGTCTGTTGCAGCCTCGCAAAAAAATGAGGTCGTAATTCTTGGCGCATTTGGTTGTGGCGCATTCAGGAATAATCCTATAGTTGTCGCAGAAGCGGCAAAGAACTCGGTTCGAGAGTTTCTTCGCTTTTTTGAAACAATTGAGTTTGCTATTTTCTGTCGTGATGACAAAACAAACTTTACAACTTTCAAAAATGCACTGAAAGACCTTTAACTAAAAACCTCGTCAGAGAAGATTCTTTGGCGAGGTTTATTTTTTTTGAAAACATTGGAAGTTATATGATAAAAAAGTTATATAGGCATAAAAAAATCCCAACATCACTTTTGATATTGGGATTTTTGAGCGATACAGGGATCGAACCTGCGACCCGCAGATTAAGAGTCTGCTGCTCTACCAGCTGAGCTAATCGCCCTTGTGAGAATGACTATATCATAAATCGCAAAACAATGTCAACACACTCTATGAGATTTTTGTATTTTTTTTCACACGATTGACACAAAGCGCAAGTGTATTTATTCTTTTATGTTGTATGCGAAATATTTGTAATTTTTTTTGTGCCGCTATTTCAGCAGCTTCTATTTTTATATTCGTTTCTTGCTCAAAGACAAAATCATCTTCATTAGCAGAAGACCAACTCTTTACATTGAAGTATGGAAGTTTTGACAATGAACTCACACTTTTTAGCTTAAACAAGGTTGGCGAAATAAATACAAACATTGCAATGCGAGACGGTTTTTTTTATATTGCCAATAGTGAATCAAAAAAAATCATCGAAACAAACTCTTACGGGAGCGTGTTAAATCTCTTCTATAACAAAGACACAAATCCAACACCGGATTTTGCAGACAAAGAGAATGCCGCAGTTCTTGGCGATTCAACGCAAAAAGCTACTGAATATCCGTTCAATGAAATCGGCGCAATTGCGGTTGATTCTCGCAAATATCTTTATGTTACCGATACGCTTCCGAGCGAAAGACAGCAGCAAGACGAAGCAAACTCGCTTCATCTGTCGCAAATCGTCTTGATTTTTGACGAGGACGGAGGTTTTGTCAATTATCTTGGACAAAACGGACGCGGAGGAGACCCCTTCCCTGCGATAAAAGCTCTTTACACAAACGCTATGAACGAGTTAATAGTTGTTTGCTACACAACAGGCGGGCTTGATACGTTTTGGTTTTCGTCAGCAGGAGACCTTCGTTACACAATTCATCTCACTCCATCAAACATCCCGAATCCATACGAAGAAAGCGAGAATGAAATTTTCGTAACGCTCGACAATGTTGTTCCTGATTACAATACAAGAAAACTTCATATAAAAGCTGATTATTACAAAAGCTCTATCGATTCTGCATCAAAAGTGCTTGCAGGTGTTGATTACGATGCAACAATTCTCCACACCTTCGACATTCAGTCTTTGCAGTACACATCAGCGCTCAACATTTCGCCATACACCCAAGTGCTTTCGGATTCGCTTGCGAAAGTTGAATACAATGAGCCTTACAACTTTTTGGGAATTACGGCAAGCGGCTGGCTTTTCTTTATGGCGGCGGACGATTTGGGCTACACGGTGCAGATGGTTCAAGAAGACGGACAGAAAATCCTCAAAAGACACTTTGACGTGGACAGAAGCAAGATTTTATATTACTCGTTCAACTTGAGCGAGACGGGAATTATTTCCGCGCTGTTTGCGAAAAAAGATGAAGCAATCGTGAACTGGTGGCGCACAGACCAGCAGATTGACGCTATAGGAAAAAACTAAATGCAAGATACAATCGACGGATATACAGAAGGCGAAGAAGTCTTAAACTTTCACTACAGCAGAGAGGAGCGTCTCAAAAGAGCGCCTCAAAGTGTCAAAGATTATTACGACGGAAAAATGAACATAAAGCGCGGAATCTTTCGCTCGCTTGTTGCGACACAGGCAAATCGTTATATGCTTTTTTCAATAGCGCTTTGCATGGCGGCTCTCTTTTTTGTCAGCAAGTTCGGCTCAGACAGCTCGGTGGACATAATCGATGACGCCAGAGCCGAAGTTGCGGCTTTTTCGTTTGAAGACACAGTATATGTCTCAACAAAAATCCGAAGCGCAAAAAAAGACGGCTCAATCGCAAAAAGCGATGATGCGTCCGCATATATTTTGGCGCTCGATGATGACAAAAATGAAATTGCGAGCGCAGAGTGCAGCGACTTCTTTGATGGCAAGGAACTTTCGTGGAGAACAAAATTTGACGATAATGGAATTACATACATAGAAGCAAACGTTGAGATTTACGGTAAATCAAAAAAACTTTTGACAAAAGTCAAAAAGAATTAGAGAGGAAGATTATGCCAAAACATTCTATTGCCTGCATTGCATTTAACGAAAAGAAAGTGCTTATCGCCCACAGAAACCCAATCGGTCAAATGGGAGGGCGCTGGGAGTTCCCCGGCGGAAAAGTCGAGGAAGGAGAAACTTATGAGCAAGCAATCGTAAGAGAGTTTGAAGAAGAGTTTGGCATAAAGGTAGAAGTAAAAGATTTCATCTGCGAAAAAACATTCTCGCACAACAACACGCCTTTCATTCTTCACGCATACAGAATCGAAGTTCCGCACACAGGCGAAAAAGAAAAATACACGCTCAGCGAGCACACGGGATATGTTTGGACACATCTTGATTCAATCCGCGGACTTAATTTTGTAGACAGCGACAAACTGATTTATCCCGAAGTTATTTCTTATGCAAAAAGGAACGGTCTTTTTTAAGATATGAAAAAATCATTTTTCGTTTTCATCATTCTTATCTCTATTTCATCGATGATGATGACAGGTTGTGCAAGAAAAATGCCTGAAATCGTCCTCGATGAAGAAGATTTTTCAGCCCTCTCCCCTCTCATAAAATGGGCGCTCGTAAAAGAGCCGTACGTCACAATTCGCTCCTCTCCTTCAGAAGAATCTGATTCTTCAGGCTACAGCAGAAAAGGCGATGTGCTAAAAATCGAAGGCGTCGGAATCGAAAACGGAGAGCGGTGGTATCTCGTCAAAGACGGCTACATTCCAGCCACAAGCGTGCAAGTCTTTTCAAACAAATACAGAGCCGTAAACGAAAGCCACATAATCACACAATAAATAATGTGAGGTCAACTTTTCATTTTTTGGACTCGCATTAAATAATGTGGCGCTGTCTTTTTGATTTTCTGAGCTGACATTAAACAATGCGGCTTCGTTTTTTGTTTTTTTGGACTGACATTAAATAATGTGAGGTCGACTTTTTGATTTTTTGCTCTCACATTAAACAATGTGGCTTTGTTTTTTGATTTTTTTGGACTGACATTAAATAATGTCAATTTTTCAAAATGGTTGACAAAAGGCGCGCCGTTCCTTATCTTTATAGAGTTATCAATTTTTCTGTAAGTATTATAAGAGTCTTAGGAGGACAATAATCCCGATGATAGAACGAATGTACTATGGACTGCCGCAGGTTATCGAAAAGAGCGGCAACGTCGAACGTCAGTTTGATATTTTTTCAAGATTGCTCAAAGACCGTATTATTTTTGTGGACGGTGAAATCCGTGATGAAAGCGCTGATGTTATCGTAGCGCAGATTTTGTATCTTGAAAGTGAAAATCCAGAGAAAGATATCAGCATTTACATCAATTCGCCTGGTGGCTCTGTTACGGCAGGTCTGGCGATTTTGGACACAATGCAGTATGTCAGATGCGATATTCAGACAATCTGTATGGGTCAGGCGGCTTCAATGGGCGCAATTTTGCTCGCAGGCGGCACTCAGGGAAAACGCTATGCGCTTCCTTCAAGCCGCGTTATGATTCACCAGCCATGGGGTGGCGCTCAGGGTCAGGAAAGCGACATCGCAATTCAGGCAAAAGAGATTGTCAGACTCAAAAAGCTGAGCATAAAATATTTTGCTGACGCAACTCACAAGAGCGAAGAAGAAGTAGCGCGTGATATGGAGCGAGATTTTTACATGAGCGCACAAGAAGCTCAGAGCTACGGAATTATCGACCATATCATGCAGAGGAGAAAATAAATGGCATTCGGAAGACAAAGCGGCGTCCAGGTTTGCTCTTTCTGCGGAAAGCCGGCTGACGACAAGCGTCATCTGGTTTCCAATCCTGCGGGAAATGTTTATATCTGCAATAATTGCGTTGATGTTTGTCGCAACATTATCCGCGAATCTTCTGCAGATATTGGAGCTATCGAACTTGACGAAGTGCCGACACCGCGCGATTTTAAGTCATATCTTGACCAGTATGTAATCGGTCAGGACAACGCAAAAAAAGCACTTGCTGTCGCGGTCTATAACCACTACAAGCGTATGTCAAGCGACAACAAAAAGCTCAATGGAGATGATGTTAAGATTGAAAAATCAAACATTCTCTTGATTGGTCCAACAGGAAGCGGAAAGACGCTTCTTGCAAAAACTTTGGCGCAAAAGCTCAAAGTTCCGTTCGCAATCGCAGACGCAACGACTCTTACTGAAGCAGGCTATGTTGGTGAAGATGTCGAAAACGTGCTTTTGAAGCTCATCAATGCGGCTGACGGAAACATTGCAGCGGCTGAGCGCGGAATTATCTTCATCGATGAAATCGACAAAATCGGCCGAAAGAGCGAGAACACAAGTATCACTCGCGATGTTTCAGGAGAGGGCGTTCAACAGGCGCTTTTGAAAATCATCGAGGGCACTCTTGCTTCTGTTCCTCCTCAGGGCGGAAGAAAGCACCCGAATCAGGAAATGCTCCAGATTGACACGACGAACATCTTGTTTATCTGCGGCGGCGCATTCGTCGGCTTGGACAAAATCATCGAGCGCCGTGTTGCATCTTCATCAATCGGCTTTGGCGCAAGTTCAACAAACATGACTGATGAGGAGCGCGTCGAACTCTTGGGTCAGTGTACGCCAGACGATTTGGTCAAGTTCGGTCTTATTCCAGAGCTCATCGGACGTATGCCGATTACTGTCGCGCTCAAAGAGCTTACAAAAGACGATTTGAAGAGGGTTCTCACAGAGCCGAAGAACTCAATCACAAAGCAGTTCAAGGCAAGTTTTGCTATTGACGATGTTGATTTGAGTTTTACAGACGATGCAATCGAGGAAATCGCCGACATTGCAATCAAGCAGAAAACAGGCGCTCGCGGTCTTCGCGCAATCATTGAAAAGATGATGATGGACTTTATGTATGAAGTGCCAAGCGTTGAGGGCAAAAAGAAAATCGAAATCACAAAGGAACTTGTCGCACAAGAAACGCCGATTGACGTTCAGAGTGTGATTAAGAGCGAAAACGATTCTGCAAAACTTACGGGCTAGGCTTTGATTTAAAACAAAAAGGGCTTTTATCAAAAACGATAAAAGCCTTTTTTATTTCCGCAAAAATCCCCTACTTCGCGTTCTTTGCTGCCTTTTTCAAAATCTCAAGCGTTTGCTCGGCTGTTTTTTCCCAAGTGAACCTTTTAGACCATTCCAAGCCGCTTGAAATAAGCTTTTCGCGCAAAGGCGTGTCGGTCAAAATCTTTTCGATGCAATCAGCCATCTCATCGATATTGTCCGGGTCAAAGAAAAGCGCATTGTTTCCAGATATCTCCGGAAGCGCGCAGCGAGAAGCGCACGTCACAGGGATTCCCGTCGCCATCGCCTCAATCACAGGCAAGCCCACTCCGTCGCATGCAGAAGGGAAAACAAAAGCGTCAGCGCTTGCGTAAAGCTCAGGAAGCGCCTCGTGAGGAAAATATCCAGTCATCAAAATATCGCTTGCATACTCGCTGTGAAGAATTGTCTGATGAATACTTTCTGTCGCAGAGCCGTCGCTTCCTGACAAAACGAGTTTGTGAGGCATTTTCGTCTTTGCCTTGAACTTTTCAAAGGCGTGAATGAGCTCAATGTGCTTTTTCTCACTGCTGTGCATGCTCGAAGCGTAAATGATGTACGGTCTTTTTATCGCAAACGGCTTTATATTCACGACATCGCCGTCCATCATATCGCGCTGATAAAATTCGCTGTGGTTTATGCCGTCGTAAACAATCGAAATTCGCTCTTTTTTGACACCGAGCCTCACAAGGTCATCGCGAATATACGCGCTCGGAACAATTATGAACTGAGAAGAAAGAAGGCTTCGCTTTATGATAAACTTTGCAATCGCGTCCATCTGCGAAGAAAGATAAACGGAGGCAATATCGTTGACGACAAAGACACTCGGAACTTTCGGGAAAAGAGGCGCAACACGGGAAGAGGCGGCATACAAAACAGCAGAGCAGCCCTTGTCGCCGATGAACTTTTGCTCGCTGAAATAATGCCAGATTCGCTCCGCAGAAAGAGATTGCGGCAAATCAACAGCCACGAACTGCGACGCAGAACCATCGCAATATGTGTAGCGGTCAAGCTCCGAGCCATACAAAAGCCACTCAGTATCCTCTGCTTTCAGCAGATGCGGCATTATAGACGCAAGATAAGTTCCGATTCCAGAGCGCCCGTGGTCGCTTCCAAATGTATCAACTCCGAATTTCATTTTTTTCTCCGATGAAATTATTAAAAATCAAGCTCTTTTTGCAAAAACACTTCTTTTACAAAAACAAAATCCCGAATGCCGCACCCAACACAACCATGAAAATCGGGTGAATCTTCGCCTTGAACAAAATTATAAGACCTATTACATAGAAAAATATCGACTGGAAATCAAAAAAATCCAAAACCGATTTCGTCATCATAAAGCGCTCAGGGCGAAGAAGCGCAAGGCGGAACACATTCGCCGCAGCAACAGCCACAATTCCGCTCGTTGCAGGACGAAGACCAGAGAAAGCCGCTTTTACAAGAGGCTTGTCCTGAACTTTTGAAAAAAAGCGCGCTACAAGGATTATCGTAATAATCGAAGGCGAAACTTGACCAATCGTTGTGATTAAGCCGCCCGCCACTCCGTAAAGCTCCGTTCCAAGATACGTCGCCATGTTGATTCCAATCGGGCCTGGAGTGCTTTCGCTAATCGCAACCATGCTGTAGAACATATCCTCGCTTATAAGATGAAGGCGTGTCACAAGAACTTGCTGCATAAGCGTGATGCCCACAAGCCCGCCTCCGAGAGTGAAAAGCCCGATGTAAAAGAAAATCGCAAAAAGAACGAAGACACCAAGAACGCTCTGGGAAGAAATCAAAGAAGCAATCATTTCATTCATTTTTTAGCTTCCTCCGTCATTTGATTTTTCGCCTTGAAATACGAAATCACAATGCCCAGAACCGCTCCTGAAACAATGACAGCGACAGAGGCGACATTGAAAACGAAAATCGAAAGGAACGACAAAAGAAGAATTAGGAGCGAAACCGCACCTTTCACGCTCTTTTTTGCAAAATTGAAAACAGAATACGTCAAAAGAGAAGCGACCGCGACATTTATCCCCTTAAGCGCCTTCTGAACCCAAACTATGTCCGAGAAATTGGAAATACAAAGTGCAATGAGCGTGATAATCACAAGAGAAGGGAAAACGATGCCCGCCGTCGCAACAATGCCGCCCGCGACGCCTGCCCTCTTGTTTCCGATGAAAGTCGACACGTTGACAGCGATGACGCCGGGAGTAACCTGACTTATCGCATAATAATCAAGAAGGTCATCGCTTGTCGTCCACTTTTTCTTGTCCGCAAGTTCCCGCTCCAGAATCGGGAGCATCGCATAGCCGCCGCCGAATGTTACCGCACCGATTTTGGCAAACGTAAAAAAAAGTTCTGCCAAAACGGAGGCTTTGTTTGATTTTGTTTCACTCATATGCGAAAGTATACAAGTTTGACATACTTTCTACAACAAGGGGATTTTTCGAGCAATTGCCCGAAGCAACTTTTTAAAATTTAGCCTTCGCTCATTTGCCCAAAGGCAGTTTTTTTGAATTTTGACTCGCGGGCATTTGCCCGAAGCCCAAAATCTCCAAAATCTCTATTCGGGCATTTTACCAAAGCGCCATTTTTTTGAATTTGACCATTCGGGCATTGCCCCAAAGCCCGCTTTTTTGAATTTTGCCATTCGGGCATTGCCCGAAGCCATTTTTTGCCAATTTCGCCTTTCGGGCATTTGCCCAAAGCCGTCTTTTTAGTTTCTGTCCTTTCGGGCGTCTGACTTCAGCTTGCAAATGCTTTGTGTCATCGTTCCCATCGGACAAAAAGCGCACCACGAGCGCGGACGCCACAAAATCATGAACAAAAGACCGACAATCGTGGACGTGAGCATAAGGCTGTAAAAGCCATACGAGAACTGCGCCACCCACGAAAGATTTTCGCCCAAGAAGCCAGAATACGCCCACTTCCACGGTACTTTGAATGTCCAAAGAAGTTTCACGACTTGGCGAAGCTCACTTTTTCCAGAGGCGACAAAGTAAGTCTGGGCGCAGACGGAGGCGAACATCGTCATGAAAAACGCCAGAAAGCCGTAGCGGAAGAACTTTCCGGAAAAGAATCTCGGCATCACGCGAGTTTTTTTTCCTTTGAGACGCTCTCCCAAAAGCGAGAAGAGCTGCCCGCGCCCGCAATAGCGGTTGCAAAAGTGCTTGTTGCCTGCGATTATCGCAAACAAAAGAGGAACGACGAAATCAATCATTCCAAGCCACGCAAAAACAATGTTGAAAAACCCCAGCGCAAAATACACGACAGACCAAATCCAAAGATAATTGTACCACTTCTTCGCTCTTTTCATTTTTAAGCCTCCACACCAGAAATCACGCCCGCAGGACAAACCGCCGCACACAAAAGACAGCCCGCGCATTTTGTCGCGTCCACTTTTGCAAAAGAGCCACGAAACACACTAATCGCGCTTTTTGGGCAAACAGCGACACAAGCGCCGCAAGCGACACACCTTGAAACATCAGGAAGAGCAATTTTTTTCACGAAAAGACTCCCAAAAATTGATTTTTCAAAACAATAACGGATAAACAAAAATGAGTATGTAACAAAGTCACATAACGAGTGATTTTTCAGCAATTCCGTGATAAATTATTTGAGTAAGGAGAAATTATATGAACAAAATATTTTTTATACTCGCACTAAGCACAATTTTCGCTTTTCAAAGCGTTGCAAAATCGTGGAAAAACTACGCGGGACTTTCCTTCAACGCTCCAATTTCACAAACGAGCGCAAAAGCAGAAGAGGCAGAGCAAGAAGAAAAAATCGCGCAAATGGGAGCAGGAGCGGAACTCACTTACATCGGCGTTCATTCCTCTGGCTTTTTGCTCATGGCAGACGCGGCACTCGGAGCGGCAACGAGCGAGGAGATTGAAATACAAGGCTCATCAAGAAACGTCGGCATCTATGAAAACATTTCAATCGGAGCGGGATTTGCCTTTTTGAACACAGACACCGCTTTGCTCGGAAGCGCAATCACCACAGGAGTAGAAGTCTCGCAATACACGCACAAATACAGCGACTCCAAAGCAAGCAAAGACATTCAAGTCACGCAGTCCGCCTCGCTCGTCACCGCAAGCGTAGGCGCAGATTTGTTTTTCGCCTACAATGTCACAAAACATTTTGGCTTTTTCACCTCCGTCGCCGCCCACTACATCTTTTTTGGGGACGGGCAAGACGAAGTCCGAAACGAATGGAAAGAAGGAAACATGAAAAAGAGCGAAAGCGTCAAAACCGATTTGTCTTTGAGCGGGAAATATGTATTCTCACCGTCAATCGGCGTAATCTGGAATTTTTAGGCGTCTTTTTCGCCCGCAATCCTTTTCAAAGCGCTGACAGACAAAACCTCGATATTTGAGCGAGAAAGTTTTATCGAACCTTCCTCGCTCAAATATTTCAGCGTCTTTGTTACAACCTCGCGCGCGCTCCCTATTTGCCGCGCAATCTCATCGTGAGTGATATTGAGCGAAGTCGTGCACGTCCGCTCGATTTCCTCAATCAAAAAAAGCGAAATCCTCTTGTCGATTTTCATAAAAAGAATGCGCTGAAGCGTCCAAAGCACCTTTGAAAACTTCTCAACAGCGTTTTTGTACAAAAAAAGACTCAAATCCTTGTTTTCCTTTTCGACACGGTGCAGAACGTGAATCGGAAGCACACAAATCTCGCTTTCCTCCGACGTTTCGACAATCACATCAAAGACAACACTGTCCATAAGGCACGACGCTGAAAGAAAGCACACCTCCCCCGCCCTCACACGATAAAGCGTCACCTCCCGCCCTTCCTCGCTCTGGCAAAAAACACGAAGAGAGCCAGAAATCACTGCGATTGCGCCCTTGCAAGAGCCGTCCGCGCGACGGAGAAAATGATTTGCCTCGTGCTTCTCAATCTTTGCGCTCGAAGAAAGGATTTTTCTCTCGCTCTCGCTCAATGATGCCCAAAACGGAAAAAGTTTTTCAAAATCGACCATATAAAAAAATCGTATCGCATTTTTCTTTTTTTACAAACCCCGTCCGTAAGTCGGAACGGCATTTATAAGACTTTATAAACCCCGCCAGTGACTCGGAACGCCATTTGTAAAACCTTATAAACCTCGCCAGTGACTCGGAACGGCATTTATAAGACTTTATAAACCTCGCCAGTAACTCGGAACGCCATTTGTAAAACCTTATAAACGCCGCCAGTGAGTCGGAACGGCGTTTGTAAAATGTGGGAAACGTCGTCGGGAAGTCGGAATGAGGTTTCCATAAACGTGGAAACGCCGCCAGTGACTCGGAACGGGGTTTATTTGTCATTCTGAGCGGAAAACGACGTAAGTCGTTTGGAGTCGAAGAATCTGGCTTTTCTTTTTCATAATCGCCTTTGGGTTTGTGCGAAGTAGATTCTTCGACTTCGTTCGCGTCCGCTCACTACGCTCAGAATGACACATTTTTTCGTTCGTTTCGTTTAACTATGCTCAGAATGACACATTTTTTTCGTTTGTTTCGTTTACTATGCTCAGAATGACACCACTTCCGCATTCATTTTAGCACACACAAAATGTGGGAAAGGAAGAGATTTTTTGGCAATATTGTCAAAAAGAGCGAATAACCTTATACTTTCAAAAGTATGGCAAACAGGAACTCGCTATCGCGCGTCATCATTCTAAAGACTCAAATTCAGGGCGAACACAACAGAAATGTGTGCGTGCTTGGCGAAAATGAAGGCATTTTTCACGCGACTCTTTACGGAGGACCGAAAAGCCGTCTGAGCGCGCTTGTGCAGCCGCTTTCGAGCGGAAAAATGTGGCTTTACAATGACTCGACGCGGCATATTGTGAAGATTAGCGATTTTGATGCAGAGAAATCAAGGCTTTCGCTTCGGGGAAGTCTTTATCGCCTTTTTGCCGCCAATCTCGCTTGCGAAATTGTGATGAGGACAAAGGCGGCGGGCGAAAGCAAAGAAGCGTTTTTTCTTTTGAACGGCTTTCTCGACGGTCTTGATGTGATTGCGGAAAATGATTCTCCTTCGGCTCTTATTCGCTTTTTGTGGAGATACCTTGCGGTGATGGGCATTCAGCCCTCGACTGAGGAATGTATAAAGTGCCAAAAGCCGTTTTTCCGCGAAAATGTGTCAAAATCGATAAGATACAGCACGTCGAATTGCTTTTATATTCCTGGTGCGGACGGCTTTCTTTGTCCTGAGTGCGCGCGGGAAATGAGCGAAGGTTTCTCGCTTTCCGCCGAAGCGCTCGCATATCTAGCGGCGATGGCGTCATCTCTTTCGCCTCGTCTTGTCCGTTCTATGCCTCTTTCTTCATCTTCTCTTTCTCAGTTAAGGCAGCTGACATTTTTTTTGTCTGAGGCGGCTGTCGGAATGAAGCTGAAGAGCCTTGAAGCAAGCGCGGGCATTTTGTGATTTTGTACTAATTCTTTTTGAAGGATATATAAATTGAAAACTTGGCAAAAAAAAGAAGCGTCAAAAGAAAATATTTTGCATATCAGCAAAAAATACGAAATTGACACGCTCACCGCCTCGATTCTTGCCCGTCGCGGCTTTTCAAGCGGAAAGGACATTATGTTCTTTTTGGAAGATGACCTTCGCTATCAGCACAATCCGTTCTTGTTCTCTTCTATGACGGACGCTGTTGAGCGCATTATGCAGGCGAAAGACGAAGGGGAAAAGGTTTTGATTTTCGGAGACCGCGATGTTGATGGTGTTACTTCAACAACACTTCTTTATCAGTGTCTTCGTGATTTGGGGATTGATGTTTCATGGCGGCTTCCGGGGAAGGACGACCCTTATGGCTTAAACGAGCAGGCTGTCAACGATTTTTCAGCTGCTGGCGGCACATTGATTATCACTGTTGACTGCGGCATTTCAAACGTGAAAGAAATCGCTCTTGCCACAGAAAAGGGAATTGATGTCATTGTCACAGACCACCACACACCGCCTGAAGTTTTGCCAGAGTCTTGCGTCATCATAAACCCGAAAACTGCCGATTCAGGCTATCCTTTCCGCGATATTTCTGGCTGTGCTGTCGTCTACAAGCTCGCGCGCGCTCTTCGCTTTGCGCAAAGCCATGATTATAACGCCGAATATTGCCTTTTTGGCATTTCGGTGAGCGATGACAATTCGCACATAAAACTTGAGTGCATCAAAGTGAAGAATATGATTGCCGTCTCGCGCTTTGTCCGCGAGTTTTCCGCCGATGAGAAATCCAGCGCTCTTGAAAAGAAAGTGCTGGAAGCGGCTCACTTCATGTCGAGGGCGCATCTTTTTGTTTGGGATATGAAATCGACGGCAAAGAAAATCGCGATGGTGTTCGGAAGCGCTGATGCCGTTTCTGCGATTGACTTCCGCGAGGAGATTTCAAAAGTTTTCCCGCAGATGAAGACACTCTCGCTCAGACAATTGAGACCTCTTTCAAAGATTATTCGCTATTCTGATTCAAATCTTGACGATATGGACGTGTTTTTCAACATTTTCGTGTCGTATATGCAAAAAAAGTTTGAAAAAGAGTTCCCTGAGTTCCAGAAAAAAGAAGAAGCAGATTTGCAGCTCGTTACTCTTGCCGCTCTTGCTGACATTATGCCGCTCACAAACGAGAACCGCATTTTTGCAAAGAACGGTCTGAAGTCAATAAACGAAGCGCGCTTGAGACCAGGGCTGCAAGAACTGATGGTGAACTTGAACCTTATCGGAAAGAAAATCAGTTCCACAGACCTTTCGTGGACAGTCGTTCCAAGCCTTAACGCGGCTGGAAGAATGGGACAGGCGGAAGTTGCGGCACAGCTTTTTCTTTCGGAGAAAGCCGAGGACAGATTTTCGCTTTCGCAAAAAATTATCGCTCTCAATCAAGAGCGGCGTGAACTTGGAAAAGTTGCGGAAGAATACGCCTTCCAGACAGCAAAGGACAGCATTCAAGCCCATGGCGGAAAACTTTGCGTAATCATCGACGAGCGCATAAACCGCGGAGTTTCGGGGATTTTGGCAGCAAAACTCGTTCAGCTTTACGGAGTTCCTGCAATCACGGTAACTTTCCCTGACGGAGATTTTGCGGTGGGCTCAATGCGAAGTTGTCGCGGGTTCGACGTGACAAAGTTCCTTGACCGATTCGGAAATCTTTTTGTAAATCACGGCGGACACACGCAGGCGGGCGGTTTCAGCTTTTTGAAAAGCGACATTGACCTCTTCAGGCAAAAGGTAAAAGAGCTTTCCTCCACGATTGAGCTTTCGCTCGACACTGAGGACATTCTGCAGGCCGACGCGGAAATCCCTCTAAAGTATATGACGCCGAAACTTCTTGATTTGGTCGATAAATTTGAGCCTTATGGCGAGCAAAATCCGCCTCTTGTCTTCATGAGCAGAAATGTTCCTGTCATTGACGCACGCATTCTTGGCAGCAGCGAGCCGTTCCACCTCAAACTCAATCTTGATTTTGGCGCGACAAAATGGCCGGCGCTTTTTTGGAGAGAGGCTTCAAGGCTCAATTCGGAGTTTGCTGTCGGAGATGATATTGATATTATGTTCCAAGTCGGAAGAAATACGTTTAACGGAACAACAACACCTCAACTTATTTTGAGTGATTTGAAAAAATCAGCGCAATAAACGTTTTTTTCAAAGTGCTTTTATAGCAAAAGCAAATGATTTTGCTCCAAAAGCAAATGATTTTGCTCCAAAAGCAAATGATTTTGCTCCAAAAGCAAATGATTTTGCTCCAAAAGCAAGTGATTTTGCTCCAAAAGCAAGTGATTTTGTTCCAAAAGCAAATGATTTTGTTCCAAAAGAATGTTCTTTTATTACAAAAGAAGATGATTTTGTATAAAAATAAATCCAAAAGGAGAATTTTATGAAAATAAAACATATTTTCACATGTCTTGCAATCTTTTTTGTATCTGCGGCACTGTTTGCCAGAAATGCTGTTTTTTCAAACTCTGATTACAGCATCGCTCTGGCGTACACGGACACAACGTTCCCAGGGGACGCGGTTTTTGTTCACATGACGCTCACAGCGACGAACAAGAAAATCGCTTCTGAGAACAGCAGTGCGACACTCACGCTTTTCAATCAGGATTCAAAGCAAGTTGATAAAGCAAGTTTTTATGTGCTTTCATCGTCAAAGGCGAAGTCTTCTGTCGATATGCTTTGCGGAGTTGCCGTAACGCTTTGGCAAAAATCAGGAAGCTACACTGCAAAAGTCGTTTACACGCCTTTCGGGCTTGAGCCGATGGAGTTCTCGCTTCCTGTCAGCGTTCTTGACAAGACTTTTGTGAGCGAGACTATCGAGCTTGACGCGACAAACACAGGAATCAGAACTGATGCGTCTCCAAAGAGGGCCGAGCAGACTCAAAAATTGAGCAAAGTGCTTATGGATTTTGACAAGACGGCTGTTTTTCAGGTGCGAAAGTTCTCGCTTCCGACTCCTGAGACAAGAAGAACAGCGTTTTTCGGAGACCGACGTGTTTTCAAGTATTCCAACGGCAAGACGGACACAAGCACTCACATCGGAATTGATTTCGGTGTTCCGACAGGCTCAACAATAACGGCGTGCGCATCTGGAAAGGTCGTGATGGCAGAAGAGCGCATTGTTACGGGCTGGACTGTCGTCATTGAGCATTTGCCAGGTCTTTTCAGTCTTTACTATCATATGAATGCGCTCAGCGTGCAGGCGGGGCAGAATGTGAAGGCGGGCGAGACAATCGGGCAGTCTGGCTCGACGGGAGTTGCGACAGGGCCGCATTTGCACTGGCAGATGTCGCTGAACGGACAGGCGGTCAATCCTGATTTTTTCACAAACGACTTTGCTTTTATTGAGGAATAATGGATTTTGAGAATTTTATCGCAGGGAAAGACGATGACGGTCGACGCCTTTTCCGCGTTCTGAAAAGCCTTTTGCAAGACGGAGCGCAAATTCACCAGCTTCTGAGAAAATCGCTGATAAAGCTAAACGGCAAAAAAGCAGACGCGAGCGACAAGGTATGCGAGGGCGACGAAATCAGGATTCCCGCGTTTTTGCTCCGCGATGGCGCTCACGACGACAAAAAGCAGAATCTGGAAAAGGGCGCAAACGAGAATCTGATTCTGGAAAACACGATTTTGAAGACTCCTGATTTTCTTATCGTGAACAAGCCGTACGATGTGAGCGTTCAGGGCGGAAAAGAGAATCTTTGCGATATTGTTGCTTCGATTTTCGAGAGAGAAAACAAGAACACTTCTCTTTCGTTTCGCCCGGGGCCGCTCCACCGCCTTGACCGAAAGACAACTGGCGTTCTTGTGTTCTCGCAGAGTTTGGAGGGCGCAAAATGGTTCAGCGAGCAGCTCAGCGCTCACAACATCAAAAAGACGTACATCGCGATTATTGAGGGAAAGCTTGAAAAAAGCGAGCGCTGGGAAGATTTTATTTCAAGTGAGGGCGATGACAAAAAGGACACGGCTGTGTTTCATCGCGTTTGTGCAAGAACAAATACTGCTGAAAAAGGCGCAAAGCTGGCGATTACAAACGCGATTCCGCTCAGTTATGGCAAATATCACGGCAAAGATGTGACTCTGGCACAGTTCAGGATTGAGACAGGGCGAAAGCATCAAATCAGGGCACAAAGCGCGCTGCATGGGCATTCGCTTTTGGGCGACACGGCTTATGGCGCTCAAAAAATCAGTGAGGCGCAAGATTTTTTCTTGCACGCATACCGTCTTGAGTTTCCAGAAAATAATCCTTTTTCACTGCCGAAAAATATCGATGCATTTATTTTGACAAATTTTCAAAAAATGTTAAATAAATTATTGATAAAATGGGACTATCCTCGTATAATTTGACCGTATGGCTCTCGTTGATGACCTTCTGAAGAAAATCACCGAAATCTCCGTTTTTGCCCTTGTTGGCGCGAGTGGCACGGGCAAAAGTTTTCGCGCAAAACTGGTTGCTCAAAAGCACGGAATCGATACTCTAATCGACGATGGTCTTTTAATCCAAAACGACAAAATAATTGCCGGTCGCTCGGCAAAACGCGAAAAATCCTACATGGGCGCTGTTCGTGTGGCGCTTTTTGACAACAAAGAGCATCGTGATGAGGTTGCAAAAGCGCTCCAATCGATGAAAATCCAAAAGATTTTGCTTTTGGGAACATCGGATAAAATGGTGAACATGATTGCGGAGCGCTTGCAATTACCGCCTGTCTCAAAAATCATCAGAATTGAGGAAATCGCGACAAAAGAGGAAATCGAGCAGGCAATCCGAAGCCGCCAAGTTGAAGGAAAGCACGTCATTCCAGTTCCTGCGATTGAAATCAAGAAGAGTTCGCCAAAGATTTTCTTGAATGCAGTCCGTGTTTTCTTTTCACGAGGAAAGCGCAAGGCTGAAGGAAAACTTTTTGAAAAGTCCGTCGTTCGCCCTGAGTTTTCAAAAAAAGGCAGAATCAGCATTTCAGAAGCGGCTCTCAATCAAATGACATTACAATGCGTGTCGAACTTCAACAGCGACATTCGCGTTCGAAAACTTTCAATCAAGACAAACGAGAGCGGCTACAAGTTCATTCTCACAATCGACGTTCCTTTCGGCACGCAGCTCACAAGCGTCGTAAGCGATTTGCAACGCCATCTCATCGATAATATCGAGCGATTTACCGGCATCATGATTGAAGAAGTCAATATTATTATTGATAAAATCAGAAAGCCGGAAACTAAAAAGTAACCGGCCTTCAAAAAGTTCCTATCGCTTTGGATTTCGTCTTCGATTTCTAGCAGAGCGCATTCTTGGCTCGCTTCGCCTTCCATCCTTTTCGGGAACTTGCGAAGAAGAGCGAATCGAAACTCCCAGTTTTCGCAAAGAAGAGCGAATCGCAAACTCCAGCTCAGTGCGCTGAGGATTCATCGGAAGCACGAAGTTTCTGCAATCATGCCAAGTGCGCACATAAAGCTCGCCTGCGGCAGGAGAAACCTCGACTTCTTTGCTCCAATCCGTCAAGCCTGCGATAAAATCAAAAACCAAAAACACCAGTTTTTCGCCAAGACGTGCATCGTGATTCTGAGCAACAAGCGCATCAAGAGCTCGCAGACTTGAAAGATATCGATGCTCGAATTCCTTGCTTGACGCCATCATTGAAGCCGCAGAAGGCTGCAAATACATGAACAAATCAGTCTCAAGCGCCTGAGAGACAATATCAAAAGCATGCCCGCTGTTAATAATCTTCAAAAGTTCTTCCGTCAGACGAGACGGAGAAACAGGAGAGAGCAAATGAGCGGATTTTCTTATCTTGTGCTTGAGTTTCCAAGGCATTCTGCAGCCCGTAGTTGCCGCATATTTCACTGCACGAAGCATTCTTACAGGGTCGTCGACAAAAATCGACTCAAGAGGAATGACAGGACGAATAATCCCGCTTTTTATGTCCTCTACCCCGCCGACATAATCGACAATTTGCTCTTCGATAGGGTCGTAATAAAGCGCATTGAGCGTAAAATCGCGACGCAAGACATCTTCATCGATAGTGCCGAACACATTACCGACAGAGCCGTCTTTTATCGAGCGGAAAGTGCTAACTTCAAAAATTTTGTCTCCGAAAAAAACATGGACAAGGCGAAAACGACGCCCAATTATTCTTGAATTACGAAACAATTTTTTTATGCGCGAAGGGGTCGCGTTTGTTACAATATCAAAATCTTTCGGGCATTTGCCCACAATCAAATCACGGACAGCGCCTCCCACGATATACGCAGAAAAACCAGACTCTCTCAAGTGCGAAATCACTCGAAGCGCGTCGCTATCAATCTCGCTCCGTTTTATGCCGTGCTCCTCCCTCGTATAAACAACGGCTTTCTTTACAGGGCGTCCCTTCTTATCAGTACCATAACGAAATAACACAATGACATCATTATATAATCTGTCAATGTTGATAGTCAAGTGAAAGCATATTTCTACTCACTGGAGGCATTTCCATAACCGTGGAAAGCGCATTCCGACTCACCGACGGCATTTCCACAACCGTGGAAAGCACATTCCGACTCACCGGCGACGTTTCCATAACCATGGAAAGCACGTTCCGACTCACCGACGGCATTTCCATAACTGTGGAAAGCACGTTCCGACTCACTGGAGGCATTTCCATAACCATGGAAAGCCCATTCCAACTCACCGGCGGCGTTTCCACAAATGTGGAAAGCACGTTCCAACTCACCGGCGGCGTTTCCATAATTTTACAAACGACATTCCGAGTTACTGGCGAGGTTTGTAAAACCTTATAAATGGCATTCCGACTCACTGGCGGACTTTGTAAGACTTTACAAATGGCATTCCGAGTCACTGGCGAGGTTTATAAGACTTTATAAACGGCGTTCCGAGTCACTGGCGAGGTTTGTAAGACTTTACAAACGACATTCCGACTCACTGGCGGGCTTTGTAAGGTTTTAAAAATGGCATTCCGAGTTGCCGACGGGTTTTGTAAGACTTTTGGAAGAGAAAAAATGCGCTAGTCGCGGGTTAATCTGCCGTCGCCTGTTATCGGGATTTTCTCGCCCAAATACTTGGGGTGTCGAAGGTGCAAGGCGTCAAGGGCGACGTCGAAAACGGCTTTGACACGCGCCAAAACTTCGCGCGCTTCCCAACTCAACTTTACGCTTCTGGCGAATGGCTGGATTTCTTCGCTCACAAAGCCTGTGGCATCGAGTCCGAGGGCGCGGGCTGTCCAAACGGAACGGGCGATATGAAAGCGCTGGGTAACGACGACGCAATCTGTGACGCAAAAAACGTCGCGGGCGCGGCGCATTGTATCGTATGTGGAAAATCCTGCGTGGTCAAGGAAAATGTCCTCGTCTTCAAAATTGTGCATGACGGACAAATATTTTAGGGCGGAGTTTACTTCGTCGTAATCTTTTCGCCCGTGGTCGCCTGAGATGAGGATTTTTTTGACTTTGCCTTCTTCTTTTAGTTTCATTGCGCCTTCGATTCTGTCACGGAAGACGTGCGAGACGGTTTTCGTCTTGTAAACACGCGCTCCGAGGCAGATTGCCGTGTGGCAGTTTTGAACGCTTTTTGAATCTGTAAAAATGTATTTTCTTGTTGAAAAAATAATGAACAGATTGCAAAAAGCGACAAAACAAATCGATGCGAGGGCAAAAAAAGCGCAGATTTTCAAGAACCGACGCATTTTTTTACATTCCTGCGAGCTTTCTGAACGCGGCTTCGTCGATAACAGGGATTCCAAGTTTCGCAGCCTTCACGTTTTTTGAAGAACCGCTTTCTGTATCGTTTGTGACGAGGTAGCTCAAACCTTTCCCGACGCTTGTTTTGACTGTTCCGCCAAGATTTTTGACGATTTCTTGCGCTTCGCTTCGCTTTATTGAAAGCTCTCCCGTAAAGCAGAACGAAAGACCTGAAAGCGCTCCGTCTGTGGCGATTTTCTCGATTGTTATCGTTCCGCTTTCAACAAGGGCTCTCATTTCATCAGCGTTTTCTTTCATTCCCTGAACGAATGTTCGCGCCATGATTTCTGCAAAGCCTGCGACAGAGGCAACTTGCTCTTCTGTGAGCGACAAAAGGGCTTCGAGGGTGTTGTAGCCCGCTGCGATTAGTTTTTCGACGAGTGTCTCGCCAATTCCTTCGATGTCAAAGCCTGCAACGAACGAGGAGAGTTTGACAGTTCGTCTTGCATTGATTGAAGAGGCGACTTTCTTTGCTCCGAGCGATTTTTTGTCTTGGGAAAGGCTTTCTTCGTTCAAAAAATATGGTGAGAGCGTTTCTTCGCTGAGCGCGTAAATGCTTGTTATCGACGAGATTTTTTTATCGGCGAAAAGAGCGCGGATGAGCGTGTCTCCAAAGTCGCGAATGTCGAGCGAAGACACCCACTTGAAAATCTGGTGCAACTCGCGCTTCGGGCATTTTACGTTCGGGCAGTAAAGGCGTGTGCCTTCGTTCACGAGCTCAGAGCCGCAAGATGCGCACTTTTTTGGCACATCGACGTCGAGGGCGTCTTTTGGCGAAAAGGAAACGCGCTCGATTTTCGGAATAATCTCGCCTCGCTTTACGACAACGACGCGACTTCCGATTTTGAGTCCGAGAGCGCGGATTGTGTTCGTATTCACGAGGCTTGCGTGCTGTACTGTCGTGCCGTTCAGCTCAACGGCGTCAAATGTGGCAATCGGCGTGTATGTCGCGCCCGATTCGCTCCACTCGACGCTTGTCACGATTGTTTCTGCTTCCTCAAGGTCGAACTTGAACGCAATTTGTCTGTCAGGGCGCGCGCGGGAGGCGTCTTGGCGGTTAATCGCCCGCTCTTTTACGACGAGTCCGTCAATGTCGTAATCTATTGATTTTCTGTTGTCCGAAACTTCTTTTCTGTATGAAATCACGTCTTCTTTTGACGAGCAGATTTTAAGGGGAACGACTGAAAAGCCGCAATGCGAAAGCCACGCGACTTTTTCTTCTTCATCAGCGAACGGACTTTTTGCCTCGTCTGAGGCTTGCGCGTCATAGCAGATGAAGTTCAAGTTTTCAGCGCCATCGCCGTCTTTTCGCTTCATAACGCCGTTTGCGGCATTTCGGCAGTTCGCTTTGTCGCTATAAAGTTCTTCACGAACTTTTTTGAACATCAAAACTTCTCCGCGAACGCCGCCCGTGAAATCTTCGCCCAAATCTTTTATGACACCACGCATTTTGAGCGCATTTGCTGTGATATCGTCTCCGATTGTGCCGTCTCCGCGTGTGACGGCGCGCACCAGTTTTCCGCTTTCAAACTGCAACTCAAGGCTTGCGCCATCAAGTTTGTATTCAACGAGATATTCTGCGTAATCGTGTTTTTGCGCCCACGAAAGAAACTGCGCTGGATTTGCGGCTTTTTCCTGACTTCCCATCGGCATGACGTGGTGCGCTTTTTCGAATGAGCCTGAATCTGCGCCAACTTTTTTCAAAATCGGGTTTTCAGGGTCGATTGATTTGAGTTCGTCCCAAAGTCTGTCAAACTCTGCGTCTGAAATCTCGCCTTCCCCATTGTAATATGAATCTTGGTATTTTTTTATGAGTGTCGCAAGTTCGACGGCTCTTTTTGCTTTTTCATCTACCATATTTTCCATGTTTTTATCCTTTCACAAAAAAAAGTTCGCGAATTTCGTGTTCTTTGCTCAATCCTTTTCGCTCAAACTTTGTTTCAGGTCGCCATTCTTGGTGTGGCGCAAAGCCGTCGTATTTGTTTTTCACGCCCTCTGTCGCACTCAGTTCTTCAAGAGCAAACTCAGCATACGGAACCCAATCCGTCGCCATGTAAATGTAGCCGTCATTTTTTAGCTTTCTTGCAAGAAGATTTGTGCGCGGTCGCTGCATAAGACGGCGCTTGTGGTGCTTTTTCTTTGGCCACGGGTCTGGGAAGAACACGTGAAAGCCTGAAACAGAGCCATCACAAACCATTTTTTCCAAAACTTCAATTGCGTCATGCTCGATTATGCGAAGATTTTTTAGCCCACGATTTTTGATTTCGCCCAAAAGTCGTCCGATGCCTGGCTTGTGAACTTCAAGTCCAAGATAATTCACATTCGGGTTTTCTGCGGCAATGATAGCAGTCGCCTGCCCCATTCCGAAACCAATTTCGATTACAACAGGATTTTCGTTTCCAAAAAGGCTTTTAAAATCAAGCGGAGCATCTGTATACGGCACACACCACGCTGAATAAAGCGTTTCATAATCGCTTTTTTGTGCGCTCGTCATTCTTCCTGCACGGATGACATAAGTGTGGATTTCCCTTCTCAGAGCATCAGTGTTTTTTGCTTCGATTTCTTCTTCATTCATAATTCATTTCCATTTGTAAAAAGATATAAAAAACAATCTGTCAATTTTTTGACAGAGAAACAGGAGGCATAAAGCATACATATTTTTTTAAATTATCAACATAACAAACTCTCATAAAAGCGCCATCAACAAATTTCTCTCTCACAGCAGAACTGCTGTCATTTTCAAGTGGCGCAAAAAAAATCAAACTGCCATTTTCATCATAAACCGCAATTTTCTTTGAAAACGAGCCACGCTCAAGCGCTTTTGGAAAATCAGACGCGCTAAGCGCCAAAAAATCAATCGGATACGAAATAGAAAAATCCGCTTCGGCTTCTTCCCCACTTGCATTCTTGTAAAAAATGCGATAATCGCCACAAGAAAGAGCCGCCCCGTTTTCGCCCAAAAGATTAGTGCATCCAGCCCAATTTCCAGCTTTTGACGAGAGCAAAACAGGATTTTCAACTCGCCAAAAATAATCGCTGTTCAAGTCAAAAACCGTAATTTCCGCCGTCTTCCACGCATTTTCTTGCGTCTGGACAAAAACACAAGTGCGACATTCAGGCTTTTCATCATCGGCTCTGAAATCAAAAACAACCGTCGCCTGCACATCAGAAATATCGCAAACAGCATTATTGCAGCCTGCAAAAAAAATCATAAACAGCAAAAAGACGACGGTTTTAAAAAATATCATCAGAAATCAAAATTAAGTTTTGTGGCGGTCAAATCATTGGAAAATTGATTGACCATTGACTCAAAGCGCACTCCAACCTTCTTGCAAGCCTCATCAACATAAGACAGATAGCTGAGTCCAAGATTCTGGTCAGCATCATCGCTGTAAAAGTCAACAAGAGTCTTTCGCTTTGAACCTGCGACAATCGCGCTTTCAACGCTCGCCTTAACTTCCTCAAACTCGCCTGCTTTATTGTAAAGCGTAATCTCAAGTTTTCCGCGGTTTCCAACAGAAGCCGTTGAGTTTCCGCCGATTTGCCAAGAAATATATACGAGTTCATTGTCTTTTACAAGTTGGTTGATAATTCTTATGCGCTCTTTTGGGTCCCGCAAAAGTTCATCGTAGTTCTCAACAACACCATTGAGCATTGAAGCCGCCTTTTTCCGCAAATTCGCATTTTCGTTGCTCAAAGCAAGTTCCATGACCATAAGCGAAATATATTCGGCGAGCTGCGATTTTTCCATGTATTCCATCAGCTTCGTGCGAAGTTCCCGCTCAATTTGCGGAAAGCCTTCATCTTTTGCGAACCTTGTGACAATAAACCAGCTGATACTGCTCATTCGGTCAAGGAATTTCTCAGTCATCAAAAGATAAAGATTTCGCTCTTCAGGCGAATAGTTTTTGTTCGCCATAATCTCTTTCCAAACAGGGTCAAGAATCAATTTTTTCGCTTTCTTGATTACAGAAGCGCGGTTCGGCATAAGACGCTGAAGTTCTTTCTCAGAAATCTGCGTCTGCTCATCAAGAATCTGAGTCGGATTAGAACGATTGTACTTTCTGACACACTCGCAATTGACAAGACGTGAAAAAAGCTCGTGATTGAACTGCTTGTACATCAAAGAATAGACAACAACTTTCGACAAATCCATAACTTCCTGACGCTTTGAAACAAACTCAGGCATGCAAATTTCAATATTCTTTACATAATCGAGCAGAATCATCGTCTGCACAGAAATTGGCGAAAAATTATTCAGGCTAATTCCGAACTTTTCGCGATTGTCCGCAAGCTTTATTCTCATGAGCTTTTTGTTGTTGCTCATAAAATGACTTGTGCCTTCATCCGTCAAAATGACCTTAAGTGGAATGTTTAATAAAAATTTTTTCTCTTGCGCACACATATCGCGTTAACTCCTTACAAAAAATTATACAAGACAGCCCCCAAAAAGTAAACACTTATCGCTTTTTTTCCATTTGTATTGAGAAAAATCGCTTTTCTTAATTTTTTTCAATGTTGCGGCATTCAAATTTTCTTTCACGCCTTGTGCAAGAGTGAAATGGCGTTCAAATATAAATTTTTTCCTTGCGCGGAACGGCGGCGGGCTTCAAATATAATTTTTCGCCTTGCGCGGAACGGCGGCGAGCTTCAAATATAAATTTTTTTCTTGCGCGGGACGGCTGCGAGCTTCAAATACAAATTTTTTCCTTGCGCGGAACGGCTGCGAGCTTCAAATATAAATTTTTTCCTTGCGCGGAACGGCTGCGAGCTTCAAATACAAATTTTTTCCTTGCGCGGAACGGCGGCGAGCTTCAAATACAAATTTTTTCCTTGCGCGAGAGTGAAATGGGCTTCGAAAATTTTTTCGCGCTCTTTTGCATTGTCATTTTAGGACTTGTTTCGCAATCCGAGAACTCAAAACACAGATGCTGAAAAAACTCAGCATGGCAAAAGTTTGAAAAAATATGATATACTTTTTTCAAAATGCAAAAGGTTTTGTTGTCACTGATAATTTTTCTTTTCATCCCAATTTCTCTTTTTTCGCTCTCGCTTTTTGAGATGCTCGAAAATGACGGATTTTCACCGAGTGAGCAAAATCTTGTCGCGTCTGGAGGGGAATATTTTCCGAAAAACATTATCGTTGATTTTCCGTCAGAAAGCGAAGAGAAGTCTTCGGTTCTGATTATTGACATCGAAAAAGAAAACGCTCTGGATTTTTATGAGAATGGAACAAAAAAACTTCTTCTTGCGCTTTCTTCAAAGGAGCGAAAAAGGAATGTCAAGGTGCTTTTCTCGGCGAACGACAAAGAGCCGCCGATTTCGAAGATGAGCGCAAACTATTCGCAATGCGGCACGAGTGCTTTTATTTCGCAAATCGAAAATTCCAGAAAAAGCAGCGCCATTATTCTTGATTTCGGGAAAGAAAACAACCTTGTTGCAGGCTCAAACAAGAAAATTGCGCCTTTTTTTCTTGTGAAAAATCTCGAAAGCGCCTTTTCGTCCTCAGAGCTGAAATTGCGCTTTCCGCACTTGTTTTTTCCTGCGTATCGCTTGAACTTGACAAAAAACAATGAGCGTCTTTCGCTTTTTTTGTCCGCTGACATTCCGTGCGTTTTTCTCACGATGAAAGATGCAGATGCGGAGATTGAGGCGATTTCAAACTTTTGTGCGACGAAAGACGATTTTGAGAGCGAGTGGGAAAATCACTACATTTTTTTGGGAAGCGGAAAAAAGCATTTTTGGATTGGCGAGAAAGTGTTTTCAAATCTTCTCATTTCGATTATTGCCATTTCGCTTTTCTTGCTCTGCGAAGTTTCTTTTTTGTTCGGCAATGACAGTCTGAAGCGAAGAACAGCATTTTTCCGCACTTTTGCATTTATCCCCGTGACGATAATTCTTACGCTTGTTTCTCTTGAAGCAGGTCAATTTCTTGTTGAAAAAATCGTCTCGAAAACTCCTCTTTCGATTCCTATGATGTTCGGGATAAAAATTCTTTCGTCGTTCATCATAGTTTCTGTGTTTTATATTTTTCAGTCGCGTCTTTTCATTGTTCCATTTTCTGAAAAATCATTCCCGTATTTGATTGATACTGTTGAAATCATCAACATTTGTATTTTTTCTTCGTTCGATATTTCGTTTGTTCTTCTTTTCGGTCTTGAATATGTTCTCACCTTCATTTCAAGAACGCTTCGCTCTATTGCGCCTCTCGCCTTCAGCATTATTCTTATGATGCTGCCTTTTGTGCCTTACGCATTTGAGGGTCTGCTTTTTATCGAAAGCGACAATTTGCGCTCGATTGTGCTTTGCTCACATTTTGTCAATCTCATTTTTTGCATGATGCTTTTGCCCTTTGAGTTTATGTGGGTCCGAATCCTAATCAGAAAGAAGCGCATCATTCTTCGATACGCTTTCGTCTTCTTGATTTTCTCGTCCGCAATAATTTTTTCAATTGCGCTTGCAATTCAAAAGTTCCAGCCGAAAAAAATCGAAGAAAAAGACGAGTCAACAGAAATGTTTTCGCTTGTTGAATCAAACGAGAGCGAATATGTGAGCGCCCAAATAAGCGAAACGCAATTCTTGGGCATGTACACAAAGCATTTGCATCTTGAATCAAAGGCGCAAGTGCTTCGCTACGAGATTTCTGCAAACTCTATCGAAGGCTCTCCTGTTTATGACTGCTCTTTTGATTTTGAGCTGAAGCACAACGCGCACACGGCTATTTTTCTTTTGCCGGACAATCCGTCGACGTCTTTCACGCTGGATTATTCTTCTGACAACAGAGAAAGCGCCGTGATTACGATAACCGCATGGCTAAAAACAGGAGAGAGAACAATAACAAAGGAGACTCTAAAACTTTCAACGAACGAAAATACAAGCGCACAAAACGGAGATACTGTATGAGCGGAGTTTTTCTTCACGTTGACATGGACGCCTTTTTTGCCTCTGTCGAACAACTGGATAATCCTCAATACAGAAATCGCCCCGTAGTTGTCGGCGGGCTTCCAGAAAAAGAGCGAAGCGTTGTGTCCACAGCCTCTTATGAGGCGAGGGCTTTTGGTGTTCATTCTGCAATGCCAAGCGCAAGAGCAAAACGGCTTTGCCCGAATGCGATTTTTCTTCGTCCGCGAATGGAGCGCTATCGAGAAAAATCCCGCGAAATCATGCGCATTCTCGAAAACTATTCGCCAGACGTAGTTCAGATGTCGATTGATGAAGCGCTCGTTGATTTGACGGGAACAGAAAAACTTTTTGGCGCTCCTGAAAAAGTCGCGCTCAGAATAAAAAACGAAATCCACGAAAAAACAGGGCTTACGGTCAGCATCGGACTTGCTTCAACCCGCTACATTGCAAAGATTGCCTCTGGAATGCGAAAGCCGAACGGGCTTTTTGTTGTTCCGCGCGGAAAAGAAGAGGCGTTTATGCTTTCGCTTCCGCTTGAAAAACTTTGGGGAGTCGGCACAAAGACACTCACAAAAATAAAAAACGCGGGTTTCTCATCAGTTGCCTCGCTCAATGCAGTAAGCCTTGATATTTTGCAAGCCAATTTCGGGAAGGCAGGAGGACAATTCTTGTTCAACGCTGTTCACGCCATCGAGGACAAAAATCTTGCAAAAGAGGCACAAAGCCATTCCATAAGCTCTGAGCGCACGTTTGAAAAAGACTTGAGCGATAAAGACGCAATCGAGTCTCGCCTTTTGGAAATAGCGCAGGACGTGATGTTCCGCCTTTACGACGCCGGAAAAACAGGAAAAACAGTAAGCGTGAAAATTCGCTTTGACGATTTTTCGACAGTTTCAGTCCAAAACACACAAGAAAGCGTAGTTTCTTCGACCGATGACCTTTTCGACCGCGCAAAAATGCTGCTAAAAAGCAAATTGCGCGACGACAAAAAAATCCGCCTTCTTGGAATCTGCGTTCAAAACGTCGAAGACGAAGGAAAAGCGCAAAAAGAACTCTTTGATTTCGGAAACGAAAAAAAGCAAAAACTTGACCGCCTCATTTTTGAGATGGAGAAAAAAAATCCTGCGATAAAAATCGTAAAAGCGCGCCTTCTTGAAAAGCCAAAAGCGCTTCTGCCGTTTGTTTTGCTCATCCCGCTCATTTTTTGCGCAAAAGCGAGCGCGCAGACAAAAATCGTCTCGGAAGATGAAAACCTCGAACTCTCGATTCGCGGGCATTGGTTTTCGACAGTGGAAACAAGCGCAGGGCTTTCAGGCGGATATGGAAACGGCTTTGAAACAACACAGCAAAATCCTGTCTTTGTGCAAAACGTGGACATGTCGCTTTATTTTTTGCTCAACAAAATGTGGTACTTTGAAGCCGATTTCGCTGACGAGTTCGACACAAACACGATTGCCGCAGGCTACATCGGAAACGGCTACCTAAAACACGCGCGCATTTCAAATCGCGGCATCACATTCCCTCAAGAATACTCCGTGAACCTTTTTCAAAGCAGCATCACAGGAGGCGAAAATGAATCTCCTGGCTTTCTGCTGCATTTTGAAGGCGAAAAATGGAAAGCCGACACCGTTTTTCGATACGATATGATGAGAGCGAAAAGCAAAACATTTTACGGGCTTTCAGAAGAAAACACACAAGAAATAAACCTCAGCGATTACGAGACAGGCTACCAGTTCTCGCTTCCAGAAGACCTTTGTCGCGACATTGCAGAAGTTTTCGTCGAAAGCGACAGCGGAAGTTACCGCGCAAACAAAAGGCGATTCAGAAAATTAGGAGCAGACGAGTACATCGTATCAGCTTCTGAAAAAACGCTCACACTCTTTGAAAGCGCGAAAGCAAAAAGAAACCAAAACGGAGAGCTCCCCGCAGTCCTTGTAACATTCGCCACAAGCACCAAAAGCGCAATAAGCGCCCAGCTTGGCTCGTGGAGCGATGAAACGTCATTCTTAGGCGAAATACAAGCGTATTTTGGAAAAAACGCCAAAAAAGTCGATGTCAAAAAATACGCCTTCGACCTTTTCACCACAATCTCCGCAAAAGATGCCCTCGTTCTTCAAAGCCCGGACGGATTTTCACCCTTTGCGAATTGCGCCCTTTACAGCACAACCTCGTCCGACATATCAAAAAGCGCCGTCATCTCAACTTCGACAAAAACCGAAAGCAGCGATTATATCGCGACCGTCATAGAAAAAGAAGGAGATGACGAGAGCGAAAGCATAATCGAAATCTCCGCAAAAAGCACATCAGACGCCTCACGACGCTTTCCGCTCGCAGACCGCTTTGCCGGCTTCTATCTTGGCTTTTCACAAGACTGCGATTTCGTTCTTCAAGCAACAGAATACACCCAAAGCTCAGGCTACGAAATCAGCGAGAAAGCAGCGAGCGTCAGCGTTTACATAAACGACATTCTCGACACAGACGCCACATACAACAGCGAAAACGGACTCGTAACCCCCTCCGTTTCTGTCGGCGAGACAGACAAAGTGCGCATTATCTGGTATGAAGAGAGCGGATATTCCAAAACAGGCGCGTTCACTGGAGCGGCAGGCTTTTCCTATGAGTTTTTCGACGGCTTAACCGCAGATATAAGCGCCGCCGCCCGCTATTCCTATTCGCCAAGCGAAGAGTTTGCCACCTCCTCGACAGCAAGCCCCGCATTCGCCACAGCAGCCACAGCGCTCCGATACAAAAGCGACTCTCTCGAAGTCGAGGCGGCGGCGGCTTTGAGCGCAAGCACAGACAACACAACAGGATTATACCGAATTCTTGGAATGGACGATGAAAAAGCCACAACGATACAGCTCTCCCAAGAAGCAGGAAAAGCCGTTCCCGACGAAATCGACATAGTTTTGTCCCCCCGCCCCTCCCTCAGCGAGGATTCCGCATTCACCCTTCCACTCGCCCTAGCCGAAAGCCAGAAGGACAAGAGCGAAGTAAAAAGCGGCTCAAAAGAAAGCGGCATTTCAGGCTACACAATCCCGATTTCGTGGGATTTTTCCGCAATGAGCGCAACAGAGCAAAATCCAGTGTGGAGGGCTGTGACAATCGAGCTTGGAAGTGACGGCACGGCGCTCGCCTCAGCCCAAACATTCAGCATCGCCCTAAAAAATGAAAACCCTTCTGCCTTCTTATCGAGCAGCGCAGTCGAAGTTTTCTTGCAACTCGGCGTAAACACACAAGAAGATTTCAGCGCAGAAAGCCAGACTATCCCGACTTGGCTCATCAGCAAGACAGGCGCGAAAGACACACAGAGACCTTTCTTGCTTTCAAAATCAGGCTGGCAAACCGTAACAGTGAAACTCACGGACGAAGACAGAGCAAAACTTTCAGTCTACACGGGAGCGCGAGTCTTAATCGTGTCGAGCGACGAAAGCGCAGTAAAAAGCGGAACGATAAAAGCAGGCGTCTTTGAAATCGCAGGAACATCGTTTGCCATAAGCGCGGACGAGGCTTTCAGCACGACACTTCGAGAGGACACACCTTCTTCCATAAGCGCTGAATGGGGAGTTAACGTCGAAAAAATCCAGGACAGCACAGTAAAAAAACTGAACAAAAGCGAAAACACAATCGCCGCACTAAAATGGAAGGCGCAAAGCGAGAGCGACATTCAGGACACGCACATCATAATGAGTCGCTACACAGAACAAACCGACATCTCAAGCTACAAGACGCTTTCATTCTTCGCCTTTTTCACAAAAGCAATGAGCGCAGAAGATACGCTCTCGTTCTCGTTTTTGCGAACCGAAGCAAGCGCAGATGAAAGCGAGAGCGCCGTCGAGTTTTCGCTTTCCGGCGACAAAATAGCGAGCGAAAGGTGGCACAAAATCCAAGTTGACCTCGAAAGCGGGAGCGTCTATGTTGACTCTGACTATGCGGCAAAGGCAAACGTCAACACCGACATAATCGCCTCAAAAGTTGTCTTCGACATAAACAGCGAGAACACAGACGAAGGCTGCTTCTTCGCCGACGAGCTATATCTGTCGGACATCTCGCCCGTAATCGCCGTTCAGGACTCCTTCTCCGTCTCATACAAAAAAGAAGGCGCAATTTTGAGCGCGCTCGATACACAAATCCTGCACGACTTTTTCGTGAACGCAAAAGCCAAAAGCGCAAAAAGCAAAAAAAAGACAATAGGAGATGAAAGCGTCAGCGCGGGAATCGGCATCTGGAAAATCGACATCGAAGCAAACGAAGCGCACTCAAGCGAGAGCAAATATCTCTTCTCTTCGATAGGACACTCAGCGAAAACCTCAAGCGCTCTTTTCGACATTTTTGATTTTAGCGAAGCCTTCCAAAGCGACAACGAAGGAAAAAAACAGCAAAAAGAAAACTCCGCCTCGATTGACCTCTCCGCCCTCCGACTCGAAGCGAGCACAAAGGCGAGCACAAGCGCCCTCTACCAAACACAGCAGTCAACTGCCCTTGCACAACTCGAAATCGCGGGCTTCAGCCTTGAAGCGCAAGGCGAAGTGAGCCAGAAAACAAGCGGCGAGTTTCAAAGCGATTACGAAAAAGCCTACAAGTCAAACAGCAAAATGCAGTTCGATTTCGGAAAAGCCGAAGCCCAAAAGCGAAAAGTTTTTGCTCAAGGGACAATGTTCTACAACTTTTCCGCGATAAAATTCACCCCTGAAATCCACGCCGAAGCCAAAGACACATATCAATCGCTCTCAAGCGACAAGCAAAGCGATTACACACAATATCTTCTCACTCTTCCCTTTGCCATAAAAGACAATCGATTTTCTCTTTTCTACAAACGAGAAGCAGGCGGAAACACAAAAGTAAAAAAGGGCGGCTCATACAAAGAAGACGCAAAATACTACGCCGAAAACTACCCCGAATATATCTTGAGCGCTCCGTTCATCACCGATTTGACAAGCGAGACTCTCGCCGACGAAATCCTTTCAGAAAGCTCTTCAAGCGAGAGCAGCCAATACTATTACGCCACCTACGGCGCTTCGTGGAAAAGAGCGCAGACAGACAACGCCCTTGATTTAATCATCCCGACAGCCGTCAGCGCCTCCTTTGAGCGAAACATCACAGCCGCAAGCACAAAAAGCGACATCTACAACGCCAAAGCAAGCATGCTTTATAGCGCAAACAACGTTCTTGGCTCTTATAGCGCGCTCAGGCTCTTCAAGTGGTACAACGAAGACGAGTTCTCTTCCCTCTTCTCATCAAGCGTCAAAATCCCCAAAAACTCGCCCGCCGACAAAACATATTCCGCCGAAGCAGAGCTTTCATCAACGCTTTTCATAAGCAAAGCCGACAGCCTCAAAAGCGCCCTTGACGGCGAAATCAACAGCGACGAGGAATGGAGCGCAAGAATCAGCGTCGCGTACAAGCGGGAGCGGAAAACTTCCCCGATAGTCTCTCTCGCAAAAGCCTTCCGACCGACACTTGACACCTCAAGCCTCGTCGTTACCAAGACCGACAGCCTCAAAGCCGCCCTCTCGCAGACAAAATCGTCAACAACCACAAACGCCCGCTTCACAAAGAAGCAAAGCGTCGTCTACACGCACGAAAGCGACGTCGCATTCTCAAAGTTTTTGACCATTACAACAAGCGTAAGCCCCGAAGTGTCGAACACAGCTCAAAAAGTGATTTACATCGGCATTACGCTCTCCTTAGGCATCCGCCTCACTTTTTAATCCCACAATTCTTTTTTGATAATCTTCCACTCTTGAAACAACCTTGACGTTATTATGTGATAATGACGCATTCTTGAAACAATATTGATATTATCATCTGATAAAGCCTTATTCTTTAATCAATATTGACGTTATTGCGTGATAATGCTCCATTCTTGAAACAATATTGAGATTATCACGAGCGAAAGGCTTACAAGAAAAAAAGTGAGCGCGTTAAGTGCAGTTTTTCTTTGTGTTGAGATTAAAGAGAGTTTTTGTGTATAATTATTCTCATGGTTACAGACATTTCTATCACTTTGCGAGTCGAAGAAGAAAAGGCAGAGAACAAAGACGCCTTGATTGAAAAAAAAGCGCTCAGGGCACTTTTTGACAAAGGAATAAAAGCAAAAGCGGGCGAGCTTTCGCTTGTTTTCGTGAAAAAATCAATAGACGCGAGGCACGGAAAGACAAAGATTGTCCTCCGCTACCGCGCATATATCGGGGAAAGTCCGGAGGAAGCGAACAAGACTCCTGAATGGAAAATGGCGGGCGAGAAGAGCGCGATTATCATAGGATCTGGTCCTGCGGGGCTTTTTGCCGCGTTCAGACTGCTTGAGGACGGCGTTAGGCCGATTATCATCGAGCGCGGCAGCGAGACTTCAAAGCGAAAGCGCGACATTGCCAAAATCAGCACTTCAGGAGAAGTCGGAGCGGACTCAAATTATTGCTTTGGTGAGGGAGGAGCGGGAACGTTCAGCGACGGAAAGCTCTATACTCGGAGCAACAAACGCGGGGATATTTCAAAAATATTGCGCATTTTCGCTCATTTTGGCGCTGACGAAAAGATTTTGACTGACGCTCACCCGCATATCGGAACGGACAAATTGCCGTCGATTGTGAACGCTATGCGGCAAAGCATTATCGAGCACGGAGGCGAAGTTCACTTTGGACAGCGCTGCGTGGATTTTGTTTTTTCTGATGAGAAGGCGAAAAAGGTCTGCGGCGTCAAGACGCTTGAAACAGAATCAGGGCGCGAAAAGGAATACAGGGCGGACGCGGTCATTCTTGCGACGGGACATTCTGCTTTCGACATTTACGAGCTTCTCGCCCGCACTGCTCCAGAGGCTCTTGAGGCAAAGACTTTCGCTGTTGGTGTCCGCGCAGAGCACCCGAGAGCTTTAATCGACGCAATTCAGTTCCACGGAAAGACGGACGGGCTTCCTGCGGCGGAATATCGTCTTGTGACTCAGGTCGAGGAGCGCGGGGTCTATTCGTTTTGCATGTGTCCGGGCGGGTTTGTCGTTCCGTCCAGCACCGACAGCGATGAGATTGTCGTGAACGGAATGAGCAGCGCCAAAAGAAACTCAAAGTGGTCGAACGCTGCGATTGTTGTTGAGACGCGACCAGAGGATATTCCTTCATCTTTTGTCGAGATGGCGAGAAAGAGCGGCTGCGAGGCTCTTTCGGGGCTTTACTGGCGAAAAAGTCTTGAGAGACTCGCGAAGGAAAACGGTGACGGTCAAAAAGCGCCTGCGCAACGGCTTGTGGATTTTTTGAAAGGAAGGGAAAGTGTAACGCTTCCCCCGTCCAGTTACACGGCGGGTCTTGTTCCAAGCCGTCTTGATTTGTGGCTTCCAATGCAGATAAAGGAGAGGCTTGAAAAGGCGTTCTTTGATTTTAACAAGCAGATGAAGGGCTATATCAGCGAGGATGCGCTTTTGATTGCGATTGAGACGCGCACTTCAACGCCTGTGAGAATCAGGCGCGACAAGGAAAGCGGAGAGTGTGTGGCGCTCAAAAATCTCTATCCTGCCGGAGAGGGCTCCGGGTATTCGGGGGGAATTGTTTCGAGCGCTATGGACGGTGAGAAGAGCGCCGAAAAACTCATCAGGGCAATTTTGGGATAAAAAATGAAAAGGTTTCTTTTTTTTATTCCGCTTCTTTTTGCTTTTTCCTCTCACGCGCTTGAGGTTTACCTTCCAGGCATTATGGGAGGGATTGATTTTTGTGTGGACTTGCCTTGGAATGAGAGCGTTTTTTCAGCCCAAGACTCATTTTCGTACAATCACGATTTCGCAGCCCTCTCTTGCGCTCTTTCGCTTGCCGCCTACACGGACAGAAAGGACAGCGAAAAGAGCGACTTTCTTTTTGATATGTATCGCGCGATGGGTTTTGGCGAAGAGAGTCTTGAGTTTTTCTATGATGTGGATTACTCAGATGATTATGGCAACGATCAGAGCGCTTTTTCGTTCGCCTCAAAAAAATTCGGCGAAAAAAGTGTTGTTGTCATTGCGATTCGCGGCACTCCTGAGGGTGCGGAGGAATGGATCAGCAACACTAACATTGCAGACAGCGTTTTTGACGACAAGGGCAATCAGATTAAGCCTTTTCCTGAGGAGCATGAGGGCTTTTTGAAGGCGGTCAGGCAAATTATGAGCAAACTTGACTTCTATATGCTTCACAATAATCTTTCGTATGGCGATTGTGTCTTCTGGATAACTGGACATTCTCGCGGGGCTGCGGAAGCGAACTTGCTGGCGGTTCATCTGAAAAACGAGCGGGGCGCTAATGCAAAGAATATTCTTGCCTACACTTTCGCCTCTCCTAATGTAACGCGCGACAAGAATGCCCAAACTGACGAATACGGCTATATTTGGAACATTGTCAACGAAGAGGACATTGTTCCGAGTGTTCCTTTTGAGTCTGGGGATTGGGGTTACAGAAAATATGGTCATACGCTCTCGTTCTCAAACTCGTTCACTGCCAAGGATTACGCTGATTTCATGGAAAACAAGCTTCCGAAAATGAGCGCTCGCTTTGAGGAGTTCTTCGGTCGGCGCTATTATCCTTTTGGAAGCGGAAACTATGTTCCCTACATTCTTGGAGAAATATTGCAGGCGATAAACAAAGACCCAGAAAGTTATTACAGCACGTTCGGTCTTCACAATCCGCTTTCAAAGATTCTTGCAAAGTCATTTTCGCCAAAAGACGAGGAAAAGCCTTCAAAACATTCTCTTTTGCAAAAGTTCATTGAGCGTGAGAACCCGAATTTAATCGAGAACGCCCAATACGCCGCAAATGATATGCACACTGCGGCAACTTATCTTGCTTGGCTGTTGAGCGAGGACGAAAAGAGTCTTTATGACGCTTCTTTTTCGTACATAATCCGCTTCCGCGGAAAAGCCGAGATGCAAATCAAAAACGAAGACGGCGACGTTCTTGCGCGGGCGGTCAATGGCGCGGGTGTTATCGGCTTCGGGAACGGAAAGCTCCCTGTTATCACGAGTCTTTCGGGCGTTGTGTATGCGGGCGCTGGCGGAAATCAGAATTTGACGGTCGAAATCACAAAGGACAGTCTTTTGCCCACGAAAACATCGTTTGAAATTGAGGAGTTCTCTCCTTCAGGCTCGTCGGAAGGTGTCCTGAGTTTTTCGGAGATAAGGCCAAGTCTGTTCAAAAAGTACACGCTCTTTTTGACCGCAGACAAAAGCGCGCTTTCGGAGCGTTTTGCAGACGACACTTCTTTCGACGCCACGCTTTCGGCATGGAAAGCATCTGCGTCTCCTTTTTGCGTGCGACCGATTTTGTTCATCGACAGCGCAGGCTTTTTGAGCGCAGGTCTTACGGCTGGCAACAAAAAGGCGTTTGCCTCTTTGAGCGCTGGAGCGAACATCACAAAATCGCTCTCCTCAGCGCAAATTGCTTCGTCTTTGACGCTGCAAACGCCGCTAAAGGGCGCACTTTACACTGGAATATCTGGTGGTTGGAAGTGGGTTTTTGAAAGTGAAGAGAAAGTGTCAAATGTGCCTTTTGCCGAGCTTATTTTCTCGCTTCAGCCAAGAAAGCGCGTTCAGTTTTTCGCATCTGCTGGCGCGGATTTCAACATTGAGGGTTTCAATGACAATGCTTTTTCAGATAGCGCCAGAGCCTTGAATGATTTTTTTAAGCCAATCAGGCTTTCTTCCTCTGTCTGCGCTTCTCCTGTCTTTAGACTCGGCATTAAGTTCTAAGTCTAGTGGAAAATGCAAAAAATATTGCGCAATAAAAGCCTCAAAAAAAAGATTTTCAACTCTTTTATTGCGCAATATCAATTACTTTTTTGCTCATATTGGCGATAACAGCACCGCTTTCATGGCTTATGATTGCTTTGGCACTTTTTTCATTTCATAATGCGCTGCAAAATATCCAAAAGTTCGTCGACAGTCTCCATTTTGTCGCTTTTGATGTCGCTTACAACGCAAGTTTTTATGTGAGAAAAAAGCAAATTGACCGCATTAAAAAAATAATGCAGAATATCGCTATGTCTGCTTTTACAAAAATCCCAAGAATAATGCTCGCCTCAGCCTCAAGCGCTTCTGGCAAAACAACTATAACGGCCGCTCTCATAAAAGTGCTTTCAAAAAAAGCCGAGCGCGAAGGAAAATCAAAGCCGTGCGCTTTCAAGTGCGGTCCTGATTTTATCGACCCGATGTTCCACAAAAAAGCGGGCGCAGAGTCTGCAAACCTTGATTCTTTCTTTTTGCCAAAAGAAAAATTGCGCTCACTTTTTTGCCATTACGCAAAAGGCTCTCTTGCAATCATTGAAGGCGCGATGGGCTTTTACGACGGATTCTCGCAAAAAAGCGAAAGCGGAAGCGCATTTGAAATCGCAAACATTCTCGATTGCCCTGTCATTCTTGTTGTCGACGCGTCAAAATCCTCAAGAAGCATTCTCGCACTGATTTCAGGCTTCAAAAACTGGAAGAGTAACAGCAAAATCGAGGGTGTCATCTTGAACAACATTTCAAAAATGCGCGCCCAAGAAATGAAAGATGTGATTGAAAACGAAATCGGCATAAAAATGCTCGGAAGCCTTGAAAAAAAAGCGCAATACGCTATTGAAAGCCGACATCTTGGGCTTATGACTCCCGAAAGCGACGGCGAAGTCGATGAAAAATTGAGCCTTCTTGAAAAAGAAGTCGAAGAGTCATTCGATATCGAAAAAATTCTTGAAATCGCACAAAGCGCCTCTGAAATCTCTTTTGAAGACAATTTGTTCACAGAGTCTTTGGGTGAGAATAAAACTGAAACAAAAAAAATCCAAATCGCAGTGGCAAAAGACGAAGCATTTTGCTTTTACTATCGCGAAAATCTTGATTTGCTTTGCTCGATGGGCGCAAAACTCGTGGAGTTCTCGCCATTAAAGGAGGAAAAGTTGCCTGACGGAACAGACGCGCTTTATCTTGGAGGCGGCTACCCTGAACTTTTTCCCGAAAAACTTTTTGAAAACACAACGATGATAAAAAGCATCAAAAACAGCGTTTTGGGCGGGCTTCCGACAATTGCAGAATGTGGTGGCTTTTTGTATTTGCAAGCGCTCGGAGTCTTGAAAGGCACTTTCAAAAACACTGGGAAACTTTGCCGCTTTGGATACGCGACAATAAAAGCCAATAATGACACGCTTCTTTTGAAAGAGGGACAAGAAATAAAGGCGCACGAGTTTCATTATTTTGACACGAGCGAAAACGGCAGCGATTGCACAGCGACAAAGATGAGCGGAAAGAGCTGGCTGTGCATTCACTCCTCCCCTTTTTCAGAAGAAGCCGCTCTTCCGCCGTTTTCTGAGACGCTCAATATTTGGGCAGGTTTTCCGCACTTGTATTTTTTGAGCAACACGGATTTTGCAAAAAACTTTGTCAGCGCTGCCCTTCGCTTTCAAAAACAAAGAACAATCGTTCGCACAAAATGCTCGGTTTGTCCAAAAAAGAGAGCAATGCGACTCCAATCACAAGGAAAATGAAGATGTATGAAGATGAGCTAAAAGCGATAATCGAGCGCGTAAAAAGCGCTGATGAAAATATGGCAGAACAAGCGCAAAAGCGATGGGACTCAGTTGCGCATCCGCTCGGAGGGCTGGGGCTTTTTGAAAGCGCAATCATCGATATTGCCGCGTGCCAATCGCGCCTTATTCCCGACATTTCAAAAAAGGCTGTCGCTGTTTTTTGCGCTGACAACGGAATTGTCGCAGAAGGCGTTTCGCAGACAGGACAAGAAGTTTCGGCAATTGTCGCAAAAAATATGTGCACGGGACAAACAAGCGTTTGCAATATGGCAAAGGTCGCAAATGCGGACGTTTTCCCTGTTGACATCGGACTTTTGAACGCTGTTGACGACGAGCGCATCACAGATTTGTGCGTCAGGCGCGGAACTGCGGACTTTTTGAAAGAGGACGCAATGAGCAGAGAAGAAGCCGCATTTGCGATGGTTCGGGGCGCTAATTTTGCAAAGACGCTCATTGAAAAAGGCTACAACCTTCTTGCGACAGGCGAAATGGGAATCGGGAACACGACGACGAGCACCGCTGTCGCTTGCGCGCTCTTGGGACTCGACGCAAACAGCGCAACGGGACGTGGAGCGGGTCTTTGCGATGAGGGCTTGGAGAAGAAGCGCAAAGTCATCAGTGAAGGACTAAAAAGGAGAAATGTCGACAAAACTGACGCTCTTGGCGTTGTCGCAAAAGTCGGAGGACTCGATATTGCAGCGATGGCGGGCTTTTTTATCGAAGCGGCAGGCGAAAAGAGGTGCGTCTTAATCGACGGCTTCATCTCCGCAGTTGCCGCTCTTGTCGCAGTTCGGCTCTGCCCTGCTTGCAATCGCTTTCTTATCGCCACGCACGAAAGCGCAGAACCAGCATTTCAGGCAGTTTTGAGCGCGCTTGAAAAAAAGGCGTTTATAAGAGCGAATATGCACTTAGGAGAAGGAACTGGCGCTGTTATGGCATTTCCGATGCTTGATATGGCGCTAAGCGTTTACAAAAACATGGCAACATTCAGTGAAATCAACGTGGAGGCATACAAACGATGAATATCTTGATTACAGGCGGAGAAGCGAGCGGAAAAAGCGCTTATGCAGAACAAATCGCTGTTGAAAAAGCAGCAAAAGAAAACTTGCCACTCTTTTATATCGCAACACTCGACAGAAATTGCGGAGGCGACACAGAAAACCGAATAAAAAAGCACGAGAAAATGCGCGAAGGAAAAGGATTTTTGACAATCGAAAAGCCAAAAGACTTGGATAAATTAGCGCTTCCAAAAGAAAACGCTGTTGTCTTGATTGAAGACCTTGCAAACCTTTGCGCAAACGAACTTTTTTGCGCTCCAACAACACCAGTCGCAGTTGACAGACACGACACAAACACAAATTACGCCTCTCACGGCAAAATCCGCACGAGCGCACTTTCTGCCGCAACACTTTCAGCGTCAGTCCCGATTTTCGCAGACGGCGTTGCAAGAAAAATCGTGAACGAACTCTCCTCAGTCGCAAAAAAAGCCCGCGATGTTATCGTCGTCTCGCCTGATGTTTTTTCTGACGCTCCGACAACAACAAAAGCCGACGGCACAACAGAGCCATTTTCTGCTGACATGCACATTTTCTTACAGACGCTTGCATCAGCGGCAAACATCTGGGCAGAAAAATGCGAAAGCGTCGTGCAAGTTGTCGCAGGCATTCCCGTCGCGATAAAATGACAAGCGCAATTTGAAAGTTGTTCTCATATTGACATTTTTTTTGTGATACAGTAAGTTGAACCCCTATCGAATTCGGTGCATTTACGGAGAAAACTCGTGATAAAGGCAACTTACAAAACACGACAGCAAGATTTGCTCCTTTCGTTTCTCAAAGAGACAGCGGGAACACACTTTACGGCAGAAGATGTCAAAAAACATTTTGAGGGAAGCGAAAATCCGCTCGGCAACGCTACGATTTATCGCCAACTCGAAAAACTTGTTGCGGACGGAAGGCTCGTCAAATACGTCATTGACGAAAAATCCGCAGCTTGCTTTGAATACACTGGCGAAAGCGTCAAAGACGATTCTCAGACGCATCACTTTCACATAAAATGCGAAAAATGCGGCGCTCTCATTCATCTTGACTGCGAAGAACTTGACCATCTTGTTTCCCACCTCAAAGAAAACCACGGCATAACGCTCAATCCTTTGCGCACTGTGTTCTACGGCATTTGCGACAAATGCTCCAAAAGCGAAACTTCAAACTAGAGGACTTTTATGAAATTCACAAAACTTATAATCGCTCTTGCAGCCTTTTTTGCGCTCGCAGCAGCAATGGCGGCAACAAAAAACAAAAAAAATGCAAAAAAAGAGCCGTCGCTGAAAATCGTCTCAACCATTTTTCCTTCTTACGACTGGGTGCGGGAAATCTTGGGCGAAAAAGCGTCCGAGGCAAGCCTTACGCTTCTTTTGGATTCAGGAACAGACCTTCACAGCTATCAGCCGTCATTCAAAGACATTTCAAAAATCGCTTCGGCTGACGTTTTTATCTACGTTGGAGGAGAGAGCGACAATTGGGTTCCAAACGTCTTGAAAACCATAAAAAATCCGAATCTCAGGACAGTAAACCTTCTTGAGACGCTCGGAGGCAGCGCCAAAGAAGAAGAAATCGTTGAAGGAATGCAAAGCGAAGAGGAGGAAAGCGACGAGATTGAACTCGACGAGCATGTCTGGCTTTCGCTCAAAAACGCAAAGACTCTCGTCAGCGCAATTTCGGAGGCGATAGCGCTTTGTGACAGCAAAAACGCGACGCTCTACAAAGCAAACGCAATCGTTTATGAAAAACGGCTTTCGGACTTGGACAAAGCGTTTGAAAACGCGCTGAAAGAATGCTCAAAATCAACGCTCGTTTTTGCAGACCGCTTCCCTTTCAGATACCTCGTTGACGATTACTCTCTTTCGTATTACGCGGCTTTTGCGGGCTGCTCGGCAGAAACGGAGGCAAGTTTTGAGACTGTCGTTTTTCTTTCAAAAAAAATCGACGAGCTTTCATCAAACGCAGTTTTTCAGATTGAAAGCTCTGACGGAAAAATCGCAAAGACCGTCATCAAAAACTCGCAAAAAAACAAAAACGCAACGATTTTTGTTCTCGACTCAATGCAGTCCACAACGGCGAAAGACGCTCAGAACGGAAAAACTTATCTTTCGGTGATGAAAAAAAATCTTGAGGTGCTAAAAGAAGCCTTGAAATAAAAAGAACAACATCAATATCATGCAAAAATTTTTTTTGTCTTTTTTGCCAGCGAGCCAAAAAATTTTTGTTTATTGCTTCCCTTCTTAAAAAGGAAGCAATAAATTTCAATTTATATGTCGTCCTGTTGAAAAGGAAGCGAAAAACGTTTGTTTATGCTTCTACCCATAGAAAAAGAAGGTAAAAAATTTTTGTTTTTTGCTTCCCCAGCACCAAAGCAGCAAAAAAATGGAAAGATACAAAAAGCCGTGATAGAATAATTGAAAAATCAGTTATTTGTGGAGGCTTTTTTATGAAAATTTCTGAGGCGATAAAATATGTTGGCGTAAATGACTTGAAAATCGACTTGTTCGAGGGACAGTTCGATGTTCCCGACGGAATGGCATACAATTCATACGTTATCATTGACGAAAAAGTTTGTGTTATGGACAGCGTGGACTCATCTTTTGGCGATGTGTGGCTTTCGAATATCGAAAAGGCGCTTGGCGGTCGAAGCGCGGATTATCTTGTGGTTCAGCATATGGAAATGGACCATTCTTCAAACATTCTTCGGTTTTCACAAAAATATCCTGAGGCAAAAATCGTTTCTTCAAAAATGGCTTTCACGATGATGAAAAATATGTTCGGAACTGATTTTGCCGAAAAGCAAATCGTTGTTCAGGAAGGCTCTGAGCTCAATCTCGGTGAGCATTGTCTTTCGTTCGTGGGAGCGGCGAATGTGCATTGGCCTGAGGTCATTGTGAGTTTTGAGAAAAAAGAGGGCGTGCTTTTCAGCGCGGACGCTTTCGGCAAATTCGGCGCAAATGGCGAGATTGAGAGCGATTGGGTGTGCGAGGCAAGGCGATATTATTTTGGCATTGTCGGAAAGTTCGGCGCAAATGTGCAAACGCTTCTCAAAAAGGCCTCGAATCTTGAGATAAAAACAATCTGTCCTCTTCACGGTCCTGTTCTTTTTGAGAACATCGCTTATTATCTTTCGCTTTATGATATTTGGTCACGCTATGAGCCGGAGACGAACGGTATTGCAATCGCATACACGAGCGTTTACGGGCATACAAAAGAAGCGGCGGAAAAACTTTATTCGCTTTTGAAAGAAAAGGGCTGCCAGTCTGTTTCGATTTTCGATATTGCCAGAAGCGATATGTATGAGTGTATCGAGGACGCTTTCCGTTACAGCACGCTTGTTCTTGCAACGACGACGTACAACGGAGGCATTTTCCCGATAATGCGCGACTTTGTTGAGCGGCTTTCTGAGCGAAACTTCCAGAAGCGCCGTGTCGCCTTCATTGAAAACGGAAGCTGGGCGCCGATGGCGGCAAAGGCTCTTGAAAGCGCTTTTTCACAGTGCAGGGACATCGACATTGTTGGTAAAATCTCGATAAAAATCGCCCTCAGCGCTGAAAACGAAAAGAGTCTTGAAGAGCTTTCGGACACACTTTTGAAAGAATAGCGCTCTTTGAAATCTTGTGGCAGGGCGAAAAGAGCAAAAGTGATGCGCTTTCGTTCTGCCGCTTGAGCAAAAAAATATATAGATTTTGGACATTTGATTATCAGAAAAAGTCTTTCCAAACAGATTTTGTGAAAAAGAAAAAGAAATCTAAAAGACTAAAATCAAAAAATTTGTTATGATGCACTTCAAAATGGCACACTTTACTATTGAAACAGAGAAATTAACATACGGCGGAGATTGTATTGGGAAAATTGGCGGAAAGACGGTATTTGTTCCGTTCGCTATTCCCGGCGAAACGCTTGAGATAGAAATAACCGAAGACAAGGGCGATTTTGCACGCGCAAAGATAAATCGCATCATAACGCCCTCCCCTCACCGCCGAGAGAGTATTTGCCCGCTTTACGAGAAATGTGGCGGGTGCAATATGCAGCACATTGACGATGATTTTCAGACAGAGCTTCGCGTTCAGGTTTTGAAAGACGCATTCGAGCGAGTCGGGCTTAGCGTGCCTGAAATCCGCGCTATTCAGGGAAAGCCGTTCGCCTATCGCTCGCGCTTTCAGTTCCACAACGGCGGGCTTAAAGAAAGAGGCAGCGATAAAATCATAAAACTTGAGCATTGCCCTGTGGCGACAGATGAGATAAACGCCTATCTTTGCAAGAAGGGCGAAAAGAAAGACGGACGTGTTCACGTTTTTGGCGACAGTCGCGTTATTGGAGATGAAAAAGTCATTGAGGCGACAGAAACGCCAAGGGCAAAAAATGAGCGCGAAGTTATCGGGCATTCAAAGCGAAAAATCCGCCTTCGCGAAAATACGCATTTTTCTGGCACGATGGCAAGTCCTGAAAACATTTGCGCTGTCAACATCGCAGGCAAAAAAATTGAGTTTGATGCGCGCGGCTTTTTCCAGTCAAATCCAGAAGTGCTTGAAAAAACGATTGAAAAGGTAACTGACAATCTTTCAGGAGATAGGGTTCTTGATATGTATTCAGGCTGCGGAACGTTCTCGGTTTTCTTGGCAGACTCTTTCAACAGCGTCACTCTTGTTGAGCATAACCGCGACGCACTCGTTTTCGCCGAGAAAAATCTTATCGGTAAAAAGCACGAAAGCTACGGCATGAGCGGCGAGCAGTTCGTAAAAACGCAAGCGCCTTCGATTCTTTCGCGCTTCGGCCAGTTTGATGCTGTCGTGATTGACCCTCCTCGAAGCGGAATGGAAAAGAGCGTTGTCGACTGGCTTTCAAAAAACAAAACGCACCAAATCCGCGCTATTTCTTGCGACCCCGCAACGCAGGCGCGCGATATTGCAAAACTGGTGAAAGCAGGCTACACGCTCACCCGCCTTTATCTTTTGGACTTTTATCCGCAGACTTGTCATATTGAAAGTCTTGCTTGTCTTGAAAACTTGGACTGAAAAAAGTATGAACAAATTCCTTTGTCTTTTTGCTTTTGCATTTTTGTTTTCGCAGAATATTTTTTCTCAAACTATAAATTTGGAAGACGAGGAGCCGACTTGGCAGACTGTTTTGAGCGGAAATCCGATTTCTCGCCCGCTCAAAACGACTTACGGATTTGTTGTTGTAACAGACGGACATCAAATTGTTGCTTGCAGCGACAGCGGAACGCTTTTGTGGCAGCAGCGTGTAAAAGGCTTCCCTACTCCGCATTACACAGTTGCGCGAGGAGATTTTCTTTATGTTGTCACAAGCGAAAACAAACTCAATCTCATAAACCCAAGTGGCGTTACGCTTTGGTCTGAATATGTTCCTTTTGATGAGATTATTGTTGAGCCAACAGCAGGCAAAGACGGAAGAATGTATGTGCAGGGAAAATCTGAAATCGCGTGCTATTCGCTGAGCGGCATATTAAAATGGACGCTTGACGTCGGCGAAATGGACGAAAAGCCGCTTTTTACGATGAACGACGGCTCTGTTGTCGCTCTCATGAAAAAAAACGAAAACGGGAAAAGCACAGGAATCAGACTTTCTCCATTCGGTGAAAAAATCGAAGAAATTACTTTCGGCGGAAAGATAGAAGCGGCTGCAGAATGTGACGAGGGGCTTTTCATTGTCTTTTCGGACGGAAGCGTTGGACTTTGCAAAATCCGTGATAACAATGCAAAATCAGCATGGCTTTTGCTTTCAAATGAGACAGGGCTTCCTTCAATCTCTTCTCAAAACATTGTGATAAGAGCAATTGGGAACACGGTCATTCTTGCAACGAAAAACGGCTCTCAAACAAAAATCGTAAGTTTCGATGCAAAAACACACGAAATCACGTCAACATTTGATATTCCAGAAGTGCAAGTGAGTCCATCAGGCTTTTTTGAAACAGATGGCGAAGACGTTACGATTGCGGATAATGCAAAAGCCGCATCTTACACGCTTTCAGGAGAATACATCTGGTCAGTGCAACTTCCGAGCGCAAAAAACTGGCAGTACGCTTTTCTTCTTGACGACGGACAATTGGCGTTTACAACAAACTCGTGGGTTGCAAAAAGTTTTCGAGTCTTTCAAAAGCCGCGCGACAAAAAGACAAGCGCACAAAATACGAAAAAGCAAAAGCAAAGTGATTACGAAGATTTTTTTCAATCTCCGCAATCAATCAACGGCTATTCTGTCAAAGCGCTAGACAAAAACGATTATGCAAAACTCGCAAAAACGCTCTCTGAGGGCAATTACAGCACGCTTGAAAAAGAATGGATTCCAATCATAAAAAAAGAAGCCTCCGATATGGCAGACTTTTACGCAAGCGGCAACGGTTCTGCCAGTCGTGATTTGACCTCAAAGTTCAGGAGCGACATCGTTTATCAGCAACAGATTTGCAATTTGATGGCGCTTTTTGGAAGCAGTATCTTCTCTGATGAAATAGCGCTTCTTTTGCATACCGTAACGGACAGCCAAATGCTCGTTTTTCTTCTCAAAACCGTAGAGAAAATCGGCTACGATGAAGACGGCTCGCTTCTTCGCGAAATCGAGTTCATCGAAAGCAGAAGAGCGCTAAAAGATGACACAGTACTTTTGAAAAGTTGTGCTGATGCGGCATATTCAGTGTGTCGCGTAATGGGACGCCCTGCGCTTTATGCGCGCGGAAAAGCAATTCTTGCATATATGCTTAACCCGCAGTACGACAAAAAAATAAGGGAATATGCGCGACAAAAACTAAAGGATATTATCGCGCTTGGGATATAAATTTCTTTGCTTGTAAATTCAAAACATTCTGAGTTATAATCAGAATGAAAAATGAATTCTGGAGGAATGATGAAAAAGCATAGTAAATTGCGAAAGGTTATTGCTTCCGCACTGTTTCTTGCAGTATCGCTCGTGAGCACAAACGCCTTGGAAGTAAGCAGAAACGAGCTTCAAAGCGTAAACTCAGACACGATTCGATTCAACAACTACAACGGACCACACTCCGTAATCGACTCTCTTGCGGCAATCCGAAACATTGGTACGCAGCTCGGACGCTCAGTCAAGGGAAATCTTGAAAACGAAAGCACCGTTGGCTCTTCTGACCGCTATTATGTTATCCACGCAATCGATTCAACAACAGGAAAACTCGACGCTGATATTTTCGTGCTCGGAAAAAACGTCGGCGTTGACCATGTCAGAAACCTTCGGCACATTATTGCGGCCTATCTTGTTGAAGCATACGGCTACTCAAACGATGATGCATTCACGCTAGCAACATTCATTACAGTCTACAACGCTGTTTATCGCGGCAATCTCGATGTTTTCAACGCAAAATACAAAGACATCGTGACAAAGCATTTGCACAAAGACAAAGTCGGCCTTTCTGTAAACTGGGAAGAATGGGCCGGAAAATCAGAAATCGTCATTCCGCTCTCTGACATCGCAGGCGGACTTTCAACAATCGATACTTCCGTCATCAGCGACAAGAACGTCATCAACTCAATGCGCGAAAGCGATGACAAGGGCATCGACCAGAGAAAGAACATGGTCGGCATTATGGACAGAGAAGCCGACAGCGCTGAAAGCAAGGCAGAAGAAGCCGCAAAACAGGCTGTTCAGGAAACACGAAAGCTAAGCGAAGAGCAAAAGAAGCTCGCCGAAGAGCAGGCAAAGTCCGCCGAAGCACAAAAGCAGGCTGACAGCGCTCAAAAAGAGGCTGACAGCGCTCAGAAAGCCGCTGATGCCTCACAATCTTCTGCTGACAAGGCTGCAAGCGACGCCGACAAAGCCGCACAGAGCGCTTCTGACGCTCAAAAAGAAGCACAAAAGGCTCGCGCTGAGGCTGACAAGAAGCAAAAAGAAGCAGACGAGGCTTGGGCAAAAGCAAACGAATTGCAGAAAAAGGCTGATGAGTTAGCAGAATACGCTCGACAGCACCCGGACGACCCAGAGGCTCAGAAAGCCGCTGAGGAAGCTCAGAAAGCAGCAGACGCGGCTCGCGCAGAAGCTGAAAAGAAGAGCGAGGAAGCAAAGAAAGCTGCAGAAGAGGCTGACAAAAAAGAAGCAGAGGCAAAGAAAGCTCAAGAAGACGCCGAGAAAAAGGCTCAAGACGCTGAAAAGCAGCAGCAAGAAGCCGATGAAAAGGCAAAAGAAGCCGAGCAGAAGCAGTCAGAGGCTGACAAAAAGGCTCAAGACGCTGAAAAACAAAAAGAAGCCGAGCAAGCTCAGAAAGAAAAGACTGCTGAGCAGAAGCAGAAAGCAGACGAGGCAGCAGCTGAAGCAAAAGAGCAGCAGGAAACCGCAGACCAGAAGCGTAGCGAAGCGCAGAATGAGCGCAATCTTATCGCCCGCGACCAGCAGCAGCTTCTCAACGAGGGACTTCTCGACGAAAAGGACGCTGCTTTCGGCTTGAGACTCACCGACAGCGAAAAAGAGCTTTCTTCAGTCGTCAAGATGAACTCAAAAACAGGCTCTCTCGTAAAGACTTCGCCTGTCAGCGTCATCAGACAGCGAGAGCTCATTCCTGTTGACGGCGGATTCGTCGCAATCGCTGGCGAAGAAGGCGCAAATCACACAATCCGCCTCGTTCTCATCGACACAATCGACATGGAAATCCAAAAAGAAAGCGAAGACATCGTTGCTGCAAAATCAGTCCTCGTTTTCAATGGCGGAAGTTTCTACGTTGTCGTTCAGGACGGCGCAAATTACGTTGTGGCAAAGTATTCTTCAAGCCTTGACCTTGAGTTAAAGTCAAAAGTGCCAGTAGACCCTGCAACACCAATCACAGTCGGCTCTAACGGCGTTTGCGTAACAGCAAAAGACGGCACAATGCAAGTGCTTCGCCTCTCAGATTTGACAGCTGTCGTCGGAGAAGTAAGCATCAAATCCAGACGCCGAAAGTAAAATAAACGAATAAAGCAAGAGCGCGCTTCAAATTTTGAGGCGCGCTTTTCATTTTTTCTCTCTAATTCTCCATTTCCAGCACGCTATTTTCCGCTCCCAAAGACAAAAACTCCACTCCCAGCACAAAAACACTCACGAAAATGTTTCGGGCGTCCATTCCCAGCATCAAAACTATCACCAAAATGCTCCAAACCATCACCAAAACAATCTCAGTAATGATAATTTTTCTCAATAACATCACCAAAACATTCAAAACCATCATCACTACAACAAAAAGTATCACCATTATTAACAAAAACATCATGCAAATGAGCAAAAACTACAATTTCAGCACTAAAATTTCAAATCCCAGAATATAAAAGCACAATTTTTGAAGAAAAAACTTGATTTTCAGAAATAAAAGGTGTAGATTTTATGTATAAAACTGGAAAATATACATTCGGGACTCAAAACTCAGAATGTTATTGATGATATTTCTTGCATAATTCTTTGCAAAAAATGTCATAAGTGTGATGTTTTTTATGTTGGAACTGATATTTTTATTATAGAGGTGAAAAAATGAGCAACTCATTTTCTGACAAATTAACAATGGCACGGCTTATGACCGCAGGAATTCGAGCGCACGAAGCAGAACTTTCCAAAACAGAGATTACAACAAAGTCTGCCGACGACCTTGAGAAGATTCTAACAGAGCTTCAAGACCTCGATATTGAGCAAGAAAGACTCAAAAGTGCCCTGAAAACGTGCACCAAGAACCTTTCGGACAAGTCCAAAGTCCTCAACGAACTCTTTGCAGAGGCAAAACGCAACGTAAAGTTTGCGATTCCGCAATCCGGGTGGAAGGAGTTCGGGATTTCTGACAAGAGATAAAGTTTTTTCTATTTTGTTATTGCGAAAGAGAATCTATTCACATAAAACGCGCAATTTGTTATAGTAGCAGACGTGAAATATATCGAACTTACTGGACCTGAGGCGGGAAATACCGTTGTTGTAGGGCTTTCTGGCGGCGTGGACTCCACGCTGACTGCAATGTTGTTGAAAGAAAAAGGCTGTCGTGTTATCGGCGTTACAATGTCGCAGTGGAAAGGCGATTTGCCGCCTCTTCCTAACGGGCAGAAACTTCACGGTTCATGTTACGGACCAGATGAAGCCGATGATATTGCGGACTGCGAAAAGTTTTGCAAAGAGCACGATATTGAATATCACGTTATCGACGTCAAAGAAGAGTATCAAAAACAAGTTTTGGACTACTTCAAAGCCGAATATCGCGCAGGAAGAACACCAAATCCGTGCATAAGATGCAACAATCTTGTGAAATTCGGCGCTCTTTTGGCAGGCGTTGAGAAGATGGGCATAAAATATGACTATTTTTGCACAGGACACTACGCCAGACTTGTGCGCCCAGAGGAGAGTCTTGCGCTCACATATGGCGATGAGTCATATCCAGAGCGCGTTACGCCTCCGATGATTGCTTGTGCGACAGACAGCGCAAAAGACCAGGCATATTTTTTATACAGAATACCGTCTGCAACGCTTGAGAAGGTGCGCTTCCCTCTTTCGCATTACACAAAAAAAGAAGTGTTCAAGATGGCTCGCGAGCGCGCTCTGGCTGCGGCAGACAAAGAAGAGAGTCAGGACTTCATTCCGCCTGAGTATTTCGAGATGTTGTTCAAAGACAAGCCTTCCGTTCCCGGCGATATTATCGATTTGGACGGTCATGTCTTGGGTCATCATCGCGGAATCGAACATTACACAGTCGGTCAAAGACGAGGCTTGGGAGTAAGTTCTAGCAGACCGCTTTATGTTCATTCAATCGACAGCGAAAAGAATCTGGTTGTCCTTGCTCCGGACAATGATTTGTTCTCTGCCTCTCTTATCGCGGACGATTGGGTTTGGCCAGGCGGATACGCGCCAAAAACTGCGTTTGATGCGATGGTGAAAATCCGTCTTGCATCTCGTCCTGTGAAAGCTCGTGTTGAGCTTTACGACGGCGAAGGTGATTTTAGCGGACAGGCGTATCGCGTTGTCTTTGAAACACCGCAGCGCGCTGTCGCTCCGGGTCAGTCGGTCGTCATTTATCGCGATGGCGTTATCTCTGGAGGCGGTGTTATCTCCCGCGCCGAGAAAGCCGAGGGCATCGATGTTGAAAAAGCCGCCGAAGACTTGCGGAAAATCGAAACCGACCCTGTGAAAATCAGATAAACAATGCTTAGCATAAGCCGCTTAAATGAAAAGCGGCTTTTTTATTTCATTTTCTCCGTCTCTCAAAATAAAAAACTCCACAATAACAATCCTAAAGAACAAATCTAAAAACTTTTTCATAAAAAACATCAACTCTATTGACAAAAATTTTGTGTTTTGCTATTATCTAAAACGTCAATGCGGCAGTCATATAACGGCTATTATCCCAGCCTTCCAAGCTGGAGACGAGGGTTCGACTCCCTTCTGCCGCTCTTCTTTATTAAAACGCTGTTTTTTATGACAGCGTTTTTTTATTCTTTGTGCAAATCTTTCACTTGCGCATATTTTTTTTGCGTGGTAATCTAAAAATCCTATGAGTGATTATGTGCGCCCGACATGGGACGAGTATTTTATGGAAGTGTGTCGCACCATCGCCAAGCGTGCAACTTGCGACAGAGGCAGAAGTGGTTGCGTTATTGCCCGCGACAATCAGATTCTTGTTACAGGCTATGTTGGCTCTCCTGCGGGCTTGCCACACTGCGATGATGTTGGTCATCTTTTGCGAAAATCACTGCACGCAGATGGCTCAATCACGCAGCATTGTGTTCGCACTGTTCATGCCGAGCAAAACGCAATCTGTCAGGCTGCAAAGCGCGGTATCCCAATCGACGGAGCAACGCTTTATTGCAAAATGACGCCGTGCAGAACGTGTGCAATGCTGATTATCAACTGCGGAATAAAGCGTGTTGTGTGCGAAAAGCATTATCACGACGAAGCCGACAGCCTTGAGATGTTCAAAATGGCGGGGATAAAAATCGAACACGTTGAAGACAGCGTGCAAACATACGAAAATATGTAGATTAACAAAGAAATTCTTTAATCATAGAAATAACGCTCTTGAGCTGGCGGGAAGAAAGTGCATTCAACACATCAAGATTTTCGCTTTTGCTTGAGAGCGTTTCTTTTTGGTCCTCAAAAAACTCGTGATTTACAAAATATGACATCAAAAATATACAGCACATTCAGTCAAAACACTTTTGCTTCAAAAAGAATTTGTGTATACTTTGCTTATGGAACACGGATTTTTGAGAGTCGCGGCTTGCTCGCCGCATATTGAAGTTGCGGACTGTGACAAAAACACAGAAATTATCATAAGCGAAAGCAAAAAAGCAGCACAAAATGGAGCAAAAGTTGTTGTTTTCCCTGAATTGTCCATAACAGGATACACATGCGGGGATTTATTCTTGCAAAGAACACTCCAGAAAGGCGCTCTAGACAGCCTTTTGAAGATTACAAGAGAAACAAAAGACCTGTCAGCGCTCATCGCAGTCGGACTTCCGATTGCGACAGGAACAGCGCTTTATAACTGCGCCGCTCTTTTATTCCAAGGACGAATATTGGCGATTGTGCCAAAAACATACATACCAAATTATTCAGAATTTTACGAAAAGCGCTACTTCTCATCTGCGCCAGAAGCAAGCGGAAGCATTACACTTTGCGAAGAAGCAGAAGACGTTCCGTTCTCAACAAAGATACTTGTCGCCGATGAGCATTTCCACGATTTCGTCCTCTCCGCAGAGATTTGCGAAGACCTTTGGACACCACTTCCGCCATCGACGCTACACACACTCGCAGGCGCAAGCATCATCGTAAACTTGAGCGCAAGCAACGAAGTCATCGGAAAAGCCCAATACAGAAGAACCCTCGTTTCCCAGCAATCAGCAAGAACAATCAGCGCTTATATTTACGCAAGCGCAGGACACGATGAAAGCACAACAGATTTAGTTTTCGCAGGACACGACATAATCGCCGAAAACGGAAAGATACTCGCTGAAAGCACACTTTTTGAAGACGGCATCGTTTTCGCAGACATCGACTTGGAACTTTTGGCGCAAGAAAGACGCAAAAACACATCGTTTGCAAACTGCACAGACAAAACAAGCCTTTCTGATTACCAAGTCATTTCTGTAAGCCTTTCTGACAGCAAAAAAAGCGCAGGATTCGGCTCTCAGAGCGACACAGAAAAAAAAGGCAGCCTGATTCGCAAAATCGAAAAGCACCCATTCGTGCCGCACGACAACACAGAGCGAAGCAAAAGATGCAAAGAAGTAATCGAGCTTCAAAGCGAGGGACTTGCCAAACGCCTTCGCCACATAAAAGCAAAAAGCGCCGTTATCGGGCTTTCAGGCGGTCTTGACTCAACACTCGCCCTCCTCGTTGCGTGCAGAGCGGCAGACAAATGCTCTCTTTCAAGAGACAAAATCATCAGCGTTACAATGCCATGCTTTGGAACGACAGGAAGAACATACAAAAACGCATGCGCCCTCGCAAAGCACACAGGCTCAACGCTCCTTGAAATCCCGATTGCAGACGCAGTGAAGCAGCATTTCAGCGATATAAAGCACGACATCAACAACCATGACATAACATTTGAAAACGCGCAGGCACGTGAGCGCACACAAGTTTTGATGGACGTTTCAAACCAGAGAGGCGGAATTGTCATCGGAACAGGCGACTTGAGCGAACTTGCGCTCGGCTGGTGCACATACAACGCAGACCAGATGTCGATGTACGGAGTCAACTCATCGATTCCGAAAACACTCGTCAGGCACTTGGTATCATGGTTTTCAGACGAAGCAAAAGAAAACTCAAACCAAGCGCTCAGCGACGTCCTTAAAGACATTCTCGACACACCTGTAAGCCCGGAGCTTTTGCCACCGGAAAAAGACGGAACGATAGCGCAGAAAACAGAAGACCTCGTAGGACCTTACGAACTTCACGACTTCTTTTTGTATTACGTTCTCCGCTTCGGCTTTTCGCCTTCAAAGATATACTTCCTTGCTTGCAATGCGTTCAAAGGCGTTTACGAAAAAGATTTCATCAAAAAATGGCTTTCGTCTTTCTATAAACGCTTCTTCAGCCAGCAGTTCAAAAGAAGCTGCATGCCGGACGGCGCCAAAGTGGGAACAGTATCGCTTTCTCCGCGCGGAGACTGGAGAATGCCGAGCGACGCATGCGCTTCCCTGTGGCTAAAAGAGGCAGAGTCGCTGTAAATGCTGACCTACAACCTTTCGGAAGGCAAAAAAACATTGCCGCTTTACGAGCAACTTTACAAGAACATCAAAACCGACATCATCTCAGGAAAACTCGAAAGCGGCGCAAAGCTGCCCTCAAAGCGAAACTTTGCGAAAAACCTTGGAATAAGCACAATCACAGTTGAAAGCGCTTATGAAATGCTGCTTTCCGAAGGGTTCATTTTTTCCGTTCCGAAAAGCGGCTATTTCGTCTCAGAAAATCCCCCGGACGCCGCGTTTTTCACCGAAGACGATGAGGGCGAAACAAGCAAAAACGCTCCAGAAAGCGAAGAGAAAGCAGATTTCGATTTTGAAAGCAGCGCCACCCTCCCCTCCCTCTTTCCATTTTCAGCATGGGCTCATCTGACACGAAAAGTGCTTTCAGAAAAAAAAGAAGTCCTCCGCGCCTCCCCGTCGTTCGGGACGCGGGAGCTACAAAAAGCCATAAAGCGCCATCTTGAGCAGTTTCGGGCGCTAAAGGTGAGCGAAGAGCAAATCGTCATCGGTGCGGGAACGGAATATCTTTATTCGCTCATAATTCAGTTTTTGGGCGCAAACAAAACGTACGCCGTCGAAGAGCCGGGATACCAGAAAATAAGCGAAGTCTATCGCGCACACAACATAAAGACAGCGCATATCGCTCTCGACTCAGAAGGAATCGACATGAGCGCCCTTCGCCAAAGCGGCGCTGACGTTGCCCACATTTCCCCCTCGCACCATTTTCCCACAGGAATCACAACCACGATTTTGCGCCGAAAAGAGCTTCTTGAGTGGGCCGTCGAAAAGGAAGGAAGATTTATCATCGAAGACGATTATGACTCAGAGCTTCGCCTAGACGGCTTTCCCGTCCCCGCCCTGCAAAGCATCGACAACGCCGACAAAGTGATTTACATCAACACATTCAGCAAAACGCTCTCGTCAACGCTCAGAGTCAGCTATATGGTTCTCCCCTCCTCGCTCGTCTCAGCGTTTTCCGAAAAACTCGGCTTTTATTCAAACACCGTTCCAGTCATAAACCAGCACACACTCGCTTTCTTTATGAATCAGGGCTTTTTTGAAAAGCACATAAACCGCCTTCGCCGAAACTACACACAAGTGCGCGACTTTTTGCTTGAGGGCGTCAAAGCAAACGACAAACTAAAAACCGCGCAAATCTCACAAGAAAACTCAGGGCTTCACTTTCTTCTTTGCGTGAAAACCGAAAAAAGCGACGAGAGCCTCACCGAGCAATCCCGAAAAATCGGCATCAAAATCAGCTTTCTTTCAAAATACTTCTTCGACAAAGAAAAATCCCCCGCGCACACGCTCGTCATAAATTACTCGTCAATTCCCGCCGACAAAAAACTCATTTTTGACGCCTTGGAGCGCCTTTCCTCAATCCTCTGATTTCACTTTTGCGCTTGGAAGAGCAAAACCTCATGCGGTGGAAGTCATTTGATTCTATGGACAGTAAAAACCGCGTGCGGTGGGAGTCATTTGATTCTATGGACAGTAAAAACCGCAAGTGGTTGAAGCCGTTTGATTCTATGGATAAGAAAAACCGCATGAGGTTTTCGAGAAAATTCCGTTTGGAAGGAGAAAACCGCGTGCGGTGGAAGCCGTCTGATTCTATGGACAAGAAAAATCGCATGAGGTTTTCGAGGAAATTCCGTTTGGAAGGAGAAAACCGCGTGCGGTGGAAGCCGTCTGATTCTATGGACAAGAAAAACCACTTTTGGCATGACAGAGTAAAAAAAAGACCCGATGAAAAAACATCGAATCTTTCGTTGGCTGAGCGTAGTCGTCGTTGGCTGAGCGTAGTCGAAGCCACAATAATCAAAATTGTGTATGTAAAAGGCGAAAAATGGTCATTTCGACTTCGCTCAATGACCGAATTTCTTGCAAAAATGACCTTTTTTTTAAAAACTCGAAGTTTACGCTTGTCAGACGAGCTTGACGTAGGTTTTTCCAGTTCCTCCGTCCTCAGGGCGCGCAAAATGGAACTCGGCGACGCCCGGATAATTCGAAAGATACTGCTGGACGCCTTGCTGCAAAATCCCGTTTCCTTTGCCGTGGATTATGCTGAACGCCTTGAAGTTGTTGATTGCGCAAAGGTCGAGCTGCCGCTCAAGAGCCTTCAGAGCCTCGTCATAGCGAAGACCAAGAAGACGAAGCTCAAAGGCAGGCTTTTCGTCCCCGCCCGAAAGCCCCGCAGTCTCAACAACCACACTCGTTGCAGAAAGCGCCCGCCTTTGCTCGTCGATGCTCGCAAGCGCGAGGCTTTTTTGCTTCACGCTCATTCTCAAAGAGCCGAACTGAACGCTCCAGACGCCCTTTTTCTCTTCGTGGATAAGCGTTCCCTTCCGCTTGTCTTTTCCCATAAAGACGACAGCGCCAGAAACCCACTGAGGCTTTTCTTCCTCGACCTTTTTCAAAAGCGCGCTCGCTCTCGGGATTTCAAGAGAGACGCTCTCGCCCTCGTCGGCTTTGAGCTTTTCGAGAAGCTCCGCATTGGAAAGCTTCTTTTTTCCTGATTTTCCCTTGTTGCTAGAATGATTGCCTGAGGCGCTTGAAATTCGCATTCCGTTTTCGGCAACTTTTTCATCTGCAATCTTTTTGTTGAGAGAGGCTCTCGCTTCCTCAATGCGCTCTTCTTCTTCTTTTATCGCTCTGTCCTCTTTTTCGATGCTCTCGGTGAGCTCTGCGATAAAAGACTTCACGCCAAGCGTCTTCTCGCGGTTTATTTCGCCTTCACGAAGAGAGCGGACAAGGTTTTCGAGCTGCTTTCGTGTCTGAGAAAGGAAGTCGCTCTCGCCCTTATGCTCCCGCTTTTTGAGGTCGAGCTCGTTCTGCCTCATCTTAATCTCTTTTGCTTCAAGACGCTTTTGCTTTTCTGAAAGCGAGATTTCTTTTTTGCGCCATTCTTTTTCCATTTCGGCAAGTTCGGCGTGCTTTTTTGTCAGCCCCTTTATCAAAGACGAAACGTCGGCCTGCTCGCCCAAAAGATAATCTTTCGCCTTTTTTGTGACAAAGCGCGGAAGCCCGCTCCGCTTTGCGATGTCGAGCGCGTGGCTCTCACCGGGAACGCCCATCAGAAGACGATATGTCGGAGAAAGCGTGTCCTCGTCAAAGTCGACGCTTGCGTTAATGCACGCAGGGTGCGTGTAGCCGTAGTTCTTGAGAATGCCGTGATGAGTTGTCACAAGCACGAACGATTTTTTCTCGATAAGCGTGTCCAAGACAGCCATCGCAATCGCGCTTCCTTCCTGCGGGTCTGTTCCGCTTCCAAGCTCATCGAGAAGCACGAGCGATTTCTCGTCAGCGTTCTTTACGGCAGCGGCGATGTTCTTCATATGGGCACTGAACGTCGAAAGAGATTCGTCAATCGACTGCTCATCACCAATGTCTGCAAAGACGGAGCGAAAGACTGGAAGTCGCGTTCCTTCCGCCGCAGGAACCGGGAAGCCAGTCTGATTCAAAAGCGAGAAAAGCGCTATTGTCTTTAGCGTCACCGTTTTTCCGCCCGTGTTCGGTCCTGTGATGATAAGGACGTTTTTTCCGCTCATAAAACGAACGTCAATCGGGACTGCCTTGTCGCCCAAAAGAGGGTGTCGCGCCTGAATCAGAGCAGCGGCCTCCTCGTCGCGGCAAACTTCGGCAAAAATGCCATGACAATCGGCGGCAAAGCGCGCAGAGGCTTGCGTCATATCGAGCGTCTTCATTATTGGAAGCGCACGGCGGAAAAGATAAAGGCTTTCGCGAAGACGAGCGGTCAATTCTGTCATAATGCGCCTTATTTCCTGCTGGAGATGGAACTCTTCTTGAACAAGCTCGTTGCTCTTTCTGACGACGCTTTCAGGCTCAATGTAAACCGTCTGCCCAGAAGCCGACATTTCGTGAACGATGCCATGAATTGCTCCGCGTCTGTCGCTTCTTACGGCAAGCACCTGATGACCGCCTCGCAGAACGGGAACGTTTGACTGAAGAGAGGACTGATACATCGGGTCTGTCGTGTACGAGCGGATTTCGCCGTCAATCTCTTTGTGCAAAGCGCTTATTCTGCTTCGGATTGCGCGGATTTCAGGAAGGTCTTTCATCTCGCCGTTGTTGTCAACGACACGCTCAATCTCGCCCTCAGGCGCTGACAAATCAGGAAGAGAGCCGCTAAGCTCAGCCAAATCTTTTATATCAACTTCCTTTGAGCCTGACTCTGCGCCCTCTTTTGCGTCAGCGCACGAAAGACAAAACTTTCTGAGCGAAAAAGCCTGCTTTGTCGTCAGAGAAGCGCCTTCTGTCTTTATGACAGCAAAAAGCGGCTCAACTTCTTCCCAGCCACAAAGAGAGCGAGGGTGCAAAGCGTGCAAAAGGCGAAAGCGCTGGGCGCTCAAAGTGCGAAAGCGAGTGCCTTCAGCCTCGTCTGTCGCAGGCTCCATTTTCATCAGGGCGTTTTTTCCCTCTTCTGAAACGCAAAAAGAAGCAATTTTGTCGCGGATTCTGTAAAAATCAAGCTGCTGAAGAATCTTCTTGTTCATCTTAAAAACACCGTCTTTTCTATGCGCGAAACTTAGAAAGCGCCGCTTTTATCAAGATTACAGCAGAATCATATTCGCTGATGAAAGATGAAAGAAGAGAATCCAAATCACCCTCTTCTTTTTTGCGAAGAACATTCTCAAGAACTTTTGCAGCGCTGCCAAGTTTTTCAGCGCCAATCTGAAGGCTTGAGCCTTTGAAAAGATGTACAGTCTTTGCAGCCTCTTCTCTGTCTTTCTCGAAAGCGCTTTTTGCTTTTTCAAAAAGAACTTTTTTATCTGGGGAAGGTGTGCTCAAAAACGCTTCGAGCAAATCGGCATACAAATCTTTGTCGCCGCCTGTCATTTCTAAACCAAAATCTTCATTCAAAACTTCTGCCATATAAATCATTTTAACATAAATACAAAAAAATAAACAATGCAATGTGAAAAACTGCATTTCTTATGATAGAATATTAGATATTCTGGAGGAAGAAAAAAATGAGCGATACAAAAAAAACAATTCTAATCGTTGATGATTCTGAAATAGACAGAGAAATATTAAAAAATATTTTGCTCGAAGAATTCGATGTCATAGACGTAAGCGGAGGAAGCAAAGCGCTTGAGTTGTTAAAAGCAGATTCCGACACCAAAATCGACGGAATGCTTATCGACATTTACATGCCCGTTATGGACGGCTTTTCACTGCTCTCAAACCTTCTTAGAAACGGGATTCGCAATATCCCGATAATAATGATTAGCGCTGATGCCCTCAAAGAAAACATTCTCAAAGCCGCAAAGTTCGGTGTCACAGCGTTCATAAAAAAGCCGTTCGACAGAAAAATCGTTCTTGGAAAAGTCGGACAGCTCTTTAATGTGAAAGAAGACGATTTTATCCATGAGGAAGAAATCGACACAAACCTCACTGACAAAAGCCGTGCCGAAATCGAACAGTATTCGCAAAAGCTAAAGCTGCTCTATGAGTCGTTCCTCAAAGACAACAATATGGACACAGAGCTTTTCAAAAAAGTGCGCGAGCTTATGCACTTCATGCTCGAACAGTATTCGCTCGAAAACCCAGAAAAGAAACTTTCGTCAGAACTTATCGCAATCATTTGCGATGCCGCATATCTTTATGACATCGGAAAGATGGTCGTGTCAAAAAACGAAAAGGAAGTTTCAGGGCTAACCGAAACAGCAAACTCTCCGTTTTACACGCACACAGCCGCAGGAAGCGCTCTTGTCAGGCTCAACAATTCAAAAGATGTGGCGTTTTTCACAAAAATATGCAGCGAAATCTGTCTCCAGCACCACGAAAAATTCGACGGGACAGGATTTCCTAACGCGCTTTTCGGGACTTCGATTTCAATTTATGCGCAAATGTGCAGCATAGCGATTGAGTTCTCAAAAACGCTCATATCAACAGGATTCGACGCCGCTTATGAAGCGATAGAGGCACAAAAAGAAGCGTTCAATCCAGATTTTTGCTATATGCTGAAGTGCATGCGGCAAAGACTCAGCGCCTTCTACAAATCCTGACAAAAAAATCCTGTCCGATTATCAAAACTTCGGGCAGGATTTTTTTCTAGCGCACTTCAAAGCGCGAATCTTTTATAAAATGCTCCAGAGCATCTTTCCATTGCGGAAGTTTTATCCCCGCTTCCTTTTGGATTTTTGCCTTAGAAAGAACTGAATACGCAGGCCGCGTTGCCTTTGTCGGATATTCAGCCGTGGTGCAAGGAGAGAGAGCGCAGTCACAAGAAATGCGCTTGTACTTTTTTCCGAGCCTGTAAATCTCCTTTGCAAAATCAAACCAAGTCGTCTCCCCTTCATCGCTCACATTGTAAACGCCATACGGAAGAGCCGCGTGATGCCCGAAAAGTTTCGTCGCATTCTCAGCGCCTTCGATAACGCGGACAATCACGCTTGCGAGAGTCGAGGCGCAAGTCGGCGTTCCCCTCTGGTCACAGACCACCTTCAGCTCATTGCCCTTGTTCATAAGCGACGTCATCGTATAGACAAAGTTTTTCCCGTAAAAGCCATAAAGCCAGCTCGTCCTGAAAATATAGTATTGCGTCATTTCTTTTTGAACCGCTTTCTCGCCGTCAGCCTTCGTCCTTGCGTAAACACCGACAGGACAAACCGCCATATCCTCAGTGTAAGGAGCGCTCGCGCTGCCGTCAAAAACGTAATCAGTCGAGATATGAATCAGTTTTGCGCCAATCGCGCGGGCGACACGGGCAATATTGAGAGGGCCTGTCGTATTCACAAGCCTTGCCTTCTCCTCATCTTCCTCTGCCTTGTCGACAGCCGTGTATGCCGCACAATTCACTATCCACGTTATGCGCTCAGCGCTTTGAATGCCCGACGGCTTTCTTTCGTGCGACTGCGCAAAAGCGTTAAGCTGGTCAAAATCAGTGATGTCGATTTCAGAGCCTGTTCCGACAAACGGAATTGAGTTTTTTTTCAGCAATTCTGCAATTTCGCTTCCAAGCATTCCTGTGCTGCCGATGAGCCAAATCATAAAAAACCCCGTTTTTCAAAAATATCACTTTGGATTTTAGCGAAAATAGAGTTTTTGCACAATCTGTCATACACATATCTTGCTCAAACTCGTTTGCTGAGCCTCGCCGAAGCACGGTTGCTGAGCGCAGTCGAAGCAAATCGCTGCCACCTAATGCGGTTTTTCTTATCCATAGAATCAGACGGCTTCAACCTCTTGCGGTTTTCGCTGTCCAAACGAAATTTCTTTGAAAACCTCCTGCGGTTTTTACTATCCATAGAATTAGACGACCTCAACCGCATGCGGTTTTTACTGTCCATAGAATCAAATGACCTCAACCGCACGCGGTTTTGCTTGCCGAAACGAAATTTCCTCAAAAACCTCTCGCGGTAGAGATTGCCAAAGCAAAAAGTCATGAAAAACCGCAATATTTCATTGGAGAAAATAGAGTGTTTGGCTTCTCTCTTCTTTTCGCGAGGGGCAAAAAAGGCTTTTTATGAGCATTTTTGATTGATTTTCTTATTATCGCAAAATATACTCATAGTTAAATAAAGGCATTTTGGCTAAAGAATCTAGGACAGAGAATCAAGCAGCGCGCTTTGAGGGAGGAAAGCGCGAATAAAGTTCTGGCAGGCGATTTTTTCAAAATCGAAGTTTTCGATTTCACGCGCCTTTTCAAAAACAAAGCGCACGTCGGAGGGAAGCGAAAGCTCTTGTCCATAAAGGCGCTGATATGGGGAGTCGGTTTCAAACAAAAGCCGGCTCTTATCTGCAAAGGACACGAGGTCGAGCGCGCTTTTGTCGCCGCGAAGGAGCGTTTTTCCCACACCGAAATACGCGTTGACTCCCCGCTTCAAAAGCGAGGACGCCTCACGGGAAGAGCCTTCAAAGCCATGAAAGATGACGCAAGGGCACTTTTTCAAGAGAGGTGTAAGGGCGAAAATGGCTGAGAGCGCTTTTCGGCAATGAACGATGACAGGAAGCGAATATTTTTGCGAAAGCAAAAGAGATGAGCAAAAGATTTCTTCTTGCTCCTTTTTCTTTTCGCGATATTCGCTAGTGAAAAAATCAAGACCAATCTCTCCGATTGCGCTGATTTTTTTTGTTCCGGCAAGTTCCTCACATTCGCTGATTGTGGCGCTTTCAAGAAAGAGCGGGTGAACGCCAAAAGACTCGACAACGATTTTTCCGTCTTTTCTCAAAGCAAAAGACGCTTCATTCTGAGAGCGAAACTCACTCATACTTGAGGCGCAAGTGCAAAGAAAATCGGGCATATCGGACACACAAATACCTTTTGGCAGAGAGCCTAAATGAAGATGGGAATCGCAGAACATAACTTTTCCTTTTTTCGGCAGCGCGGAAAAACGCTTAACTTTATTCGTTTATCCGCCGAAAAATGTTACAACAAACAATGTGTTTTACAGCATAGAACTGTATTTCAAAGGAGTAAACAATGGGAACTTATATACTTAAAAGCATTGGAAAATCCCAAGACTACATGACAATCGTGCGTGAAATGGACGACGGCTATGTCGTACGCATCGTTCGTGACGAGGACGGATACAACGATGTTACGACAGATTATATCAGCAAGGCGCTGTTTGACAGCTGTGTTCGCACAGGCTATTTGACTAAGGTCAGTGCTTCAGCCTAAAAGACTTTGTAAGTTCAAGAAGCGATTTATATCGCTCGTTTACATCGCTAACACTAGGGAGCCAGTGAATATCGTCGGCTCCTTTTTTTTGCATTCCTCTGAACCACGTTTCTTGTCGTTTGGCAAACTGCCCGATAGCCGTGTTCAGTTTTGTAAACATCACTTCTTCACTTTCGATTTTGCCTTCCAAAAACTCGCTGACGAAGCGATATTCAAGCCCGAGCTTTTCAAGCCGCTCATAGCTAAAGCCGTCTTTTTCGTGCAAGTTTCGAACTTCTTCAATCATTCCTTCTTCAATGCGTTCCCGCAAGCGTTTGGCGATATTTGCGCGAAGCTCTGTGCGCTCAAGCGTTGTTCCAACGATAAACGGCTTTACGTCTGGGCGTTTTGGAAAACTCTTGCGCTTTTCTTCACACTCCGGGCTTTTCATAAATTCAGCGATTTCGATTGCGCGAATAACACGCTCACGAATAAGCAAATCGCTTTTGTTGTGCAAATTCGGCTTTAGTGCCAAGAGCCAAGAATCCAGCTCTTCCAATGTCATCTTTTCGGCTTTTGCGCGAAGCTCTTTGTTTTCTTCCACTTCAATGAAGTCATAGCCCCGCACAATTGCGTCAATGTACATTCCCGTTCCGCCCACGATGACAGGCAAAACACCGCGAGATTGAAGAGCCGAAAACACGCGATAAAAATCTTGCTGATAATTATACACGTTGTATTCAGTTTCGAGCGTGGCGACATCGATTAAGTGATACGGCAAATCGCCGTAATCAGCCAAATCTTTGCCGCTGCCAAGGTCAAGCCCTCGGTACACCTGTCGGCTGTCGGCAGAGATAATCTCCCCGCCAAGCTCACGCGCCAAACGCACTCCAAGCCCAGTTTTTCCGACAGCGGTAGGTCCCAAAATGATTATGCAGTTATATTTTTTGCTTTCTTCCATCTTATTACAAAACTCGTGTGATTGCGCACTTCAAGTATTCGCTTCGGGTGTAGCCCAAAAGAACAGGGTGGTCTGCGCCAGCTCCGCGTTTTTCAAGAATTTGCACACGGCGATGACTGTCTGTTGCGGCGTGTGTGAGCATTGAATAGAAGCTGTTTGAGTCAAAGAAATATGAGCAAGAGCAAGTTACCAAAATGCCACCTTCACGCAAAAGACGCATTGCACGAAGATTTATTTCTTTGTAGCCGCTATAGGCTTTTTGGATTGATTTTGCGCTTTTTGTGAACGCTGGCGGGTCAAGAATAATCACATCGAACTTTTCGCCCTGTTCTTCGTATTGCTTCAATAAATCAAAAACATCAGCGCAAACAGCTTTCATCTTGCCTTCAAAGCCGTTAAGAGAAATATTCTTTTTAACAAGCTCCACAGCTTCTGGCGAAATGTCAACTGAAACGACCTCTTTTGCTCCAGCTTTTGCTGCATTCAAGCCGAACGCGCCCGTATGAGTGAATGTGTCAAGAACCTTTTTGCCGTGGCAATAGGAAGCTACAATTTTGCGGTTTGTTTTTTGGTCAAGAAAGTAGCCTGTTTTCTGACCGTGAGCAATGTCGACTTCAAGGCGGATTCCGTTTTCCACAATGATGATGTTGCTTTCACGCTCTGCACCAATCCAGCCCGCTTTTTCGCTCAATCCCTCTTTGTCGCGCACACCTGCGTCATCGCGTTCAAAAATGCCGTACGGTTTTACGGTGTCTTTGAGTGCTGCCAAAATCTCGTTGCGGAAGACTTCGCAAGCGAGTGCCAAGAACTGAACAACAAGATAAACTTTTCCGTTTTCGTCGCAATAGCGTTCAACAATAAGCCCTGGGATAAAATCAGCCTCAGCAAAAACAAGGCGGTAGCTGTCGCTTTCGGTGTAGTTGAGCTGTCGGATATTGTATGCGTCGCGGATTTTCTTTGACCAATAGCCTTTGATGTCTGAAAAAATCTGGTCGGCGTGCTCGCTGCCAATCAAGCGGACTGTGATTTTTGACGCTCGATTTATGATGCCTGTGCCGAGGAACGCGCCGCCTTTTGCAAAGACTTCGACTGCTTCGCCGTTATTGACTTTGCAGTCTGCAAGAGAAGTCTGTTTTACTCCAGAACCATCTTCTGCGTAGAACTTGACTGATTCAATTTCGTTATCAAAAACCCACGGGAACCCCTGTTTGATTTCCGCTTCTTCTTTAGCCTTCAAAAAAACTCTGGCTGTTGTGTTTGCTGTATTCATTCTTATTATCATACTTTTTTTCATCTTTTTGTTCTATATCTTTATCTTTTTTCCACGGTGATTGCCTACTATCTTCCACGGAAGTTGCCTACTATCTTCCACGGTGATTGACTACTATCTTCCATTGAAGTTGTCAGCAATCATCGTGGAAGTTTTTTTTGTTTTTGGAGCTTTAGTTCATAATGCTTTTGGCAAAGTCTGCCGCCGCTTTTAAGTCTTCTTCATTCGGGCGTCCTTTGTGAAATGCTTTGAACTCGCCTTTGCAGTGGAATTCTTTTTCAAACATAGGAATTCCGACTTTGTCCGCTTCGGCTTTTACTTTTTTGTAGGTGGAATTAAGCATTGCTGCTGAGCCAAAATTGACGATTTTGCCGACTTTGTTTTTGTCCAAAGAGCGCACAAAATCGCGTACTTCGCTGTCGATGTTGAAAGCATAATATGAGTTGCCCAAGAACAGCAAATCCACTTTTTCGCTAACTCCCGCGCTTATCGGAAGTGCTTCAACGCCAAGAACTTTTGCTATTGCGTCTGCAAGTTTCTTTGTGTTGCCTGTTTTTGTGTAGTATCTTACTGCATATGTCATTGTAGTTCTCCTATGCACATCACATGCTATTAAGTTTTATACAATGCAGTTTCACACAGACGTTTTCTTACGTCAATGCACAAGTTGGCAAAAAAAATGTTATTTATCTGGGGAACTTTTTTTCTATCATTTCTTTGACTGTGCTGCTGATTTCTTCGTCGAAAAATTTTCGTACCTCTTCCCTGCTTTTGCTGGCGTTGCGCAAAAATAAATCCGCTGGGTGTATTTCAAGCGCGTCGGCGATTTTGAGTATTAACTCAAAAGAAGGAAAGTTTTTTCTTGATTCAATGCCGCCTATTGTGCTTTTTGCGCAATCGCAAATTCCTGAAAGCTCTAGTTGTGAAAATCCTCTTTGTGTTCTATAGAAGATTAAATTAGCTATAAAATCATCTTGATATGTTTTCATACGGTCAAAATAACCGTTCACAACTCTATAAAAGTGGGCAAAACTATCCGATTATCTATAAAAGTGGGTGACGCCGATTTTATAAACGCAAAAAGTCAGTTTTACCGAACCTTTAAGGAACTTTTATGCAGACCGATACACAGAAACATAACGAAACAGTAACACCGAACAGCAAAGAGATTGAAATCTTAAAAAAATACTTTCCGCAATGTTTTTCCGTTAAAGATTGCCACACGGATTCGATTTTGCTAACGCAAAATCAAGATAAAGAAAGTTTCGACATTGAGAAATTCAAAGAACTCATTGCACAAAATGACATTGAAATAAAGAAAGAAGGCTTTACGCTCAATTTTTTGGGCAAAAGCTATGCGCGCTATCAAGCGAATTTGGACAGCGAAACGGTGATTGTGCCAGACGCAGAAAACGACAATGAAAGCAACAAAGACAGCGAGAATGTGTACATCGTGGGCGATAATCTTGACGCTTTGCAGCATTTGCGACATTCATACGCAGAGCAAATAAAGTGCATTTATATCGACCCGCCATATAACACGGGCAAAGATGATTTTGTCTATAATGATAAATTCGGCTTTACGGCGAAAGAGCTTGTAGAGAAGCTGGATATTACGGAGGAAGAAGCAGAGAGAATTGTCGGCATGGACGGAAAGTGTACTCATTCGGCTTGGCTTACCTTTATGTATCCGCGTCTTGCCCTTGCACGCGAGCTTTTGCGCGAGGACGGCGTGATTTTTATTTCGATTGACGACAACGAACAAGCAAACTTAAAGCGATTGTGCGATGAAGTGTTCGGCGAGGGAAATTTTGTAGCTCAGTTGATTTGGGAAAGTAAATATACAGTTTCAAATGATTCGCAATATATTTCATCACAACATGAGTATGTTCTTTTTTATGCAAAGCAGATTGACTCATTTAATATAGGTCGATTAGAGAGAACTGAAGAGCAAAATGCTTCATATAAAAATAGAGATAATGACCCAAAAGGAGCATGGAAACCAACTCCACTACACGCAAAAAGCGGAACTGAAAAATCAAAATACGATATAACTTTCAGCAATGGAATTACATGGAAATGTCCTCAAGGTAGATTTCCGAGATATTCAAAGGAAACTTTGCTCAAGTTGTATGAACAAAATGAATTGTATTTCAACAAAAATGGTGGTGTCGATAAAAAGACATATTTATCAGAAGTTTCAGAAAAAGGAGTTGTCCCCGGCAGTATTCTAAAATACTCAGAAGTCGGTCATACTCATGAAAATAATGAAGAACTCGCTTCATTTGTAGGCAAAGGTATTTTTGACAATCCAAAGGGAACAAGATTATTGTCAAGGATAATGAATCTTGCAAATTTGCAGCCAACTGATATAGTTCTTGATTTTTTTAGTGGTTCAGGAACAACAGCACACGCTGTAATGAAACAAAATATTGAAAATGATACTAACTATAAGTTTATCATGGTTCAGATACCTGCTGAATGTTCGACAGACAAAGAATCTTTTAAGGCAGGCTACAAGACAATAGACGAGATTGGACGAGAGCGAATACGTAGGGCGGCGGCAAAGCTCAAGGCAGAACACCCAGACACAAAGGCAGATTTGGGCTTTAAGACGTATTATCTTAAGCCAATGCCGCAGAACACGATTGATAAAATCAAAGTGTTTGACCCGAATGCGCTTATCTCAAGCGACGCCGACATCATCAAAACGCTGGGCGAAAATGCGCTTTTGCAAACTTGGCAAATAAAAGACGGCTTCGGCTTTTACGCTAAGGCGCAGAAAATCGACTTACTTGGTTACACGGCGTATCTTTTGGATAGCGATAAAATCGGAAAGTATCTGTATTTGCTTGACGGTATGGAAGACAAGAGCATAAAAGAGCTTATCCGCAAAATAGAGAGCATAGAGCTTACGGTAGACAAGATTTTTGCTTACGGCTATTCGTTCGACTTCAATGGGCTAAATACTCTCAAAACTAACTTGAAAACGCTCAAAAACCGCAACCCGCTTGAGCCGATTGTGAGGTACTAAAATGAGATTAGAGCAGAACTTACCTCATCAGAGCGCGGCGATTAACGCTGTCTTGCGAGTGTTTGACGGAGTTGAGGCAGAAACTTTTTCAGACCGCACAAAATGCCCGCTTTTGACGCACGACATTCAGACGATAAAAAAGAACATTGCGCAAATACAAAACGATTCCGTTCCAGAAAGTTTGCGTGAGAATTACGCCGATTCAAGCGACAAATATTTGAACATCGACATAAAAATGGAAACTGGCACGGGAAAGACTTATGTTTACACAAAGACGATGTTTGAACTTCACAAGCATTTTGGCATAAACAAGTTTATCGTGCTTGTTCCGACTGTGCCGATTAAAGAGGGCGCAAAGGCGTTTTTGAAGAGCGCATATATGAAAAGCGATTTGCAGTCGCTTTATGACGGAACGGAGCTTCGGCTTCACGTTTTGGATTCTCAAAAGCAAAAGACAAAAGGGCGCAAATCATTTCCTGCGGCGATTCAGGCTTTTGCTGAAAACACGGATTTGAACGGAAACAAAATAGACGTTCTTTTGACAAACAGCGGAATGATGACCAGTGCAAAGACGATGGACGCGGAATATGACCAGACTTTGCTCGGAAACTTTACAAATCCGTACAAGGTTTTACAGAGCGTAAATCCGTTTGTAATCATTGACGAGCCGCATAAGTTCAACCGCACAAAAGGCACGTTCAAGACTCTTCTTGAAAAGGTAAAGCCGCAATGCATTATCCGCTACGGCGCGACTTTTCCAGAAATGGCAAAAGACAAAATCGATTATGAGAACGTCGTTTATTCTCTCGGCTCTTGCAAGGCGTTCAACGACAATCTTGTAAAGGGAGTGCAGGTTGAATACATTGCTGACGAAGACAAAATCAAAGACCAAGTGAAGATAAAAGTGCTTGAGATAAATGCGGCAAAGGGCGAAGCAAAAACTGTTCGATTGCAAAACGAGCAGACCAAAAAGACTTTTGATTTGACCGAGACGGATTCGCTTTCTGCGATTGACGCAAGTTTTGAGAATATCCACGTTTCTGCAATTTCAAAGGCGGAAGTCGAGCTTAACAACGGAATGATTCTGCACAAAAGCGATTCGATTTATCCCGAAGTTTTCAGCGACACGTTCCAGACAACGATGCTTAACCTTGCGCTTGACCGCCATTTTGAAAAGGAATACGAGAACTTCTGCAATACTCTTACAAAAATCAAGACGCTTTCTCTTTTCTTCATCGATTCAATCGAGTCTTTCAGAAACGACGGCTATTTGAGAAGCGAGTTTGAGCGGCTCTTGAAAGAAAAACTGAATAAACTGATAGAAGAATATCAGAATGGAAGCGACAAAGAAAAAGAATATGCGGATTATCTTTCTTATTCGCTCTCGCACATAAATGAAACAATCGCGGGATATTTTGCCGAGGACAACAACACCGACAGTGAAGAGGTAAAGGAAGAAGTAGACAAGGTTTTGCGGCAGAAAGACGAGATTATCAAAATCAAAAAAGATAACGGCGATTGGGAAGCGACACGCTTTATTTTCTCAAAATGGACTCTAAAAGAGGGCTGGGACAATCCGAACATTTTTGTGATTGCAAAACTTCGCTCAAGCGGCAGCGAAACAAGCAAATTGCAAGAAGTCGGACGCGGCTTGCGCTTGCCTGTTGACGAGTTAGGCGAGAGGCAGAGCAATAAACAGTTTTATCTTCGCTATATCATCGACTACTCCGAAAAGGATTTTGCCGAAAAACTATTGACTGAAATCAACGCAGGCGCAGAACGCGAAGCAAAGATTACGCAATCATTTCTTGAAGCGTATGCAAAGAAAAAGCAGATTGATGTTAACGCTTTTATGTTCGATTTGATTCAAAAGAAATTTGTCACTTACAAAGGCGAACCGATTGAAGAAAACTTGGCGGAGTTCAAAGAGAATTATCCCGATTTGTTCACTTCATTGCAGTCTGGCAAGGTTGTAAGCGTTAACGCAAGCAAAGCCGACAGCGAAAAGGTCAAAATCCGCAAAGAAAACTACAATAAACTTGCAAGTTTGTGGAAAAGCATAAATCAGAAATTCTATTTGCATTTTGACAAGACGAACGAGGCAGAACTCAAAGCAATGCTTTTCGATTTGCTCAAAAAGGACATTGACGACTCTTCAACAGTTTCGACTTCAATTCAGCAGACCGAAAAAGACGATGACGGCGGAGTCAAGTTCAAAAAAGAAATCGGCTCTACATTCACGCTCAAAAAAGAATTATCGTATTCAGATTTTTTGAAAAAAGCGCAATCGCTGACGAATATTCCGATTCAGATTTTGCACGAAGTTTTCTGTGAATATTTCAAAGCCAATCCGCTCCCGCCTAAGTTTTTTAGCAAGCAGACTTTGCGTCGATTAGTTGAGGGCGTTCGCGACTGGTACATAGCGACTTTTGAAAAACGGTATTCTTACGAGCGAGTTGACACACCTGTAAACGACCCGCTTTGCAAAGCTGACGGAAGCGTAAAAGAATACATTATCAGAAACGACATCGGCGTTTTCAACGACAAAAAAGCTCCGCTAGAAAACTATCTCTATGATTCTTGCGCCTATGATTCGGATTTGGAACACAAGAACATCACGACAGAGATAAAATCGAGCATTGCAAGCGTTGAAGTGTACGGCAAGATTCCGCGCAGAACGGTTCG